>Ga0228672_1000002_pt1 | contig 455026 bp, 448 predicted proteins | sample 90DmetaG_FD_182788 | JGI IMG/M metagenome (GOLD analysis project Ga0228672, IMG submission 182788) | Seawater microbial communities from Monterey Bay, California, United States - 90D | ecosystem: Environmental > Aquatic > Marine > Coastal | place: USA: California | collected 2016-11-08 | reverse complement strand
AGGAACGTCTCATGCCAACAACGCTGCGCTACCCTCGATTTGAAATAAGGATCGATACCGACAAGGGTAGCGTCACTCACATCAGCTCAGCCCAGACACAAGCCGAAGCAATAGACCGAGTTATGCGAGTCTATGAAGGTAAAAACCCAGTACTCTCAAATGTTAAGCCCCTCGGCGTTATGCGTCAAAAAACCAAATAAAAGATCTTGGCTTCTAACGATAGCCAGTGCCAAGCGATCAAGCAAAAGCATGCTCACGGGGCAGTAGCGCAATTACTGCCGCTAACACGCTGATGCCTATCACTGTGTTCAACACAGCGATTCCGCCCTGAAAATAGTCAGCAACACGGCAAAAAGTGTGTTTAAGGTGTGTTTTTGATTTTAGCGATTTTTTGGAATTTAGCACTAGATTAAGTCATTGTTATTGTTGACTTAAATGGTGCCCGAGGGCGGAATCGAACCACCGACACGAGGATTTTCAATCCACTGCTCTACCCCTGAGCTACTCGGGCACTACTCGCCGTAAACGGCTTGGGTGTGGCGTATCTAGGACCTTGTGGGGCGCGTGTCCATAGCGATTTCACTCAATTCAATGAGGTTTCGCATTTTCTTTTTCAATGGCCTCAAATGCGGCCTCGATATCGTCGGGATCACGCGATGGAATGGCATAGGATCCGTTCACCCAGCGCGCCAAATCAACGTCTGCGCAGCGTTTGGAGCAGAAAGGGCGAAATTCGGTCTCTGTAGGGCGTTCACAGTTAGGGCACTTCATCCAAGCACCTCAGACAGTGGCAACCTCACGCGCTTACGCTGAAGTTCGTAGTGACCCAGCGGGGTCCAACCAACCAATGCAGTTTCGATCTCATCCGTGCGGAAGGCAGCGCGCAGAGCCACCTCAAAGGCGCGACGGTCCTTTTTAGGCATCGGGGCAAGGTCTAGGGTTATCTGACCTGCAAGGCCACGCACACGCAGCGCTTGGGGCAAACGACGCGCACACAGCATGTTGGCCTTGATACCAGCAGCCAAAGAGGCGTCGTTGCCTGTGTTCACGTCCACAGCGATCAAGGCACGTGTGGGTTCGATATACATGCCACCAGATGCGCCAAAGCTTTCAAAGGCGCCTTCTGCAGCTTCCAGTGCATCCAAAACGCCGTGGTCTTCAAAACCACCGGCTTGGGTCACAACTTCGGCGGCTTCCGTCCAATCGCGCCATGCCAATACGTGAGGGCCATCGCCTGCAACCAACATCGCCATCTCGTCGCTGTCGTCATTGATCACGTTGTCAGCAAGCTGCGCCATTTCTTCAACATCGTCTGCGATGTCTTCTGGGGATGCCTCTGCACAACATGAGCGGATGATCAGACCCATCTCGCGACCGTCCATCACCTCTTTGGCAATGACCATCAATTCGTCGCGCATGTCATCATCGCGGATGCTGCGGGAAATATTGAGGCCCGGTGCGTCAGGGGTCACAATCGCATAGCGGCTTTTGAACAAGACTTTTTGGGTCACTGGAATCGCTTTGCCCTCTTCGGCGTAGCCCGTCACTTGAACCAACAGCGGCTGACCAGGGGAAAGCCCTTTGACCTGACGCAAGAATGCAGAGCCATCAGGGGTTTTCAGGAACATGCCGCCCTGCCCTTTGACGGGACGATCCGCGATCGCGCGGTAAATCGTACCCGGAGCCGGTGCGTCACCTGCCACCAAAATATCGCTTAGCTTGCCATCGACCATCAATGCTGCGGCTTCGCGCTCACCAATGTGATCCAGAATGATTGTACGACCCTTCATAAGGACCCCCTATTTGGCCGCATAAAGCGGATAGCCGGCGCCTTTAAGCAGCCCTGCTGTTTCTGAAAGTGGTAGGCCAACGATGCCAGTGAACGATCCGCTGATCCACGGAATCAATGCGCCCGCTGGCCCTTGGATGCCATATCCACCCGCCTTGCCTTTCCAATCGCCAGTGGCGAGGTAGGCATCAAGCTCGGGTTTGGACACAGCCTTCATCTTAACGGTGCTGACAACATCACGTTGCCAGATTTTATCGCCGCGTTTCACCCCTACCGAAGTGATCACGCGGTGACGACGCCCAGACAATAGTTTTATGAATGCCGCCGCCTCATCAGCGTCAGCAGGTTTGCCCAAGATGCGACGCCCAACAGCAACGGTTGTGTCGGCACACAGAACGATATCGTCATGCTCTGCCTCCACAGCACCCAGCTTTTCACGAGTAATGCGGTTGCAATATGGACGGGGTTGTTCCGCCTGCAGCGGATCTTCGTCGATGTCAGGTGGTCGCACAGCGTCTGGAACAACGCCGATTTGCCCCAACAGCTCTAGCCGTCGGGGGCTACCTGAACCCAGAATAAATGCCATTAAAACACTCCACCCCAAAGGCCCACGCGTGTTCGAAAACCGCTGGCCACGTTTGGGGCGGCAAGCACGCGCTTACTTAAAGCGATAATTGATGCGACCCTTTGATAGGTCGTATGGTGTCATTTCGACTTGGACTTTGTCGCCTGCAAGAACACGAATGCGGTTTTTACGCATTTTGCCTGCCGTATGTGCGATGATCTCATGGCCGTTTTCTAGCTCGACCCGAAATGTCGCATTTGGCAAGAGTTCCTTTACGACGCCGGGAAATTCGAGCAATTCTTCCTTGGCCATGGTCTCTCCTAAATAGACTCGTCACGCGAATGTGCGGACGCGCCACTAGATGAGGCCTTTTTGTCAGGTTTTCAAGGGTGCAATCACCTCAATGACGTTTTAACCCGTGCTTTAGGTCAGGATCGTCGCCTTAGCACCGCTCCAAACCCTAATTTACATCACATTGAAAGCACCCAAGCTCGCCACAGATTTCCACATTACGAATACTGACTACCAAATACCTTGCCCGATTAACCACAAATGCCTACCTTTCACTTCAACACATTCATGAAATGCAAATCTGTAAGAGGCCCCACATGATCGCAAAAGGTGTGACCCTACGCAGCCTCGAAGTTTTTGAGGCGCTTGCCAGCTGTGGTTCTGTTGCCCAAGCAGCCAAAATAACAGGGCTCAGCCAACCCGCCGTCAGCCAACAACTGAGTAAGTTAGAGGCGGCATTGGCAACAAACCTGATTCAACACAACAAACGTCCCATGCGCCTGACCCAAGCGGGAGAGACCTTTTTAACCCGTGTAAAAAGCGCGCTGGCCGAACTGCGCCTTGCCCATACAGAACTGACTGTCATGGACCTTGCCCACCTAAAGGCGCTTAGCATCGGGTTGATTGATGACTTTGACAACGAACTGACACCGCGTCTTGCGACCATTTTGGCCGACAGCCTAACGGGGTGTAAATTCAAACTGATCACTGCCCCCAGCCATGAAATATCCAAAGCGATTGAGGAAAAGGAGCTGCATATGGCGATCTCTGCCAATGCAGGAACGATGATGGAAGGCGTACTTGAATACCCGATTGCACGTGACCCCTTCATCTTGGTCGCGCCCAAAGAGGCATTAGATACAGACGTCGATGTCATGGCACAGCTTAAAGACCTGCCATTTCTGCGCTATGATCAGGATCAACTGATCAGCCGCCAGATCGAGGGACACCTCAAGCGCCAACACCTCGATTTCCCGCAACGCTTTGAACTGGGCAGCCACCTTTCACTGATGGCAATGGTGGCGCGCGGCATTGGATGGTCCGTGACAACGCCACTGGGCTACATGCGGGCCGAACGGTTCCACGACCAAGTCATCGCGCGGCCTCTGCCCTTTAAACCTTTCTCACGCGAAATCACCCTTTACGCTGGGGCGGATTGGGCAGGCCAAGTGCCAAACGACGTGGCCCAAACCATGCGAAACCTGATCCAACATCACATCATCGATCAGGCGCTGGAAAAACTGCCATGGCTTGCGGGTGAGTTACGGATATTAGAGGGGTAGCCCCTAGATCAACACCCCATCAAAGAATTGTGCGATCCCTTCAAAGTCGTCCAGTGGCTGAACCTTGGCGATGAATTGATCGGGCCGCACAATGACTAAGGCACCCTTGGCACGGTCAACACCGCGCAGATCAAACAGATCGGGTCCGGTTTTCATATCTGGACAAAACGCCTTTTCATAATCCACCAAACCATACCGCCCTTTGCGCGGCAAAAGCAGATATGGCAGCGCATCCAGCATCATATCGCGGTGCGCGGCCTGAAAAACCGCCCGCACATCAATGATGCTGTCAATATTGGTGCCTGCGCGCGTGTAACGCACCACAGGACTGGCTGCATCATCTGCCAGATAGGCACACAAACCAGCAATATCACCGCCGCTTTGCCCAACGTCACCAGCCCCAGCAAAGGCCATCATCCGCCATCGCCCATCAGCCTTCAACACATGGCCCAATTGCTTCGGTTTGCCATCGCCCAAACGGATCACAGGGGCCGAATGAAACCGCATTCCAACCTTTAATCCTGTGGCCAAGGATTGATGCTGATCATCGCCCGTAATGGCAGAGCTGTCATAACGCGTCTCAACACCCGCCGTATAACGACCGTGCTTTTTGAAATAGCTTTGGAACTGCGCGGCCTCTTCTGCGTTCTTGGGTTTCGCGCTGAACAAACGGGCCATGTCACGATCGAACGCGATCAACTCTTTGGCCTTAGCACACCGTTCCTCTGAATAGCTGTGCAACAGCGATGGCTCGGCTTGCCCTCGTAAAACCGCAGCCAGCTTCCAACCCAAATTAAACGTATCCGCCATGGAGACATTCATGCCCTGACCCGCTTTTGGACTGTGGGTGTGACAGGCATCACCCGCGATAAACACATGGGGGTCACGCACGCTGCGCTGGTCGTCAGGCACATCATCAAAGGCGTCACACACACGTTGCCCGACCTCATAGGCCGACCACCATGCCACCTCTTTCACATCCAATGTGTAGGGGGCCAAAATATCACGCGCCTTTGCGATCAACATATCCGATATCACTTTGCGATCCGCGGCACGTTCATCCCCGTGCAATGCATCCAACTCGATATACATGCGCACCATATAGCCACCCTCACGCGGTATGATCAGGATGCTGCCGTGGCTCGCGGATTGAATGGCTGCCTTTAGACGGATGTCAGGGAAGTCAGTGACAGCCAAAACATCCATCACGCCCCAAAGCTGACGCGCTGCATCACCCTTCAGCGGATAGCCCAGCGATTTGCGTACAACACTGCGGGCTCCATCACAGCCCACGATATAACGGGCGCGGATGGTTTGCGTTTTACCCTCAACCTCAAGGCAATTGTAAACGGCGGTCACAGGATAATCGGGATCATCGGTTTGCGTGACAGATATCAGCTCGCGATTGTAATCGGGCACCAAACGCGTGGGCGCATTTCGCATATTTTCCAGATAGAAATCGTGGATACGTGCCTGACTTAAAATCACATGGGGCATCTCGGACAGATCATCCTCGACATCTTGAATACGGTCTGCGCGGTGCAATCCCGTGCCATCAGGGTTGGGACGCCAAAATCCAACTTCATTTACCCAATAGGATTCTTTCAACACCTTTTCGGCAAAGCCAAAGGCCTCAAACATCTCAATCGAACGACATGCGATTCCGTCAGCCTGCCCTACCTCAAGCGGACCAGATTTGCGTTCTGTAATGCGCGTAGTGATTTCAGGAAATTCCGCCAGCTGCGCGGCCAATGTCAAACCCGCAGGGCCACAGCCAACGATCAAAACATCGACCTGATCAGAAGCTGTATTCGAAGTTGCTTTTGAAACTGATGGATCGCCCGTTTGAAATCCGTCCAAGTGATATTGCATCCAACGCTGCCCCTTAATTCAGTTTGGTCAATCTATGACCCGTTTTTATCGCCCGTCAAAGAAATGATGGGTCGACTGCTTAATAGGTGCAAACCTTACCAGATAGTTACCGCCTATTTTCAAACGTTAACGCGCGCCATTTCTTAACGAAAGATGAATGGGCATGTGCCCGTGAAACGGTACAGATCAACGCCCAAACTGTGCAGTTTGACCAAAACCGCCCTAAATCGCGCCTTTGCTGTTGTTCTAAATGTACAGATTACCTTTTGAACTGCACAGTTAGACATGAAAACAGCACCGAACGCTGCGTTAATCACCCACCACTTGTCACCGTCCAACGCATCTGGAACAAAGATCCAGAAACCAAAGGGCAGCTCAAATGACCAACATCGTGATCCTCACCGGCGCAGGCATTTCAGCCGAAAGCGGCATCAGCACGTTTCGTGATGAGGGCGGTCTGTGGGCCAACCACCGCATTGAAGATGTTGCCACCCCCGAAGGGTTTGAACGCGATCCCAAACTGGTTGTCGATTTTTACAACGAACGTTGCGCCCAAGCCGCAACATCCGCCCCAAACCCCGCGCACGAAGCGCTTGCGCTGCTTGAGGCAAAGCATAAGGGCGATCTGCTCTTAGTCACTCAAAACGTTGATGATTTGCATGAACGCGGCGGCAGTAATCACGTGCTTCACATGCACGGCGCACTGAACTCAGCGCTCTGTGCAAGCTGTGAACACCGATGGCCCGCACCTATGAAAATGGCAGTTGGCGACACCTGCCCCAACTGCGCGGCCCCAATGGCGCGTCCCGACATCGTGTGGTTCGGTGAAATGCCATATCAGATGGACCGGATCGAACGCGCATTGGCCCAAGCGGACCTATTTGTCGCCATTGGCACATCAGGAAACGTCTATCCCGCAGCCGGATTCGTGCAAATGGCAGCCCACTACGGGGCCCATACTATTGAACTGAATTTGGAACCCTCAGCCGTGGTGTCCCAATTCGCAGAAACCCGTTTCGGCAAAGCCGGTGAAACCGTCCCCGCATGGGTTGCTGACGTTTTGGAAAATTAGTCGAGCGCTAGAGCACGCCCGACTAAAAAGTGTTTTTTTAGTGTGACTTGTGAGCGTCGTGACCTTCGCCCTCTTTGGGTTTACGAGCATTGTCGACAGGAATTTCAACAACCATTTCTGCGCCGTTTTTAAACTCAAACGTGACCGAAATTGTCTCCCCGTCCACCAAAGATTGGGTCAATCCCATCATCATAACATGGTCACCACCGCGCTTCATAATGTGCATTTCGCCCGCCGGAATGGTGATACCACCTTCGATTTCGGTCATTTGCATAACGCCTTCACCGTTGTCGATGTGCGTGTGCAGCTCAACACGTTTGGCAACATCTGAACTGACCCCCATCAGTGTGATATCCTGATCGGAATGGTTCATCAGCATCATGAACGCAGCACCCGTTGGTGCATTCGGGCGCGCTGCACGTGCATACTGGTCTTTGACCATAAGGCCTTCAGCAAAAGCGCTGGTGGTCATGAGAAGGGTCGCGGCAAAGCCAGTGATGAAAGTAGATTTAATTGACATGTTTTATGCCCCTTTTGTCGTGTGATCTGAAAGTTCGAGGTTTGGATCAGACGACTGTAGGCGGTGCACGTGACAGGTAAGAATGAGCATCAACGTTGCTATGGGCAGAAACGTAAGCCATTGTAATATATGGAGACAGCACAAGAGTTACAGGTGAAACTGCCATACCCATTGGTGCCGCATCTATTAAAGTAAGCGTACAATCAGGACAGAAATGCGGGGCCTGCGTAGGGTACCCCTGCTCATCCATGTAAACCACAACTGACTGGGTCCCAACACATAGAACCATCTTGCCCGTCGCATCCGCAGCACCACGCGCTGCCGCCATGCTTTGCCCCGTAAGGACCAAAACAACTGCAAGGCATGTCGCAATGAAATGTGCACGGATATTCATAATCGTTGATCTACAACTTAAGCAAAATCAAAACAACTGCGTCAAAACGAAACAACCCCGCCTGCAAAACAGACGGGGTCAAATCGATCAATCTTCAAAAGCTTAAGCAGCTGCTGCTTGGGCTTTTGAGATTTCTTTTTTTACTTTCAAAGCGCTGTCAGACAACTCAGTGTCCTTTGCTTTCGCCATGAATGCGTCCAAACCACCACGGTGGTCTACGGTGCGCAAAGCAGCCGCAGAGATGCGGAACTTGATGCCACGACCAAGAACTTCGGACTGCAAAGTCACATCGTTCAAGTTCGGCAAGAACCGACGCTTAGTTTTGTTGTTCGCATGGCTGACATTGTTGCCAGACATGGGGCCTTTACCGGTCAATTCGCAACGACGCGACATGGGATCATCCTTTTGCTCAGGTCGTGATCGAGGCGGTCCTCTAACACAACGCCGGATGCAGACTTAGGTCGCACCCATAAATTCGTTCGCTGGCAATAGGAGGAATCGCAGGGCTGGTCAACCCAAATAGCCAGTATCTCTCATTCCTTTTGCAGAAAACCCAACGATGACAACATCAATCTGCAACGAACGGCGATTCCGCCCATCATTCACCACAATTTAACACAAAACCTAGTTCGCACACAAACGGCGTACCCACGTTCATCTTACCAAATAAACTCCGGGGGAGTGAGCAGAGCGGGGGCTGGCCCCCTTTCACATTTTACGATTCGCGCAACACAGACACCATTTGCGCCGCTGCAACCGCGGGGGGGGTCTCGCCTCGCGCAACCTCCCCACCAAGACGCTTCATTTCTTGGGCCACATCACGACGATCCAATTGGGCCAACAACGCCATACGCACGTCTTCCTCAAACCAGTAGCGCGCCTGGGTTGATCGGGCTCCATCAAAGAACCCATTGGAACGGCGCCATCCGTCCAACTCAAGCATCGCGGCCCATGCGTCTTCAAATCCGTCTTCTTCCAAGGCCGAAACCGTCAATGCTTTGGGAAAGCCCTCAGGATCTTGAGGACGTTTGCGCATCAAACGCAGCGCTCCAGCATAATCCGCACGCGTGCGCATCGCGACAGGTTTTAGATCCCCGTCCGCTTTGTTGACCAAGATGATATCGGCCATCTCCATGATACCGCGTTTTACGCCTTGCAACTCATCCCCACCCGCAGGTGCCAATAACAACATGAACAGATCAGACATCTGGGCCACAACCGTTTCTGATTGCCCAACGCCCACAGTTTCAATCAACACCACATCAAAGCCTGCGCCTTCACACAAGGCGACAGCCTCGCGCGTGCGCCGCGCGACCCCCCCCAAATGGGTTTGGCTGGGCGATGGACGGATAAATGCATTGGACTCACGTGCCAGACGGTCCATGCGGGTCTTGTCCCCCAAAATAGATCCCCCAGAACGAGCCGATGAGGGATCAACCGCCAAAACCGCCACACGCAGACCTTGGCCCGTCAACATCATGCCAAAGCTCTCAATGAACGTCGACTTCCCAACACCCGGTGTGCCCGAAAGACCTATGCGCAATGCTTGTCGGTCTCTGGGCATCGCCGCCAAAACTTGCGTTGCTTGGGCACGGTGATCCTCGCGTGAACTCTCCACCAGCGTAATACCACGCGCCAAGGCGCGGCGTTCGCCTGCGGCAATTCGTTTTGCCAGATCATCTAGGTCCATGGTCATCTCACATGTAATTCCCCGCTTTTGTCCTGCAGGACAGACCAAATGTCTAGCCTCACAGCACTTCTGCTTGGCCTTATGCGCAGATTAACGGATAAGACAGCATGACACTGACACTCCCCATTGATGCGGTTATGCCCGAAGTGATCGACGCCCTGCGCAGTCAGGGCCGTGTTGTGCTGCAGGCCCCTCCTGGGGCAGGCAAAACAACACGCGTGCCCCTTGCGATGCTGGATGCCAACCTAACCACTGGCCGCATACTTATGCTCGAACAACGTCGCCTCGCTGCGCGCGCCGCAGCTGAGCGTATGGCGCAGACAATTGGCGAACCTGTTGGGGAAACAGTGGGCTACCGTATTCGCGGCACCTCTAAGGTTAGCAAACAAACGCGAATTGAGGTTGTGACCGAAGGCATCCTGACACGCATGTTGCAGGATCAGCCTGACCTACCCAATATCGGTGCCGTCATTTTTGATGAATTCCACGAACGCAGCCTCAACGCCGATCTTGGCCTTGCTCTGTGCCTCGAAGTTGCCAGTGCGTTGCGCGATGATCTGTTGTTGGTTGCAATGTCGGCCACGCTAGACGCGGCCCCGATTGCCAAAGTCATGGACGCCCCTATCGTAACCTCGCAAGGTCGAGCATACGACGTAACCCCACATTGGCTCACCAAACCGATTGCCAAAACCACCCGTTTTGAACAAGCCGTTGCTGACACCACCCTTCACGCCCTTAGTGAGACCACGGGCAGCGTTCTTGTGTTCCTACCCGGTGAGGGCGAAATTCGCCGCGTTCACGGCCTGCTTGAAGGCCAAGTCAAAGGTGATTGCACCCTCACCCCACTCTTTGGCGCTATGGATTTTGCCGCTCAGCGTGAGGCAATCTCCCCTGCCAAACATGGGCGCAAAATTGTGTTGGCGACAGCCATCGCGGAAACCTCCCTGACAATCCCAGATATCAAGGTTGTGGTGGACGGCGGCAAATCCCGCCGTGCCCGATTTGATCCTGCCAGTGGCATGTCCCGACTGGTCACCGAACGTGTCACACGGGCCGAAGCCACCCAACGCGCAGGACGCGCTGGTCGTGTGCAAGCAGGTGATTGCTACAAGGTATGGACCCGCGGTGAAGATGGCGCATTAGCCGCCTACCCGCCCGCAGAAATTGATGCTGGTGACCTAACAGGGTTTGCACTTGAGCTGGCAGTTTGGGGCTCAGGCCCAGAGGCCCTGCAATTTGTCACCCCACCCCACGCCGGCCGCTTGGCAGAGGCACAGGCAGTCTTGAAAATGCTCGGTGCTTTGGACTTTGAGGGGCGGATCACGCCCCATGGCCGCGCTTTGGCCAGCTATCCTTTGCATCCCCGCCTTGCCCATATGATTGAAACCGCTGGAAAAGACGCCGCCCAAGTCGCGGCTCTTTTGGCAGAACGCGATCCCTTGCGCGGTGTATCGGTTGATCTGAACCTACGTATCCAAGCCATGCGTGACCCAAACCGTTTTGGCGGCGCGGTCAATCGTGGTGGCCTTGAACGTATCAAGGTCGAAACCAAACGACTGGCCAAACGCGCCCCCGCTTATAAACGCGCCTTCTCATTGGGTGAACATGCCGCCCTCGCCTACCCAGATCGTATCGGGTTGCGCCGTGCAGGTGAGGCACCGCGTTTTGTCCTGTCAGGGGGCAAAGGTGCGATTATGCCGCCTGAGGATGCGATTGGTGGCAACCGTCTGATTGTAGCCACAGATCTGGACGGTGATCCACGCGAGGCCCGTATCAGACAAGCCGTCCCACTGGCAGACAGCGAGTTACGCAACCTATTTGAAGACCAGATTGAATGGCGCAATGTCTGCCTATGGTCGCGCCGCGAGGGTCGCGTTTTGACCCGCCGACAGGAATGTTTTGGCGCGCTTGTTCTAGAAGATCACACATGGTCAGACGCCCCCGACGATGAAATCGCGGTCGCGATGATGGAAGGCATACGACAGCTTGGCCTAAAGCCATCAAAGTCAGCCAAACGCTTCATTGCCCGCTGCAAATTAATGGACGATTCCAGTTTTCCTTCGGTTGATGAAACGCATCTGCTTGAGACCTTAGAAGACTGGTTACTGCCCCACATCAGTGGCGTGCGCAGTACCTCCGATTGGAAGGCGTTCGACATAATCCAAGCATTGCAAGCCCGCCTTGATTGGGACCAAACCCAAGCATTGAATCGCGTAGTACCGGGGAAATTTGAAACACCATTGGGGCGCACAATTCCAATCGATTATTCCGGCACGCAGCCCCAAATCGCAATACGGCTGCAGGAGTTGTTTGGGGTGACCGAACATCCCATGATCAGCAAAGAGCCACTGCAAATTACATTGCTGTCCCCTGCGCAAAAGCCGGTTCAGATCACTGCAGATTTGCCGCGTTTTTGGGAAACCAGTTACGCGGATGTGCGCAAAGACATGCGTGGATCATACCCGCGCCATCCATGGCCCGAAGACCCCACAAAAGAAGATCCAACGCTGCGGGCCAAACGGCGCAAGTAATAGCTTAGACAGCATTCCAATCGCCGTGATGCTTGCCTTCGCCATCCATGCGTTCAAACCCATGCGCCCCAAAGAAGTCGCGCTGTGCTTGGATCATGTTCGCTGTGCCACGGCCCAGTGCCATCGTATCGTGCCACGCAAGGGCCGCGGACAATGCGGGAACCGGTTGGCCCGTCAGTGCCGCAACCGCAACAACGCGGCGTAGACCTGAGATGGACAAAGCAAGCAGTTCGCTGATGGCTGGCGCAAGGATCAAGTGATCAAACGGTAGCTCTGCGCGGAAGGCCGCAGCAATCTCATCCAACAAAGATGAGCGAATAATACAGCCCGCGCGCCAAATTTCAGCAATCCGCGCCATATCTAGCGCCCAATCAAATTCTTCAGATGCGGACGACAAGATGCGGAAACCCTGCGCGTGACCCAAAATGCGGGCCGCCATCATCGCGTTTTCCATGTCTTTTTCGGTTGGTAATTCAGCAGGTATCGCGCCTTTTTCCAACAACGGATCGGCTGCAACACGCATATCTTTTTCCGAAGACCATCCACGCGCGCCAACAGAAGCTTCTATCGTGCTGGCCGATTGACCCAGTTTCAGCGCCTCAACCAATGTCCAACGGCCCGTGCCTTTTTGACCCGCTTTATCAAGGATCACATCAACCATTGGCTGACCAGTCTTGCTGTCAACAGATTGCAAAGCTGCGCCTGAAATCTCAATCAGATATGAGCTAAGTGGACCTGTCGCCCAGCGTTCAAACATTTGACCAATTTCTGCTGGCTCTTGGCCACCTTGATCGCGCAACAAACCATAGATTTCAGAAATCATCTGCATGTCAGCGTATTCGATGCCGTTGTGCACGGTTTTTACGAAGTGCCCAGCACCGTCAGGACCTAGGTGATCCACGCATGGCTCACCCTCAAACTTGGCCGCAATAGCTTCGGCCATCGGCTTCAGCTGTGTCCATGAATGCGCGGTGCCGCCAACCATCATGGATGGACCATGACGTGCACCGTCTTCACCACCAGAAACGCCCATTCCGACAAAATGCAGGCCAGTGCCATCCAGTTCAGCAGAACGGCGGCGTGTTTCGTTGAAATCAGCATTGCCACCCTCGATGATGGTGTCACCCTCGCTCAGCAGCGGTTTGATTGTCTCGATCATTGCATCCATCGGTTTACCCGATGGAATCATGAATAAAATTGTACGGGGTGCTTTGATCGCTTGAACAAAGTCAGCCAGATCAGCGTGACCTGACACCTTGTCCGCAAACTCAGGCGCTTCTTTTAGGAAATCATCAATCCAGCCAGCTTCACGATTGGTGACAGCTACAGAAAACCCTTTGTCCGCAAAGTTCAGTGCCAGCGCACTGCCCATGGTGCCAAGTCCGTAAACGCCGATGTCTGCTACTGCATTTTCGTGTACCATGTGCCGTCCTTATTGATGTGTTGGTGCCAAATGGCATTTTGAAACTGTCTGCGCAAGTGACGGGCAATCGGTTGCAACCCACAGATGTTAAAAATGCACTTAGCTTTTAGATCTCATTTGGCGGCGATCTTTCATAGCGTCATGCGCTTCTGGCGTACCGTTGTGGAATGTCCCGAACCACTTGTCCCATGGCATTTCGAGATTGCCGTAATTCACCTCAAAATACCGATGGTGCATCTGATGATGAAATGTGCCCAGCGCAAGGGTTTTGCGATCCTTGACCAACAGCGCTTCATACCCCGTGTGAGAGGTTGCAGCCGTCAAAGACTGATGCTGCATATGAAACAGGATATGTAAGGGATGCGCCGGAATGATGAAGTGGACCAAGATCGAACTGAAGAATGCGATGTGCTCAATCGGATGCATCGATAGACCAGACCATGGGCCAACATTCACGTTCTTATGATGCAGCGCATGGGCCAGCCGGTACAACGGCCCCCAATGAAGGGCGCGATGTATCCAATAAAAATGCAGCGAGATAATAACAGGCGTCAGCAAGAACAGCGCACAGAACCAAATTGGATTTTGCGCCCAAGACAGGTGAGGTGCATAGCCATTGGCCATCGCGTAAAACATTAGAACCTCATAAGCAGTCCAAAACCCAACACCGCTGGTCAACGTCCAAAACATATTGTCTTTGACTTGACCGCCAAAATTGAACTGCTTGCCTTTGATCGCCAAATCGCGCGGATCAAACTTCAGGCGATTGCCCTGACCTTTGCGCATGAAGAAAAACCAATGCAAGCTTCCAGCGACAAGGAACATCAGAACCAGATTGCGCACCCAAATCTGGGCAACCCAACCAATAGACAGCGTTTTCATCTGTTCCATCGCTGGCTGTGTGAAGGTCCAGACCAGCAGACAGATCGCCAGAACAATAAGGTTTTCCGCGATGCGCAGCCAACGTGCTTCTAGCCACTGCCACATCTCAACCGGCCTTGGTGGCCAGCTGAAGAAAGGCGAGACTTTGATCGGCACATTCGGAACATGGTCCCAACCGGGCAAGGATGGGCGATTTTCAGGTGCGGTCATAAAATAGATCGAGTCCTTCGGCTGTTTCACCAAAGTCTCCCGATTTTAGCGCCCTAAGCAATAGCGCATAATCGCTTTTTGAGCATGGAGCCGGTTTTCAGCTTCGTCAAAAATAACCGAATTAGGACCATCCATAACTTCGCTGGTCACTTCTTCTTCGCGGTGCGCAGGCAAACAGTGCATGAACAATGCGTCGTCATTTGCTTTGCTCATCAGCTCTTGGTTCACTTGATAGGGGCGCAATTGGTTGTGGCGACGCTCCTTGGTGGATTGGCTATCGTGCATGGAAACCCATGTGTCTGCGACAACCAAATCAGCACCAGCAACAGCTTTATCCGCGTCGCGTTCAATTTGGATCGTACAGCCCGCCCTGCGCGCCAAACCAACAAATTCATCTTCTGGGTCCAATTGGGCAGGCCCTGCGAATGTTAGGTCAAACTGGAACTGCGCCGCAGCATGTAGGAATGAGGCACAGACGTTGTTGCCATCACCACACCAGACAACCTTTTTGCCTTTGATCGGGCCACGATGTTCCTCATAGGTCATGACATCCGCCATAATCTGGCAAGGGTGTGTGCGATCGGTCAATCCATTGATCACAGGTACATCCGCGTATTCCGCCATCTCTAGCAGAACTGACTCGTCAAACGTGCGGATCATAATCAGGTCCACGTAGCGTGACAAAACACGTGCTGTGTCTGCGATTGTTTCACCGTGTCCCAATTGCATGTCAGAACCGGACAAAACCATCGTTTCGCCGCCCATCTGGCGCACACCGACATCGAATGAAACCCGCGTACGGGTGGATGGTTTTTCAAAGATTAGCGCAACCATATGCCCATCCAAGGGCTTTTCGGCATCTAGCGTGGCACGTGGCAATCCCTTGCGCGCGGACTTCATTGCCAGTGCGTCATCAAGGATGGTCCGCAGCGCGGCTGGGTCTGTTTTATGGATATCTAAAAAGTGGTTCATTATATTACTCTATATTGGTCGACCTTGGGGACGCATTGCCTCAAGCCGTATGAAATTAGATTAGATAAAACAAGCGTTGGCAACTGCCTTAGCAGCTTGATCCAAGCGGGCGACCGCCTCACCGATTTCTTCGTCTGTGATTGTAAGGGCTGGAAGCAAACGGATCACATTGTCAGCGGCCGGGACGGTTAGGACATGCGCGCCGTAACCCGCGTTCACCACATCAATGTTGGTTGCTTTGCACTTAACACCCATCATCATGCCCGCACCTCGGACGCTTTCAAAGACATCGGGATTGGACGCAATCAGTCCCTCCAGCTTTTGACGTAGCAAACCCGACTTGCGGTTCACTTCTGCCAAAAATTCAGGCGTGTTGATTTTATCCAGTACCGCACAACCCACTGCACAGCCCAACGGGTTGCCGCCATAGGTCGATCCGTGTGTACCCGCCGTCATGCCAGACGCCGCGTCCTCAGTCGCCAACACTGCACCAAGGGGGAAACCACCGCCAATGCCTTTGGCGACCATCATGATATCTGGCTCAACCCCAGCCCACTCGTGCGCAAACAATTTACCCGTACGACCAACGCCGCACTGAACCTCGTCCAGTATCAACAGAATGCCATGCTCGTCACACAGATCTCGCAGGCCCTTAAGGCACTGATCTGGCAGTGGGCGAATACCACCTTCGCCCTGAACAGGTTCTACCATTATGGCCGCAGTCTTGTTGCTGGCTGCAGCGGTTAGCGCGTCATGATCCCCAAACGTCAGATGCGTAAAGCCACCCAGCAATGGACCAAACCCTTTGGTCATCTTCTCTGACCCAGCAGCTGCGATACCTGCCGCTGAACGGCCGTGGAATGATCCCTCAAACGTAATGATCTCAACACGATCTTCTTGGCCTTTGTCATACCAATACTTGCGCGCCATCTTTACTGCCAACTCGCACGCCTCTGTGCCTGAGTTGGTGAAAAAAACGGTGTCGGCGAATGTTGCGTCTACCAATTTATCTGCAAGCATCTGCTGTTGTGGAATATGGTACAGGTTGGAGGTGTGCCATAGAGCACACGCCTGATCTGCCAGCGCTTTGACAAGTGCGGGGTGGGCATGACCCAAAGCGTTTACTGCAATACCAGCACCCAGATCCAAAAAGCGTCGGCCATCTGCTTCAATCAACCAAGAGCCTTCACCTTTGACAAACGTCATAGGAGCACGAGAATAGGTAGGTAAAACAGAAGCGATCATCAGATCATCCTTTGAAAAAAGCCAGCACGACAGAAAAGCGAGTTGTGCATTGAGGATACTGGCAGGTCAACGATTTTGGAAAATTAATGCGCAAAACGCGCAGAACACAGATTTAGAGGCAACTTACGTTGTAAAGCGCAGTCGTCGCAAAGCTGAGATATCTGTCAGTGTGTTCATAGTCACAACTTTAGTGCATCGCGCAATGATTGGCCACCCACATATTGCCCGCTTGCATCACTCAATATGCAAGCGCATAGCGGGTGTATGTTTCAAACCCGCACACAGAATCCAGCCTTAGCCGCAACTTTGATATGCATCGCCTCTGCATTCATCGCGGCAACCACCCTATTCGCCAAGGCTTTGGGCTCTGATGCATTTGGACCAGCCTTGCACCCCTTACAAATTTCGCACGGGCGTTACGTCTTTGCATTTCTTGGATTGGTGTTGGTGGCCGGTGTCATGCGCCCAAAATTTGAGGCACCCCATTGGGGTCTGCACATTATCAGAACCACATTCGGTTGGGCGGGCGTAACTCTGATGTTTGCATCGGTTGCCTACATACCACTGGCAGATGCGACTGCGATCTCATTCCTGAACCCTGTCTTTGCAATGATGCTTGCCATTCCTCTTTTGGGGGAACGGGTCGGGCCAATCCGTTGGGGTGCCGCAATAATTGCGCTTATTGGCGCTGCAATTCTACTTCGCCCGACACCCGCAAGCTTTCAAATTGCGGCACTTCTGCCCCTTGGCGCCGCTGTTTTGTTAGGATTTGAGCTAATTATTATCAAAAAATTGTCGGGCAAGCAGAACCCGCTGCAAGTTTTACTGACAAACAACATGGTTGGGGTCATCATCTCATCCCTCGCAGTGATCCCATTTTGGATCGCGCCGACACTGGCACAATGGGGGCTTTTGGCGCTGATCGGGACCTTTATGGCCTTAGCACAAGCGTGTTTCGTGAATGCACTGGCCCGTGCAGACGCCAGTTTTGTGGCACCTTTCAGCTACGGAACACTGCTGTTCGCAACCCTCTATGACCTTATATTTTATGACATCTTTCCCGATGCAATCACCTGCCTTGGAGCGGGTATTATCATCGCTGGGGCTGTCCTTTTGGCCCTGCGAGAGGCACAACTGCGACGCGCATGACGTATCATGCTTGTCACCGCCAACAGAACCATTAGAATAGAACGCTGAACAACACCCCAAAGCGGCCCACCGATGGGTCGCTTTTTAGCTTAGGGAAACCCTATGTCCTGGACTGACGACCGCGTTGAAGTACTGAAAAAGATGTGGGGCGAAGGCCAATCGGCCAGCCAGATCGCAAAAGAATTGGGCGGCGTGACCCGCAATGCCGTTATCGGCAAGGTGCATCGCTTGGGTCTATCCAATCGCACGACCACAAGCACCGCAGCAAAAGCGGATGCAAAACCAAAAGCAGCCCCAAAGGCACCGGCCAAGCCTAAGGTAGAGATGAGAACGGAACCGGCGATTAAGCCAGTTGATCCGAACTTACCTAAATCCAACTTGCCCGCGCGCAAGATGATCATCCCTGCAGGTCAGCCGCTGCCACCGCAGCCATCTGCAAATGAAATCAGCCCAGAGGCTTTGGCCAAAGTCAATGAAATAGAAAAGAAAGCGAAGAAGCTGACTTTGATGGAATTGACAGAGCGCACATGCAAATGGCCAGTTGGCGATCCAGCAACCGAAGACTTTTGGTTCTGTGGTCTGACTGTTCAACAGGGCAAACCATATTGCGAAGCCCACGTTGGCGTTGCATTCCAACCAATGAGCGCGCGCCGCGATCGTCGCCGCTAACAATAAGCGTGAATTTGAGGCACCCCGCCTAAATTCAAATCGTTGATCAAGAATTCAAGGCCGCGCAAATTGCGCGGCCTTTTCTTTTGAAATATTTTGCACGCAACTGTCACTTGCTACAGGTTTGCCATCATGCAATTTCTGCTTGACCCAATTGGAGCACTCCACCATGACCACCACCATTCGCGCCGCTGATGCCCTTGCCCAACGACTATATGTAGCGGGCTGTCGGGTAGCTTTTGGCATGCCAGGTGGTGAGGTCTTGACGATCATTGACGCACTTGAGGCTGCGGGCATTCAGTTCGTCCTTGCCAAACACGAAAATGCAGCAGCATTCATGGCCGAAGGTGCATGGCATCGCACCGGTGCCCCGGGCATTTTAGTAGCCACAGTTGGCCCCGGCGCGTTGAACGGCGTCAATGCGGTGGCCAATGCCCATCAAGATCGCGTGCCTTTGATTGTTATCGCAGGTGCCGTCGATGCGGACGAGGCACAGTCATACACGCACCAAGTGCTAGACCAAACCGCTGTATTCATCCCCATCACCAAAGCCAGTTTTACCTTCAACGCTGGTGCGGCGCATATCATCGCCGACAAAGCTGTCAGTATCGCACTTGAGGGTCGCCCCGGCCCAGTTCACATCGACCTGCCAATCGCCGTAGCGGTTGCGCAGGTTCCAGCCACAGCACCATTCGCGCGCGCACCCGGAGCGCCAGTGATCCCAGCCCCAAATGTTTTGGAGCAGGCAGCGGACTGGCTAAGCGCAGCCAACCGTCCCGTCATCATCGCAGGTCTGGATGCCGTTAACGAAGATGCAGCCGCCGCATTGATCGAAATGGCAGAACGTTTCGCCATCCCTGTCATCACAACATATAAAGCAAAGGGATTGCTGCCCGAAGATCACGCGCTGTCCCTTGGTGGCGCGGGCCTGTCCCCATTGGCCGACACCCACCTGTTGCCACTGATCAAACAAGCGGACCTTATCATCTGTGCCGGTTATGATCCGATTGAAATGCGCCCGGGCTGGCAAAACATTTGGGACGCCACGAAAGTCAATGTGATCGACATAACTGCCGTTCCAAACCACCACTATATGCACCAATCGACGCTAAACATTATCGGCAACACGCCCGCGACACTTAACGCCCTGAATGCAGCTGCAACGCCACACACTGTTTGGGCGGATGGGCAAACCAAGCAAACGAAATCTGCCCTCGCAACCGCCTTTCCCAAAGACAACGCATGGGGGCCAGCCGCCGTTGTCGATGTCTGCCGCGATGAATTGCCAAGAGATACGCTTGCCACCGTCGACAGCGGCGCGCACCGCATTTTGCTAAGCCAGATGTGGGAATGTTACGCGCCGCGCGGATTGATGCAGTCCTCAGCCCTTTGCACGATGGGCTGTGCCATCCCGCTTGCGATTGGTGCGCACTTTGTCGAACCGGATCGCACTGTGGTTAGCTTTTGTGGTGATGCTGGTTTCTTGATGGTTGCGGGTGAACTGACAACGGCCAAGGAATTGAACCTAAATACGATTTTAGTGGTCTTCGTTGACGCCTCCCTTGCATTGATTGAGTTGAAGCAACGTCAGCGCCAACTGACCAACAATGGTGTCGACTTCGCACAGCACGATTTCGCGGAGATGGGCAAAGCATTTGGTGGGAATGGTCATACTGTCCATTCCCGCGACGAATTGCGGGTTGCGCTGAGGGCTGCGCAAAAGGCACAAGAGTTTACAGTGATTGCAGCTGTTATTAGAAAAGGTGCCTATGATGGCCGAATTTAACGCCTCGTCTGAAACTCCAACTGCGCTTGGCGACATTTACGTTCTGGACCTAAGCCGCATCCTTGCAGGGCCAACCGCCACGCAATTGCTGGGTGATTTCGGCGCGACGATCATCAAAGTCGAAAACCCAAAAACCGGCGGTGATGACACCCGCGGTTGGGGCCCCAACTTTGCTAAAAACCCTGACGGTACATCCACAGACCTTAGCGCTTATTTCATGGCGGCCAATCGCAACAAACAATCCATCGCGGTCGATATTTCGACCCAAGAAGGACAAGCGATCATCCACCAACTCGCGGCACGCGCAGACATCATTATTGAGAACTATAAACCCGATGGCTTGGTCAAATATGGCCTAGACCACAAATCGCTGATGAAGGCCCATCCAAGCGTGGTTTACTGTTCGATCTCTGGCTTTGGCCAAACAGGACCAAACCGGGATCAACCCGGTTATGATCTGATGGCTCAAGGGTTCGGTGGCGTTATGTCCCTGACCGGTGATCCTGAAGGTGTCCCAACCAAAGTTGGCGTAGGCATCGCGGATGTGATGTGCGGAATGTACGCAACCATCGGCATTCTTGCAGCCCTGCGCCACCGCGACAAAACAGGCGAAGGGCAACACATCGACCTTAGCCTTGTTGACGCGTCAATGGCGTGGCTCATCAATGAGGGGACCAATTACCTGACATCTGGCAATGCCCCCATTCGGCGCGGAAATGCGCACCCTAATATCGTACCGTATGACGCCTTCGCCGCCAGCGATGGACATATCTTGGTTGCCGTTGGCAACGATTCACAATTCACTAGGTTCTGTGATGTGATCGGCCGCAGTGATCTGGGTGCAGAAGACAAATACAAAACCAATTCGGGCCGCATCGAACACCGTGAAACACTAATCCCTCAACTGCACGAAACACTTGCAAAGCTAACCAAAGCAGAAATCTTGGAAAAACTGCAAAGCGTCAAGGTTCCGGTCGGACCAATTCATACAGTTGATGAAGCGTTGAATTCGGATCAAGCAACCGCGCGTGGCACCATCGTTGATGTTGCAGCGGGCGGCATCGATGGCGGAAATGTCCAACTGTTGGCGAATCCCCTGAAGCTGTCGCGCACGCCAGTTCAATATCGCTCGGCCCCACCCCGTTGCGGGCAGGATACCGACAGCATTCTTGAAACACTCAAGACACCTAAATAGCCGAATTAGCAGTCATTTTTGCGTTTTCACGGGCGGTTTTCCGCCGCTTTCGCATGGGACTTGTCATGTACCTCACAAAACGCGCCGCTGAATTCACGGTTGTGTGTGCCAAGCCTGTGAACACTATCTTGACCAAATAAATCAGCTAAAAAAGGATCAACACTTACCCCGCGAAAAGGTCCGCGCAAGATGATGCACGACATTTGTAACAGCCCCGTAAGCCTATCAGAGCAAAGCCAACTAGATGATTGTAACGGCGTCGTGCACCCATATTATATCAACTGGCCACAAATATAGCTGCACCACTCAGCACAACTGTTGCAATACCCGTCAGCAGACGACTGCGGGTTAGGGCTTTATCGACTGGCATGGGGCCCTCATAATCATGTTGTCTGGGCAAAGGTTAGTCTGACAACTCCTACAACGCACCCTACCTCGCAAACTTGAGACAAGCGCGTTATTATAGTTTCGGTGGTTTCGCAGGATCAGATCCCGGCGCGCCAAATTCAACTTGATCCACAACAGCAGGTTGGGGCAGATCGAATCGCAAACCAACACGCGCAAGGCGCGGAGTGATCGGATCATTGGCGTCAAAGAAGCCAACATCCATTGCGCCCGCTTCAATCCCTGAAAAGGTCAGCGCCTCACCAGCAGCTTGTGCCAAGGCACCCTGTGCATCAGGCAACGCACCAACAAACCCAAGCAGGTGGCCAGTGCTGCCGCCCGTATACTTCACACCAACCAAATAGGCGCTTAGGGCAAGGCCCGTGGCTGTCGCAAGCTTGGTATCGATCGCAGTGATCAGTGTTTCGGGCAATCCAGTGGGGACAGAAACCTCTTCGATCTTGGCCTCAACCTGATCAGGCGCATGGCCCAATGTTTCAGCCAGCCAATCAACACCGTTCGCATCCATCAAGAATGAAGATGGTGCCACCTCTAGGTTCAAGCCAAGACCCAAGCCCTGCCCTACCAACAATTGTGAGATCACACGGCCAGACAAAGCAGCATAAGGCGTCGCCTCACCCGTAAAGGCAGTTAAGCGTTCTTGGCGATCAAAGACCAAAACGATTTCACCTGATCCGCTATCAAAGGTTTGGGGCTTGATTGTTTCCCCTTCCGCTTCGGCCTCAAGCAACAAGAACAACTCCCCGTCCCCAAGACGCTCATAGAACGCAAGGCGGATAGCATCATCATTTGGGGCGGCTTCCATCGCGCCGTGCGCAATATCCAAAGGGGTCAAATCACTCATTTTAGCACCTCTTGTACCCGCGCCCGCAGCGCTGGCAGTGTTTCAGTCGCGAACCATGGGTTCTGTTTTATCCACCCCGTATTGCGCCAGCTGGGGTGTGGCAAGGCAAAGACGTTCGGCGCGCGCATTCGCCACTGTTCTACCGTTTGGGTTACCCCCGTCTTTACACCCAGATGATATTTATGGGCATATCCCCCAACCAGAACCGTCAATGGTATTTCGCCAAGGTGATCCATCACGCGGTCATGCCACGTTTCGCCGCAAATCTTGGGCGGCGGTAGATCAGATCCCTTTGCGTTGTACCCTGGAAAGCAAAACGCCATTGGTACAATCGCCAGTTTGGATTGATCGTAAAACGTGGCCTCATCAATCCCCAGCCATTCGCGCAATCGATCACCTGAGGGATCGGTGAACGGACGACCAGACTGATGAACCCGTGCCCCCGGTGCCTGCCCCGCAATCAAAATACGCGCACCCCTTTCAAACCATGCAACAGGGCGCGGGTGATGGGCTGTGTGGGTCAAAGCAAAGCGATCACTGCACAATCGGCAGGCGCGGATATCATCGACAAGGTCAGACATGCTTTAGGATGTAGAGGATCAATAAATAACGGCAAGCGCATTCATTTCAATAATTTTCGAAATAACTTGCCGGCTGGAAATCATTTCTATAATTCTAGAAATATGAAAATAGAACCAACAGACGACTTAAGCCTCACCCTCGCCGCAACCAGCTTTGCCGCCTTGGGATCAGAACAACGCCTGTCCATTTTGCGGGCATTGGTCCGTGCAGGGCCCGAGGGCCTAAGCATTGGTGATCTAGGAAGCCGCACAGGTGTGACAGGCAGTACCCTCACACACCACATCAAAATTCTGGCGCAGACTGAAATGGTTGAACAAGTGCGCAAGGGGCGTTCGATCATTTGTGCGGCGGTGGCCTACGATCAAATCCGCCACTTATCCGAATTCTTACTAACTGAATGCTGTGCAGACAGCACAACCCCATGCGAGGATCGCTAACATGGCTGATGCATTAAACGCAGATTCAAACGAACCAAACTCTCACGGCCCCACATTCACCAAATATTTAGGCGGGGCATGGGGCGCATCGGTGGTACTCATCGCTCTGATCACACTGCTTGATCCTGCACAGTTGCAAACCACGCTCACCTCTACATCCGCTTCTATCTGGAGCACGGCACCGTTCATCCTTTTTGCCGTTCTCGCCGTCGCATACCTGAAGGCAACTGGCGCTGAAAACCTGTTGGCCCGAGCCTTTGAGGGGAACCCCGTGCGCATGGTCATAATGGCGGCATTGCTGGGTGGATTGTCCCCATTTTGCTCCTGCGAGGTGATTCCTTTTATCGCTGCATTGCTCGCATTAGGGGCACCTTTGGGCGCCGTCATGGCATTTTGGTTGGCATCTCCGCTGATGGATCCTGCGATGTTTTTGATCACTTCGGGTACTTTGGGCTGGGAATTTGCAGTCGCAAAGACAATCGCAGCCGTTAGTTTGGGTATTTTTGGCGGATTTGGGATGCTCGTCCTTTCCCGATCTGTCATTTTTTCAGACCCGTTACGCGAGAAACCATCCTTTGGTGGCTGTTGCGGTGTCCAAAAACCGTTCTCTGGTCAACCTGAGTGGAAATTTTGGAAAGAATCTGAGCGTCGTGAGGTCTTTAAATCTACAACTCTAGAGAATGGGCTGTTTTTGCTGAAATGGCTTACGCTGGCCTACGTGATCGAAACCATGATGATCGCCTATGTTCCTGCGGAATTGATCGCCAGCGTGCTCGGCGGCACAGGCGTTGGCCCTATTTTTATGGGCGCTTTGGTCGGGGCTCCTGCTTACCTGAATGGGTATGCCGCAGTGCCACTGGTTGATGCCCTATTGACCCAAGGCATGTCACAAGGTGCGGCAATGTCATTTGTCATAGCCGGTGGCGTCAGCTGCATACCCGCAGCAATTGCAGTGTGGGCGTTGGTCAAGCCTCGCGTCTTTATTGCTTACTTAAGTTTCGCGATAATTGGCGCCATAATTGCAGGGATGATTTGGCAGTTAATCGTATGATTTACCCTATAAATAGCGCAGAATTAACCACTAGGTAACGATTGCCCCAACGGATATGATGCGATATCTCGGTCAAAACGAACCGTATTGCACAGGGGGCAATTATGTACCGCGTCTGGAATTTTCTTACGAACTACTCACTACTTTTGATCTTAGGCGCCATTACAGCCCTGATCTGGGCCAATATGGATGTAATCGCGCCTGTCGCGGGCAACCCACATTACTGGGCTGATACGTACCACAGCTTTGTTGAATTCAAGATTTGGGACCATGCCCCGATTGGCCATATGCATGATGGCCACCGTACATTGACCCTGCATTACTTAATCAATGACGTCCTTATGGCCCTGTTCTTTGCGATTGCTGCAAAGGAAGTTTGGGAAGCCCTCATCCTGAAAAACGGATCGCTTCGCGGTAAAAAAGCTGCGACGCCGTTGTTCGCAACAGCAGGCGGCATGTTCGGTCCAATCGCAGTCTACCTCGGCATGGCGTACTTTGTGTTCGGTTCCGAGACATATGACGCAGTTCAAAACGGTTGGGCAATCCCAACGGCGACAGACATCGCATTCTCATACCTCGTTGGCCGTATCGTATTTGGTGCGGGTCACCCTGCGGTCCGCTTCCTGCTCTTGCTCGCCATCGCAGATGACGCAGCTGGCCTCATCATCCTAGCGATCTTTTACCCGTCGGGCGAACTGGCTCCGGAATGGTTGTTTCTTTCCTTGGGTGCAGCAATTGCAGTTTACGTACTGTTCAACTGGCTGCCACGCTACCTAGACCGCGGAAACAAAGCGCGCCCGATTTCTTCCTTCGTGCGCACCAAGCTACATTTCTTCCCGTACTTTGTTGCCGGCTGTGCCAGCTGGTATGGCTTCATGGTTTCTGGACTTCACCCTGCACTGGGCCTGCTGCCGATCGTTGTTACTATTCCACATGCTGACCGTGCTTTTGGTATCTTCAGCGATGCCGAAAAGTATCTGACCGACCTGCTGAACCAAATCGAACACGCGCTGAAAACACCGGTTGAGATCATCTTGTTTTTCTTCGGGCTGCTCAACGCAGGCGTTCAACTTAGCGCGATTGGCGATGCCACATGGTTGGTCCTTGCTGGTTTGATCATCGGTAAACCACTGGGGATTCTCGCCTTCGGTTGGTTCGCTGCTGTGCCACTTCGCTTGGGTATGCCAGAAGGTATGCGGATCATCGACCTTGTCGTCGTTGGCTGTGTGGCCGCGATCGGCTTTACCGTTTCGCTGTTCATCGCGACGGTCGCATTTGAAGGTGGACCTGTCCAAGATGCCGCCAAAATGGGCGCATTGTTTAGCTTTGCGGCAGCAATTATTAGTATCATTGCGGGTAAAGTCTGCCGCGTTCAAAAACAAAACGGCTGAACTCACAGCAAATAAGAACATAAACCAGCGCCTCGGCGCTGGTTTTTTTGTTTAACGCCCTAATTATTGTGTGAAAAATTACCCCAATAATCTACATTTGTTTCCAAAATGGGCATAATCTAGTCAAGTTCTGTGGCTATCACTCAGCCAACCCTTTAATTGGAACGGACGTGCCACCACCTAAAGAAGTGGCGGACAAAAAGCAGTCACCGGAGCATTCGATGCTTGAGTTCGAAAATGTCAGCAAGTCCTTTTGGACGGTTACGCAGCGCAAGGTCATCCTTGATCGCGTGTCTTTTAAGATGGAATTGGGGAATTCCATGGGCATTTTGGCACCCAACGGAACCGGTAAGACGACCCTGATCAACATGATGGCCAGCCTCGAAAACCCTGATGAAGGCGTTATTCGCCGCAAGTGCAATATCTCTTTTCCATTGTGTTTAGAGGGATCTATCTGATGATCTCGCTCACAGCCTCAATCCTACCCGAACAGGTAACATCGTAATATGAAACACGTCCAAATCGCCGACTTAACAATTGGGAACGATCGCCCGCTAACGATAATTGCTGGCCCCTGCCAGTTGGAAAGCGCTGATCACGCCCAGATGATCGCAGGCAAAATGAAGGAGGCCTGTAACGCCGCTGGCGCACAGTACATTTTCAAGGCCAGCTACGACAAGGCAAACCGCACCTCCATTAGTGGCGTGCGTGGACCGGGCATGGAAGAGGGGCTTGAAATGCTTGCCTCTGTTAAGAAGACAATTGGCGTTCCTGTGCTAACCGACATTCACACCCCAGAACAATGCGCAGCAGCGGCGCAGGTCTGCGACGTGTTGCAAATCCCCGCGCTATTGTGCCGCCAAACGGACCTGATCTTAGCAGCTGGTCACACTGGTGCTGCGATCAATGTCAAAAAGGGTCAATTCCTTGCCCCTTGGGACATGCAAAACATCGTGACCAAAATCGAAAGCACCGGCAACGAACGGATCATGCTAACCGAACGGGGCACCTCGTTTGGATATAACACACTGGTCACCGACATGCGTTCGCTCCCACAAATGGGAATGACGGGCTATCCAACGGTCATGGACGCCACGCACTCGGTCCAACAACCAGCTGGCCTTGGTGGTTCCACGGGCGGGCAGCGTGAATTCGCACCCCTTATGGCGCGCGCGGCGGCCGCAATTGGCACCGCCGCGATCTTTATCGAAACACATCAAGACCCAGACAAATCACCATCCGATGGGCCCAACATGGTCTACCTTGACCAAATGTCTGACTTGATCGACACCCTAATGCAATTTGACGCAATCGCCAAAGCACGCCCACTGGCACTTTAAGTATTTTTAGAAAGAACTCACGTGACAAAACCAGCTTCAACAGTATCCCAGAACACTTGGGAATTTTTACGCGACGCAATGATTACCCCCACTGGTTTTCGCGAATACGATGCACGCTGGAAATACCCTGACGCGATCAACCTGCCTGGGATCACCGCGCTTGGCCTTGGCCTTGGCACGCAGATGCATATGCGCGGAATCGAACCTGTTATCGCAGTTGGCAACGATTACCGCGAATACTCATTGTCGATCAAAAACGCTTTCATGCTTGGCCTGATGCAAGCGGGTATTCACGTCAAAGACATCGGTCCTGCCCTATCTCCAATGGCCTATTTCAGCCAATTCCACCTTGATGCGCCAGCTGTTGCCATGATCACAGCCAGCCACAACCCAAACGGTTGGACCGGTGTGAAGATGGGTTTTGAACGCCCCCTCACCCACGGCCCGGACGAGATGAACGAGTTGCGCGATATTGTCTTTGAAGGGCGCGGCCAGCCACGTGAAGGCGGCAAATACGAATTTGTCCACGGCGTACGCGAAGCCTATTTGGATGACCTTGTTGGCGACTTCAAAATGACGCGCAAACTCAAAGTCGTTTGTGCAACGGGCAACGGTACAGCCGCAGCCTTTGCACCTGAATTGTTTGAACGCCTCGGCGTTGAAGTGGTCCCAAGCCACAATGAACTGGATTACAACTTCCCGCACTACAACCCAAATCCCGAAGCCATGGAAATGCTGCATGACATGTCCGGCAGCGTCAAAGCATCCGGCGCGGATTTCGCCCTTGGTTTTGACGGCGACGGTGACCGTTGCGGCGTGGTGGATGACGAGGGTGAAGAGATCTTCGCGGACAAAGTCGGCGTTATCATGGCCCGCGATCTGGCCAAGATTTACCCAAATTCCACAATCGTGGCTGACGTGAAATCAACTGGCCTTTTCGCCTCTGATCCAGAACTTCAAAAATACGGGATAAAAGCGGACTACTGGAAAACCGGTCACTCCCACATGAAACGCCGTGTGAACGAATTGGGTGCATTGGCTGGGTTTGAGAAATCAGGCCACTATTTCCTATCTGGCGAAATCGGACGTGGCTATGACTGCGGCATGCGCGTTGCTGTTGAAATCTGTAAACTGATGGACCGCAACCCTGACATGTCGATGTCTGACCTACGCAAAGCATTGCCAAAAACATGGGCAACGCCAACAATGTCCCCCTACTGCTCTGATTTGGAAAAGTACGACACTCTGGATCGCCTTGTTGCCAAACTGGTCGCCAAATTGGAAGCTGGCGAAACACTGGGTGGCCGCGCAATCAAAGAGGTTGTGACAGTCAACGGCGCGCGTGTGATCCTAGACAACGGCGCATGGGGACTGGTGCGTGCATCATCCAACACGCCAAACCTTGTGGTCGTCTGCGAAAGCCCTGAATCCGATGCAGAAATGCGTGCGATTTTTGAAGACATTGATGCGGTCATCCGCACCGAAAGCAATGTCGGCGAATACGACCAAACCATTTAATGGCACAACGGCTTTCATTGGTGGCTATTGTCGTAGACGACTACGATGAGGCCATCAGTTTTTATACCGAAAAGCTAGGTTTTGAGCTGGTAGAAGACACCTATCAGCCGGAACAAGACAAACGCTGGGTTGTGGTCCGGCCCAAGGGCGAAAACGGCACTTCCCTTTTGCTGGCCCAAGCGTCCAACCCTGAGCAATCAAAACCCGTCGGCGCGCAATCTGGTGGCCGTGTTTTCCTATTTTTGGAAACCGATGATTTTTGGCAGGACTACAACACCTATATTGAAAAAGGGATCGAATTTGCGCGACCGCCCGTCGAAGCGGAATACGGCACGGTCGCGGTCTTCAAAGATTGCCACGGCAACCTTTGGGACTTGATCCAATACAACAAACCCAAGAGCGCGTGACCTAGTCAAACAGCTTGAACAATTCGCCCTTCAGCTTGTCCTCTAGCTTTTTCTTCACGGCATCCTCAACGGATTGACCATCCTCAGTAGAGACACCTAATTCCTTCTCCAGCTTCTGTTGAGCACGGGCTTTGGTATCATCCTCCAAGGCCTTCGCCTTTTCCTTCAGCTTGGCTTTCTCTTCGGCCAGGTTCAGATTGATCGCCGCTTCCAAATCTGGCTGGATACGGGGATTGGACCATGGACCTTTGATGCTCACAGGAATCGCGATCCCTTTGCCAGAGTTGGCGCGCAAGGCGGCAGGGGTGAACAAATAATCGATTTCCTGTGCGCCCAACCCCACGCGGCCTTTTCCCCGCGCCTCGTAATTGGGAAGCACAAACAACAAATCATCGTTGCGCAGGTTTCCTGCATTGATAGTAAATGTCGCCCCAAGACTGTCAAAAACCGTGGTGCCACCAGATCCGTTGCCACTGCCCATCAAAGTATTCAGGTCCAAACCCTGAATGGTGCCCTGCCCCAAACGCAACGCCCCATTTCCAGACAACGAGCGCATGATTGCATCAAAATTGGACCCGCTGCCCAAAAATGAAATTTCCGCATCGCCATTGCCCGTCAGACGCTCAACATCCATCGCATCGCGCAGAACCTTTTGAACCGAGACCGACTTGGCGAAAATCTTACCGCCAACCGACAATCCACCGCGGTTGTTCATAACAAACTCACCCGAAACAGTTCCATCATAGGCCTGAACCTCGCGCATTTCGAAAACCATGCGTGACCTGTCATTCTTGATCAGCGCGCGGGTTTTCCCCAGCTGAAATGAACCCAAGTCAATGCTGCTGGCCGTCAATGCGATCTCGCCGTTGAACGCGGCCAATCCAGATGCATCAATCCGATCTTTGGGCCAACCTGTGCCCACGCTCCCAGCGCTGCTTGCGCTTGAATTGTCACCTTGGGTCGCTCCCTTCAAATCCAAGGCTCCAGCACTGATCTGTGCGTTAAACTGTGGTGTCCCATTCAATGAAACATCCGCAGCACCCGTAATTGTGTTGCCATCCAAATCGGCTTGCATCCCACGCAAAGACAGGCGGCGATCCGATGTCAAAGTAAGGTCAGCGTCCATATCGACGCTGCGCCCCAAGCCACGCGGCAAATCTGCGCCGTTCAGCCCTAACGCCCGCAAGAATGCATCAGTATCAGATAGCTTCAAACCAAGGCGGCCCGCCACATCGCCAGCGGTGCTGGCACGACCTTTCAGCGAAAGCGATCCACCAGATGTCTTGATGCACGCAACGATCGGCTGCACGTCACCGGCGATAAAACCCGCAAAGCCATTGATCGTGGCAACAACATCCACGTCTGCACCTGCAGGCCGCAGCGTTGCCTGAATGTCAGCAGCGCCCAACCGCTCGGGCCAATCCAATGCCAAATCGACCCCGCTATATGAAACAAGATCACTGCCCTCAGCGTCATAGATCAAGGTCGCGTCCGTCACGGTCAATTTCTGCAAACTAAAGGCCTGCGCTTCGCGATCAGGTGCGGTTTCGGTTTCAATAGCTGCTTCACCGCTGGCATCGGTAAAGACCCAGCTTGCGCGACCATCTTTGCGACTTTCCAATCGGATAGTTGGGCTTGCAGCTTCAATATTGGTGATCTTGATTTCACCACTCAACAAAGCCATCGCATCAATACCAATGGCCGCATTGCGCGCCGTCAGCATCGAACCTTGGCGCGCCCAATCGGCATTACCAACTTCGATCTCTCCCGCAGACACACCCAACACAGGCCAAAGGGTCATCGACACATCACCGGTGATGCTGACCTCTCGCCCGGTTTGGGTTTTGATCTGCTCTGCGGCCAATCGTGCGATCCGGTCAGCAGGCAGAAACAGCAGTGAAACAACCGCGACGACGGCAATCAGCAACAACGCCCCAATAATACGCCCAATAATTTTCATGCCACTCTTCCTCATATTCGTTTCTACAACCCTAGGCCGCAGAACCAGACACCTCAATCCCAGAACCCTTCCCCTCTGCCCAGCCATCCACTATAGGCATCCTCATGAGCACAAACCCGCCAAACATTCGCCCCGACCTCGCCCCTAAACTCCAAGTTCGTGAACCTGTGCGTTCCGGCCAGCCTACCATCGGCATGGTATCGCTTGGTTGCCCCAAGGCATTGGTCGACAGCGAACGCATCCTGACGCGCCTGCGCGCCGAAGGGTATGGCGTGTCCCCTGATTATTCTGGGGCCGATGCAGTGATCGTGAACACCTGTGGTTTCCTTGATAGCGCCAAGGCCGAAAGCCTAGATGCCATTGGTGAGGCCCTGAATGAAAACGGTAAGGTCATCGTGACAGGGTGCTTGGGCGCTGAACCCGATTACATCCGCGAACACCACCCAAAGATCCTCGCGGTCACTGGCCCACACCAATACGAACAGGTGTTGGACGCGGTGCACGAAGCTGTACCACCATCTCCCGATCCGTTTATCGATCTACTCCCAGCATCAGGCGTATCACTCACACCGCGCCACTTCAGCTATTTGAAGATTTCCGAGGGCTGCAATCACAAATGCAAGTTCTGCATCATCCCAGACATGCGCGGCCACCTTGCCTCCCGCCCTGCCCACGCAGTCATGCGCGAAGCGGAAAAGCTGGTTGAAGCTGGCGTTAAAGAACTGCTGGTCATTTCCCAGGATACCTCGGCCTACGGCGTTGATATCAAACATGCTGAAGATCGCGGGCACCGTGCCCACATTACTGATCTGGCGCGCGATCTTGGGTCGCTCGGGGCATGGATACGTTTGCACTATGTCTACCCATACCCGCATGTGCGCCAGATGATCCCGTTGATGGCAGACCCATCAAACGGCGTTTTGCCCTACCTTGATATTCCGTTCCAGCACGCACACCCTGACGTTCTGAAACGCATGGCACGCCCTGCGGCCGCATCGAAAACGCTGGATGAAATCGCGGCATGGCGCGACATTTGTCCAGACATCACCCTGCGCTCTACCTTTATTGTGGGGTATCCGGGCGAAACGGAATCCGAATTCCAAACCTTGCTGGATTGGATGGGCGAAGCGCAGCTCGATCGCGTTGGATGCTTCCAATATGAAAACGTCGAAGGCGCACGTTCAAACGCGCTACCTAACCACGTGGATGCAGAGATCAAACAAGATCGCTGGAACCGCTTCATGGAAAAAGCCCAAGCAATCTCTGAAGCCAAACTTCAAGCCAAAGTTGGCAGCCGCATTGATGTGATCATTGATGAAATCGATGAAGACGCCGCAACCTGTCGCACAAAATCAGACGCGCCAGAAATTGATGGCAACCTGTTCATCGATGAAGGTTTTGAGAAATTGAACGTCGGCGACATCGTCACGGTTGAGGTCGATGAAGCGGGCGAATACGATCTTTGGGGCAAACTGGTTTAACCACCAAGATCAGCCAAAACTTGCGCGGCACCTATGTCTAAGTGCCGCGCAGTTTTAATTAGTCTTCCAGCAAGAATGTGATTTTCATCACAACGCGGTATTCGCTGATTTTGCCATCTGTCACGACAACTTTCTGATCCGCAATCCACGCGCCGCTGATGCCCTTAAGGGTCTTGGATGCGCGCGCAATACCGCTTTCCAATGCGTCGTCAAATGACTTGGTTGAGGATGCGATGACTTCGGTAACTTTTGCGATGCTCATAGTATTTTCCTTTGATTTAAAAATTGGCTTGAGAAATTCTGGGGGCCGACCCATCGATTGTCTGCGTGGTGCCCTAAGTGTTTACTGTCTCAACTGTGGCGATCATAACCGGCAAAACTGATCACCATTAAGGGGAAAACAGGGCCATCCCACCCCCCAAATGAAGAACTGTCATGACCACACTATTGCCTGCCTAAGCTTGAAAGTCTGCTTCGAGCCCGTACTCACCAAAATTCTGCCTTGCAGCTAATGGTGGCTTCTCACTATAATCCGTTATTATGGAAAACACCGACGCAATACTATCGTTACTGCCAAATCGCTTGAAGGATGCACGCCGCGCCAAGGGGCTATCTCTTGACGCTGTGGCAAAACTATCGGGCGTGTCGCGCAGTATGGTCAGTCAGATTGAGCGTGGGGAATCTTCACCGACGATCTCGACGTTGTGGAATCTGACTAAGGCGCTACAGGTGGATTTTGCGGGGCTTCTTGAAGATGATCAGGAAAGCCGCGTTGAAGTTTTACGCAGCGGTGATGTACCTGCGATTGATAATCACGGCACAGGATGTTCGATCCGCATTCTTTCACCGCCCGAAGAAGCAGGACGGCATGAAGTCTATGATCTGCGGTTTAACCAAGGCGGTATTCTGGACAGTTTGCCACACGCGCAGGGCGCACGTGAACACCTGACTGTAATCGAAGGACGGCTGACCGTCACCAGTGGTGAAGCGGTTGAACAATTGTCAGACGGTGACACAGCACGTTACGCGGCTGATGTTGCTCATAAAATTAGTGCAGACGGGCCCGCCCGTGCATTCTTGGTCGTACATGGCGCTTAGGTAAATCCACTTTAACGGATTTTTTGCCAAGTTACTGTAATTCTAATATTGCGGAAATTCATCCGTCATGCCATCTTCCTGAAAACGGAGGCCGCTATGGCGACTGCATTTCTAGATCACATGACCGAAACGCTGGCACAAATTGATGCCGAAAGGATGACGAAACACGAGCGTCTGATTTCATCCCCACAAGCAGGACAGGTCACCGCGAACGGTAGGTCCGTGATCAACCTTTGTGCGAACAATTACCTTGGGTTGGCCGACCACCCCGATCTGATCAAGGCCGCCAAAGAAGCGATGGACACCAAAGGGTTCGGCATGGCCTCAGTACGGTTTATCTGCGGTACGCAGGACTTGCATCGCGATCTCGAAACACGGTTGGCGAGCTTCTTGGGGAAGGACGATTCCATCCTATTTGCGGCTTGTTTTGACGCCAACGGCGGGTTGTTTGAGCCGTTGCTCGGGCCAGAGGACGCGATCATCTCGGATGCGTTGAACTATCCATCTATCATTGACGGCATTCGGTTGTGCAAGGCCAAACGCTACCGCTATGCGAACTCCGACATGGTTGATCTTGAAACGCAGTTGCAAGCAGCAAAAGCGGGCGGCGCACGCTTCATTGTCATCGCGACTGACGGGGTGTTTAGCATGGATGGCTACCTTGCCAACCTGCCCGAGATCACCAAATTGGCAGAGGCTTACGACGCTTTGGTCATGGTCGATGATTGCCATTCCACCGGCTTCATGGGGCCAAAGGGGGAAGGCACGCCCGCTCATTTTGGTGTCGATGTCGATATTCTGACTGGCACGTTGGGCAAGGCGCTTGGTGGTGCAATCGGCGGCTATATTGCCGGACCACAACCAGTCGTTGACCTGCTGCGCCAGCGTGCGCGTCCCTATATGTTCTCAAATTCCCTGCCTCCCTCCATCGTCGCCGCTGGGATCGAAGCAATTCGGCTGGTCGAGGAGGGCGATGCCTTACGTGCGCAACTGTTTGCAAATGCAGCCTACTGGCGCGCAGGTTTGACTCGTTTGGGCTTTAACCTGCTGCCTGGCGACATCCAATCATCCCCGTCATGTTGGGGGAGGCGCATTTGGCGCAAGACATGGCCGCCCGTCTGTTTGATGAAGGTGTCTATGTCAGCGGATTCTTCTTCCCCGTTGTTCCGCGCGACCAAGCCCGCATTCGCACCCAGATGAACGCATCCTTAACAAAAGATGATCTGGATCACGCGCTGACTGCGTTCGAGACAGTTGGAAAAGCTGTTGGCGTTTTGAAATGAGCAATGAAATGAAAGCATTAATCAAGGCTCACGGTCGTGAAGGCCTATGGTTACAAACCGCTCCAGTACCAGATATCGGCCCTGACGATGTGCTGATCCGCATTAACAAGACGGGCATTTGTGGCACAGACATCCATATCTGGAACTGGGATGATTGGGCCAAGAAGACCGTCCCAGTTCCATTGATTACAGGGCATGAATTCGCGGGAGAAATAGTTGAGCTTGGGCGTAATGTTGAAGGATTAAATCTGGGGCAAAGGTGTAGTGGTGAGGGTCATTTGATTGGCAAACAATCGCGCCAAAGTCGTGCCGGAAAATTCCATCTTGACCCAGAAACACGGGGCATTGGTGTGAACGAACAAGGCGCATTCGCTGAATATTTGCGTCTACCTTCCTTCAACGTAGTGCCTTTACCAGACGAGATCAGCGACGACATCGGTGCCATCCTTGATCCCTTGGGCAACGCTGTTCACACCGCTCTTTCGTTCGATCTTGTGGGGGGTGACGTGTTAATCACCGGTGCTGGCCCAATCGGCATTATGGCAGCGGCCGTTGCGCGGCACGCAGGCGCGCGCAACATGGTGATCACGGATATCAACCAAGATCGCCTCGATTTGGCCGCGAAGGTGGCGGATGTGACGCCAGTGAACGTTACAAAAACCGATCTGGCTGATGTACAAGCACGGCTAAAAATCATGCAGGGTTTCGATGTCGGCCTAGAAATGTCTGGCAACCAAGTAGCCCTTGATCAGATGGTTGAAGCCATGGTGATGGGCGGACGTATCGCGCTGCTTGGAATTCCGCCGGGTAAAAGCCCCGTCGATTGGAGCCGGATAGTTTTCAAGGCGATCATCCTGAAAGGCATCTATGGGCGCGAGATTTTTGAGACGTGGTACAAGATGATCGCGATGTTGCAAAACGGGCTGGACGTGTCTGGCATTATTACACACCGCTTTGCGGTCAAGGATTACGCCGAAGGATTCGCTGCGATGAAGTCAGGGAAAGTCGTGTTAGACTGGAGAACGACCTAAATTTGATCCGATGAATATATCCACTGGTGGGCCTGAATAGACCTCCCAACGCAGCCGTAGAAATTGACTTCAACAATTTCAGCTTTGCCCGCAAAGCTGAAATTCAAACTGAGACGTATCCCTCAAACACGCCATACTTGCATTTGTTCCGCTTATGTTCTATTTATGTTCTCACCAATAAGAACAAAGGAATCAGTCATGCAACACCAAGCAACGCTACCAGGTATGTTTGCACCCGTTCAGGGCGTGCTTGCGATTGAACCTGCCGTTCCTGCCACAGAAAAACAAATCGCATTTGCAAAATCTATCGCGGGTAAAATGGGTGCCACTCTGCCCACATCCCTGTTTACCAACCGCACCAGCCTGTCTGCGTGGATCGACAAACATAAGCCAAAGCCACCAACAGGTCAGTTCGCCAATTACCCCTCGTCCAAACAGGTGCAATTTGCAGAACGCATTGCGCGGCTCAAACGGCGTGAGGTGCCACACGAATGCTTTCGTGACAAAACACTGATGTCGCGTTGGATCGATGGCAATAAACCACGCTGATAGCATTGGATTATAGCGCCCGCAGCCCTATCTGTTGGGCATGAGTGAAGAAACCAAAGTGCTATATAACGCGCAGTGCCCCGTTTGCCGGTTTGAAATTGATCATTACCGCAGCTATGCGCAGAAATCAGACCTCGCTATCCGGTTTGACGATCTGAACAGTGATGCCTTATCCGCGTGGAATATCACCTCTGATCAGGCGGCGCGCCGCCTTTATGTAGAACACAAAAGTCAGCTGTATTCCGGCATTCCAGCATTCATCGTGTTGTGGCGCGAAATGCCGCGCTATCGTATTTTAGGGCGAGTCGTAGACTTGCCAGTCATCCACTGGATCGCCTGTAAGGTGTATGACCTCGCGTTAGCGCCAGCGATTTATCGTTGGCATCTGTATCGACAGCGGCGTACCTAAAGTAACCCAAAAAAGGCCGTGCACATGTACCCCACTTCTAGAAATGAAACTATTGCTGATGGGATCGTACACGCCCTATCCATTTCCTTGGGTCTCTATGGCGCCGTTTGGCTGTGGTGCTATTTGCCGATGTGGCGCACCACTGAAATGTCATGGGCTGTTGGCATCTACATTGTGATCATGGTCAGCGCGTTCACCGTTTCCGGCGTCTATCACATGACCCCAATTTCGGATTTGCGTGTGCGCCTGCGCCGTGCAGACCACAGTCTGATATTCTTGCGCATTGCCTCCAGCTATACACCGCTGGTTTTGGTCATAAACACGCCGTTCTCCTATGTCGTCTTGGCTGGGGTATGGATCGCTGCGCTAATCGGTTTCTTTTCCAAACTCGTGTTCTGGAAGGGCGAGGGCGGGTCCTCCTTCGCGCTATACTTTGCACTTAGCTGCGCGATGTTCCTATTGATTTGGCCGATGTGGCAACGCTTGGATCACACCTCGATCTGGTTATTATTGGGAGGTGGCGCGACCTACGGGATTGGAGCGATCTTTTATTCACGCAAAACTATGCCCTATTGCTATCCAGTTTGGCACATCTTTGTAACGGCTGCATCGGCTGCATTCTTTGTCGCCATTGCCATCGCGATCCGCTAATTACAGCGCATCCAAATAGGCGCGCACACAGGTCTGCACATGGCGGAAACGATCACCACCCAAGTGCTTTCCTCCATACCAACGTGTCACAACGATCAAATGATCGCTCAACCCCTCGTGCTCTAGCATCCCGACAATGATCATGCCCGCACCGCTTTCGCCGTCATCGCCCTTTAGCGCGCCAGTCGCAGACAGCTGCACAGCCCATGTATTGTGGGTCGCTTTGGCATAGGCCTTGTCACGTTTCAAAAGCTTCAGGGCCGCGTCCACGCCCGCGCGGTCCGTCACCGGACAGCCAGAGACCGCATATTTGGACCCCTTGTCCGTCAAGATGTGGCCCAACATCTTCATTGCTTAAATCTCAGACAGCGCTTTTTGCACGACTTGTAGGCGTTCCTCATTGGACGGGTGGGTGCCAAGAAAACGATCACCCGGATCTGGGATGCGTTTGATAAATTCCGACCCGATCACAGGTGAATACCCGCCCAAGGCCGTCAATTTTGCACCAAGGTAATCCGCCTCAAGCTCATGGTCCTTGGAATATCCACGCGCCCCAAACCGCGCACCCAACTTCACAGCTTCTTCAACGCCGGCCGGAGCTGCCCCCGTCAATGTTGCAAGACCACCCAAAATCACAGCCCCCGCAACAGAGTTTTGTTTCTGGCGTCCAATGTGGTTCAAAATGTGGTGCGCACCTTCATGCCCCATGACAAACGCCAATTCATCCGCATTGCTCGCATCCAAAATCAACTTTTGCGTAAAGGCGATAATAGGGCGCTTGTTCGCATCTAGTGTTTGATAGGCGTTGGCCGGGCTGTTTGGGTTGCCATCAATGACGATCCGAAAATCACAATCCAAACCAGTCGTTTTGGTGCGGCACTCCCGTTCAATCACAGGCTCCATTGTGGTTGCCACGCGTGCAAAGGCCCGCTGGGCCTGTGCCGCTGAACTAAACCCAGAGGTCGTCGCTACCAAAGGGGCGGCGCCTGTGCTTGAGTCCGAAGTCGGCACCACGTCACAGGCCGCAACCAGCCCAAGCAAACCAAACCCAATCGCCATTCTCAGAAACATACAAACCTCAATATAGTGAACTCAGAACCAGCTTAGCACTCAAAGAAACCCCTGACACCCCCGATCACGTCGTTATGTTCTGTCATGCAACCCGCAGCACAAGGTGCGTAAAATTTCACTATCAAAAAGACGACGCATTGATAAAGTCGCGGCACGAATAACGGGAGAAAACACGTGGCCACTGGTACAAACATCAAAACCTACTTTGAGGGCGCATGGTACAATGAGGACAAACCCATTATGCGGGCCGCCGACCACGGGTCATGGTTGGGCACCACTGTGTTTGACGGCGCACGCTATTTTGACGGCGTGACACCAGACCTGCTGACCCACTGCGAACGGATCAACCGATCCGCCAAGGCATTGATGATCGCGCCCACGATGGACCCAAACGATATGGTCAACGCAATTCAGGACGGGCTGAAATCATACGACCCTACTGCGGCCGTCTACATCCGCCCCATGTACTGGGCCACCATTGGCGACGACACTGGGATTCTGCCCAGCCAAGATGAAACCGGTTTTGCCATCTGCCTTGAACAGATCCCAATGGCCCCGCAAAATGCATCCACCACATTGACCCAGACACGGTTCCGCCGTCCCGTTCTGGCCGACAACGTGGTGAACGCAAAAGCGGGCTGCCTTTACCCCAACAACGCCCGCATGATCGCCGAAGCGCGCAGCAAAGGGTTCAAAAACGCACTTGTTGCGGATGCGTCAGGCAACGTGGCCGAAACCGCCAGCGCCAATGTCTTTATGGTGAAGGACGGCGAGGTGTTCACCCCAATTGCCAACGGCACCTTCCTTGCGGGCATCACCCGTGCGCGCCACATGAAACACATGCGTGAAAACGGCATGACGGTACATGAAAAAACGCTCACATTCGAGGATTTCCACGACGCAGACGAGGTGTTCCTAACGGGTAATATGATGAAAATCACGCCCGTCACGGCCTTTGACGATACCCAATATGAAATCGGGAAAACCACAAATCAGGTGCGCGAAATGTATTGGGATTGGGCCGTCAGCGGCGGCTAACCGCCCCTAAACACCTGACCCAAAAGAAAATCTAACATCTTCGCTCAATTGCGTTGCCACACCCCGCGCACTGCGCCACAATCACCATGTTGAATGGAGAATATCATGCGTAAGTTTCTGGTCGTGCTGGATGACAGCCAAGAATGTTTGAACGCAATGCGTTTCGCCGCACTGCGTGCTGCCCACACGGGCGGCGGCGTCGAGGTTCTAGCGGTGATTCCGCCAGACGAATTCAATCACTGGATTGGCGTTGGGGCCGTGATGCGCGAAGAAGCGCGTGATCGCATCAATGCGCATTTCGAAGTCTTTGCAAAATGGATGCGCGACAAACAACAAGTCGACCCTGAACTGGTGATCCGTGAGGGCGAAGCCGTCACTGAAATCATCGCGCAAATCGCTGACGACCCTGAGGTGGGTGTGCTGGTTCTGGGTGCCGGCGTCGGTAACAAAGGTCCCGGCCCTCTGGTGACTCAACTGACAAAAAGCGCGGGCACATTGCCGATCCCAATCACAATCGTCCCCGGCGACATCACCAAGGAAAAGCTTGAGGCGATTACATAGGATTTTCCTTGGCACATAAAAACAAAGTCATACGTTCGATTAACCTAGCGGGTGAATATATCTGTGTTGATATCTTCCTGCGTCCTGATGGGACATATGGTTTTGACGAATTCAGGCGCGATCCCGAGGATCCAAATGGCTGGTTCAGCACAGGCCATTTTGGCGATCAGGTTTTCGGTGATGCTGACACGGCACTTATTAAAGCAAAAAGCTCTGTTCGCTGGCTATCGGGGCAGATGTAAATGGCTGCCTCCCTCATGGCGGATCGAAGAGAATAGATATGTTTGAACGGTTATTCAGGAAGAAGCGTTTCAAGTATAAGTGCGATGAGTGTCAGGAATATCACGTGGGGTCGCCATCCTTTAGCATGAAGCACCCTACTTCTTTCTTTGATGTTCCCGAAACTGAGAGAAATGATCGCGTTCAATATGACGACGATCTTTGCATGATAACCCCACGTGAGAACGACACGACTGAAGACCCAATTTATTACATCAGGTGCATTCTAGAAATCCCAATTAAAGGAGCATCCGAACCTTTTATGTGGGGTGTGTGGATAACCCAGTCGAAAGAAAACTTCGAAAGATACATTGAGACCTTTGAAGCAAATCAGTCGAATGAAAAGAGCTCCGGATGGCTACTAGTGGACTTACCATTCTATAACAACGCTCGGACTGGCGAACCACTTACCCATCTTGAATGCGAAGTACATTGGGGCCCAAAAGGCCAAAGACCAAAAGTAAGCTTGTGGGAAAACAGCCATCAATTAGCTGTTGATTAACTCACGGGTATCAATTGGAAGCAAGCAGCCAAAATTGCAGAACAAACGAAGGTCGCATGTCAAAATTCAACAAAACTGACCTAAGGAATCCAGTTAGTGGCTGTAGGGCGGGGTTCCCTAACCAACAGTTAATCGTCCCCCACAAACGTTAACAAAACCCAAAACTTAACAAATCGTTAACGCTCCTCTTGTTCTGAAACTGTACAATTCAGACTCCAAACTGTGCAGTTCGCCCAAAACCGCCCTAAAACGCGGATTCTACACGGCTCAAACTGTACAGATCACAGGGCCAACTGCACAGTTTCGCGCATAAATGCCAACGCACTGTGCGTTAACCCACCGACCCACCCAACTTAGAATGATTCCAAACCTTGACTTGGGGGGCATCAGACCGCATATCAATAGCAACCCCGAGGAGGCATTAATATGTTCATTCAAACAGAATCCACACCGAACCCAGCAACGCTAAAATTCTTGCCGGGCCAGACCGTTTTGGAAATGGGCACTGCAGATTTCCCAACAGCAGACACCAGCGACGCCTCCCCTCTTGCCCAACGCATTTTCGCTGTTGAAGGCGTGAGCGGCGTGTTCTTTGGCACCGATTTTGTAACAGTGACAAAGGCGGATGCCGTAGATTGGGATCATATCAAACCAGCATTGCTTGGTGCGATTATGGAGCATTTTCAATCTGGTAGCCCTGTTATGGCTGGCGATCACCAACCTGCATCTGGTCACGCCGAACACACAGGTGAAGACAGCGCAATCGTGGGTCAGATCAAAGAGCTGCTCGACAGCCGCGTGCGTCCTGCCGTGGCCCAAGACGGCGGTGACATCACATTCCACGGCTTTGATCGCGGCGTTGTTTACCTTCATATGCAAGGCGCATGTGCCGGTTGCCCATCGTCCACATTAACGTTGAAAATGGGCATCGAAAACCTTCTGCGCCACTACATTCCAGAAGTGACCGAAGTGCGCCCAGTCGCCGTTTAAATCATGTTTTTAAACGATAATAATTCAAGATCACCGTCCAAATCTGGGCGGTTTTCTTGTTTTACAGCCCTGCCCCAGAAAGGTGGTTGTTAAGTGGAAAAACCTCTCATCCTTGCCTTTGACACCTCCGGCCCATACTGCGCCGCCGCTTTGTTGTCCGGCGACGCTGTCATCACGCAAACCGTCGAAGAAATGAAAAAGGGCCAAGCAGAGCGGCTGATGTTTCTCCTCGAAGAATTGCTGCAATTACATGGGCTTGCCTACGCAGACCTTGATGCACTTGCCGTTGGAACCGGTCCCGGTAACTTCACCGGTATCCGCATCGGCGTGTCAGCCGCACGCGGCCTTGCCCTTGGCCTTGGCATCCCAGCCTACGGCGTGAACGGTTTTGAACAACGCGCTATTCTGAACCCATCTGCGACAGTCCACAGCATCGCGGCACCCCGTGAACAACGTTATGTCCGCGACGCCTCTGGCGCGGCAATCATTTCTGGTGAAGCGTTTGAATCCAAAGGATATCCTACCCCGACTGACCCAACCCCAGACGCACTTGCCGCCAGCGTTGCATTGGCTGCACGTGCACGTTTCCCAAACCCAACCCTCGCGCCTGCCCCTTATTATCTCAAGGCCCCCGACGCGGCCCCATCCAAAATTGCAGCACCTACGATTTTGTCATGACACCCAGTGAGTTAAGCCAAATTCACAGTGCCGCATTCACTATGTCCCGCCCATGGTCGGCCCAAGAATTTGAAGAGCTTCTGCGCAACAAACACACCCACCTCTTTACCTGCACACAGGGTTTCGCCTTGGTCCAAGTCATTGCAGGCGAAGCAGAACTTTTGACCATATCAGTTCACCCTGACGCCCAAGGCAAAGGCGCAGGTGGCACGTTAATGTCAAAGTGGATGTCATCCGTAGACGCAGACGAGGCATTCCTAGAAGTCGCCGCAGACAACCATGCCGCCAGACATCTTTACGAGGCACATGGATTCGCAGGCGTCGCACACCGTTCCGCCTATTATGCCCGAGATTTAGGCGGTTCCGTCGACGCAATCATCATGCGTAGAGCCCTGAAATAGCGCTAGAACATAAGAATCTCCCAATACCTTACGTCATGGTAGAAAAAGCGGTTGACCCTGACTGCCCACTACGGCCTAATTTGAATCTGATCTAAGCATTCTGCATGCTTACGATGGGCCGAGCGGGTTAATCAAAATGGTTCACTCCCCAGTTCTGGCGGTCCCAAAACAAAACGTGGGAGAACAACCTGATGAAACTTATGCATAAATTCCTAGGCGCTGCTGCCGGTATCGCATTAACGGCTGGTGCCGCTGCTGCCGACCCAGCATTGATTTTTGACCTTGGTGGTAAATTTGACAAATCGTTCAACGAAGCTGCCTTTTCCGGCGCGCAACGTTGGGCAGAAGAGACTGGCGGCAATTTCGCTGAGATCGAACTGCAATCAGACGCGCAACGTGAGCAAGCACTGCGTCGCTTTGCTGAAGCTGGCGCAAACCCGATCGTAATGGCTGGTTTCGCATTCGGTGACGCATTAGGCCAAGTAGCTGTTGATTATCCAGACACAAAATTCACAATCATCGATATGGTTGTTGATGCACCAAACGTACGCTCTGTTGTCTTCAACGAGCACGAAGGTTCATACCTTGTTGGCATGATGGCTGCACAAGCGTCCAAATCTGGCACAGTATCCTTCGTTGGCGGCATGGACATCCCATTGATCCGTCGCTTTGCTTGTGGCTATGCCCAAGGCGTAAAAGCAGTGAACCCAGACGCGACAGTGATTTCCAACATGACCGGCACAACCGGCGCAGCATGGAATGACCCGGTAAAAGGTTCTGAGATCACAAAAGCACAAATCAGCCAAGGTTCTGACGTTGTATTTGCTGCTGCTGGTGGCACAGGCGTTGGTGTGTTGCAAACTGCTGCAGATGAGAAAATCCTCTCAATCGGCGTTGATTCAAACCAAAACTACCTACACTCAGGCCAAGTTTTGACATCAATGCTTAAGCGCGTCGACAATGCCGTATTCTCTGCATTCACAGACGGTGTTGACATGGAAACTGGCTTCTCAGTCATGGGTCTAACAAACGGTGGCGTGGGCTATGCAATGGACGAGCACAACGCGTCCCTCGTATCAGCTGACATGAAAGCTACTGTAGAAGCCGCCTCTGCACAGATCGCTTCAGGCGAGATTGCCGTACATGACTACATGTCAGACGACAGCTGCCCAGCACTGACGTTCTAATCAAACCTTAACGTACCAAAAGAAAGCCCCAAGCCATGACCGAATGTATTCACACACTTTTCTCGGCTTGGGGCGCACCCACCGCCGACGAGCGCGCATCAGCAACTGACGCAGCCATCGGCCCAGATTTTTGCTATAGCGATCCACGGACACCTGCGCCGATCACGGACCGCGATGACTATATTAACTACATCAAAATGTTTGCTGAAATGGCCCCTGGTGCCGAAGCCAAGGTCGTAAACATTTTCGAACGCGACGGCAGCGCACGCGCAACTGTCGAATTTGGAATGCCCAACATGCCAGCACAGCGCGGCCAATATTTCATCGATATCAAAGATGGAAAAATTGCGCGCATCGTAGGATATGCAGGCATGGGAGAGCCTTCTTGACCAACGACACGACAGCGCCTGCGATTGAGTTAAAAGGCATTTCAAAAGCCTTTGGCCCCGTCCAAGCGAACAAAGACATTTCCATCCGCGTCATGCCCGGTACGATCCACGGGATCATCGGCGAAAATGGCGCAGGTAAATCAACATTGATGTCTATCCTTTATGGCTTTTACAAAGCCGATAAGGGTGAGATTTTCATTGGAGGCCACAAGACCGAAATTCCAGACAGCCAAGCAGCAATCGCTGCGGGTATAGGCATGGTATTCCAACACTTTAAACTGGTTGAGAACTTCACCGTCCTTGAAAACATTATTCTTGGTGCCGAAGACGGTCGCTTGTTAAAACCCAGCCTTGCCAAGGCGCGTAAATCCTTGCTTGAGTTGGCTGCTGAATACGAATTGAACGTTGATCCTGACGCCTTGATCGAAGAGATCGGTGTGGGGATGCAACAACGTGTTGAGATCCTGAAGGCCCTGTATCGTCAGGCCGATATTCTTATCCTTGATGAGCCCACAGGCGTTCTGACCCCGTCAGAGGCGGATCAGTTGTTCCGTATTCTTGGACGTTTACGTGAAGAAGGCAAAACCATCATCCTTATCACGCACAAACTGCGCGAAATTATGGAAGCCACAGACACCGTCAGCGTGATGCGCCGCGGTGAGATGACCGCGACGGTTAAGATCGCCGACACCAGCCCTGAAGAGTTGGCTGAATTGATGGTTGGCCGCAAGGTTCTGTTGCAAGTGGACAAAACTCCACCAACACTTGGTGATGTTGTTTTAGATGTGCAAAACTTGCGTGTGGTCGATGAACAAGGCGTTGAACGCCTCAAAAGCATTAGCCTAAATGTACGCGCTGGTGAAATTCTTGGTATCGCGGGCGTCGCGGGCAACGGTCAATCTGAACTGCTTGAAGTGTTGGGCGGTTACGCCGACGGCACCGGGTCGGTGACACTAAACGGCGAAGCGATCGACCTCACTGGCAAATACTCAGACGGCAAGACACGTCGCGCCTGTGGCATCGCCCACGTCCCCGAAGATCGCCAACGTGAAGGTCTGATTATGGACTATTCAGCGTGGGAGAATACAGCGTTTGGGTACCACGACGATCCCGCCTATCAATCTGGCATCTTCATCAATAATACAGCCATTCGCCAAGACACTGAGGAAAAGATGGCGCGTTTCGATGTGCGCCCTCCGAACCCACACCTGTCTGCCAAAAATTTTAGTGGCGGCAATCAGCAAAAAATTGTTCTGGCACGTGAAATCGAACGCAATCCCGATCTGCTGTTGATCGGCCAGCCCACACGCGGCGTAGACATCGGTGCAATCGAATTCATCCACCAACAAATTGTTGCCCTGCGCGATCAAGGCAAAGCCATTCTATTGGTCAGTGTGGAGCTGGAAGAAATCTTGTCTCTCTCAGACCGTGTCGCCGTTATGTTTGACGGACACATCATGGGCGAACGTGCCGTTGGCGAAACCGACGAAAAAGAACTGGGCCTGATGATGGCCGGTGTGGAGACGTAAGATGGACGTAATGCCAAAATGGGCCGAGGTCGTCCTTGTGCCACTGATCTCACTGCTGTTGGCGGCAATCCTATCTGGGTTGGTAATACTTGCCATTGGTGAAGATCCGATTGCGGCATTGAAATTGATGATCGACGGCGCATTGGGCAGTACCTATGGCTGGGGTTACACGCTATATTACGCAACCAACTTTATGTTTACTGGCCTTGCTGTCTCCGTCGCCTTTCACGCCCGGTTGTTCAACATTGGTGGTGAAGGTCAGGCCATGTTGGGTGGTTTGGGCGTGGCACTTGCCTGCCTGATCATCCCATGGCCCCATTGGTCACTTGGCCTGCTGGGCGCGATTGTGTTGGCAGGTGCGTTTGGTGCAGTTTGGGCTGCAGTTCCTGCGTATTTGCAAGCAAAACGCGGCAGTCACATCGTTATCACGACCATTATGTTCAACTTTATCGCCGCTGCGGTCCTGAACTATATGCTGGTCAACGTGCTGCGTCCCAAAGGTGCAATGGATCCTGCAACCGCACGCTTCCCCGAAGCCGTTCACTTGCCATCCCTGCACGACATCTTGGCCCCCATCGGCATTAGCTTTTCAAAAGCGGCCCCAGCAAACGTTTCCCTGTTGGTGGCAATAATCGCCTGTGTCTTGGTTTGGTTGCTGATCTGGCGCACGAAACTTGGCTATGAAATTCGCGCCTATGGTCACTCTGAAAGTGCTGCAAAATATGCGGGAATTTCCCCTGTTAAGATTACGATGATCGCTATGATCATCTCTGGTGCACTGGCAGGCATGATGGCGATCAACAACGTTATGGGCGAAGCAGAACGTTTAGTATTGAACGCGACTGAGGGTGCCGGATTTATCGGGATCGCTGTCGCCTTGATGGGTCGTAGTCATCCTTTGGGCGTTTTTATCGCCGCGATTTTGTTTGGTTTTCTATACCAAGGCGGTGCCGAGTTGGCATTATGGACCAGTATTCCGCGCGAATTGATCGTCGTGATCCAAGCGCTGGTTATCTTGTTCACAGGCGCGCTGGACAACATGGTGCGGATGCCATTGGAACGCATATTCCTGGCTCTGCGTAAGGAGGGCAACTGATGGATTTCTTTACGCTCATCCAAATTCTAGACGCCACTGTACGCTTGGCAATTCCGTTATTGCTGGCCTGTCTGGCCGGTCTCTTCTCTGAACGCGCTGGTATTTTTGACATCGGCCTTGAAGGCAAGATGTTGGCCGCTGCCTTCTTCTCTGCCGCGATTGCGTCAATGACGGGCTCCGTTTGGATTGGCCTGCTCGCGGGCATCGCAGCATCGCTGTTTTTAAGCGGTGTTCATGGCCTTGCCTCTATCACTTTTCGTGGCAATCAATTGATCTCTGGCGTGGCCATCAACTTCCTTGCCGCTGGCATGACGGTTTTGATTGCGCAGTCTTGGTTCAGCCAAGGCGGGCGCACGCCATCCCTTTCAGGTGCGGAGCGGTTTAACCCAATCAACTTCCCCGGTGCGCTGACAACTACGAACGAAGTCAAAGCGGCAAGCCCGTTGATGCAGGTTTATTCGGAATTGTTATCTGGGCATTCACTGCTTGTTTATGTCGCGCTGCTAACAGTCCCAATGACGTGGTGGTTGCTATACCGCACGCGCTTTGGTCTGCGCTTGCGTGCCGTTGGTGAAAACCCAGCTGCTGTTGATACCGCTGGTGTTTCGGTTGTTGGATTGCGTTATGCCGCTGTTGCTATTTGCGGTATCATATGTGGCATTGCCGGTGCGTACCTATCAACGGCACTACAAGCAGGGTTCGTCAAAGACATGTCCGCTGGTCGTGGTTTCATCGCCCTCGCTGCCCTTATTTTCGCCAAGTGGCGTCCATGGCAGGCGCTTTATGCCACGTTCCTGTTTGGCCTTTTCCAGGCGCTTGAGCTGCGTCCAGACGTTATTGAAGCAGTCATAGGTATGAAAGTTCAAGGCCAGTTCTTAGGCGCTTTGCCATACATTATGACCGTTGTCATTTTGGCTGGCTTCGTCGGAAAAGCCAATCCACCACGTGCTGGTGGCGAACCATATGTCAAAGAGCGTTGATCCAGCGATAGGTCCAGTTTGACCCAAGATATCAGCCCTGTTTGAAGCGTATACGCATGGCATCTTGATTTAGGTGCTGTGCGCGGTCTAGGAGGGTCCATGCAAATATACCTACCCATCGCAGAGATTTCAGTGAATGCCTTCCTATTGTTAGGTTTGGGCGGGATCGTAGGCATCTTGTCGGGCATGTTTGGTGTCGGTGGTGGCTTTTTAATGACCCCGTTGTTGTTCTTTATCGGCATCCCCCCTGCGGTAGCTGTTGCAACAGAAGCCAACCAAATTGTTGCCTCTTCGTTTTCCGGCGTGCTGGCCCATTTCAAGCGAAAAACCGTCGATCTCAGGATGGGCACCGTTCTTCTCATTGGGGGACTGGTTGGGGCGGCACTTGGCGTCGTGGTGTTCAACTATCTAAAGGCGCAGGGCCAAGTCGATCTGCTTGTCAAACTTTGTTACGTTATTTTCCTCGGTGTTATCGGCGGCTTGATGTTTATCGAGTCCCTTAACGCTATCCGCAAAACCTCAAAGGGTGCTACGCCCAAGCGTAAGAAGCACAACTGGATACATGGCCTACCGTTCAAAATGCGGTTTCGGGTATCTGGACTTTATATCTCTGTGATCCCACCGCTGATCGTTGGTGTTCTTGTTGGTATTCTTGCTGCCATCATGGGTGTTGGTGGCGGTTTCATCATGGTCCCTGCGATGATTTATTTACTGGGGATGCCCACTAAGGTGGTTGTGGGGACATCCTTGTTCCAAATCATTTTTGTGACCGCCTTCACAACTATGTTGCACGCGACAACAAACTTTACCGTCGACATTGTACTGGCAGTCCTTCTGCTTGTTGGTGGTGTGTTTGGCGCGCAAATCGGCACCCGTATCGGCGTCAAGATGAAGGCCGAACAGTTACGTATTCTTCTGGCGATCATGGTTTTAGCCGTCTGTTGCAAGCTAGCGTTCGATCTATTGGTCATGCCATCCGATGTCTTCTCAATTGCCGCAGGAGGCCACTGATATGTTACGCTATATCATCGCCTTCATCATGCTTACATTGCCTGCAATGGCTGAAGAAGTCGTATTGGGGCTAAGCAAAGATGAGGTGGCAATCACCACGTCCTTTGACGGCTCCGATGTATTGATTTTTGGCGCGGTGAAACGCGAGGCTCCGATCCCTGAGGGCGATCCACTTGAGGTTATCATCACTGTATCTGGCCCTTCAGAGGCTGTGAGAGTGCGCCGTAAGGAAAAGCGGTTTGGGATTTGGGTCAATGTCGACGCTGTTGAAATTGACGAAGCGCCCAGCTTTTACGCCGTGGCCACGAGTGCGCCTCTGCGTGATGTGCTGAACGATGTTGAAGACCTGCGTTACAAAATCTCTGTCCCGCGTGCGATCCGCTCTGTGGGTGCACCTATGGCCGTTCAAGACGCAGGTGCCTTCACCCAAGCGATCATTCGCATTCGCACCAAATCAGACGCATATCAATTGTTGGAAAATGGGGTGTCCGTGGATGCTCAGACCCTTTTCCAAACCTCGATTCAGCTGCCTGCCGCATTGACAGAGGGTGATTACAAAACGCGTATTTTCCTCACACGTAGCGGCAAGGTCATTTCGGATTATGAGACATCAATTGATGTTAAAAAAATTGGTTTGGAACGCTGGCTGTTCATGATGTCTCGCGAAAATTCATTGCTGTATGGCTTGATGTCATTGGCGATTGCGATTGCTGCAGGGTGGGGTGCCTCCGCAATCTTTCGGGTTTTCCGCCTTTAACCGCGGCCTATAAATGGCATTTTGGTTGCCATCACTGTCATGTTCTGAACATTCGCGCTCAACGGCAAGCCAGCCATATGGAACACCGCATCCGCGGCGTGGCCAACATCCATGGTTTCCATATCGGGTTGATTGGCTTTGAGGTCTGCAACAATCGCGCTTTCAGCATTCCCGATGTCGATCTGCCCACATGCTATGTCAAAATGGCGGCCATCCAACGACAGTGTTTTTGTCATACCCGTAATCGCGTGTTTCGTTGTCGTATAACAAATTGAGTTGGACCGCGGGGCATATGCGGACAACGATCCATTGTTGATAATCCGTCCGCCTTGCGGTGATTGTCGACGCATATGCCCAAAGGCCAGTTGGGCTGCGATAAACATCCCATTCAGGTTCACGTTCATCACTTCGGTCCATGACTCCAGCGACACTTCGTCGATGGGGCCGGAGGGACCAAACATTCCTGCGTTGTTGAATAGGGCATCTAGTCTGCCAGACCGCTCGACAAATGCGCCAAATTTCGCCTTCATCGCTACCACATCTGTCACGTCGCATGGCAAGGCATGGGCATGCTCAAATTTGGACGCAATTTCATCCAGCAATTTAGCACGTCGCGCAATCAATCCTACGCGCCACCCAGCGTTTAAGAACACCTCAGCTGTTGCGTGACCAATGCCAGAACTGGCCCCTGTGATAATGATCGACTTCATAGAAACCCATCCTCTTCAACTTGCGGCGCCAATGTCAAAGTCGGTGCAGCGATCGCCTTTAAATCATCTACGCGCAAAGGCTCTGTCGGTTTTGACAACCGATTGCGCACGACCCAGATGAGACGTTCTTGGGCCCGCGTGATCGCAACGTATGCAAGGCGTTTCCAAAGCGGTTGTCCCGCCTCGATCCGGTTCATACGTGCCGCTACGAATAGGTCAGGTGCAAAGACCTGAACCGTGTCCCATTGGCTGCCCTGTGCCTTGTGAATGGTTACTGCAGAACCGTGCAGGAACGTTGCCCCCATACGTGCCGCAAACGGAATGAATGGTTCTTCTTCATCCGGCTTTTCGATCTTAACAATTGATGCCGCACTGATTTGTGGATCTTCAGCACCCATGACATGGAGCCGTGAAAAACCCGGTTTGCGCCCCTCACCCAAGTACACAACTTGCGCACCTTTGATCAGGCCACGGGCCTCAAGGTCCAAACGTTTCTTGCGGTGCTTAAGCGGCAACTCGATGCCGTCACAGATCAGCGGCTCACCCGCGATCAAGGCATCCTCGGGGGCACCGTAAACATTACGAAACGCGTTCAGAAGGCGAATGCGGGTGGCGTTGCGCCAGACCAAAACAGGACTGCGTGCCATCAGGTCAACTTCAACGCGCTGCCCCCAAACGACGCGCTCATCCTTTTTGGAAACCTCTTCGATCATCTGTTCAAAATGGTGAAACTCTAGGGCGGGATCGGCCAAAGCATGTGCCAAATCAAGGATCGGGTTATCGGCCGTTTGACGGTGAACACGCGCTAGATTCATGACCTGCGGGGCTGGCAGTTTTTCAAACACCATCGCGCCAGACTGATTGACCGGAGCAAGCTGTGCAGGGTCACCAAACAAGATCAAAGTTGGAAATATCTCTTTGAGGTCATTGAACTGGCGGTCATCTAACATCGAACTTTCGTCGATGAAGCCAATATCAAGCGGTTCCTCGCGGCGCTTCCAACCCGTGATAAAATCAGAACCACGCAACCCTGCCGCGGCCAAAGCACCCGGAATAGATTTGTTGTTCAGATAGAATGCAGCCGCACGATCCAATGCAACATCAGTGATTTCCAATCCCTCACTGATATCAGGGCGTTCGCCATTGCCAGCCAACCAATCCGCGATCCGTTCGTATTCAGGATCATACACTGGCGTGTAAAGGATACGGTGAATGGTCGTCGCGGGCACACCACGAAGACGCAGAACAGATGCCGCCTTGTTAGTGGGGGCCAATATCGCAAGCGTGCGCTTGCTTTTACTTTTCTTGGACTCAAAATCACCAGAAACAATTTGGACTCCAGCAGCTTCAAGCGCCTTATAAAGCTCTGCCAACAAAAGCGTTTTACCCGAACCAGCTTTTCCTGTGATTGCCATAACTGAAGATGCATCGCCCTGCGGTGGCATGAGCAAATTATCATCAAGGTTCACGCCAGCGCCACGCAGCATTTCGGTAACGCTGTCAAATGCGCTGGCTTGATCGTCGGAGAGGGTAAGTTCGGTGGATGTCATAGCGCGACACTATAGAGCGCGCCCAAAGGGTGCTAGCCCACCTTTGCTAGTTCTGCGCACTGTTTTGACCCAAAAGCACGATCAAACCAAAGCCGTGAAATTTCCGGAGAAAGACCCGCCTTTTGCGCCACGAGTGCCTTGGCTTCTGGCGCAAAATGCCAAAGCCCAACACTGATTTGTGTGCGTCCCTCGCCCTCTTGACCTAATACCTCTGGGGATGATCCAATTCGGCGATATATCCGCACCATACGTGCGTCAAATACGCCAACGAAGTGTTCAACGCCAAACCCTTCCATAATTTCTCCACCTGCAAGCATCAGCGCTGCGGCAACTTTTGGATTTGCGCCCCGAGATAAGCAAAAGCGCGTGCATTCCCAGATCGTTGGACTGGAAATTGAATCGCCCCCCAAAAGGTGTGGGAAATGATCGTTTACCATAACCCGTCCCACAGTTGGCAAGAAGCGCATCGATCCCCCGTGCGTGCCATCCGCATTTTCCCAAATGACATAAAGTGGATTTAGGTCGTCGTATTCGTCACGTTCAAAACCTTGGGCATCCACGCTCACCTCCCAATTGAGGCGTACCTTAAATTGATCAGCACGGTCCCGAAACATTTCCGCCGCCAGTCTTTCATGTGCCTTCAGATGGTCCCCATAGATGTAACGCAACATATCACTTCTCCTTGTCCGTTTAATAAACTGAACAAAGGACTAACTTTTGGAGCGTTAATTTCCATTCATCTGGGCGTACGCAGTTCACGTGCCTACGCAACATCATACCACAATCAAGCCACGACTAATTGCGCGTGCAACAGCATGTGTGGTGTTCATCGCCCCCAATTTGAAACGCGCACTTTCTACGCAAACCCGTACCGTATGCTCCGAAATTGTGAGGGTTTGGGCCACTTGCGCTCGGTTGTAACCCATCGCCAATAGCGTCACAGCATCAATTTCGCGCGGGGAAAGCGCCTGCGCATGTTCTGGGGTTCTATCTGGCTTTAGATCCAAAGCTTTGTGGTTGAAAGCATGAGCAATCAGCAACATGCTTCGCGTATGCTCTTCGGTAAACGCCGCCCAGTCCGCGTCATTGCCAGAGTGGCTAACCGTGAATAATGCAAACTGGCCGTTTGACCCTCGTATCGGAACAGAAAATCCTTGGTTCCCAACGCCGTATGCAATCGCTTCTTTTTGAAAGGCTCGAGACGCCTTGCTAGACCAATCTAATCGCTTCCAATCGACAGGGTGAAAGCGTTGATAGCAACCCGCAATCACGGGATCTACCCGCAAGTAATTTTGGTCCAGATATCGCTGAACCCATTCTGGGGGGTAGGTCCCGCATCCGTATTGATCGCCGGCACTGTCGACCCAATGATACACCATGTGATCGACGTTCATTTCATTGCGCAGTGCCTCTATCGCGATCTGAAGTCCCGCAAGCCCTTCAGCTTGCTCCAGCTCCTCCAAGATATGTTCCAAGGCCGTGGTCGCGGTCATGTGTGCGCCAATATTGTTTTTTCCTTAGCGCTGCTATTTCGGCCATGGCGACAATCGAGGTGTCATCAAGTTGTTCTGCAAGTATCAAAAGTTCATTTGCACGCGCAAATGTTTTGAGGTCTATGAGTACGTCCAAAATCCAGTCACTTCTCATTTAAGCTACACCTCTAGTTGGTTAATGAATGATTAAATCAAACCTATTACGGCCACCTTTCCCGCAAAATTCGCGCATTTCCCCTCCCCCAAAATGGGGAGGTGCCCAAATATAAGCCTTTGAATCGGCTCAAACCGGTGTCTAGAAATACAAACGCCCACGATCAGCTTTGATTCGTGGGCGTCTTTCATTTTCACTAACAAGCTGCGTTTAGGGCCGCGCGTCCATCGCGTCATCCAATGTACGCAAGCCAGTCTTGGGCGCTTGGACCAACACCGACATATTCCCGGGCTTGTGTTCGTTGCGTAGCATTTTCATGTGAGCGTCGGGCAGAGCATTCCATTCAAACACTTCGGACATGCAGGGATCCAACCGCCGTTCGATCATCAATTGGTTTGCCGCTGACGCTTGCTTGAGGTGGGCAAAGTGGCTTCCTTGCAGGCGCTTTTGATGCATCCACATGTAACGCACATCAAAGGTTAGATTGAAGCCGGACGTACCCGCACAGATCACAACCATCCCACCCTTTTTACAAACGAACGTCGAGACAGGGAATGTCGCTTCGCCGGGGTGTTCAAATACCATATCAACGTTGTTACCTTTGCCCGTAATTTCCCAAATCGCTGCGCCAAATTTTCGCGCCTCTTTGAACCAGGTGGCATACTCAGGGGTATTCACTGTGGGCATCTGCCCCCAACAGTTGAAATCTTTGCGGTTCAGAACGCCTTTTGCGCCTAACCCCATAACAAAATCACGTTTGTCTTCATCAGAAATCACACCAATCGCATTGGCACCTGCGGTGTTGATCAACTGAATCGCGTAGGAGCCAAGACCACCGGATGCACCCCAGACCAAGACGTTTTGGCCCGGCTTAAGGTCATGCGGATGGTGTCCAAACAACATCCGATATGCTGTAGCCAAAGTTAGGGTGTAACAGGCGGATTCTTCCCACGTCAGATGCTTTGGGCGCGGCATCAATTGTTGCGACTGCACGCGCGTGAACTGTCCAAAAGAACCGTCTGGTGTTTCGTATCCCCAGATGCGCTGACTGGTGGAGAACATCGGATCACCTCCATTGCAGTCTTCATCGTCACCATCATCTTGGTTGCAGTGAATGACAACTTCATCGCCAACCTTCCAACGCGTTACCTTATCGCCGACGGCCCAAACGATACCCGACGCGTCAGAACCTGCGATGTGATAGGGTTGTTTGTGCCCGTCAAAGGGGCTGATCGGCGTGCCCAATGCAGCCCAAACACCATTATAATTCACGCCTGCTGCCATCACCAAAACAAGGACATCGTGACTGTCTAGGTTCGGTACATCCACGACTCCTTGCAGCATCGCAGTATCTGGATTGCCGTGACGTTCCTTGCGGATGGTCCAAGCGTACATCTGCTTAGGGACATAGCCCATTGGAGGAATTTCACCGACCTCGTAAAGGTCTTTTTCAAGCGCTTCATATTGCGCAGTTCCAGTATCTAAACCCATGATATTTCCCCTCGATGCATAGCGGACCACGGCGCAGAATCGCGTGGCCATGCTCAGGAAATATAATTTAGCGAGCAATAAAGCAACCTTATTGCAATATTTTTGGTAATTTTATTACCGTGTTAATTTTATGCGGTGTCTTGCGCACCTTCTCCGTCCAAATAATAATGGGCAATCGAACTGGCGTAGAATGTTAGGACAGGTCGATTGTTTGGCAATATGCTCCAGACCCCATCTTTTAACTCAACGATCTCTCGCTCAGCTAATTGAGCCAGCGCATGGTTTGCGACAGCAATCAATTCACTTGGAGGAACGATCGAAGTCTTCACAGTACTGGCAGATAATTGTGCGTCCAAAACAGTTTGTAGATTTGTGTCGTCACCAGCCAAATCACCCGCCAACAAAGCGCGCGCCAACAGCGGCACCACCACCACAGGCATAATATCTTCGATGCGAGTCATCAGATCGGTAGCCAAGCTTTCTGCGTCAGGCGTCGTCTTGTAATCGCGTAACGAAACTGGTTCCCCAAACGTTACTGCAGCAGTCCCAAACTGAAACTTCTTCCCACGAAACCGTTGCCACGTGCGGTGCACCACAAACTTGAAAACAACGCTTACCTTGCCACCAAACTTTCGGTCCCCACGTTCATTCGCAGCAATCAAAACACGGTCCTCAAGAACACGGTCATAGTTAATGGCGACAGGCACGAACATAACGTCGCGCCCCTCGTTGGGGTCAAACCCCTCGAGAATATAAGACAGCAGGCCCATCTTCGGGGGCATAAGCCGGCCGTTCAGACTTAACCCACCCTCAGGAAACACCGCTTGAGTTACGCCGCCTTCAGTTGCCATCTGTACATAGCGAGCAAGCACTCGACGATACAAAGCACCCCGTGCTTTGCGGCGAATGAAATATGCACCCATTGATTTGATCAATCGGGTCAGTGGCCAAACACGGGCCCATTCCCCAACAGCGTAGGACAATGCAGATGCACGCGCGGCCAAATATGTCACCAACACATAATCCATGTTGCTGCGATGGTTCATGATAAAAATGACGGTCGCGTCTGGGGACAGTTTGGCCAAACGTTCATCATTTTCAAGACCAGTGCGTACGTCATAAAAGGTATTGCCCAACCAGCGTGCTATACGGATTGCAAATCCAAAGTACGCCAGCGCACTAAAACTAGGCACGATCTCACGTGCATATCGCCGTGCTTTTTCAAAGGCGACGTTCTCTGGCACATTGTTGCGTTCCGCGTGGTTCACAATCGCGCGGGTGACTTCAGGATCGTAAATTAATCGCTGGATCATGTCATAACGGCGCGCCAGCTTGAATGGCTCAATCGGGCGCGTAAGACGCGTATTCAACTTCTTCACAGCCCGTTCCAAACGGCGGCGGAAAAACCAACGTACCGAGGGCAACAAGAAGTGGCTAAGTGCTGTAACCGCAGCAAACAGCAAAATCAGGACAAAAAGCCAGAGGGGAATTTCAACAATCTGCGTCATTGGAAAATAGTCTTACAGCGCTCAGACCCCGCGTAAACCAAAATCAAATTTGGACGCCTTAGTTGGGCCAGATAGCGGCATTTTTGCTTTACGTTTTGTTAATAGCACCTTCAGTAAAACGAATTGACACTTGTCTAAAATTACCATTAATAAGCAATACACGTAACTTTATTACCCACAAAATGCGCTGACCACCAGTGAGGCCCGATGACCCAATCCGAAAAAGACCGCCCTTGGCTGATACGGACCTATGCAGGTCATTCAACAGCCAAGGCCTCGAACCTGCTGTACCGTTCAAATCTAGAAAAAGGGCAGACGGGCCTTTCTGTTGCTTTCGATCTACCAACCCAAACAGGTTATGACAGCGACCATATCTTGTCACGCGGTGAGGTTGGTAAGGTTGGCGTGCCCGTTTCCCACCTTGGTGACATGCGTGCATTGTTTGATGAAATTCCCTTAGAGAAAATGAATACGTCGATGACTATCAACGCAACGGCCCCTTGGTTGTTGTCGCTGTACATCGCTGTAGCCCAAGAACAGGGTGCTGACATTGTGGCACTGCAAGGCACTGTTCAAAACGATCTGATCAAAGAATACCTTTCGCGCGGCACCTACATTTGCCCGCCCAAACCATCGTTAAAGATGATCGCGGATGTTGCCGAATATTGTTATACAAACGTTCCCAAATGGAACCCGATGAACGTTTGTTCCTATCATTTGCAAGAGGCCGGTGCGACGCCAGAGCAAGAGCTGTCCTTTGCCCTCGCCACTGCCACAGCCGTTTTAGATGAATTGCGCCCCCGCGTTGATCCTGCTGATTTTTTCGCCCTTGTGGGCCGCATCTCTTTCTTTGTGAACGCAGGCATTCGGTTCGTGACAGAGATGTGCAAAATGCGCGCTTTCGTCGATCTATGGGATGAAATTTGTGAGACGCGTTACGGTGTAACAGACGCAAAATACCGTCGCTTTCGTTACGGCGTTCAGGTGAACTCCCTTGGCCTGACCGAACAGCAACCAGAGAACAATGTTTACCGTATCTTGATCGAGATGCTTGCGGTCACCTTGTCTAAAAAGGCCCGTGCGCGTGCGGTGCAATTGCCCGCATGGAATGAAGCTCTGGGCCTGCCCCGTCCGTGGGATCAACAATGGTCCATGCGCATGCAACAGATCATGGCTTTTGAAACTGACTTGTTAGAATTTGACGACTTATTTGACGGCAACCCTGCGGTAGATCGCAAAGTTGAAGAACTCAAAGAAGGTGCCCGGGCAGAACTGGCGAATTTAGATGCCATGGGCGGCGCAATTGAAGCCATCGATTACATGAAATCCGCCCTTGTGCAGTCCAACGCTGATCGCCTCAACCGGATTGAAGCGGGGAAAACTGTCGTTGTTGGCGTGAACAAATACACCAGCACAGAACCCTCCCCGTTGATGACCGCAGATGGCGGCATCATGGTGGTCGATCCCGCCGTGGAGCAGGCCCAAATTGACAGTCTGAATGCTTGGCGCGCCAACCGCGATCAGGGTGCCGTCGACGCCGCCCTTGCAGATCTTCGTGCAGCGGCATCCGAAGGGCGCAATGTGATGCCGCCGTCAATCGCAGCGGCAAAAGCAGGTGCAACGACAGGCGAATGGGCCGCGCAAATGCGCCATGTCCACGGCGAATACCGTGGGCCAACTGGTGTTGCTGCTGGACAATCTAACAAGACCGAAGGCCTTGAAGACCTGCGTGAATCTGTAAATGCGGTGAGTGATCGGTTGGGGCGTCGATTAAAATTCTTGGTTGGCAAACCCGGCTTAGATGGTCATTCGAACGGTGCGGAACAAATCGCTGTGCGTGCACGCGATTGTGGGATGGATATCGCCTATGAAGGTATCCGCCTAACCCCCGAACAGTTGGTCGCCGCCGCGCTTGAAGATCAAGCGCATGTTTTGGGGCTATCAATCCTGTCAGGCAGTCACATTCCTTTGGTCGAGGACCTGATTGAACGAATGCGCGAAGCAGGGCTTGGCGATACACCAGTTATTGTCGGCGGCATCATTCCTGATGACGATGCAGAACGATTGCGGGCTATGGGTGTGGCACGGGTTTATACGCCTAAAGACTTTGAGCTGAACAGAATCATGGCAGACATTGTCACCCTCGCCGATCCCGCATCTTAGCAACAAACGCAGCATTTGCATCTTGATCGATATGAAGTCAAAATTGGTTCAACATTCATACTCGCGAAAGAGAAGTCCATGACCGTACACATCGGCGCAAAGCCAGGCCAAATCGCTGAAACTGTTCTAATGCCGGGTGATCCGTACCGCGCGAAATGGGCCGCAGAAACCTTTCTGAAAGACGTAGAACTGGTCAACGAAGTGCGCGGCATGTTGGGGTTCACCGGCACATGGAACGGCCACAGTGTCACTATCCAAGGGTCCGGCATGGGCATGCCATCCTTGTCGATCTACGCCAACGAATTAATCAATGAATACAACGCACAAACCCTGATCCGCATTGGCAGCTGCGGGGGTATGCAGCCACAGGTCGGCATTCGTGACGTGATTATTGCCATGACCGCAAGCACCCTAAACTCTCCGTCTTCCGGCATTTTCAAAGAGTTCAATTACGCGCCATGTGCCGACTATGGGCTACTCGCAGCTGCGGTAAAATCTGCGGAAACAAAGGGCTGTAAAACCCACGTAGGCGGGATTTATTCTTCTGACGTGTTCTATGACGAACGCCCTGATTTGAATGAACAAATGACGCGCCACGGTATCTTGGGTGTCGAGATGGAAGCCGCCGAACTGTACACCCTTGCCGCCCGTTATGGCCGTCGCGCATTGGCTGTTCTAACCGTTAGTGATCACCTTCAAACGGGTGAAGCGTTACCGGCCGAAGACCGCGAACGCAGCTTTGGCGAAATGGTAGAGATTGCCCTAGAAGCTGCATTTGCCTGAACATATTCAGCCAAACAAAAAACAGTGAAACCAAACGTCGGTATCATGTCTGTATAACGTCGGTATTGCGTAGGTGCGCAATACCGATCCAGTTACAAACCGTGACTGCGATTGTACCCATTCACCGCAGGTGAATTCCAATCATCAAGCGACCCAATAGCAGGTTTGAATACTTCGATCAGCAGCGGATGACATTGGGCACTGTCTGAGGAATGTTCGTCAGAGCAATCGCCCCCCGGACAGGCCGACAAGCAGCCCAGCAAATCGATCTCAGCGAAGAACTCTAGATAATCACCGGGGCGCACAGGGCTGCCTTTCATAAAGTACTGGCCTGTGTCGCGGGTAAAGCCGGTGCACATAAAGACGTTTAGCACGTCATGCACATGGCTTTCCGCCTCTTGCGCAGTGATGCCAAGGTGCTCACCCATCGCGCGAGACAGGTTGGAGTGGCAGCAATGGTGATACTGACCACCAGCAAGCAAGTTGTGCGTATAAGGATCGCAGCGCGTGCCAATCACGTCATGCACAGAGCCACCAAATTCATCGATACCATACCAACCCAGCGTGTCGTGAGTGATCGTAGCCATTGGACGCAATTGTGGAAAGCTGGACCACATTTGTTGGCCTGTGGTGATGTGTGTGCCGTGCAAAGCGCGTGTTTTACCCGTGTAGAATTTTTCGCTAAGGTCATTGGCATTCCACAGGTTCAGATCGCCGACTTGGGCCCCTTCAACAGATGATATGCGAAAGAAATGTCCCGCTGGTACGTTGAACACCGCTGCGTCGCGGGCTGGGGCCAAAACCTCGTCAACCTTGGTCAGGTTCTGACGGGCCGCTTCATAGACGGGCATATTCGGCGCAGGTAGCGTTTCAACTGGATAACAAATGACTGGCTTAACAGCACGACGGGCGGCGGTGTCTTTGGGTTGGGTCATTTGGGCCTCACAAGTTGGGTGTTTTTAGCTTTGATCTGCAATCATTGGGTAGGCCTTTGGTTGATGTAAAGGCCTCTGCGCCGCAGGCCGCGCATTTATATTTGCGAAGTGCGCCGCGATCCCCTGTTGCGTCTGCACGCCATCGGCATCCGCGCGTTCGCGCATTGCGCCGCGCAAAGAACATTACAAAGCCAAAGGCAATCAGCAAGACAACTATTTGCATAATGGGGCCCTAAAGGTGCTTAAATATAAAAATGGCCCACCCGATAAGGGCAGGCCATTTCAGATAAGCTGTAGCTTAAGATCAGACGCGGCGTTCGACCATCATCTTTTTGATGTTCGAAATTGCCTCTGCAGGGTTCAAACCTTTAGGGCATGTTTTCGCGCAGTTCATGATCGTGTGGCAGCGATACAATTTGAACGGATCTTCAAGTTCGTCCAAACGTTCACCTGTTGCTTCATCACGTGAGTCAATGATCCAGCGATAGGCGTGCAACAAGGCTGCTGGGCCTAAGTACCGATCGCCGTTCCACCAGTAGCTTGGGCAACTGGTGGAGCAGCATGCGCACATAACGCATTCATACAGGCCATCCAACTTCTTGCGATCGTCGATTGACTGACGCCATTCTTTCGCAGGACGGTTGGTTTTGGTTTCCAACCACGGCATCACTGATGCGTGCTGTGCGTAGAAGTGTGTGAGGTCCGGGATCAAATCCTTGACTACTGGCATGTGCGGCAATGGATAAACGCGTACGTCGCCTCTGACTTCATCCATACCATAGATACAGGCCAAGGTGTTGATACCGTCGATGTTCATCGCACAGGATCCGCAAATCCCTTCGCGACAAGAACGGCGGAAGGTCAACGTTGGGTCGATTTCATTCTTGATTTTGATCAAAGCATCCAAAATCATTGGGCCGCAATCGTCCAAGTCGATCCAGTATGTATCAAGCTGTGGGTTTTTGCCGTCATCCGGGTTCCAGCGATAGATGCTGAATTTGCGCAGGTTTGTTGCGCCCTCAGGTTTTGGCCACGTTTTGCCCGTTGTCATACGCGAGTTTTTCGGGAGCGTTAGTTCTACCATTTGGTATCTCCTTTATCCGGCCAAGGCCGCAAGGCTGGCTTTGCCTGCACATTGTTGAGTTGCAGGGCGGCCCAGAATGTCACTGATCAAGGCCACTGTTGTGTCGTCGCCACCGACAACAGCAGCTTTGGCGAGTTGGCCAATTTCGATGCCTGATGCATTGTCGATAATGCCGTCTGTGAAGGGTGTTACCACCGTTTTTGGCACCAGCGGAAAGCGGGTCGTAAGCGTTTCCGCTACGGCTGCTTTGGCACTGCGACGGGCGACTTCGTCGACCGCTTTGGTGGCTTCAGTACAGCCCGCAAGGGCTGCACATGTGATACGCACACCCATCAGAAGTTACGCACTTTTGGTGCGATACGCTTAAGCTCGATGCCGCCATCATTCTCTGCTGTCAACGGATCAAGGTGCACACCGCGATAGCTAAGTGTTGCCTCGTTCTTGTCGTTGAATGTCGCCAATGTGTGAACGCGCCAATCTTTGTCGTCACGCTCTGGGAAGTCCTCGTGGGCGTGCGCCCCGCGGCTTTCTTTACGTGCTTCAGCGCCGGTGATTGTAGCCACAGCATTTGGCAGAAGGTTGGCCAATTCAAGAGTTTCCATCAGATCGCTGTTCCAAACCAATGAGCGGTCAGTGACGCCGATGTCGGACCATTTGGCCGCAACTTCATCCATCTTAGCCTTGCCCTCAGCCAGTGTGTCGCTTGCCCGGAAAACGGCGGCGTCTTTTTGCATGGTCTGTTGCATCTCAAGGCGCAGCTCAGCTGTTGGGATAGCCCCTTTAGCGTGACGAGTATTATCGAAACGTTCAAAGGCAGCATCAACAGATTTTTGGCTCGGCGTTGGCACTGGGCTATCTGGATCGATGATCTTACCTGCGCGGATCGCAGCCGCACGGCCAAAGACCACTAGATCGATGAGTGAGTTAGACCCAAGGCGGTTGGCCCCGTGAACTGATGCGCACCCTGCTTCGCCCACAGCCATCAGGCCCGGGGACACCGCATCTGGAGTTTCAGCAGTTGGGTTCAGAACTTCACCCCAATAGTTCGTTGGAATGCCGCCCATGTTATAATGCACGGTTGGCAGAACTGGGATTGGTTCTTTGGTCAGGTCCACGCCTGCAAAGACGCGTGCGGATTCTGAAATGCCCGGTAGGCGCAAATCCAGTGTTTCTTTTGGCAGGTGGTTGAGGTTCAGGTGGATGTGATCCCCATTGGCCCCAACGCCGCGACCTTCGCGAATTTCCATCGTCATGCAGCGCGATACGTAATCGCGCGGTGCAAGGTCTTTATACTGAGGCGCATAACGTTCCATGAAACGCTCGCCTTCAGAGTTGGTAAGGTAACCACCTTCGCCGCGCGCACCCTCTGTGATCAAGCAGCCAGCACCGTAGATACCAGTTGGGTGGAACTGAACGAATTCCATGTCTTGGAGTGGCAAGCCAGCGCGTGCCACCATGCCGCCGCCGTCACCTGTGCAGGTGTGGGCAGAAGTGGCTGAGAAATAAGCGCGGCCATAACCGCCGGTTGCCAGCACAACCATCTTGGCTGAGAATAGGTGCATCGTGCCGTCATCTAGCTTCCAGCACAAAACGCCCTGGCAGGTGCCGTCTTCGGACATGATCAAGTCAATCGCGAAGTACTCGATGTAGAATTCCGCGTTGTTCTTTAGGGACTGACCATAAAGCGTGTGCAAAATGGCGTGGCCTGTACGGTCAGCCGCGGCGCATGTGCGCTGTACTGCTGGGCCTTCGCCAAATTCAGTGGTGTGACCACCGAATGGACGCTGGTAAATCTTGCCCTCTTCGGTGCGTGAAAAAGGAACGCCGTAGTGCTCTAGCTCGTAAACCGCCTTTGGGGCTTCGCGGGCAAGGTATTCCATCGCATCGGTATCGCCCAACCAGTCAGAACCTTTGACGGTGTCATACATGTGCCACTGCCAATTATCAGGGCCCATGTTGGATAGGGACGCCGCGATACCACCTTGGGCCGCAACAGTGTGAGAACGTGTTGGGAAAACTTTGGTTACGCAAGCAGTGCGCAAACCTTGTTCTGCCATACCCAGTGTCGCGCGCAAACCTGCGCCACCGGCACCAACAACAACCACGTCATATTCGTGGGTTTCATATTCATAAGCAGCCATTTTCAGGTCTCCCTTAATCGATTAAAGCGCAATGCGTGCGATGGCGAATAGGCCCGTCGCAGCAGCAGCATAAGAAAGGCAGATCACGAAAATGATCGCCACTTTTTGGGAGGTCCCGTGCACGTAGTCTTCAATCATGGTCTGTGCGCCATTCTTGAAGTGCATGAAGGTAACGCCAATGGTCAGAGCCGCCACAATCGCTGGGAACGGGCGGGCAAAGTACGCCAGCACGTTTTCATGTGTTTCACCCAGCATTGGGCCAAATGTAAAAACAAACAACGGGATCAGCAAAAGCAACGCTACAGAACTGACTTTCATAAGCCAGAAGTGCTCTGTGCCTGTTTTGGCAGAACCCATTCCAGTGGCGCGTTTACGGTCGGTCAAATAAGACATGGTATTCTCCTCAGACCAAAATGATTGTGATGACGGTCAAGACAACTGATCCGATGACCACAGCCCAACCCATTTTTTCAGCCGTTGGGATATCAAGGCCGATGCCGTTGTCCCAAATCAAGTGACGTACACCTGCAAGCGTGTGGTACCAAAGGCCCAGAACCGAGAAGGTCATGACAAGGTCACCAAACCAGCTGGTTAGAAATCCGTCCGCTAGAGCGTACGCTTCGGGCGATGTTGCCGCTGCCAGGAACCACCAGACAATCAGCAATGCAGAAATCAGCATCGCGTTGCCAGTAATCCGCGTCAGGATAGACGTCATGGATGTAAGCTGTGGGCGGTAGATAGTCAGGTGGGGTGAGAGTGGGCGATTGCCCCGGTTCACGTCGGCCATTGTTGATGTCCTTTTTCAGTCTCTACCATGTTCTAGCGCTTTTTGCGCCCGTGTCACCTAGGCAGAGGTTAATTTTCCGAAGCGTAAAACGCATCTTTTGCACTTATTTTCATCTTTTGAATACTTTGTGATCACACGTTATAAAAGTGTGATCACATTTTAGATAAAGTCGTTTGCCAACCTATCAGCCACTAAAAAACAATCCTACTGCGGAAGCGGCAGGTAGCGCAGCCATTCTGCATATTCTCTACACACGACAACACGCACCTCATCAGGAATGTAAAACGCATTTGGTTCACCACACTCTTCAACCGCAACAGTCAGCGTATTTGGAAAGACAAAGTCCTCGTTCAAGGCAACGACTTCTTCCATGATCATCTTTTCAAACAGCGTTTCTGTGCCCCCTTCATAAACGACGCTTTGCGTAGGTGCTTTTTCAGCAAGCCCCTCAAACGCAGCACCCCAGCTGTTTTCTGCAGCTTCAAATTCAATTTCACACCAATTCATACGACCATCAGGCACACCCAGATCTTCCCCAATGTGGGCACGGGCGTCCATATCGGCACCCGCAAACAAGCACGCCAAGTTGTAATAGCGTTGCAAATCTGGCCCATGGGTACTTGCCCAATAAGGTTCGCCAGTCTCTTCAGCCAACGCTAAAAACATGTCGGCCGCAGCATATGTGATCTCGATCGCAGCTTCTTCTTCATACAGTGCATCGATCAAAAACACGGAGGCGACGTCTGCCGCATCTTCTTCTTGTCCCAAAAGCGGCAGCTCAAGCTGATCGATCATGGCATGGCCAATCTCGTGATAGAGGGTTGCAAGCAGGTTATCGTGAACAAATTGATCCGAGTTGGGTTCACCAGAATAATCGAACACTGGCGCGGATGGGCCAGCAAAATACTTTTCGACCCCAATCAACACAACCGTTACGACGGCAACACAGACCAAAAGTTTTTCATCAAAATCACCTGTTTTTCATGCCAACTAAGAGCGGAAATTTCTTGAATTAAAGCGGGATCAAAACCCAATAATCGAGATCTAGAAGCACCTCCGGCAAGAATTTACCATCATCAGCGCGCAAATCAAATGGCTTGCCGCCTTTCGTTGCCACGAGGCGCAATCGCAAAGCGCCAACACCAGGTGCGTCGGTTTGCGCTTTATCCAGAACCTCGGACCATGCCCGAATTGTATCGCCAGCCAAACATGGATTTGCATGTGCTCCGCTATTAAGCCCCGCCACAATTTGCGCATTCGCAAGGCCGTTAAAAGACAGCGCACGCGCCATAGAAATAACATGGCCGCCATAAATCAGGCGCGACTCATCTGGGCGTGCAGAGGTATCAAAATGGACCTTGGCCGTATTTTGCCAAAGCCGCGTGGCCATCATGTGTTCAGCTTCTTCCACGGTGACACCATCAACGTGGTCAATCTTTTCGCCGATTTCATAGTCACCCCAACGATGCGGTTCCCCAGCCAAAGTGAAATCATAATTCGTGAAATCAAGGCCTTTGGGGATCACCAATTGGTCAGCGGTTAGCGCCTTCTGCAGATCTGGCACAACGGTCACGGGTGCAGCTGCATCCAAATCCTTTTTGCGCACCATGACCCAACGCACGTATTCCAACACCGTTTCATCATGTTGGTTCAGCCCAGTCGTGCGCACATAAACAACACCTGTCTTGCCGTTTGAATTTTGCTTGATCCCAATCACTTCAGATCGCGCGCGCAGGGTATCACCCGGCCATACCGGCAAAAGCCAGCGCCCTTGCGCATAGCCAAGGTTCGCAACCGCGTTGAGCGAAACGTCAGGGACGGTTTTCCCAAAGACGATGTGAAACGCGATCATGTCGTCCAGTGGACTAAACGGTAGCCCGCAATCTTGGGCGAATTGGTCAGACGAATACAGGGCATGACGCGCGGGATAGAGCATGTGGTAAAGTGCCCGCTCCCCCATTTTCACCGTCCGAGGGACCGCATGATCGATCACTTGACCAACAGTGTAATCCTCAAAAAAGCGCCCTGTATTCGTCTTAACCATTAGTGTTGACCCAGTTTGGTTTCGGGCGTGTATGTGCCTTCAACTTCTTTCACCACGGATTGACCGCAACGCATGATACCTGCTGCGTGGTCCCATGTTTGGGTCGGAGGGCCGTATAGTTCCCACCCCTTATTCACTGCATCCGTTACCTTGTGGCAAAAGGCTGCAGTGTCTTCTTCAGACAAAAAACGATATAATTTCATTACTTTTCCTTACCCGAATGGATTGACGCCCAGCGCGATGTGAATGGCGACAGCGATAGTGAATGTGACAAAGGTGATGACAACCAGCAGAATGTCTTTTGACTTGTTACCTGGTTCTGGACGGACCCAATTTGGCTCAGCCTTATTGATCAAAATGACTGACCCAACAGCCCAAGCGAGCATACCGCCGAATAGGATGATTGCAGCCAGGTCTCCGTTTACCAAAAGGTGGGCAATGGCCCAGATTTTAACTGAGATCAGCATCGGGTGACGTAGGTATCCGCGCAAACGTCCCGTTGTAGCAGACATGCCAAAGACAAAAAACGCGACCAACATCAGAACGTGATTGGCGTGTTGCATTGCGCTTGGTGGGTTCCAAACTGCGATAAAATCAGCGCTGCGATACCCGATGATAATCAAAACAATGGCCAGCACGCTTGCGCCTGCAACGATCCCTTTGCCCTTATCGCCTAGCTTGGCGCGGTGATCGTGTGCCAAACGTTTCCAGTAATGTGCACCTGTCCATAGGATCAGGCCGAGAATGATTAGTAGCATTGTGTTACTCCGTGGCTAGGGCTGCGATTGCATCTACCTTTGCCAGAGTATCACGTGCTGTTGCAACATGTAGGTTTTCCACGATTTTCCCGTCGACCACAGCAACGCCCTGCCCCGCGGCTTCTGCCGCTTGGAACGCATCGATTTGGCGTTGTGCCAAATCGACCTCTTCGTCAGTCGGTGAAAATGCAGCATTGGTGACGCCAATCTGTGCGGGATGGATCAAGGTTTTGCCGTCAAAACCCATGTCGCGGCCCTGCTCACATTCGACTTTCAATCCCTCGTCATCTTTAAAGGCATTGTACACACCATCAACAATCGCCAATCCATGCGCCTTTGCAGCCAACAGGCACAAACTCAAGCTGGTTTGAAGCGGCAGACGATCTGTTCGGTGTCGGGTTTGCAGGTCTTTGGCTAAATCATTGGTGCCCATCACCATGCCTTGCAGCTTCGGGTGGCTAGCAATGGAGGCTGCGTTCAACATCCCCAGCGGCGTTTCCATCATGGCCCAAAGTGGCATGTCACCAGTGATTTGCGTCAAGGCATCCAAATCCGCCAAAGCACTTACTTTCGGCAACAAGATCGCATCCGCACCCATCGAAACAGCGGCCTTTGCATCATTAAGCCCCCAAGGCGTGTCAAATGCATTGATGCGGACAATCTTCATCCGTGCGCCGTAACCACCTGCATTCAGCGCCTCGGCCAATGTAGACCGCGATGCGATCTTTTCATCCACCGATACCGCATCTTCCAGATCAAATATGATCGCATCCACCGCCAATCCACGCGCCTTATCAAGCGCGCGCGGCTTGGATGCTGGGATATATAATACGGATCGCAATGGGCGTGAGGCAGACATGCTGGAATCTTTCATTGAGTCATAAAGTTACACACAAAAGGCCATTTTCGCACGAAACATTCAAGGTGAATTCTCATCTGGTCCGAATACCGAACCACAATTTGACCTACCGAACGTCTAGTTAACCAATGATTCAGCGTTTTACGTGCAATTTCAACGCAACAAAAATTATCAACTCAAATCTTATTGGCTGCCCAACTCAGGTAGCCAGCACCTCTGCGAGAAGGTAAATTAAATGAACCACGAAATGAAAATGTTGCACATGTCTGCCCTCATGATGGCGACGGGCCTTATAATCGCAACAACAGCAAATGCAGCCGCCCAACAGGTGCGCAACTGCGGACCACGGCCCCAAGAGGTCGAACGCCTGACATCAAACTATGGTGAAACACGCCAATCAATTGGCCTAGGTGCCATCAATTCCCTAATCGAAGTTTACGCGTCCCCCAGCACAGGGAGTTGGACCATCACAATGACCCGCGCAGATGGGTTGACCTGTTTAATCGCGTCGGGACAATCTTATGAAAAATTGGTTGAGGCTTTGCCCAATTCGGACAGCGGAGCCTAGGTCAGTCCATCAAAGATCAATTTGATCCCAGTGACCATTAAGATCACGTAGGTGAACGCAAAAAAGATGCGCTCTGGGACTAAATGATGCGCGCGCACCCCAATCCATGTCCCAAGCAACGCAAACGGTGCCAAGGCAAGATTGGCCAGACCTGTCTCGAGCGTGAACATCCCTAGAAATGCGTAGGGAATGAACTTGGCGATATTGATCGCCCAAAAGACTACAACCGTACATGCCTGATATTCTGTCTTATTGACCCCGCGCGACAACAGGTAAACCGCTGCGGGTGGTCCACCGGCATGACTGACGAAACTGGTAAACCCAGCCGCAAACCCTGCAAATACACCTTGCCAATCTGGGGCCTCCCCCGCCGAGATGTTGACCCACCCTCTTGAGGTGAGTTGCGTCCAAATGACGAAGGCAACGGATATCACACCGATCAACACCCGAAACACATCATCATTCACAATGCTGAACAGGCCAGCACCCAGCGCAACACCGGGTATTCCGCCCAAAATCAGCAATCGCGACTCATGCCAGCGCCATTTGCCCCAGTAAGGTCGAAGGCTGGCGACATCCATTAACATCAACAATGGCAGCATAACCCCAAGGGCCAAACCCGGTGGCAAAGTCAGGGCAAGAATCGATGCAGCCGCAAAGGCGGCGCCAGACCCAAAACCGCCCTTGGATATCCCCGCAAACACAACCGCAGGTGCCGCAATCATGAAAAAGCTTAGGTCTAACTCAAGCAATGTTGCCACCTTAAAAAACCACAGATCACCAGTGTTTAGCGCACTAAGAGGGGGCATAACATACCTCTGAACATGTTAGGGGGAATTCTAGCACCCTTGCGTCAAAGCCAAAACCGCACTAGGGACTGCGCGAAATCCAACCCAAATCGGAGAGTATAACATGGCCAGACCTAAGATTGCGCTTATCGGCGCAGGTCAAATCGGCGGTACGCTTGCACACCTTGCAGCGATCAAAGAACTAGGTGACGTCGTAATGTTCGACATCGCACCTGGCACGCCAGAAGGCAAAGCTTTGGATATCGCAGAATCTGGCCCATCCGAGGGTTTTGACGCGAAGATGTCAGGCACACAGTCCTACGAAGATATTGCAGGCGCAGACGTTTGCATCGTAACTGCCGGCGTTCCACGCAAGCCAGGCATGAGCCGTGATGACCTTTTGGGCATCAACCTCAAAGTAATGAAGTCTGTTGGCGAAGGCATCCGTGACCACGCTCCAAACGCATTCGTTATCTGCATCACAAACCCGCTTGATGCGATGGTTTGGGCATTGCGCGAATTTTCTGGCCTGCCACACGAAAAAGTATGCGGCATGGCCGGTATTCTTGATTCTGCACGTTTCCGCCACTTCTTGGCTGAAGAGTTCGAAGTCTCCATGCGCGATGTCACTGCATTCGTTCTTGGTGGTCACGGCGACACAATGGTGCCGCTCGAACGCTATTCAACAGTTGCAGGCATTCCATTGCCAGACATGGTCAAAATGGGCTGGACGACACAAGACAAACTGGATGCAATCATCCAGCGCACCCGTGACGGCGGCGCAGAAATCGTTGGCTTGTTGAAAACAGGGTCCGCGTTCTACGCACCAGCAACATCAGCGATTGAAATGGCTGAAGCTTACCTAAAAGACCAAAAGCGCGTTCTGCCATGTGCAGCATACGTTGACGGCGCTTTGGGCCTTAAAGGCATGTATGTTGGTGTTCCAACTGTCATCGGTAAAGGCGGCATCGAAAAAGTCGTAAACATCCAGATGAACAAAGATGAGCAAGCCATGTTCGACGCATCTGTTGCTGCGGTCAAAGGCTTGGTTGACGCATGTAAAGCGATCGACCCTTCATTGGGTTAAGCTATCAAGATCAAATCCTAAGACGAAAAGGCCGCGCATGTTGATTGTGCGGCCTTTTCTATTTTATGTCTGAGATAACCCCGCTTGGGCTTTAAATTGTCCAGAGAGTCGGCTTTCGAATTGAAATGTCACAAAAAGTTGTGCTTTCTTATCACTTTTGATTTTTGTGATCACACGATTTGCAAGTGTGATCACAAAAATCGAAAATCTTAGGGAAATTGCGCTAACACGCTCTTTTTTCGTTTACGGCCCCTTCATAGATCAAGGTATACCCCTTCCCAAACGTATCTAATCGGGACCGATCTATCATGAACATCCACGAATATCAGGCTAAAGCACTTTTGCGTTCTTATGGCGCACCAGTTTCAGACGGACGTGTTGTCCTCAAAGCCGAAGACGCCAAAGCAGCTGCTGGCGAAATGGACGGCCCATTGTGGGTGATCAAAGCACAGATCCACGCAGGTGGACGGGGCAAAGGTAAATTCAAGGAAGACGACGCTGGCGAAGCTGGTGGCGTACGTTTAACCAAGTCAGTTCAAGAAGCCGCTGACGAAGCCAAGAAGATGTTGGGCCGTACATTGGTCACACACCAAACTGGCCCAGCAGGCAAACAAGTCAACCGCATCTACATCGAAGACGGTTCAGGCATTGAAAAAGAATTGTATCTTGCCCTACTCGTAGATCGCCAAACATCTCGCGTGTCTTTCGTATGCTCCACTGAGGGTGGCATGGACATCGAAGAAGTTGCTGCATCAACACCAGAGAAAATTCTATCGTTCTCAGTTGATCCAGCTTCTGGATACCAAGCGTTCCACGGCCGCCGCATTGCGTTCACACTTGGCCTTGAGGGCAAGCAGATCAAACAGTGCGTAATCTTGATGGGTCAGCTTTACAAAGCGTTCACCGAAAAAGACATGGAGATGCTCGAAATCAACCCACTGATCGTAACAGACAGCGGTGATTTGAAAGTACTCGACGCCAAAGTATCATTCGACGGCAACGCATTGTACCGTCACCCAGACATCAACGAACTGCGCGACGAAACAGAAGAAGACGCAAAAGAGCTAGAGGCGTCCAAGTACGACCTTAACTACATTACGCTCGACGGCGAAATCGGCTGCATGGTAAACGGCGCTGGCTTGGCGATGGCCACAATGGACATCATCAAGTTGTACGGCGCAGAGCCAGCAAACTTCCTAGACGTAGGCGGTGGCGCGACCAAAGAAAAAGTAACAGAAGCGTTCAAGATCATCACTTCTGATCCAAACGTAAAAGGCATCTTGGTCAACATCTTTGGTGGCATCATGCGTTGCGACGTGATCGCTGAAGGCGTTGTAGCTGCTGTGAAAGAAGTCGGCTTGAAAGTTCCATTGGTTGTACGCCTTGAGGGTACAAACGTGGCAGAGGGCAAAGCCATCATCAACAATTCCGGCCTCGACGTGATCGCGGCAGACGACTTGAAAGACGGCGCACAGAAAATCGTGAAAGCGGTTAAGGGCTAAACGCCTTTTACTGCGCACCTCGCGCTTCAACAATTTCGCCGCACAGCGGCACCGAAAACACACGAAGGAAGATCACATGGCTGTTCTTATCGACGAAAACACCAAAGTAATTTGCCAAGGCCTTACTGGCTCACAAGGTACTTTCCACACAGAGCAAGCAATTGCATACGGCACTAAAATGGTTGGCGGCGTAACACCTGGTAAGGGCGGTCAATCGCACCTAAACCTTCCAGTGTTTAACTCTGTCCACGAAGCGATGCACATCACCGAAGCCAACGCTTCTGTAATTTACGTGCCTCCACCGTTTGCAGCTGACTCAATCCTTGAGGCAATCGATGCCGAGATGCCGTTGATCGTTTGCATCACTGAAGGCATCCCAGTTTTGGACATGATGAAAGTGCAGCGCGCACTTGAAGGTTCTAAATCCCGTCTTATCGGCCCTAACTGCCCAGGCGTAATCACACCTGACGCATGTAAAATCGGCATCATGCCAGGTCACATCCACAAACGCGGCACATGTGGCGTTGTTTCACGTTCAGGCACACTGACATATGAAGCGGTTAAGCAAACAACTGACCTTGGCCTAGGTCAATCCTCAGCTGTTGGTATCGGCGGCGACCCTATTAAGGGTTCCGAGCACATCGACATCCTAGAGATGTTCCTGGCCGATCCAGAAACACAGTCCATCATCATGATCGGTGAAATCGGTGGTTCTGCTGAAGAAGAGGCAGCGCAATTCTTGGCTGATGAAAAGAAAAAAGGCCGTTGGAAACCAACAGCTGGTTTCATCGCTGGCCGCACAGCCCCTCCAGGCCGTCGCATGGGCCACGCTGGCGCGATTGTCGCTGGCGGCAAAGGCGGCGCAGAAGACAAAATCGAAGCGATGAAGCTTGCTGGTATCGTTGTGGCAGATAGCCCAGCGACACTAGGCGAAGCTGTTATCGAAGCAATCGGTTAAAACAGCTACTGGGCGAGGTGGGGATTTCCCTGCCTCGCCTTTCCCCATCCGGCACAGTCTTATTCAAGGTTCAAACCATGTCCGACAACCCTGCTAACGACCAACTTCACGCCTCCTCCTTTATGCAGGGGCACAACGCCGAATACCTCGAACAGATGTATGCGCGCTACGCCACCGATCCGAATGCGGTCGATGAAAGCTGGCAATCATTTTTCAAGGCGATGGGTGACGACGAAATTTCCGTCAAACGGACCGCTGAAGGCCCCAGCTGGGCCCGCCCCGATTGGCCACCAATGCCAACAGACGATTTGACTGCTGCCCTAACCGGCGAATGGGCACCAGAGCCCGAAGTCAAAAGCGCTGGCAAAAAAATCCAAACCAAAGCATCTGAGCAAGGCGTGAGCCTAAGCGACGAGCAAGTTAAACGCGCTGTTCTTGACAGCATCCGCGCGCTAATGATCATCCGTGCCTACCGTATCCGTGGTCACCTTGTTGCTGACCTTGATCCGCTTGGCATGCGTTCGGTCACGCCGCACCCAGAGCTTGATCCAAAATCTTACGGCTTTACCGATGTTGACTTGGATCGCCCGATTTTCATCGACAACGTGTTGGGTCTGCAAATCGCAACCATGCGCGAAATTCTGTCCATCGTAAAACGCACTTATTGCGGCACCTTTGCGCTGCAATACATGCACATCTCGAACCCAGAAGAAGCAGGTTGGCTCAAAGAGCGGATCGAAGGTTTGGGTAAAGAAATCCAATTCAGCCGTGAAGGGCGCAAAGCGATCCTGAACAAGATGGTTGAAGCCGAGGGTTTTGAGAAATTCCTGCACGTGAAATACATGGGCACCAAACGTTTTGGCCTTGATGGCGGCGAAAGCCTGATCCCAGCGATGGAACAGATCATCAAACGTGGTGGTTCATTGGGTGTCAAAGACATCGTGATCGGCATGCCGCACCGTGGACGTCTATCTGTGCTGGCCAACGTTATGCAGAAGCCATACCGCGCGATCTTTAACGAATTCCAAGGCGGATCGTTCAAGCCCGAAGACGTTGATGGCTCTGGCGATGTGAAATATCACCTTGGTGCGTCTTCTGACCGCGAATTTGACAACAACACAGTTCACTTGTCATTGACTGCGAACCCAAGCCACCTTGAGGCGGTAAACCCCGTCGTCATCGGTAAGGTCCGCGCAAAGCAAGACCAGTACAAAGACAAAGAACGCACCAGCGTTATGCCAATCCTGCTTCACGGCGATGCAGCATTCGCAGGCCAAGGTGTTGTCGCAGAATGTTTCGCCCTTTCTGGCCTACGCGGTCACAAAGCTGGCGGCACAATGCACATCGTGGTGAACAACCAAATCGGCTTCACCACTGCGCCGCACTTCTCGCGGTCTTCTCCATACCCAACCGACAACGCGCTTGTGGTTGAGGCTCCGATTTTCCACGTCAACGGTGACGACCCAGAAGCGGTTGTACACGCAGCGAAGGTGGCAACAGAGTTCCGCCAGAAGTTCCACAAAGACGTCGTGATCGACATCTTCTGCTACCGCCGCTTTGGTCACAACGAGGGCGACGAGCCCATGTTCACCAACCCGATGATGTACAAAAAGATCAAAACCCAAAAGACATCCCTGTCTCTCTACACAGAAAGCCTTGTGCGCGACGGTCTTATCCCTGAGGGCGAGATCGAAGACATGAAAGCTGCGTTCCAGTCCAAGATGAACACGGAATTTGAAGCGGGCAAAGATTACAAACCGAACAAAGCTGACTGGCTGGACGGTAAGTGGTCACACCTTGATCGCAACAAAGACGACTATGTGCGTGGCGACACGGCGATCAAGCCGGAAACCATGGCTGAAATCGGCACAGCACTTAGCACAGCCCCAGACGGGTTCCCTGTCCACAAAACCGTTGGCCGTCTTTTGGACTCTAAAGCCAAGATGTTTGAATCCGGTTCAGGGTTCGACTGGGCAACAGGTGAAGCACTCGCATTCGGCTCACTATTGACCGAAGGTTATCCTGTACGCCTATCCGGTCAGGACAGCACACGCGGCACATTCAGCCAACGCCACTCCGGCCTTGTGAACCAAGACACCGAAGAGCGGTTCTATCCACTAAACAGCGTTCGCGCGGGTCAAGCACAGTACGAAGTCATCGACTCAATGCTGTCTGAATACGCGGTGCTTGGATTCGAATACGGCTACTCATTGGCAGAACCAAACGCGCTAACCCTCTGGGAAGCACAGTTCGGCGACTTTGCCAACGGCGCGCAAATCATGTTCGACCAATTCATCAGTTCAGGCGAAAGCAAATGGTTGCGGATGTCTGGCCTTGTAATGCTTCTGCCTCACGGCTTTGAGGGCCAAGGACCAGAGCACTCCTCTGCCCGCCTAGAGCGCTTCTTGCAGATGTGTGGTCAGGACAACTGGATCGTCGCCAACTGTACGACACCAGCAAACTACTTCCACATCTTGCGCCGTCAGCTGCACCGCGATTTCCGCAAGCCACTCGTCCTAATGACGCCAAAATCATTGCTGCGTCACAAGATGGCCGTTTCCAACGCTGAGGATTTCACCACTGGATCCTCCTTCCACCGCCTGATGTGGGATGATGCGCAAAAAGGAAACTCGGACACCACGCTGGTGAAAGATGACAAGATCAAACGGGTCGTTATGTGTTCGGGCAAGGTTTACTACGACCTGCTCGAAGAACGCGACGCACGTGGGATCGACGACATCTACCTCCTGCGCGTTGAACAATTCTACCCATTCCCAGCGCAATCTGCGGTTCAAGAGCTTGAACGCTTCAAAAACGCAGAAGTTGTCTGGTGTCAGGAAGAACCGAAAAACCAAGGCGCATGGACCTTCATCGAACCCAACATCGAATGGGTCCTTGGCAAAATCGACGCCAAACACCCACGGCCAAAGTTCGTAGGGCGCGCAGCATCCGCGTCACCTGCAACTGGCCTTGCCTCCACACACAAAAAACAACAAGCAGCCCTCGTGAACGACGCGCTGACCATCGAAGGAAACTGATCCATGACAACCGAAGTTCGTGTACCTACCCTTGGCGAAAGCGTCACCGAAGCAACTGTTGCAACTTGGTTCAAAAAACCGGGCGATGCGGTCGCAGTTGACGAAATGCTGTGTGAGCTTGAAACCGACAAAGTAACCGTTGAAGTGCCCAGCCCAGTTGCTGGCGCCATGGGCGAAATCGTAGCGGGTGAAGGCGAAACAGTTGGCGTCGACGCCCTGCTCGCAACCATCGGCGCAGCAGGCGAAGCTACCGCTTCGGCTGCAAAACCAGCACCTGCAGCCGCTGCTACACCATCATCAGACAGCGTCGACGTTATGGTGCCAACGCTTGGCGAATCCGTAACAGAAGCCACCGTTAGCACATGGTTCAAAGCCGTGGGTGAAACCGTGGCCCAAGACGAAATGCTGTGTGAACTCGAAACTGACAAAGTCAGCGTCGAAGTTCCATCCCCAGCCGCTGGCGTTCTGGCTGAAATCACAGCGCCTGAAGGCAGCACCGTTGATGCATCCGCCAAACTGGCTGTCATCTCAGCCTCTGGCACAGTGATCGCAGCAGCACCCGCCGTTGCAATCGCCACCTCAGCCTCTGCCGGAAAAGACGTCGAAGACGCCCCATCCGCGAAAAAAGCAATGGCTGCCGCTGGCGTGTCACGCGATCAGGTCACGGCAACAGGCCGCGATGGCCGCGTCATGAAAGACGACGTTGCACGCGCAGTGGCCTCTGCCGCCGCACCTGCACCCGCAGCTGTCGCACCCCGCGCAGCTGTGTCCTCTGACGATGCACCACGCGAAGAACGCGTAAAGATGACACGCTTGCGCCAAACCATCGCACGTCGCTTGAAAGAAAGCCAAAACACCGCCGCAATGCTGACCACCTACAACGAGGTCGACATGACCGAGGTGATGGCGCTGCGCAACGAATACAAAGACCTGTTCCTTAAAAAGCACGGCGTCAAATTGGGCTTCATGTCCTTCTTCACAAAGGCCTGCGTGCACGCCTTGAACGAAGTACCTGAAGTGAACGCCGAAATCGACGGCACCGATGTTGTGTACAAAAACTTCGTCCACATGGGCATCGCAGCTGGTACGCCAACAGGTTTGGTTGTTCCGGTGATCCGCGACGCTGACGGCATGTCCTTTGCTGGAATTGAAAAAGCCATTGCTGAAAAAGGCGCTCGCGCCCGTGACGGCAAACTCTCCATGGCAGAAATGCAGGGCGGCACGTTCACCATCTCCAACGGTGGCGTCTACGGCTCATTGATGTCCTCACCTATCCTGAACCCACCACAGTCAGGCATCCTTGGCATGCACAAAATCCAAGACCGCCCAATGGCGATCAACGGCCAAGTTGTGATCCGCCCAATGATGTACCTCGCCCTGTCCTACGATCACCGCATCGTAGACGGCAAAGGCGCTGTAACGTTCTTGGTTCGTGTCAAAGAAGCACTCGAAGATCCACGTCGTCTGTTGATGGATCTGTAAAAAAGCAGTGGCGGGGTGAAACCCGCCCTACCCCAATTTTCGTAGGGCGGGGTTCACCCCGCCTTGCTATTTCGAATAGCCGTACGAAAATTGTAAGACTGAATTGGATTTAAAGAGATGACAACTGAACTCACAGTCCTCACGCTCGCTGGCCTCTTACAGGTCATCCAATTCGCACTGATGGCGATCCCTGCCAACATCGAACTGGGCGTTGGTAAAACTATGTCCCCACGTGACCCTGCCAGATTGGGCACCCCACTCGAAGAACAGATGTCCCTGCGCACAGGTCGCCTGAAACGCGCAATGAGCAACCACTTTGAGGGGCTGATCCTTTTCACCATCGCCTGCACAGTGATCACCATCTCGGGCCAATCAACCGCCTACACAGGCACGCTGGCAATCATCTACCTTGGCGCGCGCATCGCCTACATCCCCGCTTACGCTTTTGGCTGGACCCCGTGGCGCAGCTTGATTTGGTTCGCAGGCTTCCTGTCCACCGCTTTCATGTTGATTGCCGCGCTTTTTGGCGCGAGTACGACGTGATTTTGGCAGTAGACATGCCAGTGACCACGCATTCATCTGTACATGACGCGCCTGTAATGATCGGAACACTAGAATGACCAGCCCTGCACCCTCTCAGCCCCGCGACGGCAGCGCCCTACTTGTAACCTGCATGCGCAACGAGGGTCTCTTTCTTGTAGAGTGGTTGGCCTATCATCTTCTGCTGGGTTTTGATCACATCGTGGTCTGCACAAACAACTGTACCGATGGGTCCGATGCGCTGCTCACACGATTGCAGGAACTAGGATATGTCACGCACATCGACCACGATCCTGCACCTGGTGTCTCACCGCAGCACAATGCAATGCGCCTCACGATTGCACATCCTGTCGCGCAGGAATGCGAATGGATGATGCATATTGATGCAGATGAATTTGTAAACATCGACGCCGAAAACGGTCACATTGGCGACGTTATTCAAGCCGTCGGACCCGCCGATGTGATCGCGTTCCTATGGCAACCTTACGGCAACGCTGGGTTAACTGAGTGGGAAGGCGGCAGTGTCTTACAGACCTTCACAAAAGCACAAAGCGCCCCGTTGCGCCGCACGGTTCACCACAAATCCATATGGAAGATTGCCAAATTTGGCCGCGCCATCGATCACATGCCAAAGGATCCATTGGTTGACGATTTCGTCGTGAAAAACACCGCAGGCGAAGAAGTGTCAGGTCGCATGATCCGCCACCCGATCAAATGCCGCTACAAAATGCCGTTTCAGCAGCTCACCTACAAAAACGCCCGCCTCAACCACTATGCTCTCAAGTCGGACGACCTGCTGTTGATGAAAAACGATCGAGGTGATGGACATGGACTAGAGCATCAGAACTACTATCTGAATTCTCAATACTATCGAAAATACAATCGCAACGAAATCGACGACACCAGCATTCTGTCCCGTTGGGATGACGTGGCGAAAAAGATGGCTGAAATCCGTGAAGACGCGCAAATCGCAGAACTTGAAAAAATCTGTTGGGATACCTTCAAAGCGCGCCGCGCCGAAGTCCTGACACCAGAAAATATCGATCGGTGGACGGTTCACCCCGCCCCTGAATAAGCCAACAGCAGGGGCAAGCCCCCCGCGCCCCGCACACCGACACAATACAGATACAATACCGACGTTATACCGACGTTCCAAAATCAAAGGATCAACCCAATGGCAAACTATGACGTGATCATCATCGGCGCAGGCCCTGGCGGCTATGTTTCGGCCATCCACTGCGCTCAATTGGGCCTCAAAACTGCAATCGTTGAAGGCCGCGATACCCTAGGTGGTACCTGCCTAAATGTGGGCTGCATCCCGTCCAAGGCACTGCTACATGCCTCACACATGCTTCACGAGGCAGAGCACAATTTCGGGGCCATGGGCCTCAAAGGCAAAAGCCCGTCCGTCGACTGGAAGCAAATGCTGGCCTATAAAAATGACACCATTGGTCAAAACACCAAAGGCGTTGAATTTCTTATGAAAAAGAACAAAATTGACGTGATCAAAGGGTGGGCAACCATCCCCGCAGCTGGCCAAGTTCAAGTCGGAGATGACGTCCTTGCAACCAAAAATATCATCATCGCCTCCGGTTCAGAACCAGCATCCTTGCCGGGTGTTGAAGTCGATGAAAAGATCGTTGTGACCTCAACCGGCGCATTAGAACTTGGCAAAATCCCCAAGAAAATGGTCGTCATCGGCGCAGGCGTCATTGGCCTGGAACTTGGCAGCGTTTATGCACGCCTTGGCTCTGAAGTCACCGTTGTTGAATTCTTGGACGCAATCACGCCCGGAATGGATGCAGAAGTACAACGTTCATTCCAAAAATTGCTTACAAAACAGGGTCTTAAATTCATCATGGGCGCTGCGGTACAAAAGACCGAGGCCAACAAAACCAAAGCCAAAGTGCACTATAAATTGCGCAAAGATGATAGCGAACACGTCATCGAAGCGGATACAGTTCTGGTCGCAACAGGACGCAAACCCTTCACAAATGGCCTTGGTCTAGACACCTTAGGGATCGAAATGTCCCCACGCGGTCAGATCAAAGTTGGAGCCGATTGGCAGACCAACGTAGCAGGCATTTACGCTATTGGCGATGTGATCGACGGACCAATGCTAGCGCACAAAGCCGAAGACGAGGGCCTTGCAGCCGCCGAACAAATCGCGGGCAAACATGGCCACGTGAACTACGGCGTCATTCCAGGCGTGATCTATACACACCCAGAAGTCGCCAACGTTGGTGAGACAGAGGAAACACTGAAAGAACAAGGCCGTAACTACAAAGTTGGCAAGTTCAGCTTTATGGGCAATGGCCGCGCAAAGGCTGTATTTGCAGGCGAAGGTTTCGTGAAAATCCTGGCAGACAAAGATACTGATCGCATCCTTGGGGCCCACATCATCGGCCCTGCGGCTGGCGATTTGATTCACGAAGTTTGCGTCGCAATGGAATTTGGCGCATCTGCCGAAGATCTGGCAATGACATGCCACGCGCACCCTACTTACTCAGAAGCCGTGCGCGAAGCAGCCTTGGCTTGTGGTGATGGCGCCATTCACGCCTAATTACTTGATCCTAAAACCGAAAAGGCGGGCCAATAGCCCGCCTTTTTTACATCTCAGGTGCTTTCAGGTCTTACCACATTGTCTTGGCCGCTCGTCCGCCCCATTCTGCGTCATAAGCAAGACCACCAACTTCGCCATCAGTCATCTCAGCAAAGATTTCCCCTACAGTTGGCAATCCTTCTGCGTCATCGCGTGACCATGTACCCGCACGCATAAAAGCACGCCCACATTGGCTGTAAATCTCCGCTATTTTGATGACGATTACCGTCGCTGGCAGGATGTTTTTGCGCTCAAACTGCGCTCGTAATTTAGAATCATCAGTTAGGCGCGCAATGCCATTGATCCGCACAACATTATTCGATCCTGGAACGACAAACATCAGTGATACGCGCCCATCGACGACAATATTGCGCAACGAATCCAAGCGGTTGTTTCCACGCCAATCTGGCATCGCTAATGTGTGTTCATCAAGTTCTTTGACCACCGGGCCATCATCGCCACGTGGGCTGCCGTCTGTGCCATCCGGATCCACTGTCGACAGCACGCACAATCGTGACCCCATTATCCACTTGCGGTACAGCGGGGTCATCCGTGTTGCCACCTTACGCAAAGACGCATCCCCAGAGTCTCCATAGAGACCTTCGAGGGATGCTATGTCCTTGATCCAATTCATGATGGATCAAATCCGCCTTCGGCCATCAGCTCATTGGATTTGGTTTCAACAACCTCTTCCAAAACTGACATGAAGGCGTCCTTTTCTAAACCAGTAGGGATGGTCGGTAAAAACTCAACGACAGCAAGGCCCGGCTTGCGCAGCACACCTGTGCGCGGCCAAAAAACACCCGCATTGGTCGCCACCGGCACGCACTCCTGCTGCAATTGATTGTACAACACAGCAGTCCCAACTTTGTAGGGTGCTTTAACTCCTGGAGCCAAACGCGTTCCTTGAGAATAGATAATCAATTGCCCCGGCAACGCATGCCCGGCTTCAACATCACGCACCATCTTGGTGATTGCAGCCCCACGTTTACCGCGTGAAACAGGAACACAGCCCAAACGACGGGCATATAGTCCGATTACAGGGGTCCAGAGAATTTCGCGTTTCATAATGAATTTGGCTGTCGGCAATGCCGTAAAAATCATCATAATGTCCAAGAACGACTGGTGCTTGGCGGCAATGATAACCTCACCACTTGGGATCGGGCCGCGCACTTCGACGCGCAAACCCAGCATCCAGCGCGATAACCAGAAGACATAACGGCTGTAGGCTTTGGCCCCTGCCCTCGCCCCTTCTGGAGATAGCAATGCGTAAGGACCCCAAAGTAGACCGATCACAACCATCATAAAGTAAATGTGGATCATAAAAATCAGCGAAACAAACCATCGTATCATTAGCTAAGCGCCTCCAACGCTCTTCGTGAGGCGATGCGCGTCGCGATAAGTGCCACACCCCCAGCCATCACAGGGATCAGCAATGGTGCAAGCCACCCTGCCCCTTGAAATCCTAGTCCAGTAAGGAAGCCTGCGTCGTCGCCTGCAGATGGTAACAACAACACTGCGAGCATCCCGAAAATTACCCCTACGCCCGCGCCTATAAAGGCACGAATGGTAAAGCGGCGAATAAAGGCTTCGGCGATATACCGATCGGTGGCACCTACCAAACGCAAAACGGCAACAACCTGTGCGTTCGCCGCAAGGGCTGCGTTTGCCGCCAAAGTCACCATTGCCCCGACTGCTGCACCAATTAGAAAAATTGCGATCCAACCCAATAGCCGCAAGCGATTTGCCGCTTGAACCAAAGGGGCACGCCAGCGTGTGTGATCGTCCAAAAAGGCGGCCAGAACTTCGGCGGCCAGACGAAGACGAAGGCCCTCAGCGTCAAAGCCAGATGGATTTTCGACCACTTCGATCAAGCGGGGGACCGGCAAACTACGCAAGTCAATTTCAGCGCCAAACCACGGTGAGAGCAACGTTTGTTGTTCTTCGTCAGTCAACGCGCGCGCACTTTCAACACCTGCTGTTGTTTCCAAGACTCGCAGCGCTGCATCGGTTTGAATCGCACGTTCACCTGCAGGCGCAACGATGCGAATGGTCGAGGTACGGGCCAGTTCATCGCCCCAACGGGCCGCCAATCGGCCAGATGCCAACGAAAGCGCCAGGGCAAAAACAGCCAAAAATGCCATCGCACCCGCTGCGAACAATGTCAGTTGTGCGGTAAATCCTGAAGGTGGAACAACACGATCAGCCTGCTTATCACCAAAGAAAAGAGAGCGTAATTCAGAAACACTAAACTTCACAAATCCGCTCCTGCCAATTGCAATCTGCGATTTGAAATACGCAATACACGTGCCTGAACTTCGGATTTAGCCGCACGGATCAGTGATAGATCGTGCGTCGCAATCAAAACAGTCTTACCCATTTTGTTCAGCTCAATCAGCAACTTCAACAACCGTTGCGACATTTCCCAATCGACGTTCCCTGTCGGCTCATCTGCCAAAACAACATCTGGCGACATAATAACTGCGCGTGCTAGCGCCGCACGTTGCCGTTCCCCACCAGACAGTTCAGGCGGCAATCCTGCAGCACGGTGGTTTAATCCAACCCATGCCAGCAATTCGCCCAAGTCCGCACCACCCGCTTCGTTTTGGTGACCAGATACTGTAAGCGGCAGCGCAATGTTGTCTGCAACAGGGAGGTGATCCAAAAACTTAACGTCTTGATGCACTACACCGACATTGCGCCGCATCATAGCAACGCCATCACGATCCAGATTACGCACATCGTTGCCCATGATGCGAACCTGCCCAGCAGTCGGCAATAGCGCCCCATAGCATAATTTCAGAAGTGTCGTTTTCCCTGCGCCCGATGGGCCGGTCAGAAAATAAAAAGATCCCGGCGCAAGCTTAATAGATATATCGGACAGCAATTCGCCACCACCATAGCTATAAGCAACATTTTCTAGCTCAATCACGAGGTTCCCCAATTCATTGGACCTGTTGTGCCTGAGCATCGGTCCTGTTGCAATCCACCGCCTCTAAGCCTTTGATCGCAGATAGCACTTTTCTGCACATTCACCGCGACATATGTTATGTATCAAGGAATTCACGGGGTCAAAACAGACAATGCGACTGATATGTCCAAATTGCGATGCGCAATATGAGGTGCCAACCGAGGTTGTCCCAACCGAAGGTCGTGATGTTCAATGTTCCAATTGTGGTCAAACGTGGTTTCAACATCATCCTGATCACATGCCCCCAACCGAAGAAGAAGCAGCTTCCGTAGCTATTCCTGAAAACGAAGAGCGTGTTGAAATTTCAACGCAGCCACAGCGCAAGGAAATTGACCCCGCAGTTGCAGACATTTTGCGTCAAGAGGCTGAGCATGAAGCCGAAATTCGCGAGCAAGAGAACACTGGCTTAGAAAGCCAACCTGATCTGGGCCTAAACGACGATGTCGAGGATGAGGCTGCGCGCCGTGCGCGTGAAGCCCGCGAACGCATGGCGCGTATGCGCGGTGAAGAAATTGAAGCAACAACCTCTGCTGCTGCTCTAGGATCACGTCGTGATCTGCTTCCGGATATCGAAGAAATAAATTATACGCTTCGTTCGACCAATGACCGACAATTTGCAACCGATGAAACTGGCGTAGCTCCATCGCGTAAAAAACGCGGATTTAAGCGTGGCTTCATGGCGGTCGTTATGATCGCGATCATTTTGGCAGCAGTGTATATATTTGCGCCAGACATCGCAAAAGCCGTGCCACAAGTTGATCCATACCTAAGCAACTTTGTCGCTTTGGTGGATCAAGCGCGCGCCTGGTTGGACGGCCAATTGCAAGGGTTAGCAAAGTGGCTAGATGCCACTGCCGCTTCTCAGAAGAATGGCTAACCTTAGAACCGGTCAATAAGGCGTTTCAAGTAATCCAACTCGGCTTCTGTACGTTCGCCTTGCGCCGATCTGCGGCGTATTTCAGCAAGCAGGTCACGGGCACGGCGATACACTTCTGCATCAGAAACGTTGCCCTTTGCCTCTGGATCAACACCATCGCCGTTTTGACCCCGTCCAAGTGGATCCCTTGATTGCGCTTGACGGTTGCCGTCTTGCTCACCTTGACCCGGACTCTGCTCTTCTTGATTTTCGCTCAGCGCTTCGGCCAAAGTTTGCAATCCGTCACGCAACGCTTCCATCGCCTGTGCTTGGCTATCAATGGCCTGCCCTAATTGGTCCTGACGCAATGCCTGCTCGGCATTCTCCATCGCACGCCCCGCGCGCTCTAGCGCGTCTCGTGCGGCATCGCCTCCTGGCGTGCCAGGACCGGGAAGTGCATTTTTTTGGCGCTCCAGCTCATCACGCAGCGCTTGTTGACGGTCAGCTAGGTTGTCTTGTTGGTTTGATGGCGGACCAGATGAACCTTCACCGCTGCCTTCACCACCTTGCCCTTCGTGGCTTTCGCCCTCACCTTGCCCACCATTACGTCCAACATTGCCGTCGCTTTCACCCGCCTGAGCATTGGGGTTGAACTGTTCTTGCAGGTCACGAAACGCCTGATCATTCAGCCCCTGCTGTTCACGCAATGTGTCTGACAAACCCTCCATGGCTTGTTCCCCAGCCGAGTCCCCACTTTGCCCTTCGCCTTTAGAGACGCGCATGTTTTCCATCATCTCTTGTAGCTCTTTTAGAGCTTCTTCAGCCTCAGCCATGCGGCCTTGCTCCATGAGCTCTTGGATACGGTCCATCATGCGTTGAAGATCATCTTGGGTCATCTGGCTTGAGTTTCCACCGTCTTGGGGTGGGCTCTCGCCGTCTTGGGATTGCTGTTTTTGCAGCTGTTTTAAATACTCTTCGGTGGCATCGCGCAATTCTCGCATCAATTCAGCGATTTCGGCATTCGTAGCCCCGTCACGCATAGCTTGGTTCAATCGTTCTTGCACTTGGCGCATACGCTCTAATGCATCCGCAAGATCGCCCTCTTCCAACTCTATCGCCAAGGTCCACAGCTCTTCCGCCAGCTCATCTTGCGCGACAGCAGTTAACCGATCCAGTTCGGTCCAAGTTTCAAGTCGCTCAATCAGTTTTCGCAATCTAAGCTGCGTCACCTCATTGCGAAATGCGTCTTCAGGATGATGGCTGATTGCACGAAGGATTTGTGAAATACGCTGCGCGTTCGCACGCGACCACAATAAATCGCGACGCTGTTCGATTATCGCAGCAGCCATCGGATCGAAAAAGCGCCGACCAGGCAATAAAAGCGCACTTGGTTCGGATCGGGATTGTTGTTCTGCTGCGTCGAGCACAGTGAGGTTCAGAACAACCGGAAGATTAGCCCAAGGATGTTTGGAAAAGTCTTCGACCAAATTTTCCTCAAACCCACTGCGGTCTCCCACGACCGGCATCGGAAGAGAGACAGTCAACTGAGGACGCGCTTCGGGTGAGACACTCAACCCATGGCGCCGTGGAGCACCAACCAAATCAAGAGTTATCCAAGCTTCACCACTTTTAACGCCGTAATCGTCACCAGCAGAGAACGGCAATGTCATCACGCCAAGCGCGTCACTATCAATGCCCTCCAACGTGGCAACGATGGGTGGGATGTCTGGCACAACACTGACGGACCAATTCCGGCCATTCGGTCCATCAATCGATAGCTCACCGTCTTGAATAACTTTGAAATCATGAGCTGTCGAAGATGCCGATGCAAAGAGTGTGCGGCCTGATACCGTTTCGGATAGCGCAAGTGCACCAACCTCGCCGTATAGGCGTAGGGTTATCAAACTTCCCTCGGGTACAAACAAAGCCCCTTCTGGTTGATCGTTCAGATAAAGCGTTGGGCGACCAGTATATCGTGGTGGATCGATCCACCCCTCCCAAACCGGACCCGAAGATAATTCATCATCGGGCAGCGCCACGGCACCAACGGTTCCCACGCGTAAAACTGAACCAAAGATCAATGCCACGGCAAAGAAAATTACAGCAACATAGCGCAATGCAAAGGGATCACGTGAAGCAAGGCGCACATAAGCGGGCACAGCTTTCGCGGCCTTCACTTTTACAATCATACTTGTCTGATGCGCCGCCCACACGGCAGCCGACGCTGCATCAGTTGCACCGATGGCCTGTGTGTCTGTCAGCGCTTGAATTGGACGCCCTGGCAAACTTTGGTCCAATCGGGCGATTGCATCAGTTTTGGATGGAACACGGAACTTATACAGTGCGTAGCCAAGGGCGGTCGCACCTGCGATCGTTGCAAGGCTTGCACCTCCCCAGAATATTTCAAGTGGGAGAATCTCATGCAAGCCAAACATAAGAACCGCAAGCACCAGGAAAACGACACTTAGCAATGGCCACAGCGCGTATGCCGCGCGTTCAAAACACATCCCCAACCAAGTAAACCGTAGCGGCCAGCGCAAGGCATTTAACCCAAGCTGGACTTCAGGTTGAGAAGGTTTTGACACCATTTGATACCACTCCCAAATCTCTTGAACGCATCAACGCGCCTAGAGCCATTCAGGTACGGTATCTCGATTTATCATTTCGTCAAAGGTTGGGCGTGCGCGGATAACCGCAAATTGATCACCGTTGACCAAAACCTCCGGAATCAGTGGGCGACTGTTATATTCGCTCGCCATAACAGCACCGTATGCACCAGCACTCCGAAAAGCGACCAAATCACCTGACTTCATAGGTGCCATTTCGCGGTGTTTGGCGAATGTGTCACCAGACTCACAAACCGGACCAACAATATCATATTTTGCCATTTCGATACCGACAGCAGGTTCAAAAACAGGCACGATATCATGGTGTGCATCGTACATTGCAGGACGGATCAAATCGTTCATCGCACCGTCAATGATTAAAAATTCACGGTCTTCACCTTCTTTGACGTAGATAACTTCGCTGACCATCAGGCCCGCGTTGCCCGCAATCAAACGACCGGGTTCGATTTCGATTTCGCATCCCAAATGGCCAAGCGTACGTTTTACCAAAGCACCGTAATCACTTGGCAATGGCGGGGCTTCGTTTGAACGTTCATATGGAATACCCAGACCCCCGCCCAAATCCAGGCGTTTGATATTGTGGCCTTGGGCGCGCAACTCTTCGGTCAGTTCTGCCACTTTATTATAGGCAGCCTCAAACGGTGCCAAATCTGTTAGCTGGCTGCCGATGTGAACATCGATGCCAATGACATCTAGTCCCTTCATCGCGCCAGCCATCGCATAAACTTCATGCGCGCGCGAAATCGGAATACCAAATTTGTTTTCAGATTTGCCCGTCGCAATCTTGGCGTGAGTCTTGGCATCAACATCAGGGTTCACGCGAATGGTGATCGGCGCAACAACGCCAAGCTCAAGCGCAACGGCATTCAGCACCTGCATCTCAGGTTCCGATTCCACGTTGAATTGGCGGATACCACCGGTCAACGCGAGGCGAATTTCATCAGCCGTTTTACCGACACCAGAAAACACAATGCGGTCACCCGGAACACCTGCGGCTTTGGCCCGCATGTACTCACCACCAGAGACCACATCCATGCCTGCACCAGAATCGCCCAGCGTCTTAAGGATCGCTTGGTTGCTGGCCGCTTTCATCGCGTAGCAGACCAGATGGTCCATACCTTCAAGCGCATCATCAAACAGCTTAAAGTGGCGCAACAATGTCGCGGTTGAGTACACATAAAATGGCGTGCCCACGGCGGCGGCTATCTCGGCCACCGGAACATCTTCGGCGTGCAATGCGCCGTTTTTATATAAGAAATGATCCATACCTGTGAATAGCCACGAATTGGGGGCTAGATCAATGGCAAGTGGCCTATGTTACAGGCCGCGTGCGTAAAAATAGATACAGTGGCAAACCGCAAGAAACGCCGATGCAGATCGTTGCTGGAATTGCGATCAAAGCAATCCAATTGCGGCGCACAGCAACTTCGGCAATGATCCATACGGTCAGCGCGATAAATGCGATTGTTAAATCCCAGACCAAACCGCTAGACGCTGCATTCACATGCCACGCATCAACCATACCCATCAGGTCGAAACCGTTTTGGGCAAACCACTGAGTAAAGTAATACATCGGATGGATAGCGCCCCAGATGGCGAGGGCCAAATAGATCATTCGCAACGTTGACGGCATCAAAGCAGGTTCCAATTGACAGACAATGGACCCTTACTTGCGCCAAGGTTTACACCTGTCTTCACGCCACCTGAACCAACGTTAATACCAGCGCTTACAGTAGGCTTAATCGGCGCACCATCTACGCCGCAAGACGCAAGTGCTGCAACTGCAATAAGGGCAATAAATCGGATCATTTCAATATATCTTTCCAGCGCTGCACCTGAATGCGCACTTGCGCAGGTGCTGTTCCGCCATAAGACATACGCGAGTCCACGGAATTTTGCACGCCTAAGACGTCAAAGACTTCAGCTGTAATATGTTCGTGGGCTGATTTCATATCTTCAAGGGTCAGATCGGGTAGATCACAGTCTTTGCTTTCAGCAAGCGCAACAAGCGTTCCGGTCACGTGGTGCGCATCGCGGAATGGCATGCCCAAAACGCGAACCAACCAGTCGGCCAAATCTGTTGCAGTGCTAAACCCCGAACCAGCGGCAGCTTTTAAGCTATCGCAATTGGCGGTCATATCTTTAACCATACCCTCCATCGCAGCCATCGCCAGCATCCATGAATCAGCCGCATCAAAAACTTGCTCTTTATCTTCCTGCATGTCCTTGGAATATGCCAGCGGAAGCCCCTTCATCACCATCATCAACCCAGTATTTGCACCATAAATCCGACCAACTTTGGCGCGGATCAATTCCGCGGCATCCGGATTTTTCTTTTGTGGCATGATTGAAGAACCCGTCGAAAAACGGTCCGACAATGTAACGAAACGGAACTGAGCAGATGACCAGATTACCAATTCTTCAGCAAAACGGGACAGATGCATCGCGGTGATGCTGGCCACGCTTAGGAAATCCAACGCAAAGTCACGGTCAGACACTGCATCCAGTGAGTTGGCTGATGGACGGTCAAAGCCCAAAGCTTCAGCAGTCATGTGTCGATCAATTGGGAAAGACGTGCCCGCAAGTGCCGCAGCACCGAGTGGGGATTCGTTCATACGCTTGCGTGCATCCCGCACACGGGACAAATCACGGCCAAACATTTCAACATAGGCCATCATATGGTGGCCCCATGTTACAGGTTGCGCGGTTTGAAGGTGCGTAAAACCAGGCATTACCCAATCGGCCCCTGCTGCTGCTTGCCCCAAAAGGGCTTGAATCAAAGCAATCAAACCAGCTTCGGCGGCGTCGAATTGATCACGTACCCATAGCTTAAAGTCAGTAGCCACTTGGTCATTTCGCGAACGACCTGTGTGCAAACGACCAGCAGGTTCGCCGATGATTTCTTTCAAACGACTTTCCACATTCATGTGAATGTCTTCCAACGCGGTTGAGAACTGAAACGTTCCACCCTCAATTTCTGACAAGACCGTGAGTAGGCCTTCACGAATGGCTTCAGCATCACTATCTGTAACAATGCCTGTCGCCGCCAACATTGCGGCATGGGCGCGCGAGCCCTCGATATCTTGGGATGCCATGCGCTGGTCGAAACCGATTGAGGCATTGATTGCCTCCATAATCGTGTTGGGTCCAGCGGCAAAACGGCCGCCCCACATGGTATTGCTGGTTTTCTTTGTCATCGTCTGGCCCTTCGGAGGGAAAATGAAACGTTATATTGCTGCGATCATGTATACGGCGATTGCCCTTGGTGCCACCCCTAGCTTTGCAGACTCGTCCGCTGCGGCGGCTTTGCGCACCGGTGACATGAAAAAATTGGTGTTCCACTCAACGCCAGAAGCCACGTCAAGCGCGGCATTCATTTTACCAGACGGCGGCGGCGAGAAAACCTTAGACGACTACAGCGGCAAATATGTCTTGGTTAATTTTTGGGCAACGTGGTGTGCGCCTTGTCGCAAAGAAATGCCGATGCTGTCAGAGCTACAGGCCGAATTTGGTGGTGACAACTTTGAAGTCGTAACGATCGCAACAGGGCGCAACACGCCTGCGGGCATTTCAAAATTCTTCGCGGATTCAGGCATTAACAACCTTCCACGGTATCAGGACCCCAAGCAAGCACTTGCCAGCCAAATGGGTGTTTTTGGATTGCCTATCACAGTGATCATGGACCCAAACGGCGAAGAGATCGCAAGACTGCGCGGCGATGCGGATTGGTCGTCTGGCAGCGCAAAAGCGATAATCGCAGAGCTGGTCAAATCCGAGTGAGTGATGCCACGAGGCGTTTAAGCCACGTGGTTCATTATCGCAGCTTCAGTCGCTGAAAGATTACGACGAGCGTAGCCACCGTAAGTATGTGGATCAAATTCCAAGTCAGGGAATTGAGCAACAAGCCGTTTGCGATCAGACGCCTCAAGTGTCGTGAGGGCTGCACTGGCTGGATGGAAGCTTTCGGTTTCCACTCCGTTTGCCCAGAGAATTTGATGATTAGACAGTAGCAAGTGGATATACGTCACTTCCTGAACGGTCACATCAACCGTCACAGTTTTACCGTTGATCAAATCCTTTGCCGCGACCAAGATTTCGGGCGTATTGACAAGGCCATCGCCTCATCCCCTTGGATCAACATCCGGTGGCTCGGAGAAACCAATAGCTCTTCATCGGGACGCTCGACACCAAGAGCGCCCATGCGGATGCGGATTGGACGCAAGTGTGGCATCGCAAACATGCGTGCCCCAGTCATGCGACGCGCACCTTTCCATACGATTTCTTGCGCACCATTGTCTTTGGTCTGAACCATGTCGCCTTCACGAAGGTCCTGCACCAAGCGCAAACCTTCAGGGGTGCGAATGCGTGTTCCGGGCGTAAAGCAAATTACGCCACCGCTTTCGGGGCCCATTGGGTTGGCTGAAACCACACCCAACGTATGGTGCACGACCCAAAGATCACAATCACGCGGCGGGATTTCATCTAAGAACATCAGAAGTGGTTGAGAGCCCCGCCCAACTTCGATCAAGGTAACAGTGTAGCTTTGCGCTCCATCGGTGACAACAAAGCTGCTGTCCACAATAGGATTTTCATCCGTAAACTCATGTGGAACGAGTGGCTTGTGATCAACTGCTGCGCCGACCAACCGGTGCACCATTCTTGCTGCCCGTTTACGTAGATTTTGTGATTCATCCGCTCTGTCTAACCGCAACACTTCAGCCGGGCCATCCACACGGATGGCGTCCCCTCTCCAGGACCACGCCGCACCCACATCTAAGGTTTGCACTGGCGCGGCCTCAAGACCGTCTATTTCTGTTTGCGACTAGGAGATGACGAACGTGCCTTTAAAGCCCGTTTTCATTACCTGCTTGCCTGCCTCATTTACGAGCCCTTTTGGGCTTCTATTCAACCACCGATAACAAAACCGAATCATCGTGAAAAGATCGGATTTGTGTCAGTTGCCAAACTGTTGCGATTAGAACCTAAAGTTGAGTCGCGCAGAGCCGATAAGTTGGCCGCCGTCTTGCCCCTCAAATTCTTCACCAAGCCATGTCATACCGTAAAACATAGCCGTATCCTTTTTGCCCTGCCAGTGTACGCCTAGGCGAACACGTTCGCGTGTTTTATTCACAATCGGACCGCGCGTTTCAGGGAAATAAACTGAACTCCCCACATAAGCGATATCTGCGCCAAAGACCGCACTTAAGCCAGTCCAATCATTCGCAATGGTGCGGTAACGTTGACCAGAGACGGTATCACGCGTCAAAAGTTCTCCGCGCCCCAATGCACCGAAGGTTAAGTCAAATCCGGCACGCATGTATGTTTCCACGCCTGCACGTGCCTCAACAAAAGGGCGAACATAAGTGCGTTCACTCAAGTCCAATGATCTCCCCAACTCAAATGCAACCGTTGGGTTGATACTGTTGGCAACCTGATTGCGCAGGACAGAGTCGTCTGGCTCCGGAACACCCAGCGCATTGTGCAATGCACGTTGGAATTGCGAGAGGCCCGATTGTGGTCCAACAAAAACAAGATCGACACCGGCAGCCACTTCAGTTTTGCCCGCGAGGTAATGTGTATGCGCCCCTATAGATAAAGATGTGGCGTAGCGTCGATCTGCACTACGGAAGGTTGTCAGGTTTTCTGGCGCTATGAGTTCTGCGCCCAAACGAAGTTCGATGATTTCACCAATACCGGATGGCAATTGCCCTGACCACTCAGGCCCCCACACGCGAGAAGACGCGACCGAGCCACTGCGCCAGCGATCTTTAGCATCTCCGATAAAGTCATTGGTTATCAAGCGACCATACCCGATGCGAGTGCGGTCACCTGCGTGAGCTGCGGTCAAGGAGATCAGTAGGGTTACAAGGGCGGTTATGAAAAAACGAAGCATAAATTTATCCGGTATCAAATGCCCCCCGAGCGAGGCAATCGGTAGTGAGACAAATGCGTTCACGCTAGCAAAAACCGCCCTTCGGTCCGTATTTTCGCAATAGTGTGGCAAGATAAACATCGCATGATTGAGGCACTGAAACGGCATCGTTTACAATTAGCCAGTTACAGAACCCCAATTTCAGCAAGGGCTCTATTCAATTCGTCTGGCAACGGCTCTTCTTGACTGCGACCTTTAGGTAAATCAATCGGCGCATCTTCAACCTTGAGGTAGCGCCAACCTTGAAATGGACGCTTTAGGCTAGCTTGTGTCAACACCAGTTCAGGGTCAGATACGATCGAACAACGGCGAATTCCATCAGAGCCAATAAACTCATCTAAGCGTATTATGCGCTGACGACATTGGATCGCTCCTTTGATCACCCAGTAAATTGAGCCGCCATTTAATATTTCCGCTTCGCGCTTGGGCCACATCCGAGTGACGTGATGCGGCAAGCCGTCAACAGTTTGCATCTGGCGAATGGATTGCCAATCTTCCAAACCTTCAACGTTTTCAGTGCCTACTGATAACTTTACTAGATTGATTGCTTTGCTCATCCCCGCCCCATCTAAATGTAGTACCAACTGTGGCATAAATTAGTCTGGGTGGAAAGTTTATCAAGTAGTTGTGGACGTCTGCAAAAACGGGCTAGTTAGTCTTCTGCAACACACCCAACGACATCTTAAGGAATCATGCTATGACCCGCTTTGCTGCCCCCATCGCCGAACAAATTTGGGATATGAAATATCGTTTTAAAGAGGCAGATGGCACTCCAAAAGATGTAACCGTTGAAGACTCATGGCACCGCATCGCCAACGACCTTGCGTCAGTTGAAAAAGACCCAAGCGCATGGGAAGGTAAATTCTATGAGGCTCTAGAGGATTTTAAATTCCTTCCAGCAGGCCGGATTACAGCGGGTGCAGGCACTGCGCGCAAAGTTACGCTATTCAACTGTTTCGTTATGGGCACCATCCCAGATAGCATGGGTGGCATCTTTGACATGCTCAAAGAAGCGGCACTTACGATGCAACAAGGCGGTGGTATCGGTTACGACTTTAGCACAATCCGCCCTAAGGGCGCAGATGTAAAAGGTGTAGCCGCAGACGCATCTGGTCCTCTGTCGTTCATGGATGTCTGGGACGCGATGTGCCGTACGATTATGTCCGCAGGTTCGCGACGTGGTGCAATGATGGCAACCATGCGTTGTGATCATCCTGATATCGACGATTTCATAACTGCTAAATCCGACGCGGCCCGTTTACGCATGTTTAACGTATCCGTTTTGATCACTGATCCATTTATGGAAGCTGTGAAATCCGACGGTGCATGGGATTTGCTGTTCAATGGTGAGGTCTACAAAACCGTTCAAGCCCGCGAACTGTGGGACAAGATTATGCAATCGACATATGATTACGCGGAACCAGGTGTGATCTTCATTGACCGTATCAACGACGCGAACAACCTTAACTATTGCGAGTCAATTGCCGCGACAAACCCATGTGGCGAGCAGCCGTTGCCACCATATGGCGCGTGTCTATTGGGTTCCATCAACATGGCCCGCTTGGTTTCAGACCCATTCGGTGACAAAGCGCAATTAGACGAAGCTGCATTGTCTGATTTGGTCGCAACCGCCGTCCGCATGATGGACAACGTTGTTGATGCGTCCAAATTCCCACTCGAAGCACAAGCACGCGAAGCACAAGCAAAGCGCCGCATCGGCCTTGGCGTAACTGGCCTGGCCGACGCATTGTTGATGGTTGGCGAGCGCTATGGATCAGACGAAGCGGCACAGCAGACCGAAGCCTGGCTAAAAGCAATTGCCCGCGCTGCATATTTGGCATCTGTCGATCTGGCTAGGGAAAAAGGCGCGTTCCCATTGTTCGATGCCGAGGGCTACTTAGCCTCAGGTACTATGGAAATGATGGACCAGGACGTTCGTGACGCGATCGGCAAACACGGCATTCGCAACGCATTGCTGACCTCGATCGCCCCAACAGGCACGATCAGCTTGTATGCTGGCAACGTAAGCTCTGGCATCGAGCCAGTATTCGCATATGCCTATACCCGCAAGGTTCTACAAAAAGACGGTTCGCGCACAGAAGAAGAAGTTGTAGATTACGCCGTGCAGATGTGGCGCGATAAATTCGGCGAGGCAGAACTTCCTGATTACTTCGTAAACGCCCAAACACTGGCACCACTTGACCACGTCAAGATGCAAGCCGCAGCGCAAAAGTGGGTCGACAGCTCGATTTCGAAGACGATCAACTGCCCCAAAGACATCGATTTCGAAACGTTCAAAGACGTATACATGCAGGCATGGGACACAGGCTGCAAAGGCTGCACGACCTATCGCCCGAATGACGTAACCGGCTCTGTCCTCAGCGTTTCGGAAGCGTCAGATGAAACACCCCAAGTCGATCTGGGCGCGGATGTCATTTATATGGCTGAGCCACTTGATCGCCCAGAAGCGCTCGAAGGCAATACATATAAAGTAAAGTGGCCTGATAGTGAGCACGCTATTTACATCACAATCAACGATGTAATCCATGGCGGCCACCGACGCCCATTTGAAGTGTTCATCAACTCCAAGAACATGGAACACTTTGCATGGACTGTCGCACTGACTCGTATGATTTCCGCGGTATTCCGCCGTGGTGGTGACGTTTCGTTTGTTGTCGAAGAACTCAAAGCTGTGTTTGATCCACGCGGTGGCGCATGGATGGGTGGCAAATACATTCCATCGATCTTGGCCGCCATCGGTGGGGTCATCGAGCAACACCTCGTCGCAACTGGCTTTATCGAAGGAACCGGCATGGGACTTAAATCGGATCCACAAGCCGAAATCATGAAAATGGACCAGCCACGGGGCAAAGCATGTTCCAGCTGTGGTGACTATGACTTGCGCATGGTTGAGGGCTGCATGACTTGTGGCAGCTGCGGCTTCAGCAAGTGTGGCTAAGAACTGATTGAGTGTTTTGATTTTTTAGGGGCGCACCACTTAGGCCGCGCCCCTATTTTTTTGATTAGATTTCGATGCGACTTAACAACGTTGCCAAAGCGGTACGTTCTTTTGTATCCAGATAGGCAGTCCTGCTACGCCAAAGGGTTGCTTGACTAGCCAACACCAATCCATCGCTCAGTATTTTCAGGTGATTGGCGCGCAACGTGTCACCAGTACTTGTAATATCTGCAATCGCTTCAGCAGTTTCGTTTGCAACCGTACCTTCAGTGGCACCCTGACTGTCGACCAACGCATAGTCGGCGACGCCCGCATCCCGCAAAAATTCCCGCACCAATCGGTGGTACTTTGTCGCCACTCTAAGTCGCATGCCGTGAATGTCGCGAAACATTGCAGCCGCAGCATCCAGATCATCCAAAGTATCCACATCGACCCAAGCATTTGGAACTGCAATTATTAGATCGGCATGACCAAAACCTAGTTCTGCAACAGACACAACTTGATCTTCCCACAGCGGCAGTTTGTCATGGATCAAATCGGTTCCAGTGACACCCAAATGAATACGTCCAGCCGCCAATTCACGTGGAATTTCACCAGCAGACAATAGAACCAGCGAGACATACTCGATGCCCTCAACTCTACCCGCATATTCGCGGTCAGATCCTGAGCGACTCAGCACAATGTCGTGTTTGGCAAACCAATCAAAAGTTTTTTCCATCAACCGCCCTTTAGACGGTACACCCAATTTCAAAGTCATTGTGCACCCTCCAATTCGACCATCAACCCGGGTCGCAGAACGGCACCCACAGCTGGAATTTCAGCGCCATTCCCCAATCGCTTGGTCAAGGCATCATAACGCCCCCCACTCGCCAAAGCTGGTAGATCGGCACGCCCATTGATGTAAAACCCAAAGACAAATCCGTCATAGTATTCCATCGATGTACGGCCAAAGCTTGCCTCAAACGCCAAGTTATCAACATCGACGCCCCGCCCACTCAGCGCATCGCTGCGGGCATGCAATCCTTCAACTGCATGACTGATCTCTGGCATATCAACAGCTAAATCGCGCAACTGCTCAAGCGCGAAAGGAACCGTCTCGCGTACATTCAGCAAGGCATCAATAACATCCATTTCGGTAGAGCTGATCGGATCAGTCGTTGCATCTTCATGCAAAGCAGCAACCCGTGCGCTGATCTCAGATCGCGTACGCTTGCCCACAATAGCCCCAATATTTTGGAACGGATCTGTATCGGCCAATAGAGCAAGCCGGCTTTCAGGTACCGTTGAGCGACCAGAGAAGCGATCCAACAATGCCCGAAACCTGCGTGGCCGCCATACGTGGCGAATTAATGCCGCTTTGCGGCGCTCACTGGTTTTCAGCCCACGCACCGCGGCCATCAAAATTCCAATGTCACCCGTTGAAGCACGTACATCCAAATGTGAAACTGCTGTCGAAACAAGTGCGAAAACCTCTGCATCTGTGGCAGCAGGGTTGCTGCGATCAAAGACCTCATAGCCAACCTGAAGGAACTCGCTTGCCCGCTCAAGATCATCTTCTTGGCGACGAAATACTTCACCAGCGTAAGTATATCTCGCTGGTTCCGCCCCATCTGCCATATGCATTTGAACAACTGGAACAGTGAAGTCGGGGCGCAACATCTGTTCGCCCCGCAATGCATCACTGGTGATGTAGGCGCGCGCACGGATATCTTCGCCGTAAAGGTCTAGCAAAGCTTCAGCTGGCTGGAGAACTGGGGGTTCCACAACAACAGCGCCAGCCGCCTCAAAATTTGCGCGCAACGCTAGTGCGCGATTGCGTGCTTCAGTCATTGTTCAAAATCTCTTGAACTTTGGCGACCAACTGACCACGTGGCACTTCATATTGACTGGGTAAGCCCTTCCATTCTTCAAGACTGGCTGTCTCGGCAATCTTTGCGCCAAGAACAAGATCTTTGATCTGAATCACGCCTCGTTCTTTTTCATCACCACCTTCGATCACTGCAATTGGTGACGATCGTTTATCTGCATACTTTAACTGGTTGCCAAAATTCTTTGGATTGCCAAGGTACACTTCAGCCCGAATTCCCGCCTGACGCAATTCAGTTACCATCGCTTGATAATCCGCCATGCGGTCACGATCCATAACGGTCACAACAACTGGGCCAACAGTTTCAGCTTCCATACGCCCTTTGGCCTGCAGTGCGGCAAGGAGGCGATCGACGCCGATGGACACACCGGTCGCTGGAACTTCTTGGCCGGTAAAGCGCTTTACAAGGTCATCGTAACGACCACCCCCAGCGACTGAACCAAAGTTGCGCTTACGTCCCTTTTCGTCCAGGATTTCGAATGTCAGCTCTGCTTCGTAGACCGGGCCCGTGTAATAGCCAAGGCCGCGCACAACTGATGGATCAATCTCGATACGGTCAGGGCCATATCCACCTGCAGACAGAAGGTCCTCAATTGTTTTCAATTCGTTCACGCCAGCAACGCCAGTTTCGGAACCTTGAACCAATTCGCTCAACCGTGCGAGCGTTTCAGAACCAGTGTCACGTTTGGCCTGCATGAACCCCATGACGGTATCGGCCTGCTCATCCGAGAGGCCAGCACCATCAGTATAATCACCACTGTCGTCTTTACGGCCCTTGCCAAGCAATGCACGCACGCCGTCCAAACCAAGCCGATCCAACTTATCAATAGCGCGCAGAACGATGCCACGCTCGGAAGCGAACTTGTCTGGATCACTAGGATCGAGGACGCCCGCAACTTCCATAACGCCGTTCAAAACTTTGCGATTGTTTACGCGGACGACATAGTCTCCACGTGGAATTCCAACACTTTCCAATGTGTCTGACAACATCGCACAAATCTCGGCGTCCGCCGCCATGGACGCAGATCCAACAGTGTCCGCGTCACATTGATAGAACTGGCGAAAACGACCTGGACCCGGCTTCTCATTGCGCCAAACAGGCCCCATCGCGTAACGGCGATAAGGGTTTGGTAGCTCATTGCGATGCTCTGCATAAACACGAGCCAAAGGCGCCGTCATGTCATAGCGAAGCGCCAACCAGTCACCTGGCTTGTCCCCCTCACTGTCTTCCTGCCATGCAAACACACCCTCATTCGGGCGATCAACGTCTGGCAAGAACTTTCCAAGTGCTTCGACCGTCTCAACAGCGCTGGTTTCCAAAGCATCAAAACCATATCGATGATACACATCCGCAATCGCTTTTAGCATCTCGCCACGTTGGGTGACTTCGTTACCGAAATAGTCGCGGAAACCTTTAGGCGCTTCGGCCTTTGGGCGTTGTGGTTTTTTTGGCTTGGCCATTGTCTGTTCCTTTAGGGCGAAGCCCGTTGAATAAGGCTCGAGCAGCCCTTACCCGATGGGGGCAAAAGGGGCAAGGTTTCAACGTCTTCAGGTGGTTGGTACCCATTGTGAACATCACAGGAAATAGGTTAGTTCACATAAAGAAACGCGGCCAAAGGGATGTGACATGGAAAAGCTAGAAGAAGACATTGCCCACCTGACTCGCACCGTCGAAGATCTATCCGACATTGTGGCCAAACAAGAAGGCGAAATCGCTGATCTAATCCGTCGTGTGTTTATGCTAATGCAGCGCGAAGGTGAGCGTGAAAACAGCCAAGGTGGCGGCATTGTCATTGGCGACGAGCGCCCACCACATTACTAACTCAGTAATAGACCCTTAAGGTGTTTTAATTGCTGCTGCGGCGACAACACCATCGTGCAATAGAATGTCGGCCCAACGTGCGTTGTCTGAGAATTTTTCATAGGTACTGACAAACACCGTATTACGCTCAAGCGTTTTCAAATTTGCACCGCAAGGTTTGCTTTTGCCAACCTTACAAACGGACGACTTAACTTTCTCATATGCTTTGTCAGTCGTCGAATACGGATATAGCTTGCTCGGGCGACCATAGCGCAATTGCTCATGCACCTCGGGTGACCCGAACAAAGCAAGCGCTGCTGTAAATTGACGTGGGCACCGATCTTTAAAACCCGTTACGTAAAACGTCCGCGGACCTGTTGAATCTGGTGCACTATCAAACAACGAATAACCACGGCCCGATGATGGGGCCTTGTCTAAACGCCGACCTAGAGAACTTTGACCCTTTGCATCACATACACGGGCCACTTCCCCATAGGGCAAAATCGTTCCAAAGGTTACATCCTTTGCGTCGGGCCCTTTGCGGACGACCTCACGTGAGCCACCCCCAAACAATCCACGCTTTTTTGCAGGTTCCGCGAAAGTTGTTTCCTCGGCTTCCTCGGGAAGGATTTCTTGCAAAGAGGCCGTTCTTGTCAGCTCTTCTGCATCTTCATCGCTGGAAACTTTGAGCAGCTCCAATAGCCCACGGCGTTTTTCAGATTCAACCAAATCCGTTGTAGTAGCGTCTGTGGGTTCAACGGACGGTGCATCTTGTTCTGAACCGGCGATTTCGGACTCGGCTTGCGTAATTTCAGTGGGTGCGTTTGCTGCCGCTGCACGGCGCAACCATCCCCGAACCCCAGACGGTTTTTCCTCTTCAACCACTGTAGCAATTGCTGCTTCTATCGGGTCGAGTTCCTCAATAGTTCTATCGGCGTTATCTGTACCACCCTCACGCTGCAATAGGCGCGAGAGCACTCCAATTCTTGGTGTTACATCCTCGGGATCCGGCAAAACACTAACTTCAGGCGTATCATCGGCCAACTCAATATTTTCGATCTGTTCAAAATCAGCCAGTGGGTCACCACAGGCCGCCAAAGAAAGCATCGAGAACAAGATAACAGAATTACGCACGCTAAAGCCTCACCATCAGGGTTAACTGTTTACTAACGCACCAAAGCAAGGGCTGTCCACCGTGGCCATGGTTGGTCTCGGGATATATAAGCTAATTGCGGCTTATAGGTCCTCGACTTCCATAACGCCCATCAGTGACTTAATAGCCCCTTTTATCTGCGGCGTGACTGGAAAATCTTGCCCCAAATCAATCTCGACTTCACCTGGCAAACTTGAGTCCATCAAGCAAAGTTGAACCGGTCCACGCCCCACATTTTGGGCCGCTTTCACAGCACCCTCAAGGACAGAAGCGACTGCCGAAACGGCGTCGATATCATCTACAAAGATTTTGAGGCCCATCCCACCAACATCAGCTACGACTGTATCAATTGGCGCAATCGAGCGGCCGAGTAATTTTAGCTGATCGCTTTCGAGTGTCGCCTCAACAGTAACAATAACCTTAGCACCTGTTACCAAATGATCTTGCGCTTTTTCCAGCGTGTCAGAGAAAATAGTGATCTCATACCCGCCCGTCGTGTCCGACAATTGGGCAAATGCAAACCGATTGCCACGTGCAGATTTACGGATTTGCACACCCGCAACAACGCCAGCCAGTTTGGCAACATGTGCGCCGCGTTCAGCACGTTCATGGACCTGATCTAACGTTTTAATGTCTTTGCGTTTCAACGCGGCCATGTAGTCATCCAACGGATGACCAGACAGGTAAAACCCAACGGCTTTAAACTCTTCGCTTAGACGTTCAGCCGGCAACCAATCATCCATTGGCACAATCCGAGGCTCAGGTAGATCATCACCGGCTTCCCCAAACAATGAGACCTGATTACTACTTTTTTGTTCGTGGATCGCTGCCGAATATCCAACCAACCCATCCAACGCATCAAAAACACGCCGACGGTTTGGATCGAGTTGGTCAAACGCACCAGAACGAGCAAGCATTTCAAGTGGACGTTTACCAACCCGCTTCATGTCCACGCGTCGCGCCAAATCGAACAGGGTTGAAAATGGGCGTTCGACGCCATCAACCATGCGCCCTTCGGTGATAAGCTTCATGGCCTCAACGCCAACGTTTTTCAACGCGCCCAGCGCATAGACCAAGGCACCTTCGACAACTTTGAACGTAGCGTCCGAACGATTTACGCACGGCGGAACCCAAGGCAAATCAAGACGCTTACGCACCTCTTCGAAATACACACCCAGTTTGTCAGTGAGGTGGATATCGCAATTCATTACACCGGCCATAAACTCAACAGGGTGGTTCGCCTTTAGCCAAGCCGTTTGGTAACTGACAACAGCATAGGCAGCGGCGTGAGATTTGTTAAAGCCGTAGTTCGCAAACTTCTCAAGAAGGTCAAAAACCTCAGAGGCTTTCTTTTTCTCAACGCCGTTTTCTTGTGCCCCTTTTTCAAACTTGGGCCGTTCTTTCGCCATTTCTTCGGCGATCTTTTTACCCATCGCACGGCGCAATAGGTCAGCGCCACCCAGCGAGTAACCCGCCATGACCTGCGCAATTTGCATAACCTGTTCTTGGTAAACGATAATCCCTTGGGTTTCTTCCAAGATATGGTCGATCAGTGGATGTACAGATTCCAGTTCCTTCTGCCCATTCTTCACTTCACAATAGGTCGGAATATTCTCCATCGGACCCGGACGGTAAAGCGCAACCAAGGCGACGATGTCTTCGATACACGTCGGCTTCATCCGTTTCAGGGCATCCATCATGCCGCTGGATTCCACCTGAAACACTGCCACAGTCTTCGCACTGGCATATAATTTATAGGACGCTTCATCATCCAACGGGATCGTCGCAATATCGTCGATCAAGCCCTGAGGAGGCTCAAACAGTTCGGAACCATCCGCAGAGATGTGTAAATGGCGGCCAGACGCTTTGATTTGATCAACCGCATTCTGAATAACTGTCAGGGTCTTCAGGCCCAAAAAGTCGAACTTGACCAATCCTGCTTGTTCAACCCATTTCATATTGAACTGTGTAGCAGGCATATCCGAACGCGGATCTTGGTAAAGTGGCACCAATCGATCTAGCGGACGATCCCCAATTACAACGCCCGCAGCGTGGGTCGAAGCGTTGCGAAGCAGGCCTTCAACTTGTTGACCATAATCAAGCAAGCGTGCCACGACTTCTTCGTTCTTTGCCTCTTCACGTAAACGCGGCTCGTCTGCCATCGCCTTTTCGATCGAAACGGGTTTAACCCCTTCCACAGGGATCAGTTTAGATAGACGATCGACTTGCCCATAAGGCATCTGCAAAACACGGCCGATATCACGCACGGCAGCCTTAGATAGAAGCCCACCGAAAGTGATAATTTGCCCAACCTTATCACGGCCGTACTTTTCCTGAACGTAGCGAATAACTTCCTCACGACGGTCCATGCAAAAATCGATATCGAAGTCAGGCATGGACACACGTTCAGGGTTCAAGAACCGCTCAAATAGCAATTGATAGCGCAGTGGATCAAGGTCAGTAATCAACAACGCATAAGCAACCAACGACCCCGCACCAGAACCACGACCCGGCCCAACTGGGATGCCTTCGTCTTTGGCCCATTTGATGAAATCTGCAACAATCAAAAAGTAACCAGGGAAACCCATCCCCTCAATAATCTTTAGTTCAAAATCAAGGCGGGCCTCGTATTCCGAAACCTCAACCGCATGCGGGATAATGGACAGCCGGTAGCGCAAGCCCTCTTCGGCTTGGCGACGTAATTCTGCAATTTCGTCATCCGCAAATTTAGGAAGGATCGGATCACGGCGATATGTCTGGAAGGCGCAGCGTTTAGCAATCTCAACAGTGTTCTCAACCGCCTCTGGAAGGTCAGCGAACAGGGTAACCATTTCAGCCTGAGACTTAAAATAGTGCTGAGGTGTTAGGCGACGACGCCCTTCTTGTTGATCGACATAAGCCCCATCAGCAATGCAAATCAATGCATCATGAGCTTCGTACATCTTAGATGCTGGGAAATAGACGTCATTGGTGGCGACCAATGGCAATCCCATCGCATACGCCATTTCAACAAATGGACGTTCTGTTAAACGCTCTGCCTCTGGCAAACCGCCATCAACAGGGTGGCGCTGTAGCTCAACATAAAGACGATCACCGAAAATATCGGCAAGGCGATCCATCAATGCTTGGGCTGCGGGTTTTTGTCCCGCCTGCAAAAGCTGCCCAACAGGGCCAGTCGACCCACCCGTCAAACAAATTATGTCAGCGCCGTATTGGGCCAATTCATCCACTGTAACTTGGGGCAATTGATCGTGGTTGTCGATATAAAGGCACGAATTCAACTTCATCAGGTTTTCGTAACCTGTCTCTGTCTGAGCCAACAAAACCACAGCTGCAGGGGCACGCGCCTTTTCGCCGGGGCGACTTTCAACATAAGTGACATCGACCTGACAGCCCACAATCGGCTGGACACCTGCACCCGACATGCCAACCGAATATTCCAACGCCGCAAACATGTTGTTTTTATCGGTCAATGCCATTGCTGGCATCTTATTGTCCGCACAAAGCGCAGGCAGCTTTTTAACACGTAATGCACCTTCAAGTAGCGAGTACTCAGAATGGGTGCGAAGGTGGATGAATCGGGGGCTATTTGTCATGTCTGTAACTTACGGCGAACTGACAAATGTTGCCACAAGGACTTGTCAAAAAGTCAGACACTTGCAAAACTAAAACCAGCACGCCCGCGCGAACGTCTACGCCACATCGACGACGCGCAGCATTCGGGCTTTTGGTAGGGTGGCGGGTTACAATATATGAACGTGTCTTTTCGGCTGAACGGAAAGGATGTGGAGCTTAGCAACATAAGCGCCACAACAACGCTGCTTGATTGGTTGCGCATAGATCAAAATCTGCACGGCACCAAAGAGGGATGCAATGAAGGTGATTGTGGCGCATGTTCGGTGATCGTGACCGATGAAACCAGTGCCAAAGCCCTAAACGCCTGCATCTTGTTCCTCCCCCAACTGGACGGAAAAGCGATCCGCACAGTCGAAGGAATTTCGGCACCCGACGGCACACCCCACCCTGTTCAAACAGAGATGATTAATCATCACGGCAGTCAGTGTGGCTTTTGCACACCCGGTTTTGTCGTTTCGATGGCCACAGCGCATTTGAACGGCGACACGGATCACGACGTGGCACTCGCAGGAAACCTTTGCAGATGCACGGGCTATGCGCCGATCATTCGTGCGGCAAAAGCTGCAGAAAATGCACCAGTCCCTGCGCACATGGTGGAAACCCCTCCAATATTGCGCGCCAAACCCAAAGAAAAGGATCTGGTCCCCACAGATCTGGAAGGTTTCGCGAACTGGTACGAGGCCAACCCAGAAACAACGCTCATTGCGGGCGCAACAGATGTCGGCCTTTGGCTGACGAAACACTTTTCAGATCTTGGTCAAACGGCATTTTTGAACCGTATTCCAGAGCTACGTGGCATTTCAGAAACATATGATGAAATACATGTCGGAGCCATGACAACGCTGACTGAACTCCTTGAAACCATGAAAACAAAACACCCAAGCTTTGCGACCTTGATCAAAAGATATGGCTCAACCCAAGTTCGCAATGCAGCTACAATCGGCGGTAACATCGCAAATGGATCCCCGATCGGAGACGGACCCCCAGCGCTGATCGCACTGGATGCAACGCTTCATCTGCGCAAAGGCAGCACAACACGCCAAATGCCAATCGCGGACTATTTCATCGAGTATGGCAAACAAGACCGTGATAGTGGCGAGTTTGTGACTGGTGTTTCAATCCCGAAAGCCGTCGACAACTTGCATTGCTACAAACTGTCCAAGCGTTTTGACCAGGACATCTCAGCCGTTTGTGGCTGTATATGGATCGAACTCGACGACGATACGATTTCTAAAGTGCGCCTTGCCTATGGCGGGATGGCTGGAATCCCTAAGCGCGCAAAACATGCGGAAGATATGTTACATGGGAAGACTTGGTCAGAAGATACCATTCGCAATGCGATGGATGAGATGACAAAGGACTTTGCTCCCCTGTCAGATATGCGAGCTTCAGCTAAATATCGGATGCAAACGGCTCAAAACATGCTGCTTAGAGTTTGGTATGAGCGAAACGGGCAAACCACATCAGTACATGAGGTGACGCCGTGAGCATTGCTAAGCCTCTCCCTCACGATGCCGCAGCGCTTCATGTAAACGGTAGTGCGAGATACGTTGACGACATCCCAACACCCAACGGGACACTTCACCTTGCTTTTGGCACCAGTCCTGTTGCAGCGGGAACGCTCAATAGTATGAATCTTAGCGCAGTGCGTGCGACTGAGGGCGTGATAACAGTTTTGACGGCGAGTGATCTGGAATTTGATGCTGATGTATCGCCGTCTGCCCATGATGAACCGTTACTGGCCGAGCAAACAGTAGCCTACGTTGGGCAGCCAACGTTTCTGGTGATCGCAGAATCTCACATTGCAGCCCGAAAGGCTGCGCGCCTTGCGCAATATGATATCACAGAAGGTATGCCCATCTTCACAATTGAAGAGGCTTTGGCGGCCAATAGCCGTTTTGAAGATGGGCCGCGTATCTACGCCAAAGGCGATGCTAAGGCGCACCTTGTATCTGCGGCTCAGTCTATCACAGGCTCCATTTCAATGGGTGGGCAAGAGCACTTTTATCTTGAAGGTCAAGCTGCCTTCGCCTTGCCTGGTGAAAATGGCGACGTTTTGGTTCACAGTTCGACCCAACACCCGACCGAAATCCAGCACAAAGTTGCACATGCAATCGGCAAACCGATGCACGCCGTTCGGGTTGAAACCCGTAGAATGGGAGGAGGGTTTGGCGGCAAAGAGAGCCAGGGTAATGCGCTTGCTGTTGCTTGTGCAATCGCGGCGCTGAAGACAGGAAAACCCTGCAAAATGCGTTATGATCGCGACGACGATATGATCATTACGGGCAAACGGCACGATTTCCGGATCGACTATAACTGTGGTTTTGACAACGATGGTTTGATCCAAGCAATTGACGTAAAACACTACACCCGCTGTGGCTGGGCACAAGATTTGTCGCTGCCTGTTGCTGATCGGGCGATGCTACATGCAGACAATGCCTATAACTTGCCGAACATTCGAATTGAAAGCCACCGCCTAAAAACCAACATTCAAAGTGCCACAGCCTATCGCGGGTTTGGTGGTCCACAAGGCATGCTTGGAATGGAGCGGATCGTAGATCATATCGCACAAACCTTGGGCGTGGACCCCGCAATCGTTCGTCAAAAAAACTATTATGCCTCCGGCGGGAGTTTGACTGGTAAGATGAAACCACAGACGACTCCTTATGGGCAGGAGGTCACGGATTCCATCGTTGCAGAATTGACAGACACTCTGATGTCTTCCTCCGATTATTCCACTCGGCGAGCCACCGTTGATGAGTGGAATTCAAACAATCAAATCATCAAACGCGGCATAGCCATGACCCCTGTCAAATTTGGCATCTCATTCACGCTGACACACCTTAACCAAGCCGGTGCATTGGTTCATGTTTATCAGGATGGATCGATCCACCTGAACCACGGCGGAACTGAGATGGGACAAGGTCTGTTCCAAAAGGTTGCTCAGGTTGCAGCGTCACGGTTTGGCGTGCCCATCGAAAATATTAAAATTTCGGCGACAGACACTGCCAAGGTTCCAAATACCTCCGCCACCGCAGCATCTTCTGGCACTGATCTGAATGGAATGGCGGTTAAAATTGCATGTGACAAAATCCGCGACCGGATTGCTGCGCACTTCGCTGAGCTTCACGATTGCAATGCAGCAGACGTGAGCTTTAGCAAGGGTCATGTTCGCGTTGCGGCGAAGAGTTATCGTTTTTCAGAGGTTGCACAAATTGCGTATCAAGCCCGTATCAGCCTGTCGGCAACGGGATTTTATAAAACGCCGGACATTCAATGGGATCGGATAAAGGGGCAAGGCCGCCCCTTCTTTTATTTTGCTTATGGTGCTGCCATTACCGAGGTCGCCATCGATACCTTAACGGGTGAAAACCGAATACTGCGTACTGATATTTTGCATGATGCGGGCGCGTCAATCAATCCAGCGCTGGATATTGGGCAGATCGAGGGCGGCTACGTTCAGGGGGCTGGTTGGCTCACAACCGAAGAGCTGGTTTGGGATCAAAAAGGACGTTTGCGCACCCATACGCCATCTACTTACAAAATCCCCGCCTGCAGTGATCGCCCCGATATTTTCAACGTCGACCTTTGGGATGGAGAAAACGCTGCTGATACAATTTTTAAATCCAAAGCCGTTGGCGAACCTCCATTCATGCTCGGGGTATCCGCCTTCTTTGCTTTAAGTGACGCCATATCAGCCTGCGGCCCAATTTTTGCAGACCTACAAGCGCCTGCAACAGCCGAAGAGGTTTTAGCAGCAATCGGGCGAACACAGGATGTTTGATCGCGAAGAGCTTATTGAAGCCTGTAAAATCCACGGAACTGTTGCCCGCGTTGTGATCGCCGACGTTGCGGGGTCTGCGCCTCGCGAAGTGGGTGCCGCGATGCTTGTTTGGCAAAGTGGACAATCAGGGACGATAGGCGGTGGTACCCTCGAGTTTGATCTAGCAAAAGCTGCACTGACCGGCACAGATCGTATGTCTCGTCATGCCCTTGGTCCCGATTTGGGGCAATGTTGCGGCGGGTCTGTTCATGTTCTAACTGAAATTTATGATTTAGCGCGAGCGCAAGCGTTACCAATTGATTGCATTGTTCGTGGACAAGGTGAGATGCCGTTTCAAGTTCATACTCTCATTTCAGCAGCCCGCAATCGTGGCGATCTCCCTCGCAGCCAGAGGGTAGGCACATGGTTTATTGAGCCGGTATATAAGCACCTGCATGATCTTTGGATTTGGGGTGCCGGGCATGTTGGACGCGCCGTAGTCAATACCATCTCCCCTTTGCCTGATATCAAGATCACATGGGTCGATACCGGAATCGAACGGTATCCAAATGAAATCCCAGAGGGGATCACTGTATTGCCCGCCCAGAATCCAACAGACTGCATTACCTATGCCTCAAAACAGGCACATCATTTGATCATGACCTATTCCCACACAATCGATTTAGAAATTTGCCATGGCCTGTTATCACACCAATTCGCCAGCTGTGGGTTAATTGGATCGAAGACCAAATGGGCACGTTTTAGAAATCGCCTTGTTGACCTAGGACATCAGGAGGCGCAAATTTCACAGATTATGTGCCCGATTGGCGATCCTGCATTGGGAAAGCATCCACAAATGATTGCGATTGGTGTCGCAGATAGGTTAATCAAAATTAGCCTTGGTATCGATCAAGGAATATATCCGCAGGAGGCCACAGCTTGACCACTCCCCTATTGTCCCTGCGCGGACTGACCAAAGCCTACCCCGGCGTTGTCGCCAACGACGACGTTAGCCTTGAAATTGGACGTGGTGAAATCCACGCTTTGTTAGGCGAAAACGGTGCCGGAAAGTCCACACTTGTCAAAATGATTTATGGTTTGGTCAAACCTGACAGCGGCAATATGCAACTAAATGAGGCTGTGTTTACACCAAAGGATCCCCGCACCGCGCGTGCAAGTGGCGTTGGCATGGTTTTTCAACACTTCTCACTTTTTGACGCATTAACTGTCGCTGAGAACATTGCCTTGGGTATGGAAGATGCTCCAGCGATGAGCCAACTTGCCGCGCGTATTCGCGAAGTATCGGAAAATTACGGCCTGCCGCTTTCGCCAGATCGTATCGTCGGTGATTTATCTGCCGGAGAACAACAACGCGTTGAAATTATCCGGTGTCTTTTGCAGGATCCCAAATTGCTGATCATGGACGAACCGACATCGGTTCTGACACCCCAAGAAGTCGCGGTTTTGTTTGAGACATTGAACAAGCTACGCGCCGAAGGCACCGCAATTTTATATATTTCACACAAGTTAGAAGAAATTCGCACACTGTGTGATACAGCAACAATTTTGCGCTTAGGTAAGGTTGTTGGAACGTGCGTTCCCGCAGACACAACCGCACGCGACATGGCCGAGATGATGGTTGGGACCACACTGAAGACACCCAAGCGAAGTGGCTCTGAACCCGGCGAAGTCGTCCTTAAACTCGACCAACTTTCACTTCCACCAGCATCAGCATTTGGAATGCCTTTGCGGGAGATTTCGTTGAGCTTGCGTAAGGGAGAGATCCTTGGGATCGGTGGGGTTGCGGGCAACGGGCAAGATGAATTGCTTGGCTCTTTGTCTGGCGAAACCCGTGCATCCGTCGGCATGATTGAATACAAAAGCCGCGATATAGCGGATATGGGACCTAATGAACGTCGTAAAATCGGCCTCTTGAGCGCACCAGAAGAGCGGCTGGGCCATGCTGCCGCACCTGACATGTCTTTGGTAGAGAATGCGATGCTGACCGGAGCAACGCGCGAAGGCCTTGAAAAAGGTGGTATGTTGAATTGGTCTGCGGCAGGTGATTTTGCCAACAGAATTATTGAGGCCTTTGATGTCCGCACACCGAGTGCTGCGAATGCTGCGCGTTCGTTGTCTGGCGGCAATTTGCAAAAATTCGTAATTGGCCGCGAGGTCCTGCAGCGCCCTGAAGTGTTTGTGGTTAACCAACCGACATGGGGGGTCGATGCATCTGCAGCAGCTGCAATCCGGCAAGCTTTATTGGATTTGGCAAAAAGCGGTGCCGCACTAATCGTCATTTCCCAAGACCTTGATGAATTAATGGAAATTTCAGATCGGTTTGCTGCATTGAATGAGGGTCGGCTTAGTCAGCCCCGCCCAGCAATTGGCCTTACAGTTGAAGAGATTGGTTTAATGTTGGGTGGCGCACATGATCTGGAGACCGCGCATGTATGATTTTGTGGAACCCTGCGGGGCGAGTTTATTTGGTAAGATGAACGAGAGGCGCAGCACATGATCCGGTTTGAAAAAAGGCCACAGCCAAGCCGCTTATTTTCGCTGGCAACACCACTCTTAGCAGTGATGGCCACGATGGTGTTCGGCGGTTTTTTGTTTGCCGTGTTGGGCAAAGACCCCGTGCAATCGATTGTCACAATTTTTTGGGAACCCTTGTTTGGTGAGTTCGCTTTTTACTATCGTCCACAATTGTTGATCAAAGGTGCCCCATTGGTGTTGATCGCGATTGGTCTAGCCCTTGGTTTTAAAGCCGGTGTCTGGAATATTGGGGCAGAAGGCCAATACATCATGGGTGCTATTTTTGGGGCAGGTGTTGGCTTAGCTTTTTATCCCACTGAAAGTCTTTGGATATTTCCATTAATGATCCTCGCAGGGGCCTTTGGTGGCTGGATGTGGGCGACTATACCCGCCATCCTGAAAGTGAAATTTGGCACCAACGAGATTTTGGTATCCTTGATGTTAGTCTATGTGGCCGAACAATTTTTGGCCTCGATGTCTCTTGGCCTGTTGAAAAATCCTGAAGGATTCGGCTTTCCTGGAAGCCGGAACTTGCAGCAATATGCCTCCGCTCATAACACAGACATCATCGCTGGATCAGGTATGCACTGGGGTGTTGTCGCAGCATTAATCGCAGTAATTTTTGCGTATGTCTTGCTGGCCCGTCACCGCCTTGGCTTTGCCATACGAGTCACTGGTGAGGCTCCGCGCGCTGCGCGATTTGGAGGTGTGAATCCTTCCCGCCTAGTTCTATTTTGCCTAGGGATCTCTGGCATGCTTGCTGGTCTTGCTGGAATCTTCGAAGTTTCCGGACCTGCAGGACAAATCACAATCGATTTCAATGTCGGTTATGGTTTCACTGCGATCATCGTTGCCTTCTTAGGCCGCCTTCACCCCATTGGTATTATGTTTGCCGGCCTTTTGATGGCCCTGACCTATATCGGCGGCGATATCGCCCAAAGCCAACTTCAACTGCCCGCTGCTGCGATACAGGTATTTCAAGGCATGCTGTTGTTCTTTCTTTTGGCCTTTGATTTGCTCACCAATTATCGTGTCCGAATTGGATCGAGCGAGGTCCCCACATGACCCGTCATACATTGAAATCTGTTTTTATGGGCAGCGCGATGTGCCTGATGCTGCTCGGGATGCTCCACCGCCAATTAACTTCAGTTGATGCCGTCGGCTTCATCGCTCTTGGTTTTTTTGTTGGCGTACACGTGCTTGCAGCTCCTCTTGCGCTCGCTCTTCCGCTGTGGGCAGCCACGCGTAGTCCGGCAGGTCACCGTTTTCTGAAGCGCATTCATCGGCCCAACTTACACCACGTCGGATTGATCATAATTGGCGCGATACTCAATGCATTTAGTGTGCACATGTGGATACACGGAGGTCTCATCTAATGGATTTGTCTGCAATTAATCCCATAATTCTCATTGCCGCCCTGATTAGCGCTGCGACTCCAATTCTTTTGGCCGCAACGGGTGAATTAGTCGCCGAACGCGCTGGCGTTTTGAACCTTGGCGTAGAAGGCATGATGATCACTGGCGCGGTTTGCGGCTTCATCATATCAGTCAATACAGGATCACCAGCCTTTGGCTTTGTAATGGCAGCTGTGGGAGGTGCTATGTTGTCATTACTGTTCGCATTTCTGACACAGGTTGCACTGGCAAATCAGGTTGCCTCAGGCCTTGCGCTCACATTATTTGGCTTGGGAATTTCATCCCTCATGGGGCAAAACTATGTAGGTATCAAACCACCGCGATTGGAAGATGTAAATTTTGGACCGTTATCGGACATCCCAGTCCTTGGGACTATTCTATTCAGCCATAACCCAATAGTTTATTTTGGCCTTTTGATCGTTGCAGCTGTTTGGGCAACACTAAAGTTCACGCGAGCTGGTCTGGTTTTGCGCGCAGTCGGTGAAAACCATGACGCAGCACACGCCCTTGGATACAAAGTGAAACGTATCCGCACGCTTGCTATCATGTTTGGTGGCGCCTGTGCTGGCATGGGCGGAGCCTATATTTCCCTCATCCGGGTACCACAATGGACCGAAGGGATGACCGCTGGAGTTGGGTGGATTGCTCTCGCTATAGTTGTATTCGCGAGTTGGAAACCATGGCGCGTCCTGCTTGGTGCGTATCTTTTTGGCGGCATCACCCAATTGCAGTTGAATTTGCAGGGCGCAGGTGTCGCTATACCTGTCGAATATTTGGCAATGTCACCTTATATAGTCACAATCGTAGTGTTGGTGATTCTATCTGCCGACAAATCGCGTGCTCCGGGATCACTCGGGCGAATTTTCCACGCCTCGCAATAGAGGCACACCACGAATGCCCCACGTTGGGGCCAATACCTATGGGGAAGTACACATGAAATTCACCAAACTAATGACCGGCGCTGCGCTGGCACTTGGCCTAGCGACGGCTGCTGTGGCCGAAGACAAAACCAAAGTTGGTTTCGTATTTGTTGGCCCAGTCGGCGATGGCGGCTGGACTTACGAGCACAACAAGGGCCGTTTGGCTGTTGAAGAAGCGTTCGGCGATAAAGTTGAAACTGTTTTCGTTGAGAGCGTTGCAGAGGGCCCTGACTCTGAACGTGTCATGACAGAGATGGCACTGAACGGCGCTGATCTGATCTTCACTACATCTTTCGGCTACATGGACCCAACGATCAACGTCGCTGCCAAGTTCCCAAATGTTAAGTTCGAACACGCAACTGGCTACAAGCAAGCAGACAACGTGTCTGTTTACTCTGCACGCTTTTATGAAGGTCGCGCGATCCAAGGTCACATTGCTGGCAAAATGACCAAATCAAACATCATCGGCTACATCGCGTCATTCCCAATCCCAGAAGTTATCCGTGGTATCAACTCGGCCTACATCCACGCGAAAAAAGTAAACCCAGACGTAGAGTTCAAAATCATCTGGGCCTACACTTGGTTTGACCCAGCCAAAGAAGCTGACGCAGCTAAAGTTCTTATCGAACAAGGCGCAGACGTTGTTTTGCAGCACACAGACTCCACTGCACCACAAGCAGCTGCACAAGAAGCTGGCAACGTGATCACATTCGGTCAAGCATCAGACATGGGCCAATACGGACCACTTCCACGCGTATCATCCATCATTGATGATTGGGCACCTTACTACATTGCACGCACCCAAGCAGTCATGGACGGCACGTGGACTTCCACAAGCACGTGGGATGGCATTGGTGCCGGCATGGTTGGCATCGGCGAAATTTCAGACGCGGTTCCTGCGGACGTGAAAGCCGAAGCATTGGCACTGAAAGCATCGCTTTCTGACGGTTCTTACCACGCATTCACTGGCCCGTTGAACAAAGCAGACGGTTCAGCATGGTTGGCAGCAGGCGAAACAGCAAATGACGGCGACTTGGCTGGCATGGGCTTTTACGTTGAAGGCATTACAGCTGAAATTCCTAAGTAATTTCGGTTCAGTTTAAGCAAATAAGGGCCCCGATATATTTCGGGGCCTTTTTCTTTGAGAATGCAACGATACGCAATCAAACGAAATGGTCAGCACAAAGACTTGCAAAGCAAACCAACACAACCGATATGAATTCAAAAGTAATAGGGCAATTTATTTCATGGCAAATGCATCCTCTGAACAATTGATCAAATGGTTGGAAGGTACATTCGCGACCCGCTTTATCCTTGGCGTTATTGTTTTCAATGCAGTGATCCTTGGATTGGAGACCTCCCAGACTGTTATGGGGACGATGGGCGGATTGTTAAAAACACTGGATACCATCTGCCTATCTATTTTCGTGCTAGAAATTATCCTCAAGCTGATCGCGTACCGTCATCGCTTTTTTACGAATGGTTGGAACCTCTTTGATTTCGTGATTGTTGGAATCGCATTACTTCCAAGCGGCGGCGCATTGTCTGTTTTACGTGCGCTTAGAATTTTGCGAGTGCTGCGCGTTATCTCTATATCGCCCTCACTGCGCACAGTTGTTGAGGGGTTGGTTTCGGCCCTACCTGGCATGGGCTCCGTCGTCGTCTTGATGAGCATTATCTTTTACGTGGGCGCGGTTATTGCCACTAAATTGTTTGCAGGGAGCCACCCAGAGTTCTTTTCATCTTTGGGCGCTTCGGCTTATTCGCTCTTCCAAATTATGACCTTGGAAAGTTGGTCAATGGGGATCGTTCGCCCTGTCATGGAAATCCATCCATACGCATGGGCATTCTTTATACCCTTCATCCTCGTCACTACGTTTTCGGTTGTTAACTTGTTGGTCGGCCTTATCGTAAACTCGATGCAAGAAGCTTCAGAACGAGAAGCAGTGGATGAAACTGCGCTTCATCGCGAAGATTTGTTGGCACGGCTTTCACGTATTGAAGCACAACTCGAAAACCTAGGTGCCAAGAAATAACGACAGCACCCGCTTCATTTAGCGAAATACAGATCGATAGATTGCGCGCTCAAAGTTCTCATGCCACGATTGACTCAATCCTGACAAAGTGAGTCCAACATGACAGATATAATTATTATCGGTGGCGGAATCGCAGGCATATCCGCCGCAGCGCGCATGTCCAATCATGCCCGTGTTGTGGTATTAGAGGCCGAAAGCGCATTGGCCTATCATGCCTCTGGTCGTTCAGCGGCTTTGTTTGAAGAAAACTACGGATGCGCTTCTGTGAAAGCCCTCAACAGTGCAAGCGCGATCTATCACCACACGGCCAATGATGGTTACTTAACGCCACGTGGCTTTCTAATCCTTGGACGCGATGGTGAAGATGAAATGTTCGACAGCGATTTAGTCGACCTAAAGACATCTGAAATTTCGCCCACGCAAGCACGCCAATATGTTCCAATTCTCAACCAAACGATCACTCGTGCGGGCTATCACGAAAGTGCTTATGACTTAGATACCGATCGCATGATCCAAGATTTTGCGAAGACCGTTCGCAAAAATGCTGGTCAAATCCATACAAGTGCCAAAGTTAATAAGATCACCTTTCAGAATAATCGCTGGAATGTAAGGTGTGGTTCGGAAATTCACACAGCCGAGCTGTTGGTTAACGCCGCCGGTGCCTGGGCTGATGAAATTGCCAGCCTATCAAACATCTCACCAGTTGGGATCACACCGTTGCGCCGTTCGATGGCCCAAACGCCTGCGCCCACTGACCATGATATATCAAACTGGCCAATATTTTTTGGTGTTGGTGAGGCGTGGTATGCCAAACCCGAAGCAGGGAAACTGCTAATTTCACCCGCTGATGAGACCCTAGTCGAACCTCACGATGCTTATGCAGATGACATGACCGTGGCCGAAGGGATCGACCGCTTCCAACAGCACGTCACACATGAGGTAACCCGTCTTGAAACAACATGGGCGGGGCTACGCAGTTTCGCACCCGATCGAACCTTAGTTTTGGGGCGCGACCCAACCAACCCAAGTTTCATTTGGTGTGCAGGACAAGGAGGCTATGGTTTCCAAACAGCCCCTGCAGCATCCCAACTTGTCGCTGACATCGCCTGTGGACACCGATCAGAATTACCCATTGATATTGTCGCCGCATTGTCACCAGAAAGATTCATAAATTGACCTTCAGAAACCCACCTCCAAACGCCAGTATTGCAACCAAAACCGAAAGTAGCAAAAAGCTATTTGCGCCCTCTGCTGAACGCAATGCACCAGCAATTTGCGACGTTTTGAAGTCTATCACCTTAAAACAGGGTAACGCATTGGAGTTAGCAAGTGGGACAGGTCAGCATATTGTCACCCTCGCAAAGGCCATGCCAAATATTCAGTGGCAACCAACCGAAGTAGATCCAGATCGTATCACCAGCATTCAGGCCTACATCGATGAAACCAGTTGCAGTAATATAAGCAACCCACTTTTGCTGAACGCCACACAACGCGGTTGGAGCACTAAACTCTATCCGATGGATTTAATTTCATTATCTAACTTGCTCCACTTGATCAGTATGAGCGAGGTTGAAACCCTGATCGCGGAGGCTGCTACGGCATTATCAAAGGGTGGCCGTCTGTTTTTTTACGGCCCATTTAAACGCAGCGGTGAACTGATCAGCCAAGGCGACATCGAATTTGACAAGGGCATCCGTACGTCGGATCCGGACACTGGTTATAAAGACGATCAGTGGGTAATATCACATGCAAGCCAGAACGGTTTAGTACTGGCCAAAACAATTGAGATGCCGGCAAACAACTTGGCTTTGGTGTTTCAAAAGGAGCCATAGGACAGGCATTCACCTGCCCCAATAAGTGCCCTTAACCGTCAACGCGAATTGTTGTGTTTTTCGGATCATACGGACTATCTACGGTAATCTCAGCATCCCACATTTGATCGAACATCCGTACCTTAAGTTTAGTCCCCACTACGGCCAGAGCTTCAGGTACATATCCCATGCCAATCGACTTGTTGAACGCAACTGAAAAGCCGCCTGATGTCAAACGCCCCACGCGATCTCCATTGTGGTACAGCGCCTCACGACCCCAAGGATCCGCGCCATCAGGGCCATCAATCAATAGCGTAACACATTTGCTTTTCACCCCATGTGCAAGCATTGCATCTTTACCGTGGAACTCTTTTGACAGATCAATAAACCTTGGTAAATCAGCCTCAACCGGTGTCGCATCACGGCCCAGCTCTGTACCGAATGCACGATAAGACTTCTCTTGGCGCAGCCAGTTTTGCGCACGTGCACCAACCAGTTTCAAACCATGGGGCTTACCCGCAGCCACGATTTGATCCCACAGGTAATTCTGCATCTCAATTGGGTGGTGAAGTTCCCAACCCAGTTCACCAGTGTATGCAACACGAATTGCACGCACAGGGCACATTCCCAATTCGATATTGCGCATAGTTAGCCATGGGAACCGCTTGTTCGAAAGAACCGTGGATGGATCACCGTCTTTGACCAATGCGTTCAGAACATCACGTGATTTTGGACCTGCGATTGCAAAGACGCCCCACTGAGTTGTTACGTCATGACACTCAATATAACCGAATTCAGGTGCCTTATCCTCAATCGCTTTACGCAAATAATCGCTGTCGTAAGCCGTCCAAGCGCCCGCTGAGACAAGGTAATACTCGTCCTGTGCAATCCGAACGATAGTGTATTCAGTGCGTGTAGTCCCCGCGACCGTAAGCGCATATGTAAGATTGATGCGACCAACAGATGGCAGCTTATTACAGGTAAACCAGTTTAAGAACTCAGTCGCACCCGGACCTTTGACAACGTGCTTGGTAAAAGCTGTGGCATCGATCAAACCAACGCCTTCGCGGATTGCCCTCGCCTCTTCCACTGCATGTTCCCACCACGCACCTCGACGGAATGAGCGGCTGTCGTGGTCAAAGTTCGCAGGAGCATCCAAAGGACCGTAATAGTTCGGGCGTTCCCAGCCATTCACAAACCCAAACTGCGCGCCAGCTTTTGCTTGGCGATCATAAGCAGGTGCAGTGCGCAACGGGCGGCATACAGGGCGTTCTTCATCAGGGTGGTGAACCACATAAACGTGATCGTAACATTCTTCGTTTTTGCGCGCTGCAAACTCTGTGGTCATCCAATCGCCGTATCTCTTTGGATCGAGTGAGGCCATGTCGATCTCAGCCTCACCCTCAACCATCATTTGCGCAAGGAAATAACCTGTGCCACCTGCCGCTGTGATCCCAAATGAAAAGCCTTCGGCCAACCACATATTACGCAAACCAGGTGCTGGCCCGACCAATGGGTTCCCATCCGGAGTATAACAAATAGGACCATTGAAATCGTCTTTCAGGCCGGCCTCTTCACAAGATGGGATACGATGGATCATCGACATATACTGTTCTTCGATCCGCTCGAGATTAAGCTGGAAAAGATCCGCACGGAAGCTATCAGGTACACCGTATTCGAAACGGGCTGGTGCATTCTTTTCATAAACACCTAAGATCCAGCCACCACGCTCTTCACGAACGTATGACTGCGCATCAGCATCGCGGATCACGGGATGTTCCGGATTACCAGCTGCGCGGTGCTCTACCAAAGCGGGGTCTTGCTCCATAACGATAAATTGGTGCTCGACTGGGATCGCTGGCATCTTGATGCCCAGCATCTTGGCGGTGCGCTGCGCATGGTTCCCCGACGCCGTCACAACATGCTCAGCGGTGATAACTACCTGCTCATCGGAAGGGATCAGATTGCCACCCTTCTCGATCATCTTGGTACAGGTCACTTCCCAAGCGGAACCGTTCCACTCAAATGCATCAGCTTGCCATTTACGTTCGATCACAACACCGCGCTGACGCGCACCTTTGGCCATCGCCATCGTCACATCTGCAGGGTTAATATAACCATCAGTATGATGATACAAAGCGCCCTTTAGATCATCGGTGCGGATCAACGGCCACTTTGCCTTGATCTCGTCCGGGGTCATAAAGACATACGGCACATCACACGTTTCTGCAGTCGATGCATACAACTTGTATTCATCCATGCGCTCTTCAGTTTGAGCCATCCGTAGATTTCCAACGACGGCAAATCCCGCGTTTAGGCCAGTTTCTTCCTCAAGCGACTTATAGAAATCTACCGAGTACTTATGAATATGGGTCGTGGCATAAGACATGTTGAACAATGGCAGCAAACCTGCAGCGTGCCACGTAGACCCAGACGTTAGCTCATCGCGCTCAAGCAGCATAACATCGTCCCATCCAGCCTTCGCCAGATGGTAGGCAATCGAGGTTCCGACGGCACCGCCGCCAACAACCAATGCTTTGACCGTAGTTTTCATGAACGCGACTCCCTAAACCTTCAATTGTGAGTGTTATAAAACGCATCACACAAAAACGCGCCAGCCCCCCGACAGGTCATGGCAAAAAACCGACCTCTCCAGATACTCACGCTTCATCTTACCAAGCAAAATCTGGGGGAGCCGCCAAGCGGTGGGGGCTAGATCCCAGCCAATTTCCTTGCGTGAATTTCAGCCACGTACAATTTTCCCTGGGTTCATAATTCCATCAGGATCAAGCGCCATTTTGATTGCAATCATTGTATCAACGGTTGCGGCCCCAAGTTCGCGTTCGAGATAAGGCATCTTACCTTGCCCAATCCCATGCTCACCCGTACAAGTTCCATCCATAGAAATAGCCAAGTCATTTAGCCAACTGACAAACACCGCTGCACGCGCCATTTCGTCCTCGTTAGTTTTGTCGATGAGCAATAGGCAATGAAAATTACCGTCGCCAACATGCCCAACGATCGGTGAAATAAACGCATCTGCTTTCAGACGTTCCTGCGCTTGACTGACACATTCGGCAAGCCGCGAAATCGGAACACAAACGTCCGTGGAAATCCCCATTGCTCCAGGGCGCAATTGCAAAGTTGCCCAATAGGCATCGTGGCGCGCTTGCCAAAGTTTGTTGCGCTCCTCTGTACTTGTGGTCGAGGTATAGCCCCCGCCCCCATGCTCTTCTGCGATTGATCCAAACATCTCTGCCTGCTCAATCACACCTGCATCAGAACCGTGAAACTCCAGTAACAACAACGGTTCTTCTGGCAGGTCCAATTTTGAATACGCATTGCACGCTTTAACCTGAAGGGCATCTAAAAGCTCAATCCGCGCTACAGGGATGCCATATTGGATAACTTGCATTACTGTCTGGCACGCAGCGTCTACACTTGGGAATGTACAGCGGGCAGAACTGATGGCTTCAGGTATCCCTTGAAGTTTCAATGTGATCTCGGTGAACAGACCAAGTGTTCCCTCCGAACCTACCATGAGACGGGTTAGATCGTACCCGGCTGACGACTTTTTGGCGCGTTGTGCAGTTCGAATAGTGCGCCCATCGGCCATCACAACCTCAACCGCCATCACGTTATCTTTCATCGTACCGTAGCGCACAGCATTGGTCCCGCTTGCACTCGTTGCGGCCATGCCCCCCAGTGACGCATTCGCGCCAGGATCAATCGGAAAGAACAGTCCCTGATCACGCAAATGGGTATTGAGCTGCTCGCGTGTCACCCCAGGTTGGACGACACAGGACAGATCGTCAGGATAGACCGCCAAAATTTTATCCATCTGCATCACATCTATGCAAATTCCACCGGCAGGCGCGTTGACGTGCCCTTCTAGAGAAGTCCCAGTCCCAAACGGAATAACGGGGACTTTATGTGTTGCGCACACCTTAACAATCGCAACTATTTCATCTTTGTTTCGCGCAAAAACGACGGCATCGGGCCACTGGTTTTCCAACCATGTGGTTGTGTGGCCATGTTGTTCACGAATTGCCTCACCCGTTTGCAACCGGTCGCCAAACTGCTGTTTAAGGACACCGACGACCGTCGCGATCCCTTCTTCATTACGAAGCATCCGATATTTAGTGACCATTATACTTTCCTTCAAATCTTCTGAGAGTTTCAATGGATCACAACATGGACGGTACAACTTGGTCCGGTGGACGATGCCCATCTTGGAATGTTTTGATGTTTATGATCACCTTCTCACCCATTTCGATACGACTTTCGACTGTCGCAGATCCCATATGAGGCAGCAGAACGACGTTGGGCATCTCGCGAAGGCGTGGGTTTACCGTCGTGCCCTTCTCATAAACATCCAGCCCTGCGCCAGCGATTGCACCATCACGCAGCATCCTTGTCAGCGCATTTTCATCAATCACTTCGCCACGTGATGTGTTCACAATCACCGCGCTCGGCTTCATCAGCTTAAGACGTCGCGCATTCATAAGATGGAACGTCGACGGGGTGTGCGGGCAGTTAATGCTGATCACGTCCATTCGCGCAACCATTTGATCAAGGCTTTCCCAGTAAGTCGCCTGCAACTCATCTTCAGTTTCGCGCCGCAATCGGCGCCTGTTGTGGTAATGTACCTCCATTCCAAATGCCGATGCGCGCTGCGCAACCGCGCGTCCAATGCGACCCATACCTAGAATTCCGATCCGCCGACCACCGATCCGACCACCCAACAACGCGGTTGGTGACCATCCTTGCCATTGCTCGGTCTGCATCGCAGCGAGACCTTCGGGAATTCGGCGAGTGATCGCAAGGATCAAACCCATCGCCATATCTGCAGTATCCTCGGTCAAGACACCGGGCGTATTCGAAACTAAAACGCCCCGTTCACGCGCTGTGGCAACATCAATATTATCAACACCAGCGCCGTAATTCGCAATCAGCTTAAGCTGTGACCCAGCTTGTCCAATTAAGCCTGCATCAATGGTATCGGTGATTGTGGGCACCAAAACCTCAGCGGTTTTCATGGCCACAGCCAATTCTTCTCGAGACATTGCAACGTCATCGGTGCGCAACTGAACATCAAACAGTTCAGACAGCCTTTTTTCGACGGGTTCTGGCAATCGTCGCGTCACGAACACACTTAGCCGATCCTTTGACATTTAATCCCCTTCGCGCTTGGCGGCTGCCTACTCTTTATGGCATGGTGGCGGATGTCGGACCAAGGCACAAGAACCTCCCGCACAATCGGGCCGACAAATTGAAAAATGGCAGCACAGGCCTGTGATATGAAAACAAAAATCGCATCTTTAGGATTGGGGATCCTGTCTGCTACTTTGTTGGCAGTCACCGTCGCATCCGCACAAGAACGTAAAGGCAAGGTTACAAACCTGCCTGTCCCGCGTTTTGTTTCATTGAAAACCTCAGAGGGAAACGTGCGCCGTGGCCCATCCCTAACACACAGAATTGACTGGGTTTTCAAACGTCGCAGCATGCCTTTGCGTGTGACAGCCGAACACGGGCATTGGCGTCGTGTTGAAGATCGTGATGGCCTTGGAGGTTGGGTGCACTATTCATTATTGTCAGGCGTGCGCTCTGTCATTGTTGAAAAAGACTTGCTGACCCTACGCACACGCCCAGACGTAAAAGCACCTGCAACCGCAGCATTGGAAATCGGCGTCGTTGCGCGCCTTGGGAAATGTGATTTGGAATGGTGCCGCCTTACTTCAGGCGGCTACAAAGGTTGGGCACCAAAAGCGCGTATTTGGGGCGTTGGCCCGGAAGAGATCCGCGACTAACTATTTTTCATTTCAATCCACTAACGCACTTGTCCGTTTTACATAACTCAGTGCCTAGCAATTTATAGACTCCCCGCTAGAGTAACCTCAACGCTTACAAACACCGAGGCTATCACATGCGCACTATTTCTTATTCGGAATTTGGCAGGGCTTCAGACGTCCTCAAGTTAGTAGACATCGACACGCCAACACCAACCGAAAATGAAGTCGTCGTAGAACTGCGATTCTCCGGTGTGAACCCCTCTGATGTCAAAGCACGCGCTGGCCGCCCTGGATTGACCAAACCCGCCTTTGACAACGTAATTCCCCATAGCGATGGCGCGGGGACCATCACATCTGTTGGCTCAAATGTCTCACAAGATCGGATAGGTGAGCGCGTCTGGATTTGGAACGGCCAATGGCAACGCCCGTTTGGTACCGCCGCATCTCATATCGTTTTGGATCAAGCCCAGGCAATGCCCCTACCAGATGGTGTTTCGTTTGAGGTAGGCGCAGTGCTTGGAATTCCCGGCCTGACCGCCGCGCATGCTGTTTTTGGAAATGGCGACTTACGCGACACCACTGTCTTAATACAAGGTGGCGGAGGAACAGTGGGACTCCTCGCTGTACAGCTTGCAAAATGGGGCGGAGCGACTGTAATCACGACAGCCTCAAATCAAGATGTAAGCCGGTGTAAATCCATGGGTGCCGATCATGTATTTGAGTACCACGATCCAGACTTGGCCGCCAAAATACTTGAGGCAAACAAGGGGCAATTGATTGATCGAATTGTAGAAGTCGAATTTGGCCTGAACATCGCGACCGACGTCGCTCTAATCAAGGAAAATGGAATCATTGCCGCGTACGGATCAGCCAAGTCATTAAATCCCGAAGTTCCATTCTTTGAAATGCTATTCAAAGCGGTCACACTTGACATAATCTTGATATATCTTTTGCCAATTGAAGAACGACTTTCGATAATCTCACGGCTAAATCAAGCATTGCTAGAGAATGCGCTAACGTGCCCAATCGCAAAGATTTTCCCAATAAACATGGCTGTACAGGCACATGAACTTGTCGAAAGCGGCGCTCGTGACGGTGCTGTACTGATTGACGTAAGCATGTGAACCATCGGGAAGATGAATAAATTCTTGCCAGATCAAATTTTTCAAAAACGGGTCTTGCGCACAGACCACGCTAGGACTATTTAGCGGACAGGTTTTGGGATGTGGCCTAGTGGTAGGGCACCTGTTTTTGGTACAGTAGATCGTAGGTTCGAATCCTACCATCCCAGCCAACCTTCTCCTAAATTATTGATTTTATTGCGTTACACATTCGCGGCTGCGGTGGATTTCCCCAGAGCATCACATTGGTGCGTACAAGGGCCCCGAAAATAGGACTTGCATGGAAAATTCCGACGCTGACCACTCTGGGCAGAAGAGAATGCACCACCTCAATCAAGTCAAACGGCGCGGCGCAGTATCTATCGGGTACCGTGCTTATCCCATCTACAGATTCGACGAAATCGCCTGACGAAAAGCGTTGAACGATGCCTTGGGCGTGCGGACCTGAGTTTCGTAATCAACGTGCACTAGCCCAAACCGCTTTTCATAGCCAAAAGCCCATTCGTAGTTATCAAGCAGCGACCAGCCAAAGTAACCCTGCACCGGCACGCCGTCGGCAATGCAACGCAGCACGGCTTGCAGGTGATCATCAAAGTACTGGACGCGCGCAGGGTCGTCACAGCGGCCGTCCACAACGTAATCATCGTTAGCCATCCCGTTTTCCGTAATCATCAACGGCAGATCACCCGTGTATTCGCGGTGAATACGTTTAAGCAGTATTTCGAGGCCCTCAGGATAAATTTCCCAACCCATCTGGGTCTTGGGCAGCGGACCCGCAACCTCATGCATATGTGGCCAAGGCTGGTCGGGTAACGCTTGGATAAAACCGCGAGTGTAATAGTTGACACCCAGCCAATCCAACGGTTGGCTGATAATTGCCATATCATCTTCATAACCCTCGGGCATGTGCTGTCCTGCGGCCGCGATCATGTCTTGGGGGTAATGCCCTTTGAACAGGCTGTCCATAAACCAGCGGGTTTGAATACCGTCGAACGTCTTAGTGGCCGCGATATCCGTTGCAATCTCTGTCGCGGGTTCTCCGTGACCAAGGTTAAGCACGACACCTAGGTTCTTTTTCCCATGATCGCGCATCACCTGCATAGCGTTACCGTGAGCCAACTGAATGTGATGCATCGCGCGAATTGCCGCACGAATATCGCGCAAACCTGGCGCATGGCCCCCAAGGAAATGCGACAACCACGCTACGCACCAAGGTTCGTTGACCGTGGCCACGCGTTCAACACGGTCGCCGAGCCGCTCGATCACCGCACGGGTCATATCCGCAAAACGCATTGCTGTTTCACGATTTGCCCAACCGCCAATGTCGGCCATCGCTGAAGGCAACTCCCAGTGATACAGCGTGAGGTTCGGGTTCAAGTCCCTTTCTACGATCGCATCCACAAGGCGGTCATAATAATCTAGCCCTTCAGCATTCACCGTTTTACCATCCGGCATCACCCGCGCCCATGAGGTCGAAAACCGGTAGGAATCAAACCCACCCGACTTGATAATATCCAGATCTTCTTTGAAACGATGATAGTGATCACAGGCAACAGACCCATCATCATTGCCTACAACATTGCCCGGCGTTTCGGACCACGTATCCCAGTGAGACGGACCACAGCCGCCAAATTTGCTGCCCTCAATTTGATAGGCCGCAGTCGCAGCGCCAAACTGGAACCCTTTGGGAAAATCTTGACGAGTAAAACTAAAGCTCATGAGAGGCGTCCTTCGATGCGGCGTTCAGATAAGTCATCAAACATAGATGCACTGCAACGGTCTAGTCCCATTCTCAACCGCTCGTGTACCCATACGCAATGACGTCCAACATTTCTAAACTTCTTGGATAGGCTTAAGTCAAAATTGGCTCCGTCAGTAACGATTGGAGGTAGCTTTTCCAAGGAAATGATGAGGTTTTGCAATCCAACGGTCATACCGCATTTAGATATGCCGTGGCTCACGAGACAATTTCGTTAATCACTTGTCTGACGTCGCCAACTGCTGGACAGATCATCAGCGGCCTGTTTACGCCCCTCTCATGCATTTTCGATGATCTTCAAACAAACCGAGTTTGCGGTGGCCGACCCTAGCTAAGAGATCAAAAAAGATGTGCTTTCTCTTTCTCAAAGCTGAAACGCACTTCGTCGCCTGTGTTGAAGTCGAGGTTTTCGGGTGACGCAAATCGGAATTGGACATCTGAATCCGACCGCATTTCCATGACTGTTTCTGTTCCCAAACGCTCAACAAGCGCGACGGTACCAACAATCGGGCCCTTCGGGTCAAGCACTAAGTGCTGAGGGCGAATGCCGATCCGTGCGGCATCACCTGGTTTTTTCGCAGACGACACAAGACGCAGGTTCGCGGCGTCAATTCCATTTCCTTGAAAGCCAGCAGTTGCCCCATCGTCTGAAACATCAGCCAAAGTCCCGTCAAAAAAGTTCATCTTTGGAGAGCCAAGGAACCCAGCGACGAATTCATTCGCAGGCCGATTGAAAAGATCCATCGGAGAACCGACTTGCATGACTTCACCATCTTTCAAGACAACAATTTTGTCGGCCAATGTCATCGCTTCGACCTGATCATGCGTAACGTAGATTGTCGTGGCGGCCAGTTGCGTGTGTAGTTTAGCAATCTCGACACGGGTCTCGTGGCGCAAAGCTGCATCTAGGTTTGATAGCGGTTCATCGAACAAGAACACGTCAGGATTGCGCACGATAGCACGACCGATCGCAACGCGCTGACGCTGGCCACCAGAAAGGGCGGCTGGACGCCGAGACAAAAGATGTTCCATTTGCAAAATCTTGGCTGCGCTTTCAACGCGTTCTGCGATTTCCTTTTTGGGGACACCCTGTAACTCTAGCGAGAACGCCATGTTGTGGAAAACCGTCATATGCGGATAAAGCGCGTAAGACTGGAACACCATCGCGATGCCGCGTTTGGATGGTGGAAGGTCCATGATGGCACGATCCGCAATCACAATTTCACCGCTACTGAGCGTTTCCAGGCCCGCAATTAGGCGGAGCAAAGTAGATTTACCGCAGCCAGAGGGGCCGACAAAAACGACAAACTCACCTTTTTCGATTTCAAGATCGACGTCTTTGATAACATGAGTTGCGCCAAACGACTTGTTGACGCCTTTGAGAGATACTTGTGCCATCTATTCTATTTCCTTGAAGGTCGCGGTCAATGTGGTGAAGTCGAAGCAGCACCGCAGAGTTTGTGTTTCATATATACGGTCAAAAATGATCTGATTTTCGCCGCCGGAAACATCAGACATTGTATTTGCATGCATTAATGCAGGTTGGTCTTTGCGCCATTTTAGGAAGGCTGCAAATTGATTGTAAACGGAGTTGTCACGTTTCGTTTCGTCCAGTCCTGCGCGGGAATAATGGCTCTTGGCAGTGGGTAGCCAACTTTCATTTGCGGTCGTGAAACCACCCATGGGCGCTGTTTCAGACCACACCATCGGGGTCCGGCAGGTATCGCGGCCCAAGAAAACCGGGGCAAATTCGATGCCCCACGGGTCTTGTAGTCGATCGAGTGGGATGTCTTGTACGTCCTCGCAGGCCAGTTCTTCACCTTGATAGATGCAAGCCGATCCAATGAGGCAGGTTTCCAGCTGCAACAACAACAGCTGCATGGCTTCGATATTTTCCGGCCCCAGTCCAAGTAGTTCGAGCTGGCGCGTCGCGCTACGCGGCACATCATGGTTGGAAAACGCGAATGACAAGCGGCCCGTGCCGTTGAATGAGCCAACGGCGTCAGAAATTGCCTGCTTTAGCCCGTTAACATCTAGTCCTGCCCAAGCGAGCAAATTGAAGTTATAGGTTGCGTGAAGCCGACCCGGCGCTGTGAACGTCTGACTAGCGAGGATTGGATCATCGCCGTGTAACTCGCCCATCAGGAATTTATCGCCATAGTCATCGGCAACTTCGCGGAATGCTTCGCTGAACATCTGGATGGCGGGCTGGTTCAGTTGCGCACTGTCATGCAGTTGGCGAAAAAATGGCTGTTGCTGTTGCGGTAACGCACCTGGCACAAAATCGAGGTTCGCGGCGTTGTCCTTATAGGGCGCTTGATCAGCGTTAATTGTATGCACAGCATCAAGTCGGAACCCGTCGACACCACGATCGAACCAGAAACGCGCGATATCTTTATAGGCCTCACGCACTGCAGCGTTCGCATGGTTCAAGTTCGGCTGGCTTGGTAGAAAATTGTGCAAATAATACTGTTGACGGCGCGGTTCCCACGACCAAGCTCGACCACCAAAGAATGACAGCCAATTGGTTGGTGCAGAGCCATCCGGCTGCGGATCAACCCAGTGGAACCAATCCGCCTTATCATTGTCTCGCGACTGGCGGCTTTCTTCAAACCAAACGTGCTGATCTGAGCAATGGGCGGGCACGATATCGATCATGATCCGCAAGCCCAAACTATGGGCTTTGGCGATCAGCGTGTCGAAATCAGCAAGCGTGCCGTATTCCGGATGGATGTCGCAGTAATCCGACACGTCATAGCCAAAGTCCTTTTGCGGGGACTTGAAGAATGGCGAAATCCAAACTGCGTCGACACCCAAACCTGCGACATAGTCCAAGCGGGATGTAATACCCGGCAAATCGCCTATGCCATCACCGTTGGAATCCTGAAAAGACCTTGGGTAGATCTGATAGATAACGGCGGTTTCCCACCAAGTTAAGTCTGTCGCCATACGATCACCCACCTTTTACCGAGCCCGCCAAAAGGCCGCGGATGAAATAGCGCTGCATGGACAAGAAAACGACCACAGGCACGATCATCGAAATGACCGCAGAGGCGTTCAGCAAATGCAGCTGATCCTTGAAAGTCCCAAGCTGCTTTTGCAAACGGATGGGGAATACGAGATCTTCGGCGTCGCCTGGCCCGATATAAAGCGCGACAAGCAGGTCATTCCAAACCCAAAGGAACTGGAAGATGCCAAAGGAAGCCAAAGCAGGCACAGACAGCGGCACAATGATGCGTACAAAAATCTGCAAGTGGTTCGCGCCGTCGATACGTGCGCTTTCCAACAGCTCGCGCGGCAAGGCGACGATGTAGTTACGCAGCAAATAGATCGCCAGCGGCAAACCAAAGGCGGTGTGCGTGATCCACAGGCTTGCGAATGATTTCGACGCCACGCGGCATGTATCCGTCGCCTCGCAATCCGTCAGCCATGAATTTAATGCTGTGGCCCAGGATGCGATACCACTGAAGCCCTGCAAGACTGGAAGGAACGCCAGCTGCGTCGGAATGACCATCAGTGACACAACAATCACGAACAACCAGTCACGCCCCGGGAAACGCATCCATGAAAATGCATAGGCAGCAAACGCCGCGATTGTGATCGGAATGATCGTAGCTGGAATGGTCACGATGAACGACGAAATCAACGCGTTTGGTACGTTCTTGTTATCAAACAAAACCTCCATATAGGCATCTGCGCTAAAGACAGGGTCTTGGTTGATATAAACATCGAGGTTTTTTGGCTTCGGCGCAGTTGCTTCGGCGAAGGTCCAAGTGAAATCGCCATTAGTTTGGAAAACCAATTCACCATCGCGCACGTTCATGACTTCGCCAGCAGCAATCAAACGGCGCACCAGTTTTTTCTTTCCTGGATTTTCCGGATCAGGCTCGCGGCCTGTCAGCATTATGGACTGCACATCACCCGTGACTTTATAGTTGTCTTTGCTCGCGTTCAAACGTTCAAAGATGTTGCCGGTCATTACGACAAACGGCTCCGTCTGGTCACGATCATGCGTGCCAAAGCGGTGGCCGAGTTCGGTCGGCGTAAAAGCTGTCCAGAAGCCGGACGTCTTGGACGCGGTTTCAGATCGAAGGGATGTGGTCACCAGCGCTACAAATGGGACAACCCAGATGAAGACGATTAGCGCCAATACCACATGGCGTAAGCTACGTGAGATCATGATTGCATCCCTTTCTGTTCTCGGCGCAAGCGCCAGCCGTTAAAGACCATATTGGGAATAACCGTCGCCATCAGCATGATGGCAATCGCCGCGAATAGGTTGTCGACGTTATCGCCACCGATGGACCAGTTGGTCCGCGCTTTTTCCATCATCGTCGCCAAAAGCAGTTTGTCGTCGTCATTGGCAAGTAGCGCATAAGGAATATCAAACACTTTCAAGACAAGGATAACCAACGTCGTCCAAACCACGATGACCGTGGAAAAAATCTGCGGCAGTTTGATCCGGAAAAACATCTGGAACGGGTTTGCACCATCGATTGTCGCGGCCTCAATCGTGTCTTCTGGAATGCCACGAAGGGCGGCGGAAAAGATCACCATCGCAAAACCTGTCTGCACCCAGACGAGAATCCACATCAAAAAGAAGTTGCCCCAGAATTTGATGTTATAGAGCGGTTCGTTGTTCTCAGCGCCGTGCCCCAACATCGCCTTAAGCAGCCCGATTTGGTAGGATGGCGTCAGGCCGTTGATGGCCTCTTGAGGCTGCACACCGCCACCAGCGAAGATGTTACGCCAGATGATAGCAGCGCCCACGAAAGAAATCGCAAGTGGCACAAAGATGAATGTTTTGGCGACAACGCCCCAGCGCACAGAGTCTGCAAGCACGGCGATCAACAGGCCAAAGCAGATACAGATCGACGGCACCAGAACAAGCCACATCAAACTGTTACGAATGGCCAAGCGAAACTGTTCATAGCCAAGCGCTGCAGGGTCCCACAAGAACGCATAGTTGCGCAGGGACAGAGTGCCACTCGCCTCTTGGAAAGAGAGCTTTAGTGTCAAAAACGCAGGCACCAGCAGGAACAGCAACAGCAAAACGATTGTTGGGCCAATGAATATCCATGGTTGGATGGATTCGACGATGATGGACTGGCGACCCTCGGATTCTTTGAACCGATAGCGGGCCAGGCCCATATTCAACCAGTTGGTCAGCCAGAAATACAAAAAAGAAACGCCAACCGCGATGATGACAGACCGCAGGGCAAAACCCATTTTGGCAAATCGCTCTTCAGTGACGAGACGCTCGACGCTCCATTCAAACCGGTCATGGAGCGCAAGCCCCATATTCGCGGTGAAGTCATCAAGCGGAGCTGTGCCGGCAAAAGCAAGCACCGCGATTACGGGCAATACTATGACGACTGTCAGGGCAATAGCTAAGCCATTTCCGGCAATAAGTGGGAATGAAGATCGCATTTCAGACAACCTGACAATTGAGGAGAGGAAAATCAAACGGGGCGAGACTGGTTTGTCGCGCCCCGTTCAGTACTTAAAGGTAGAAACGCTTACTTAATAGCGTCCCATGCACCTTGGATGTTGTCACCCGTTGTTTGCGCATCTTGACCGTTTGCGAAGGCAGTCATCTCTGTCCAGAATGCACCGGCACCGATAGCACCTGGCATCAGATCAGATGCGTCAAAACGGAATGTTGTTGCGTTTGCAAGGATTTCACCCTGTTTGCGCAGCGCGTCAGTTGCGTATGCGGTTGCTTCAACACCTTTGTGCGCAGTCAAGAAGCCGCCGAGACCCATGTATGATTCGTGAGCGGACGCTTCTGTCAGGAAGTCAAAGAATGCGCGTGTTGCTTCGGATTCTTTAGTCATTGTCCAAAGTGTACCCGCACCCAACACTGGATTGCCAAGTTCAGCAGACGCGTATGGTGGGAAGTAGAAGAAATCTGCTTCGCCGCTTTCAACTTCTGCACCTTCTTTCGGGAAGAATGCTGGGATGAAAGACGCCTGACGGTGCATCATGCAAGAAGCTGGTGCAGTGAACAGACCCTTTGGCGCGTCGCCAAAGAATGTTGTTGCAACAGCAGCGGAACCACCAGCAACGTAGTCGTCATTGCGAGAGAATGAACCGAAGACTTCCATCGCGTTCAGAACTTCTGGGCTGTTGAATGGCATCTCGTTGGAAACCCACTGGTCGTATGCTTCAGGAGAAGCAGTACGCAGCATCAGGTCTTCCATCCAGTCAGTAGAAGTCCAACCAGTAGCACCACCGGATTCGATGCCGATGCACCAAGGTGTGTTACCGTCAGCAACCATTTGGTCAGACAAAGCAATCAGATCTTCCATGGTTGTTGGAATTTCATAACCGTTGTCTTCGAAACCTTCAGGAGAGAACCAAACCAAAGATTTGAGGTCCATTTTGTATGCGAAGCCGTAGAACGCGTCTGCGCCGTCAGGACCAGCGTATGTGCCCAAAGCGGACCAAGAAGAACCAGCACCGTAGTTGTCGTTCATCCATGCAGCTTTGTCTTCACCCAATGCAACCAAGTGGCCTTCTGCGGCCATATCAGCTGCAAGACCTGGCTGTGGGAATACAGCGATGTTTGGCGCATTGCCTGATTCCAGATCAGCAACGATCAAGGATGTGAAGTCAGCAGAACCGGAGTACTTAATTGTCGCACCAGTTGCTTTAGCAAAGCAATCCATGACCGCAACGACGTTCTCTTCGTCTTTGCCCTGCCAAGAACCAGCAACAGTCACTGTTTCGCCAGCGAAGTCGCCCAGATCGCCCAATGCAGATGGCGTGTCACACACGTCCGCATATGCACCAGAAGCAAAAGCGCTCGACGCTGTCAAAAGCGTAGCCCCAAGAAGTTTAGATTTATATGACATGATATCCTCCCAGAAAGTCATTTTACGCCGACGGGTCGTTAAATAGGTGACCCTTCCATTATCGGTCCGGCAAATTTCCATCTCTAATTGGTGTCTGTTTTTTTTTGGAACGTCAAGAAAGGACTGTTGAAAGTGGGTCAACTCTGAATTTTACCTATAATTTACCCCTTGGCAGGCGGTTGGAATATGGCTCAAATCGCTTTGCTGGTGCTTGGGATGCCCGGGTGGTGACCCAGAAGCGAAGCCAGAGGAACTTCAGCTCCCTGCTAGAGAGAGACGCTGTGCTCCCCCCCAAAAACACGCACCGGCCCCACCCTTCAGGCCGTATCAAAGGCCACTAACATCTCCGAGTTGAATGGAAAGCGTTAGGGATCAACGCAATCAAGCTGTCCTATCATCCCAGCCACCCCTCTCGAACGGATAGATTTTACGCCCTTCTTAGGGTGATGTGTTATGAACAATTTCCTCGCAACGAGTTCAGGGCAGACGAACCAGTTCAAAAACGTTCATCGAACAACGGTGAGGCTCTCACGAATAGTGAAATCTCTGAATTTTTCATTATTCGCGTCCAGCCAAAACTGGGTCCATTGTCTCCACAAGTAAAACAATGCGTTTCTCGATATCACCAAATCTTGGCCTCATTTCCGCCTCAAAGGCCCATCATTTCTGAGTTGAATGGCTTGAGAAGGAATGACCAAATGTATCTGTCAATTGTAGTCCCCTGCATGAACGAGGAAGACGGCATTGATGCGCTTGTCACACGGCTGTCCTTGATCACCGCGAAATGGAAGCAACAGGCAGAGATCATTTTGGTTGATGATGGGTCTTCGGATGGCACATGGCGTGAAATCGAAGCCGCCTGTAAAACATCCGCGCAGGTTGTAGGTATCAAGTTATCGGCCAATCGTGGTCACCAAATCGCCCTCACAGCAGGTTTAAAAGCCGCCAAAGGCGAACGGATCATGATGATCGACGCCGACTTACAAGATCCACCTGAGTTGATGACAGATATGATGTTTATGATGGATCGTGGCTTCGACGTTGTCTATGGCCGTCGCATTGAACGTCAGGGCGAAACAATTTTTAAACGCGCAACGGCACATCTTTTCTATCGTGTTTTGAATGCGCTTTCTGACATTAGCATCCCACGTGATACCGGCGATTTCCGATTGGTTAATCGCAAGACATTGGACGCGGTTTTGGAAATGCCAGAACGCGCCCGCTTCATTCGGGGTATGTTCGCTTGGGCTGGCTTTAAACAAGTTGGCATCGAATATGTCCGCGCCCCGCGCGAGACAGGCGAAACAAAGTACCCATTGCGGAAGATGATCCGCTTTTCAATCGACGCAATGACAGCCTTTTCCACCAAGCCGTTAAAGTTAGCTACGCGATTGTCTTTCGTAAGCCTATTTATTGCGGCGCTGATGGCTGTGTATGTTTTCCGTTCTTTGATCTTGTTTCAAACGGCCCCTGGCTGGGCCTCTGTTGTGCTCGCGGTTGCCTTCTTCTCCGGCGTGCAGTTTTTGACCCTTGGGATCTTGGGCGAATATGTTGGCCGCCTTTACATCGAAGCAAAGAAGCGGCCGCTTTACTTTGTAAGTGAAGAGCTACGCAGCAACGCCCCTATCGCGGCCAAGTTGACAGCCTGATGCAGTTGGCTCGCTTCGCACTTGTCGGCACCACCGTCGCATTGGTTTATGTGGCAGGTTATCTTCTGTTGCTAGAGGTTGGGATCAATCAACGGCTCACAAACGCTCTGGCCTACCTCATTGCAATTTCGGCCCAATATTTAGGGCAAGCGGCGTACACCTTCGGCAAGCCCATAAATGACAGTGCCCAGATCGGCCGGTTCGTCGTCATGACAGGATTGGGTTTTTTAACCTCTGCGGCAATTACCGGCCAGATCGGGCCGTTCCTTAACGCTTCGAACTGGGCAGCTGCAGTCGTAGTCATCCTTATCCTCCCTATCCAGAACTACATTATTATGACTCTTTGGGTCTTTTCAAAAAGTCCAAAAACTAACGGGATCACCCAATGACACATATCTATAATGATACCTTTTTTGATTACATTAACCAAAGTGCACATGCCTCCGCACAGACGTTGGTCGCGACCCTATTCCCAATGTTACGCCCCCAAAGCGTCATTGATTTAGGCAGTGGACGCGGCGTGTGGTTGGCCGAATGGCAAAAAGCAGGCGCAACCGATGTCTTAGCCGTAGATGGCGACTATGTTGATCAATCTCAATTGGCAGTCCAGACAAATCAGTTTCTCGCCGCAGATCTTACCAAGCCAGTGAACACCGGTCGTCGTTATGATCTCGCCCAAAGCCTTGAGGTTGGTGAACATCTGCTTGAAAACGCAGCTACAACCCTAGTCGATAGCCTTACCAATGCGTCTGATCGCGTCTTGTTCTCTGCAGCCGTAAAAGGGCAAGGGGGCGAATTTCATATTAATGAGCAGCCGCTGGCCTATTGGCAGGCCCTATTTGAGGCCAAAGGGTATCGCGCATATGACTGCCTGCGCCCTCACATGAAAAGTGACACCACCGCAGCACCTTGGTACCGCTACAACTCAATCCTGTATGTAAATGAAGCCGGCCTAGATGGGCTTTCCGATGATGTACTAAAATATGCTGTGCCTCTGGGCGAGACCGTCAAAGACGGTGGTGGTCTATCTTGGCGCTTGCGTAAAGCGATTGTAACACGCTTGCCTCGCAATGCAGTGACCAACATCGCAAGAGTACGTGCCACAGTTATTGCTGCATCGCTGCGTTTGCGTAAAACTGCAGGTTCTGCAATCGCATGACGGTTGCCGCCTTATCTCAAGTAAATATAGCGAAAGGCGGCTTAGATTTAAGAGCCGTTTTTTTGCTGTGCATAGCTGTTATCTGCGCAATGTCTTTGCCCAATCTCTTAGACCCAATGATCCGGTATGATGACTATCCGGCCCTGTTTGCCGAAGGTGATTTATTCTGGGAGAAAACCCTGAATGAGGGCCGTTGGGTTAATTACCTTTGGCATCTTCGGGGTATCGTAACGCCCGCTTGGCTCAACTTTGGGGCCTATCAAGCTTTATGGGCATTGTTCGCTGCGGCAACGGCCACGGTCGTTATGCGTCAAAGCGGGTTCACATTTCTCAAAGCCACTTTAGCGTTACTCATTTTGGTGTCGCCTTCTGCTTTACTCATCTCACTATGGTTCAACACGTTGTTGCCCGGCTTAGCGCTTGTGGCACTATTCAGTTTACTGGCATGCAAGTTATTCTCCCGAAATATTAACCTCCTCCTCCCCATATTTGTCGTCCTAACCTTTATGGCCTACACGACTTATCCATTGTTGTTGCTCGTCATTTGCCTTTATCGCCATGACAACCGTTCGCTCCCAAAACTGATCGCATTGTTGACCTTTTTTACGGCCAGCTTTATCGCTGCCATCCTATTCACCTACTCAATCAATTGGTCAGTCCATGGCGTGTTCGGCGTTCCACTGGCCGATTGGCGGGACGCAACGCCAGCGCACAACCTCGCAGAGATGACCGCAAACTTCCCTAAATTAGTCGAAACCTTCAGTGGCTTCCTATCAAAGACCAGCTTTGAGTTCTATCCAGCACAAGTTTTCCACCTGATGATGTTCTTTGGTTCAGCCGTTGTGCAGACTCGATATGAACCACTCGAAGCTGCCTATATTTACGCGGGCTTGTTTACTGGGTTGTCACTAATCACTCTCCAAGTCCTAAAACTCGGAGTGACAATCCCACCAAGAACATTCATTTTCGCATGAGTTTTCTATGGCATAGCTGTTATGCGCGCTGTTGAGATCCTATCGGCCAAGCACGCATTCTATGGGCGCATGGCAGGCAACGCAGCGCTTCTAATTGTCGGTAGCTATTTGCTTCAAAGTTACACTCAGTATTCACAATATACAGAATGGCAAAGCCAAACACGCAGTATTGCAGGACAGATTTCAGCCACGGACGGTCCGATTGTGGTAAATGGTCACCCCATGAGAACAGCTGCTGCCCTGCGCGCTAGGGTACAGTCTGACACCGCATTCACCTTCAGAATGCAACAACTAACAGGACGGGACGTGATCAGCTGCGCATCCGTTTCAAGCGACTGCTCACGAACCGCAGGTGCGACAAGTAGCACCAATCCTTCTTATCGGATCACCACTGAGGGAGGGACCGCGAAAATTACATTCGCGGCCCAATAGCCCCACGTTCACAACTCGGCTAAAACCCTATTCCAAACGCAAAAGGCCGCCGGTTTCCCGGCGGCCTTTCGTTTATCTAGTGCGCGAACCGAAGCTCGCACAACGCTTATGCAGTGATTTTAGAAACCACGCCCGCGCCTACTGTGCGGCCACCTTCGCGGATCGCAAAGCGCAAGCCCTGTTCCATCGCAACTGGTGCAATCAACTCAACGTCGAACTTCAAGTTGTCGCCCGGCATTACCATTTCTGTGCCTTCTGGCAAAGTTACGGTGCCAGTAACGTCAGTTGTACGGAAATAGAACTGTGGACGGTAGTTCGCGAAGAATGGTGTGTGACGACCACCCTCTTCTTTGGTCAAGATGTATGCTTCAGCTTCAAAGCCAGTGTGTGGCTTAACAGAAGTTGGCTTACAAAGAACTTGGCCACGCTCAACACCGTTACGGTCGACACCACGCAGAAGAACACCAACGTTATCGCCAGCTTCACCACGGTCCAACAACTTGCGGAACATTTCGACACCAGTACAAGTCGTTTTCGCTGTATCACGGATACCAACGATTTCGATCTCTTCACCAACGTTGATAACGCCACGCTCAATGCGGCCCGTTACAACTGTACCACGGCCAGAAATTGAGAACACGTCTTCCACAGGCATCAAGAACGGCTGGTCAACAGCACGCTCAGGTGTTGGGATGTATTCATCAACAGCTGCCATCAATTTCTTGATGGAGTCAGCGCCGATCGCTTCATCGCGGCCTTCCATGGCTGCAAGTGCAGAACCAGGGATCACTGGGATGTCGTCGCCAGGATATTCGTAAGAAGACAACAACTCACGGATTTCCATTTCAACCAATTCCAACAACTCGTCGTCGTCAACTTGATCAACTTTGTTCATGTAAACAACCATGTGCGGGATGCCAACTTGGCGACCCAACAAGATGTGCTCACGTGTTTGTGGCATTGGGCCATCGGCCGCGTTCACAACCAAGATCGCGCCATCCATTTGAGCAGCACCAGTGATCATGTTTTTCACATAGTCAGCGTGGCCTGGGCAATCAACGTGTGCATAGTGACGGTTCTCTGTTTCGTACTCAACGTGAGCAGTAGAGATGGTGATACCACGTGCTTTTTCTTCTGGCGCGCCATCAATTTGGTCATACGCTTGGAAGTCACCAAAATATTTAGTGATCGCAGCAGTCAATGTAGTCTTACCGTGGTCAACGTGGCCAATTGTGCCAATGTTAACGTGCGGTTTATTACGTTCGAACTTTTCCTTAGCCATGATGGCCTCCTAATCATTTGGATGGCAAAGCAATCTTTGCCCTACATTTGGTGGGTAGGGCGGGGTAAATCCCCGCCATCCCGTTTATGCGTATTTCGCTTGGATCTCGTCAGAGATGTTCTGCGGAACTGGTTCGTAGTGGCCGAACTGCATCGTAAAGTTTGCACGGCCAGAAGACATCGAACGCAACGTGTTGATGTAACCGAACATGTTAGCCAAAGGCACTTGAGCGTCGATAGCGATCGCGTTGCCGCGTGTATCTTGACCCAGAACCTGACCACGACGTGAAGTCAGATCGCCGATGATGCCGCCTGTGTAATCTTCAGGCGTGATAACTTCGACTTTCATGATTGGCTCAAGCAACTTAGCGCCAGCTTTACGCATACCTTCACGCATACACATACGTGCAGCGATTTCGAATGCGAGGATCGACGAGTCAACATCGTGGTACTTGCCCTCAAGCAATTGCACTTTGAAGTCGATCACTGGGAAGCCAGCCAATGGACCGCTGTCCATAACTGATTTGATGCCTTTTTCGACGCCAGGGATGTATTCTTTTGGAACAGAACCACCAACGACTTTGGACTCAAACGAATAACCTTCACCAGGTACTGTCGGAGAGATCAGCAATTTAACTTCGCCGAACTGACCAGAACCACCGGACTGTTTCTTGTGAGTGTATGAGTGCTCGACTTCGTGGCCGATGGTCTCACGGTATGCCACTTGTGGCGCACCAATGTTCGCTTCGACTTTAAATTCGCGACGCATACGGTCAACAAGGATGTCCAAGTGAAGTTCGCCCATGCCACGCATAATGGTCTGACCAGATTCAAAGTCAGTTTCCACGCGGAATGAAGGATCCTCAGCAGCCAAACGCGCCAAAGCGATACCCATTTTTTCTTGGTCAGCCTTAGTTTTAGGCTCAACAGCGATCTCGATCACCGGATCAGGGAACGTCATTGTTTCAAGAACAACAGGATCGGATGTCGCGCAAAGCGTGTCACCAGTTGTCGTATCTTTAAGACCACCAAGAGCGATAATGTCACCAGAGAATGCTTCTGTGATTTCATCACGGTCGTTGGAGTGCATGATCATCATGCGGCCAACGCGCTCTTTTTTGCCTTTAGTTGAGTTCAGGAATGTATCACCCTTCTCTAGTTTCCCAGAGTAGATGCGTGTGAATGTCAGCGAGCCAACAAACGGGTCATTCCAGATTTTGAACGCCAAAGCAGAGAACGCCATGTCATCATCCGCACGGCGCGGGATGTCACGAGTTTCTGTCTCATCGCCAGGCTTAAAGCCCATGTAGTCAACCACGTCGAGCGGGCTCGGCAAGTAGTCAACAACCGCGTTGAGCAGTGGCTGAACGCCTTTGTTTTTGAACGCAGAACCACCTAGGACAGGCACGAATGCCATAGCCAAAGTACCCTTACGCAACAAAGCGCGAAGCTCTTTAACTTCAGGCTCGACGCCTTCCATCAGGTAAGCTTCCATCGCGTCGTCGTCTTGCTCAACAGCCGCTTCGATCATCTTACCGCGCCATTCATCAGCCATCTCTTTTAAGCTTTCACGAATAGGAGCTTTGACCCAAGACGCGCCAAGATCTTCACCTTCCCACAACCACTCTTCCATGGTTACAAGATCAAGAAGACCTTCTAGCTCTGTCTCAGCACCGATCGGAATACCAACTGGAATTGCTTTTGCACCAGTACGGTCTTCGATCATGTGAACACAGTTAAAGAAGTCCGCACCGATTTTGTCCATTTTGTTGACAAAAACCATACGTGGAACTTTGTAGCGGTCAGCCTGACGCCAGACAGTTTCAGTCTGCGGCTCAACACCAGCGTTGGCGTCAAGAACACAAACCGCGCCATCGAGAACAGCCAAGGAACGCTCAACTTCAATTGTGAAGTCAACGTGGCCTGGTGTGTCGATGATGTTCATGCGGTGCTTTGCAGAGTCAGGCGTTGTGCCGTCTTCTGTACGCTCCCAGAACGTGGTTGTCGCAGCAGACGTAATAGTAATTCCGCGCTCTTGCTCCTGCTCCATGTGGTCCATGGTTGCAGCGCCATCGTGAACTTCGCCGATGTTATGCTCTTTGCCTGTATAGAACAAAATGCGTTCTGAACAGGTGGTCTTACCCGCATCAATGTGTGCCATGATGCCAAAGTTGCGGTAAAGGTCGAGTGGATATTCGCGTGCCATATTGGTGCGCTCCTCTTACCAGCGGTAGTGGCTGAAAGCTTTGTTAGCTTCAGCCATTTTGTGAGTGTCTTCGCGTTTCTTAACGGCAGTACCACGGGACTGGACAGCGTCCATAAGCTCGCCTGCAAGACGCTCTTCCATGGTGTTTTCGTTGCGTGAACGCGCAGCTTTGATCAACCAACGGATCGCAAGAGCCTGACGACGTTCTGGACGAACCTCAACTGGAACCTGGTACGTTGCACCACCGACGCGGCGTGAGCGCACTTCGACGGAAGGTTGAATGTTTTCAAGAGCTTCGTGGAACACTTCAAGTGGTACACGTTTGATCTTGGTTTCAACCCGATCCATCGCATTGTATACGATACGTTCTGCGGTAGATTTCTTACCATCGACCATCAGGTTGTTCATGAACTTAGACAAAATCAAATCACCAAACTTAGCGTCCGGTAGGATTTTGCGTTTTTCAGCGGCGTGACGACGTGACATCTGCTGATCTCCTTATTTAGGACGCTTGGCGCCGTATTTCGAACGACGTTGTTTACGATCTTTTACGCCTTGCGTATCGAGAACACCGCGCAGAATGTGGTAACGCACACCCGGAAGGTCTTTTACACGACCGCCGCGGATCAGAACCACAGAGTGCTCCTGAAGGTTGTGGCTCTCACCTGGAATGTAGGAGATGACCTCGAAACCGTTCGTTAGGCGCACTTTGGCAACCTTACGCATCGCGGAGTTCGGTTTCTTAGGTGTTGTTGTGTAAACGCGCGTACATACGCCACGTTTTTGCGGACATGCTTCCAAGTGCTGGGACTTAGAAGTTTTACGCTTTGGCTGCCGTGGTTTGCGGATCAGCTGTTGGATCGTTGGCATTGGCGGTTATTCCCCGTTTAGCTCACATCTTATACAAAGGCAGATGCCCCTGCGGCTCAAATTCGCATGACTAACCCTCTTGCAAAGCAAAAAGACCGCGACGTCCCCGTACCGAGGTGAACGTTGCGGTGGGTTTTCAGAGGAACGGTCCAGCATTAGGACGGATCTTGACCACTTCAGACATGATTTCGGATATGGTGGGTTCCCCCACACTCCGAGATAGTGGGTCTATATGGGGAGTCGCATGGTGTGTCAACAGCCATGAAAACAAGGAAAACCCAACGTCGGTATAACGTATGTATCACGTCTGTATTTGGTAGGTGCACTGTAGGTTTAGATACCTCTTGCAATCACCCCTTCCCCCTACCCATAATTGAACAACGCCAAAGTTGACAGCAAGGAAACCGCAGATGCAAGTGATCGGATTATGCCGTTTCTCCTACCCCGCAATCGGCGGCTTTCAGGTTGAGCACGAAACCCTGGAAGAACGGATCGCATTTTTATACGCGGACAAACGCCTAGAGGAGCGGTTTCGGTTTTTTGAATGCTTCACCCTGCCCTCTCTGCGCGGTCAGCTTGATGACGACTTTACCTTTATCATCGTGATTGGTGACAGCTTGCCGGACCAACACCGCGCACGTATTGAAGCACTAACCCAAGACATACCCCAAGTTGTCATCCAAAGTCACCCACCCCGCAAACACCGCGAGGTGATGAAAGAGGCGATCAATTCGGTCCGCCGCTTTGACAACGAACCCTGTTTGCAATTTCGCCTTGATGACGACGATGCGATCGGCGTGCGCTTTGTTGCGCGATTGCGCCAAGCAGGTTTGCAGTTTCAGGCCTTGTCGTCAGAAAATCGTTGTGTGGCGATTGATTTCAACACCGGTGTCATTGCCAGGCCCCACGCAAAGGGCATCGATTCAGAAGATGTGATACGCCAATACTGGACCCCTGCCCTTGGAATGATGATCGCACCACAGAAACCATGCTTTAGGGCCCTCGATAGGTTATAGCAGGTTTGGATAAGCTGAAAGTATCCCCTGCTAAGCTATGACGTGCTGTGCGGAAAGAGGTTGGAAGTTGTAAGAAGACGTTCAGTTGAGAGCTATCAATCGCAGATTTAAAAAACTATAAATGGGAAATGCTTGCTCCGACTGAGAAATTTTTGAACCGGTAGCCAAGTCCCGTATAATCTTTTGCAAAATCACCGGTGCCCGATAGTTCAACACTCTGGGCGCTACGGCTTCCGCCACCGCGGCTACCAAACAAAAATCCGCCTGTCACAATCATTCGAGCCGATATATTGCACTGTGCGTGGAAGAGGCCGCCAAACGCCATGAACCCACCACAGCCGCCCTGTTAAACTAACGCATAACTGGTAAGCCCAAACGACAGCCAATTATTGACAGGTGCCATCCAGTGATACCCCAACAAATCCAAGGTTTCATTCCCATCGGTCTTTAGAACCTGATAGTCGAACATCAACGTACTCGCACTCTCACCAAGTTGAACTTCCGATGCCGCGGCGACTAGAGCCGTCTCAGCAAACGCGGACTGGGCTGCGCTGATGCAAGGCGTCAATGCCAGCGCTCATTTTGAGATGAAATTCGAGTGTTAAATAGTGTTCACTGTATGCTCGGATTTCAAACACTTTGGTCCTGCTTTATCAACAGGTGCGCATTTTGCTTTTTCTGTAGATAGCATGCAATCAAATTTTTTGGATAGAAAACGTAATCCTTACGAACACTTCCACTTTTTGGTGATCCAAAAGAAACTCCCTGTCGCCCGATGCCAGAACTATCGTTGTTTTACTGTTCGCTCGCGATAAAGCGTGAAGAGCCCTGTGGCTACTACGATCCCGGCACCCAACAGTGTTAAAGGTGCTGGCCAGTCCCCAAAGACCAGCCAACCCAAGACCAATGCCCAAACTAGCCCAGTATATCGAAACGGTGCGATGAACGAAATTTCGCCAACCCGCATCACGCGGACGCTGAAGTAGTAGCCGCCAAAAATACAGATGGATGATCCTATGACCATCAACGCATGTATCCCACTGATGGCGACCCATGGGGTTGCGATGGATGCGACACCTGAGAATGTCATCACCGTGACTGACGCCGCCAAGGTGACGGTCATAGAGGGCACATCATCCGAGAGCCGGCGCGTGACAAGGTCGCGGATGGTGACGCCAAGAACCGCCAACAATGCGTAAATCCCATAAATGTTGAAGCCTTCAGCACCGGGACGGACGATCAGAAGCATACCGATGAACCCGATCAAGATCGCGCACATTCGCCGCCAGCCCACTTTTTCGCGAAACAACAATGCACCACCTAATGTGACTGTCAAAGGCAGGGCTTGCAGCGTTGCCGTGACATTGGCCAGCGGCATGTTGAACAGGGCGGTGATAAAGAAATAGGCCGTCGCCATTTCACTGGCGCTGCGCAAACCGATCAAGCCCCAGTCGCGGCGCGAGATGTTAAAGTGCATTGCCTTCAGCCAGCGCGCGAGCAGAATGATCAGGATGGTGGTCAGAATACCGCGAAGGAAAAGAAGCTGGAATAACGGAATCGCGCCATTCGTCACCTTCATAAAGGTATCGTTCAACGTGAAGCACGCCATTGACGCCATCATGAACAGCGCTCCGATGTGATTGGCGCTCATTCCATGACGTCTTTAAGCATCTCGGTACTAACCCCAAAATGTTTAAGCAGCGTGCGTTCAATCCGCTCGGGTTCCATCTTGCCGACGTGCCCTGTGGTTGCCGCACCCGAGTCATTATCCTGATGTACCGTGCGAATGAACATTGGCTTGTTGATTTCGGTATAGCAATTAAAGTGTTGACCCGCCGCGCGGTGATTGCGGCGAAACACGTTCTGACGACTGCCAGCTGGAGCTACCAGCGCCATCCCTACGCCAAGCGGCGTCTTTTCAAAACACTCTGTTATCATTTTCTCTGGGTTAGACCGATCAAAATAGAAGCCACGATTAAACGCAATCGCAAGCGGGTCTTGAAGGTTGCGCAGTGGCAATATGGTTTGCGCCACTTCGCGAAGGCGTCCCACGGTATCGGCGTGCATCGCGTCATCATCATCCAAACGGATGGTCACCGTAAATTCGGACCCTGCGACATCTGGCATTTGTTTAAAGGCGCGCTCGGTGGCTGTGTTATGTTCAAGTGGCGGCAACGTGATCAGCTTGGCGTTTGGGAACCCGTCCAGCATTTCAACCAGTCGCTCGCGTGCATATTCGGGAAGGCTGTCCCCGACTAAGATACCCACCTGGAAGCCTGTATCTCGTTGCATCGCTAGCGAGCGCAGGCATAGCATTTCAAACAGTGTAAATCGACGTTCAAGGCGTTCGGGATCATAGAGAACGTTGTGCACATGCTCTGCCCCGCTCTTGGAAAGGTTAAAGCCACTTTCGGATGGGTAGGAAAACCGAACCAATCCTTTGATCGTTATTGCAGACATGTTTTCAACTGGCTTTCAGGTAATGCGCATGTTCAGGCTACACGCTGTCTTACCAATAAAAAAGCCCCCGTGCATCACTGCACAGGGGCCAATTCAATTTCTTAGATCGCAGCGATTAATCGCGGTTCTCGTCGTCGCTTGGCATGCTCGCAAAGACATCGCCACCAACCACATCATTTGACGGAGCAGGAGCTGCAAGCGCAGCGGCTGCTTCGGCTTCGATGCGGCGGGCTTCGACCACTACATTGTCACGATCAGTTGCAATCGTACGCATCTGTTGCGTAGCGCCACCTGTACCAGCTGGGATCAGGCGACCCACGATAACGTTCTCTTTAAGACCAACAAGTTTGTCGCGCTTGCCCTGTACCGAAGCCTCGGTAAGAACGCGTGTTGTCTCTTGGAAAGACGCCGCTGAGATGAACGAGCGGGTTTGCAAGGACGCTTTGGTGATGCCCAACAGGATCGGTTCGCCTTTGGCTTCGCGACCTTTCTTGGACACAGCCTTAGCATTGGCTGCAAGGAACTCTTGCTTATCCACATGTTCGCCTTTGAGCATTGTAGTATCGCCAGATTCCTGGACTTCCCACTTTTGCAACATTTGACGCACGATGACTTCGATGTGTTTATCGTTAATTTTCACACCTTGTAGACGATAAACGTCTTGGACTTCGTCGATCATGTAGTTCGCAAGCGCTTCGACGCCCATTACCGCAAGAATATCGTGCGGAGCAGGGTTACCGTCCATGATGTACTCACCCTTCTTGATAAAGTCACCTTCCGCTACCGGAATGTGCTTACCTTTAGGCACCATGTATTCCACTTTGTAATCTGGGTCTTCAGCAGACTCGATCGCAATGCGGCGCTTGTTTTTGTAGTCTTTGCCGTAGCGTACATAGCCGTCGATTTCGGCGATGATGGCGTGGTCTTTTGGACGACGTGCTTCGAACAATTCCGCAACCCGTGGCAAACCACCGGTAATGTCCTTGGTCTTGGAACCCTCACGCGGGATACGCGCAACGATTTCACCAGCAACAACTTCTTGACCGTCTTCGATCGAGAGAACCGCATCCACAGACATCGGGTAGGTCACAGGGTTGCCCGCATCATTGCGCACTGGCTCGCCGTCTTTGTCGACCAAGATGATCTCTGGTTTCAGTTCGTTGCCTTTAGCAGCAGAGCGCCAGTCGATAACGATCTTCTGGGTCATGCCTGTCGCTTCATCGGTTTCGTCACGGATTGCGATACCGCTGACAAGGTCAACGAATTTCGCTGTACCGGATTTCTCCGCGATCATTGGCAATGTGTATGGATCCCATTCGAACATTTTGTCGCCAGCAGCCACGTCTTGGCCATCAGTTACAAACAGTTTGGTACCATAGCTGATCTTGTGGCTTGCACGTTCGTTGCCATTCTCATCCATGATCGCAATCTTCATGCTGCGACCCATGACCATGATGTCGCCCTGGGCGTTGGTCAATGTCTGAGCATTTTCAAACTGAATCTTACCAGCTTGTGAAGCCTCGAGGAATGACTGTTGGCCACCCTGAGCAACGCCACCAATGTGGAAGGTACGCATTGTTAGCTGTGTACCTGGCTCACCAATGGATTGTGCAGCGATGATGCCGACCGCTTCGCCTGTGTTAACGCGGGTACCACGTGCTAGGTCGCGACCGTAGCAAGTTGCACATACGCCTTCTTCGGCTTCACATGTCAGCGGGCTACGGATACGTGCAGACGCTACTTTGTAAACATCGATATCGTCCGCCATGTGCTCGTCAATCAACGTGCCATTTGCGATCAATACTTCGTCTGTACCTGGCTTGAGGATATCTTCGGCCACAACGCGGCCCAGAAGACGATCAGCCAAGCTAGAAACAACTTCACCATCGTTCACAGCAGGTTCTGCAGTGATCGAGTTTTCGGTGCCACAATCGATCATGCGAATGATGCAATCCTGAGCAACGTCAACCAAACGACGGGTTAGGTAACCCGAGTTCGCAGTTTTCAAAGCCGTATCTGACAGACCCTTACGAGCCCCGTGGGTAGAGTTAAAGTACTCTAGAACCGACAGACCTTCTTTAAAGTTCGAGATAATCGGTGTCTCGATGATGTCGCCGTTCGGTTTCGCCATCAAGCCACGCATGCCGCCCAGCTGTTTCATCTGCGTAACAGAACCACGCGCACCGGAGTGAGCCATCATGTAGACAGAGTTTGGTTCATTTTCAGAACCATTTTCAGCGAAAGTGGTGTCAGAAATGGCACCCATCATCGCGTCAGTAACTTTGTCATTACACTTCGACCATGCGTCGACAACTTTGTTGTACTTTTCGCCCTGAGTGATCAGGCCGTCCATGTATTGCTGTTCAAAGTCTTTGACGAGGTCACGTGTCTCATCAACCAATGGCCATTTGCTATCAGGGATAAGCATGTCGTCTTTACCAAACGAGATGCCAGCCTTGAACGCTTCGCGGAAACCAAGGGTCATGATGTGGTCACAGAAGATAACCGACTCTTTTTGACCGCAATAACGATAGACCGTATCGATGACCTGCTGAACTTCCTTCTTACGTAGAAGACGGTTCACCAATTCAAACGGTGCTTTTGCGTTAAGGGGCAACAAAGCTCCCAAACGGATACGACCAGGTGTCGTATCAAAGCGTTCCAGGACTTCATTACCTTCAGCATCAATCTGTGGAAGACGCGCTTTTACTTTGGCGTGCAAGTGAACTTCACCTGAATCCAATGCGTGCTGCACTTCGTCGATTGAGGAGAAGACCATGCCTTCACCCGTCATGCCATCACGTTCCAAGGTCGTGTAATAGATCCCCAAAATCATGTCCTGTGATGGAACAATGATCGGTGCACCGTTCGCAGGTGACAGAACGTTGTTCGTAGACATCATCAAAACACGTGCTTCAAGCTGTGCTTCCAAAGACAACGGTACGTGGACCGCCATTTGGTCACCGTCGAAGTCAGCGTTAAACGCAGAACAAACGAGAGGGTGAAGCTGGATAGCCTTACCTTCGATCAATACTGGTTCGAATGCTTGGATGCCCAAACGGTGCAAAGTAGGCGCACGGTTCAACATCACTGGGTGTTCACGGATAACTTCGTCCAAGATGTCCCAAACTTCAGGACGCTCTTTTTCAACAAGCTTCTTGGCTTGCTTCACTGTGGAAGACAGACCTTTGGCTTCTAGACGTGAATAGATGAACGGTTTGAACAGCTCGAGCGCCATTTTCTTGGGCAAACCACACTGGTGCAACTTAAGCTCTGGACCAGTCACAATGACCGAACGACCAGAGAAGTCGACGCGTTTACCCAAAAGGTTTTGACGGAAGCGACCTTGCTTACCTTTCAACATGTCAGACAGTGATTTCAACGGACGCTTGTTGGCGCCAGTAATCACACGACCACGACGGCCGTTGTCGAACAATGCATCCACAGATTCCTGCAACATACGTTTTTCGTTACGTACAATGATGTCAGGTGCGCGAAGCTCAATCAGGCGTTTCAGACGGTTGTTACGGTTGATCACACGACGGTAAAGGTCGTTTAAATCAGACGTCGCAAAACGGCCGCCATCGAGTGGCACCAATGGGCGCAACTCTGGTGGGATCACTGGAACAACGGTCAGGACCATCCACTCTGGACGGTTGCCGGATTCTAGGAAAGATTCCACAACTTTAAGACGCTTGATGATCTTCTTAGGCTTCAACTCACCTGTTGCTTCGGCCAAGTCGGCACGCAGCTGGTCAGCTTCAGCTTCTAGGTCGATCGCAGCAAGCATTTCGCGGATCGCTTCAGCACCAATGTTGGCTGTGAACGCGTCCATGCCATACGCATCTTGCGCGTCCATGTACTCTTCTTCAGACATCATCTGGCCGTAAGACAGCTCAGTTAGGCCTGGTTCGATAACGACGTAGTTTTCGAAGTACAGAACACGTTCCAGATCACGCAATGTCATGTCCAGCATCAAGCCGATACGGGATGGAAGCGATTTCAGGAACCAGATGTGTGCAACTGGTGCCGCAAGTTCGATGTGGCCCATACGCTCACGACGTACTTTTTGAAGCGTAACCTCGACACCACATTTCTCGCAGACAACGCCGCGATACTTCATGCGCTTATATTTGCCGCATAGGCATTCGTAATCTTTGATTGGGCCAAAGATACGTGCACAGAACAGGCCATCACGCTCAGGCTTGAACGTACGATAGTTGATGGTTTCTGGCTTTTTGATTTCACCGAAAGACCACGACAAGATGCGCTCTGGCGATGCCAAAGATACTTTGATCTCATCAAACGCTTTTGCAGGCGTTAGTGGGTTAAACGGGTTGTTTGTAAGTTCCTGGTTCATTTTCAAATCCTTGAAAGGGAGGCATCAAAAGAGAGTTTCGGTAAGGCGGGTTATTCCCCGCCTTGATCCGTTATTCTTCTTCCTCAGCATCCAGGAGTTCCATGTTCAGGCCGAGGCCACGGACTTCTTTAACGAGAACGTTGAAGGACTCTGGAATACCAGCTTCAAAGTTGTCCTCGCCTTTGACGATGCTTTCGTAGACTTTCGTCCGTCCAGCAACATCATCCGATTTCACGGTCAGCATTTCCTGCAAGGTGTATGCAGCACCATAAGCTTCAAGAGCCCAGACCTCCATCTCACCAAAGCGCTGTCCACCAAATTGCGCTTTACCGCCCAATGGCTGCTGTGTGACCAGCGAGTATGGACCTGTAGAACGCGCGTGGATTTTGTCGTCCACAAGGTGGTGCAGTTTAAGCAGGTATTTAACGCCAACAGTAACCTGCCGAGAGAACTTTTCACCTGTGCGACCATCAAACAAGTCAGACTGTCCAGAAGTGTCGAAACCAGCACGTGATAGTGCGTCGTTCACGTCAACTTCTTTCGCGCCGTCAAATACTGGCGTCGCGATTGGAACACCGGTTTTGACGTTGCTGGCTGCATCAAGCAGATCAGCTTCGTCCATACCAGCAAGGCCTTCTTCGTAGACGTCATCGCCATAAGCCAACTGCATAGCTTCACGAACAGGCGTTAGATCGCCAGAACGTTTGTACTCTTGCAGAGCCTCATCAACATTGATGCCCAAGCCGCGTGCAGCCCAACCCATGTGTGTTTCAAGGATCTGACCAACGTTCATGCGTGATGGAACGCCAAGCGGGTTCAAACAGAAGTCGACTGGCGTACCGTCTGCGAGGAACGGCATGTCCTCCATTGGAACAACTTTGGAAATAACACCTTTGTTCCCGTGACGACCGGCCATTTTATCACCGGGTTGAAGCTTACGCTTCACGGCGATGAATACTTTGACCATCTTCATCACGCCTGGTGGCAAATCATCGCCACGACGTACTTTTTCGACTTTGTCTTCAAAGCGGGCATCCAAAGTACGTTTCTGTACTTCGTACTGCTCGTTCAAGGCTTCGACGATTTGTGCCGCATCTTCGTCCTTAAGGGCGATCTGCCACCAAGCAGAGCGTGGGTACGCTTCCAACATGTCAGCATCAACAGGCGCGCCTGCTTTTACGCCTTTAGGGCCTTTTGCAACTTCGTTACCCATCATCAGATCGCGAAGACGTGCGTAAATGTTGCGATCAAGGATCGCTAGCTCGTCATCACGGTCACGGGCAAGGCGTTCGACCTCTTCCCGTTCGATTTGTAGGGCACGTTCGTCTTTTTCGATGCCATGACGGTTGAACACACGCACTTCAACCACGGTGCCGAAGTCACCGGGTTTTACACGCAACGATGTGTCACGGACGTCAGAGGCTTTCTCACCAAAGATGGCGCGCAGAAGTTTTTCTTCTGGTGTCATCGGGCTTTCGCCTTTTGGTGTGATCTTACCGACAAGAATATCACCTGGCTCCACGTCCGCGCCGATGTAAACGATGCCTGCCTCGTCGAGGTTGCGCAGCGCTTCTTCACCAACGTTTGGAATATCGCGTGTGATTTCTTCTGGACCTAGCTTTGTATCACGTGCGGCGACTTCAAATTCTTCGATATGGATCGAAGTAAAGACGTCATCGCGTGAAACGCGCTCGGAGATCAGAATGGAGTCTTCGTAGTTGTAGCCGTTCCAAGGCATAAACGCGACGACCACGTTTTTACCCAAGGCCAATTCACCCATGTCCGTAGACGGACCATCAGCGATAACCTGACCTTTGGTCACGCGCTCGCCAACTTTAACCAACGGACGCTGGTTGATGCAGGTGTTTTGGTTGGAGCGTTGGAACTTACGCATGCGGTAGATGTCTACGCCTGCGTCGCCCAGCTCGAGATCTTCGGTCGCACGCAAAACGATACGTGTGGCGTCGACTTGGTCGATTATGCCAGCGCGTTTCGCCATGTATGCCGCACCAGAATCACGTGCCACAACTTCTTCGATACCAGTACCAACAAGTGGAGCCGTTGCCTGAAGCAATGGAACCGCCTGACGTTGCATGTTCGAACCCATTAGGGCCCGGTTCGCATCGTCGTTTTCTAGGAACGGGATCAAGGACGCCGCTACAGATACTAGCTGTTTCGGTGAAACGTCGATCAGATCAACGTTATCAGATGGTGCAAGCGTGTAGTCACCAGATTGACGTGTGCTGACCAAATCATTCTCGAAACGACCGTTTTCGTCCAACTTCGCGTTGGCCTGTGCCACAGTGTGGCGCATTTCCTCAGTCGCGGACATGTACTGCACTTCATCGGTAACCATGCGGTTTTCGACTTTGCGGTACGGTGTTTCGATAAAGCCGTACTTATTTACGCGTGCAAACGTAGCAAGGCTGTTGATCAGACCAATATTCGGACCCTCTGGAGTCTCAATTGGACACATACGGCCGTAGTGCGTTGGGTGCACGTCGCGCACCTCAAAGCCAGCACGTTCACGTGTCAAACCGCCTGGGCCAAGCGCTGAAAGGCGACGCTTGTGCGTAACCTCGGACAGCGGGTTGGTTTGGTCCATAAATTGTGACAGCTGCGATGAGCCGAAGAATTCACGTACCGCAGCAGCTGCTGGTTTCGCGTTGATCAGATCCTGAGGCATGACTGTGTCGATTTCGACAGAAGACATACGTTCTTTGATCGCGCGCTCCATACGGAGCAAGCCAACACGGTATTGATTTTCCATCAACTCGCCAACAGAACGCACACGACGGTTGCCCAAGTGGTCAATATCGTCGATGTCGCCTTGGCCGTCACGCAAGTGAACCAATGCTTTGATACAAGCAACGATATCTTCGCGATCCAGCGTACGCTGAGTGTCTTCTTTGCCCAAAGCCAAACGCATGTTCATTTTCACACGGCCAACCGCGGAAAGGTCATAACGCTCGCTATCGAAGAACAACGTGTCAAACAGGTTTGACGCGGCTTCAACGGTGGGTGGCTCGCCCGGGCGCATCACGCGGTAGATATCCATGAGCGCGGTGTCGCGGTTCATGTTCTTATCCATCGCAAGTGTGTTGCGCATGTATGGACCAACATTGATGTTGTCGATGTCGAGGACTGGGATGTCCGTGATACCGGCTTCGATCAACTCTTGGGCTGTGCCCCCGATAAGATCACCATCTTTGTCGTACTCAAGTGTCAACTCGTCACCAGCTTCGACATAAATCGCGCCAGTTTCTTCGTTGATGATGTCTTTGGACACGAACTTGCCAACGATATGATCGAATGGAACCAACAGCTCAGTTACGTTACCTTCGTCGATCAATTTCTTGACGGCACGTGGTGTAACTTTCTTGCCAGCTTCAGCAATGATCTCGCCAGTTGCTGCGTCGATCAAGTCATATGTCGGGCGTGTGCCACGTACACGGTCTGCGAAGAATGGGGCGACCCAGCCTTTGTTCTTCACGTATTTGTACTCGATGGTGTCGTAGTATGCGTCCATCATCGCTTCTTGGTCTAGACCAAGTGCGTACAACAGAGTTGTTACCGGCAATTTACGACGACGGTCGATGCGGCAGAACACGATGTCTTTTGCGTCGAATTCAAAGTCCAACCAGCTACCACGGTATGGGATAATGCGGCATGCAAACAAAAGTTTACCTGAAGAGTGGGTTTTACCTTTGTCGTGGTCAAAGAAAACGCCCGGTGAACGGTGCATCTGAGAAACGATAACGCGCTCTGTGCCGTTCACAACGAATGTGCCGTTCGGTGTCATCAGTGGCATATCGCCCATGAACACGTCTTGCTCTTTGATGTCTTTAACAGACTTCGCGCCTGTATCCTCATCCACATCAAACACGATCAAGCGCAGCGTCACCTTAAGCGGTGCACTGTACGTCATATCGCGCTGTTGGCATTCCTCAACGTCGTACTTGGGCTTTTCAAGCTCGTACTTTGAGTATTCCAAAATGGATGTTTCATTGAAATCTTTAATCGGGAAAACCGACTGGAAGACGCCAGTAATACCTTCACCATCGGTGGGGGTATCGGCCTCGCCGGATTTCAAGAACAGATCATACGATGATTTCTGTACTTCAATTAGATTTGGCATCTCCAATACTTCACGGATTTTGCCATAATATTTACGTAGACGTTTCTGACCAAGGAACGATTGCGCCATAAGACTAGGTCACCTTTCAGTTTTCTCAATTGAGACGAGCACCGTCGGGCCACGGCGCTAATCCCTACGAGACAGCGATAGAGAGGTCTATTCTTGCCACACATCCCACTGTGCAGCTCCCGACCTCTCCTGCCTTGGAAAATGCCTTTGACTTAAGGCGCTTACCAAGACAGGTGTCTTGCAATAGTGAACCGTTTCCCTGCGTGACATGTGGTGGTCAGAGGGGTGAAAAACGGTTCCTTATTGCGCGACAGAAAAAACGGGTTTCGAATCAATCGAAACCGCGTGAAACTGTGGAATAAATCGTGAAGGGTGCGAACGCAAGGGGTGTTGGCGGGATTACCAACCGACCAAGGTTCGCTTTGACCCTATAGTTTTCAGCGACCATCCTCTGAACAAACCTTTTGTTTTCGCCTGCTTCCCATCAATGACCCAAAATAACAGGCACCAGCCGCATTGTTTTCAATATGTGTTCGGGCCATGGTTATCCACGAACCATTTTCCTTACGAAAGTCCACGAATGCGCACCACAAAAACGATCCATGTAGTGTCCTGTCATGCAGAAGGTGAAGTCGGGGACGTCATCGTTGGAGGCGTGGCACCGCCACCTGGTGAGACACTTTGGGAACAGCGAAATTGGATTGCAAAAGATCAAACCCTGCGCAATTTCGTTCTGAACGAACCTAGAGGTGGGGTGTTTCGGCACATGAACCTGCTGGTGCCACCCAAACATCCCGATGCCCAGATGGGCTGGATCATTATGGAACCCGAAGATACACCGCCGATGTCCGGCTCCAATTCGATCTGTGTTGCAACTGTGTTGTTGGACAGTGGCATCATTCCTATGGTCGAACCCGTGACCGAGATGACATTGGAAGCCCCGGGCGGCCTTATACATGTCCGCGCGCAATGCAGTGACGGAAAAGCGCAAAGCATCACCGTGAAGAACCTACCATCTTTCGCGGGTGAGATCGGCGTCGAGCTCGACGTCCCCGGCGTCGGCTTGCTCACAGTGGACACAGCTTATGGCGGCGATAGCTTTGTTGTAGTGGACTCGCAGGCGTTGGGTTTCACTTTGGAGGCCGCTGAGGCAGGCAAATTGGCAGAGCTTGGTGTTCGCATCACCGATGCCGCGAATGAACAATTGCGCTTTCACCATCCCGATAATGCCGAGTGGGATCACTTTTCCTTTTGCCTTTTTGCCGGACCATTGGAACGTCAGGGCAATCATCTGACCACAAAAGCCGCAGTCTCCATTCAACCAGGGAAGGTAGATCGTTCCCCAACGGGAACAGCCTTGTCTGCGCGCATGGCGCTTTTGCACAGATCCGGTGAGATGAATGTGGGCGATACGATAACAGCACATTCCATAATAAACTCAGCGTTTCACGGTAAAATCCTTGAGGCAACCACGGTTGGGAACAAGCCTGCGATCATTCCAGAAATCACGGGTAGCGCATGGATAACAGGAACGCATCAACACATGCTGGATCCAAGCGATCCATGGCCTGAAGGCTATCGATTGTCGGATACATGGCCGTCCTTTCGATCAAAACCTTAGAAACCGCTCTGCGTCGATATCAACTACCCAACAAGTTTGCAGAACAGCATCTTGTCCACGCAACAGACATTATCGACCCTACAAACAAAAACGGCGCCTCCCGAAGGAGACGCCGTTTCCGAATTGCCAAAAGGCGAGAGGCTTAGGCCAACTCAACTTCCGCGCCAGCTGCTTCCAGCTTAGCTTTAACGTCTTCAGCTTCAGCTTTATCAACGCCTTCTTTGATTTTGCCACCAGCTTCAACCAAGTCTTTAGCTTCTTTCAGGCCAAGACCTGTGATGCCGCGAACTTCTTTGATCACGTTGATTTTAGAAGCGCCGGCGTTCTTAAGAACAACGTCGAATTCTGTTTGCTCTTCAGCAGCGCCAGCGCCGTCTGCAGGGCCCGCCATCATGACTGCGCCACCGGCTGCAGGCTCGATGCCGTACTCGTCTTTAAGGATAGTTTTTAGTTCTTGTGCTTCAAGCAGTGTAAGACCAACGATGTCTTCTGCCATTTTCTTAAGATCAGCCATTTTTAGCTCCGATACGATATTAATGTGTTCCAACGTGCAGTGTTTACTACACGCCGATATGACGTTTGCTTACGCAGCCGCCTTGTCTTCAACAGTAGACAAGATGGATGCAATGTTGCTTGCAGGTGCGCCAATGGCCCCAGCGATGTTGCTTGCAGGTGCGCCCAGCATGCCAGCAATAGTCGCGATGAGTTCATCACGGCTTGGCATTTTGGAAACAGCTGTAACACCAGCCCGGTCCAACGCGTTCTCGCCCATAGCACCGCCAAGGATTACGAAATTATCGTTATCCTTAGAGAAGTCCTCGGCAACCTTGGCAGCTGCCACAGGGTCCTCGGAAAAGGTTAGAACGGTCATGCCTGTCAACAAATCAGCAATGCTTGCACATGGCTTATCGTTTAGGGCGATCTTGGCGAGCCTATTTTTTGCAACACGAACAGCAGCACCTGCATCAGACGCCTTAGCGCGCAGGTCTTGCATGTTAGCAACTGTCAGACCGGCGTAGTGGCTTACCACAACAACGCCAGAGCTTTCAAAGATTTGGCCGAGTTCGTCGACCAATTGTTCTTTTTGTGCTCTATCCACAGTTTCACTCCAAATTTGGGGATTACTCCCCGGCTCAGTTCAGCCAAGGCCAATTTCGGCCCTGACAGTCGGGTCCTTACGGGTCCGCCAAAGATCGCCACGAACCTAAAAGGTTCGAAAAAATCCGGTTTTTCCCGTCTCAGGTCGGAATTATGAAACTTGCGAGCGTCGCTTTGCAGCTAAACTTGCAGATTTCACCCACCATCTCGGACGAAACACCTAGTCCGCCCGAATCTTCGAGCCGACTAAGTTCTGCTTCCATATGAAGTTATGTGGTGATTGTGAAGGGGTTTTCTGGCCTTCATCCCAAAAATCAACCACCTTGAGGACCTCTAGCCACAGACTGTAGCCGGACCATTCAATGTGCACGTTATAGCAGGTCCGTAGATGACAGTCCTGTTTTACAGTAAACCCTGCAGTGGCCCGTAAAACCCTAGCAAAACGACCAAAAATCTCCAATATCAAAGATAACGCGACAAAAGCGCGAACCAATGAGGCACGACATCGACGAAATCGACCACAGATGTGGATCGCTAGACCCAAGGTGAATTTTTGACACGTCAGGGGATCGTCTGGTACGAACAGGAACTAAGGGACACTTCGCTATGCGCGTAATTACATATGGTACGTTCGCCACACTTCACTATGGCCACATCCGCCTTTTGAAGAGAGCGCGAGAGCTTGGCAGCCATTTGACCGTTGCGCTGTCCTCGGACACCTTCAACCAATTAAAAGGTTAAGACGCCAAGTTCTCATGGGAGCAACGCAAGCTAGACCTTTAGGGTGTGCGCTACGTGGACGACATCATTTCCGAAGACGATTGGGAGCAGAAAGTGAGCGACGTCGCCACCCACAATATCGATGTTTTCACCATCGGTGACGACTGGGAGGGTAAGTTCGATTTCCTGAAAGAGCATTGCGACGTGGTATACCTTGGCCGAACACAAAACATCTCGAGCACAATGATCCGCGAACTGTCGCCAACAATAGATGGGCTGGGAAAAGTCATATGACCAATCAGAATTCAGAACTCCAAGAACTGCGCCAAGCCGTGTTGACTGAGCTTGAAACACCTTCAAAGAAATTTCGAGGCCGGGGCTTATTCTCAAAACTAAAAGCGCTGCGCACTTCCCCGCAAACACGCGAATGGTTGGGGCGTCGGTCGCGGTTGGTGTGCTGAAGCGTGAAAGACCACATAACACTTTGGCGCATATCAATGCCATGCGCGACATGATGAAGACCGAACAAGAAAAGCAACAATTCGAAAAACTGCATCAAATGGTAGTGAAGCACCTCAGCCCGCTTCACCTGACGCACCACGGATATATTGAGCCTGAGGTCCTATTCAAAAACGTCTCTCACAAAGAAATTTGGGATGGGATCGAAAGCCATATGAAAACGCTAAAAGACGCAGGTCATAAGGTTTTTCTGAATTCGGGCACATTGCTTGGTCTGGTTCGCGATGGGAAATTGATCGACCATGATAACGATATCGATTTAGCGATCATTCTGGACACAGGCGATGAAGATGCCGTTGTCGCCGAATGGGCCGCCTTTACCCAAGAAGTTCGTGATTTGGGCATCCTGTGTGAGGATCGTTCAGAACCACACAATGGGATGCTACGACTGCTGCCAATCATGGGTTATACTTGCGATATCTTTCCAGCGTGGTTTGCACAGAACAAGTTTTACGTGTTCCCACACACTTACGGAGAGATCGAACCAAAAGACGTTTACCCATTCCGAACGTGCAATATTTCTGGGCTGGATCAACCCGCAGTGCCTGAAAAAATGCTGGCGATCAATTACGGCCCAGGCTGGGACAACATGGATCCACTTTGGAAATTCGTACGCCCTGCAGGGTTTAAAGACTTTATGAAGAAGCTGAGCAAACTCGAAAACGCCTGATCGAAACAGCACATTCTAACTGATCACAGTTTAAATACAAAAAAGGCGGACCCAAGGGTCCGCCTTTCTAAATTCTAAATGCTTCTGAAGGCTTACTCGCCTGCAGCGCTTTCAACATCAACAGTCACACTTGGACCCATTGAAGAGCTAATAACGATCTTTTTCATGTAAGCGCCTTTGGCACCTGTTGGGCGTGCTTTAGCAACCGCGTCAACGAATGAACGAACGTTTTCAACAAGCTTTGCTTCGTCAAAAGAAGCTTTGCCAACACCAGCATGAACAACGCCAGCTTTTTCAGCTTTGAACTGAACTTCGCCGCCTTTGGCCGCTTTAACAGCGTCCGCAACGTCCATAGTCACAGTACCAACTTTTGGGTTTGGCATCAGGTTACGTGGACCCAAAACCTTACCAAGACGACCAACGATAGGCATCATGTCAGGTGTCGCGATGCAACGATCGAATTCGATCTTGCCGGACTGTACGATTTCCATCAGGTCTTCTGCACCAACAATGTCTGCACCGGCAGCTGTCGCTTCGTCAGCTTTTGGCCCACGTGCAAATACTGCAACGCGCATTGTTTTACCTGTGCCGTTTGGCAAGCCAACAACACCACGAACCATTTGGTCAGCGTGGCGTGGGTCAACACCAAGGTTCATTGCGATTTCAACTGTTTCGTCAAACTTTGCGTTTGCGTTGGATTTAACCAATGCAACGGCATCTTCAACTGTAAGGTTTGTTTTGCCAGCAAATGCTGCGCGGGCCGCTGTTGTGCGTTTTCCGAGTTTTGCCATCTTACTTCACCTCAATGCCCATAGAACGGGCAGAGCCCAAAATGATCTGCATCGCTGCGTCGATATCGTTAGCGTTCAGATCAGCCATCTTTGCTTCTGCGATTTCGCGAACTTGCTTCAGCGTTACAGAACCAACGATGTCACGTGACGGGTTCGTCGCGCCAGATTTCACTTTGGCAGCTTTTTTCAAGAAATATGACGCTGGTGGCGTCTTGATCTCCATAGTGAATGACTTGTCCTGGTAATATGAAATTACTGTTGGGCAAGGTGCACCTGGCTCAAGGTCAGCTGTTTTTGCGTTAAACGCTTTACAGAATTCCATGATGTTGATTCCGCGTTGACCCAATGCTGGACCTACGGGTGGGGATGGGTTTGCTTTACCAGCTGCAACTTGCAACTTCATAGACCCTACGAGTTTCTTGGCCATTGGCCTTCTCCTTTACAACACCCTCGGCACGCGCGCCTTAGGTTGGTTTGGTTGTGTGGTGCGATCAGGATACCGCGGCACCCTTCCCTCCCACATTGAAACAGCGCCGAAGCGCTGCAAGACGGGGCGCACCCCGCCGGCCAAATTACAGTTGTTTTGTAACTTGGGTAAACTCTAGTTCGACTGGTGTCTCGCGACCAAAGATCGACACAGTGACCTTAAGGCGCTGTGCCTCTTCATCAACTTCTTCAACCATGCCCTCGAAGTCTTCGAATGGACCGTCGGTAACTTTAACTTTTTCACCAGATTCAAAGTGAATGATGTTGCGTGGTGCTTCTTCGCCTTCTTGAACGCGGTTCAAGATACCGTTCACTTCCGTGTCACGCATTGGCATTGGGCGACCTTGCGGGCCCAAGAATCCTGTGACGCGGTTGATGGAGTTGATCAGGTGGTAACCACGATCAGACATTTCCATGTGAACCAAAACGTAGCCCGGCATGAAGCGACGTTCAGACGTCACTTTCTTGCCACGACGCACTTCGATTACTTCTTCTGTTGGTACCAGCACTTCATCAATGTCGGCTTCAAGCTCTTGCTCGATGACAGAAGTACGGATCTGTTCTGCAATCTTCTTTTCGAAGTTCGAAAGAACGCTAACCGAATACCACCGCTTCGCCATTTGCTTGCCTGCCTTATCTAGAGGTACTTGCCCATATGAGACTGCACCAGAATTTCTCAATTAGATCAGGCTCTTAGCCTGATACCACCCGAATACAAAGCGGCGCGCAACTCGAATCGCAGCACGCCGTAACATTGGGTTAGTGCCGCCGTTTACTCCGCAAAACGATCTATTTCAAGAGGTTGCGCACAACTTACCAAACCAATTTGGTCGTAGAAATTGTAAACGACTTTGGTTTAACCGAAGAAGTCTAGAACCGTGCGAAGTCCGCCACGGATCAAAATATCAACTGTCGCGAAGAACACCGCGGTCAATGCTGCCAAGATAAACACCATAACAGTCGTCAAAACGACTTCGCGGCGTGTCGGCCAAACAACCTTGGAAACCTCAGAGCGGACCTGCTGAATGAATTGAATTGGGTTGGTCATCGCCATGTTGCTTTTCCTTAAGCCTATATCACTGAGCCATTTAACCGCCTGCTATGGCGATTTCAAGGCCGCATATTCTCAACCGCTTGCTTGCATCCGTGACCATCGATTACCAACCACCTCTTGGTGTTGCTTCTCCGACACCTGAAGCGATTGAAAATCGGGTAAATACAGTGCGTCTACACGACCTTCAGGAAGGTAATCCAACAGGCCATCCCATCGCATTGCGAAGGCATCGAGGCGCACGGCCAACCTTTGCGCTCGTTCTGGCGAACGCGCAGCGAAGGACTGAAAGGCTTTGATAATAGCACCCCAAGTTCTATCGGAACCAAAAACCGCCAAACTGACGAGCAAAGCAAGGATCGCTATAACGAACGGAATGACGATCCAAGATGGGCGGAAAACCCCGATCAGTGCGAACACAGCCCAATACGCATGTTTACGTTTTGGCGTGATCGCCCATTTCTTGCGCCCCATGACAACCGAGATACGCGATTGATCGGTTTCGACCTTGGGTGCGGTAACTTTTTTCTCAACTGCAGCCTTACGCTTTGTGGTCAAGATGCCAGTCACGCGGGCCTTTACTGCATCCGTGGAACGCGCGGACGCCGCTGTAACCTCTTCAATCCGTTCTTTGGCCCCACTTTTGGCGGGTGCGGGCTCATGAAGGATTGCGCGGATCGCCGACATTGTCGGATCGGTATCATCGGTACTGTATGCGGACATTAAGAACACTCATTTAACAAGTTCACAAACCGTGGCGACCTGGCAGTGCCACCCAATAGCAAGAGTGCTCTTGCATAAAATTGTGGACAAGCGATGGCATAATTATGTCAAACCACGATTGACTTAGCCGTCAGGCAGCTCCGGCGCGCGCCCGACCCTCTCGGCCAATCGCGTGACAGTCAGCCCCTGCACGATGATTGAGAAGACAACGACAACGTAGGTCGCGGTCAGGATCAATGGCTTCCATTCCCCATCCGGCAAGGACAAGGCAAGCGCGACAGAGATACCACCCTTTAGTCCGCCCCATGTCATTATTGGGATCACACCCGCGCTAAAGTTACGGAAGGGCTTCAGCATCATAACCGGCACAGCCACCGCCACGAAACGCCCCAGCAATGCCAATGCGATCGCCAACGTACCTGAAACAAGCAAATCAAATTCGAACGCCACCGCGAAGACCTCAAAGCCGATCATCAAGAACAGAACCGCATTCAGGATTTCATCTATCAACTTCCAAAACGCATCCACATATTTGCGCGTTTCCTCTGACATGCCGTGGCGTGCTCCAATGTCACCAATCAACAACCCAGCGCACACCGCCATGATAGGGGCAGACACATGCAACCACACCGCCAACTCATACCCACCAAAGGCAAGGCCGAGGGTAATCAGAACCTCCAGCGAATAGTCGTCAATCAAACGCATTACGCGGAATGTCAGCCATCCCAAAGTAAGGCCCAGCGCGGCCCCACCAAGGGCTTCTTGCAAGAACAACATGACCGCTGGCCACAGGCCCGTTGCGTGATGGTCCCCACTTGGGAATGCCAGCCCAACAAGAACCAGAAACACCACATAGCCAACACCGTCATTAAACAGACTTTCACCCGCAATTTTGGTTTCCAATGATTTCTGCAAATCCGCTTCGCGCAGCACACCCAGAACGGCAACAGGATCGGTCGGCGAAATCAACGCACCAAAAATCAGCGCAATCATGATCGGCATACCGGTGAGCCAGTGAAACCCAAAACCAACGATAGTCGTCGAAAGGCCCACGCCAATGGTCGCCATCAACAAGATGACCAGCCATGCCTTGCGCAAATCAGATAATTTCACATGAAGTGCACCGGCAAATAGCAACAGCCCCAACATGCCCTCAAGCAACGCCTCGGAAAACTCAAGCTCCAGCACTTGTGCGCGAATTTGCTCCTCTACCGTCAGGCCGGGGAATAGCGCGTCCGTCACAATCACAACAAAGGATGCGATCAGCGCAACAACCAAAATACCGATCGATGAAGGCAGCTTCAGAAACAGGTAGTTGATGGCCCCAAAGGCACCCGCAAGGACGATCAATAGCGAAGCAATCTGAAGTAATGTCATAACGTTCCCGTCTGTTTTTTTACACGGGTATCATCATTCCACGCACACTACCAACTTCAGATAGTGAATGCCGGAAATGCGCATCACTGGTGACGGGCCATAAATTTATCCACGTCCGTCGGATCTGGTGCGGTCCCAGCAAACAGTTCGACGTAATGCTGCACACGCTCCAAACGCTCTTGCTGGTTTTCACTTACCTGCATCGAGATATAGCCGATCTGCGTATAAATTACAGTGAGACTACGCACCTCTGCCTGCTCATACGTGAACCCATGCCGCGCAAACATCTCAGCCACCGCTTTGATGCGACGCGTATCGGCCAGCGTCACACGCTGTTGTAAATCCACATCCACCCGCGCCCAATTACGAATCGCAAGATCAAGGCGCGCATCAAATAGCGTTGAATCCAACCAGCAATCCATAAGATTAAACAGCCCCTCAGATATGCTAGACGCATCCGCAGCGCAGCGATCCACAAGGTTGCCAGTGTTTTTGCTTTCCCATCGGCGTACCATCGAAGCGTGCAGCTCTGAAATATCCTCAAAGAACCAATAAAACCCTGTGCGCGTTAGGTTTAGGCGTTTGGCCAAGGGCATGATTTTGACCGCGTCGATCCCCTCAGAAATGAGCAGTTCATATGCGGCATTGCGCCAGATCTCTTTGGATCCGCGTTGGCGTGTTGGGGTATCTGTCATAGCTCTATCATAGTTTTATTGACACAAGTGTCAACTTTGCGGCAGGCTCCGAAAAACCACGCCCAAATGGGCACACTATAACTCTAGCGAAAGATGCCAGATGTCCAAAGATCCGTTGCTCCAGCCTTACCAGCTTAAACACCTGACCCTTAAAAATCGGATCATGACGACAAGTCACGAACCTGCCTATCCTGAAGATGGTATGCCCAAAGACCGCTACCGCGCCTATCACGCAGAGCGCGCAAAGGCGGGTGTCGCCCTGACCATGACGGCAGGGTCCGCTGCTGTGTCCAAAGACAGCCCGCCTGTGTTTAATAATATCCTTGCCTATAAGGATGAGGTGGTGCCGTGGATCCAAAACCTAACCGATGGCGTTCATGAGCATGGCTGCGCGGTTATGATCCAGCTGACCCACCTTGGGCGCCGTACCAATTGGAACAAAGGCGATTGGTTGCCAAGTGTCTCCTCATCCAAACACCGCGAACCTGCGCACCGTGGTTTTCCCAAGCTGATTGAAGACTGGGATATTGAGCGCATTATCAATGACTTTGCCGATGCTGCCGAACGCATGCAGGCGGGGGGCATGGATGGAATTGAATTGCAGGTCTATGGTCACTTACTCGATCAATTCTGGTCGCCCTTGACCAATGATCTGGTTGGTCCCTACGGCGCAGACACCCTTGAGAACCGCATGCGTTTCCCGATGGACGTGCTGGACGCCGTGCGCAAACGCGTAGGCGAAGAATTCATCGTTGGTTTCCGTTACACTGCTGATGAGGCACAAAAGGGCGGGATCACGGCTGAGGACGGTTTGTTGATTTCGCAGAAACTGGCCGAGACAGGCAAGCTCGACTTCCTGAACGTGGTGAAGGGCCGTATTCACACCGACCCTGCCATGACCGATCTGATCCCGATCCAAGGCATGGCAAACGCACCGCATTTGGATTTCGCAGGCGAAGTGAAGAAGCTGACAGGCATGCCAACATTCCACGCCGCTAAAATCCCGGATGTGGCCACGGCCCGTCACGCGATTGATTCTGGCTTGTTGGATATGGTCGGCATGACCCGTGCCCACATGGCTGATCCACATATCGTGCAAAAGATCATTGAGGGACGCGAGGACGACATCCGCCCCTGCGTTGGCGCGACGTATTGCCTTGATCGCATTTATCAAGCGGGTGATGCGCTGTGCATTCACAACGCGGCAACTGGGCGCGAGCTGACAATGCCGCACACCATTCCTGTGGCCAAGGACAAGCGCAAGGTCGTCGTCATCGGTGCAGGCCCTGCGGGTCTTGAGGCGGCACGTGTTGCTGCAGAACGTGGTCACAACGTGACTGTGTTTGAGGCCCAGCCGGACCCAGGTGGGCAGGTGCGCCTTGCCTCTCTTAGCCCACGCCGCCGCGAGATGATTTCGATCATCGACTGGCGCATGTCGCAATGTGCGGCGCGTGATGTGGTGTTCCACTTTAACACGTGGGCAGAGGCAGCAGATGTGACCGCACTGAACCCTGATGTGGTGATTGTAGCGACAGGCGGTATGCCAAACACGGAATTATACGAGTCCGGTCAAGAAGTTCAAAACGTTGTGACATCATGGGACATCATCGCAGGTGACGTGAAGCCGGCCCAAAACGTTTTGATCTATGACGAAAGTGGTGATCATCCTGCATTACAAGCCGCCGAAATTGCCGCCAACTCAGGTTCCACCGTTGAAATCATGACACCTGACCGCACATTCGCCCCTGATATCATGGCCATGAACTTGGTCCCATACATGCGTTCGCTTCAGGACAAAGACGTTACTTTTACCGTGACGCGCCGTCTCTTGGACGTGGCCCGTTCGGGAAACAAGCTGACGGCGACGATTGGCACGGACTATTCAGATCACAGTGACGAACGTGAATACGATCAGGTTGTGGTGAATTACGGGACTTTTCCACTAGACGAGTTGTATTTCGATCTCAAACCTCTCAGCTCCAATGAAGGTGCGGTGGATCAGGACGCTTTGATCGCAGGCGAAGTTCAAACCATTAAACGCAATGACACAGGCGCATTCCAGCTGTTCCGCATCGGGGACGCGGTGTCTGCACGCAATACGCACGCAGCAATCTATGACGCTTTGCGCCTCGTCAAGGACCTATAGGCCGATTACGCGCCTGACCAATAGTCTAAAATCGCGGTGTGTTTGGCGCACCGCGATACCTTTGCGCGTATTGTCGCACAATCCTGTATGGCGTGGTCGAACTCCCTATATCGCGAGTAGTATTATGGCGAACATAATGAAGCTTGGCCGATGGATACCCTTCTCTTATCGCGCATCCAGTTTGGTGCGAATATCTCTTTCCATATTTTATTCCCAACGATCACAATCGCCTTAGGCTGGATGCTCTTATTTTTTAAGCTTCGGTTCAACGCAACGGGTGATCGCAAATGGATGGACGCCTACATGTTCTGGGTCAAAGTTTTTGCACTGTCCTTTGCCATGGGCGTGGTGTCTGGGATCACGATGTCCTTTCAGTTTGGCACCAACTGGCCAGGTTTCATGGAAACGGTCGGCAACGTCGCGGGGCCATTGCTGGCGTATGAGGTTATGACAGCCTTCTTCCTCGAGGCCGTATTTCTGGGCATCATGCTGTTTGGTGCCTCGCGCGTGAAACCGTGGGTTCATACACTCGCAACCTTCTTGGTCGCCTTTGGCACAACTATGTCGACGTTCTGGATTATTGTTTTGAACTCTTGGATGCACACACCTCAGGGGTATGAGCTGCGCGAAGGTGTTGTTTTTGCGACCAACTGGTTCGACATCATCTTTAACCCGTCCATGCCCTACCGCTTTGTGCATATGTTGCTAGCCTCTGGTCTTACAGTCGCCTTCTTAATCGCAGGTATCTCTGCATTGCGCATGCTTTGGGGTGACAAAGGCGATGACGTGAAATCCGCGCTCAGAGTTGGCATCATCGCGGCGGCTGCTTTGATCCCAATCCAAATCTTGGCTGGTGACATGCACGGCCTCAACACGCTTGAACATCAGCCTGCTAAAGTCGCCGCGATGGAAGGGAACTGGGAAACCGGTCCAAATACACCGCTGGTTCTGTTCGCAATTCCAGATCAAGCCGCACGCGAGAACAGGTTTGAGATCGGCATTCCAAACGGGGCGTCATTGATCCTTAAACACAAAGCCAGTGGCGTTGTGCCTGGCCTTAACGACTTCACAGCGCAAGACGGCACAGTCATGCATCCCCGTGTTGCTCCTGTGTTTTTCAGCTTCCGCATCATGATCGGTACCGGCGTGGCCATGTTGCTACTGTCTTGGACGGGACTTCTGCTGTTGCGCAAATACGGTGCTGGGCACATGCCACGCCTGCCCCTCTACGCGTTCTGCGCCATGAGTTTCAGTGGCTGGATCGCGACTTTGGCAGGCTGGTACACAACTGAAATCGGTCGCCAACCTTGGCTGGTACAGGGCGTCTTGATGACAAAGGACGCTGTCAGCGATGTTTCTGCAGGAATGGTTCTGGGCACCTTGATTGGTTACCTTGTGATCTACGCGACGCTAATCTTCGCATAAATCGGTGTAATCACCTATCTGGCCCGCAAAGCCACCAAAGGTGAAAGCACGCCAAACCGTGGCTATCCCCGTGGCGGCGAAGCCAACGTAAAAGCCCTACAGCCGGGAGAATAACAATGGACATGTTTGGAGATCCAGCCATCTGGCTGCCATGGACCTTTGCAGCCCTCATGGGATTATCAATCCTGACTTACGTTGTACTGGATGGTTTTGACCTTGGCGTGGGATTGTTGATGCCTTTGACAAGGGAAGATGAAAAAGATCGACTTGTCGCCTCCATCGGACCGTTCTGGGACGCCAATGAAACATGGTTGGTTTTGGCCGTTGGATTGTTGCTGGTGGCCTTCCCACATGCACATGGGATCATCCTAACCGCGTTATACCTGCCCGTCTTTGTGATGCTGGTGGGATTGATCCTTCGCGGGGTTTCATTCGAAATGCGGGCCAAAGCGCCCATCACCCAAAAGCGCATGTGGAACAGTGCGTTCTTTGCGGGATCGCTGATGGCATCCTTAAGCCAAGGGTTCATGCTGGGCATGTATATCATGGGCCTCACATGGACACTGCCCAACATTGCATTCGCAACACTAACCGCCGTGTTCCTAACAGTTGGATACAGCTTTATTGGGGCAGCGTGGCTGATCTGGAAAACCGAAAACCAACTGCAGCGCAGTGCCATTCGTTGGGAAAAGGGCGGGATTTGGGGCCTAGTTCTAGGGATCGTTGCAATCTCTGCCGCAACTCCTTTTGTCAGCACACGCATTTTCGACAAATGGTTTAGCTTGCCGGAAATCTTCTACCTTGCGCCATTGCCAATCCTATCGGGTGCATTGGTGGCGTTTGTCTGGTGGCAATTAAGCCGCCTGCCACTTCAAAACGATCGCTGGTCGTGGACACCCTTTGCAACCGCAATCGCTCTGTTCAGCTTGGCTTATGGCGGAATGGCGTATTCATTCTATCCCTACATCGTGCCCGAAAAGATCACGATCTATGACGCGGCATCAGCGCCCGAAAGCCTGTTCATCATCTTGATTGGAACACTCTTCGTGCTGCCTGCCATCTTGGGGTATACGATGCTGTCGTATTATATTTTCCGCGGCAAAGCGACGGCACTGCGCTACGATTAAGCAATGGCTTAATCCCGCGTGGTGATCAAAGTTGGATGGGTAAAGTGGCAGGGGCGCACAGACTCGAACTGTGGGCCTACGGTTTTGGAGACCGTCGCTCTACCAACTGAGCTACGCCCCTACACAAGAGACTGATTACGCGGGGGAGACTTCATTGGCAAGATACAAAATGCGGCTTTTATTTAAGTTGGATAGGCACGCCTGTTTCCAAAACTATTTTTGAATTGCAATGCGAAGCTGCACTTAATCGCTAAACGATCAACACCACGAAATTCCATCCAATCGATCAGCAAAAGCTTTGTAGCTAAACGTGGCTTCGGCAGTAGGATCGGAGCCATCTATTTCCGTCTCATAAGTCTTTTTCACATGGCTTTCTGCAGCGTCCATCAAGCGATAGTGCAAAATCCTGACACAATTCGACCGCCCGATTTTGTCCGATCGTGCATCTCCTTCATTGCAGTAAATGTCATCAAAGAAGCGGTATCAAATCGAAACAGGTCAAGTCTGCCAACGTTTTGCGCTTAGCTGCGAGATCAAGGAGGAGGTCATTGTGAAGCTAAAGTTTAAACCTTTAAAATATACCATTAACGCTCAGGGTTAATAATCAGTCCTGAGCGCGGAGGAAAAGTACATCTTTTCGATAGTGACCGCCTTAAACTGCGCTAACAGAACCTACCTGTACAAAGTGCAGCTCTAAGGCAGCCCGCAGATCCTGCAGAGACTTAGGCTTTGTCAGATATCCATCCATACCTACGGCTAGGCATCTATCTCCTTCACCACGTAATGCGTTTGCAGTGATGGCAATGATTGGTGTACGCGCCAGCCCCTCAACTGCCTCTTTCTCACGGATCATGCGTGTCAGTTCAAACCCATCAACTGTTGGCATCTGACAGTCAGTTAGAATGAGATCACAACCGTCACGCTGCCATGCCTCGAAAGCTTTGGCACCATCTTCGACAACAACCGCAGAATGCCCAAGTTTCTCGAGCTGACTGGTAAGGACCACGCGGTTGATTTGATTGTCCTCAGCCGCGCGAATACGTGGCCCTCCGCCTTCTTCTACTTTTGCTGGCAAAGGTTGAATACTTGAATGGCGTATGTCTTGTTTTGGAAACTCAAGCTCAAAAACACCCACCAGTGTGTCGATTAACGCGGTGACCAAAATGGGCGAGGACGGTAATATGATTTCGCCGGCCAACTCTTGGTTTGCAAATTGATCCTGTGAATTAGACAAGAAAATCGTTTTGCTTTTTTCGGGAATTCCCCATGCTTCATGACCTGTTGAGCCATTCTCATCAACGTCTTCATCAATGCCACACGGGATAATGTAGGCAACGTTGGCATTCTGGGTTTGCGCCGCTTCAACTAATGCCTCCCTCGTTTCGAATGTCTTAAAATCAGCGTTGCAGCCTTCTATGAATTTTTTAAAACATGGCAACCCATCAACTGGGTTCTTAACGCTTGCGATAGTCTTGCCGGTCAAATCTGGAAGATCTATTTGGCCTTTTGCATCGACAATCGGAAACTGGACAGTAAAGGCTGAACCACAACCAATCTGACTTTCAACGCTCACCGATCCACCAAGTTTTTCTACCAACTGCGAAACAATCGCGAGGCCCAGTCCAGAGCCCCCGAAATCGTGATGCCTGACAGCTGCAGATTGCTCGAAGGGATCGAATAGGTTCTCAATAAACTCCTGAGCGATGCCAATACCATTGTCAGAGACCGTGAACTCCAAATCTCCCTTTTTGCTGAATCCGATGGTCAATAAAACTTGGCCTTTTGGGTCCTCTGGATGGCTTTTCGAGAATTTGATCGCGTTCGATAATAAGTTCAATGTTATCTGGCGCAATCGACCGGGATCGCAGCTTATAAATTTAGGCAATTGAGGGTCATAGCACATCGATAAAGTGACGTTGTGTGCGTCTGCAAAATGGCGAAGCGTGTCGGCGGACTTTTCAAACACCTTCAAAATTTCAGTTTGTTGAAGCGTCAATGCCAACTTACCTGCTTCAATTCGCGACATATCGAGAATATCTTCGATGATGGATAACAAAGCAGTTGAGGAGTCTTTGATAGTTTCAACTATTCGACTTTGCTCCGTTGTCAGCTTACTCGTCTCTAGAATTTCCACCATTCCTACAACACCGTTCATCGGTGTTCTTATCTCGTGGCTCATGGCCGCAAGGAAGTCGGATTTTGCGCGGCTTGCACGTCGTGCCTGCCGACGGGAAGCTTCGAGCCGAACCTGATCTGTGTGCGCTAAGATTCCAAAGGTGCCCATCTCAATACCTATAAGAATAAAAACCATGATCAATGTGCCGGGCGCGAGATAGTTCCTCGCAATATCTTCATTGACCAAAGGCGTCCCAAAAAAATCATTGCCAAGAACCAGGACAGCGCACAATGAAATGGCTGTCGCACAAAACGTTAGCATGAGATGGAAATTTTCGCGTCCGATTGCGAAAGTCAGAAAAGGCCCACCAAGAAGAACAAGATACATGATTTCAGGGTTGGCTGCAGAAGGAAGAGTGAAATTTGCTAACGTTACCGAGAGAATACCGAATGCGCTCCAAACGCTTCGAGCCAGTAAAGGCATCTCAAGAAGTGCTAGAACGACCGCTAGAACGGTGCCAAACAACGCTGGCCCAGTCAGTAACGCGATCACAGGCTCATCTAAATAAAAGGCCAGCCCCATCCATCCAAGACAACAAATGATAATACCCCAAGATGTTTTAATGATCACCTTGGTGTGTATGGATACGACGTCTTCCTCGAGGTTTTTTAATTCTTTGGGCAACGTTGGCTTCCTGTCAAAAGCATCAGTAACGAGGGTCGGTTTTCTTTACTGCATCAGGATGCAATGAATTCATATCAATATGTATAACAATTCGGAACATACGTATACGTTTCTACAAAGAACCTAATAGCAGTTTTTTGTGACTGGCCCCGATATCAGCTTTTATCTTTGTAGCACCGAGCGAACAAATCAATTTGTAGCTCTAACCAAACAAAGCCACCAATCAGGTTCACCACGCCTATTCCAAACGCAAAAGGCCGCCGGTTTCCCGGCGGCCTTTCGTTTATCTAGTGCGCGAACCGAAGCTCGCACAACGCTTATGCAGTGATTTTAGAAACCACGCCCGCGCCTACTGTGCGGCCACCTTCGCGGATCGCAAAGCGCAAGCCCTGTTCCATCGCAACTGGTGCAATCAACTCAACGTCGAACTTCAAGTTGTCGCCCGGCATTACCATTTCTGTGCCTTCTGGCAAAGTTACGGTGCCAGTAACGTCAGTTGTACGGAAATAGAACTGTGGACGGTAGTTCGCGAAGAATGGTGTGTGACGACCACCCTCTTCTTTGGTCAAGATGTATGCTTCAGCTTCAAAGCCAGTGTGTGGCTTAACAGAAGTTGGCTTACAAAGAACTTGGCCACGCTCAACACCGTTACGGTCGACACCACGCAGAAGAACACCAACGTTATCGCCAGCTTCACCACGGTCCAACAACTTGCGGAACATTTCGACACCAGTACAAGTCGTTTTCGCTGTATCACGGATACCAACGATTTCGATCTCTTCACCAACGTTGATAACGCCACGCTCAATGCGGCCCGTTACAACTGTACCACGGCCAGAAATTGAGAACACGTCTTCCACAGGCATCAAGAACGGCTGGTCAACAGCACGCTCAGGTGTTGGGATGTATTCATCAACAGCTGCCATCAATTTCTTGATGGAGTCAGCGCCGATCGCTTCATCGCGGCCTTCCATGGCTGCAAGTGCAGAACCAGGGATCACTGGGATGTCGTCGCCAGGATATTCGTAAGAAGACAACAACTCACGGATTTCCATTTCAACCAATTCCAACAACTCGTCGTCGTCAACTTGATCAACTTTGTTCATGTAAACAACCATGTGCGGGATGCCAACTTGGCGACCCAACAAGATGTGCTCACGTGTTTGTGGCATTGGGCCATCGGCCGCGTTCACAACCAAGATCGCGCCATCCATTTGAGCAGCACCAGTGATCATGTTTTTCACATAGTCAGCGTGGCCTGGGCAATCAACGTGTGCATAGTGACGGTTCTCTGTTTCGTACTCAACGTGAGCAGTAGAGATGGTGATACCACGTGCTTTTTCTTCTGGCGCGCCATCAATTTGGTCATACGCTTGGAAGTCACCAAAATATTTAGTGATCGCAGCAGTCAATGTAGTCTTACCGTGGTCAACGTGGCCAATTGTGCCAATGTTAACGTGCGGTTTATTACGTTCGAACTTTTCCTTAGCCATGATGGCACCCTTTGGTTGAGGGGTCGTTGTTGACCCGTGTACTTTGACGCGCGATTTATTGCCATTTTACATATAAATCAAGCACCAGTTATAAGAACTGCGACGTATCGCCCAAAGGCGTGGCAACTTAAGTTGCCTTACGCCTCCTATTCTCCAGTAAACCAGCCTTTTTCAGCTTTCTGGTTGGTCAAATAGCGTTCAATCGATTTCGCTGCGTTTTGACTGAGGTTCTTCAATTGCTCTTCAGCCGACTTGGTATACCCAGAGCCAAGAAGCGGGCCTTGATCCAGGGACTCAAGCACTGTGATTTGATGAGCCTTGGTATTCATTTTCGCATTCGCTGCGTTGTCCCAAACCGTAATGTTTACAATCATGATTGATTTCGGAGCCAGCACTAAAGGGATGCCCGGCACGGCCAAAACGTAGCCCTCAACGCTCACACCAAAGTGGTACAGCTTTTCACCCTCATAACGATCAAACCGTTCGGCAATCGCTGTTTGTAAAGCGGTGGTCAGCTCCTCTTCAGTCGCATTTCGGCTCAGCGGTCCTTTGACAACCTTAGGGGCTACGACAATGTTGTGGCCTAATCTGAAATCGCCCAGTGGCTCAGGTGCGTCTTGCAAATCAGCAGCGCCGTTACAGGCAGCAACGCTCAACATCAGTAAACCGCCAAAAATTATACGTAACATATCAATCCTCCCCAAAGGTTTCGCACTGCGATACAGCAGCACGCCCATGCACGCAATCGGCGACAAGGATTGCCATCGGCCCTGCGGCACTTATATCAATCATATAACCGTGGAGTATGATCATGCCAGACACCACCCGCCCAGCCGCAAATCCTGTATCCGTGCCGTTGGTCAATGAACCATGGGGGATCTTCAAAAGCCTAAGTGTTGCGCGCAAAAACCTACTGCGTATCTTACCACAGATTGCGACCAAACAGGCGATGGTATCAGGCAAAACAGGCAAGCGTTGGCACATGGTGATGGACCCCGGTGCAATACGCGAAATCTTGCTGGATCGCGTGAATGACTATCCGAAATCGGACGTCACCAAGAACCTGCTGAAACCCGCCATTGGGGAATCACTGTTCGTGGCCGAAGGAGCCCATTGGCGCTGGCAACGCCGCGCTGCCGCCCCCGTATTTACCCACCGCAACATGATGAACCTTGCGCCGATCATGACCTCTGCCGCGCAACGGGCCACCCAGCGCATTACGGACGCAGGCCCACGCGGAATAGATATGCTAGACGAAATGGTCACCACCACATTTGACGTTATTGCGGATGTGACATTTTCGGGCGGCGATACGTTCGATCCTGATGGTGTACACAACGCGATTGATGACTACATCGCCGAGGCTGGCAAAATTTCACTGTTCGATATCCTAGGGGCACCGGATTGGGTGCCACGCCCCGGGCGGATGCGGTCTGGCAAGGCCATGAAAGAGATGAAGGCGATGGCGGATAAGACAATCGTTGATCGCGCCGCACGTGACCATGAAGGCGTGCCCGACCTGTTAGATTTGCTACTGGCCGGCGTTGATCCAGAAACCAAACGCAAAATGAACACAGCCGAACTGCGCGACAATCTGCTGACCTTTATCGTAGCGGGGCATGAAACAACGGCCCTCACATTGGCATGGTCGATGTATCTGATGGCCTTTGACCAAGACGCCCAAACACGTGCGCGCCAAGAGGCCCAAGATGTATTGCAAGGGCGCGCCGCCACAGGTGACGATGTCGCCAGCCTGCCCTTTATTCGCCAGGTCATCGACGAGGCACTGCGACTTTATCCACCTGCAGGGATCATTTCACGCACGGCGCAAAAAGACGACACCCTATGCGATCGTGAAATTCTAACAGGCGATACGGTTATGGTGCCAATCTATGCGCTGCATCGAAACGAACTGTTGTGGGACGACCCCGACAGCTTCCGCCCTGAACGTTTTGAAGATCGCAAAGCCGTGCCGCGCTATGCCTACCTGCCGTTCGGGGACGGACCACGCATTTGCATCGGCGCATCCTTCGCATTGCAAGAGGCCGTGATCATTCTTGCGACACTACTATCCAAGTTCAAATTCACCCCCATCAAAGGACGTGCGCCAGAACCGGTGATGATTTTGACACTGCGACCAGAAGGCGGAGTTTGGTTAACAGCTGAGCCGGTTTAGGGATAAAAGATAACTCATTTCCCGATACCAAAATTACTGCAAAACTTCATTATAGGTAAGACCAAATGTCGGCTTCGAGCTCAGAGTTGCATGTTAAAAATTCAAAGCAATGTCACACATTTTAGGAATTAATCACACCGAACGCGACGATATTCGTGGCTACCTACGTCAGCGGGCAATGGTTCCGAACGAGGCGTTGCGATCGTACAGATTGTAGCTGATTGACCTTCGACATGTTCGTATCCATCAATTGGATCGTAGAAAAACTGACCATTCACAATCAAACAGCGCATAGGGGCAACACCGTGGCAGGATGCTGTATTTGCCGCAATTTCGAAGGTTTCACGGTCGCCGTCAGCACCCGTTACGTCATTCGGCATACATGCCACGGCAAATAATGGAACCGCAAATAAAACTATAACCAATTTTAACATTTATGCTCTTCTTGTAATTAGTAAGGTTGGGTAGCCCCAATACTCAAAAGCAGAATTATCGACAATACAGATAGCCACCTGCAACTAAGCCCACGGTACTGACCCTCAATCACAAATCGCCTTAAGCGCGTTCCACTCAGCATCATCCAACACAGGCGTTGTCGTCCCCTGCCCTTTGGCAAACTCTGTCGCGAGGTCCGCACGTTCTTGAGTGTCAGGGTGGCTGGACAGATAGATTGGCAGGTCAGGCATTTCATCTTCTAACCCATTCAGGCTACCAAAAAAGTCAGCCATACCAACTGTGCTAACGTTCGCGGCTTCGAGCATGTTGTGGGCAAATGTATCCGCTTGGGCTTCGGCTTCACGGGTGTAGGATGCATTCAATGTATATTCAGCGATCACAACAGCGGCTGTTCCCCCTGCAAAATCACCAAACACCATAGACAGTAGACCTGCAGAGCCAGCGGCCCGTAACGCCCCGCGCGTTGCATCGCGCGATACCACGTGGCCGATCTCATGTGCAAGAACGGCGGCCATTTCATCAGGGCTTGTGGCCTGTTGAATCAAACCATCGACAAAAACGATCTGTCCACCGGGGGCTGCGAATGCATTCACCATTTCATGGCGCATGACCGATACGTTCAGTTCATAGTCTGTTGGCGACGTCGCTGTAAGGCGCGCAACCATCTTGGCCAATGCCGCGTCACCCTCTGGTGTTGAGCACACAAGTTCTCCAGCCGTACTGCCGCCAAAGAACCGTTCCATTTGCCGCACGACAGCTTTGCCATAGGCAACTTCACGTTTGATAGGGATGATATAGGCCAAGGTGTTGGCCATTGCCGGCAAGATGACAAAGATCATCAGCACAATCGCCCCAACAGCCATGCCGATGCGCGTTACAATTTTGCGTCCAGATCCTTCCGGCAGATCCCGCTTGCCCAATTCAGGGCATAGCATTTTTATGTCTGCAATCAGCTGTGGGTCATCGACGGTAAGACGCGCCTCTTCGATCAAGGCGCTGTCGATTGCAGTGTCGGCACGCAGGGATAGAACAATCTGGTCCGTGCGTGCCTGATCCGCCAAAGCACGTAAGTCCTTTAGCGGCCATCGCAGCAACCCATTCGGCAGCTCCGGATGTGAAAGCCGCAAGAACTCGCTGTGTTCAAGCGATGCGTCCACATCCAGACGTCGGCCTGTTGCACCGACGAAATACCGACACGATACCGACGTCATACCGACACCTCGTTTTGCATCAAATGGCACCGCCAATATCAAGCGCATCGGCAAAGCCGTCTGCATCTGCACCTGCGTCTGCACTGCGCTGTTGGATCGCATCAAGATGCTCTGCGCCTGACAATGACATGTTTTCGACGACATGTCCGATGATTGGCTGGGTGATCCAGATAAACGACAATGCGCTCAGCAAAAGAAAGAAGCCGATGTAAGCCACAAAGCCAATGATGCCCAATGCGCCGCCAATAACACCCATAAATTCCGACGGTTTCTGAAAGTCCACTGAGTTAAGTAAAACCGCGCCGACGCCCGCGAAGACAAGACCAATAACCCCACCAACAAGTGCAATCAGAAGGGTTCCCTTAATCGCAATTCCAACAACTTTACCCGCTTGCCCACCGCTATAAAAACCAATCTGACCGTTCAGAAGTTTGTTTCCAGTCAGATAGTTAAGCGCGAAGATACGGTAATAGACGCTGCCGAAAATCAGCCAGATGTAGCCAACAACGACTAAGAAAATTGCGGCACCAATAACGTCAAGCATGACACCAACTGCACCTGCAGCGATCAAGATTAAAAAGCCAATCCCGATGTGTTTTAATCCCGGATAGAGGCTTTGCCAGCGACCATTTTGCACGAACTGCGCATCTCCAAACCATGTGCGATCTGCCATGTATTTTTCTAACTTGAACGTCTGCCTTGGAACCATAAGTCCAAGGGTGATGATGGTAAGAAAGCTATGAGCGATTGCCCGCCACACAAAGCCCCACGCCGCGCTGTCCATCCCAAAACGGATACCCCGCCAGCGCGTGCGCGCCATTTTGTAACGACGCGCGCGGTATTGCGCGAAGAATATCAAAGGCATCGCTGCAAAGAATGAAATGTAGATCGAGGCGATTTGGGCGATCTGTCCCGCCGTTGTTGTTGCATCAGCCATTAAGCTTAGGCCGAAAAACAGCAAGATCATTTGAACGATCCCCAGATAAATCGCCAAAACAACGATTGCGACCAAGAAGCCCAAGAACTTCTCTAAGCCAGTGCCCGTATATTCAAAGCTATCTTGACCCGCAGCAGTGCCCGACCAAAGATATTTGCGGATACGGGTCTTAGCCCAGAAGCGATAAATGCCTAGTGTAATCAATGTGAGAAAGCTGGTTTTCATCACCAGCCGGAAAAGTGTTTTTTTGTCGCCGTGATATCGACCAATCAATTGTTCACTCATAATACGTCCCTCTTGCGCACGCTTAATACACGCGCGTCATTTAAAGATGAGAGTACGTTACCTTCAGTTGAATCGATTGTCCCGCGGAAATCCGCGTGGTGCCATGCGACCCGCGCTCGCGCGTTTTCCTTGCCACTCTGCCAACTCGGTTTCCGTGCGCGTTCGACCCGCGGGATCAAGCCAACTTAGACCAGCCTCAAGCGTAAAGGTCGTGGCGTCAGACAAACCACCATCTTTGTACTTTTGCAAACGAACGCCTTTACCACGGCCCATTTCTGGCAATTCATCCAGTGGGAACACCAGTACTTTACGGTTCTCACCAACAACAGCGACACTGTCACCATAGGTAGGTTTACAAATCAGCGCCTTAGTATCACCGCGCACGTTCAGAACCTGCTTACCGCTGCGCGTTTGGGCAACAACATCATCTTCTGGTACAATAAATCCATCACCAGAAGTTGAGGCAACCAACAGTTTGCGGCCCGGTTTGTGGATCATGATATCAAGAATTTCAGCCTCATTCGGCAGATCAACCATCAAACGTAACGGCTCACCCATTCCGCGCCCACCGGGCAAGGTTGAGGCGCTTAGCGTATAGAAGCGACCATTCGCACCGAAGACCAACAAGCGGTCAGTGGTTTCGGCGTGAAAGATAAATCGTGGGCCGTCGCCATCTTTGAATTTCAACTCGCGGTTCAAGTCGATGTGGCCCGTCATGGCACGGATCCAACCCATTTGACTGCACACGACAGTAATAGGCTCGCGGTCAATCATCGCTTCAAGCGGCACATCGGTCACTTCGCCAGCTTCAGCAAATGTCGTCAAGCGTTGGCCACGTGCCACGCCGTCAATAACCCAGTCTTTGCCAAACTGCTTTTTCGTTTCTTTCAACTGATCGGAAATCTTGGTCCACTGGATGTCTTCGCTGTCTAGCAAATTCTCAAGCCCAGCGCGTTCTTCCATCAAGGCAGCTTGCTCGCGCAGCAGCTCGATTTCTTCCAAACGGCGCAAGCTGCGCAGGCGCATGTTAAGAATGGCATCAGCCTGAACTTCAGACAATTCACCACCACTTGGCGCAGGCGAAATATAGTCTTTTTCGTCCATCGCACGCTTGTGGTCTTTAGACCAATCTTCGCGCATCAATGCTGCTTTGGGGTCTTCGTCATAACGGATGATATCAATGACACGGTCCAGATTCAGGAACGCAACGATAAAGCCTTCCAACACTTCAAGACGGTGATCGATTTTTTCCGTCCGATGGATCGAACGACGGATCAAAACCTCGCGGCGGTGATCAAGGAACGCGCGTAGCACTTCCTTCATCGAACAGACCTTTGGCGTCAGGCCATCGATCAAGACGTTCATGTTCAGTGAGAACCGCACTTCAAGATCAGAACTGCGGTACATCATGCCCATCAACACTTCGGGGTCGACGTTCTTCGAACGTGGCTCAAGCACAAGGCGGATATCGTCGGCAGATTCGTCACGCACATCCGCTAGAATTGGAATCTTTTTCAGCTGGATTAGTTCCGCGATCTTTTCGATCAATTTTGATTTTTGAACCTGATACGGAATTTCTGTAATAACGATCTGCCACTGACCGCGCCCAAGATCTTCGATCTCGTAACGACACCGCAGACGGAATCCACCCTTACCTGTACGGTATGCTGTCGCGATGCTTTCCGGGCTTTCAACAATGATCCCACCAGTTGGGAAATCAGGCCCCGGCACATAATTCAACAGCGTATCGTCGCGCACATCAGGCACTTTGATCATGTGCAAACATGCGTCGCAAAGTTCAGAGATATTGTGGGGAGGGATGTTTGTTGCCATCCCAACAGCGATACCACTGGATCCATTGGCCAATAGGTTCGGGAACTGCGCCGGCAAAACAACAGGCTCAGTCAGTGTACCGTCATAGTTTTCACGAAAATCAACTGCGTTTTCGTTCAAGCCTTCCAGCATTGCCTCAGCAACAGCCGTCATGCGCGCTTCAGTGTAACGAGCCGCCGCGGGGTTATCACCGTCAATGTTCCCAAAATTGCCTTGGCCATCTACCAGTGGAAAGCGCACGTTGAAATCTTGGGCCAAGCGGGCCATCGCGTCATAAATCGCGGCATCGCCATGTGGGTGATAGTTGCCCATCACGTCGCCTGAAATCTTGGCCGATTTGCGGAAACCACCATTTGAAGCCAACTTAAGTTCACGCATTGCATAAAGAATACGGCGGTGAACCGGCTTCAGACCATCGCGCGCATCAGGCAAGGCACGGTGCATAATTGTGGATAAAGCGTAGGTTAGATACCTATCACCCAGCGCACGGCGCAGAGGTTCGCTTATGTTCATGTTGGGTGTGTCATCAATATCAGCCATACATGCTGTGTACCCGCGCATTTTGCAGGGAACAAGCCGCCAATCTTGTGCAGAGGATTCTTCTATTGAAAACTCGTTGCATCAATGACACTTGATGCGCGAATGCATAATTTTTTCCCCCTAACGGGCCAAGCAGCTTCGGCTATGTGATATTCAAAATATGAATCGCCTCTGCCAAGGCGGTACATGCCTTTGGGGGGCGTTAAATGGTTAAGTTCATCGCTATTGCATTTGGGTTTCTAGGTTTAGCTTTTTATGAGCTAAGCGGTGGATCAGACTTTGATGGTGAAGCCTTACGGCTGAGCCGTGTTGAAGTCGGACCCGTCAAGCAAGGCCTTCCTAAGATTGCAGATGCCGCAAAAGACATAGGTTCCGACGACGCTGAGCTTGAAGTAAGCCGCGCCGCCGTGAACTTGGTTTCTGAAGAAAAATCAGAGATTGTCGCATCGGGTGTAACACTGGCTCAGCCTGAAAAAGTTGAGGCTACACCTGTTTCGTTTGTTGTGGACATCGTCGAAGAACCGCTTGGAGAGTTGGTTCTGCCCAGCTTGATCGCAGATCCTGAAGCCTTTGAAGTGATCACATCGTCATCCACTCAAGACGTCCGCATCGTATCAGGAGACCGCGTCAATGTTCGCGGGGGTCCGAGCACAGATTACGAAGTCGTTGGTCGACTGACCCGCGGCGTGGAAGTCGAAGTATTGGACGACAACGGTGGCGGATGGATTGAAATGCGCTCGCTCGACGGTGTGACATTCGGTTGGATGGCTGATTTTCTGCTTAGCGACAGCTGAATATCACAGAACAGCGGCATTGTTCGCGCAAATTAAATGAGCAAAAAAGATGGTGAAACGATCGATACTGATAACCGGCTGCTCATCGGGAATTGGCCTCGCTGCTGCGATGAGACTCCGTGAAGAAGACTGGCGAGTTTTCGCTTCCTGTAAGCAACAAGTCGATTGTGATCGCTTGCGTACAATGGGCTTTGAAGCCCCCCGTATCGATTACACCGACACCGAAAGCATCCACCAAGGCCTGAACGAGGTTCTCGAGGCGACAGACGGCACGCTTGATGCCCTGTTTAATAATGGCGCTCACGCAATCCCGGGCGCGGTTGAAGACATGCCAACGGACGCCCTGCGTTCAATCTTTGAAGCAAACTTTTTTGGATGGCATGAGCTTACGCGCTCGTTACTTCCCATTATGCGGGCTCAAGGCCATGGGCGGATTATTCAATGCTCATCCGTCTTAGGATTAGTGACGATGCCATGGCGCGGTGCATATAACGCCAGCAAGTTTGCGCTCGAAGGTCTGACCGACACCTTACGCATTGAAATGCGCGACACAAATATCAAAATCGTTTTGATTGAACCGGGCCCCATCACCACCAAATTCCGCGAAAATGCGATCCCGCACTTTGAACGCTGGATCAATTGGAAAGACGCTGCACGTGCACCTCAATATGAGACAAAGTTGCTAAGCCGCCTTTACAATTCAAACGGCCCAGATCCATTTGAATTGCCACCTGAAGCCGTTGTGCAAAAACTGATTCATGCGCTGGAATCCAAACGTCCACGTGCGCGATATTTTGTCACGACCCCCACTTATGTGATGGCAGGTTTACGACGTTTACTGCCAACATGGGCGCTGGATTGGGTGCTGTCGCGCGTTTAACGGAAAAGTCTTCGCTTTTGGCGTTCCCACAGCTACATCAGATGAGAATTAAGACGAATTGGAGAGCGCCATGTTGAGTGGATCGATGTTTTACGTACTGACTATTGCTGTGCTGGCGGTCATTGTTGCCCTTATGTTTGGACTCAGCGGCTTGGCCCGCGGCAAAGGCTGGGCCCACAGCAATTCAAACAAATTGATGCGTTGGCGGATTATCCTACAGGCTGTTGCCGTGGTTTTGATCCTGATTTTCGCCTACCTAAAACGCAACGGAGGGTAACCCCATGGTCGTCCTAAATAAGATTTATACAAAAACTGGCGATGCTGGCGAAACCGCTTTGGGTGATGGCGCACGTGTTGCGAAACACTCAATGCGCGTTGCTGCTTATGGCACATCTGATGAATTAAACTGTTTTGTAGGCGTTGCCCGCCTGACCTCAGAAGGTGCTGTTGATGAGGCTCTTAGCCGAATTCAAAATGACCTATTCGATCTAGGCGCAGACATGTGCAACCCAAACATGGAAAAAGATGCTGAGGCTGAATACCCGCCGCTTCGCGTAGTAGATGCACAAGTGAAACGTCTTGAGGCCGAAATCGATGCCATGACCAACGTTCTTGAACCATTGCGCAGCTTCATATTACCGGGTGGTTCCGAACTAGCAGCACAATTGCACGTTTGCCGTACCGTTGCGCGCCGCGCTGAACGCCTGTCTGTAGAGCTGGCAACCATGGAGTCTGTTAACCCGGCCGCCGTGAAATACCTAAATCGTCTGAGTGACTGGTTCTTCGTTGCGGCGCGCATCGCCAACAATGGCGGCAAGGACGACGTGCTTTGGGTTCCGGGTGCAAACCGCTAATTTAAAGAAAACTCCGAAAAATACATTCGACGCGGCGTCCGATAGCGCAAACATGACGATTTTGTACTGTTGTGGCTGCCGATGCTTCGCTAAGAAATACCCAAAGTGTTGAACTTATCCAAAAGGGATGGGTCGTATTAAAGGAGAAAGACGCTCATGAAGGTGCTTGTACCTGTCAAACGCGTGATCGATTATAACGTGAAGGTTCGTGTCAAAGCGGACGGCTCCGGTGTTGATCTCGCCAACGTCAAAATGTCGATGAACCCGTTTGACGAGATTTCAGTCGAACAGGCGATCCGCCTCAAAGAAGCAGGTCAAGCGGACGAAGTGATCGCTGTGTCTGTTGGCGTAAAACAATCCCAAGAAACGCTGCGCACTGCACTCGCGATGGGTGCTGACCGCGCAATCTTGGTTGTTGCAACTGATGACGTTCACCAAGACATTGAACCATTGGCCGTTGCTAAGATCCTGAAAGCGATCGTAGACGAAGAGCAGCCAGGCTTGGTCCTTTGTGGCAAACAAGCAATCGACAACGACATGAACGCAACCGGCCAAATGTTGTCCGCATTGATGGGTTGGTCGCAGGCGACATTCGCGTCCGAAGTCGAAGTCGCTGGCGACAAAGCCAAGGTTACGCGCGAAGTCGATGGTGGCCTCCAAACTATCGAAGTAAGCATGCCAACTGTTGTAACAGTGGATCTACGTCTGAATGAGCCGCGTTATGCGTCTTTGCCAAACATCATGAAGGCTAAGAAAAAGCCAATGGATGAGAAAACGCCAGCAGATTACGGCGTAGACGTGTCTCCACGTTTGGAAGTTACCGATACAACCGAACCAGCGACACGTGCGGCAGGTATCAAGGTTGCGTCAGTCGATGAGCTGATTGCGAAACTTAAAGAAGCGGGGACTGTATAATGGCTGTACTTCTTTTAGCTGAAGTGACTGACGGCGAACTGGCAATGGACGCAACAGCAAAGGCTGTAACTGCGGCTGGCGCGTTGGGCGACGTGACTGTTTTATGCACTGGTTCAACATGTTCCGCGGCAGCGGCTGAAGCGGCGACCATCACTGGCGTTGCTAAGGTTCTTTGTGCAGAAGACGCAATCTACGGCAAGCGTTTGGCGGAGCCAGTTGCCGATTTGCTGATTTCATTGTCCGGCGATTATGAGCACATCGTTGCGCCAGCAACGACTGATGCGAAGAACATCATGCCACGTGTTGCAGCCTTGTTGGACGTAATGGTGATTTCTGATGCAACTGCGGTTGTTAATGCGAACACCTTTGAGCGCCCAATTTATGCAGGCAACGCGATCCAGACAGTCAAATCTTTGGATGCGAAAAAGGTCATTACCTTCCGTGGTGCAACATTTGATGCCGCTCCAGTTGGTGGTTCTGCCACAGTTGAAAACATTGCTGCAGCTGCTGACCCAAGTCTATCTTCATGGATTGAAGACAAGGTAGCAACATCTGATCGCCCAGAACTGACATCTGCAGGTGTCGTTGTTTCTGGTGGTCGTGGCGTTGGATCTGAAGAAGACTTTGCTCTGATCGAGAAACTTGCTGACAAACTGGGTGCCGCTGTTGGCGCATCCCGTGCAGCAGTCGACTCAGGCTATGCACCCAATGATTGGCAGGTTGGCCAAACAGGTAAGGTTGTGGCCCCTGAATTGTATGTTGCGGTCGGTATTTCTGGCGCGATCCAGCACTTGGCTGGGATGAAGGACTCCAAAGTCATCGTCGCAATCAACAAAGACGAAGAAGCACCTATCTTCCAAGTTGCGGACTATGGATTGGTTGCCGACCTATTCGACGCCGTTCCAGAGTTACTAGAAAAACTGTAACTCTCGTCTCAATTACTCTGAAAGGCCCGCTCCCAAGCGGGCCTTTTTTATTTCCTCAATTCACTAAAATTTCCAACAATGCAGCCGCCGCCTCTTGATGTGCTGCAGGTCCCAAGAGCTGCTGTGCTATGGGTGTTTCCATTGGGCTAAAAACCATCCCTTCTGTACCAAGGGCACAAGAAGATGGCGATGCTGTCACTTCAACCAGCTCAGCGGGCATTGAACGCAGTTCTTCGATCATCTCACGCGTCACAAACCACGGGTCTTTTTCTTGGTCCGGTGGAAACGTGTCATCGGGTGCATGGTCCGCGAACCAAAGCAAAACAACCTTTCCCTCAATCTTGCCCAGCAACATCCGCATACGAGCCAACCACGCCTGCTGCAGTTCCACGACGACGGTATCAAAACGCCCCGGAGACAACCTGTACAGACGATGAAGCATATGTTTGTTAAAGTTGAACTCCGCAAAATCCACTTCTCGGTAGATCGCTTGCAACAAGGTGGACGGCTTCAAAAACCGGTCGTTTCGCCGTGGGTGGACAGTATAGAACCGATTGGACATGTTGTGTGCGCCCATCAGCTGTAGGACTGTTACATCAGCACCAGACGCTATTTTGACTATCTGTGGATCGGTAGCGAGCACATCCACCCCTGCGTTCACACAGCCAAGGTTGACACAGGTCCGCCCTATGCTTTGCTCAATCAGTTCAGGAAATGGATTCGCGATGAACTTTCCGTATGTTTCGGTTCCCCCGAGAAAAGCAATGTATGGTTCTTTTAAGGGCCGCCTAGGTCCCCGAAATAACAATTTGGACGTGCCATACCGGCACGGCAGGTAGTCGAGGGCCCCCGCCCCAGCGCATCATAGGTCATGCTAAACCACTCCTCTTTTCACCCACTAAGAGGTATCGCAGCGAAGCCCTTAAATTCGGATAAGATATTATGAACATATGTTCATACCTTGCTCTTGGACCTGCCACGGCCCTATGATGATATTAAGCAGTTAAGGGACCAAAATGGACATTCAAAAAATCGGTATCATTGGTGCAGGCCAAATGGGGAACGGCATCGCGCATGTGATGTCTCTTGCTGGCTATGACGTATTGCTGAACGATGTGAATGAAGATGCGCTTATGCAGGCGATGGCACGTATCGATAAAAACATGGAACGCCAAGTGAGCCGTGAGAAAATCAGCGCCGAAAATAAGGCTGCTGCGATCGGACGGATCATCACAACCAGCGCGTTGCCAGACCTTGGCCAAACTGATCTGGTCATCGAGGCGGCAACAGAGAAAGAAGTTGTAAAGCAAGCAATCTTTGACAGCCTACTGCCCTATCTCCAGCCACATACTATTTTGACGTCGAACACATCGTCCATCTCTATCACCCGACTCGCCAGCCGCACGGATCGTCCTGAAAAGTTCATGGGCTTTCACTTTATGAATCCAGTGCCTGTGATGCAGTTGGTCGAGTTGATCCGCGGTATCGCTACTGATGCAGAAACTTTTGATGCCTGCAAGAAAGTCGTCGACAGATTAGGGAAAACCGCTGCATCAGCCGAAGATTTTCCAGCCTTTATCGTGAACCGCATCCTGATGCCTATGATCAACGAAGCCGTCTATACGCTGTACGAGGGCGTCGGAAACGTGCAGTCCATCGATAGCTCAATGCGCCTGGGTGCCAACCACCCAATGGGTCCGCTTGAACTCGCTGATTTTATAGGATTGGACACCTGTCTTGCGATTATGAACGTATTGCATGACGGGCTGGCTGACACAAAGTACCGCCCTTGCCCGTTGCTCACAAAATACGTTGAGGCTGGTTGGTTGGGACGCAAAACCCAACGCGGCTTCTATGACTATCGCGGTGAAATACCTGTTCCGACAAGATAACCCTTAATCTTTTAAACTAAGCGTATGGTTACGAAGCCACGCCATAAAACCACGTGGATCACCTTTCCAAGCCGCAATGTCTTCATCAGCGACTGGATGGCCCACGATAGGCCCTTGAGGCTTGTTCAACGAATGAACGATTTCATGAAGCAACAAACCCTGCCGTAAAATTGGGGATAGTTTGTTCGCGATTTGGTAAGCGCGACTATTTTGACCAGGGAAATGTATTGGCACAACGGTAGCACCCGATCTACGGATCAAGGCAGCGGTAAACACATTCCATTCTTCTTCGATTGCAGGGCCAAAGAACGTCTCGGATGCCGCAACTGAACCTGACGGAAATAGGGCAACAACGCCGCCGTCTTTTAGATGTTGCATAGCTTCCGCACGCATTGCCACGCCCTTTTGCAACGCGTCGGGATCATGGGCGAAGGGCACAGCTATCATGTAGCTTCCCGCAACTTCATCGATTGCAGTAAGCAATGAACGGGTCAGAATGCGATAGTCAGGCCGCACACGGCCAATCAAATGAGCAAAAATCATGCCGTCAACCATGCCATGAGGATGGTTGGCGACAACGATCACAGGGCCTGATTTAGGAATGCGGTCTAGTTGCGATTGTGGCGTCGTCAACTCGATACCCATCACATCCAATGCAGCACGCCAAAAGGCTTGCCCACTCGGGGTCTCTTTTTTCTCAAACTTACGGATAAGGCGCAAAACAGTTAGCTTGCCAGTTAGCGCTTCTATAACCCGAATTATAGTTGCCTTCATCGGATCGCCAAAGGTTGACGCATAGGACAGGCTACGGCGATCATATTGCTTAAAGTTTACCGCCTTCGGCTGCACATCAGCAGTGATTTCTTGTGCATCTTTAACCAAAGCAATCGACCCCGTCCCTTTTGTGCCCTTAGGCTTCTTCACCGAATTTGTCAGCGACCAAAGCAGCAAGTGCGTCAGCCAGTGGCTGGGCATCTACGCCTGTAGTTTCAATTTTAATAATACTTCCTTTTGACGCTGCCAACATCAAAAGCCCCATTATGCTGTCGCCTGATGCTGACATACCATCTTTTGACACCTCGGCTTGTGCGTCAAACGCCTCAACCACCTCTACCAACTTGGCAGAAGCACGTGCGTGAAGGCCTTTTACATTTACTATGGTCAACGACGACTTGGTCATATTGATCTTTCTAAATTTCTTGGCTGATATTTTGGCTATCTATGTACTTGCGCCCCGCATCCAATGCAGCGCTCACAGCATCTGGCAGTGGTTTGGCCCGAGACTTGGCCAGCTTGATCAGCATCGGCAAATTCGCGCCGTAAAGGATGCGTCGCCCCTTTGGCTGGCAAGCCAACAAACTTAGGTTAGACGGCGATCCGCCAAACAAGTCCGTCACAACGACAACGCCATTCCCTTGATCAACAGCATCAGCGGCACAACAGATCTCTGTTTGCTTTTCCGTGCGGTCATGACTTTTTTCAATCGAGATAGCGCGTATGCCCGTTTGTAACCCTACCACATGCTCGATCGCAGCAAGATATTCTCTTGCCAAACCGCCATGTGCTACGATCACAATACCAATCACTCAGCCGCCTCATCTCTTCTCTTACCACGATCCAGCTCTCTATGACGCAAAGAGACCTGCCATCCTTCGGATGTTAAAACTTGAGCAAGAGACTCTGCCATTGCTACTGACCTGTGTTGCCCACCTGTGCACCCAAATGCAATGGAGAGATGCGATTTACCCTCATCTAAGTAGGCCGGCAGCAACCATAGGGCGAGGTCTTCAACCTTTTGACGGAAGGGTTCAAATCGTCGATCTTGCGCGATGTAATCAGCGACAGCCTTATCCTTACCGTTGATTTCTCGTAGGCTCGGTTCCCAATAAGGGTTGTTCAAAAACCTACAATCAAAAACCATATCGACACTGCGCGGCAGTCCACGTTTGTATGAAAAGGATTGTACAGAAACAGAAAGCCCATGATCGTCTTCATTGGAAAACCAGTTTTCGACTTCGGATCGCAACTGGTGGACGTTCAGATCGCTTGTATTGATTAGAATATCAGCCAGTTCGCGGATTGGACTTAAAATTCCCAATTCACTGACAATTCCAGCCTCGGGTCGGTCGCCCTTAGCGAGAGGATGACGGCGTCGAGTTTCAGAAAACCGCCGAAGCAAAACATCCGTTGCACAGTCTAAGAACAGAAGCTCCGTCGTAAAACCGGGTTGTTGCGCGAGTTGGTTCATCGCCTCTAAGACAGCGCCGACCGAGAAGTCGCGTGTCCGTGGATCGATACCAAGCGCCATTGGCTTTCCGGCACTTTGCTCTTCAAGCAAGGCAGGAATAAGCCGTAGCGGCATATTGTCGATGGCTTCAAAGCCGATATCTTCAAGCACCTTGATCGCACTGGATCGCCCAGCCCCAGAAGGGCCTGTCACCAGTACAACGCGCCGTGGGATTGGATCAGGCTTTGTCATACGCCACTCTGCATCCCATACCGGAGGTAGTGCAATAGTATTGCGGAAAAAGAAGGGTTTTCTACTTTACGGAGGCAGGGGATTGTCTGCCCGACCAGGACGATTTCGCGAAGAGGCGGCAGTCTTTGATCCTCAATTCGATCTAAATCGACTGCAGCATAGATACGTTCGCCTTGCAAACTAGGAGAGGCCAATATCCCCACCCCTCTTGCCTCTATTATACCTCTGATGACCTCAGGTGCCTCAGCCCATAGCGACTGCCCAACTACCCTCAGGCAAGTTCTATCGTCCGAGACCAACGTCGCTCCAAGCGCAATCATTTCAAATGTAAGCGACGACTTTCCCGCACCTGAGGCCCCAAGTATCAGAAGCCCTTTGCCATCAAATGACACACAATTAGCGTGAATGATTTCGCTATCTTTAGACGGCATTGGCGCAAGCCATTAAACAGGCAAACCAACTACAAACCGTGCACCCAATGGTTCGGATGTAATGTCAGCTTCAGTTGGGCGAATGTTTTCAGCCCAAATAACACCACCATGTGCCTCAACAATTTGTTTTGAAATTGCCAAGCCAAGACCCGAGTTATTGCCGAAATGCTCTTCAGGGCGTTGCGAATAGAACCGTTTGAATATCTTGGAAAGCGCCTGATCAGGAATACCAGGTCCAGTATCTTCAACAACAACAAGAATACGGTTCTCGCGCTTACGCGCCCAAATGCGAATTGCATCGCCGTCTTCGCAGAACGAAATTGCATTGGTAATCAAATTCACGAAGACCTGCGCAAGACGCGCCTCCAGCCCCTGAACTTCAAGCGGGTTAGCCGGCAAGTCAGCAATAAAATCGATCCCCTTTGATCGGGCATCTTCGCCAAGATACTGGCCAAGATTTTCTAGCATGATCAGAAGGTTAAACTGTTCTTCTTCTTCCTTAACCAATTCACTGTCCAAGCGTGAAGCATTTGAAATATCGCTCACCAGTCGGTCAAGCCTACGCACGTCATGTTCGATTACATCTAGCAGTTTTTCCCGCTGGTCGTCCCGCTTAATCACACGAAGCGTCCCCACTGCTGAGCGCAATGAGGCCAAAGGATTTTTAATTTCATGCGCGACATCAGCAGCAAACTGTTCGTTGCCATCAATGCGGTTATAGAGGGCAGAAATCATTCCCCTCAGTGCGCCACTTAGGCGACCCAACTCGTCAGGGCGGGCCGTAAGATCAGGAATGCGAATGCGTCCTGGGTTCACTTTACGTGAGTTTTTGTCGCGACCCAATTCAGCGGCTGCGGCTAAATCAGATAGCGGGTTCGCGATTGTAGCAGCCAGCGCGAGGCTCAAACCAATTGAAACCAGTGTCGCGACAATAAACATCTGCAACATGTTCTCATTTTCGCGGCGTACCAAAGAATCAATTTCACCAGCAGCACTGGTTACCGCAACAACGCCCACGCTTTCGTTGCCTTGTTTAATTGGCGTAATCACACCGAACCAAGACAGGCCATCTGCATCCAAGGCATTCTGCAGTTGCGTTCCGTTCTCTAAGCTACTTGGAATAAAGGACCGAAGTTGTTCTTCAACAGTCGGAACTTCTTCCGCAGAATCTGCTGCAAAGGGCGACAATATAACTGCCCACAACCAGTTCAATCCATCTGTCAAAATCGTCGACGAAGTTTGTGCATCAGTGTTTGATCCAGTGACGTCGATTGTTCCGGAAATATTTGCAATCAACGTCTCTGAGAGATCGAATACGAAAACTTCAGTTCCATTGCGAAGGTCCAAGCCGTTCAGGGTGGAATTAATATCCACTCCGTCTCCCGTTGCTAAATTGAGAGGCGCGCCTGTCGGCAATTGCGCTTCAAAGACGTCAGCGATCAATTCAGCTTCACTAACCAATGCGGATGCACGTTGAACCGCTAGGCTGTCGCGCGAAGAATTAAGATAGGAAATCCCGGCAATAAGGAGGCAAAGAGCCACCAAATTGAACGTAACAATTTTCCGAGTTATCGGAGAGGCCCGCAAAGAAAACAGCCCACGCCGTTCACGGCGTGCGCGCATTTCAGAAGGTGCTGTGGCATCCGGAGCGACCCAATCGTCCCCCAAAACCACATCACCATCTCGCGATGGTATAGATGTCATATCCCGCACGAGCTTCCTTTCAGCCAAGGCCAACAGGCTAATTTAGTCTTCGTTGTATCTATAGCCGATACCATAAAGCGTCTCAATCGCCGAAAACTCATCATCCGCTGTGCGCATCTTCTTGCGTAAGCGTTTGATGTGGCTATCGATGGTACGGCCATCAACATAAACTTGATCGTCGTAAGCTACATCGATCAGTTGGTCGCGTGATTTCACGAACCCAGGACGCTGCGCCAGTGCTTGAAGCAGCAAAAACTCTGTTACCGTCAAAGAAACGTCTTTGCCCTTCCACGAAACGGCGTGACGCAATGGATCCATCCGCAGTTCACCACGCTCCATTACTTTGGTTTCTTCGCTGTCAGCAACCATTTCACCCGCTTGCGCATCTTGGCGCCGAAGCAGTGCACGAATGCGCTCTACCAATAGGCGTTGCGAAAACGGTTTCTTGACGTAATCGTCGGCACCCATACGCAAACCTAGAACTTCATCGATTTCATCATCTTTGGAGGTTAGAAAAATGACCGGCATTTTCGTTTTTTGACGAATGCGCTGCAGCAGATCCATTCCGTCCATTCGCGGCATCTTGATATCCAACACTGCCATGTCCGGCAGTTTCTTGTTGAACGCGTCAAGTGCGGCCTGGCCATCGTTGTAAGTTTCCACTTCGAAACCTTCAGCTTCGAGCGTCATTGAGACTGACGTCAGGATATTCCTGTCGTCATCTACCAATGCAATCTTGTTCATTGCCTGTATCCTTGTACTAAATTACTGCCACATTAATTTTTTTATTCTTTTCGACACAACTGGCAGATTGCGCAAACGAATCAATCGTAAAGTGCGAATCACCTCCAATTCCCGCCACAATTGGGCCTGAAAATGGTTAGTAATGGCTAAACTACCGCACTTTCGCGTCATGCGCGCATTTGAAAGGGCCGCAAGCGTGAAAACATCGCGATGATGGCGCTAACGGTTGCGCTAACAGCCTCGGATCGACCTGTTCATGTATGAAATCAGCATGTTATGACCAACATAGGTGTAGTGCAGGCAGAAATGTTTGCGTTGCTTGGTTCAACCGCGCAAGCGGAAACAGGAGAGACATCATGACTTTTGGACGCGTAAACCCGCAATTCCAAGTTGAAGACCAAGGAATAGTCGACTTGGGGAATGTCTATTATAACCAAGTAGAGCCAGCTTTAGTCGAGGCCGCTGTCAAGCGTGGCGAGGGTCAACTCGGCAAAGGCGGTGCGTTTTTGGTCACAACCGGAAAGTTCACTGGCAGGTCACCAAAAGACAAGCATGTGGTGAAAACCGAGTCAGTTAAAGATACAATTTGGTGGGAAAACAATGCAGCAATGACACCCGAGGGGTTTGATGCGCTGCACGCTGACATGCTTGAACACATGAAGGGCCGCGATTATTGGGTTCAAGATCTGATTGGCGGTTCTGACCCTGCATACGCGATAAATGTCCGCATGATTACAGAGCTGGCTTGGCACGGTTTGTTCATCCGCCATATGTTACGCCGTCCAGAACGTGATGACCTTGATCACTTCCTTGCAGACTTCACAGTCATAAACTGCCCAAGTTTCCAGGCAGACCCAGCCAAACACAATTGTCGGTCCGAAACCGTCATCGCGATGAATTTTGACAAAAAGTTGATCCTGATAGGTGGGACCGAGTACGCTGGCGAGAACAAGAAATCAGTATTCACTCTACTAAACTACTTACTGCCCGACAAAGGCGTTATGCCAATGCACTGCTCAGCAAATCATGCGACGGGGAATCCCGTTGATACTGCTGTTTTTTTTGGGCTATCGGGAACAGGAAAAACAACACTGTCCGCTGATCCAGCAAGAACATTGATTGGTGACGACGAGCATGGTTGGTCGGATCGTGGTACCTTTAATTTTGAGGGTGGTTGCTATGCAAAAACCATCAACCTGAGCGCCGAGGCCGAACCAGAAATATTCGCAACCACTGAAAAGTTCGGAACTGTCATTGAAAACATGGTTTTTGACGACGAAACCAAGGAACTGGATTTTGAAGACGACAGCCTGACAGCGAACATGCGCTGCGCTTACCCGTTGCACTACATATCAAACGCCAGCGATGAGGCGCAGGGTGGGCATCCAAAGAATATTATTATGCTCACTTGTGATGCGTTTGGTGTGCTACCTCCAATCGCGCGCCTAACGCCGGCGCAAGCCATGTATCACTTCCTATCTGGCTTCACGTCTAAGGTTGCCGGGACGGAACGTGGAATTACGGAGCCAGAACCAACATTTTCAACCTGTTTTGGCGCACCGTTCATGCCAAGACGTCCAGAGGTTTATGGCAACCTTCTACGCCAAAAAATCGCAGAGCATGGTGCCACCTGCTGGTTGGTCAACACTGGCTGGACTGGCGGCGCTTATGGAACTGGTTCAAGAATGCCGATCCGCGCTACGCGCGCTTTGCTGACCAGTGCGCTAGATGGTTCATTGGCTTCTACTGAGTTTCGCAAAGATCAAAGCTTTGGCTTTGACGTCCCGGTAGCGGTCAGCGGTGTCGCCGACATCCTCCTAGATCCACGTAGAACATGGGATGATGCAGCGGCATACGATGTTCAGGCCAAAAAACTGGTCGAAATGTTTGCGAACAACTTCGTTCAGTACTTGCCACACATTGATGAAGACATCAAAACAGCTGCTATTGGTTAAACGGTTTGAGCAAATAATACAAAAAGGGCCGCAGTATTCGTTGTGGCCCTTTTCGGGTTTTACGCTGCTTTGGCGGCGGGAAGCGTGACCAAGTCAGAAACAGGCATCTCGAGAAGGTAACGCGCCTCTTCGTTACTCAAATAGCTTAGGAACCCCTCCATCGGCATATCTGACCCTTTGCGGAACCAACGCAACGCACCTGGCTCATTGTGCATGTAGCCCATTCGTTCAGCAAACCCTTTGAATGCTACAGTACACGCCATAAACCCAAATATATAGTCAGGGTTCCAGCGCTGCATCGCTGTTAACAAGCCATACCGCGCCAAAACAGTCGACAATCCGTTGCCACGAAACAGGCCGGGCTTATCGCTCATCCAGACTTCACCATGATAAATCACACGACCAGTGATATTACATGCGCCTGGGCTGGCACGAAAGCGAGAGCGGTCAATGTCAGGAATGGCTGGCGGAAACTCACGAAAGCGGTTGAACATGTAACCTCCGAGGTCTTCATGCTTCAGATCTAAAAGACGGGCGGCTTGCGTATGCATTAAGTCGCCATCAAGATCACGACCCGTTAACCAAAATGCGTTTCCCTCGTTGAGGTTCTGTAGATCTGGATCGAAAGGGGCGCCAAGCGCTTGCTTAGGACGGTCACGCAACAGAATTTCACGGTACTCATCAAAATCAGTTCCAATTTGAACCTCAAGGCCACCTTCAGATAAAATTTACTGACTGCTGGCGATAAAAAGCGCCGAATCGGTTTGAGTTTGAATCGTCATATTTGTGCCCTCACAAGAATACTTCCCCGTGACGTTACCAAAAATTTAAATTTAAATCCCGTTTTTTACTATCTTTAGATCGAAATCTATCGAAATTTCTTCCGGTGGGGCAGTGAACTGACTTGAATCTAGTCCAAATATCTCAATTTCATCCGTAGGTTCGACTAAAGCGAACAAAGCTGAGCTACCGTCAGGGAATCGCCCCCCTAGCATAAGACGGCGATAATTCACCGCCTGAAGCTCACCAACACCGCCCCGGGGGACCATAGTATAGACATGGTCGACACGTGCATTTTGCGTAGTTTGGACCTCATGGAAAGACTGATTTAACATCCGCGCAAAATCTTCACCGCCAGGCATTTGGCCAATTGGATTTCCTACGCTGCTCCGTGCTTTTTCACGGCCAAACCAATTTACATAAAATGATTTTTCCCCAAACTCGACGCAAATCCACCCCGCAGCAGTGTGGCGATATACAATCAAAAATGGCCGAACATGGCTCATCTCTTCTGCTTCAATATTACCGCCACCCAATGCCCATGAGCGGAAAGTTTCACGCATTAACGGTGATTTTTGGGCCCAGATACTTTGCAATGAGTGTTGTTGTTGATGGAAAAACCACCCATTTGGCTCTTCATGCTTCAAATATTGCAGCCCATTTACATCCAAAGACTGACCACGCAACCAAGCATGGCCTCGCGCTAAAATCTCATTCGCTTCCGGCAATGCGTGAGTACCTGCTTCAGTTAATTCGTACCGGCGATCCACAACCCTAAAGAGAACAACCCCTTTGATCTCCTCTAGGTTGTCGATGTGCCGGCGAACGGTCTGGCGTGTACTACCAAGTTCCTCAACTGCATGCGAAAGGTTCAAGCGCTTCGCAAGGGTCGAAAATGACCTAATCATCTCGAACAAAAGGGGATTAGTTACTTCTTTCACGGGCATCCAATTTTTCGACGTTGCCAATCTTTAATGTCTCAAACGACCTAACCACACAATTCAATGGTACGCAAATCATACATCAGTGCAATATCTATAGTTGAAAAATGTTCAAATCTACCCAATTGCCCAAATTTTAACTTTCTAGCATTACGGTAATAACTCAACTGGAGATGAACCTAATGCCCCATGAAGTAGATATTCACGTAGGTCGCAAACTAAAGCAGGCGCGTACCTTGCGTCGTTATTCACAGACTGACGTTGCTCGCCGCTTGAAGCTTTCGTTTCAACAAGTTCAAAAGTATGAAATTGGCTCAAACCGCATCGCGGCAAGCCGGTTGTATGAGCTATCAAAAATTCTTGACGTGCCAACGTCATACTTTTTTGAAGGCCTGGCAGAAGAGGCTGTAAATCCAGCAGACAATGCAATGGACATCGTGAGTGCCGTTGCTTCCATCAAGGATGAACAACTGAAATCGCGTATCATTACGTTCATTCAAGACGTTGCTGGTACGACAACTGCGCGTACTGCTTGAACTTACAACATCGCAGCGCGGCGCACTAAGTTGAGACCTGCAATCAGCAGAACAACTAGCGTCGCGCGGCGAAACACCACTTGATCAATTCGGTCGAAAACGCGCCCGCCCAGCCACAAACCCAGAAGGGCTGGAGGTACCATTGCCAAACTAAATGGCAATGTTTCAGAGCGTAAAACGCCAGATCCCAAATGTGCAACTGTCAATGCGACGGCACCCAATCCATAGATTACGCCTTGAATACGCATGTGGTCATCTTTGTTGGTGCCAAGCGCAGTTAAGTACGCAACCGTTGGTGGCCCCCAAATTCCAGACAAGCCACCCATAAATCCTGCAAATGCCCCTACGCCGGCCGCGACTCGGAAAGTTTGACCAGGCAGCTTCACATCCACTCCAGTAAGCTGCAGCAATGCGAATAACGTTATGGGCAATCCAATAATCAACAACATTATCGGAAGAGGCAAAAGGCGAACCAATTGCGCTCCGACAATCAACGTCAGAAGCCCAAAGACTAAGAACACCTTGAATTTTTTTACGGAATTCCACGCAGCAGTTGGACCTTGCCTAAGGGCTTGGATCACGTTTGTGCAAAGCGTTGGCAGTATCAAGCCAGCCAACGCCAACTCTGGTGCCAAAAAGGTGCTGAGCCCTGAAACAAATATCATCGGCATCGCAAACCCCACGATCCCTTTAACCATACCTGCACCTACCGCAACAAAGACCGCCAAAGCCAAGTGTTGAACTGTAAGGGTATCGAAAATGTGTTCCATAGCCGCGCTATAACACTTTGATCGGATCACAACACAATAAAAGAGTGCGAGTAATAATATGATTATTATTATAATACATTAGCATCTTTATTGCGCACCCACTGCACTTAGAATAAAACGATACTAACAAATAAGGAATCTCCAAATGCCGCGCGACCAGCTAAACCGACACGATGATACCCAGATTATCTTGAACGACCTTCTATCCCTAACGCTGGCGGCACTAAAACCCGTCCACACTATTCTGGAGACAGCAACCCAGCAGCTGCGCACGCGCGTATCAGTCGACGGGCGCGTCTCTGCACGCTTGGTCGAAAAAAATCAAACCGCGACACATGGCCTTGCGTGGCTTGCCACCTACTCGCAATCCCTGACCCAAATGCAAAGATGGGCGGAGGGATTAAATCAAACCAACACATTTCGCGAAACTGAGCAGCTAATTCTTCAGATCACCTTTGGCGAGTATCTCTGGCAAATTTACGGCGGAATCCAGATGAACCAAGGTGAGATTTTGCGTTTACAGGATCTGGGGCTGAACCAAAATGAGATGCAGGGCCTAATGGAACCCGCCGTTCAAACATTAACCCAGCAGGGAAACACGCAGAACGCACGCGTTCGTCTGGTTGAATTGATGCAAGAGCAATTAGCAAACGTAACGGTTGGCGCAACAGGGCTTGATGACGAACTGGAAATGATCCGCGAACAATTCCGTCGCTACACAGTAGAAAAAATTGAACCCTTCGCACACGAATGGCACCTCAAGGACGAACTAATCCCGATGAAGATCATCGACGAGCTGGCCGAAATGGGCGTCTTTGGGCTGACAATTCCTGAGCAATATGGAGGTTTCGGCCTGTCAAAGGCGTCCATGTGCGTTGTTTCCGAAGAGCTATCTCGCGGCTATATCGGCGTCGGCTCTCTTGGCACGCGATCCGAAATTGCGGCCGAATTGATCATTGCAGGCGGCACTGATGAACAAAAACAAAAGTGGCTACCAAAACTCGCATCTGCTGAAACCTTGCCAACGGCCGTGTTCACAGAGCCAAATACAGGGTCAGACCTAGGCGCTCTGCGCACACGCGCGGTCAAGGATAAAGATGGTAATTATCAAATAACGGGCAATAAAACATGGATCACCCATGCCGCCCGCACTCAAATAATGACCCTACTTGCTCGCACAAACCCAGATGATGACACCTACAAGGGGCTGTCCATGTTCCTTGCCGAAAAGATACCCGGCGACGACAACGATCCATTCCCGACGCAGGGCATGACAGGTGGCGAAATTGAAGTGCTCGGTTATCGTGGCATGAAAGAATACGAAATCGCTTTTGATGGGTTCCAAGTCAAAGGAGCGAACTTGCTAGGCGGGAAAGAAGGCAAGGGATTCAAACAATTGATGGAAACGTTTGAATCGGCAAGAATTCAAACCGCAGCCCGCGCAATTGGCGTCGCACAATCGGCGCTGGATCTTTCAATGCAATATGCCATCGATAGAAAACAATTTGGAAAATCATTGATCGAATTTCCACGCGTGGCGAACAAGCTTGCCATGATGGCAGTCGAAATTATGGTTGCACGCCAACTCACTTACTTCTCAGCTTTTGAGAAAGATGAAGGACGCCGTTGTGACGTCGAAGCGGGAATGGCCAAGCTACTCGGCGCACGTGTTGCATGGGCAGCTGCCGACAACGGCTTGCAAATTCACGGCGGCAACGGGTTTGCGCTCGAATACAAAATTAGCCGCGTTTTGTGCGATGCGCGTATTCTCAATATCTTTGAAGGTGCCGCAGAAATTCAAGCACAAGTGATTGCCCGCCGACTTCTGGGATAAGACTCGCAGCCGGATTTGAATTAATAGAGAATGAAGGCGAAATACTGCAAACAGGAACTTCCATGCGCTTTGCTGCCCTAGCACTTCTAGCCTTTATTCCCGCATGCCAAGCGGACGAAACAGTGCGCGCCTACGGTGCCGCAGCTCGGGAATGGACGTTAGTTGAAATCAATGGACAACCCTTCAATGCCAGCGCAACGCTAACCTTCCCCGATGAAGATACTGTCGCAGGCAAAGCACCATGCAATCGATATTCCGCCAGCATGACAGTTCCTTATCCATGGTTTGAAGTCGGCCCGATCCTTGCCACAAAAATGGCCTGTGGCGATCTGCGAAAAGAAACCGAATACTTCACAATTCTGCGGCAGATGACCCTCTCAGAGGTTCTTGGAGACGTACTTATCCTCAGCACACCAGAGGGAAAGAATATGGTATTTAAAGCCGACGGCTAAGTGCATCAACAAAACGCGCCCGCGCCTCAGGCAATGGACGTCCACCTAATGTCGCGGCAACCTGTGAGTGAAAGAAATGGCCTGTCGTCTTAAGGCCCTCAAAAACTTCAAGATCCGGGGCATTTCCGATGCCTCGCAAAATATCTGGCAATGGCAACAATCGATCGGCCCATTCACCAGCCGCAGCACGTGACACCGCGCGGCCTGACTTTGGCGACACAAAGCCTAAATTGGCCGTCACACCTGACACAGCACAGGCATCAAGCTGCAGCGCAAAACCAACCTCAGCCAATAAGGTCATTTCCCACTTCAAGTAAGCTAGTGGCCAAACCTCTGGGTGCTCCAGGAGATCAAGCAACTGTTCTGTCTGGCGATAAAAGGCCGCATGTGTTTGACGTTCGGGCAAACAATAACTCAACAAACTCGTAACTGCGTTCAGCCCCGCCAACATTAACCGATCTGACATCGCCGCCGCTGCACGACTGCGGATGGGTTCGACGGTATAGCTGCCAATGTGGTCTTCAAGGCGTGCTCGCCACACAACATCCAATTGTGCGCCCGGTTGTAAAATTGGCCCCATTCGCCGCCCTGCCCCACCACGGACAACACCGGCATGAAGTCCATGCGTTTCAGTAAAGACTTCAATGATGGCAGAGCTCTCGCCATGGCGTCGCACAGCCACCAATATGCCCGCGCCGCGCCATTCCATATCAGGAAAGTCCCTCTTGATCTAACAGATGGCGTGCCAATTTATCTTCGACTTCGATCACCCACACATCTGGATCAAAACCTTTTTGGCGAGCGATGGATGCATCAACATCCAGATCCGATCCACTTGTCAATTCCGACCAACTTCGTTCCCCAGTCATCAGATCAAAGGAACGCTGGAACAAAACGGCTTTGCCATCCAACGTGCTTAACTTCACCAAAACCGCACCACCCGTATCGTCGCCATGGGCAACAACGAAAGCAGGAATATCAAACGCGCGCAAACGCGTGAGGTACGCATCCACCCAAAAGCGTGATGTTAGCTTTGCCATGCGCACTCCTTGGGCTTCGTCTTACCCAATAAACTCTCCCCGAAGGGCAGGTTGGAGAGTGGTTCAGGCATTTCCGTCTTTAAAATTCAAACCCATTTCAGAATAGCGTTCGGCTTCATCCAGCCAGCCACTGCGAACTTTAACCTGTAGAAACAAATGTACCCGGCGGCCAAGGAATTCTTCCAGCTCTTCGCGCGAGGCTTTTGAAACCGCTTTGATGGTCTCACCTTTGTGGCCCAGCAGAATGCCTTTGTGGCCGTCGCGGATAACGTAAATAATCTGGTCAATACGTGCTGAGCCATCTTTACGCTCTTCCCATTTCTCAGTTTCCACCGTCAGTTGGTAAGGCAGCTCTTGATGAAGGCGTAGGGTCAGCTTTTCACGGGTCATTTCTGCCGCAATCATGCGCAGCGGAAGGTCGGCGATTTGATCCTCAGGATATAACCACGGCCCCTCTGGCACTTCTTCAGCCAGCCAATTGCGCAGCGTATCAACGCCGTGGCCTTTCTCAGCAGAAATCAGGAATGTTTCTGTAAATGGATACCGCTCGTTTAGCGCTTTGGTCAGGCCCAACAACTTAGGGGCCTCGACGCGGTCGATCTTGTTCACAGCCAACGCAACTTTGCGATGTTCACCGATGTCATTCAGACCCTCAAGGATGCGCTCTACGCCCTCAGTGATACCACGGTTAGCTTCGACCAGAAGAACAACAACGTCCGCATCAGCTGCACCACTCCAAGCCGCTGCAACCATTGCGCGGTCCAAACGGCGTTTTGGCGCGAACAAGCCTGGCGTGTCGACAAAAACGATTTGCGTCTCACCTTCCATCGCGACACCACGGATGCGGGCCCGCGTTGTTTGCACTTTGTGAGTTACGATTGATACTTTCGCCCCAACCATACGGTTGAGCAAAGTTGACTTACCTGCATTCGGTTCGCCGATAAGGGCTACAAAGCCTGCGCGGGTGGTCATGTTAGTTCTCCAATTCCGACAAAAGCGCTTTGGCCGCTGCCTGTTCTGCCTGTCGTTTTGATCCTGCTGTCGCAATCGCCTCAGCCCCAGAATCAAGTCGGGCAGCAATTGTGAAGACAGGTGCATGGTCGGGTCCGCTACGAGACGTTTCAACATACTTCGGCGGGTTCATTTTACGGGCTTGAGCCCATTCTTGTAGCGCTGTTTTGGGATCACGGGCATCGTCTTCGACGCCTTCTATCCGTGTTCTCCAAAACCTAAGGATAAAGTCGCGCGCAGTGTCATATCCAGAATCCAGATAAACAGCAGCAATTACAGCTTCCATCGCATCACCCAGCAAGGCTTGTTTACGACGCCCACCAGAAATCATCTCGGATCGGCCAAGTCGCAAGACCTCACCAATACCAATCTCGCGGGCGACGTCTGCACAAGTCTCTTTGCGCACCAACGCGTTGTAACGCGGCGCAAGCTGTCCCTCAGCCGCATCCATGTCGCTAAGGTATAGCGCCTCAGACATAACAAGCCCCAAGACGCGGTCGCCTAGGAACTCCATACGCTGGTTGTCGCTGCGCGTATTGGACGACATCGATGAATGAGTAACAGCACGCGATAACAAAGCTGTGTCTTTAAACGCATGGCCAATACGAACCTCAAAGGCTTTTAGTTCAGCACTCAGCTTCATAGCGAGTCACCCAACGTTATCGGCCCATATGCGTTCATTCGTATCAATTTACACCCTTAAAGAAACGATCACTGCGCCAAGTCCAGAAATACAACATTGAGCTACCAGCGGACGAGAACATGATCCGATCAGCGCGACCAATTAAGTTTTCATAAGGTACAAATCCAACACCACCACCAAGCTGGGCAAACCGGCTATCAGTTGAGTTATCGCGATTATCTCCCATGAAGAAATACTGGCCTTCCGGGACTAGGAAAATGCCCGTGTTATCTTGGCCTTGGTTCGCGATATTCAAAACGACATGCTGTGATCCATCGGGGAATGTCTCAGTCCAGCGCGATTTCTCGCAAATGGCACCTTCGCCAACAGGGCCATTTTCGCATCTTGGCTCAAGACGGTGTGGCCCCTGTGGGCCTTTAACTTCTGTGAACGTTCCTGCAGGTGTTTGTGGAACGGCAACGTCGTTCAAATGTAGAATCCCTTTTTTCACCTGCACTTTGTCACCGGGCAATCCAACCAGACGCTTGATGTAATCGGTCCCATTAACAGGATGGCGGAACACAACAACATCCCCACGCTCCGGATCGCCGGCCCAGAAACGACCATTGTCGCCATCAAAGGCACCACAGATTTTCTGTGCGTCTATGTTAACGCCAAAACGATCAAGGCGAATGCTGGGGCAGGACGCGTATGAATAGCCATAAGCCATCTTGTTCACGAATAGGAAATCACCAATCAAAAGCGTTTCTTTCATCGAACCTGACGGGATCCAGAAAGGTTGGAAAAATAGAGTGCGGAAAACACCTGCAATAAGCAACGCATAGACCACTGTCTTAATAGACTCGATGATCTGATTTCCTTCTTTTTTATCCTGAGCCATCTTTAAGTCATCCCTACTCGGTTGGTTGAAGGGTACATGCGACCCCAACGCCATCAAGTCAAGCTATGGGACGTGCTTCGATAACGACAAATGCTTGTGCCCAAGGGTGATCATCCGTCAAAGTTACGTGAATTACAGCCTCATGGCCCTCAGGCGTCATGGTCGCTAATCGTTCAGCAGCCCACCCTGTCACTGCCATTGTTGGCTGGCCTGTCTTCAAATTGGTAACAGACATATCCCGCCAAGCAATACCCATGCTCAATCCAGTACCTAATGCCTTTGAACATGCCTCTTTTGCAGCCCAACGCTTAGCGTAAGTGCCAGCCACATCTTTGCGCCGCTCAGCCTTGGCCTGTTCAACTTCGGTAAACACCCGATTGCGAAATCGATCACCAAACCTATTAAGCGTGCCTTGGATGCGCTCAATATTGGCTAGATCGGTTCCGATTCCTAAGATCATGCAAAATTCCCAGCACGGGCTTCGTCCATCAAGCGGCGCATTTCAGCCATCGCTGGCTGCAATCCGCGAAAGATAGCTTCGCCAATCAAAAAGTGACCGATGTTCAGCTCCATAACCTCTGGAAAAGCAGCAACCGGTTTGACAGTTTCGTATGTGAGCCCGTGGCCAACATGAACTTCCAACCCCAAAGAATGCGCATAGCTGCTCATCTCGCGAAGGCTGTTCAACTCGCGATCACGATCATCCAAACGATTTTCGTGATGTGCATCGCAATATGCACCCGAATGAAGTTCAATAACCTGCGCACCGATACGATGGGCCGCATCAATTTGGCGAACGTCCGCTGCGATAAAGATAGAGACGCGACATCCTGCATCACGCAAAGGTGCAATGTAATGAGCCAACCGGTTCTCTTCACGGGCAACCTCTAAGCCACCTTCAGTGGTACGTTCCTCACGTTTTTCAGGAACAATACATACCGCGTGGGGCTTATGACGAAGCGCAATTTGTTGCATCTCTTTCGTCGCAGCCATCTCAAAGTTCAATGGCACGGTTAGAATATCCATCAGGCCTTCAATATCGGCATCCGAAATATGGCGGCGATCCTCACGCAAGTGCGCCGTTATTCCATCAGCACCAGCATCCTGAGCAACGCGTGCAGCACGTAATGGACCAGGAGTGTCACCACCACGCGCATTGCGGACCGTCGCAACGTGATCAATGTTCACGCCCAGACGTAGTTTTCCAGATGTTGTCATTGGATACCTCAGATTTCGATTTAGCTTGTGCCTACAGGGATACAATCACGAACGAATGTTAGTACACATTAGAATTGTATCAACACGCGATAACCTATTGATCGTCACCAGTCTCTGCTTTGCGTTTAGCATCCGCTTTCGCGCTTGCCTTAGCCTTTAGTGCTTCGAATTTCGCCTTGATAAGACCCTTACGGCGATGCTGGTACGCACGGATCAGCGGGACACTGACATAATAGCAGATGGTTCCAAACACAATGCCTGGGACTATCCCCCCAACCATATATGGGTAAAAAATCTCGGCATAAAAGACAGAGATGCCATGCCAATCCGTTGGGTTGCCCATCCAAACCGCCTTGAGGTTATAGACTAAGTCAGCACCAGCGTCCGCGAATTTCCCACCGAAGGAACGATGCACATCCACTTCCATTTCTGTACCCAACAGCCAGTGGCCGGTTTGCAACGACATGACCGCAATGGGGACATAAGTCAGCGGATTGCCAAAGAAGGTACCCATCAAAGACGCCAACATGTTCCCACGCATCAGCTTTGCCATCAAAACTGCAACCAAAAAATGCACCGTATAAAACGGAGTAAACGCTGCAAACACGCCGGCCCAAATGCCACGCGCAATCCGCTCTGGACTGTCAGGAAGGCGGCGCAGGCGGTGACGCACATAATGAAACGCACGTGTCCAACCGCCACGCGGCCAAAGAAATTCTACCGCTGCACGCACATATGTCTTAGGGTCGCGGCGTCTAAAAATCACCAGCATTGTCCTTTACGGGTCATCCCGATGGCGCAGAATTGGCATCAGGTAGGTCTATGTTTCTATACCGCTCAATTGCAGCGACTTCCTCTTGAGCATTTAGTGCACCCATAAGGGTATGCAAATGCTGTACATCCCGTAAATCGACATCAATCAGCAAAAGGAAATAGTCAGGCTTACGATCCATGAATTGCAAGTCAGAGATATTGGCCCCGGTCTCGCCTATCAAGGAGCAAACCCGACCTAAAACACCTGCACCGTTGCCAATCGTCATGCGAAGGGTCGCAGTGTACACCGCCGCATGGCTTCCGTCATGCCAACGCAGATCCAACCAATCATCCGCGCGATCCTCTAGTTTAATCAATTGTTCGCAGTCAATTGTGTGAACAACAACCCCACGCCCTCTCATACTGATGCCAACAATGCGCTCGTCAGGAAGGGGCTGACAGCAGCTTGCGCGTTCAAATGATTGGCCCGCTTTCAGACCAATAACGGCACGGCTTGCATCAACCGGTGCACCCTCTTGGGGGATCAACTCAGGATAAATCGCTTGAACAACCTGTCGTCCGGTCAATTCTGCACTGCCCAAACGCGCAAGAACCTCGTTCGGATCTTTCAGACGTAAAACATCTGCAGCAGTTTCCAAAGCTTTCTCTGTCGACTTCTGACCAACATGCGCAAAGGCTGATCTCGCCAGTTCGCGCCCAAGCTTGATAAAGCTCTCGCGATCGGCCTCACGCAATGATCTGCGAATGGCAGTTTTTGCCTTCCCTGTTGTCGCAATTTCCAACCACGTCGTTTGAGGCGACTGACCTTCCGCCGTGATGATTTCAACAGATTGTCCGTTCTTCACACGTGTCCACAATGGCACACGCATGCCATCAATCTTGGACCCGACACAGGCATTGCCGATGCGTGTGTGGATTGCATAGGCAAAATCGATAGGCGTTGCTCCGCGTGGCAATTTGACCACTTCGCCCTTTGGCGTGAAGCAAAACACCTGATCCGAATACATCTCAAGCTTGACAGCTTCCAAGAAATCTTCGTGGTCATCTTCGCCGTCAAATTGTTCAGTTAGTTGCGAAATCCACTTCGCGGGGTCTACCGCGAACGGATTTTGCGAGCGTACACCATCTTTGTAGGACCAGTGCGCAGCCACACCCGTTTCTGCCACATCGTGCATCTGGCGAGTGCGGATTTGCACCTCAACTCGTTTACCGTCACGACCGGAAACGGTTGTGTGAATTGAACGGTACCCGTTGGTTTTCGGCTGACTGATATAATCCTTGAAGCGGCCAGGCACTGCACTCCACCGCTGATGGATAGCACCCAAGGTACGGTAACTATCTTCCTCGCTATGCGTCACAATGCGAAAACCATAAATATCACTTAGACGGCTAAAGGACTGATCCTTTTCCTGCATTTTACGCCAAATAGAATAAGGTTTCTTCGCGCGGCCAAAAATCTCGGCATCAATGTCCGCTTTTTCTAGCTCCATCCGCATATCGCCGGTGATGCGCTCAATCACATCGCCAGTCTCACGCTGAAGACTTACAAAACGGCGCATGATGCTGGAGCGACCTTCCGGGTTCAGCACCCGGAACGCCAAGTCTTCTAGTTCTTCACGCATCCACTGCATACCCATGCGACCAGCCAGTGGCGCAAAGATATCCATCGTCTCGCGGGCTTTTTGAATCTGCTTTTCGGGGCGCATCGATTTGATGGTGCGCATATTGTGGAGGCGATCAGCCAACTTAACCAGAATAACGCGCATGTCCTTAGACATCGCCATAAACAGCTTGCGAAAATTCTCAGCCTGTTTGGTTTCCGAACTGTTTAGCTGAAGATTGGTTAACTTCGTGACGCCATCAACCAGTTTCGCCACCTCTTCGCCAAACAACTCAGAAACCGAAGCGTAAGAGGCTTTGGTGTCTTCAATCGTGTCATGCAAAAGAGCCGTGATGATTGTTCCATCGTCTAACTGCTGTTCAGTTAAAATCGCGGCAACCGCGACAGGATGACTAAAGTAAGGCTCACCCGAATGACGGAACTGGCCGTCATGCATCTCTCCGCCATATTCAAAGGCGGAGCGGATAAGCGCTTCATTGGTTTTGGGATTGTAGTTGCGGACCAGCGCGATCAGATCGTCGGCAGATATCATTTGGTCCGCATCCTAGCGTTTGGCCTTAGCTTTGGCCTTGTGCAGCCATCAATTGGCGCAGCAACATTTCTTCGTTCATGCTGTCTTCTTCTGGCTTGTCTTGCTCAGCGCCCATCAACAAAGCCATCGCATCTTCTTCAGCCTCATCGACTTCGATTTGCGTCTGGTTGCTTTCGATCATACGCTCACGCAGATCATCAGCGCTCTGTGTTTCTTCAGCAATTTCGCGTAAAGATACAACAGGGTTTTTGTCATTATCACGATCAACAGTGATCGCTGAACCGGCGGAAATTTCGCGCGCACGATGGGATGCTAGCATCACCAGATCGAAACGGTTCGGAACCTTGTCTACACAGTCTTCTACGGTAACGCGGGCCATGGCCAAGCTCCAAAATTTGGTAAGTGTTGAGGGCTGGTATTTATTGCCCTTTTGCTAAGTTTACAAGCGTCTATTGCTGAACATTTAAAGGTATTACATCTACTTTTTCGCCCGAGGGTAGCCCATCCAACATTTCAGACACACTCAAGCCGAGGATTGGATGAACCCAATCCGGCGCAATATCCATCATCGGAATTAGAACAAAAGCGCGATCTTGCATACGAGGGTGCGGGACAATTAACTCTGTTGGCGCTTCAATCTTTTGGGTCATTAAGTCCAAGTTACGCCACTTGTCGTGTGTTTTTAGGCTTGGACACACAACATCTTCGACGCCAATCAAATCCAAGTCCAAAGTTCGCTGCCCCCATCGTTGGATGCGCTTACGTCCAAACTCCTGTTCAATCGCATGTAACTTTTCTAATACTTCAGATGGCGACCGCGTTGTTTCTAGCAAACAAGCCGCATTTACATAGTCTGGGCCTGCACCGACAGGGAAACACGGGGTTAGATAAAATCTACTGATTTTACGAATCACCAGACCACTACCGCGCAATGCCTCAATTGCCCGCTCAACAATCGATTGAGGGCTGGCTTCAGCCGCCTGTTGATTGCTCCCAAGGGCAATTATCATCTTTATCATATCTTTATGCACTTTTCAGCCTTTTCACACAGAATGACACCTTGCTTGATTAGACAAAATACTTATTTTCGTCGTTGCACGTAGTCGTAGTTATTTTTCACTCACGAAATTGTTGGCTGCGTTGCTCTTCGGAAAGGTACTTTGATGTTTTACAAAGACGAACGGCTTGCGCTGTTCATCGATGGATCGAATTTGTATGCCGCTGCCAAAGCGCTTGGGTTCGACATCGACTACAAACTTTTGCGTAAAGAGTTCATGCGTCGCGGGAAACTGTTGCGTGCATTTTATTATACTGCACTTTTAGAAAACGATGAATATTCGCCAATCCGCCCTTTGGTAGATTGGTTGAACTACAACGGATTTACGATGGTCACTAAACCGGCCAAAGAATACATCGACAGTATGGGTCGGCGTAAGATCAAGGGTAACATGGATATCGAACTTGCTGTCGATGCCATGGAACTTGCCCCTCACGTCGATCACATCGTTATATTCTCAGGTGATGGCGATTTCCGCCCATTAGTTGAGAGCATTCAACGTCAAGGCGTTCGGGTGTCCGTGGTTTCCACTATCCGAAGCCACCCACCGATGATTTCAGATGATTTACGCCGTCAGGCGGACAACTTCATCGAGTTGGATGAACTAAAAGACGTTCTTGGGCGTCCACACCGTGAATTCCCGATTGAAAAGCCAGAAGCTCCTGCTTCGCAAGACTAACGCTGATCGCCAGTTTAACTGGCGATCACACCTCACCTTATCACAATCTACTGATGCGCCATTTAGCGGGGTGGACCTTGGGCACTCGCGATATTAACTCTGTCATAACAGTTGATGGAGAACCCCATGACAAACACCCCCTTAACGCTATACTTGGCCGCTCCGCGTGGCTTCTGCGCTGGTGTGGATCGCGCGATCAAAATCGTTGAAATGGCCATCGATAAATGGGGAGCTCCCGTTTATGTGCGCCACGAAATTGTTCACAATAAATTCGTGGTGGACGGTCTTCGTGACAAAGGGGCGATCTTTGTAGAAGAACTAGACGAATGCCCAGATGACCGTCCCGTCATCTTCTCAGCACACGGGGTTCCAAAATCTGTGCCCAATGCAGCAAAAGCACGCCAAATGGTGTTTGTCGATGCAACCTGTCCGCTAGTCAGCAAAGTACACATCGAAGCACAGCGCCATTCCGATCAAGGTCTACAAATGATCATGATCGGTCACGAAGGGCATCCAGAAACCGTAGGCACAATGGGCCAACTGCCTAAAGGCGAAGTTCTGTTGGTCGAGACACCAGACGATGTCGCTAGCGTCACTGTTCGCGACCCCGAACAACTTGCCTACGTGACACAAACAACGCTTAGCGTTGATGACACGACAGACATAGTTGCGGCTCTCAAAGACCGGTTTCCCAAAATCGTTGGGCCACACAAAGAAGACATTTGCTACGCAACGACCAACCGCCAAGAAGCCGTAAAAGCGATAGCGCCAAAGTGTGACGCCATTCTTGTTGTTGGTGCACCGAATTCTTCAAACTCAAAACGTCTTGTTGAAGTTGGTGCACGCGCTGGATGCAACTATGCACAACTCGTTCAACGCGCAGCCGATATCGATTGGCGCAGCCTTGAGGGCATCAAATCAATCGGGATCACAGCGGGTGCCTCCGCCCCCGAAGTTCTTATCAATGAAGTCATCGACGCTTTCAAATCGCGTTATGATGTGACCGAAGAGCTGGTCGAAACAGCCGTTGAAAACGTCGAGTTCAAAGTTCCGCGCGTCTTGCGTGAAGTCGGATGATGCAATGAGCGATAAAGAAACCATGGGGGTCTATGCTGCTCAGGCTGAAAAATATGCAGCCATCACTGACGGCGACAAAATCAACGATGCGATCCTCTCAAGTTTCATTTCGGACTTGCCCGCAACAGGTCATGTTCTTGACTTGGGATGCGGCCCCGGTACCTCAGCCGGCATAGTCGCCAAAGCAGGCTTTCAGGTCACCGCCACAGACGCCGTTCCTGAAATGATTGCACTCGCGTCCAAACACGCCGGTGTTGATGCGCGGTGTGAAACGTTTGATGATATCGATGGTGAAAATATCTATGATGGCATCTGGGCAAACTTTAGCCTGCTGCACGCGACCAAGGCAGATATGCCGCGACATCTTTCCGCCCTTGCCAAAGCACTGAAACCAGGTGGCCAATTCCACATCGGGCTGAAAGAGGGCTCAGGTGAAAAACGCGACGGAATCGGGCGCCATTATAGCTACTATAGCTTAGAAGAATTGACCGGCCTGTTGAGCGCCGTAGGCCTAACCGTTTCACAACATTCAAAAGGCAGCGCAATTGGGCTGGACGGCACCATGGCACCTTGGATATGCGTGCGGGCATATGGCTAATTTAATCGCATACACAGACGGCGCATGTAGCGGCAATCCGGGTCCAGGTGGCTGGGGTGCATTGTTGCAGGCAAAAGATGGCGCAACAGTTGTCAAAGAACGTGAGTTGAAGGGCGGCGAACCCGCAACAACCAACAACCGCATGGAGCTTTTGGCAGCTATCAACGCGCTGGAATCTTTGACACGCCGTACTGAGATCACAATCGTGACCGACAGCAACTATGTCAAAAATGGCATAACCAGCTGGATTTTCGGTTGGAAGAAAAACGGCTGGAAAAACGCAGCCAAGAAGCCTGTGGCGAATGCTGAACTTTGGCAACGTTTGGATGCAGTGAACTCACAACACGATGTAACGTGGAAATGGGTTAAAGGCCACGCTGGTCATCCAGAAAATGAACGCGCTGATCAGCTGGCAAATGCTGGCATGGCCCCGTTCAAACCAAAGAAATAAGCAGTCTTACTTGCGCCAATGCGTTGGGATAATCACCAGCGCACCGATTGAAGACAAAATAGCGTTAAAACCTGCGCTGCCAAAAAAAACCAATCCCAAACATCAATCGCACAAAGTAAAATAGAAAAGCACCACCCACGCAAATGATAATGGATTGAAGAATTCCATTGTGGGTGAAATTGCTTTTCTCAGCAAGATATCCAACGATCCCTGCAATCACGACTGTGCCTATCATTGTAGGAAACATGGTATCTTCTCCGCTATAGTTGCGTGCCGGCCGCAATTGGCCAGCCGTTCTGGAACTGCCCAGCATCTTGCGCACTTTTACCTGCTCGCTGCAAGTGTGTCAGTCTAATCGCGCCGCTGCCACACGCAATTGTCAAAGCGTCATCCAAGACTGCACCAGCATTCCCATTCTGATCAACCAAAGTAGAGCCAAGAACCTTAATACGTGTTCCATCCGTCTCAAACCATGCGCCGGGGAACGGGGATAGACCGCGGATCAACCGATCAACTTCAACGGCTGATTTGGTCCAATCTATCGCAGCTTCTGCTTTGTCTATTTTGGCCGCGTAGGTGACGCCCTCTTCGGGTTGTTCCTGAGGCGCAAGTTGATCCAAATTTGCCAACGTCTCTACAATCGCATCCGCACCCAGCACGCTAAGGCGGTCATGTAACTGCAAGGTCGTTTCCGTTTCACCGATCGAAATAGCATGACGGCTTAGAACTGGACCTGTGTCCAATCCTGCCTCCATCTGCATAATGCAGACGCCCGTTTCAGCATCACCAGCCATATTGGCGCGGTGAATTGGTGCCGCCCCACGCCAACGCGGCAAAAGGCTTGCGTGAATATTCAGACACCCGTTTTTGGGCGCATCCAAAATGGATTGGGGCAGGATCAAACCATATGCCACGACAACCGCGACATCTGCTTCCAGCGCTACAAAATCGGCAAGTGCCTCGTTTGTGCGAACACTTTGAGGATAGCGCACCATCAAACCAAGCGCCTCGGCCTTAGATTGAACTGGGCTTGGGCGATCTTTCTTGCCACGGCCTGCAGGGCGCGGTGGCTGGGAATAGACTGCAACGATATCGTGACCTGCATCAACAAGCGCTTCAAGCACCGGAACCGAAAAATCTGGTGTTCCCATAAAGACTATACGCATTATTCCCTCGCAGTGGCATGCCGTTGGCACACCCAAAAAACTTATGTTTTACGTGCTTTACGCAGCAGCATATCTCGTTTCACACGGCCAAGATTGTCAAAATACATTTTGCCCTGCAGATGATCAATTTGGTGCTGAACGCTCGTCGCTTCAAGCCCTGTAAAATCACCACGCGTTATTACGCCATGTTCATTCAGATACCGAACGCTTACATTCTTAGGTCGCTTAATAATCGCAGAAACGCCCGGTAAATTTGGGCTGGCTTCATCGTGAGTGTTCATTTCTTCTGACGTTGACAGGATAGTTGGGTTCGCCAAAAGTATCAGTCGTTTACGATCCGGCGACGCATCGACTACGGCCAGCTGCATCATGACGCCGATTTGCGGCGCGGCCAATCCAACACCGGGCATTGCATCCATCGTCTCAACCATATCCGCCCAGATCAAACGAATCTCATCCGTAATTTCGGCAACTTCTGTCACGGCTGTGCGCAACCGCTTGTCTGGCCAACTGAGAAACGGGCGAACCGTCATTTCGCCGCCTCGTACTGCGCAATCAGAGCCGCACGCGTTTCAGCGTCCAAATGATCAAATGTCACAATCCCATCAAGATGATCGATTTCATGCTGCACACAGGCCGCACCGAACCCATCAAAGGATTGAACATAACGACCACCCTCGAGGGAAGACCAAACCATCTGAACCTGCGACGGGCGGTTCACCTCGGCCAATACGCCCGGAATTGAAAGACAGCCCTCATCCAACACAGCGCGTTCTTCGCCAATTTCTTGCAACATTGGATTGATGCAAACCAACGGGTCCGACTTGCCTTCTTTCCAACCAATATCCATCACAAATAGACGGTTTAGCGAACCAACCTGAGACGCGGCTAAACCTCGACCCTGAGCAGCATACATCGTGTCCAACATATCTTGGGCCAAGGTGCGAATTTCCTGGGTGATTTCCTCAACCTGAACACAGGTCTCAGTCAACCGCGCATCTGGCCAAAGGACGATATCTAGGACACTCATCCCCGATCAACCCCGCGCCAATTCGCGCTTAAGCTTCACCATTTTACGAGTGATCATCTGGCGGCGAAGGGGTTTGATGTGGTCGATAAACAACTTGCCCTCGAGGTGATCGATTTCATGCTGAACACAGGTGGACCATAAGCCATCCATCTCTTCGTTTTGTTCGTTCCCATCACGATCCATCCAGCGAACTTGCACTGTTTTAGGTCGGGTCACATCCGCAAACAAATCGGGGATAGACAAACACCCCTCTTCATAGACGTTCTTTTCATCCGAGGATGCGATAATTTCAGGATTGAACATGATCAACGGACGGGCCGTTTCACCCTCTTCTTTGACGCAGTCCAAAACAATCAAACGATGTAAAATACCGATCTGCGGCGCAGCCAATCCAACGCCAGGGGCATCATACATGGTTTGCAACATATCATCGGCAAGCGTGCGCAATTCATCTGTCAAATCTGGCACATCAGCGCAGACTTTTTTCAGGCGGGGGTCGGGGTGCAATAAAATAGGACGTATCATGGCAGTGATGTAGGACAATGTGCCGTCCCGCGCAACGCCTCTTGCAACCCTGCCATATCCCGTTAGCTTGGCAAAAAACCAGCAAAATAGTGGAGACACCCCCATGAGCTTTGACGATATCATCGACCGCCGCGGCAGCCATTGTGTAAAATGGGACATGATGGAAGAAATCTATGGAGTCCCAACGGACACCGGTCTTGCTATGTGGGTCGCTGATATGGACTTCCGTCCGCCCCAATGCGTTTTGGATGCAGTTCAAGGACAAGTTGATCACGGGGTGATGGGCTATTTTGGGGACGATTCCAAATACAAGGAAGCCATCAACTGGTGGATGGAAACGCGCCACAACTGGAAAGTTGATCCGTCATGGATCTTTACGACGCACGGCTTGGTCAACGGAACGGCAATGTGTGTCGATGCGTTTACATCTTCAGGCGATGGCGTGGTCTTGTTCACGCCAGTCTACCACGCATTTGCGAAGGTTATTAACGCCGCAGGTCGTAAGGTTGTTGAATGCGAGTTGGCCAATAACAATGGCCGCTTTGAAATGGATTTTGACGCGTATGATGCGCAAATGACGGGTTCAGAAAAGATGGTGATCCTATGCTCACCGCACAATCCAGGTGGACGCGTTTGGTCCAAGGCAGAGTTGCAAAATGTCGCAGATTTCGCAAAACGCCACGACCTCATCCTTGTATCTGATGAAATTCACCAAGATCTGGTCATGCCGGGCAGCACACATATTCCAATGACCCACATTGACGATATCACTGATCGTTTGGTGATGATGACGGCCACAACAAAGACCTTCAACATCGCAGGCTCACACTCTGGCAACGTTATTATTGAAGACCCTGATTTGCGCGCCAAGTTCGCAGGGCGCATGGCTGCGATGGGCTTGTCGGCCAACTCCTTTGGACTGTTCATGGCCACAGCCGCTTATTCACCTGAGGGTGCCACATGGGTTGATGGGTTGGTCGAATACCTTGATGGAAATCGTAAAATCTTTGATGCAGGCGTGAATGCCATCCCCGGCCTTGCCTCAATGAATTTAGAGGCAACATATCTGTCGTGGGTGGATTTCGACGGCACAGGAATGAGCCGCGAGGACTTCACCAAACGCGTTGAAAAAGACGCGCAGATTGCTGTGAACCACGGACCAACCTTTGGAACAGGTGGTGATACGTTCCTGCGCTTCAACATCGCGACACCACGTTCACGCGTCCAAGAGGCAGTTGATCGTTTGGCGAAAGCCTTTGGCGACCTTCAGTAAAACGAACAAAGGCGCGGTTTCAACCGCGCTTTAACTTAACTCAATATTTCGAACCAATTGTGCCCTGGCTTAGCTAGCGCGGCCCAGCAATGCGATGGGCGCATCGGGATCACGCACAAAGTCGATAGCCGGCTGTTCGGACACCGCAGTCAGGCGTTTGAACTCAAACAGCATCTCGTCCTCATCTCGCTCGTTCGCAATGATTAGACATTGGAACAAGTGGATCGCACCATCATATAAGTCGACCAATCCACGCAATTGTGGGGCTGTTTCCGCATCGATAGAAAAACCAGTCTTCCACATACGCAGCACCTTATAGGTCTTGTCATCAACAGAGATGCGCAAACGCGACGCCTTTTTCATCCGCGCCAATCGGGCACGATCGAGACCTGCCTGAACTTCTTTTGGAACAAATGTTGTCATCCGACTTCCCCTATTTGAGCACCCTAACAATGACCTATGCATTAGCAGCTGCAAGTTAAATCTTTGTGACAGACTTAAGATATCAACCCATAGCACCAAAGACATGTGCATCTACGCATAGCGCATGAGCGCAGAACCCTATGGCGATGCGCGCTACAACCATTTAGCCAAGAGTTAACAATATATGGAGTTGCACAATGGGACTATTGGTTGACGGCGTTTGGCACGACACTTGGTATGATACCAAATCGACTGGTGGAAAGTTTGAACGATCACAGGCGAAATTCCGCAACTGGATTACCGCCGATGGATCTGCGGGCCCATCAGGTACCGGCGGATTCAAGGCAGAAACAGGCCGTTACCACATGTATGTCAGTGACGCATGCCCATGGGCACACCGCGCGCTGATCTTCCGCCAGATCAAAGACCTCAGCGACCACATCACTATCTCAACTGTTCATCCTGACATGTTGTCAGATGGGTGGTCCTTTGAAAAAGACGAATACGGTGCGACTGGGGACACTTTGTTTCATCTGCCATTTGCACGCGACATCTACACCCGCGCAGACCCTACGTTTTCTGGCCGCGTTACCGTGCCAATCCTTTGGGATAAACAGCAGAACACGATTGTTAGTAACGAAAGTTCTGAAATTATCCGCATGTTCAACTCTGCCTTCAACGACGTGACAGGCAACACCGATGATCTATGGCCCCAGCACATGCATGACGACATCGAAGTCGTGAATGCACGGATCTACGATACGCTGAACAATGGCGTCTACCGCTGCGGGTTCGCAACAACTCAAGCAGCCTACAACGAGGCCGTGCATCCGTTGTTCGATACCTTAGATTGGATCGAAGAGCGCCTAGGCACAAAACGCTATTTACTTGGGGATCGCCTGACGGAAGCTGACTGGCGGTTGTTCACGACCCTAATCCGTTTTGATGCCGTTTATCATCTGCACTTTAAGTGTAACAAAAAACGTATCGTAGATTATCCCAATCTATGGGCCTACACCCGTGAGCTTTATCAAGTTGAGGGCGTCGCAGAAACCGTCAACTTGGACCACATCGTGCGCCACTATCATTACAGCCACGAAAGCATAAACCCAAACCGGATCATCCCCATCAATCCAACGCTAGACCTGATGGCCCCACACGGCCGCAGATAACGCAATCCTTCAACGGTTTCTGTTGCCCAAACCCTAACATCTAGGCGACAGAAATCGGAATTGACGAACTTTGAAAAACTAACTTGATAATGATAGGGTTTTCACTTCTTTTAGATTAAACAACGACGAAACATGTTGTTCTAATTGACTGTGAAAGAGCTCAATCTTGACCAAAAAGAGTAACGATCACGGTGGTGGACTAGACGGTGCTGCACGCCAATACGGCGGCAACCGCACCGATTGGATTGATCTATCGACTGGGATCAATCCCCTGCCCTATGGCGTTTCTGGAATTCAACCTGACGCATGGACCGCGCTACCGGATCAAACCGCCGCCACCAACCTCACAGATGCGGCACGTGCATTTTGGAATGTGCCTGACACAGCTGCCATTCTGGCTTCCCCCGGTGCATCTTCCCTCATAGCAAACATGCCACGACTTGCACCAACAGCATCAGTTGATATCACGGGCCCAACATACAACGAACATGCCAGCGCGTTTGAAGTGGCGGGTTGGAAAACGGATGGCGCAGCTGCTGCGCAAGTCGTTGTTCACCCCAACAACCCTGACGGCCGCATCTGGTCGATTGATCAGATCAAAGCGCCGTTACGTATTATCGACGAGAGCTTTTGCGATGTAATGCCTCTGCAGTCGCTGATCCAACACGCTGCTGAACCCGGCACAATTGTATTAAAAAGCTTTGGTAAATTCTGGGGTCTTGCAGGGCTGCGCCTTGGCTTTGCCATTGGCGAACCGGCGTTGATTGAGCAACTGAAAACCATGTTAGGCCCATGGCCCGTTTCCGGTCCGGCATTAACAATTGGCGCGCAGGCACTCAGAGATCACGATTGGGCCAACCAAACACGCATGCGCCTAGAAAAAGATGCTGCGAAACTTGACCAACTTATCACTGCAAAGGGTGCCACCGTTGTTGGCGGCACAACCTTGTTCAGGTTGTATGATGTAGGGGACGCAGCAGAATGGCAGGACCGTCTCGCCCAATCACAAATCTGGTCGCGCATCTTTCCCTACAGCACGCGTTGGCTGCGCCTTGGCTTGCCGCATCCAATGGACTGGTCACGTATTGAGGATGCTTTATGAGCACCGCAGCCCTTCTCTTTTTCGCAATGATCCTTGATGCCATTTTGGGTGAACCCAAATGGTTATGGAATAAGGTTCCGCATCCCGCTGTGCTTATGGGTAACCTGATCAAGTGGTGTGACGAACAATACAACAGCGGTGAAAATGCCAAGCTCAATGGCGTTCTGACGCTTCTCGCCCTCGTCGCTGGCGCAGCGCTCTTGGGGTATATCATCAGCTTGTTTGGCGGGATCGTTACCAGCTTAATCACCGCAATTCTACTCGCCCAAAAATCCTTGGTTCAGCATGTCCAACAGGTTGCAGATGCCCTGCGCATCTCGCTTGATGAGGGTCGCCAAAAGGTCGCCATGATCGTGGGGCGCGACACTGGACACATGGATCAACCCGCCGTGGCACGCGGCGCAATTGAGAGCGCAGCAGAAAACCTGAGTGACGGTGTGATCGCACCAGCTTTTTGGTTCCTAGTAGGCGGATTACCAGGTTTAATGGTCTATAAAATCGTCAATACCGCGGACAGCATGATTGGCTACAAAACCGAACAGCACGCCGATTTCGGATGGGCCTCTGCCCGCTTTGACGATCTGCTAAACCTGATCCCTGCACGGATCACCGCAGCGCTTATCGCACTGCCCGCTGGCGTTCACAGCCAATGGCGCAACATCATCGCAGACGCAAAACTTCACCGCTCACCAAACGCAGGCTGGCCCGAAGCGGCAATGGCACGCGCTATCGACATCGCACTATCAGGCCCACGCGCCTACGAAGGACAGATGCAAGATTTCCCATTCGTGCATCCAGCGGGAAATCAGTTTGCGGGACCATCAGACATCGACGCCGCATGCTCTATGTTATGGAAAGCTTGGAGCATCGCACTTTTATTCACCACCATCCTTACCATTTTATAACGGACACCAATATGCGCATACTTGCTTTAACCGCTGCCCTCCTCTTGCCACTCGCGGCCCACGCCGAATGTGGTGGCTCCTTCAATAGCTTCAAAAACGGACTAAAGTCCGAAGCCGTCGCGCAAGGTATTTCACCCGCGAAAGCGGATGCCTTCCTGTCGGGCGTCCGTAAAGATGGCAGCGTCCTAAAGGCTGATCGCGCCCAAGGTGTTTTCCAGAAACCATTCATCGAATTTTCGCGCCGATTGATTTCATCAAATCGAATCAACTCAGGGCGCTCAAACGCCAAACGCTTTGATCGCGTGTTTGATAACGTCGAGTCCACATATGGCGTAAACCGCAACGTGTTGTTGGCATTCTGGGCTTTTGAAACTGATTACGGCGCGTTCCAAGGTGACTTTAACACCGCCAACGCACTGGTCACATTGGCCCATGATTGCCGCCGTCCAGAATTGTTCCGCCCACAGGTTTTCGCGGCGATGACCCTTTATGGACGTGGCCAATTTGATCCAGCACGCACAACAGGTGCATGGGCTGGTGAAATCGGAATGGTGCAAATGTTGCCGCGCGACATCTTGGAGAACGGTGTGGATGCCGACGGCGACGGCCGCGTATCACTCAAGACATCGGCTCCGGATGCGCTGACGTCAGGAGGCAAAATGTTGCAGCACTTGGGTTGGAACGCAGGCCAACCATGGCTGCAAGAAGTTACCGTGCCAAACAATATGGATTGGTCAAAAAGCGGCTTGGGCACCACCATGTCCGCTGGCAATTGGCAAGCAATGGGCGTTCGGGCACGTGAAGGCAAACTTGCCAACCTTCCAGCGTCTTTGATCTTGCCACAAGGTCACAAGGGCCCAGCATTCCTAGCCTACCCAAACTTCAACGTTTACTTTGAATGGAACCAATCATTCACCTACGTTCTGACAGCTGCCTACTTTGCAACACGCCTACAAGGTGCCTCGGCTTATGACGCTGGAAACCCAGATCAGGGCCTTCAGGGTGACAGCATGAAACGCCTGCAATCCAAGTTGCAAAAGCGAGGATATAATGTTGGCAAAATCGATGGCATCTTGGGCGCACGTACACGCGATGCAGTTCAAGCAGAACAACAGCGCCTTGGCCTGCCAGCTGATGCATGGCCAACACCGACGCTGCTGAACAACCTATAAACCGATTTCACGGGTTGGATCTATGATCTGATCATAAATCAAATAAGCCCCGCAGAGCACATACTCTGCGGGGCTTATATTTTAGAATAGCAATGACGCGAAATTGGGGTCTTAGCCCACCATCGCCGATGCCTTTTTCAAATCGACAGACACCAACTGGCTCACACCTTGTTCTGCCATTGTGACACCAAACAAGCGGTCCATACGGGCCATGGTCACCGCGTGGTGTGTGATGATCAGGAACCGCGTATCCGTCTGGCGGCACATCTCATCCAACAGGTCACAGAAGCGGGTCACGTTGGCATCATCCAAAGGCGCGTCAACCTCGTCCAAAACACAAATCGGTGCAGGGTTCGCCAAGAAGACGGCAAAGATCAGCGCCATCGCGGTCAAAGTTTGTTCGCCGCCGGACAACAAACTAAGCGTACTCAGTTTCTTACCGGGCGGTTGGCACATGATCTCAAGTCCGGCTTCCAACGGGTCGTCACTTTCCACCATCACAAGGTTCGCCTCACCGCCACCAAACAGATGCGTAAACAGCTGCGCAAAGTTGGTATTCACCTGCTCAAACGCGGTCAACAGGCGCTCGCGCCCCTCGCGGTTCAAACTGGCAATACCACTGCGAAGTGTTTTGATCGCTTCCTCAAGGTCCGCCTTTTCACCGACCAAGTTGTCATGCTCGACTTGCACCTCAAGCGCATCTTCTTCAGCGCGCAAGTTCACGGCCCCCAATGCATCGCGTTGGCGTTTCAACGCATTCACACTTGCTTCTAATGCTTCAGAGGCTGGCATTTCATCAGGGTTCACTTCCAACGCTGTCAGCAATTGGTTCGGCGTTTTCTGCTGCTCCTCAGCAATACGTTCAGCCGCCGCAGTCACCGTTTCACGCGCAGCTTCAGAACGGGCTTCTGCGCGAGCACGGGCCTCACGGGCTTCTGATGCCAAACGCTCGCAATCACGTTCATTCATCGCCGCTTCACGCAATGCCCCTTCACCGACGGACAGTGCATCCGTGGCGGCAGCTTTACGCACCTTGGCTTCTGAAATCGCAAGGCTTAGTTCATCACGTTTGGCAGCCAGTTCAGCAGGTGCAGCACTCGCCACCTTCAGTTCTGCTTCAGAGGTTTCTTTGCGTTCGACCAATTCTGCGCTGCGTTTTTCCGCAGTTTCCAAACGGTGACGCCAACCACTGATTTCCTTGGTCACTTCTTGGCTACGCTTTAGGCGGGCATCGCCCTCACGGCGCACTTCGTCGTGGCGTGAACGCAGCGAAATCATTGTTATACGCGCAGCCTCAACAGTTACGCGCTGCTCTTCAACCGCGGCGCGTTCCACATCCAAATCACCCAAGTCCGCTAAGGCACGCTCTGCTTCGCGCACCCGCGTTCGCGCACCCATCGCTTCTTCTTCGTGGCGTTTTACGGCCAACCCAAGGGACTCCAAACGCCCCTCAGCCAAATTACGATCCGCTTCTGATCGGCTCAATGCGCGGCCAGCATCCGCAACCATGCGATCTGCTTCGCGGCGCGCTTCACGGGCGGCGCGATCTGCTTCACTTAACTCAGCCAATCGGGCCGTCAGTGTCTCATGTGCACCCCGCGCACCATCCGCACGGTTAGACGCTTGCTCAAGCGATTGCTTCAATTCCTCAAGACGGTTCAGCTGTTGCAGACGTAATGCCGCCGCACTTGGCGCATCTTCTGCCCAAGCACGAAATCCATCCCAACGCCACAAATCACCTTCGGGTGAAACCAACCTCTGACCCGGCTTCAGCAATGGCTGCAGGCGTTGCGCATCATCGCTGTCGACCAAACCAATCTGGCTCATGCGCCGCACCAAAACGTCAGGTACAGACACGTGGTGGGTCAGCGGCATGATCCCATCAGGCAAAGGTTGATCTTCTTCATAGGGCGGCATCACTGCCCAACCCGATGGCCCATCCAACTCAACCTCTGGCGCACGCAAATCATCCGCCAATGCAGCACCAAGGGCCTTTTCGAACCCCTGTTGCACCTGAAGGCGATCCAAAATTTGACCACCCTCTGCGGTATCGCGTTCAACCAGTTTTGCCAGTGCGCCAGTTTCTGCGCGAAGGGCATTCATTTCGCCTTCGGCCTCAGAGCGTTCAGCGCGCGCATCAGATTCACGCGATTGCGTTTCGGCGCGCGCTTGCTCGGCGGCGTTCAACGCGTTGTCAGCACGTTGCGCAGTTTCTTCTGCGCTCACCGATGACAACTGTGCAGCTTCAAAATCATAACATGCTTTTTTTAAGGCGGCATGACTTTGCGTAACGGCTTCACGGGCTCTGGCCGCCTCTGCCTCTGACTTTTCTTCGGTCTTGCGGTTGTCATCTAACAGGCGTTGCGCAGACCCGTGGCGCGCAGCCAAGCGGGCTACATCTTCGGTTTTTTGGCCCAATTCAGCTTCGCAAGCCTGCAACATTTGCGCAGCGTCACGCGCACCTTCTGCGGCTTCTCCCAGACGGGCCTCGTGCCCCTCACCGGCTTTGGTAAGTTCACGCGCCTCCCACTCAAGGCGCTCAATCGTTTCACCCGCATCGCGGTTCAAACCACCCTCACGTTCAATATCGCGACCCAACTGTGCAATGCGGTTGCTTAGGGTTTGGATGACCTGCACCGCTTGGGCCTCTTGATCATCCAATGTATCGCGCTGAACGGTAAGTCGCTGCATGATTGCGGCTGCGATCGCCTCTTCCTCGCGCATTGGTGGCAATGCTGTTTCAGCTGCAGTGCGTACTTTGATCGCGGTCTGAACCAGTGCTTGCGCTTGGGCGGCTTCGGTCACACGTCCGCGCAGCGTTTCATCTGCAGTCGCACGCGCATCATCCGCTTCACGCCAACGGCGGTACAACAACATGCCTTCCGTGCGGCGCAAACCCTCACCAATCTCGCGATAACGCGCCGCTTGGCGGGCTTGGCGCGCCAACTGACCCAACTGGTTCGCAAGTTGTTCGATGACATCGTCCACACGGGCCAGATTAGTCTCTGCACCTTTAAGCTTTAACTCCGCCTCATGACGACGCTGATAAAGCCCGGAAATACCAGCGGCTTCCTCCAAAATACGGCGACGGTTTTTTGGTTTAGCGTTGATCAGTTCGGCAATTTGCCCCTGACGAACCAATGCAGGGGAATGTGACCCGGTAGATGCATCTGCAAACAACATCTGTACATCACGCGCACGCACGTCTTTGCCGCCAGCTTTATAGGCACTGCCAACATCACGCGTAATACGGCGCACAATGTCCATCGTGTCAGAGTCATTGAACCCCGCAGGGGCCAAACGTTCTGAGTTATCAATTTGCAAAGTAACTTCGGCAAAATTGCGCGCGGGGCGCGTTGCGGCACCAGCAAAGATCACGTCGTCCATACCGCCACCGCGCATGGCTTTAGGACGATTTTCACCCATGACCCAGCGCAGCGCTTCGAGCAGATTGGATTTCCCACAGCCGTTCGGACCCACAACGCCGGTTAATCCATCAGAGATGATCAAATCGGTAGGATCTACAAAGCTTTTAAAGCCCGTCAGCTTCAGTTTGGAAAAGCGCAATTGCTGCCCTTATTATGATTCCGCATAGAATTATAACCTGAAGGTGAAGATGGGGTTGTGTCAATTACTACACCTTTGAAACGCCTATCGTGTGATAGTTATCCACAACTAATTGCCAAGCTGCGCGCTTTTGCAATCCAACTCTGCGAAAATATCGGCCTGAGCGCCCCCGAACCGCTTCACCTTGCACCCGCTGACTTGTTCAATAGCAACAGATGCACGCCCCCCCCCCATTTGGCCCATACGTGGCGCATATTGCATATTGGTGCGGATCGCCTCTGCCACGGTTCCCTTCACCCGCACATCAAAGGTTGATCCCTCAACCGTTACCGTAGCCGGATCAATGCCACGAAACCCGATCGACGGCGTATTGCAAGCAGCCAAAGCGGTGCAAAAGATCGTTAAGGAAACATGGCGCATCCATCGATTTTGCCCCTTCCATGTTTAACGAACCCTTAATCCCGAACAAAGAAATTGCCCCTTACCTACTTTGGTCATATAAAATTACCAATTGAGGAAAGTGCCTATGCCATTCACGACCGTACAATCTGAAAAACTATCCGGTGCCGTGGTGCGTCAGGTCGAAGAATTGATCCTGCGTGGAATCCTGAGACCCGGTGAGCGGTTGCCGTCAGAACGTGAATTGGCTGAACGCCTTGGCGTGTCGCGCCCCTCACTGCGCGATGCCATTGGAACGCTCCAAGACAGCGGATTGTTAATTGCGCGGGCCGGGGCGGGTGTGTTTGTCGCTGATGTTCTTGGCTCTGCCTTTGCCCCTGCCCTGACGCAACTTTTCGCGCGCCATGACGAGGCCGTGTTTGATTACCTGTCCTTTCGCCGTGACATGGAGGGGATGGCCGCTGAACGTGCGGCGCGCCTGGGGTCCGATACGGACCTGAAGGTTGTTCAGGCTGTATTTTCCAAAATGGAAACCGCAGATCCCAAACGAACAGCCGAAGACGAAGCCCAGCTTGATGCGCAATTCCACATGGCGATCATCGAAGCCAGCCATAACGTGGTGATGCTGCACATGATGCGTTCCATGTACGAGCTGCTGCGCGAAGGCGTCTTCTATAACCGCCAGGTGATGTTCAACCAACGTACCACGCGCAACACCATGCTGGACCAGCACCGTGCAATAAACGACGCGCTACAGGCCCGCGATGGGGTCGCCGCCAAGGAAGCGGTGCACGCGCATATGGACTACATCGAGGTCAGCCTGCACGACCAGCAAAAGGCACAGCGTAACGAGATTGTCGCCCAGCAACGGCTGGATCACGCAACTACACATTCCTGATCCCACAATAGAAAAAGGCCCCAGCATCTCTGCCAGGGCCTTTTGAATAATTAGTAACTGCGACTTAGTTAGTGCAGTTTTGCATCCACTTGAGCGATCGCGTCATCAATCAAAGAGCTGCTGTCTGCAGATGTCATTTGTTTCGCGATCACGTCACGTGCGACTGCGATCGCAATGGTAACTGATTGGTCACGGACTTCTTTCACAGCAGAAGCTTCAGCAGAGGCAATTTGATCCTCAGCGGCAGCCAAGCGGCGTTCGATAGATTGTGCCAGATCAGCGCGGGCCTGTTCAGCCGCTGCGTTAGCTTCATCTTTAGCTGCTGCAACAATGCGGTCTGCTTGGGCCTGAACTTCTTTTTGCTTGCGCTCGTAGCTTGCCAACAAAGTTTGTGCTTCTTCACGCAATGTGCGGGCTTCGTCCAATTCGGACTGAATACCAACTGCGCGTTGATCCAACATACCGCCCAACATGGAAGGCACTTTGAAGTAGAACAAAACTGCGATGAAGCCGATAAAGCCAAGCGTCACAATAAAGTCGGTGTTTGCGAGCGAAAAGAATGGACCAGACGCTGCAAAAGCTGGGCTTGCGGCCAAGGTTGCAACAGCGCCTGTCAGGGTGATTTGTGTAAAACGCATCTCGATTACCCTTTCATCCGCGCGGTCACGGCGGCGGTGATGCTTTTCGCATCGGCCTTGCCACCCATGGCTGCAACGATTTCTTTTGCTGTGTCTTTGGCAACAACTTTTACGTTGTCCAAGGCACCAGCGCGAATTTCAGCAATGACCTTCTCACCCTCAGCAGCTTTCGCGGCAATCTTGGTGTCTGCAGTCGCAATAGCTTTGTCCAAGTCGGCTTGGATGCCGGCTTTGGTCTCTGCCACGATGCGGCCTGCTTCGGCGCGAGCATCGATAAGTGCTTTGTCATAGGCAGCTTCTGCTTCCTGTGCTTTGGCTTTCAAATCTTCCGCTGCGGCGATGTCATTTGTAATTGTCCCCTGACGTTCGGCCAAAACCGAAGCAATACGCGGCAAAGCCACGCGAGACAGAATAAGATAGATTACGACAAGGGTAATAACCAACCAGAAGATCTGGTTGCCCCATGTCGAAAAGTCCAGTTGTGGCATGCCGGGACCTGAGGCCTCTGCTGCACTTTGTGTATCGGTTGCCATCTTGGTCTCCGTTCAATCACCCAATTGGGCGGTCATTACATCGGGCGGGACATCGAAATGCACCGCCCGACCGTAAGGAACTTATTGCCTACGGTGTGTAAGCAATACTGTTGTTCAGTCTGTCTTAGACAGCGAACATCAGCAACAGAGCTACGAGGAATGAAAAGATCCCCAAAGCTTCTGCGAATGCGATACCGATAAACAGTGTCGCTGTTTGTGATGCTGCTGCAGATGGGTTGCGCAATGCGCCTGCCAAAAAGTTGCCTGCAACGTTACCAACACCGATAGCGGCTGCGCCGGAACCGATTGCTGCTAGACCTGCGCCGATGTGTGCTAGTTCACCTTCCATGTGAAATCTCCTTACGATTGGAAGTTAGATAGATAGACAAACGAATGTTTGCCGTTTTTAGTGATACTGTAGGGCGGGGTTTCCCCCGCCTAACCTTTGTTCCCCGGGCTTAGTGGCTCGGGTGAAGCGCGTCTTTTAAGTAAACGCACGTCAGAATTGTGAAAACATATGCCTGGATGAACGAGACCAAGATCTCTAGGGCGTACATTGCGACGATGCCTGCGATTGCGATCGGGCTCACGACAGCGATTGCTGCGAAACCTGCGAACACTTTAATAACCGCGTGACCCGCCATGACGTTACCCGCCAAACGAATAGAGTGGCTTACCGGACGTACGAAGTATGAGATAACTTCGATGATCGCCAGGATTGGGCGTAGGGCCAAAGGCGCAGAAGACACCCAGAACAGACCCAAGAATTTCGTACCGTTTTTGACAAAGCCCAGAACAGTCACTGTCAAGAACACTGCCATCGCCAAAACAACCGTTACGGCGAAGTGGGATGTAGTAGTGAAGGACATTGGGATAAGGCCAAGAAAATTGGCGCAAACGATGAACATGAACAATGTCATGATGTATGGGAAGTAAACGACGCCATCTTTGCCGGATACGTCTTCTACCATTTTGTAGACAAAGCCGTATGCCAATTCAGCGACTGACTGACCGCGTGACGGAACAACTGAACGCTTAGATGTGGTCAAAACCATCAGGCCGATCACTGCCAAAATCGCTAGACCCATCCACAACGCTGCGTTTGTTGGAGTGTACCAAGCAATTGGACCGCCAAATAGCGATTCAATGTTGAACTGATCCATTGGGTGGAATTCCAGCCCGCCAGTTTCTGCGCCTTGTGCTTCGCTTGCCATTTTCAGGCTCCCTCATCTTTGCGGGATAATCCCGCATCGTCATTCGCGGCCAATTCGGCCAGTTGATCATTCTGCATCTCGTGAGCACTGCGGATCATCGTTTTGACCCCGGCCACCAAACCCAGAACGGTGAAAATCAGCATAAAAACGGGAAGTGTCCCGAACAGGTAGTCTAACCCGTATCCTATGCCAAAACCGATCCCAAGACCGGCCACCAACTCTATCACCATCCGCCACGCGTGCTGCGCTTGGGAATAGTGTTCTTCCTTCTTGGGTCCAGGCTCTTGTGCCTGCTTCGCTGCGGCGATCTTGGCTTCAAGTTGCTGCATTTGCAGCTTTTGATCAGGATCGGTCACGGCGTTTTCCCCAATTGGAAATCTTGAGGGAGTGCTAATGGGGGGACGGGTCCGAGTCAACAGGGTCATCGGGGTTTCCCAAAACGGTTCAAGGCACTGATTATATATATAAAAATCTATCAATACGGTCACCTGCAATCATGTCGCAGGAAGCCGTTAACCAATTACAGACAATTTTAGACATTCAACCATTTGGTTGACGATCCCTTTTGCCTTTGCCAAAGCATCCCTATGGCCAATTCTTTAGACACCATCTTTGCTGCTCTCGCTGATCCGACCCGTCGGGCAATCTTAAGCATGCTGCTGGAAGACGATATGGCCGTGACCGACGTTGCCGAGCCATTCGAAATATCATTGGCCGCAATCTCGAAACACCTGATGATCCTGACCCGCGCTGGCCTGATAACGCAAGAAAAACGTGGACGGGTGAAATGGTGCAAACTGGAACCCGACGCGATGAGGAACGCCAGTGTCTGGATGCAAGGGTTTGGGCAATTCGAACCGGTCAATCTGGATGCGTTCGAACGGTTCTTGGAAACCGAACTTGATTCAACACCTGAATAGGGTTGTTAGCCTTTAATCCTCATCACGCAAAAGCATAGCCAATGATACGATCGTCAAACCGATGCCGCCCAATATCCAGACCAAAGGCACACCTTGGCCCAGCGCGATCTGCCAAAGGATAACCCAGCTGGGTGTTAGATAAGTATAAGCCATTACTTTAGCCGCAGGCAGGCGCATCGTCGCAAATTGCATCAATACAAAAGTCGCTGAACTCGCACAGATTGCGACATAGAAAATTGTCATCCAAACGATTGATGGCAATGCCGCCCAATCTGTCGCAATCAAATCACTCCAACTGTAAATTGTGATCAATAAACATCCCGCCAGCAAAACGCCCAAGGTAAAGACCAACGCGGGCTCTCCACGGTTCAGCTTGCGCACCAAGGGTGTGTAAAGCGCGTGAAATACGCAACCGACGAAATAGATCGCCTCGCCCCGCCCGATCTTGAACTCTAACAGTGCACCAACATCAGCCCGAAAGATCACCCAAAGCGCGCCAAAACCACCGATTAGCAAGGCCACCAACATATGTCCTGTCAGCTTTTGGCGCATCAGTAACCAACCAAATCCAGCCGCCATAATAGGGATCAACGTGAACACCGCCGCAGCACTGACAGGTGGGGCCGTTTTGAGCCCTTCAAACATCAGCACAAAATAGGTGCCAAAAATCCCACCCAACAACAGATACCGCCAAAGTGCGTTCAACGCAGAACGCTGGACACCACCCGTCGCCAATACCGCAGCGCCGATGACAATTGACGCAATTGCAAAACGCACAGCATTCAACGCACCCGGCGCAATTTCATTGGCGGCCAACGCCCCTAGCGAAAAAGATCCCGCCACAAGCACGGAAAACAACAACATCGCAAGATGGCCCTGCTTGGCGGGGGACATCTTCATCCTCACATGTCCCAGTCTTTGGAATGCTCTTTCAGGAAGTTCACGAAGGCCTGCACCTTGGTCGTCCGGTGCAAATCAACGTGGGTGACCAACCACAAGGGAGCAGACCACTCCTCCTGGTGAGGGAATACTTCAATTAAATCTGGGTTTGCTGGCGCGTCACTGACGGGAAAGAATCCAATCCCCGCACCCGCACGGATCGCTTGTTCGAGTGCCCGGCCATCTGTGCTGCGAAAGGTCAGTGCGACCTCAGGTACCTTTTCCCGCAGCCATTTATTGAACGGCGCGCGGCTGTCGTCATCATGGCCCACAAAGCGATGCTTAGCGCAATCGGCGACATCTTTGGGCACTCCATTACGTTCAACATAATCCTTGCTGGCATAAAGCCCCATGCGCTGACGCACGAAAGGTTGCACCACGTTGTCCGGTTGATCCGGCGCATTGCCTGCACGAATAGCCACATGTGCCTCGCCGTATTCCAAACGAAACAACCGCTCGCCCGTCAAATAGCGGATCAGAACATCGGGGTGAGCCTGCTGAAAAGCGACCAACAACGGGGCCATGCGTGGGGCCAATGAAACCAGCGACGTCACAACCAACTCACCCGACACATCCGTGCCACGTCCCTTGATGCGCCCAACCAACTGGTTGAACTGATCATCCGTTGCTTGGGCCACACGAAACAAATCATCACCCACTTCAGTCGCAGTGTACCCACGGGCGTGGCGCTGAAACAGCTTTACCCCCAACTGACCTTCCAACGCATCAATATGACGAATGACAGTCGCATGGTGCACACCCAAGACTTCAGCGGCACCACTCACAGTTCCCATACGGGCAACCTGATAGGCGGTCTTGATTTCATCCCAATTGTTCATGGCAATCCTCGCTCATGTGCAAATTCTAACAGTTACTGTTGAGATAAGCGTCTTACGTTCAAATATGCAATCCCTATGTAGGACGCAGACAAGTACACTCACAAGGAACAGGCATGACACACATTCTACAAATCGACAGCTCTGGACGAACAAGCGCATCAGTTTCACGCCAACTTTCAGCGCAAATCGTTGAAAAACTGGGCGGACAAACAACACACCATGATCTACTCACGCACTCCCTGCCACAGCTGGACGAAGCATGGCTTGGCGCGAATTGGACACCTGCTGATCAGCTCACAGAACAACAAGTTGAAAAGCTAGCTACCTCTGACAGCTTGATCCAAGAGATCAAAGACGCAGACACATTGGTCATTGGCGTTTCAATGTACAACTTCGGCATCCCCGCCAGCCTAAAGGCCTGGGTCGATCTGGTTTGCCGCGCAGGCCACACGTTTCAATATACAGAAAAAGGCCCCGTTGGATTGATGGAAGGCAAACGCGCCATTGTCGTCATCGCATCTGGCGGCGTTCCTCTGGGTTCACCAATGGATCACGCAAGTACCTATATGACCACAATGCTTGGGTTTATCGGAATCACTGACGTTACATTTGTGGCCGCAGAGGGGACCGCGGGCGACCTTGATGCCGCTCTCAAGGGCGCACAAACCCAAATCGACGCAATCGCGGCATAATGCAATAGATAAACAAGGGGCAGAGCAACGGCTTTGCCCCCTTAAACTGTTGACTCTATCCCCACCACGGCCTACATCCGGAAGCATAAACCCTTCCGGTCCTTGTTATATCAAGGATCGCCCTCCGTCAGCGCGTCGCGCCCACGGGGGCAAAACTGTTTTGTTTTGTCCCCGCCTCAATGAGCTGACTTAGGTATTTTGTATTTTGCATCGTGATGATGCAATCGTCACCACCCCTACCTATCTAGGGGTTAACAGTAATCGGGCAAAGGAGCCACGGCATGTTTGAAAATCTATCCGACCGCCTTTCCGGCGTCTTTGACCGACTGACAAAACAAGGTGCGCTGTCTGATGAAGATGTCAAAACAGCCCTGCGCGAGGTACGTGTTGCTCTACTTGAGGCCGACGTTTCCCTTCCTGTCGCGACCAATTTTGTAAAAGCTGTTCAAGACAAGGCTACAGGCCAAGCGGTCACAAAATCCGTGACGCCGGGCCAACAAGTCGTCAAGATTGTGCACGATGCATTGATCGACACCCTTAAGGGTGAAGGCGAACCAGGCCACCTAAAGATTGATAGCCCACCTGCCCCCATCTTGATGGTTGGTTTGCAAGGTTCAGGTAAGACAACAACAACCGCAAAGCTGGCGAAACGTCTGAAAGAGCGCGAGGGCAAAAAGGTCCTTATGGCCTCTCTCGACGTGAACCGTCCGGCCGCGATGGAACAGCTGCAAATTTTGGGCGTTCAAATTGGCGTGGACACATTGCCAATCGTCAAAGGCGAAGATCCAGTATCCATAGCCAAGCGCGCCAAGACCCAAGCGAACATGGGCGGCTACGACGTCTATATGCTCGACACTGCGGGCCGCTTGTCCATCGACGAAGAGTTGATGCAGCAGGTCGAAGCCGTTCGCGACGTGTCCAACCCACGCGAGACATTGCTGGTTGTCGATGGCCTAACAGGCCAAGACGCGGTGCAAACCGCAGAAAACTTTGACCAACGTATCGGGATTACTGGCGTTGCCCTCACCCGTATGGATGGTGATGGTCGCGGCGGTGCTGCGTTGTCCATGCGTGCCGTCACTGGCAAGCCAATCAAATTCGTCGGTCTTGGCGAAAAGATGGACGCGCTTGAAACGTTCGAACCTGAACGCGTCGCTGGCCGTATCCTTGGCATGGGTGACATCGTTGCCCTAGTTGAAAAAGCCCAAGACACGATCGAGGCCGAACAAGCCGAGCGCATGATGAAGCGCATGGCCAAAGGTCAGTTCAATATGAACGACCTTAAGATGCAGCTTGAGCAAATGATTCAAATGGGCGGCATGCAAGGCATGATGGGCATGATGCCCGGCATGGGCAAAATGGCAAAGCAGGTCGAAAAGGCCGGTTTTAACGACAAGGTGCTGAAACAGCAAATCGCCTTGATCCAATCCATGACCAAAAAAGAACGTGCCAACCCTGCCCTTCTTCAGGCCTCCCGCAAAAAGCGGATCGCCAAAGGTGCCGGCATGCAGGTGTCTGATCTGAACAAACTTGTGAAGATGCAGCGCCAGATGTCGGACATGATGAAGAAGATGGGCAAAATGGGCAAAGGTGGCATGCTGAAGCAAGCCATGAAGGGTATGATGGGCGGCGGCGGCGCTGGCGGCGGAATGCCTGCTGGCATGGACCCGTCCCAAATGGACCCCGCATCACTTGAAGCAGCGGCCAAGCAACTTGGCGGCAAGATGCCCGGCCTTGGTGGTCTCGGCGGAATGGGCGGCGGCATGGGTCTGCCATCCGGTCTGTCCGGTTTCGGGAAAAAGAAATGATCACCTGTACGCTAACATATAAGATCGACCCAGCTCAGCTGGAGGCTTTTGAAACCTATTCAAAAGCGTGGATCTATTTGGTCAACAAAATGGGTGGCACACACCACGGCTATTTCTTGCCTCATGAAGGCGCGAACAACAAAGCCTGGTGCATGTTTTCTTTTGCATCGCTTGCGGCATATGAAGATTATCGCACACGCATGGACGCTGACGCTGAATGTCAGGCCGCCTATGATTATGCAGTGAAGACAAAGTGCATCCTTTCCTATGATCGCACCTTCACCCGTCCTCTATTGGATGGCGCAAGCCCCGCTGAATTGGGGCTTATCTAATGTTTGCATATGTACAGTCCACCTACGCAATACCGACATTATACCGACGTAATACCGACGTTGTATTTTCAGCATTTGGAGGCCGTTATGTCTGACCCAGTCACCCGTGCCGCAGAGGTCCTAAAGGGCCACCGCGAGAGCATTGATCGCCTTGATGCGATCATGATCTATACTCTTGGCGAGCGCTTCAAACACACACAAGTTGTGGGCAAACTCAAAGCTGAACACGACCTTCCCCCGTCCGATCCCGCCCGCGAGGCAACACAGATCGCACGACTAGAAGATTTGGCCAATCGGGCCGACTTGGACCCCGATTTTGCCAAGAAGTTACTCAACTTCATCATCGCTGAAGTCATTCAGCATCACAAAACACATCAAGAATAAACCCAAAGGAAACAACAACATGTCTATGAAAATCCGTCTGGCCCGTGGTGGCTCTAAGAAACGTCCATTTTACCGCATCGTAGCTGCTGACAGCCGCATGCCACGCGATGGTCGCTTCATCGAAAAATTGGGCACATACAACCCACTTTTGGCTAAAGACAGCGAAGAGCGCGTGAAAATGAACATGGAACGCGTTCAGTACTGGTTGGGCCAAGGCGCACAGCCAACTGACCGTATCGCACGTATGTTAGAAGCTGCTGGCGTTGTTCCAAAAACAGAGCGCAACAACCCTAAGAAGGGTGCTCCACACAAGAAAGCCGTTGAGCGCGCAGAAGAAAAAGCAGCTAAAGCAGAAGCAGCCGCTGAAGCCGCAGCAGCACCTGTTGAAGCACCAGCAGAAGAAGCTCCTGCTGAAGAAGCAGCAGAATAAGACCGGTAATGGAAGCGTTCTCGGACAGCTTCCGAACCGATCTATCGCAGCTGATGCGATGGCGGCGCGACGTGCGCCGCTTTCGCAGCGATCCGGTGGACGAGGCGTTGCTGATGCAATGCCTCGACACCTTCCGCCTCGCCCCCTCCGTGGGCCTTTCGGAACCTTGGCGCATCGTACGGGTTATATCCCCAGAGCTTCGCCAGAAATCTATCGAAAATTACCAAACCACCAACGCTACTGCCCTTGAAGGGTATGACGGTGAAAAAGCTGCTATGTATTCGGGATTAAAACTATCCGGTATGTCCGAAGCCCCTGAACACATTGCAATTTTCTGCGATGACAGCACCAGCAAAGGCTCCGGCCTTGGCGCGACGACCATGCCAGAAATGCGCCGCTATTCTGTTGTGGGTGCGATCAATCTGATGTGGCTACATGCCCGCTCCCATGGTTTAGGTATGGGGTGGGTCTCCATTCTGGATGCCCCAAAACTATGTACCGATCTGGACATCCCTCAGGATTGGTCACTTATCGCTTACTTGTGTATCGGTTGGCCCGAAGCCAACTCTACGACACCCGAATTAGAAACCGCTGGCTGGGAAACCCGCCGCGCGGCCCTGCCCATAGAAACCCGTTGAGGTCCCAATGTTCAGATTAATGCGCTTGATAATCTTTGTGCTACTCGCCTTTGTCGCTGGGCAGTTTTACGAACGTAGCCAAACCTCTGAACGCTGTGCCACGCTAGGCGGAGATATGGACTCAGGACTTTGCAAAGGAATAGCAAAATGAGCAATGAATTGATCTGTGTCGGTAGCATCGGCGGCTCTTATGGCGTCAACGGAGAGCTACGTATCAAGAGCTTTTGCGCAATCGCAGAAGACATTGAAACCTACAGCCCCCTCACTCGCGAAGATGGGACTGGTTCATACACCATCGCCATTGTGCGCGCGGTCAAAGGTGGCTTTGTGATCCGCATGCCAGAGGTCGCAACAAAAGAACAAGCTGATGCGATGAAGGGTGTTCAACTCTACGCCCGCCGCGATCAGCTGCCAAGCCTGCCAGGCGACGAATACTACCACTCAGACCTCACTGGTTTGCAGGTTCTAGATACAGGTGGCGAGACCCTTGGCACGGTGAAATCCGTACAGAACCACGGCGCTGGCGACTTGTTGGAAGTTCAGTTGCCCGAAAGTTCAGCAACCGTTTTGGTTCCCTTCACCTTAGCGGTCATTCCAACTGTCGATATGGACACGGGCCGCATCATCGCAGACCCACCTGACGGCCTATTCTGATCATGTGGCGCAGTGAAAACCTTACTGCGCACGAAGGTCTTTGATGCCACGCAAGATCATCATACACGCTGGTTTCCACAAAACGGGCACGTCCTCTGTTCAACAGGTTTTACGCGCCAATCGTCCGCTTCTACAGCCCGAATTGGCAATGCGCCTTAAGGGACAAATGCAGGACTTAATGCATGCAACCCGCGGCTATTCAACGTGGCGTGATGACCTAACATTGGTCAAAGCCGCAACACGTTTCGGTGGCGTCCTTGATGATTTGGTCGCGATGCCAAAACGCGCGTTATTACTTTCTGCCGAAGAATTCTCAGGCCACATGCCGGGGCGCGGCGATCTGGCTGACTACAGCGCCGCACCCATATTACTATCACGATACTGCGATGAAATAACTGCACGTTTTCCCAATATTGAACAGGTCATATACTTCTCAACACGCGCCCCCGAGAGCTGGTTGCAAAGCGCCTATTGGGAACATGTCAAATCCTCATCCATGACCTTGGACTATGACACCTTTGCAACGACCTACGAGAAAGCAGCGGAATTGGAGCCGATCGTCAAAGCGGTGCGAAAACAGGTAAACGTTGCAGTGCACCATACCGCCCTAGAGGACTGCCGCGACCTAAGGCTTGGCCCTGCTGATCCGGTGTTTGACCTATGTGATATATCACCAAGTTTGCGCGAAAAAATCGTCCCCCAACCTATTTACAACGAACGACTGAATAAGACTGTTTTACTTGCCTTACTGGAAGCAAACCGTGAATATGCGGATCACTATGAACGCAAAGCAGCCAAGCAAATCATTCTCGCAGAGGCCCAGAAAAATGACCAATAACCCAAAGTCGCACGGGCGCAAAACCATTCGCCCAACTCTGACACCACGGTCCTTGATGGATGGCGATGAAGAGTTGGCAGGCGTTTGGCAGGCGCGGATTATGACACTGTTCCCAAATGCTTTTCCTGGCGTATTAGGTGAAAGCCTGACGGGCCGCGCATTGAAAGATGGTAAATGGCAACTACACACCCATGACCTGCGCAGCCACGGCTTAACCAAGCACCGCAATGTCGATGACACCCCCGCGGGTGGTGGTGCCGGCATGGTGTTGCGCGCCGATGTGATTGGCCCTGCGATTGAAGCCGTACAACGCCAAAGCAAAGGCAATGTGCCGTTGGTTTATATGTCCCCACGCGGACGCCGCTTTGATCAAGAGATGGCACGCAACTGGGCGCGGTGTGATGGCGTTACGGTTCTATGTGGCCGCTTTGAGGGCGTCGATGAACGTGTATTAAAACACTACGGCGTGATGGAAGTGTCCCTTGGTGACTTCGTGATGACCGGCGGTGAAATTGCAGCCCAAGCAATGATTGATGCCACAGTGCGCTTGTTGCCAGGTGTGCTAGGAAACGAAGACAGTGCTGTTGAAGAAAGCCATTCAAACGGTTTGCTTGAGCACCCTCAATATACCAAACCTGCAGAATGGATGGGGCACAAAATCCCTGATGTTTTGATGTCTGGCAATCACGCGAAAATCGAAGCATGGCGTCGTGAAATGTCGCGTGAGATCACCAAAGCACGTCGTCCTGATCTGTGGGCGAAACTCACCGATTGATCTAGATCTTTTCGTGCACCGCTGCTCAGTTGTTCTGCGTTTTTATAACTCAGGATAAAAAAAACACCAATTTGCCCCACAAATTGTCATGATGGTTGCGGTTTTCTGCCCAAAATCCGTTTTTGTTAACCAATTCTTTGCGATCTTTCCCTCTATCTGGTTGGTAAACATTGTAGGCACCACAAGATACAGGGTACCCTTTCGTAAATGGCGTGCTGAGTCGTAATAACGCGAACACCTCCTATATCTGTTGTTACGCACCAGCCCAATTCGCAAAGCCGACGGAGAAATAGATGAAAATCCTGTTCAAAAAGCCACTTCAACTTTTCGCCTTTGGTGTCTCACTTAGCTTGATGACAACGACAGCCCGCTCTGAAACTTTGGCTGATGCTTTGGTCAGCGCATACAACCACAGCGGATTACTAGAACAGAACCGCGCCTTGCTTCGCGCCGCTGATGAAGACGTCGCGTCCGCCAGCGCAGCATTGCTGCCGATCGTAAATTGGTCTGCCCAAACACAGCGTACGTTCAGCAGCCAAGAAAGATCCCGCACCAGCAATGCAACGATAGGCGTCAACGCCGAGCTTTTGCTTTATGATTTTGGCGGATCTGCTGCCTCTATCGAAGCCGCGCGTGAAAGCGTATTCGCAACCCGTTCACAACTGCTTTCCATTGAACAACAAATTATGTTGCGTGCTGTCACAGCCTATTTCAATGTTCGCAGCACATCCAAATTTGTGGCCCTGCGCCAGAACAATCTGCGCCTCTTAACCCAAGAGCTTCGCGCAGCCAAAGACCGCTTTGACGTTGGCGAAGTCACACGAACGGATGTTGCATTGGCCGAAGCACGTTTGGCGCAAGCTCGCAGTGGACTTGCGAATGCGCAGGGCGATCTTCTGCGAGCCCGTGCTGAGTATTCAAATGTTATCGGTCACCAGCCCAAGAGTTTGGCGCAACTGCCGCGCCTGCCTCGTATCAGTGGCAATGTGCCATCCGCCCAATCACAGGCGGTGCGCAACCACCCAGATATGATCTCGGCCCAACACCAAGTGGCCTCAGTAGAATACGCTATAAAAAGCGCCGAAGCCGCTCTTAAACCAAAGATCAAACTGACTGGTTCCTTGGGCCTTCAAAACGATCTGATCAGTGGCGACTTTACAAACAACGCAACGGTCGGATTGGGCGTCTCTGGCCCAATCTACAATGGCGGTCGAATTTCCTCTAGCGTGCGCCGAGCAATGGCACAGCGCGACGCGATGCGCGCAAACCTGCATGTGGTGCGTCACAACCTGCAGCAATCCGTTGCGAACGCTTACGCCTTCTACAGCAGCGTAAATGCGGCCCTGAACGCTAGCCAACAACAGATCCGCGCATCACGCGTTGCTTTCCGCGGTGTGCGTGAAGAAGCCAGCTTAGGCGCACGTACAACACTTGATGTTTTGAACGCAGAAAACGAATTGCTGAATGCAGAAGCTGCGCTGATTTCGACCCAGACAGAGCAGTACATTGCCGCCTACACGATCCTTTCATCCACTGGTTCTTTAACCGCAAAGAAGCTGGGATTGAATGTTCAGCAGTATGATCCAGAAGCTTACTATAAGTTGGTGAAGGACGGCGTTGCGAAGAAAAGCAAACAAGGTGCACAGTTGGACAAAGTATTGCGGGCCTTGCAAAAGGACTAACGCCTTTTTGGGGATCCATACCCTTAGCGATAGTCCGTAACCGTCGCTAAGGAAATTCTCAAACCGTAATAACGATCAGCTAAGTTCAGCCAATGTTGGCGGGTTAGCACCTGCGCGCGAAACAGTGACACCAGCAACGCGTGCCGCGTAGGACAGTGCCTTTTCAATCTCAACGCCAGTCACCTTACGCAGGGCTTCTTTGTTCAAGCAGCCAAGTGTGTGTAACTGTGCAAGGAACCCAGCGTTGAAGGTATCGCCAGCGCCCACAGTATCGACCACAGTGACCTTAGGAACAGCAACATTCACAACAGGCTGCACACGCATATAAGCAGAAGCGCCATCACCACCTTTGGTGATGATCACGATGTCCGCACCATTCTGGTGAAGCTGCTCAACTTTGTCTTCAAACGAAACGTCAGTTGGAATAATCCAGTCCAAATCTTCGTCAGAAACTTTTACAATGTCAGCAGCGGCCAACATGCGATCCAACCGCGCACGATACGCAGTTTCGTCTTCGATGAAGCTGGGTCTAATGTTTGGATCGATCATTAGCACAGCACGCTCTGCCGCCTCAATAGCAAGGCCCTCATAGGCACTTGCAGCCGGCTCTGCACAAAGGCTGATACCGCCAAAATAAAGCGCAGAAACATCTGTGCCAATATCAGGCAGATCCTCTGACACCATCATTCGACCTGCCGAGTTCTCATCGTAGAATGTGTATTGCGCTTGGCCATTTGTCAGCTTCACAAACGCAAGTGTTGTCGGGCGCTTGCTGCGCACCAAAAGATCGGTTCCAACATTCGAAGACTGCAATTCAGCAGCCAGCTGCGTTCCGAACAAATCGTTGGACACGCCAGAAAGCAGCTGCACAGGAACCTCAAGGCGTCCCAAAGCGATAGCAGTGTTAAATATCGCACCACCTGACAACGGCGCAAACGCATCCTGTCCGTTGACGCCCTTTACTGGGACCATATCAATCAGCGCTTCACCGCAACATAAAATCATCTGTCGTTCCTCAATCTCTCTCGCGGCAAAATCCACAATCGTCTCCTCAAAGATGCGACGACGTAGTGCCAGTTTCGCAGAGACAAATAGCGAAGTCAGTACACCTTTGGCAACAGCTGGAAAGACATCGATTTTCTGGGAGGGCCTAACCGGCAAGCTGAGGACAAGACGGCATTTTCTCTAGTTGGATCAGTAAAACTTAGAAGGAGGAAAGTGGTGGCGTGGGGGAGACTTGAACTCCCGACCTATCGATTATGAGTCGATCGCTCTAACCAACTGAGCTACCGCGCCGTGAGGATGGGAATTAGGAGACCAGAACGGAGTCGTCAACCCACGAAATCAATTAAACATCACGTACTGCATCAATCATGCGCTGAACGTTGTCTGGATCGGCGTCTGGCGTGATGCCGTGACCAAGGTTAAAGATGTGTGGACCGCCCGAAAATGCCTTAACAATAGCGCGTGTTTCGTCGACCAAGGCCTGACCGCCCGTCACCATATGCGAAGATTTCAGGTTTCCTTGCACGCACCCATCAACCTGAACATTTTTCACGGCCCATTCAGGTGTCACCGAATTATCAAGCGCAACACAGTCTACGCCAGTCGCTTTTGCGAATCCGATGTACCCGTCACCCGCTTCACGCGGGAAGCCAATGATGGGCGTATCTGGATATTTCGCTTTCAATGCTGCCGTAATGCGGCGCGCTGGTTCTAGTGAATATTTCTGGAACGCAGCACCGGGCAAAGAACCTGCCCAACTGTCGAATATTTTTACAACTTCAGCACCCGCTTCAATCTGCATCAGCAGATAATCGATGGTAGCTTCAGTGATCTTGTCCATCAGCGCATCAAACACCTCGGGCTGTTCGTTCATCAACTTGTGTGCGGGTGCTTGATCCGGCGTGCCACGCCCTGCGATCATATAGGTCGCAACGGTCCAAGGAGCCCCAGCAAAGCCGATCAAGGTGGTCTCTGAGGGCAACTCCCCTGAAAGGTTGCGCACAGTCTGATAGATCGGGTTCAGCGTTTCATGGATGTCCGACACTGGCCCCAATTTATCAAGGTCCACCTGTGACGTGATCGTGGACAGACGCGGGCCCTCACCGGTTACAAACCACAGATCTGCGCCCAGTGCTTGCGGGATCAACAAAATATCAGCAAACAAGATAGCGGCGTCAAAGCCATAGCGACGAATAGGCTGTAGTGTCACTTCAGTCGCAAGATCAGGATTATAGCACAGCGACAAAAAATCTCCGGCCTGTGCGCGTGTCGCTTTGTACTCTGGCAAATAGCGACCCGCCTGACGCATCATCCAAATCGGCGGATTCGGCAGTGTTTCACCGGCAAGCGCGCGCAGAATAGTTTTGGATGAGGTCATGATCAGTATCCTTTTTACGGTTGGCCGTTGGTCACGCCCTGCGGCGATTTTGTCAAGAGATCGTAGCTTGTCAGGCGCATATGACGCGCCTAAAAAGGCTTATGAATTTTGATCTCCCCTCCCCCGCACAGCCTCTCAAAATCGGCACCCGTGGATCGCCTTTGGCCTTGGCCCAAGCCTATGAAACAAGGGCCCGCCTGATGGCAGCCTTTGATTTGCTCGAGGATTCGTTTGTGGTCGTCGTGATCAAGGTGACAGGGGATATGATCCAAGACCGTCCACTCAAAGACATTGGCGGCAAAGGTCTATTCACACGCGAAATTGAAGAGGATCTTCTGTCAGGTAAGATCGACATCGCAGTTCATTCGATGAAGGACATGCCAACAATCCAACCAGATGGTTTGCTGCTGGACGTTTACCTGCCGCGAGAAGACGTACGCGATGCGTTCATTTCACCAAATTTGGGTTCTATCGCAGAACTGGCAAGTGGTGCCGTCGTAGGCACGTCCAGCCTACGCCGCCGTGCGCAATTACTGAACCGTCGCCCAGACCTGAATGTCGTCGAATTTCGCGGCAACGTGCAGACACGTTTGAAGAAGCTAGATGATGGTGTCGCAGAATGTACTTTTCTTGCGACAGCTGGCTTGAGACGCCTTGGCCGTGACGATGTACCTGCAACGCCGGTTGATCCAGACGATATGCTGCCTGCAGTTGCCCAAGGTGCTATCGGAATCGAACGCCGTGCAGATGACGCACGGATGCAAGAGATGCTGGCTGCCGTACACGATACCCTAACCGGTCAACGCCTTGCCGCAGAGCGTGCGTTTCTTCAGGAGCTAGACGGATCATGTGAAACTCCGATTGCGGGTCTGGCGACCTTAGATGGAGACGAGCTGCATTTACGCGGTGAAGTGCTGCGTCCAGACGGATCACAGTCCCTCAGCGGTGAACGCCGTGGTCCGATTGAAACCGGCGCGACAATGGGCGTTGAGCTTGCAAAAGAGCTTTTAGAGCGTGCTGGCGAGGGCTTCTTTGACTGGCACACTCACACTAAACGTTAGGTCAGGTCCATTTCGCCATTGGCGGCAGGCTCATCAAAACTGCATTCGCATCATGACCCGTCTCAAGGCCAAACTTAGTCCCACGGTCATAGACCAGATTATATTCCGCGTAGAGACCGCGATGGATAAGCTGCGCGTCCTTGGCCGTTTCATCCCAATCTTGGACTTTGCGCTTTTCCACAAGTGGTAGGTAGGCGGGTAAAAACGCACGGCCAATGTCTTGTGTCAGGGCAAAATCAGCCTCCCAATCCCCAGTGCAACGATCGTCCATAAAGATGCCACCAACGCCCCGCGCACGGTGACGGTGCGGGATATAGAAATAGGTGTCGGCCCATTCCTTTAACTTAGGATACAAATCGGCCCCGTGCGGATCTAGATGCTGCTTTTGCTGGTCGTGGAAATGCGCCGTGTCCTCGTCATATTCGATGCAAGGGTTCAGGTCTGATCCACCACCAAACCACCATGCATGCGGGGTCCAAAACATCCGAGTGTTCATGTGAACCGCAGGGGCATGTGGGTTCTGCATGTGGGCAACAAGGCTGATACCAGCAGCCCAAAACCGCGGATCGTCTTTCATCCCCGGAATGCCCTTGCGCGCCGCCATCGCATTTTGCGCGCGTTCGCCCAAAGTGCCGTAGACGGTTGAGATATTCACACCCACTTTTTCGAACACACGGCCGCCGCGCATCACGCTCATCAAGCCACCACCTGCATCTGATCCATCATCGGACGTACGTGTGGTTTCAGTCAATTCAAACACACCTACGGGTGCGTCGGACATTGGGCCTGTGGTGTGATTGGCTTCGATCCCCTCAAAGGCAGCCACGATTTGATCACGCAATTCGCGAAACCATGCCGATGCACGTGCTTTTTCAGCGTCGAAAGCGTTGATTTGATCGTTGGCCATACCGCAGGTCCTTAGGTTAGTGAGCTGGTGCTGAGATTGGATCAAGCAAGCTGCGCCCACCATCTACTGTCACAACTTCGCCCGTCATAAAGGCCGATGCATCTGAAGCAAGAAACTGTACTGCATCCACCAACTCACCTGGACCCGCAACACGGCCAAGTGGGGTTTTTTCCTCGATTTCGTCGCGCCAGTCGCTGTGTTCTACCATAGCGGCTTGAAGCGATGCGGACATGACCGATCCAAAAGCAACCGCATTTACGCGGATACGGTTTGGCGCAAGAGCCAGTGCCATCGAGCGGGTCATTTGCTCCATCGCGGCGGACGCAATCGAATAGCCCATCAATTCAGGGCGCGAACTGCGTGCCGCGATCGAACTAAGATTAACGATAGTGCCTACCGTACCTTCAGTATGTTCACCCGCCTGTTTGATCATACGCTTGGCGACCTGTTGCGTTAAGCGCAGACTGGTCATCATGTTCTGCTCAAGCAGCACTTCAACTGAAGTGTCTTCAACATCCATCACATCCGTCGTCATAACCTGACGGGAGGCGTTAACCAAGACATCAACCTGATCAAAGGCGTCAATCGTAGCAGAAATAAGATTGGCGATGGTCAAGCGTTGGCGCAAATCACCGGCAAAGTAACGCATGTTGCCTTCATCCAATTGCGTGCCCAATTCGTCTTTCAGACGCGCCTCATCCATATCCGCACACATTACGTTTGCACCGCGATCTGCAAAACTGCGGGCGATGGCCAACCCGATACCGTTGGCCGCCCCTGTTACGATGACCGACTTACCTGAAACAGAAAATGACATGGCTATTATCCTTGTCGAAACATTGGTTAGGCACGTTTGCGCAAGGGACGCGCAGCGTGGAATAGTTTGAACCGTGTATCACCACCAAGGTCTGTGACCTTGCCAAAGTTGGCGTTCAAGGCATCCTCATAAGGAAGGTGACGGTTTGCAACCATCCAAAGCTGTCCAGAATTGGCCAATACACGCGCAGCTGTTGCAACAAAAGCTTGTCCCAATGAAGGTTCTGCTGCGCGACCAACATGAAAGGGAGGGTTCATAATTACTGTATCAATTCGGCCCTTAGGCGCCCATTTTGTTGCGTCAGCCCAGTGGTATTGGGCGCGCTCATCCGTGACATTGCGCTTGGCACATTCCAAAGCTAAGTGGCCCGCCTCGACCAAGTGGATTTCATTTATATCGCGCGTTAGCGCGTGGGCTGACAGGTAACCCCAGCCAGCACCAAGGTCCGCAACATTCTTGCCCAGCTTCTCTGGCAACGCTTGCCCCAACAATTCTGACGCAGGATCAACTCCGTCAGCAGAAAAGACACCAGGGCCAGTCCAAAAACCACCCTCAGTCAATGTTGGAGTTTGCGCCCAATCTTCCAATCCGTCATGGCTATTGACCCAAAACAGCTTTCCGTGGGCCTTAGATATGGTCGCAGAAACATCCCCACGTTTGCGCAGACCCTTGAATATACTGTCAACGCCTTCGGTCTTTTGCCCATCAATAATGATAGGACCATCCGTAAAAGCAGCTGCTTTCGAGATGATTGACCGCGCCTCTGCTTTGGCGCGGGGCAAACAGATGATGGACAGTACGTACCGCTCTGTCGGCTCGACTGCACAGCTATATCCGGCCGCTTTGAACGTCTCATAAGCGGGGCGAAACGGCTGAATTATCTCACATTGCTCCGCTGGCAAACTGCGCAAATTTGCCTCAGGTGTGGGATGAAAGACAGCGATACGGCCCGTGGGCACAGTCAATCCGCCCGTTTCCAGAGCAAGGGGCAAGCGTGCACCAATCATAATATTATTCTTCTTTTTCCATAGTACATTGCAGCGGGTGCTGATTTTGACGTGCCGAATCCATAACCTGAGCCACTTTAGTCTCGGCTATTTCGTGGCTAAAGACGCCAACAACGGCCAACCCTTTTTCGTGAACGGCCAACATAATCTCAAAGGCTTGGGCATGGTTAAGCCCAAAAAAGCGTTCTAAAACCATCACCACGAATTCCATCGGCGTGAAATCATCGTTCAACAACATGACCTTATAGAGCGGCGGGCGCTTTGTCTTGGGCTTAACTTTCGTGACGACAGCTGTGTCACCATCATCGTCGAATTTGTCCGACATCATTTGTAGATCTTTGTTCATTGCCACTCCGGCTGTAGAATCCAATGGTAGACATTCAACTGCTCTATATAACGTGAGTGCGGTTTGAGAAAAGAGGCAGCGGACAAGATGTCACTAAAGGTCACAACTATTGGTTTTGATGCCGATGATACGCTTTGGCATAACGAGCGGTTCTTTCAATTAACACAAGCACGCTTTGCTGCCATGCTCTCAGAGTTCTGCGATGCACCAGACCTGCTGGACAGGCTGCATCAAGCCGAGAGGCGCAACATAAAACAATATGGCTTCGGCATCAAAGGCTTCGTTCTTTCGATGATTGAAACCGCACTGGACGTGACCAACAATCAAGTATCTGGCAAAGTCGTTGCAGAGCTTATTAAGGCTGGCAAAGAAATGCTTGCACATCCAATCGAACTATTGCCCAAAGCGCGCGACGCCGTTGAAGCCGCGCGCTCTCAGTGCAAAGTTATTCTGATAACCAAAGGCGATCTTATTGATCAAGAACGCAAACTGGCTCAATCTGGTCTGGGAGATATGTTTGATGCCGTTGAAATCGTATCCGCGAAGGTGCCAGAGGTTTATGCCCGTATATTCGATCACCATGGTACGGGACCCAAAACAGGCATGATGATCGGCAACTCAATGAAGTCCGACGTGAACCCGATGATTGAATCGGGCGGTTGGGGCATTTACGTGCCACACGGGCTCCAATGGGAAATCGAACACGCTGAACCGCTGTTAGATCATCCACGCTATCATGAGATCGAAACCCTCGCAGCATTCCCTGAATTATTGAATAGAATACTGGAACACTAACCAATGCCCCACGCAGACCTGAAATACTCGAATGATCTCCCCCTAGATGCCTCGACAATTTTAACCAGCATTGAAACGGTCATCCAATCCCACGACCCGGGGTCTGGTGACTGCAAGGGCCGCGCCTATCCTGCTAATGAATTTCGCCACACCCATCTTCTTGTTGAAATCTCTATGCTACCAAAAGCGCACCGCGACACTGCATTTATGGCGGCCCTTTCAGCAGATTTGGAGAAGGCAATTAAAGCCCACTTGTCACAGCCCTGCTTCTTTTCATTGATGATTTCATTCTCAAGCGAAAACTATGTCACCGACCGCTTCGAACCCTAAACCGATTTTGACACAATCGCCGCCACAATGCTGCCACATTGGCGCCCCTATGGGTCGCCTTTGGCACAACCACAATATCTATGATTCGGAAAAACCACATTCCCGCCTAGATCCTTGATTCTATGGGTTTATCGAAAACACATTTTGTGCTAAAAGAAATCCAATAAAAAAACGTCAGCCAAAAAATTGGCGGCTATTGAGGCAGAAAAAGGCAGATTATTGTGAAGGTTTGGCGTATTCAGCCAGCCCGTTTTGGGCTGTTGATCATCGCGGCGTTGTGGATGCTTGTGGCTTTGCCACTGAGTGTCGCTGCAGCACCATATGCAGCGTATGTTGTTGATGCACGTACCGGGGAAGTTTTGCATGCCCGAAATGCAGACACCCGGTTGCATCCAGCGTCGCTCACAAAGATGATGACCCTCTACATTGCTTTTGAAGCCATCGAAAAGGGTGAGATTTCACTCGATACGATGGTCACCATTTCCAAGCACGCCGCGTCAGAGCCCCCATCAAAGCTGGGCCTCAAAAGCGGACAAAAAATCGCGATGCGTTACCTTGTTCGCGCTGCAGCCGTTAAATCGGCGAACGACGCAGCCACTGCAATTGGCGAAGCACTGTCTGGATCAGAGGCACGGTTTGCTCGACGCATGACCCGCACCGCTAAAGCTTTAGGCATGTCGCGCACCACATTTAAGAACGCACACGGCCTAACCGAAAAGGGTCACATGTCGACGGCACACGACATGACAATTTTGGGTCGCCATGTGCTCTACGACTACCCACAATATTATAACCTATTCTCACGCCGCACGACTGACGCAGGTATCCGCGAAGTCGCCAACACCAATCGTCGCCTTCTGGCATCGTACAAAGGGGCCGATGGTATCAAAACCGGTTACACCCGCGCAGCAGGTTCAAATCTGGTGGCATCCGCCGAGCGCGGCAACAAACGCATTATCGCAACTGTCTTTGGTGGCAAATCATCCGCTTCTCGCAACACAAAGGTTGCTGAACTTCTTGATCTTGGCTTCCGCCGTGCACCCAATCGCGCCCCTGTTCGCAAGCCAAGTGCTCCTGCATATGTTGCAGATAACTCACCACGTGAAAGTGCTCCGGGCAAAACGATTCGTGTGAATGTTGCAGTTAAAACCAGCCTCCGACCCAAAGCCCGCACCAAAGTTGTCGAGGCACCACTGTTGCTAGCCGAAGCGCCCAAGGCCGAAACTAGTGTCCTACCCGCAGACATAAATGTTGCACTCGCCGCCGCACACGAAGAGGCAGTGATCGCCAAGGCCGAAAACATCCAAACGGTCGCAGCCGTCTCAACCCGCCCCGCCGCACGGCCTAAAAATCTGGTCCTAGCGCGTGCAGCGCCGAAAACCGAAGTTGTCACCCGCATATCTACGTCAGGTGGCCGCCATTGGGGCGTCAACGTTGGACGTTATACCAGCCGTTACAAAGCCGAGCGGGTTCTGCTGAAAACGGCCCTTGCCGAAATGGCCACGTTGGACGGATCACTGCGCAAAGTTGTACGCAGCAGCCGTGGATTTGATGCGAACTTCATGGGGCTAACCCGTGAAACCGCAGACCTTGCGTGTCGCCGCCTGAAAGCGCGCAATGTTACCTGCTTTATGGTAGGACCATAAAATAACGCCCAGACCTGCGTAAGATCTGGATATACCGCTAGTGCGTCGCTTGTAGCAGTTGGCGTGTGTATTCGGTTTGCGGATTTTCAAACAAATCTTCAGCGGTGCCCTGTTCTACAACATCGCCCTGTTTCATCACGATCACCTTGTGTGACATCGCACGGATGACCTTCAGGTCGTGGCTGATGAACAAGTAGGCCAATCCATATTTCTTTTGCAACTCACGCAACAACTCAACGATCTGAACCTGAACAGTCATATCCAACGCCGAAGTGGGTTCATCCAAAACCAAAAGCTTTGGTCGCAAAACCATCGCCCGTGCAATCGCAATGCGTTGGCGTTGTCCGCCAGAAAATTCATGTGGATAGCGATCCATCGTTGCAGGATCGAGCCCCGTTTCCAGCATCACTTCAGCGACAAGGTCGCGTTGATCACGATCAGGATCAACGTTGTGGATTTTCAAACCCTCAGAAATAATCTGCGCACATGTCATACGTGGGCTTAGGCTGCCGTACGGATCTTGAAACACGATCTGCATGTCTTTGCGCAGGTGGCGCAGCTGTTTGGTCGACCAGCTGCGAATGTCCTGACCTTTGTAGGTGATACCGCCCTCAGACGCGATCAGGCGCATAATGGCCAATGCCATCGTCGTCTTGCCAGAGCCACTTTCGCCGACGATGCCCAACGTCTCCCCTGCCCTGACAGACAATGAAGATGCATTGACCGCCTTGATGTGACCAATCGTTCTGCGCAGCATCCCACCGTGGATTGGGAACCAAATCTTGAGCTTATCCGTTTCAACAACAACTGGCGCATTTTCTGCAACTGGTTCGGGTTGACCGCTTGGTTCCGCGCTGAGTAATTTAATTGTGTAGGGGTGTTGCGGATTGGCGAACAATTCCGCCGTTGGCCCACTCTCAACCACTTCACCTTGCTGCATTACAAACACGCGGTCCGCGATGCGGCGCACAATTGCAAGGTCGTGTGTTATGAACAAAAGGCCCATACCCTCGGCGTCTTTCAGGTCTTTCAGCAGATCAAGAATTTGCGCCTGAATGGTCACGTCCAAAGCCGTTGTTGGCTCATCCGCAATCAGGATGTCAGGCTTGTTTGCCAATGCCATCGCAATCATCACACGCTGGCGTTGCCCGCCTGACAATTGGTGCGCATAGCTGGACAGCCGTGTCTCCGCGTCACGAATACCAACCTTTTCCAACAACTCCAAAACACGACCACGGGCCTGCGCCCCAATGATCCCTTGATGCAGCGCGAGACTTTCGGTCAGCTGTTTTTCAATCGTGTGCAGCGGGTTCAACGATGACATTGGTTCTTGGAAAATAAAACTAATGTCATTGCCGCGTACTTGGCGCAGGCGTCGTTCATCCGCACCAATCAGTTCCTGACCATCATATTTGACAGAGCCCGTCACCTGCGCGCTGTCACCCAACAATGATACAGTGGACAACGCAGATACAGATTTCCCTGATCCAGACTCACCAACTAAGGCCACAACTTCACCGCGGTTCACCGTAAAGCTGACGCCACGCACTGCAGGTGTCACTACGCCGTCTTGGCGAAAGCCAACATTCAAATTTTGCACGTCTAATAGAGCGGTCATTGGAATGTCTTTCGTGGGTCAAAGGCATCGCGGACACCTTCAAAAATGAACACCAAAAGCGACAGCATAACAGCGAATGTACCAAAAGCTGTGAATGCCAACCAAGGGGCCTGAAGGTTCTGTTTGGCCTGCAATGTCAGTTCCCCCAACGAGGGGGCAGAAGACGGCAAACCAAAGCCAAGGTAATCTAGGATCGCTAGGGTCGAAATTGTCCCCGTGATCAGGAATGGCAGCATGGTCAATGTCGCCACCATAGCATTGGGCAACATATGGCGGAACATGATGGTGACGTTACCAACACCCAAAGCACGGGCGGCACGTACGTATTCCAGATTGCGTGCACGCAGAAATTCGGCACGCACAACACCGACTAGGCTGGTCCAAGAGAACAGGACCAACAAGAACACCAACAGCCAAAAGCTACGCCCCAAAATAGCAAACATAATGATGATGACATAGATCACAGGAATCGCGGACCATACTTCGATCACGCGCTGGAAAATTAAATCTGTCAGCCCACCAAAGAACCCCTGCACCGCACCTGCCACGATACCAATCAGCGTTGCAGCGCCGGTCACCATCAACGTGAAAAATACTGACAAACGGAAGCCGTGGATAACTCGTGCCAACACGTCGCGTTTGGTCCCGTCTGTGCCCAACCAGTTTTGGGCGTTGGGCGGCAATGGTGCCGCACCCGGGCGTTCCACCGCAGTATCGAAGGAATAAGGGATCAGTGGCCAAATCGTCCAACCTTTGTTGATCACGTCACCATTCACAATGCCATCAGCGCTGTCTTCAATGACACCCTCAGGGTCATCAAAACAGATATCCAATCCTCCCGAAACAATCAGGCATTCCACTTCTGGATCGCGGTAAACCGCTTCAGTTTCAAAGTCGCCACCAAATTCGGTCTCAGGATAAAAATTCAAAATCGGGGTGTAATAACTGTCCTGATAGCGAACAAGGATTGGCTTATCATAGGCCAACAGCTCTGCGCACAGGCTTAACCCGAAAAGGATCGAGAACAGCACAAGCGACCAGTACGCCCGCTTGTTGCGGCGAAAATTGCGCCAGCGACGTTGGTTTAGGGGCGACATAGCCATCAGCCTTCCCTCTTCTCAAAATCGATGCGCGGGTCGACAAGTACATACATCAGGTCTGACAGGATCGCGACGAGCAAACCCATCAAACCAAAGATGTACAGCGTGCCAAATACAATTGGATAGTCACGTGCGACGGCTGCCTCAAATCCCAAACGGCCGAGGCCATCGAGTGAAAAGATAGTTTCGATAATCAGGGAGCCACCGAAGAAGACCGAGATAAACAAACTTGGAAAACCAGCGATAACAATCAACATGGCGTTGCGAAAAACGTGACCATAAAGAACTTGGCGTTCGCTTAGGCCTTTTGCTTTGGCCGTCACCACGTACAGCTTCTTGATCTCATCCAAAAAGCTATTTTTGGTCAGCAAAGTCAAGGTCGCAAAGCCACCAATGGTACCCGCCAGTACTGGTAGCGTGATGTGCCAGAAATAGTCCAGCACCTTACCCATCGCTGTCAGATCATCAAAATTGTCAGAGGTCAGACCACGCAGCGGGAACCATTGATAATAACTGCCACCCGCAAACAGAACCAACAGCATGATTGCGAATAAAAAGCTAGGGATCGCATAGGCCGCGATGATAAACGCGCTGGTCCATGTATCAAACCGCGACCCATCTTTGACCGCTTTGCGAATGCCCAAAGGTATCGAAATCGCGTAGGCAATCAACGTCGACCAAAGGCCAAGTGTGATAGAGACGGGCAGCTTTTCCTTCACAAGATCAATAACCGAAATCGATCTAAAATAGCTTTCACCAAAATCAAAACGGACATAGTTCCAGACCATATTCACGAAACGCTGGACCGGTGGTTTGTCAAAGCCAAACTCCGCCTCTAGCTCTTTGATATACTCAGGCGGCAAACCACGTGCGCCAATATATTGGCTGTCGGATCCCGTGCTAAAATCATCAACGCCAGCATCACTGCCAGCGCCTGTTATGCCCTCCAACACATCGCCTTGCCCCTGAGCACGCGCAATCGCCTGCTCAACTGGGCCACCGGGCACAAACTGCACCAAGGTGAAATTCACTAACAGAATACCCAACAGCGTTGGAATAATCAGCAAAAGCCGTCTTAGTATGTATGAGCTCACGTGCGGATTATCTCAGCGCGCCAGATTCACGAAGTTTGGCGGCTTTGTCTTCTTCAAACCACCAAAAATCGAGATATCCCAAACCATAGGCAGGGATCGTTTCAGGGTGCCCGAATTGGTCATAATACGCCACCCAGTGAGACGCATTGTACCACACTGGAATCATGATGAACTCATGGCGAAGGACACGATCCAGCGCCATCAATGATGCGACTTCGTCCTCGCGTGTCAGAACTTGTAACGAGGCATCGATCACCGCATCCACCAAGGGGCTAGCTAAACCTGCTGGATTGAACAGTGAGTATGCAGCATCTTCAGACCCAAACTGTTGGGGCAATGAAGTCCCCGTCCCCAAGAATGCGCTATAACCACTAAAGATCATATCGTAGTCGCGATCGCGCCGACGGGACGTAAATTGTGATGAATCCACGCTTTCTAGTTTAAGCTTAGCACCCAGTGCATCAACGTTGCTAATAAAGTTCTCAACAATACCGTTCAGCGTGTCAGAAGAACTTGAATTATATAAGAAGCTAAGTTCCAGCGCCTCGCCTGCTGCATTACGGCGAACGCCGCTCGCATCAACGGCCCAACCGGCCTCATCCAAAAGTTTACTTGCAGCACGAATATTGCGCCGATCCAACAAACGATTTGCACTAGAGGTGTGTGGCATCTTGATAGGTTCGTTCAAGATTTCATCAGGAACCAAATCACCAAGCGATTGCAAAATCTCTAGCTCTTTGCCCTCAGGGACACCTCTTGCCATAAGTGGCGTGTCTTGGGTGAACGAAGCACGTTGTTTGAACAATCCGTGTTGAAGAGATTCATTTGTCCATTCAAAATTATAGGCCAACGCAATTGCATGGCGCACACGGCTGTCCTTTAGGACCTCGGAACCTAGGTTAAACACAAATCCACTTGGCGACGGAGGGGAACCATTAGGAAGGTTTTTCTTAACGATCTGTCCGTTCTGGACTTTTTCGAACTCATAGGCTGTCGCCCACTTCTTAGAATTACGCCCCTGACGAAATGTGTATTCACCAGCTTTGAATGCCTCAAACGCGGCTGTGTCATCTCCGAAATATTCAATGCGAATTAAATCGAAATTGTTTCGACCTTTATTGAACGGCAAATCATTGCCCCAATAATCAGGATTGCGTTTGTAAACGAGGCGACGATTCACATCGACGGTTTCAATCATATACGCACCAGAACCAGGAGAAACCTCCATCCGACTTTCGTTCAAACCAAGGCCAGTTTCCTCGTACCACTTTTGGGACCACGCAGGGATGCCGCCCACCAATTCGATTAGGCTTCGGCGCGAAATGCCTTCAGCAAAGTAAAACTTAATCTTGTGGTCGTTAAGTATCTCAACTTTCGGGATCATCTTGCGAACTGCATCACCGTAAGATTTCAAACCTTCATCAAGCAATAGGTTGTGGCTGAACTTAATATCATGGGCAGTCACAGGGGTGCCGTCCGAAAATCTGGCTTCTGGGCGCATGTTAAATATCACCCAGTTGCGGCCCTCATCATATTCGAGGCTTTCAGCCAGCAAACCATATGCTTGGCTGTACACGTCCGCTGGCGCAGGCGTTTGGTTCACACCTTCACCCAACAAGCTTTCATACATGACGCTAGCCAATGCTCCACTGCGGCCTTTGCGCGAATACGGGTTCATCGAATCAAACGTACCAACGGTACCGATTGAAATCTCGCCGCCCTTGGGCGCATCAGGGTTCACATAGTTAAAGTGCGTGTAGTCCGCTGGATAATCCAAATTACCGTAGAATGAATAACCGTGCGAAACGATTGTCTTCTCTTGCGCACGCAATGTGCTGGCAAACAAACTAACCGTGATCAGCGCTAATGCTCCAATACTCAGTAAAACTGGTCGCAAATCGACAGATTTGGATTTGGCATTCATGCGAGACTGGGACATGTGGCTGATCCTCTATTTTCATCAATGTTTACACAGATATAACTCCGCTACGCTAAACGGCCAGCAACGTTACAATCAAGTTGAGAATTCGTGAACAGGCCCTTAATCCACAATTCAGGCCAAATTAGATCAAATTTAGAAAGCAACGGACAGAAAAAAGGCCGCATGCGATGTGCATACGGCCCTAATTTCTAAAATTTGATCTTGGATCAGTCGTCAAGGCTGTCCAGATAGGCGATCACGTCAGCGCGATCTTGTGGTTTTTTCAAACCTGCAAAGCCCATAGTTGTGCCCGGTGCGTATGTCTTAGGTTTGGTCAAGAAACCGTTCAAAGCTTCTGGGTCCCAGTTGCCTTCCAATGAAGCAAGAACACCAGAGTAGGAAAAGCCTTCTGCTGCAGCGATATCGCGGTTCACAACACCGTAAAGGTATGGACCTGTGCCGTTCGCGCCAGCTTCAAGTTTGTGGCAAGCGCCACATTTCTTAAATACTTTCGCACCTTTTGCGATGTCAGCAGATGCCAACAACTCTTCGATGCTTACCTCAGCGACTTCGTCGCCGCTTGCAGGCGCGTCTTCAACTTCGATGACGTACGCAGCTTCGCCATGGCTATCCATGTGATAAATTTCTTCAGCAACCCATTTGCCGAGAAGCATGATAAGCAACGCGCCAAATAGACCGCCGCCAATTTTAGTAAGTGTCATTGTATCGAACATAAGTAACGCGCCCATATCTGTAGGTTTGGCGCGTATCTATTGTTTCCATTTGGCTCTGTCTAGGTGTAGTTACCGCGACCAATCGCCCTGATACATAAAATTAGGCCAAACTGACATTTAAGGACCACGAAATGACACAACGTATCGCCTTTCAAGGTGCCTTAGGTGCCTACAGCCACGAAGCGTGCCTTAAAGCGCGACCAGATGCCCAACCGGTCCCTTGCTTAGGATTCGAAGACGTTTTGAACGCTGTACGCAACGGTCAAGCCGATTTGGCCATGCTACCAGTCGAGAACACGACCTATGGCCGCGTGGCTGATATCCACCGACTTCTACCGGAAAGTGGCCTGCACATAATCGACGAAGAATTTGTCCGTGTTCGCATTAGTTTGATGGCAAATCGAGGTCAGACCTTGGAACAAATCAAACATGTCCGTGCCCACATGGTCCTTATCCCGCAAGCGCGCGCATTTTTGGATGCAAATGGAATCACCTCGGAAACCGCGGTCGACAGCGCTGGCGCAGCCGCCGAAATTTCACAGACGGGCGAAACCGGTGTTGGCGCATTGGCATCATCTGTAGCCGCCGACATCTATGATATGGATATATTGGCCGAAGACATCGAGGACCAAGGGCACAATACAACCCGTTTTCTTTTGATGTCCCCGGAACCCGATTCGACGCGCCGCGCTGAAAAAATGCTGACGACCTTCGTCTTTGAAGTCCGAAACATTCCAGCAGCGCTGTATAAAGTAATGGGTGGCTTCGCTACCAATGGCATCAACATGACCAAGCTGGAAAGTTATATGGTCGGCGGTGCATTCACCGCGACGCGCTTTTATGCGGACATCGAAGGGCACCCCGAAGACGCTGCTGTGGCACGCGCCCTGGAGGAAATGAGTTACTTCACGAACATGATGGAAGTGTTGGGTGTTTACCCAGCCGCCCAAGGCCGTAACTAACGCACTCGGTCAAAACTGGCTATATTCGGCTTTGGTGACGATCTTCGATACTTATAGCATACTCAGCGACACGAAGCTTGTAACGCTTCGTGAGCGAATTCTTTGCAAGCTTAAGTGACTGAACCAACAGTCGCGCGGACAAGTTTGTGGGTTTCAATTCAAACAGGACAGAAACACGTGTCCGATTTCGTGACAAAGCCAGCAATTCGATCTGCCCAGTGCCGTCGATGCCGCTTGTGGAGGACAGCACGCAAATCTCGTTTGGCCTTTCAAAGCGGATCATTTCCATTTCCAGATCACGCTTTTTACCTCGCATCTTGAATGAAGCAGCCCATTTCATGCCTACGCCTGGCTTCGTCATGTCGTCCATGCGGCGCACTTCAGCTCCGCGGCGCATTGCACTGCGTTCATAGGCGTCGAAATCACAGATCAAAGCAAAAGCTTGATCAATTGGGACTTCAACATCTTCACGCGTGCTAAACTTAATGATTTTGCCTCATCTGTTTTACGTCACATTCCCCTTAATCCATTGAATCTGAAAGCCAATTTTCTAATAAAAAGTGTGCAATAGCACCTTTACGTGCAGGCAAAATCTTTGGATGCTCACCAGCAAAGACGCGCATCATGTCGTCTCGGGTGACCCACATAGCATCCTCAATTTCGACAGGATCGATGTTAATTTCGTCAGACAATGCAACGCCCGCGCAGCCAAACATCAAGGATGCAGGGAATGGCCATGGTTGGCTGGACAAATAGCTTACATCACCAACACGCACACCAGATTCCTCAAATACCTCGCGGCGAACGGCCGCCTCCAAAGTTTCACCAGGCTCAACAAACCCAGCGAGCAAAGAATACATACCCTCGGGCCACCCCGGTGATCGTCCCATCAACACACTGTCGCCGCTGGTAATCAGCATAATCACCACAGGGTCAGTGCGGGGAAAATGGTGTGCATGACACGAAGGGCAATTACGCTGCCAACCTGCGTTTGAAACAACCGACTGCACACCACATTTTGCGCAAAATCCATGGCTTTCGTGCCAACTAAAAATTGCACGACCAGAGGCAGCCAATTCCGCATCACGCGGGTTCAACCACGTCATGACACGGCGTAGTTCAGCGAATACTTGATTTTCTGACAGGCTTGGATGCTGCTGTTCACTTGGATCAAGAAAACCGCCCAGCGCATCAGCGTCTAGTTCATCGGGTTCCCAAGCAGACAGGTCGTGCGCAAAAACTGCAACACCGTCTTCACGTCCCAGTAAAATCAAATGATCCGAAGCGCCTTCAAGAATCGGATGATCCAACCCAAGACGCATCAAACCTGCGGGCCTTGTTTTATGTATCAACGGCTTACCGCGCCAAAATACAACAACCGTAGAATCAGACGCCTGCTTCATAGATTGAATGATGTTAGGGTTACTACGAACTTCGCCCGCGCGATCCAGCGCTGAACCACCAAAGGTGACGTGTTCTGCATTTTTCATGTTCTGGCTCCTTGGCTGCTGCACCAAAGGCTTGCCATGCAGGGTCTTCAGGTACAATCCCCTGACCGACAACGTTAGGTCACAGGCATTTTTAACGACCCTCTTGCACCAACACATAGGCAGGGCTATATCACCCTCGAGAGGTTGGCGCGGGCAAGCGCCTCGCCAACCCGGTCAGATCCGGAAGGAAGCAGCCGTAACGAGTCCCGTTTGGGTCGTTGTCAATCTCTCACCTCAAGCCTTAAGCACAAAGTGCTATAGGCGAGACCCGTCAGTTGTTTTCGTAAAATGCGACAAGAGGGCAAACATTCCCACCTTACAACCGCTCCGCTGCAAACGTATCGCAACGCCCTATGTTGCATGTATCAAAACCCACATCGAACCAACGCGCCCGCTGAGCCGACGTGCCATGCGTAAAGGTATGCGGATTGGGCACGCGCCCTGCTTGTCGCTGCAAATGGTCGTCACCGATCATCCGCGCTGCATTTAATGCTTCTTCTAAATCGCCACGTTCAAGCAATCCTTCAACATTGCGCGCCCAAACACCCGACAAACAATCCGCCATCAATTCAAGCCGCACAGTCAGCGCATTCGCCTCTGTAGTGCTAGACGCACGACGGGCTTGATCAACCTTTGGCAAAATGCCCAAATCGTTTTGAACGTGGTGGGCAACCTCGTGCGCAATTACGTAAGCCGCTGCAAAATCACCACCTGCGCCCAGTTGTTGAGACATTGTTGTGAAAAACGAGGTGTCCAAATATGCTTTTTTATCCGCAGGGCAATAAAATGGGCCCGTCGCGCCAGACGCGCCCCCACAGGGGTTTTGGGTCACACCAGAATACAAGACCAACACGGGGGCATTGTAGGGAAGGTCCAATTGCTCACGAAAAATCTTGGTCCAGACCTGTTCAGTTGTGGCCAAAACGGCGGATGTGAATTGACCCGCGCGTTCGTCTTCGGCGCTCACCTGACGAGATTGCGTTTGTTGGGGTTGTTGTGCGCCATCCAAAAGCGGCGTCACATCAACACCTGTGAAATACCCAACGGCCAAAACAACCAACAGGCCAACACCACCAATGCCACCCGCAGCACGGCGTTTGCCACCACCGCCGCGACGATCTTCGATGTTTCGACTTCCTTTGATACCACGCAAACGCATAGCAAACTCCCACCCCAAAATTTTCACAACGATTACCTACACAAAAGAACCATGACAAACGCCACAAAACTGATCTTTATCTGCGGGCTGCACAGCTGACTGTGGACCTTAACAGGCTGGCGCTCTACTTTCTGACGAAGACGAATCTGATGAAAGCCTTTTGATGTCTGAAACGCCCGAAACTGCCTATCAAGTATTGGCCCGTAAATATCGGCCAGAAACCTTTGTCGACCTTGTCGGCCAAGAGGCGATGGTGCGCACGCTCAAGAACGCTTTTGAGGCAGATCGCATCGCCCAAGCATTCATGATGACTGGTATTCGTGGGACGGGTAAAACCACCACCGCACGGATTATCGCCAAGGGCATGAACTGCATCGGGCCAGACGGCGCTGGCAAACCAACCACTGAACCATGTGGTCAGTGCGAACATTGCACGGCCATCATGGAAGGTCGCCACGTTGACGTGATGGAAATGGATGCCGCATCCAACACAGGCGTCGCCAACATTCGCGAGATCATCGACTCTGTGCATTATCGCGCGGCTTCTGCCCGTTATAAAGTCTATATCATCGATGAGGTTCACATGCTGTCCACAGGCGCGTTCAACGCCCTGCTGAAGACACTCGAAGAACCACCCGCCCACGTTAAATTTATCTTCGCGACCACAGAAATTCGCAAGGTCCCTGTAACGGTCCTGTCGCGTTGCCAGCGTTTTGATCTACGCCGCATTGAACCCGAAGTGATGATTGCATTGATGCAAAAAATCGCAGGCGCTGAAAACGCCCAGATCGCAGATGACGCATTGGCCCTCATCGCCCGCGCTGCCGAAGGGTCTGCGCGCGATGCGACCTCCCTTTTGGATCAGGCCATCAGCCACGGCGCTGGTGAAACATCCGCGGACCAAGTGCGCGCAATGCTTGGCCTTGCCGATCGTGGCCGCGTTCTTGACCTGATAGACATGGTGCTGCGCGGCGACGCGGCAGGTGCCCTCACAGAACTTAGCAGCCAATATGCTGATGGTGCGGACCCAATGGCTGTGATCCGTGATCTGGCTGAAATCACGCACTGGGTGTCTGTTGTTAAGATCACACCCGAAGCCGCCGAAGATCCAACCGTGTCCCCGGATGAACGCGCACGTGGTCTGGCAATGGCCGAAAACCTACCGATGCGCGTGCTAACACGCCTATGGCAGATGCTCCTCAAAAGCTTGGACGAGGTTGCAGCAGCGCCCAACGCCATGATGGCCGCTGAAATGGCAATCATTCGCCTGACCCACGTGGCCGACCTGCCCAGCCCTGAAGAACTGGTGCGTAAGCTCAACAACGCGACCCCGCCGCCCCCAACTCCAAACGGTGGTGGTAATGGTGGCGGCATGGCCCCAGCGCAATCTGGTGGCGGCACGACCGCGTATGCATCGACGCCTGCGATGTCAGGAGGCAGCAGTGACGGAGCTACGATGGCTTTGGCCGTAAATGCGGATCAATCGCTCGCACGGTATCCAACATTCGAACACGTCATCGAGTTGATCCGAAGCAGCCGCGATGTGAAATTGCTGGTCGACCTAGAGACCACATTGCAGCTGGCAGCATACCAACCGGGACGTATCGAATTTGTGCCAACTGACCGCGCACCGCGTGACATGGCACAACGTTTGGGCGCAAAACTGCAACAACTGACTGGCAACCGCTGGGCTGTTATCGTTGTGAACGAAGGGGGTGCAGAAACCATCGCCGAGGTGCGCGACGCTGCAGACAATGCGCTACAAGCCAAAGCGGCCAATCACCCCCTGGTTCAGGCCGTTCTAGCCCAGTTTCCAAAGGCCAAAATCAAATCCATCCGCACCCCAGAACAGATCGCTGCAGAGGCGGTTCAGGATGCATTGCCAGAAGTCGAAGATGAATGGGATCCGTTTGAGGACGATTGAAACACGCGTTTCAGCAATTAGATAAAACACAGCACAAAACAGGAGACACCGATGCTTAAAGGACTTGGCGATATGGCCGGCATGATGAAAAAAGCCAAAGAGATGCAATCTCAAATGGAGCAGATCCAACAAGACCTGCACTCCGTCATGGTTGTTGGTGAATCTGGTGCCGGCTTGGTTAAAGCCACGGCAACAGCCAAGGGAAACTTGACTGGTTTGGACATTGACCCGTCCATCTTCAATCCAGACGAAAAAGAAGTGGTAGAAGACCTGATCCTCGCCGCAATCAAAGACGCCCAAGCCAAGGCAGCGGCGAAATCTGAAGAAGAAATGTCAAAACTGACCGAAGGGTTGGGTCTGCCTGCTGGCATGAAACTGCCGTTCTAGTTTAAACACATGTCCTCAACCAAAGACATTGATGCGCTGATCGATCTGATGGCGAAAATGCCGGGTCTTGGCCCGCGTTCCGCACGGCGCGCGGTGTTGCATCTGATCCGCAAGCGGGCGTTGTTGCTAACGCCCCTTGCGGACATAATGCAGGTCGTGGCCGACACTGCACGCGAATGTCTGAACTGCGGCAACGTGGGCACCACAGATGTGTGCGATCTATGCACCTCTAATGAACGAGCCAACGGCGAAATCTGCGTCGTCGAAAGCGTGGCTGATCTATGGGCCATGGAACGTTCCAACGTGTTCAAAGGGCGCTACCATGTTTTGGGCGGTACCCTCTCTGCACTGGACGCCGTAGGGCCCCAAGAGTTGCGCATCCCCCGCCTATTGGATCGGGTTGAGACAGAAGAAGTGACCGAAGTGATCTTGGCGCTGAACGCCACTATCGACGGCCAAACCACCGCCCACTACATCGCTGACCAACTTGAAGGACGGGTGACACTCACGTCATTGGCCCAAGGGGTGCCAATCGGAGGTGAGTTGGATTATCTGGATGACGGCACGATCAGCGCAGCGCTGAAGGCGCGTAAAGCGATTTAGGCTTCACAGTTTTACCAAATAGGCCTGCAATCTAGATTACAGAACTTTTTCATATCCTAAGCTGGACGGCGCAATAGAAATGTAGCCGCACCTTTCGTAAAACTGATTTGCAGTCTTTGTGCTCTCCAGAAAGCAACGGTCACATTGGTTAGATCGTTCTGAGAGTCGCAGGTGGTTGATCGTTACCAGACGTGTAGCGAGCAAAGTCTGACTTTACGTTCTTGCTATTTTTAAGCCAACAAAACTGAAGGCTCAGTGCAGGAAATGAACGATTTATTATTTTTTATGTGCCTCGCGACAAATTGCTTTTGGTGCTCACTTGAAGGAATTGGGTAGGCTGGTTGCGGCGAAATATTCAATTCGCGCACTTCTGGAAAGAACGCCAAAATCTCTTCACGTGCTTCGCTTGGAAGATCTTTGATCCCTTCTGGACCAGGATAGAAACTCTCGCTTAGCGCGTTTTCCGCAAAAATCACCTCATGACGATCGAAGAGCAGATGAAAATATTCGACACCGTTGAGCGGTTGTTCAACGAAAATCCCCGGCAGTTCGGTTAGTCGAATTGCAGCCAGCAAGACGTTATGCTTACCAAACATGCGTTCACAGATTTTCGATGATACAAGCATACGGTGTTGGCGTGAAACCAACAGATCGCGTGTCGGCAGGCAATTTCCCAGAGCTCCAGCTATTATTCGTACAGGAGCGAATTTTGGATTCCTGGCTACAGCATGTGCACTTAAGCTTCGACTCATCGACATCCGTAGCTCTTTGAAACTACCGTCTGCGGCCAGCACATTGTCCCCTTTACGTAGTTCTTCTACGGGTACCATTCCGTTCTGGGTCTTGATTAATGTTCCACGGACGAAACAAGTAATGGTGGTATAGGGTGTAGGAGTTGTTGTGTGGCTTTGATAACTGCCCAAGGTCGCGCCGACGGTAAATTGTGAACCTGGCCCGGGGATGAAGTACCAATTCCCACCTGTATTAAAGAAATAAAACGTTTCGACATGCGAGTTTCCGCCAACATCCGTGAACGCGACGTTGATGTCGTAGGGAGACCCTGCGGTAGCACCAAAAGCACCACCATTTATACTGGCGGTTTCATTGGTATCTGCAGCACCATCAAGATTTGCGTCGTCGTCATCTATTATTGCCGCGTACGATGTATTGTACAGAGCATTGTATCCTGTCCCGGACCACCTGAACGCTGTAAAAGTATACTGCGCCACCACCAAGATCCCTTTTCAAATTGCCTTAAATGGCTAATTCGGATTGGATTAGACCATCTGAAGTGGGGCGTAGCGGGGGAATGTGTCATTAGTTTGTAAAAAGTGTATCTAAAGTTATAAGATTAATCTAAAGATAAGTTACTTACTAGGTTAGTCTGAGGGCTATCGAACTGGCGTAAATACCGCGTCCTTCATCCGGCAATCGCGCACTACGTCTTGCCCGCAGGGCACGGGCTTCAAATCGCGGCTTAGGCAAATCCGCGCCTCTTGGATGCGACCTTGTTTGCAGGTGATCGTGATCCCGTCTTTCTCAAGCGCGGGGTTGGCCTTGAGCCATGCATCCTCAACCACTAAGGCGGGCAGTTTTACGTCCTTGGTCAATTTACGAAACACCGGTGGGCGGACCACGCTGGCGTAAGCCTCGCGCGACAGCTTGTAATAGGCAGCAGCACTTAGCTCCGTGCAGACCCCGTGTTTCTTCCACTGGTGCCACGCCAACCCGCCCGTGCCCATGATGTCCGCCATCGCGTTGGTTTGGCTGCGCGAAGGGGCGCGTTCAGGTGTGGAGCAGTAGGACGGAAAGCCATTGTGATATTGCGGCCAAAGACCGTGCAGAATCCATCCGTAATCATGACGCGGATCACATTGCTCTGAGTTCTTGAAATCGCCCTCGATTTCGCACCAGTTTGGTGACCATGACAGGGCCATGACGTAGTAATCAAACTCACCCGCTTTGTCGTTTTCCGCCAAAGCAGGAAGGGCGGTCATTGCCCAGATCAGTAACCAGCGCATAATGGTCTTTCCTTATTCGTGTGTCGGGACTATAAACTTCTCAAGTTCCCCCACAATGGTAACCTACCTTGGTCCCCAAGGTCGCCTATTTAAGGCATCTAAGAAGACGTGGGGAAAAGAGATATGCGTAAGGAGCGTAGACAATGGCAAAACCAATTATGGCGAAAGCCACAGCCGTTTGGCTGGTGGACAACACAACAATCAGCTTCAAGCAGATTGCCGACTTTGTAGAGATGCACGAGCTTGAAGTTCAGGGCATTGCAGATGGCGATGTAGCTGCAGGCGTAAAAGGCTTTGATCCGATTGCGAACAATCAGCTGACCCAAGAAGAAATCGATGCAGCCCAAGGCGACATTATGCATCGCATCAAGCTGAAGTTTAACGCTGCAGCCGAAGGCGAAGAAAAACGCCGTGGTCCACGCTACACGCCATTGTCCAAACGTCAGGATCGCCCAGCGTCCATCTATTGGTTGGTCAAATTCCACCCAGAGCTGACAGACGGTCAAGTTTCCAAATTGGTCGGTACAACAAAGCCAACGATCCAAGCGATTCGTGAGCGCACGCACTGGAACATCTCAAACATCCAACCAATCGATCCGGTTGCTTTGGGTCTGTGTAAGCAATCCGAGCTGGATGAGGCTGTTCAAAAAGCTGCTGCTAAGAAAGCTGCTAGCGGCGAAGTCATGAACGATGACGAGCGCCGCAAATTGGTATCAACAGAGCAGTCCCTTGGCGGCGAGCCTAAGATACCAACAGCGATTGAAGGTCTTGAAACATTCACATTGGGCGATGCCCCAGTGGAAGAAGACGAAGATGCGAACAAGAACTTCGGCGATGCTGACAGCTTCTTTGACCTTCCAGCAGGCGACGGCACTGAACAGCCGTAACTGCGATCTCATAACGATTTCAAAAGGCGCGTGTCAGGCAACTGACGCGCGCTTTTTGTTTGCCCCATCGGGCGATTGTGTCAGTGCATAACAACTCAGTGAGTGGTCTAGCGGGGGTATTTGCGATCGCCTATGTTCTTCTCAACCGGACGCGATAGGAGACGACCCATGACATTGAACCGCCGCACCCTTCTAACCTTTGGCGCAAGCCTGACTGTTCTTGCATTGACCGCCAACGCAGGCTTTGCGCAAAGCACACCGACTTTCTATGCCGAGGATGGCATCGCGATCGATGGGACAGACCCTGTCGCATATTTCACCGAAGGTGCACCTGTTGCAGGTGACCCTGCAATCACACACGAGTGGATGGGTGCGACATGGCGCTTTGCCTCCACTGCGAACAAAGATGCGTTCGTGGCCAACCCCGAAGCATATGCCCCACAGTTTGGCGGGTATTGTTCATGGGCCGTGGCGGAAGGTTACACCGCGTCCACAACGACAGAAGCGTGGACAATCGTAGACGACAAACTTTACCTAAACTACTCGCGTCGCATTCAACGCCGATGGGAAAAAGACATCCCTGGCAACATCACCCGCGCGACAGCGAACTGGCCAAAAATCTTAGGATAAACTGAAACAAAAAGGGCGGAAACATCCGCCCTTAATCCAGAGTGTAAACTGACATATCGATTCCGGCGGCTTCCATCTCAGCGACGACTGAATTCATTCGGTTGACAGCTGTGGTGGACAGGCCCCGGCTGATAATCTCGCGGTTTGCATACAGCTCTACCGCGCTCATGCCTTCCAACGCGGATGGATCAATGCCAACCCGTGGCTTTGGAAAATTACGTTTTTGGATGCTTGCCAATCTATCGTTTCGCGGTTCGCTATGATCATCCGTAACCTTCTGGCGAATACGCGCCCACCAGCTTTCCCTTGATACAATTCGTGACCGTTCGACCAAGGCTTGCAATTGCGGCTCTCCCTTTGTGAATTCAGCGATTTGTTCTTCCGTTGTCTTTGAATGACCACCCATCGTACGCATAGATGTTGTCGTCATAGCCTTTGCAATTTGCGGTAAAGATGAGATGCGCTTTTTGGGCTGAGGCTCCATCAGGTTAATGGCGCGCAACTGTACAGTCGCCACGTACTCATCCCACTCAAGCACGAGGTCGCGGCTTTGACCTGACTGTTTTATATAGTCATATGCTACCGCGCTTGAGCCAAGAACCATTGCAAGATCGACCGAAAATATAATTTTTATCATAGAATACACTCCGTTTAATGGAGCCACTCAACGAAAATAAAACGGCACTATAAGGCGAATATTGGGATCATTTGCGATGTTTTGCGTAAAATGGCATTGTTCGCGCCGCACAATCGCTTTGCCATCAACCTCGCCATTCCAAGTGCCAAGGATGACTCATATTCACATGTTTGTTGATAGGTGAAGGCAAGGTTGGAACGAATAATTTTGAACGTATCTTGGTTTACATCCTTTGAGGCCTTTATTCTCTGAGTTGCGGTGCCAATTGATGACCGCTTCCTCCTCGTCGAACAGTCATCCACCCGCAACCGTCAACACGATCTTTCCAATGTGCCCGCTGCTTTCCATACGAGTGTGTGCGCCCATCGCATCCGCCAACTCAAACGTACTGTCCATCACTGGCGCAACCTTGCCCACCTCGATCAAAGGCCACACCTGTTCGCGTAGATCTTGCGCAATCCGCGCCTTTGCAAGGTCGCTTTGCGGACGTAATGTGCTGCCTGTGATCGTCAGACGTTTCATCATCATCAACGCAAAATTCAACTCCGTGACCGCCCCCTGCAAGAACGCGATTTGTACAAGGCGTCCGTCATTGGCCAGCGTTTTGATATTGCGCGGGATGTAATCACCCCCAACCATATCTAGGATCAGGTCAGCGCCCCCCTCGCCCTTCATCACGGCGACAAAATCTTCATCTTTATAGTTGATCGCCTTCTCGGCCCCCAGCGCGACACAAGCCGCGCATTTGTCATCCGACCCTGCGGTCACAAAAACCCTAGCGCCAAACGCATTGGCAAGTTGGATCGCCGTTGTACCAATCCCGCTAGACCCACCGTGGATCAAGAACCGCTCGCCCGCTTTTAATCCACCACGGGTGAACACATTCGACCAAACGGTAAAGAAGGTTTCGGACAAACACGCCGCCTCTTTCAGGGACAATCCCTTTGGCACGGGCAAACAATGCGCAGCTGGGGTCGCTACATATTCCGCGTAACCGCCACCGGGCAACAACGCGCAAACCTGATCGCCAACGCTAAGCCCCACAACACCGTCACCTAATGCGACGACCGTACCCGATGCTTCTAACCCCGGCAGATCGCTTGCCGTTGCCGGCGGAGCGTATAACCCCGCGCGCTGCAACGCGTCTGGGCGGTTCACGCCCGCATATGCGACCTTTAGAACAACCTGACCATGCCCGGCCACAGGTACGAGGCGCTGCGTCAGTTGCAGCACCTCTGGTCCACCAGCTTTCGTAATTTCAACAGCGCGCATCATATCGGTCATGTTCAAGGTCCTTTTGATTTGAACCCACAATCACCGATCAAACGCTCATGCGCAATGCTAGCGACGCGGCGACGTCCAACTGCCAGGCAAATTCACCTCGGGCATTTTTTGCGGCGCTTTGATCTGACCCAGCAACCAATTTGGCCCCGCCATCAACTTGGACAATGTTGGACTGTCCTTAACTTGGGCTTTTAGCTTTTCGATCTGCATCACGTTATCGATGCGGCGATCCAAAAATTCCCACGTGGCCGCATTGTCAGGCTCATTGTCACCCAACCAATACAAAACCGTCGCGCTGTAAACCGTGCCAAGGGTTGCGCGTTTGGTGTACCAGTTCACATCCTCAGACGTGTCGCCCAAGGCAGACCAGATCGCGTCAACGGTACCCCAAATCAGCTTGGCCCCATCCCCCGCATGGGTGGGCAAAGCAAACAGCGTCGTACCACGGCGCACGGCTTCTTTATCTTCAACTGCTTCAAGGCGAAACCGAACAGCCGCTGCAATACGGTCACGAAACCGCATCACACTTAGGTCTGTGGCCTTAAGGCGTTCCAACATCAGCGCATCACCTCGGTGATGGTAAGCAATCGCCAAATCCACCGCGCCACGTGGGCAAACAGCTGCCGCCATCGTCGAATCAATGCCAGTATCGCGTACAGCCGCCTGAAACGTAGCTTCGGACCAACCGTCAAATGGCACGTGTCCCGCCGCAGCGTCCAATAGTTGGTCTTTTATCTGTAAATATGAAGCAGTCATGGCACTCTCCGCATTGCTTGCCATCACACTAGACAAAATGAAGCTTCTTTGCTATGCGACAAATTCCTGCAAATCCTTGCAACTCTTATCTAGAAAGGTGGTGAAAACCACATGCAGGTTAGTGTTCGTGACAACAATGTCGATCAGGCGCTTCGTGCCCTGAAGAAAAAGCTGCAGCGTGAAGGCGTTTTTCGTGAAATGAAGCTTAAGCAACATTTCGAGAAACCGTCAGAGAAAAAAGCGCGTGATAAAGCTGAAGCGATCCGCCGTGCCCGTAAATTGGCGCGTAAGAAGCTAGAACGGGAAGGGTGAATTAATTCACCTTAACGTTTGAGACAACTAAGCCCCCGTCGAGCAATCGGCGGGGGTTTTTCCTTGCCCACTAGCCGATCATGAAAACGTCATAGCGCGTGGACTTACCCAATATCTGATGCGAACAGGCCCGCACGCCATTGATCGGATCAGCCTTTGCTGGCCATTTCAAAACCACCCGTTGCTTGGCCGTATCAAGGGCTGCACGCACCAGATCCGCCGCATCATCATCCGTCCCCACAATCTCGCGCACTTGGCGTAACTCGCGTTTCACAAGTGCTGACTTGTTGCGGGGGGGATGCATCGGGTCAATTAATATCGCCTCACCGTCCAAGGTGGGTAGCAGGTCTTTGGCATCGCCGTGTAACAGGGTCATTCGCTCGATGATCTCAGCAACGTCACCACCTTCACTTGCCGCGCGCTCAAGGCCGTCTTGCAACAAAGCATACATCTTAGGAGAGCGTTCAATCATCGTGACCTGTGCGCCCAGCGAGGCCAACAGAAACGAGTCACGCCCCAAACCCGCAGTGGCATCAATCACAGTCGGTGTTTTACCCGCACGCAGTCCCATCGCCTTGGCCAAATCCTGACCGCGCCCACCACCAAACCGCAGGCGATGCCCAACAGCACCGCCAACAAAATCGACGCGCAGTTCAGTTTCAAGCTGTGCCATTTTTGGACCTGTTCCGTTCGTGTATCTGCATCAAAAATCCGTCATCATGTCAGCGTACCATCAGGCCCAGCTGGCCTAAAAGATTACCCGCCTGATGTTTGGAGATCACCGCACCTTTGAACCTTTTGGCGTCCGTCAACGTAACGCCACCCAGATCGGCACCGCGCAGATCCGCATATTCAAACCGACAATCCGAAAGGTTTGCATCACGCAGCAAGCAATCCTCAAACACAACGTCGCGAAAATCACAGGAGCGCAAATCAGCCTCAGTAAAATCAATCTGCTTCAAAGTCATCTTGTGAAAAGACATCTTGGGCACCAAGGCAAAGACGAACAGAATGCCCTCTAACTCGATCCCGCTGGCCCGCGCCTCACTAAAATCGGCACCCGTCATTTTGCAATGCGCTATCTTCATCGCCGCCAATGTGGCCACACGAAAGGATGTATTGCTAAAGTCACCGCTGGTAATTTCCGCCTCAGTCAAAACCGCGCTAACAAAACTGGCACCCGCCGCGCGACACCCATCAAAGACCGCACCTTCCAACATCGCACCATTGAACGAAGTGCCTGCCAGATTACATTTCTCGAACCGCCAATTTGGCATCTCTAATTGCGATAGGTTCAAACCATGCAGATCGCAGTTGCGCAAAACAGTGGGCTCATCCGCCTCAGACAGATCTCTCATGTCAGCTTCTGTCAGCAATCGATCCTCAATGAGGCTGTTGGGCGTGTTTTCCATAGAGTTTGGTCTGACATTCGCTATCCTCTTTTTCAAGGGCCACCGCGAGGCGCAGGAACGTTTGGAACCATTGATGACAAAGATCGATTTCAAAAAAACGCAGAAGGCGCTGTACCTACCGTCCGCCAAAACCATCGAACTGATCGATGTGCCACCGATGCAATATGCGATGATCGACGGCAAAGGTCCCCCCGGCAACGACACCTATATCGCAGCGCTTGGGTGGCTATACCCCGTCAGCTATGGGATCAAATTTCGCTCCAAACTTGAACTGAAACAAGACTATGTTGTCCCCCCGCTGGAAGGGCTTTGGTGGGCGGAAGATTATACCGCATATACATCAGATCGGCGCGATGAATGGCTGTGGACGATGATGATCCGAGTACCCGATTGGATAAACCAGACAATCTTCGACGCCTGCGTGGCCAAGGCTGCAATCAAACTAGGAAATCCACCCGCAACGCTACGGCTTGAAACGCTGCACGAGGGGCAGTGCGCCCAGATCATGCACATTGGCCCTTACAAAGACGAGGGACCAACAATTGCCAAGGTCCACTACCAGTTCATCCCGGATCATGGGTTAATCGAAAACGGAAACCACAACGAAATCTATCTTGGAGACCCGCGCAAAACAGCGCCTGAGAAATTGCGGACAGTCTTGCGCCAACCCGTCAGGAAGCGCGAAACCGCTTAAACGACGGGTAGCGCCGTCGTCTTAAACACTGTGCGCAAAGCGAAGCTGGATTGCATCTGCCCAACGCCGGGCAGTCGCGCCAGATATTGGCGGTGGATACGGGCAAAATCCTCAGTGTCTGATGCGACAACCTTCAACAAATAATCGGCTGAGCCTGCCATAAGGTGACATTCCAAAACATCTGGCACGCGGCCTACGGCCTTTTCAAAGGCGTCTAACACCTCATCAGCCTGCCCTTGCAACGTGATTTCAACAAATACAGTTGTTGGAACGCCCATTTTACGAGGGTTTAACAACGCCACATAGTCGCGGATATATCCCTCTTCTTCCAAACGCTGCACGCGACGGTGACAGGCAGAAGGCGACAGGTTCACCACCTCAGAAAGGTCCGCATTTGAAATGCGCCCCTTGCGCTGTAAAGCTGTAAGAATGCGTTTATCTGTCGCGTCGAGCTGCATATACGAAGAATCCTTTAATCAATACCGCATTCGATAGCAGAATCTTCGAACAGATCGCAACATATCCGAAGATACTCAACGACCGCTTCCGTTTTGATCGATGTTGTCGATTACTTTACACGACGCGGATGCACCAATCCATTCATTGCTCACATAACAAAAAAGGCCCGCAGTGATTTAACTGCGGGCCCAAGGTCGACCGATTTCGGCCAGATATTATTTATTTAAGCCGATAGGGCTTATTTCTTCAAAGCAGCCAAGATATCAGCCAGAAGCTCTTCTTGTGTTGGACCAGCTGGTGCTGGTGCCGGAGCGGCTTCTTCTGCTTTTTTCATTTTGTTCAATGAACGAACCAACATGAATACAACAAACGCGACAACCAAGAAGTTGATGATCGCCATGATGAAGTTACCATATGTCAACTCAGCTTCGCCAACTGTCGCTGACAAACCAGCAAAATCGATGCCGCCCATGAAGATGCCGATGATTGGGTTGATCAAGTCAGCAACAAGTGAACCAACGATCGCAGTGAACGCAGCACCAATAATGATACCAACGGCCATGTCCATGACGTTGCCTTTGTTGATAAAGTCTTTGAATTCTTTTAGCATTTGAGTGTCCCTCGTAAGATTTTATGACCGTCGCCTTTATTTGGCGTTCGTCTATGAGCGACTTGCTGACACAGTTTCGAATCAACGCGAAAGTTTTTTCGGGGGGAAGAAAGATACATTACGCTCAGTCGAGATAGGGTAATTGTGACCTTACAACCCTAACGATTAGCCCCGCTCCACTTACTTGGGCAGTGTGCCTGTCAAAACATAACGCAGGATCTGGACCACTTGCGCAGGCTCTTTGACCACGGCCAACGCCGCCGCATCCACTTCTTTCAACGCGTGTTGGTGCTCGTCCTGATGCAAGATAATCAACGACTTGCCCAGTGCGGCGGCATAGCCTGCATCAAAGGCCGCGTTCCACTGTTTGTACTTGTCGCCAAAACGCACAACGACAACGTCGGCGTCTTCGATACCTTTGCGCGTGCGGATGGCGTTCAACTTCGCACCCTTGTTGTCATGCCAAAATTTGTCCGCCTCAGCCCCCATGATCGCGACACCGCAATCATCGCTTGAGGCATGGTCGGTCACAGGTGCGCTAAAGGACACGGCCAACTCAGCCGCGCCGTCAATAATTTGCTCACGCCAGTCGGTGTGAATTTCGCCTGACAAATATACGTTCAACATTTTTTCGATCCTTAACGCTTAACCGCGCAATACGCCGCCTGTGGCTTTGGTGACTTTCTCAATAACTTTGGCGCTCAGCGCTTCGATATCTTTGTCTTTCAAGTTGCCGTCGCGCGGCTGCAAACGCACTGTGATCGCAAGGGACTTCTTGCCCTCACCCAGTGAGCCACCGATGAATTCATCGAACACACGCACACCGTCAATCAATGCCTTGTCAGCACCCGCTGCCGCATTGACCAATGCCAGCGCATCAACGTCTGAATCCACGACAAAGGCAAAGTCACGTTCGACCGCCTGTAGATCACTAATATCCATCGCACCGCGGCTTGCGCCCGACTTCCGTGGCAACGGAATTTGCTCTGGATATATGGTAAAGGCCATCGCGGGGCCCTTCACATTCATCGCCGCCAAGATGCGTGGGTGCACCTCACCAAACACGCCCATAACCTTTTTCGGACCAAGGCAGATCATGCCGTGGCGACCAGGGTGCCACCACTCTGGCGCACCACGATTGATTTGTACCTTCGCAGGGGCGCCAATGGCTGCCAACACCGCTTCGGCGTCCGCCTTGGCATCAAACACATCAACGTCACGGGACGCACCGTGCACATCCTTTGGACCTGTGCGACCGATCAACAAACCAGACACCTGCAAATGCTCTTCGCCCGGCTCACCGCCGTCAAAAACAGTACCCACTTCAAACAATGCCATGTCGGCAAAACCACGTGCTTGATTGCGTGCCGCGGCTTGCAAAAGCGCTGGCAACAATGCGGGGCGCATGTGGCTCATATCCGCACTGATCGGGTTTTCCAGCATCGTCACATCCGTGCCACCACCAAACAACGTGGCGCTGGCCTGATCGATAAAGCTATAGCTCACACATTCGTTGTAACCCAGCGCCGCTGCAGTGCGACGCGCAGCAACAAGACGGCGCTGAATTGGGGTCATCACCGGCTTTGGCACACCATCAGTCAGGCGTGGCAATGGACGACCCTGCAATTTGGTAAGGGAGGCAATACGTGCAACTTCTTCAACCAAATCCGCTTCACCCTGCACATCGGGACGCCAGCTAGGAACATGCGCCATATCGCCTTCAAGTTTGAAACCAAGAGCGGTCAATGTCTGACGCTGTGTTGATTCAGGAATTTCCATTCCGACCAACGACTGTACACGCGCCGCATCCAGTTTATAGGCACGTGCCACATCTGGAATCGCCCCCGCAATCACCACATCAGAGGCTTCGCCACCTGCGTGTTCCATGATCATCTGCGTGGCCAACTCAACACCTTGCGGCGTGAATTCAGGGTCAATGCCGCGCTCAAAGCGATAGCGCGCATCTGAATTAATCTTGAGCGCGCGACCGGTGTACGCAGTGCGGACCGGATCAAAATAGGCGGCTTCAACAAATACGTTTACCGTTTCTTCAGTACAGCCAGACGCCGCACCACCCATGATGCCGCCGATGCTTTCAATACCATTGTCGTCAGAAATAACGGTCATGCCGTCGACAAGCGTGTACTCTTTATCATCCAGCGCCGTGATGGTCTCGCCACCCTTTGCTTTGTGAATACGCAAGGCATTGCCAGCGATCTTATCAGCATCAAACACGTGCAAAGGGCGATTTTGATCGAAGGTGAAAAAGTTAGTCACATCGACCAAGAATGAAATCGGACGCAGACCAATGGCGCGCAAGCGATCTTGCAACCATTCTGGGCTTGGGCCGTTTTTGACGCCACGGATTACGCGACCAAAGAAGACGGGGCATTGATCCAATGTGTCGTCATCAATGCTGACACTGAGAGGGCAAGAGAACGTGCCGTCATAGTGAACTTCTTGCGCAGGCTTCAACCTACCCAAACCACGAGCTGCCAAATCACGCGCGATACCACGTACGCCCAATGCGTCAGGACGGTTCGGGGTGATAGCGATTTCGATCACTGGATCGACTTTAGCAGGGTCATTTGCTGCCAACCAATCCACAAAGGATTGGCCAACTTCACCGTTGTCCAATTCGATGATACCGTCATGTTCGTCAGACAGCTCCATCTCGGACTCAGACGCCATCATGCCAAAGCTTTCAACCCCACGGATTTTACCAACGCCAATGGTGATATCAAGGCCCGGCACGTAAACGCCCGGTTTGGCCACAACCACTGTGATCCCCTCACGGGCATTCGGCGCACCACAGATGATCTGCTTCATGCCCTCATCGGTGTCTACCTGACAGACGCGCAAGCGATCCGCGTCTGGGTGCTTTTCTGCACTCATGATCTTACCGATTGTAAAATCGGCCAGCTTCGCGCCGCGATCCTCAACACCTTCCACTTCAAGACCAAGGTCGGTCAAAGCGTATAGGATGTCATCAATCGGAGCTTCTGTTTCCAGATGATCTTTGAGCCAGGACAACGTGAATTTCATGAGACTGCACCTTTGGATGCCCGACTGTCGGGCCGTGTTATGAATTGCCTACGGCAATGGCAAAGAATGGGCAAAAGTGCAAGTGGCAGCTGTGGGTGTCGGTCAGATGCACCGACGTTATACCGACACAATACCGACGTGAAACATACGTTAGCTTTTGGCACTTTTATCAGGGATAGGTGGGTGCCCGTCCCAGCAGTTCATCCAACTGTCGTCCAATCCAACCATGTGGAATAAAATGCCCACCGGGGTGTATATCAAGGGTCACATTTTGACCGCTGCCGCAGTCTTCCCATGTGGTGCGTTGGAAGGTCAGGAAATCCACAACACTCCACGCGCCAGCATCTTGGCCCACCCCGCAGTCAAACTTGTCACGCCATAATTTCACGGGGTATGTCGTGTCCCCACCCTGCCCAAACGGGAAGTCCATTACGGTGTCATCGGTCCCGTGCACATGGTGCACGTCACGTGGCGCTTGGGGGCATTGGACATCTTGGCGCAAGCTCCCTGAAATTGCGAGCAAGGCCGCAACATCATTACCGTCTTCACAAACATACCGCCAAGCCATTGCAGACCCAAAGGAATATCCGGAGACAAAAATGCGATCCTTATCAATGGGATAATTCTTGGCAACGTCTTCTAAAACCTCAGTTCCAAACGGAACGTCATCAGTTTCACTATCCCAGAAATCCCATGTTTTACGATTACCATTCGGCGCAACCAACAATACGCCTCGACGACGCGTTGCACCCGAAATCCGGTCATGCTGAACTGGCAAAGCACCCGTGCGCTGCCACCCATGAAAGTGCGTTAAAACAGGAAGTTGCGTCTTGCCGTCCCAATCGTCAGGGACTTTGACGTGGTAACTGCGACCACTGTCGAGTTCGCATGGAACAGCCAGTTGGCACTCCTCCCCAGCAAAGGCAGAACTGGCGAAAAGCCCAGCAATCAAAAAGGTGATATATTTCATATCTGCAAGGCTAAGCATCAGCGCAGAAATGTCACGTCACAATAACGTGGTAATCCTATGCCCCTTCAGGCAGATCCATCTTAGCGGCCTGATTCCAAAGACGTTTTCGCCGCTTCAGATATGACTTTGTAAGGTCCACACCTGTCAGAACGCTAAGGTGTTCTTCCAAGGCAGTTGCCATGATCAACGCTTCGTCAGCGCGTCGGGATGACACCTTTTGATTGCGCATATCCTGAACGAAAACAGCCACAACCGCCATGTTTCGATTGAGGGCGAGCCCCAACTAGGACTCTCCGAAATGGCGTGTGTGGTAGGAATACGTCCAACGCTTTCGGTAGTCTTGGCTAACGTTCAGGCCTGCAATCAGAAGCCCAAAAGGGACTCCGTAATACAAAACTAAAACAAGCACTTACTTACTCAAACCACCACGCAATGTTGGCATATCCAAGGATGCAAAACCGTAATGACGCAACCAACGCAGGTCGCTGTCAAAGAATGCACGCAAATCTGGGATACCGTATTTCAACATCGCGATCCGGTCGATCCCCATGCCAAAGGCAAAGCCCTGCCATTCATTTGGGTCAATGCCGCCAGCCTGCAACACCTTCGGGTGCACCATGCCAGAGCCTAAGATTTCGAGCCAATCATCGCCCTCACCAACCTTCAACGTGCCACCTTCCCATGAGCAGCGAATATCGACTTCGGCTGATGGTTCAGTGAACGGGAAGTGGGAGGCGCGGAAACGGATATCGACGTTTTCGACCTCGAAATAAGACTTCACAAACTCTTCGAGAACCCATTTCAGGTTCGCCATTGAGATGTCTTTGTCGATCGCCAAACCTTCAACCTGATGGAACATCGGTGTGTGTGTTTGGTCATAATCCGCACGGTAAACGCCGCCCGGACAGATGATGCGAGTTGGGGCACCAGTCTTTTCCATAGAACGGATTTGAACCGGTGATGTATGCGTGCGCAAAACATGCGGTGGGCGATCATCACCCTCTGCACGGTGCATATAGAACGTGTCCATCTCGGCGCGTGCAGGGTGGTGGCCCGGGATATTCAGCGCGTCAAAGTTATACCAATCGGTATCAATGCGCGGGCCTTCAGCCACGGCAAACCCCATCTCTGCGAAGATGGCTGTCACCTCTTCTTGGAGCTGAGAAATCGGGTGGATTGTACCCATCGGACGTTCGCGTGCTGGCAAAGTAACGTCCAGCCATTCGTTGCGCAGACGTTCGTCCAATGCGGCGTCCGCCAAACCAGATTTCTTAGCGGCCAATGCGCTGTTAATCTCGTCTTTTAGCGCGTTCAGGGCAGGACCTGCAGCTTGACGCTCTTCTGGGGTCATCTTGCCCAGCTCCCGCATTTTTAGCGCGACTTCACCTTTTTTGCCAACGGCAGCAAGGCGGATGTCTTCCAACACAGCCTCATCAGCAGCGTTTGCGATTTGATCTAGATATTTGGCTTTAAGATCGTCCATGACGGCCTCCGAAAAATGCTTATGCTCTGCTAGCGTTGCGAGGCGTTGATTGCAAGTCACACCCGCAACCTTGCCCCCTTACGCTGAGACGGTTTGTCCGCTATTCCCTGAGTAACCTAAGTGAAAGCGCATGAATGACACGGGACACTTCCCAAAATCAGCCCCAGACGGATATCAACACCGATACCGCACCAACACTCCTTGAGTTGCTGGGTTGGCAGCCATTTTTTGCAGATCAATTGGATGAAGGTGAGATGGCGTTGACGCCCCCCGCTCGTGTGACCCAAGTGCACCGCAACTCGTTGCATGTGGTTGGTGAAACGGTTGACACAACAATTGTGTACCCAGACACGGAAATTACAGTTGGCGACTGGATCCTGATCAACGAAGCACAGACCAAACCAGAGCGAGTTCTAGATCGTCAAAGTCTGATCAAACGGCGCGGCGCGGGTCATGACCGCCATGTTCAAATGATTGCGGCGAACCTTGATACATCGTTCATAGTGTCCTCGTGTAATCGTGATTTCAACGTGGCCCGCATCGAACGCTATATCGCTTTGGCCTTTGAAGCGGGCGTTGATCCGGTGATCGTACTGACAAAGGCCGATCTGTGCGATGACTTGGAACCCTTTGTAACGGCCGCGACTGCAATCTCGAAAAAAGTACCCGTCGTGGTGCTAAACGCGCTAAGCGATGCGCCAAAGCGCGAGTTGGCGCAGTGGTGCAAGGTGGGGCAGACCGTTGCTTTCCTTGGGTCGTCCGGCGTTGGGAAATCCACATTGGTGAATGCGCTGACAGGGTCAGAGGTTGATACCCAAGGCGTACGTGAAGCGGATGCTCGGGGACGTCACACGACGACCAGCCGTCACCTTCACATAACCTACGACAGCTGCGCGGTCCTTGATACACCAGGGATGCGCGAGTTGCAGGTGACAGATGCGGCGTCAGGGATCAGTGATCTGTTTCCTGATCTGCACAACTTATCACTTGAGTGTAAATTCTCGGATTGCAGTCATCAGGTTGAACCGGGATGCGCCATACTCGCAGCGATTAAGGCGGGCGAAATCGATACGGATCGTTTGGCGCGGTGGAACAAGTTGGCGACCGAAGAACAAGCCAACTCAGAGTCGTTGGCACGGCGCAAGTTCAAAGAAAAGAAGATGGGCAAAACCATCAAACCGCCGAAAAAGAAAAAGAAAAGATAAAAAATCAGCGGCGTTTTCACACCGCTGCATCCTATTTTCACCTAGCAGACTGGGTTATTCAGCTGCGTCGAGTGTACCAGTTTTGAACAACAAGCCAGCTGCGACTGCGCCCAGGATTGGTGCTACGATGAACAACCAGAGTTGCGCAATCGCTGTACCGCCGACAAACAGTGCCGGGCCAACGGAACGCGCTGGGTTCACTGAAACGCCCGTGACGTTAATGCCAACCAAGTGGATCACAACCATGAACAAGAACGTTGCGACGATTTCGAACACCAGTGCGGCGATCATTGAGTATTCACCCAAGTATCCTGCGCCCCAACCGTTTTGACCCAAACCCTTTTCCGCCAATGTGTAACCAGCTTTGCCAGTTGCGATGACCCAAAGAACAGCTGCAGCAACGATTGCGCCTGCAACTTGTGCGATGATGTATTTGATAGCTTCCAGCATGCTCATGCGGCCTGCAGCAACCATACCCAGTGAAACAGCTGGGTTGATGTGGCAACCAGACACTGGGCCGATGCCATATGCCATGGCGATCAATGCCAGACCGAAGGCAAAGCTGATCCCGGTCAGTCCAATGTCAGCGCCTGCCAATACGGCTGATCCACAGCCTAACAAGACCAATGTGAATGTGCCGATAAATTCTGCGATTTGTTTATTCATGGTCGTCCCTCGTTTTGATTATTATTTGGGGACCGTAGCGTTATGCTCACAGCTTAAAACGGGGAAAAACTTAGGACAATCCACATGCATGGAAACTGGGGTGATCATCCCTCTAGGGGCTTGACGATCCTACGCTCGCGAATGTTGTTGCACGCCGCAGCGCCATACTGGCCTCAAACGCTGCAATTACCGCAACCAATACCAACAAAGGCGTAGTGCCAATTTCAACGATGATCCAACCTGCAATGAAGGGAAACCCAAAAATTCCAACAAAATACGTCAGCGCAAATAGTTGAAGGGTTTGAGGCCCCAATTCTTCTTGTGCATCGTTGGCTGCCATCGCAACAAGGATTGGATATGAAACACCGTACCCCAGCCCAAACAAAACTGCGACCAGAGCGTAAAGCAACGTATTTCCGCCGCTAAAGATGAACAAAACAAAGCTGGCGCACATGACGTATTGCAGGGCCGCGATCATCAGGTACGGATTTGTGCCACCCTTAAATTTTACCAACACCAACCGAAAAATGATCACAGTCAACGTATAAATTAAAAAGAAATTGGCATAGTTCAGGCCTCGATCATCCGCGAAAACTGTCTGGAAGTTATTGAGTCCTGCAAAAACACTGGCCCCCAGACAAACCATGACCACAGGAATAACTGCGCGTGATTTTAGAACAGCGACCAACGATGCGATTGTAATACGCGAGGAAGCCTCAGGCGCTGGATTAAGCGCATGGACTTTTATTGGCTCACTTATAAGGAAGAAAAGTATCGCGCTAACGATACACATCACGGCGGTTGCCAAAAACGCACCGCGGATTGAAAAACCAGCGGCTTCAAGCATCGAAGCGAAAACCGGAGACAGTCCAAACCCTGCCATGACAAAAACGGATAGAAGCGTGAAAAATTGAACCCGTTCATTGGGCCTGACCAGCCGAGTCAAAACAATTGTTCAAAGAGAATAGGTTAGGCCCCACCCAAAACCAAGCAGAACACTTGCAAGGACCATCCAAGGACCGACCGCTGCTATTGTCCCGTATAGATACAACGATGCCGCAATCGCCAAACACGCGGTACCGAGTGTGCGAAGCCGTCCAAACAAATCTGACAGGTGCCCTGAAAAATAGACGGTTATGACAGTCACAACCGTTGTCACCATCAACATCGTTCCAACGACCTTTTCACTGGCCCCAAAGCTATCGAACAAGCGGGGCATCATGAACGTTAGGCCATAAGCGCCTGCTTGCATAAACGTAGCGATAAAAAAAAGAACAAAGGTTAGGGTGCGGGACATGCGTGAGGCCGATTATAGTTTCGAATTTCACCCTCTGCCCATTCAGAGCGTTGCACAAGCGTATTCCACTGGACGAGCGCCCTAAGAACCGCAAAAAGCCCTGCCAATAAGGCAGGGCTTTCTAAATCTCTTTGGTAACAATGGCGCTTACGCTGCCAATGCTGCCTGTGCCTGTGCAACAATTGTGCCGAACGCTTCTGGTTCGTGTACAGCCAAGTCAGCCAAAACCTTACGGTCAACTTCGATGCCTGCAAGTGTCAGACCGTTGATGAAGCGCGAATATGTAAGCGCTGCGTCGTGGGAGCGAACTGCCGCGTTGATCCGTTGGATCCACAATGCGCGGAAGTTGCGCTTGCGGTTATGACGGTCACGGGTTGCATATTGGTTTGCTTTGTCGACCGCTTGGCGTGCGACTTTAAAAGTACTCTTACGGCGGCCATAATAACCTTTGGCAGCTTTGATTACTTTCTTGTGACGGGCGTGGGTGACTACGCCACCTTTAACTCTGGACATATCTTATTCCTTCTGGCTCAGCGGTCGTAGGGCATGAAGCCCTTGATGATCTTAGCGTCGGCAGCGCACAATGCAGTCGTGCCACGCGCGTTACGCAAAAACTTGTTTGTGCGTTTGATCATACCGTGTTGTTTGCCAGCTTGACCTCCGATGACCTTACCGGTCGCGGAAATCTTAAAGCGCTTCTTTGCACTTGATTTCGTCTTCATCTTTGGCATTTCCGTCTCCTTAATATTGAGTTCGGTAGTTGCGCGACTCGGCATGCCATTTAGCCGGACGCGCGGAACGAAGTTGGTCTTTAGGCGGGCTAGATGATCAGGGCAAGCGCAAATGCTGAATTTTCCCTAAAAAACAGCCAAAACCCTAGATCTAGTGGCCTCAGATACCAGAACCGAAAAACCTACGGTATAAATTTGGCGACCACGTTGAAAAACACATCAGGAATGTCCTCCAACGCATAGCCTGCTGGCTTTGATTTGATTGCTTACAGAATCAAACAACCCGCAATCAAAATAGTGACAATCGACGCCCTAGGCGCACGGCGGTCACTCATTGCGGACACCATCGAAGGAATTGAAAAACCAACGACAATCTAACCCAAAACCAATGCAGTATCTGCATCCATAACACTTACTCCCTACACCGGCCGGCAGCTTAGTCTGGATCAGTGTTAAAGATCAAACGCTCGTCGCATGGCGCAACACGCAAAATGTTTGTGCTGCCTGGAACGTTGAACGGTACACCCGCGGTCACAACGATTTGGTCTTTCTCAGTCGCCAAACCTTCAGCGCGTGCAGCACTTGCAGCGCTTACAACGGCACCCTTAAAGCGATCCATGTTGCCAGTCAGGACACAGTTCGTACCCCAAGTCAGGGCCAGACGACGAGCGGTATTCACCAATGGCGTCATCGCGATGATTGGAACCCGTGGGCGTTCACGTGCAGTCAACAACGCAGTCGTTCCGCTTTGAGTAAAGCAGCAAATCGCTTTGATGTCTGTTGTTTCCGCAATTTCACGGGCTGCAGATACGATACCAACAGCAACCGAGCGGTGTTCAACAACACGGCTGGCTTCAATGATCTCGCGGTATGTTGGATCTTGCTCAACTTCGCGTGCGACATTGTCCATTGTTTGCACAGCCTCGATTGGGAAATCGCCGGCAGCACTTTCAGCGCTTAGCATCACAGCGTCAGCACCTTCATAAATCGCAGTCGCAACATCGGAAACCTCTGCGCGTGTTGGCATTGGGCTTTCGATCATGCTTTCCAACATCTGGGTTGCAACGATTACTGGCTTAGCGGCCGCGCGACACATGCGGATCAGACGTTTTTGAATTGGCGGTACGTTCTGTACCGGCAGCTCAACACCCAAATCGCCACGAGCAACCATGATGCCATCACTGACAGCTAGGATGTCTTCAAAGCGATCGACTGCATTTGGTTTTTCAATCTTGGACAAGATCGCAGCACGGCCTTGAACCATCCCGCGGGCTTCTTCAACGTCAGCAGCGCGCTGAACGAAAGACAACGCCAACCAGTCCACACCCAACTCACAAACAAATTCCAAATCAGCACGGTCTTTGCCCGACAACGCGGCCAACGGAAGCTCAACGTCGGGAACGTTCACGCCCTTGCGGTTAGAAATTTGGCCGCCATTGATGACAACGCAATCAGCAAAGTCTTTGCCACATTCTTCAACCTTCAAACGGATCTTGCCGTCGTTGACCAACAGGCTTGCGCCCGCTTCAAGCGCTTGGAAAATCTCAGGGTGCGGTAGGCAAACGCGGTTGATGTCGCCCTCAGCTGGGTCAAGATCAAGACGGAACTTTTCGCCGTTTACCAGCATTTCGCCTTCTTCAGCAGCAAACACACCAACACGCAACTTCGGACCTTGAAGGTCGGCGAGGATGCCAATTGTGCTGTTCAAATCAGCTTCAACCTTGCGAATAATCGCGTGCTTTTCGGCAATCTCAGGGTGGCTACCGTGAGACATATTCAAACGGAACACATCCGCGCCCGCCTCGTGAAGTGCCCGAATTGTTTCATATGTTTCGGATGCTGGACCTAAAGTGGCCACGACTTTCACATTGCGCAGACGTCTCATGCTGGGGGATTCCTCGTTTTTAACTTATGTTACCGCTATCATTTGGGCGCTTATCACCCAATTCCCTTTCGGAAGCAACTCACCTAAAACCTATGGTGAAATTAGGTGAAACTTCTATGACTAATTCAATGTAAGGGCCCGATGGGCTATTCATTTAGACACAAGATCGCCCAACACCTGAACAGAATCGCAAAAGGATCAAATCACATGGACGCTCAAACACAGCTCGAAATCGAAGCCGCCGCTTTCCGCCGGATGCGCCAACACCTGATGCAAGACCGCACCGATGTACAAAACATCGACATGATGAACTTGTCAGGCTTTTGCCGCAACTGCTTGTCACGTTGGTATCAAGAGGCGGCAAACGAACGCGGCATTGAGATGAGCAAAGACGAAGGCCGCGAAGCGTTCTACGGTATGACCATGGACGAGTGGAAAGCCAACTATCAGACCGAGGCGACAGGTGAGCAGCAAGCGAAATTCACCGAGACCCACAAAGACTAAAAGCAAAAGGGGCCGTGCATTGCAGCACCGTCCCCTTCAAATACCTTAGGGCGGGGTTCACCCCGCCGCCACGATCAAATCGCTTTTTTCATGCTCTCATCAAGATAGATTTCGCGCAGACGCTTAGACACATTGCCCGGCGTTCCATCGCCAATCATTGCGCCATCAATCTCGACCACACCATTCACGAACATGGTTGCTGACGTGATAAATGCTTCATCCGCACCCTGCGCTTCTTCGATGGTGAAGTTGCGTTCTTCCACTTCCATCTGCGCCTCTTTGGCAAACCGCAAAACAGCTGCGCGGGTGATCCCGTGCAAGATGTCGTTCGACAATGCGCGCGTAATGATCCGATTACCTTTAACGATATAGGCGTTGTTGGATGTACCTTCAGTCACCTGACCGTCCTCAACCAACCATGCGTCGTCACAACCCGCCGCCTTTGCCATCATCTTACCCATCGACGGGTAAAGCAGCTGAACGGTCTTGATGTCACGACGGCCCCAACGCTCGTCCGCGATTGAAATCACTTTAATACCATTCTTGGACGCCGCACTCTCGGTCACGCCCGGCTTGGATTGGGTGAACAACACAACGGTGCAAGGGGTCGTCTCTGGATCAGGAAACACAAAATCACGATCAGCTGGTGCGCCGCGGGTAATTTGCAGATACACGCCACCTTCAACAACATCGTTCAATGACACCAACTCACGGTGCACCGCCAACAGGTCTTCTTTAGAAATCGGGTTCTTCATACCCAACTCAGTCAAAGAGCGTTCCAAACGCACCGCATGGCCATCAAAGTCCACCAGCTTGCCGTCCAGAACAGAGGTCACTTCATAAACGCCATCGGCCATTAGGAACCCACGGTCAAAAATCGACACCTTGGCTTCGTTTTCCGGTAGGTATTCGCCGTTCAAATATACAGTCCGCATCTGTCTCATCCCCAAAGTGTTGCTGATGGCGGGTGCACACCAGCGTTGTCAAAAATCAAAGGTTCATCGCGGTCTTCGGCCAACAAGAGCGGGCCGTCAAGGTCAACAACGGACGCACCTTGGGCAACAAGGGTCGCCGGTGCCATCGCAAGTGAGCTGCCAACCATACAACCAACCATAACTTCATAGCCCTGCGCGATGGCCGCATCGCGCAACGCAAGCGCCTCAGTTAACCCGCCGGTCTTATCCAGCTTAATGTTCACCACATCATATTTGCCCTTCAAATCCGCAAGGCTTGAACGGTCATGGCATGACTCGTCCGCACAAACAGGCACAGGACGCTGCATCCCCAACAGGGCATGATCTTCACCTGCAGGCAACGGTTGCTCTACTAACTCGACGCCCAAGCGCACCAAATGTGGCGCGAGGTCAGCATAAACCTCAGCAGACCATCCCTCATTCGCATCTACAATAATTGTAGACTTAGGGGCCCCCGCACGCACGGCTTCAAGGCGGGGCATGTCATCAGGGGTACCCAACTTAATCTTCAACAACGGGCGAAACGCGTGAAGGGCTGCCTGCGCTTTCATCGCCTCAGGGGTGTCCAAAGACAACGTATAGGCCGTGATCTCAGGACCCGGGGCCTCAAGGCCCGCCAACTCCCAAACAGGTTTTCCTGCACGTTTGGCTTCCAAATCCCACAACGCACAATCCACAGCGTTGCGCGCAGCTCCTGCAGGCAAAAGATCATACAAATCGAACCGCGAAAATGCATCCGGCAAACCCGTGATTTCATCCGTCACAGACTGAAGGCTTTCCCCGTATCGGGCATAGGGCACACATTCGCCCCAGCCAACATGCTGTCCATCATTTAACTTAACGGTCAAAACTTGCGCTTCGGTACGCGACCCACGCGCAATGGTAAAAACCTGCGCCAACTTAAACACGTCCCGCGTCACATCAATCTGCATGAGCCCACCCGTTCATCTTACAAAACAAACTCCCCCCGGAGGGTCCGGAAGGAGCAAAAGTATCTTAGCTTAAAGTGCAGCCAAAGCATCAGCCAAACGCTCAGCGCCAAAACGATATGGATCAACCGCTGGTAGACCCATCTCGGCTTCAGCCGCCGCCAAATAAGCAAGCGCCTCATCCTCAGACATATGCTGCGTGTTAACAGCAATGCCAACAACCTGACACTCAGGATTGCCAACACGCGCCAAAGGCAACGCAAGGTCCGCAACTTGCTGCATTGTTGGTGGGGTGTAATCCGGCAAACCGCGCATGTGCTCGCGCGTTGGTTCGTGGCACAGGATCAACGCATCAGGCTGACCACCGTGGATCAACGCCATCGTCACACCAGAATATGACACGTGGAACAAAGACCCTTGGCCCTCAATGACGTCCCAGTGATCATCATCATTTGGTGGGGTCAAATACTCAACCGAACCCGCCATAAAATCCGCAACAACTGCATCGAGCGGCACACCGTCGCCAGTGATCAAAATACCCGTCTGACCCGTTGCGCGGAATGTAGACTTCATGCCCTTGGCCTGCATCGCTTTGTCCAATGCCAAAGCGGTGTACATCTTACCAACAGAACAATCTGTGCCCACAGCCAAGACGCGCTTACCACAGCGCTTCTTGCCGGATGCGATTGGGTAATCAACCGATGCAATACGCACGTCGTGCAATTCGCGGCCATTCGCTTCAGCGGCTGCAACCAGATCAGCTTCATCAGTCAGAAGGTTGTGCAGGCCAGACGCAAGGTCGTAGCCCATGCTCAATGCTTCAATCAGTATTTCTTTCCACGCAGCAGAGATAATGCCGCCACGGTTTGCAACGCCAATAACAAGCGTCTTTGCGCCAGCAGCTTGCGCCTCGGCCAAAGTCATGTCGTTCAAACCAACGTCAGCGCCACAGCCTTCCATACGGAATTGTGCGACAGCGTTGTCAGGGCGCCAGTCTTTAATGCCTTGCGCAACTTTTGCAGCCAATTGGTCAGGCGCGTCGCCCAAAAACAGAAGATAAGGTGTTTTGATCATTGCAGATGCTCCCAAAAATACATTTCCATAGCAATTTCAGCGAAATCTAGCGAAATTCCATTTCTTTCAGCCCTTCATTCGCACTTAATGTCGAATAATCGAGCGTCTTTTGGCAAAAATACCAAAGATTCCACTGTCAAATCTAATCCAGGGCGACTCATTCCACCTCTCGCCCGACTTTGAGCAGGTGAAAATTCCACCTTGCGATCCGCAAGGTAATTTAATAACTAACATTCATCCATATTCGTAACATTGTTGCAAATCCTCTCCGAAAGGTGCCCGTCATGAGCTTCCGCATACAACCCACAGCTCCCGCACGCCCGAACCGTTGCCAGTTGTTTGGCCCTGGCTCAAACACCAAACTGTTCGCGAAAATGGCAGCCTCTGCTGCGGATGTGATTAATCTTGACCTCGAGGACTCAGTTGCCCCCTCAGACAAAGACTTCGCCCGTCAGAATGTCATTGAGGCGATAAACACACTCGATTGGGGCACCAAAACACTGTCCGTACGCCTCAATAGCCTCGACACTCCCTATTGGTATCGCGATGTGGTTGACCTGCTGGAACAAGCCGGCGACCGCCTTGATCAAATCATGATCCCCAAGGTCGGATGCGCTGCAGATGTGTATGCAGTCGATGCATTGGTCACAGCTATTGAGGCCGCAAAGGGGCGCACCAAACGCATTGCCTTTGAAGTGATCATCGAATCCGCCGCGGGCCTGACCCACGTCGAAGAAATCGCAGCCTCTTCACCACGCCTGCAAGCGATGAGCCTTGGAGCAGCAGATTTTGCCGCCTCCATGGGCATGCAAACAACGGGCATCGGAGGCACCCAAGACAACTATTACATGCTGCAAGGCGAACAAAAACATTGGTCGGACCCGTGGCACTGGGCCCAAGCGGCCATTGTTGCTGCCTGTCGCACCCACGGCATCCTTCCCGTAGACGGGCCTTTTGGCGACTTCTCTGATGACGAAGGGTTCCGCGCCCAAGCACGTCGTTCCGCGACACTAGGCATGGTTGGAAAATGGGCGATCCACCCAAAACAAATCGGCCTTGCGAACGAAGTCTTCACCCCGTCCGCCGAAGCCGTTGCAGAGGCACGCGAAATTTTGGCCGCGATGCAAACAGCAACTGAAAACGGCGAAGGTGCCACTGTCTACAAGGGCCGTCTTGTGGACATTGCGTCCATTAAGCAGGCTGAAGTGATCGTGCGCCAATCGAAAATGATCAACGGCTAACGCCGACGTGATTGATCAAAACAGATAACATCTGACAGACTGGGGGCTTCACATATTGTTGAGGCCCTCATGCGTTTTCTTATTCCCCTGCTCGCCACTGTCCTCGTCAGCTTCGCTGCCCACGCGGGCGAAAACCTAGCGCCGCGCGAAGGATGGGCTGTCATCAACACCGACAAGGATTTTCAAACGCTGGTCAAAGACACCCGCACCGCCGTCAAAGCGCAGGGTTTGATCGTTGTAACCCAAGCAGGCCCAACCGCAGCCGCGAAAAAACGCGGAATCACCATCCCGGGCAACCGCGTGATTGGCGTGTTCAACAATGACTTCACGGTCAGAGTTCTTGAAACCTCCACTGCCGCAATGATCGAAGCCCCCATTCGCCTCTACGTCACAGAAAACTCGGACGGCACGGCAACCCTCTCTTACAAAACCCCTACAAAAGTCTTTGCCCCTTATATCTCTAAGGGCGGCGCACCTCTTGCTTCAATCACTGCTGAACTCGATCAAATTTTTCAACACATCTAAAAGCTGCAGGCTCCTAAAACACAAAGCTGCTTGTAGGCCCGCGAAATTCAGGCGATCCATTTGCCTATGACAATCGAACTCCTCACCGCACTCGCCAGCTTTTGCTTGGTCAGCTCCATCACACCGGGGCCAAATAACCTGATGCTGATGGCCTCGGGTGCCAACTTTGGGTTCTTGCGAACCACACCGCATATGTTCGGAGTAGGCATTGGGTTCATGCTGATGGTGTTCCTTGTGGGCATCGGGTTGGCACAATTGTTCGACACTTATCCAATCGCACACACCATCCTAAAGGCTGTCAGCGTAGGTTACCTTTTATACCTCGCATGGAAAATCGCCAACGCAGCACCGATCAATGCAACCGACAGTCATGGCACTCCAATGACGTTCCTACAGGCGGCAGCCTTTCAATGGGTGAACCCAAAGGCATGGACTATGGCTGTCACAGCCGTCACCGTTTATGCGCCCGACACCAAGTTAGCATCCATCCTGATCGTCTCTGCCATGTTTGGATTGGTCAATTTACCTTCCATCAGCCTATGGGTGGTGTTGGGCCAACAAATGGCGCGTATTTTGACAAACCCCACGCGTTTGCGCCTATTCAACTGGGCGATGGCAGCGCTATTGGTCAGTTCACTTTATCCCGTCCTATGGCCCTGAACGCGCAATGTTATTGACGTAGCGTTGCAAACATTCCAAGTACCCGCCATATATCAAGTAACACATCATAGAATTAAGACTGCGGAGCAGGCATGACACAATACATGGAATTCGAAAAACCTTTGGCTGAACTTGAGGGTAAGGCTGAAGAATTACGCGCAATGGCGCGTGAGAGCGAAGACCAGGATATGGACATCAGCGAAGAGGCTGCGGCCTTAGATGCAAAAGCTGCTGTTATGTTGAAAGACTTGTACAAAAGCCTGACACCATGGCGCAAATGCCAAGTGGCGCGCCACCCAGAGCGCCCACATTGCCAAGATTACGTCAAAGCAATGTTCACAGATTTCACGCCACTTGCGGGTGATCGCAACTTTGCGGACGACCACGCAGTCATCGGCGGCCTTGCCCGCTTCAACGATCAACCAGTGATGGTGATCGGTCACGAAAAAGGTAACAACACCAAATCACGGATCGAACGAAATTTTGGCATGGCCCGTCCTGAAGGGTACCGCAAAGCGGCGCGACTGCTGGACCTTGCGGATCGTTTCAAATTGCCTGTCATCACACTGGTCGACACGGCTGGTGCCTATCCGGGCAAAGGCGCAGAAGAACGTGGCCAATCCGAAGCCATCGCCCGCGCAACAGAAAAATGCCTACAGATCGGCGTCCCTTTGATCAGCGTGATCATCGGTGAAGGCGGGTCCGGCGGAGCGGTCGCATTTGCAACAGCCAACCGCGTTGCGATGCTCGAACACTCGATCTACTCCGTCATCAGCCCAGAAGGCTGTGCCTCAATTTTGTGGAAAGACGCCGAGAAAATGCGCGAAGCTGCAGAAGCCCTGCGTCTAACGGCCCAGGACCTCAAACAATTGGGCGTGACAGATCGCATCATTCCAGAACCATTGGGCGGCGCGCATCGCAATTGGTCCGCCACGATCGAAGCGGTGAGTGCTGAAATCTCAAGCATGCTTAAAGAACTAAGCGGTAAAGACGCCAAAGCGTTGATAACAGATCGCCGTCAAAAGTTCCTTGATCTGGGTTCAAAAGGGCTGGCTGCTTAAGCCACCTTACTCTTATCCATCAATGCCAATCCGAAAACGAGGCGCATTGGGCAACCGTTCAAAACCCGCTGCCAGATACACTTCTGCAGCGGCAGTGTTGTCGGGATGGGTGCCCACTGTCATGTATTTGCACGACAACTGCTTGGACAACTCAAGCGATGCATTGATCAAGGCACGGCCAACACCAGCACCGCGATGCTCTTTCAGCACGAACAAATGATGCATATCCATGCCACGCGCCCCAAATTGCAACTGGCCAATCGGCATCAGAGAGGCGTAGGCCACGACCTGTTCACCGATGGTCGCAACCAACAAGTGATGCCAATCATGCGCTTCTACTTCTAATTGCCCTAATGTAACGGTGCTGTCATCGCCATGATGTTTGGCAAGGCCGTGGATCATCTCCAAAACAAATGGCAAATCCGATTTAAGGGCAACTCGGGTCAATACTTCAGTAGATGCCACTCTGCATGCTCCAGTACGGGTACAAGACAATCCGATTCCGTTGATTTCTCAGCCATCGATTGATATTATTAGTCACATTTCTAGTGTACCGCACAAGTGAAACAACTCCAAGATAGCCAAAAAGTATCTAAAGAGAGCGCCGTTTTGAGACCAGCGTTTACAAACCGCGCAATTCCTCCAAGGAATAGCTAACCTCAATGCGCCCATCTAACCCGGCCTCAAAATTCGGATCTTGGGCCATGCAGCCTACACCACAAATCTGGCTGACCTCCAGCTCAGACCCATCCACATACCAAAACCGCCCGCCGGGGGTCGAGATATAGCCGTCGACGCCTTCGGCCTCATCCGCCTCAACATCACCAACAGAAGGGAACTACGCCGGTGTGTCATACTCAAAAGCGCCGTGCGTATGGAAAGAGGCAACGACCAAATATTCCTCAGGTGCCTCCGTACCACGGCAGCTGCTGACCTTACCCTTGCTGGCAGGTGTCGCGGCCAACGTGCCGTTAGGCGCGCGCAAAATATAGCCGCAGTATTCACGGTTGCTGGCAAAGGACACCGTCTGCAAACGATTCAAAGTCGCTTTTGCAAACTCCACCTCCGACATACCAGCAGGGGCCTTAATCACCTCGATGTCACGTGGGGCTTCGGCCAGACAAGCCGACACCATAAAAGCTGCCGCAATATTCAAAACAAATTTCATACCCAATTCCCTTTGCAAATGCCGTTTAGGTCGCCAGCATCCGGAGGCCCATTGTTACATCAGACCGAACAGCAAGGCGCAGCCCCGGTTCATCCCCTGCACGCAAGGCGGCAATGATCAGGCGATGATACTGCGGCGGCTCTGTGCGACGCAGTCGTCCATAAAGCGCCCGCATAGTTGGCCCCATCTGCAACCAAACCGTTTCGGTCATGGCCAGCATCGCAGGGGCCTGCGCACGCAAATATAGCGTCCGGTGAAATTCTAGATTGGTACGGATGTAACTCACCGCATCGCGGTGGGCCACGGCCTCGGCCACTGTGCCGTTGATGGCCTGCAAACGTTCGATCAGTGCCATATGGGCACGGGGCAATGCACGGCTTGCCAACTCAACCTCGATCAAGGCCCGCAGTGCGGCCAGCTCTTCAATCCGCTCGTTCGTTAATTCTGGGGTGGTTATACGGCCTGACGATGACATCATCAAAGCACCCTCAGCCACCAATCGGCGCACCGCCTCGCGAGCGGGGGTCATCGAAACGCCAAATTCCTCGCCAAGCCCACGCAAGGTCATCGACACACCTGGTAAGATCTCTCCAAACATAATACGCGACCGCAATGTACGATAAACCCGATCATGCACGGCCCCCGGTTGAGAGGGCAGCACGGCAACAGCAGGCTCAGAAGGTTTAATCGGCATTACCATATGCTTTTTGTGATCACATAACGATCAGGGGTCAATCACCAAATTTGAAACGATGCAACATGTTGCCCTCGTTTTTGAGCCAACGGCGCGCGGGCCTGTAATCGCCAAAGATGCGCTCAACCCCCGCCCAATAGGCTGGGGAGTGGTTCATCTCAGCCAAATGGGCAACCTCATGGGCGGCGACATAATCCAAGACCACATCAGGGGCCATAATCAGACGCCACGAATACATCAAAGTGCCATTACTAGAACACGATCCCCACCGCGAACGGGTGTCACGAATGCTGATGCGGTCATAGGACTTGCCCAAACGGGTTGCATATTCGTCAGAGGCACCAACAAGGCGGACGCGCGCCATCTGTTTGAAGTGGCCCTTAAGGCGCGCACCAATGCGTTCCACTGGACCTGGCACCATAATCATACCGTTTTCCATCACGACGCGGCGTCCCTGCCCTTCCACAACACGGTGGATGACGCCCTGCACAGGAATTTCGCTCCCCAAGGCAACCGGCACATCGTCTTCGCGCCGTTCAAGATGGCTACGTATCCATGATTCTTTTTGGCGGGCAAAAGAAAATGCCTCGGACTCAGGCACCCCATTGGGCAAGGTCAACGTCACACGGCCGTCCAATTGCGAAATACGCAATGAAATACGGCGTGCGCGCCCCGATCGGCGCAATAAAATAGGCACATCGGGTGTGCCCTGAAGAACGTGATCCACCAATCGTTTGGTCCTTTATTGGCATTAGCCTTTGACAGTGCCGCAACCATATGGCACTTGCGCGGAATCGTCGACACGCACACACTGATTCAAAGGGGATTTTCATGCCCAAAGAAGAATGGGGCACGAAGCGCCTTTGCCCAACATCTGGCAAGCGCTTTTATGACCTAAACAAGAACCCAATCGTTAGCCCATACACGGGCGAAGTTGTTGAAATTGACAGCTCAAAAACACGTATGATCGCAGCAGACGCCGAAGATGCCGTCACAGCCAAGGCTAAAGAAGCCGAGACTGATGAGGATGTCGTTCTGGAAGATGATGACGATATTGATGTGGATTTGGGTGATGACGTCCTCGAAGATGACGAGGAAGATACGGTTTCACTAGACGAAATCGCTGACGTCTCAACTGAAGACAACGAGTGATTTAAAAATCGCTGTGCGGGGCTGGATTTTTTACTTGATCCCGCCCCGCACAGCGCCTAACTAACGGCCCAAGACTGGTCATGTGATCTGCATGACCTCCCAACCCTTGAATGGGGCATTAGCTCAGCTGGGAGAGCGCCTGCATGGCATGCAGGAGGTCAGCGGTTCGATCCCGCTATGCTCCACCAAGCGTTCTTGAACGCAAACACTTCCAAACGTTTCTCAGCAAGCCCATTTTAAATGTGGCTAAATCAATTCACACGTTTAATGAATCTCTCTCCACCGACGAGGGATTGATCGCCTCTTCAATTGCGACCACACATGGGGAAATTCGCTCAAACGAAAGCCCGTCATCATGTCAAAACAAACTGTCCTCATTACATCCGCCACAGGCCGCATCGGTAAAGAGCTGGTCGCACGTATTGCCACCAATGACGCCTTCGCAGTTCGTGCCTGTTACTTCAGTGATGACAAAGCCGCAGGGCTTTTGAAACTTGGAGCGGACGAAGTGGTTAAGTTTGACCTATCTGATCCAGCAACATGGACGGCCGCATTGGACGGCGTTAGCGCCGTTTACTCTGCATCCCTTGACCCCATGCTGGAAGGACACCTTGCCTTCAGCAAAAAGCTGGGCAAACGGGCCGCACAGATCAAACACGTGGTACGCGTCAGCTGCATGGGGGCAGACACAAACACTGCCAGCTATAATGCCGACCAACACGCCTCACGCGAAGGCGCAGGTATTCCCTTGATGCTGCAGCATTACTGGTGGGGCGAGAAGGCGTTAATTGACGCTGGACTGAACGTGACCGCGCTGCGCAATAACTTTTTCATGAACCACCTTCTGAAGACGGATTGTGAAAACATCGATGCAGAGGGTTGGTTTTCAAATCCTCTTGGCGACATGCGCAACTCCTTCGTGGCAACGCGCGACATTGCACAAGCCGCCGCAGTTGTCCTGACTGAGGGACCAGGCCGTCACGCCAACAAGTTCTACGACATCACAGGTCCAGCCCCGCAATCAATGGCAGAGATCGCCAGCGATCTTGGCCGTGCAATGGGCAAGGATATAGAATACCGCGCACAATCCATGATCGACTTTGAGACCGACTTCGGCGCGACCCGTGCAGAGTTTTTTGAATACCTTTCCAACGGCTTTTACACCCGCTGCAGCCCAGACTTTTACAACCTGACAGGTTCCAAACCAACGTCCTACTATGACTACCTTACGACCAAAGGGGTTAGCGGGGAAACGGGACTAGATGAACTATGGCAAGGAAACCTTTGGAAAAAAGGCGAAGACGCTATGAAGGATGCAGCCAAAACTTAGGGCAATCGACCTCGCGCCGCCCTTAGCTCTACGCGGCGCGACATGACGCAGCCAACAACTTTCCCTATGCGCCACATTTGCGTAGGCTCAGCGCACACAACCCGTCAGGATCACCATGAGCATCTTTGTTTTTCTTACCGTCATAGGTGCCGCGCTTTTGCACGCCTCATGGAATGCACTGATCAAAGGGGGGGCCGACAAACGGGTAAGCATGGGGGCGATGGTGTTGGGGCATCTGCCTATTGCATTGATCGCGATGGTATTCGTACCACTCCCACACCTTGAAAGCTGGCCCTACATCATCGCAGGCATCGTCTTGCACATGGGATATCAGCTGTTCCTGCTACAATCCTATAAGATCGGGGATCTCACCCAAGTCTACCCCATCGCGCGTGGCTCTGCGCCTTTGCTCGTCACGCTATTCTCAGTCTTCGTACTCGGTGTCGCACTCACATCGCTGCAACTTACCGCAGTACTGTTCATCGGACTTGGAATTGTCAGCCTAGGATTGGTACGGCGCGCCGACGGCGTTCAAAATACCAAGGCCGCGATACTGGCACTTGGAACTGGCTGCTTCATCGCAGCCTACTCTGTCGTCGACGGACTGGGCGCGCGGCTCGCAGGCAACTCTCTCAGCTATTACAGCTACCTGACAATCGGGAATTGCAGCCTGATGGCAGTGTACCTTTATGCAACAGGCCCAAACACATTGCGAGACATCGCCACCAAAGGGCGCACCGCATTCTTTATTGGCGGCAGCGCATCGTTCCTAGCATACGCGCTCGTTACATGGGCCTTCACCCAAGCACCCATCGCCTTGGTCACAGCACTGCGCGAAGTCAGTATCGTTTTCGCACTCTTGATCGGCGTCTTGTTCCTTAAAGAGCGGCTAAACGTCATCAAGGTAATTTCTACCATGTTCACATTATTGGGTGTCGCGCTTTTACGGATTGGGAAAAGCTAACGGGCGCAGCGCCTCGCATAAAAAAACCGCGCCTCATCGGGCGCGGCTTTTAATTTCAGCCATAGACTAGCTAATTAGCTTTTGCCCTTCCATGGGACCAAGATTTTCTCAGCCCAACGCATCAGCAGATCGATCCCAAAACCAATCACACCAATCATTATGATGCCCATCACAACGATGTCCGTTTGCTGGAACTTTGCCGCGACCATAATCATCATTCCTGCGCCTTGGGATGCCGCAACCAATTCGGCCGCAACAACGGTACCCCAACAGACACCCATCGCAACACGTGCACCGGTAAAGATCTCAGGCAGTGAGTTAGGGATAATTACGTGGCGCATGATCTGTGGTTTGCTTGCACCCAACGAGTAGGCAGCGTGCACCTTAGCGATGTTCACACCAGACACACCGGAACGAGCAGCGATTGCCATGATCCAAAGAGCCGCTAGGAACAACAAGATGATCTTACCTGTTTCACCAATACCAAACCAAATGATGATCAGTGGGATCAAAGCAAGTGGTGGCACAGGGCGCATGAATTCAACGATCGGATCGAACCAACCACGGAACCAGTTGCTCAAACCCATCGCATATCCAAGTGGGATACCGATGATCGCACCAAAGAGGAAACCAACAACAACGCGGAACAATGAGTAACCCACGTGCTCCCAAAGTGAGAAGTTGCGGTAGCCTTCGCTCGCGATTTCAAGTGTACGGGCCCAAACCTTTTCAGGGGGAGGCAAGTATAACGGAGCCATCTGCCAACCTGTCTTTGCCTTAAAGTTAGGTGTGCCTTTGTCGGTCAACGTCACCGAACCACCATCAACGACAACGGTTGAACGCGCGACAACTGGTTCACCATTGATCGCAACAACCTTGGCACCATCTGCTTTTTTCGCGTCATCATTGCCTTGGACAACAATAACCTTCGTGCCCCACTTGTTCACAATCGCCGTGTCATTTTTGGCGAAACCGTCGCCGGCCTCTACCTCTGGCTTAACCGCGTCTTCACCTTGTGGACGGACCAAAACGGTAACTGTCGCATCGTCTTGTTCGCCAGCTGCATTTTCAACAGTGTAGTTAAAGGTCGTCGTGCCTTCAAACGGGCCAGGCATGTGCAAAACGCTTGGGATCAAAGCAGAGCCCGTAAAGGTTGCCCACATGAAGAAGATAGATAGTACCGAAATGATCGATGCTGCACGGTTAGGGCGCACAGCACTTTCGTCACCAAAGGTCACAGTCTTTAGGGATGTATAATCTTTGGTACCACGGCCTTCAGAAACCATACGAACCACGAAAAACGCTGCAACAAAAATGGCAACGTAAAGAATGAGAGGGATCATTTGCTTTCCTCCGTCCGGCCCATGATTTCTTCTTCCATGTCCCAGATCATTTCGAGGATTTCTTCACGCTTCACAGCGAAATCCGGATGTTTCTTTACTTCACGAAGATCGGCATCAACGCCCATCTCAGCGAACGGCAGACGGTATTCTTTGTGAATACGACCCGGGCGTGGGGCCATAACGATCAGGCGTTCACCCAACAGCAATGCTTCCTCAACCGAGTGGGTGATCAAGATGATCGTCTTACCGGTTTCTTTCCACAATTTCAGAACCAGCCCTTGCATCTTTTCGCGCGTCAAAGCGTCCAAAGCACCAAGTGGCTCATCCATCAAAATAACGTCAGGGTCATTGGCAAGACAGCGGGCCAAAGCCACACGTTGCTGCATACCACCCGACAGTTCGTAAACTGCCTTTTCCTTAAAGTCCTGCAAGCCAACAACGTCCAGCAGGTGATCAACGATCTCTGCCTTATCCGCCTTTGGCATGCCCTTCATTGAGGGACCAAAACCTACGTTTTCACGTACACTCATCCACTCAAACAAAGCGCCTTGCTGGAAAACCATACCGCGGTCCGCATCCGGCCCACTGATACGTTTTCCATTTAATTCCATCACGCCTTCAGTCGGAGCCAAAAAGCCCGCAACGATATTCAGCAATGTTGTTTTACCACAGCCCGACGGGCCAAGTACGCTCATCAACTCACCTGCTTTGAGGTTGAGCGAGACGTCTTTCAACGCTTGGACAGACTCGCCGTTTGGCAAATCGAACCGCATTGAGAGTTTGTCAATTGATAGTCCAGACATGTTCCCACCTGTCATTAAGGTCGCCGCTTAGATTTCAGCGTCTGCCCTGTATCGCGGAATAAACCCGCTTCATGTCGAAAAAAATAGCCCGCGCGAAGTGATCCGCGCGGGCAAGGATTAAGCCCTAAAGCTTACATACCTTTTACAGCCATCAACGGTGCAGTGTTCACTGTACCTGCATAGCTGTCGAGTGCTGCATCGATGTTACCTGAGTCTAGGAACACTTTAGCTACGCCACCCATGAAGTCTTGAGCGCCGCCACCGAGCCAAGCAGCACCAAGCTGTTCGTCTACAGATGGGAAGATGAAGCCAGCCAATGTTTCAGAAGTAGCTGTTTCGTCCATGCCCGCATCTTTAGCGATTACTGGAAGCATTTTCGCTTGGTTTGCTTCGTCAGCCCACATAGCGTTCGCGTCTGCAGTGACTTTTAGGAACTTAGCAAGCATTTCGCCTTCTTCAGCTACGAAAGTAGCAGGTGCTGTTGTCGCATCAAATACCAAGATGCCCAGCTCTGATTTCTCAGCGCCAGTCAACAAGATGTTGCCAGATTCTTTCATACGACGAAGCGCGCCGCCCCAACCACATGCCATGTCAACAGCGCCTTGAGATAGTGCAGCTGCACCTTCTGCTGGTGCCATGTCGACAACGTCCATGCCGCCTACATCAACACCGAAGTGAGACATTTGCTTTAGGAAGCCGTAGTGCGCTGCTGTGCCCAAAGGAACCGCAACTTTTTTACCAGCCAATTCGCCAGCAGACATTTTGTCGATCTCTAGACCTGAAGCAACAACACAGTTGTCGTTGTCAGAGTAAGAAACAGCAACGTCAACGATTTGCAAATCTTGGCCACCAGAAACCGCGCCTACGAAAGGAGGAACGCCTTGGGATACAGAGATTTGAACGTCGCCAGACGCCATAGCTGCGGACATAGCAACACCTGAGTCAAAGCTAACCCAGTTGATTTTTGCGCCCATAGCTTCTTCGTACATGCCAGTCTCTTTGGCGAACTGGAATGGCATTGGCCACTCAAGGAAGTACGCTACTGTGATTTCAGAGTGACCGTCTGCAGTCGCAGCTTGACCACCAGCGATCATAGCAACGCCAGCTACAGCACCCAGCAATTTGGATTTCAAAGTCATTTTATTCTCCCGTTGTGGCACCACATTGTGTGATGCTCGTTATTTAGCGCAGGTAATCATGCCACCATGCGCAGCCTCGTCCCAAACTTCAATGTGTGATCAGGGCAACGTCGTGATCCCACTCGAAATTCGCTTAGGGATCAACGGTTTTTATTTCAATTTTGAAAATATAATTTGAACATTTGCGTTCACCCTGCTGCAGAAAACGACACTCCCCCTTTGATAACTTGTGATAATTTGCGCTTTGTCGCTTTTGAACTATCAAACCTTGTTAGATTCTGGCCTCATATGGAAAATCCAACTGGCCCTACTGGTCGAGGCGGAATCGCTGTCATATACCGAAAACGAGGCACGACTCTGCCTTGATTTCATAAAATTCGCATAAAACAATGGAGCATCCGCTATGGACGGCACGTTTAACGAAAATGACATAACCCGCGTCATCGAAGCGGATCGCGCAAATGTTTGGCATCACCTCAGCCAGCATCAGCAATTTATCACTGGTGCTGACCCGAAAATCATCGTTGAAGGCAAAGGCATGCGTGTCTGGGACCAAAAAGGCATCGAACACCTTGATGCGGTTGCTGGTGGCGTTTGGACAGTAAACGTAGGCTACGGCCGTGAAACAATGGGCGACGCAGTGCGCGACGCCATTGTTAAGATGAACTTCTTTGGCGGCACAGTCGGCACGATCCCCGGCGCATTGTTCGCAGAAAAACTGATCTCTAAGATGCCAGGCATGGACCGCGTCTACTACGCAAACTCCGGCTCTGAAGCGAACGAGAAGGCCTTTAAACTGGTCCGCCAAATCGCCCACAAAAAATACGGCGGCAAAAAGCACAAGATCCTTTACCGCGACCGCGACTACCACGGTTCAACAATCGCAACCATGTCCGCAGGTGGCCAAGACGAACGCAACGCACAATACGGCCCCTTCACTCCGGGCTTCATCCGCGTGCCGCACTGCCTTGAGTACCGCAAGCACGAACAAGATGGCGCACCTGTTGAAAACTACGGTGAATGGGCTGCGAATCAGATCGAAGAGATTATCTTGCGCGAAGGTGCCGACACCGTTGGCGCACTTTGCCTAGAACCAGTGACCGCTGGTGGTGGCGTGATCGAAGCACCAGAAGGCTACTGGCCGCGCGTTGCTGAGATCTGCAAAAAATATGACATCCTGCTTCACATCGACGAAGTTGTGTGTGGCGTTGGCCGTACAGGCACATGGTTCGGCTATCAGCACTACGGCATCCAGCCAGACATGGTAACGATGGCCAAAGGTGTGGCCTCTGGCTACGCCGCGATCTCGTGCCTTGTGACCACAAACGCAGTGTTCGACATGTTCATGGACCCGACTGAGGACAACATGAACTACTTCCGTGACATCTCAACCTTTGGCGGTTGCACAGCAGGCCCAGCGGCAGCGATGGAAAACATGCGCATCATCGAAGATGAGGGGCTGCTCCAGAACACAATCGACATGGGCCACTACATGAAGGACCAGTTGAACGCGCTAAAAGACAAACACGAAGTCATCGGCGACGTGCGCGGCAAGGGCCTGTTCTTGGGTGTTGAACTGGTCGCTGATCGCACAACACGCGAACCAGCAGCAGAGAAAATGGTCCAAGCGGTTGTTGGCGATTGCATGAAGAACGCAGTCATCATCGGCGCAACAAACCGCTCACTTCCAGGGCGCAACAACACGTTGTGCTACTCACCTGCTTTGATCGCGACAAAAGACGACATTGATCAAATAGTCACAGCAACATCCAACGCATTGACCACCGTCTTCGGTTAAGTTGCGTTCACGTTGAATACAAAAGGCGGGCCATCACGGTCCGCCTTTTTGCGTTTCATCAATGCTATTATCTGGTGACCGCAGCCTGATAGCAACTCCAACCGGCCATTTTTTGTCGATATTTTATTTGACCGGCGACGAAGCCGCGACATAACTTTCAGAGCGACAATGCCCTCTCACTTTAGGATCTATTTATGCTCGAAGAAGCCAAGAACCGCACACGCGCGCTGCAGCAATCAATGCAGGCACGGGGCATCGAATGCGCCGTATTCACAGATGAAAGCTCGATGGCTTATCTCGCAGGTTTCTGGGGCTACCTCGGCATCGAATTTGGTCGGCCATCCATGGTTGTAGTTAAGGCGCAAGACGAACCGATCGTCATCACACCCTTAATGGAATCCGAAATGGTTGCAGAGATGACTTGGGTCGACGATGTACGCGTTTGGGAAGACTTTGGCGCACGCACTTGGGGCGCCGCCCTTGCAAGTGCGCTGGGTGAAAATCCGTCCGAAGTCTGGGTCGAACGCAATACAATCCCCGCAATCGTGCGCAACTATTTGGATGACACCTATGTTGGCGTGCCGATCAAAGACATCTCACCCGTATTGGGTGCATTGCGCATGATTAAATCTCCGTTCGAGATTGGTGTGATGAAAGAAGCTGGCCAAATCGCGGGCGCAATGATGGCTGCAGCACACGGCAGCCTGCGCATCGGTGTCGCCGAATATGAAAGCGCATTGGCTGTGATAGAAGCCGGATCGCGCAAGGCCGCAACCTTTCTGACAGACAGGGGGTGGGACCGCTTTGTCTCCCCCATGATCCATAACCTGCAGATCCTGCAAAGCGGCAAGGACACATCAATGGTCCATCGCCGAGCCTCAGTGAAACAATATGAATTGGCAGACCCCGTCTATTTCTGCTTTTGCAACATGGCGCAGTTCAAACAATACAAACTTGGCTTTGATCGCATGTTCCACGTGGGCGAAGTCAAAGACGATGCGGCCCGCGTGCAAGAAGCCGCAATCGAAGCACAGCAGGCCGCCATCGCCGCGATCAAACCGGGTGTTCTGGCCCAGGACGTCGCCGCAGCTGCCAACGCAGTTTATGAGGCCCTAGGATATGAAACCGGTTACCGTACAGGGCGCTCCATCGGCGTGGCCTATCTAGAAGCGCCCGAGTTGAAGGCTGGAGACATGACAGTGTTGCAAGCAGGCATGACCTTTGCGGTCGACGGCGGCATCTCAATCGATGGTGTGACGGCAGGGCGCATCGGCGACTCGGTCGTGGTCACGGAGACGGGGTTTGAATACATCACAAACTACCCTCGTGAATTACTGGTCACGGACGCCTAGAAATGGGCGTCTTCCGTCTTTGCATTGGTCAGTCGCCTGCGGAACTTTCCACTACAGCTGCTAGGTTAGAGTGGCTTAAGCTTATTTTGCCGCAAGCTGCATCTAAGCAAACCGATTTGCTGTTGCTGCCAGAGCTATTTGCGACAGGCTATAATATCGGCGACCAAATCGCAGCGCGGGCAGAACCCTTAGACGGGCCAACCGCGCAAACGATTGCCGCCCTAGCACAGGCACATAACATTGCCATCCATTACGGTTTTGCTGAAACTGATGGCCAAAATACATTCAACGCAGCGCAATGTTTCGGACCCAATGGGATGCACTTGGGCGGGCACCGCAAACTGGCCATCCCCCCAGGATTTGAAGCCGACCACTTCAAACGCGGAGAAGGTTGCAGCCTGTTCATCTACAAAGGTCTGCAGATCGCGACCCTCATTTGTTATGATGCAGAATTCCCTGAGACGGCGCGCCATGTTGCCAGAATGGGCGCGGAACTTATCTTGGTGCCCACAGCACTTGGGGCCCAATGGGATTGGGTATCTAAAACAATGATCCCGACGCGGGCCTACGAAAACGGCGTTTTCTTAGCCTATGCCAATAGTGCGGGCACCGAGAATGGTATGGCTTTCTTAGGACAAAGCTTCATCGCTGCGCCTAATGGGAAAGAGCTGGCAAGGGCAGAGGCATCACCGCAACTGATCTACGCGGAGCTCAAGCGTGATGAGGTAACAAAAGCACAAAACCGTTTGCCCTATTTGAACGACCTTAAGATGTTGAAAACGTAGATAAGAGCACAAGCAAGCTGGTTTTTGCCTTTCAACCGAAACCAATAACCACGCTAATATTACCCTCTAAATAAACTGCGGTCGCATCGCCTGAAACACTACGGCCGCTGCCACGTTCGCTAAATTCAGTGACCGCACCCGTTTGTCCAACATCGGCAGGTTAAAAGTGCGATCTTCCATCCCATCCAAAATCGCCTTTGGCAGGCCAGCGGATTCACAACCAAACACCAAATACGCATCACGTTGATATTCAGGCGTGTAAAAGCTTTGCTCCCCGTGCTCTTCGAAAAAATGCAGGTTTTCACGCGGCGGGTTGCGCTGCGTTAGAAAATTTTCCCAGTTGTCGTATTCACTTAGATTGACGTGTTTCCAATAATCGGTGCCTGCGCGGCGCACGGATTTCTCGTCCAATGAAAAGCCATAGGGTTTGATCAGGATCAGTTCCAAATTCAGCGCCACACAGGTCCGCCCAATCGCACCCGTGTTGTAGGGAATTTCGGGCGTGACCAATACCATTTTCATATGTGGTTCTGACATAGTTGTGGGGCTTTCTTATGCGCGGGCACAGGTACGGTCCGCTGTTGGCAACCTGTTAGACGAAATGCGGCGGCAATACCAACGCCCGCCAAAATAATTTCGCCGTGTTAACCTGATTCTCTGGTTCTCGGCTTTAAACGCCATGCACTGTGCAATTTTGGCCCCATTCTGTACATTTCCCCGCAAAACCTCGTTTTTGCGGCCTCTTTATGTCCGTCAAACTGTACAATTCATGGCCCAAACTGTGCAGTATCCCCCGTTATTTTGCCGCTCGAACGCCCCTTTGGCGCATCATTTTCAGGGTTAACACTGCGTGCTCCAGCCAAACTCATGTCAATAATTGTAAAATTGAGACGTGCAGTCTCATTAAAAATGATATATACAGTTCGTAAGTCACGGATATTGGTGACCTTTTCACTTATTGATAAGTCCAGTTTGCGAATCGGTTATATCCAAAGTATACGTATTTTATGGCCCTACCTGTCGAAACATTTTTCCTTCATCCCGATTATCAGGGAACGCTGCAAAGCCAGATCCAGCAAATGATTGCGCAGGGTATTCTATCAGGCCGTTTTCAGCCCGGCGAAAAGTTACCGTCGACCCGCAAACTTGCCACCCACCTCAGTGTCAGTCGCATCACCGTGACGCTTGCCTATACTGAATTGTTATCAAACGATTATCTGACCTCTCGTGGTCGATCCGGGTATTATGTTTCACGCAACGCACCCTCCCCACCCAACTTTAAATCTGTCGAACCGCTTGAAGATGCCGTCGATTGGACCCGCGCCATTGGGCAACGCTTTTCTGGCGGGCAAACACCCCGAAAACCTCAAGAATGGGCCAAATACAAACACCCCTTCACCTACGGTCAAGCGGACCCTACCCTGTTCGACCACGCCAACTGGCGTTTGTGCGCCCTAAAGGCCCTTGGTCAACGCGATTTCACGCCCTTAACCACCGATTATTACGACCAAGATGACCCACAACTGATCGAATTTATCGCCCGCCACACCCTACCCCGTCGCGGGATCTCTGCCCGTCCGGAACAGATCCTGATTACACTCGGTGCGCAGAACGCCTTGTGGTTGACCACGCAGGTGCTTTTGACACAGCGCCGTACAGCCGCGTTTGAGGATCCATGTTATCACGCATTGCGCGATATTTTGACCCAATCGCGCTGCAATATGGCACCTGTGCGTGTGGACCAAGATGGCCTGCCCCCAGACGCTATCCCCCCAGACGCAAACGTTATTTTCACAACGCCCAGCCACCAATGCCCGACAAACGGCACCATGCCGATGAACCGTCGCCGCGCCTTGCTAGAGCGCGCGCGCGAGATGGATGCGTTGATCGTTGAGGATGATTACGAATTTGAAATGTCCTTCCTCAAACCACCTTCCCCTGCCCTCAAATCTCTCGATGCTGATGGGCGTGTGATCTATGTGGGCAGCTTCTCAAAATCGCTCTTTCCGGGCCTGCGGTTGGGGTATTTGGTTGGCTCTGAACCCTTCATCAAAGAGGCCCGTGCCTTACGCGCCTCTGTCCTGCGCCATCCCCCCGGCCACATCCAACGCACCGCAGCATATTTCCTCTCGTTAGGTCACTACGATGCATTGGTCCGCCGCATGGGCACAGCGTTCCACGAACGGCGTGAAGTGATGCAGCAAGCGATCGAGGACAATGGTCTACAGATTGCGGGCCAAGGGGCCTATGGCGGATCGTCCTACTGGATGCGCGCACCAGAAAATTTAGACACCACAGAACTTGCGAAAACGCTGCAATCCCAAGGGGTTTTGATCGATCCAGGCGAGCCGTTCTTTGGCGGTGAACAACGCCCCAAACACTTCTACCGCCTCGCGTACTCATCGATCCCCTCAAACCGGATCGCCAAGGGGATCGAACTGGTTGCCCAAGCCATTCGCGCAGCCGAAGTATCTGGACCTACGCCGAAAGGCGATTTGGCCCTATCTGAGTCGTAGGCAAAACCCTATCCTCCGCTCAAAGATTGAATCACCTGTAAACTCACCGCACTCGGAGTCTCCCCCATGAAAATGACTACAGAAGAAGCTTTTGTAAAAACGCTACAGATGCACGGCATCGACAACGCATTCGGGATCATTGGCTCTGCCATGATGCCAATCTCTGACATCTTCCCTGACGCGGGCATCACTTTCTGGGACTGTGCCCACGAAACATCTGGCGGCATGATGGCTGACGGCTTCACCCGTGCCACCGGCAAAATGTCTATGATGATCGCTCAAAACGGCCCAGGCATCACCAACTTCGTAACTGCTGTTAAAACAGCATATTGGAACCACACTCCTGTACTTTTGGTCACACCACAGGCCGCTAACAAAACAATCGGCCAAGGCGGCTTCCAAGAGATGGAGCAGATGAACCTGTTCGCTGACTGTGTTGCCTACCAAGAAGAAGTACGTGACCCAACCCGCATCGCAGAAACGCTGAACCGCGTTATTATGCAAGCGAAACGCGCATCTGCGCCGGCACAGATCAACGTACCACGCGACTTCTGGACACAAGTGATCGATATCGATCTTCCAGTCATCGTTGATTTCGAATTGCCACAAGGCGGCGACGTAGCGGTACAAGACGCAGCTGATCTTCTTTCAACTGCTAAGTTCCCAGTGATTTTGAACGGTGCTGGCGCGATCTTGTCCAAAGGCGGTATCGAAGCCTCTCGCGTTTTGGCTGAAGCACTCGACGCACCAGTTTGCGTTGGCTACCAGCACAATGATGCGTTCCCAGGCAACCACCCGCTTTACGCAGGTCCATTGGGCTACAACGGTTCAAAAGCTGGCATGGAATTGATTTCCAAAGCTGACGTTGTTCTTTGCTTGGGTACACGTTTGAACCCGTTCTCAACTCTACCGGGCTACGGCATTGATTACTGGCCAACTGACGCAAAGATCATTCAGGTTGACCTGAACCCAGACCGCATTGGTCTGACGAAGAAGGTAACTGTTGGTATCGTTGGTGATGCGGCGAAAGTTGCAACTGCAATCTCCTCCAAACTAGCAGACGATGCTGGTGACGCAGGCCGCGCAGATCGCAAAAACTTGGTTGCACAAACCAAATCTTCATGGGCTCAGGAGCTGACTTCCATGACAGAAGAGCAAGACGATCCAGGCACTGATTGGAACGTACGTGCACGTGCAGCGAAACCTGATTGGATGGCACCACGCATGGCTTGGCGCGCAATCCAAGCAGCATTGCCAGTTGAGGCGATCATCTCGTCCGACATCGGCAACAACTGTGCGATCGGTAACGCCTACCCGTCCTTCAATGAAGCACGCAAGTATTTGGCACCGGGCTTGTTCGGCCCATGTGGTTACGGTCTTCCGTCCATCGTTGGCGCGAAAATCGGCCGTCCAGATGTGCCAGTTGTTGGTTTCGCTGGTGACGGCGCATTCGGTATCTCTGTGAACGAATTGACAGCGATTGGCCGCGGCGACTGGCCTGCAATCACACAGATCGTGTTCCGCAACTACCAGTGGGGTGCTGAAAAGCGCAACTCTACACTTTGGTTTGACGACAACTTCGTTGGTACTGAATTGGACGAAGGCGTTTCATACGCTGGCATCGCAAACGCTTGTGGCCTCAAAGGCGTTGTTGCCCGCACACAAGACGAGCTGACAGCGGCCCTTGCACAAGCGATCAAAGATCAAATGGAAAACGGCATCACCACATTGATCGAAGCGATGATCAACCAAGAACTAGGTGATCCATTCCGTCGTGACGCAATGAAGAACCCTGTCGAAGTTGCAGGCATCAACAAAGACGACATGAAACAGCAAGTGGTCTAATTGATCGCTGTTTCTATCAATAAGGCTAGGAACCCGTCATGAGTGTTTTGGACAGTTTACAAACACGCGCGGCGGCCTCCCCTGCCCGTATCGTACTTAGCGAAGGCCACGATCCTCGGATCGTGGCTGCCGCCGTTTCTGCCGTTGCAGCAGGAATTGCGACGATCGTTCTTGTTGGCCCAACCGACGAGATCACCAAACAATTGTCAAATGCAGGAAGCGCACCAAGCGATGCCATCCGCATTGAAGACCCCGCCACATCGCCTTTGACTGCAGAAGTTGCCCAAACCTATTTTGAGTTACGCCAGCACAAAGGCGTCTCAATGGAAGTCGCCGAAAAGCAGGCCCTCGATCCGCTTGTGTTTGCAGCCATGTTGGTGCGCAACGATCACGCTGACGGAACCGTCGGCGGCGCAGTTGCCACCACATCAGATACCGTGCGCGCAGCACTGCAGGTCATCGGCAAAGCCAAAACCGCTCCACTCGTGTCATCATTCTTTTTGATGGTTCTGCCAGAGGAGCACCCATCGGGGCGCGGCGGTATGATCTATTCAGACTGCGGATTGGTCATTGATCCATCTGCAGAGGAACTCGCGGCCATTGCCCAACAATCCGCAGCCTCCTGCGTTGCATTGATGGATGAGACACCAAAGGTTGCGATGCTTTCTTTCTCTACCAAAGGCAGCGCCCGCCACCCAAACGTGGATAAAGTGACCCAAGCCGCCGCACTGGTAAAAGAACAAGCACCCTACCTTAACGTCGATGGCGAACTGCAATTTGATGCCGCATTTGTGCCCTCAGTGGGCGAAAGCAAAGCCGCCGGATCATCTGTAGCAGGCCACGCCAACGTCATGATCTTTCCAAACCTTGATGCGGGAAACATTGGCTACAAAATCACCCAACGCATTGGTGGCGCAACGGCCATCGGGCCAATCCTTCAAGGCCTCGCCAAACCCGCAAACGACCTTTCCCGTGGCTGTGACGCAACCGACGTCTTGCACATGATTGCAGTCACCGCTCTGCAAGCCGCAGCAAAATAAAAAAACGCACCGACAGGAGCCGAACATGAACCAGCCAAAGATCGATCTCTCGCCCAAAGTTTCTGACGAGATCCGTAAGACGACCTGCTACATGTGCGCCTGCCGCTGTGGGATCAACGTCCACATGAAGGAAGGCAAAGTCGCCTATATCGAGGGCAACCGCGATCACCCCGTCAACAAGGGTGTGCTCTGCGCCAAGGGTTCCGCTGGCATCATGCAGGTCAACGCACCTTCACGCCTCAACGCACCGATGAAACGCGTTGGCCCACGTGGCTCTGGTGAGTTCGAAGAAATCAGCTGGGATGAAGCGCTTCAAATCGCGACGGATTGGCTTGAACCTATCCGCAAAGAGAACCCGGAGAAATTGGCGTTCTTCACCGGCCGCGATCAATCACAGTCTTTCACGTCATTCTGGGCACAGCATTTTGGCACGCCAAACTACGCAGCTCACGGTGGCTTTTGTTCTGTGAACATGGCCGCGGCTGGCATCTATACGATGGGCGGCGCGTTCTGGGAATTTGGTCAACCCGATTGGGACCACACCAAACTGTTCATGCTGTTTGGCGTGGCCGAAGATCACGATTCAAACCCAATCAAGATGGGCATTGGCAAAATCAAGGCCCGCGGCGCGCGCGTCATCGGCGTGAACCCAATCCGCACAGGATACAATGCTGTAGCTGATGATTGGGTTGGCATTACACCGGGCACCGATGGATTGTTTATCCTCGCGATGATCCACTGCCTAATGAAAGCCGGTAAGATCGATCTGAACTACCTGTCGCAATATACCAACGCGCCAGTGCTGGTGAACTCAGACGAAAAGTCGCCAGAATTCGGGCTATTGATGCGCGACGAAGACGGTAAAGAACTGGTTATCGACCGCGCCACTGGCAAACTCACTCCGTTCGACCAACCGGGCGTCAAGCCTGATCTATCTGCTACGCACCGCGTTGCAGGCGTCACGCACCGCCCTGTGTTCCACATGATGGCCGAACGCTATCTCGAAGACGAATACGCCCCCGAAGCTGTTGCCGAACGTTGTGGCATCCCAGCTGAACGCATCCGTGCCATTGCTGCCGAACTGGCCCGCGTCGCGTTCGAAGAAAGCTTTGAGCTAGATCAAGAATGGACCGACTTCCGCGGCGAGCACCACAAAACAATGACGGGCCGCCCTGTGTCCTTCCACGCGATGCGCGGAATTTCAGCACATGCTAACGGTTTCCAAACTTGCCGCGCATTGCATGTGTTGCAAATCTTGCTTGGTACCGTCGAAGTACCAGGTGGCTTCCGCTTCAAACCGCCATATCCAAAGCCAGCAACCGCGCACCCAAAACCACACGTTGGCGTCACACCCGGCAAACCACTTGATGGTCCACACCTTGGCTTCGTGCACGGTCCAGACGATCTGGCACTAAAGGCAGACGGCACGGCGGCGCGCATCGATAAAGCCTTCACATGGGAAAACCCAATGTCCAGCCATGGGCTGATGCACATGGTGATCTCGAACGCGCACGCGGGAGATCCTTATAAGATCGACACGCTATTCATGTACATGGCCAACATGTCGTGGAACTCTTCCATGAACACGCGCGGCGTGATCGAAATGCTGACGGATAAGAATGAGGAAACAGGCGAATACGTGATCCCGCGGATCATTTATTCAGATGCCTACTCCTCTGAAATGGTGGCCTACGCCGATCTTATCTTCCCTGACGCCACATACCTTGAGCGTCACGATTGTATCTCCATGCTCGACCGCCCGATTTGCGAAGCAGACGCAGCCGCCGATGCAATCCGCTGGCCTGTCATCGAACCTGACCGCGACGTGCGCGGCTTCCAATCCGTACTCTGCGAACTTGGTGCAAAACTAAACCTACCAGGTTTTGTGAATGAAGATGGTAGCCAAAAATATGCAGACTACGGTGATTACATCGTCAACCACGTCCGCAAGCCCGGCATCGGGCCGCTCGCAGGTTTCCGCGGCGAAAACGGCGACAAAGCAGGGCGCGGTGAAGTGAACCCTGACCAGCTCGACAAATACATCGAAAACGGTGGCTTTTTTGTTGAACACATCCAAGCCGGCGCGAACTACTACAAACCATGGAACAAAGCCTACCAAGATTGGGCAGTTGGCATGGGCCTTTTGGACTCACCACAGCCTTACCTGTTCAATCTTTACGTTGAGCCAATGCGTAAGTTCCAACTTGCCGCCGAAGGGCACGGGGATCGCCAACCGCCAGATCACCTGCGCGAACGGATCAAAGAAAAGATGGATCCACTGCCAATTTGGTACTCTAACGAGGACGAAAACAAAGCCGACGAATATCCAATCACAGCGCTGACACAGCGCCCCATGGCCATGTACCACTCTTGGGGCAGTCAGAACGCATGGCTACGTCAGTTGCACGGCCACAACCCGCTGTATGTGCCAACCAAGCTGATGCAAACCAACGGCCTGAAAGATGGTGATTGGGCCAAAGTGACATCGCCCCACGGCGAGATCACAGTGCCTGTTCTTGAAATGGCAGCCCTGAACGAAAACACAATCTGGACGTGGAACGCCATCGGCAAACGCAAAGGTGCGTGGGCCTTGGAAGAGGACGCACCCGAGGTGACCAAAGGGTTCTTACTAAATCACTTGATCCACGAACTGCTGCCACCAAAAGGCGATGGGCTTCGCTGGGCCAACTCCGACCCAATTACAGGTCAGGCCGCTTGGTTCGACCTCAAGGTCAAAATCGAAAAAGCGGATCCACCATCGGAATCACAGCCGGTCCTCCCCGCAATTAAATCTCCTGTTGGCAAAGGTCCAAAAGACTTGGCTTGGAAGGTGGGCAAATGACCAACCCTTCATCTTACCAACTAAACTCCGGGGTCTGGGGCAGCGCCCCAGTCGACACCAACAAACAAGCGGAGCGCCAATAAATGACCACGCTACCAAACCTCACCCAAAAGAAACTTGGCCTCGTCATTGACCTCGACACCTGTGTCGGCTGCCACGCTTGCGTGATCTCGTGCAAAGGTTGGAACACGGAAAACTACGGCGCTCCACTGTCAGATCAAAACGCATACGGCGCGGACAACTCAGGTACTTTCCTGAACCGTGTCCACAGCTTTGAAGTCCAGCCAACAGGCGACGAAGCCGCCGCACAGCTGATCCACTTCCCCAAATCCTGCCTTCACTGCGAAGACGCACCCTGCGTCACCGTGTGCCCAACCGGTGCCAGCTACAAACGCGAAGAAGACGGTATCGTTCTCGTTAATGAACAAGACTGCATAGGTTGCGGTCTTTGCGCATGGGCCTGCCCTTACGGCGCACGTGAACTGGATCAAGCCGAAGGCGTGATGAAGAAATGCACCCTCTGCGTCGACCGCATCTACAATGAGAACCTCGAAGAAGTTGACCGCATTCCATCCTGCGTACGCACCTGCCCATCAGGCGCGCGTCACTTTGGCGACTTGGGTGACGAAAACTCTGACGTTTCCAAACTGGTCGCAGAACGCGGCGGTATGGACCTGATGCCAGAACAAGGCACCAAGCCTGTAAATAAATACCTGCCACCACGGCCCAAGGATGAGTTGCCGGAATTTGACGTTCTTGCGCCCTTCCTTGAACCAGTAGCGCAAGAGGCCAAAGGCTTCCTTGGCTGGCTCGACAAAACACTGGAGAAACTCTGATGCATCCCGCACCATCCGTCATCATCTTCACCACATTCTCCGGCTTAGGCTTTGGCCTTCTGTTCTGGCTTGGGATCGACCCAACGCCACCAACGGGTTGGGTCGCTTTCGTCTTCTGGCTGATCGCCTACGCAATGGCTGTGGGCGGTTTGCTGTCCTCAACCTTCCACCTTGGCCGTCCAGAGCGGTTCCTTAAGGCGTTCAGCCAATGGCGTTCTAGCTGGCTCAGCCGCGAAGGTATCGCAGCCGTAACCACGCTGGTTGCTATGGGCCTCTACGGCCTTGGCCTCGTGTTCTATGGCACCGCTTGGCAACCCCTAGGCGCACTTGGCGCACTTGGCGCACTAGCGACCGTGTTCACCACCTCAATGATCTACACCCAGATGAAAACCATCCCACGTTGGAACATGAACCTGACACCCGCAATGTTCATGTCATACGCGTTGGCCGGCGGTGCATTGCTAAAAGGTAATATCGAAATGGCGATCGCCCTTTTGGCCATCGCTGGTGTGGTCCAAGTGTTCACTTGGGTCATGGGTGACAAAGCCTTTGAAAACTCAGGCACCACAATGGCCACTGCAACGGGCCTTGGAAGCATCGGCAGCGTGCGTGCCTTTGAACCGCCGCACACAGGTACCAACTATCTGATGCGCGAATTCATTCACGTGGTAGGGCGCAAGCACAGCCAAAAGCTGCGCATCATCGGTGTGGCACTCGGGATCGTTATTCCGGTCGTCTTGCTGCTCTTGCCAATCGGTCACTTGATCGCATTGATCGCTGTGGCCAGCCACATCGCAGGTGTCCTTGCCTCGCGCTGGTTGTTCTTTGCGGAGGCAGAACACGTCGTCGGCCTGTACTACGGCAAACGCTAAAAAATCTGTGCGGTACCTGATGGGCACCGCACAGGTTCGTTTTACTTCATAAGATCTACGGTTTCTGCGCCACGATAAAGACCCGCGGAACTATCCCACTTTGAACCAGCTTTTCGGTAACCTCAAAGCCAGCGTTCTCTAGTAAGACAATCAAACTTTTCTCGCTCAAGCTGCGCACAAACGGCGCTTTGCCAATGGCCCGCATCAACGGGATCACCAGTGGCAACAGCGATAGCCCATCTTTCAACAATCCTGTTTTTGAAATCAATAAACCGCCTGAAGGCAGCGCTTTGTAAATTTCAGCCAGCGTGTTTTCCAGATCAGGCAAAAGATACAGAAGGTTCAACGCAAGGACCACATCGTTGGATCCAGACGTCATCACACCCGCGTCTTGTACTGCAAAGCTTAGGTTCTGAGGCGATTGTTCAGTCAATTTTTCCTGTGCAATTTCAACCATTTTCGATGCGACATCTGTTGCAATATAGCGGTCCACACTGTCAGCCAACTCAAGCGCTGTTGACCCCGTCCCACACCCCAACTCGAGAACACGGTGATGAGGCTGTAGGATTTCACGCATCCGATCAAGGGTCTCTTCGTACGCCGGCATGTCACCAATCGCATCTTTTGCGTATTTTGGGGCTGCTTTGTTCCAGAATGCTGCGTTGGTCATGATCGATCCTTTTCATTTCCTAAACCCTAACATTTGTATGATATGCTTAGGAATTGCCAAAAATTGCCTGAGTGGTATGCATATATGCATGAAACAAATGCCCTCAAACTTCGACTGGAACCAAGCACGCGCCTTTTTGGCCACCGCTGAAACCGGCTCGTTTTCCGCCGCGGCCCGTGCGCTGAACCTGACGCAACCAACACTGGGCCGCCAAGTTGCTGCATTTGAACAAAATCTTGAGTTGGTTCTGTTTGAGCGGATCGGGCGCAAACTTGAACTCACACCAGCAGGTCGTGATTTGCTAGACAAACTGCAAGGCATGGGTGACGCAGCCAACCGCGCCTCCTTGGTGGGCTCAAGCCGTGGTCAATCTGTGGCTGGGGATGTCTGCGTTTCAACAACCGATATGTTTGCATATTACGTAATGCCCCAAATCGTCGCGGACCTGCAAAAGATCGCCCCACAAATTCGCATACGGGTGCTGGCCTCAAATTCCTTATCAGACCTGCAACGCCGCGAGGTGGACATCGCGGTGCGCCACGTTGGCCCCACACAACCTGAACTGATCAGCCGCAAAGTCTGCGAAGCCAAAGGGCGCATTTACGCCAGCCAATCCTACCTTGAACGCCACGGCGCGATCAGAACTTTGGAAGACGTAAAATCCGCGCATTTTGTTGGCATAGGCGAAAACGATGAGTTGTTGGATTTCCTCAAGAACTGGGGGCTGCCCATCGCGCAAACCAATCTCCGGGTTTTGGGCGACAGTGGTCTTGTGGGTTGGCAGATGGCCCGTCAGGGGCTTGGGATTTCGGCCATGACCGACGACATTGCGCACCACTTTCCGGAGATGAAATTGGTGCTGCCCGAACTGGAACCCATTCCGGTCCCCTATTGGCTGACCACGCACAAGGAACTTCATTCCTCAAAACGAATCTGGTTGGTATATGATCGAATTGCAGAAACCTTGTCCGCAAACAAATTGCCGGTGCGCTTGGGCTAATCCTAACCGATCCGTCCACCGACCAAATACCGACGTTATGCCGACACGATACCAACGTTGGAAAACCAACAAAAAAGGCGGGGAAAAACCCCGCCCTTTGTAGTATTAATTGTTGCTTGATTTACAGCAAGCCAGCGTGCTTTAGCCCCGCATCAAGCAGTGCTTTTGTCTCGTCTGTCAACTCTGTGAGGGGCAAACGTACCTCGTCGCTGCAAAGACCTAGGCGCGACATTGCATACTTCGCGCCGACCAATCCTGGCTCTGTAAAGATGGCTTTGTGCAGTGGCATAACCTTGTCTTGGATCTCAAGCGCAGTCGCGTAATCACCCGCCAAACATGCTGTTTGCATCTTGGACAAAAGCCCCGGTGCAACGTTCGCTGTGACCGAAATACAGCCTATGCCGCCTTGGGCGTTAAAGCCGTGTGCCGTGGCGTCTTCGCCAGACAATTGGATAAAGTCAGAACCGCATGCAAGACGCTGATCACAGACCCGTGCCAAATCGCCAGTAGCGTCCTTAACGCCCACTATACGTGGGAGTTTGGCAAGTTCAGCCATTGTCGCAGGTGTCATATCGACAACAGAGCGGCCCGGGATATTATAGATGATAATTGGGATGTCAGCGCAGTCATGCAGTGCAGTGAAATGCGCGATCAAACCACGTTGTGTTGGCTTGTTGTAATACGGCGTCACGACCAATGCTGCGTCCGCACCAGCTTCGGCTGCGAACTGCACAAGGCGCATCGCCTCAACGGTGTTGTTAGACCCAGCACCAGCCACCACAGGGATGCGGCCAGCAACGGCCTTCACAACTGTCGCGATAACTGTTTCGTGCTCTTCATGGGTTAGGGTTGGGCTTTCACCAGTGGTGCCAACAGGAACGAGCCCGTGGCTCCCTTCTGAAATGTGCCATTCAACCAGCTTTTTCAGTGTATCCAGATCCAGCTCGCCGTTCTGAAACGGCGTGATGAGGGCAGGCATAGAACCTTTAAACATAGTCACGCTCCTTTTTTCATTGATGGCCGGCAAATGGCCTGTGAACCGCCTATGCCCCGATCGTGAGTTGAAGATCGAAACTTAAGCGATATGTTGCAAGGCTCTAGCCTTTGACCGATAGGAAATGCAAGTGAAGTCACGCTTTACGGTCGCTATGACCCTGATATTTGCGCTTGCGGCACCAGCTGTGGCCGAACGCCCACGCCCATTGGGTTGGGCAATGGACGCTGTGCGTGCTGGAAATTGGGAAAATGCAGCTAGAATAGCCTCTCGTGATGGTGACGTTGCGGCAGATGTTGTGGAGTGGCATCGCCTGCGTGCGGGAAGCGGAAATTATGATGATGTAGCTGCGTTTTTAGAACGTCGACCTGATTGGCCGGGCGAGGCATATCTGCGCAGGCAATCTGAAAAGGTTATGTTGGATTCAGGACCCGCCAACGTCCAGTCGTTCTTTGCCCAAAACGCCCCACAAACGCCACGAGGTGTATTGGCATACGCTGATGCTAAGCGTTCGCTGGGACAACCGTTTGAGGCCGATATTGTCCTTGCGTGGCGCTCGATGCGCATGAGCGAAACTAACCATGCGCTGTTCCTATCTACATCTGCTGATCTGCTAAAACCGCATCACAAGGCGCGTCTATCCAATATGCTGTGGGACGGTCAGGCCACCGACGCCCGTCGCATGCTAGAACTCGTCGATGAAGGGCAGCGGGCCATAGCGGTTGCCCGCCTTTCGTTACAAAACCTAGATGACAACGTGAACCGCCTAATTAACAAAGTACCCCCAGCTTTGGGCGGTGATGCTGGCCTGCAATATGACCGGTTTGTTTGGCGTGCACGTAAAGGCAACCGCGCTGATGCCAAGGCGTTGCTGCGTGATCAATCGACAAGCGCGACTGCCTTAGGCCAACCCCAAAAATGGTCCAATCGCCGCCGTTCGCTTGCCCGCGATGAAATGCGTGATGGTGACCCAAAGCTGGCTTACCAATTGGCTTCGCGCCACTACCTAACGGAAGGGTCCGCCTTTGCCGATCTTGAATGGTTGTCTGGTTACATTGCACTGCGAAAATTGAATGACCCTGTCACCGCGCTGGGACATTTCCTGCGCTTTGATAAAGCGGTCCTTTCGCCGATTTCAAAGGGCCGCGCAGGATATTGGATCGGGCGCGCTTATGATGCACTCGATGATCCGGCCCAAGCGGATCAAGCGTATACAAGCGCTGCACAGCACCAAACTTCGTTTTATGGATTATTGGCCGCAGAACGTGCAGGCTTGCCTTTTGACGTTGACTTAGGTGGTGGCAGTGCTGTCCCTGATTGGCGCGGTTCTGCCCTTGCACAAGAGTCTCTATTTCAAGCAGGCCTCCTGCTTCAAGCATCAGGTGAATTGGACATTGCCGAACGTTTCTGGACCCATCTGGCCGAGCGCCTTGATCGTAATCAAGCGACACAGTTGGGCCAAGCAGCCATTGATGTGGGGCAACCACATTTGGCAGTGATGGTAGGGAAACGTGCAGCACAACGCGCGATCACTTTGACCGAACCTTATTATGCTTTGCATCCTGTGGCGAAACGTGACCTGCCCATGGCAACAGAGATGGTATTGGCCATTGCACGACGCGAAAGCGAATTTGACCCCAAGGTTCAAAGCGGCGTGGGTGCCCGCGGATTGATGCAGATTATGCCTGCTACAGCGCAAGAGGTTGCAGGAAAACTTGGCCGTAGCGATGAACATTCAACCGCGCGGCTGACCCAAGATCCCGATTACAATTCCGATCTGGGTGCTGCATTTCTATCCACATTAGCCGGGCGATTTGAAGGAAATGTTGTCATGATGTCCGCCGCCTACAACGCGGGCCCCAGCCGCCCAATCCGCTGGGCAGAGCAATACGGTGATCCGCGTGGCCGTACAGATGTTGTGGACTGGATTGAACACATTCCGTTTCGGGAAACACGCAACTACGTGATGCGCGTCACCGAAAGCCTGCCGATTTATCGTGCCCGTTTGGGAAAGGCAGCGCTCCCAAACGGTTTCACCGAAGAACTAAAGGGGTCAACTTTGCTGCCGTTCGCGCCAAAAGGTGAATAGACCTGCAGCGACAACAATCGCAGCACCAATACTGACGTTCAACGCGATCATCTCACCAAAGACCGTCACGCCAATCATCGCACCAAACACAAGATGGAAGTATGCGAATGGCTGGACCGCGCTGGCTTCTGCCGTCTCGTAACACTTGATCAGCAACCAATGTCCAAAAGCGCCAGTGACACACAATGCTGCCATCCAAACCCAATCAGATGAAATCATCGGCTCCCAAAACCAAACCCCAACACAGGTCATGAACAGGCTACCAACTGTACCCGTCCAGAAAAAGCTAGTGGCCGTACTGTCCAGACGTGCAGCGTATCGTGTAAGCAATGCATAAAGCGCAAACATGATCGCAGAGATAAGCGGCAAGATCGCCACAACATCAAACACGCCAATACCTGGCTGAAGGATGATCAAGACCCCAACAAACCCAACTGCAATCGCGGCCCAGCGCCGCCACCCAACTTGCTCGCCCAAGACCGGCCCAGAAAGAGCCGCGACCATCAATGGATAGCAAATGAAGATCGCGAGTGTTTCAACCAGTCCCAAGTAAGTAAGCGCCAAAATCGCAACGCAGATTTCGGCAGCCAGCAGAACAGCACGCCCTATCTGCAATAGCGGCTGTTTGGTATGGGCCGCCGCGCGCAGCCCGCCAGCGCCACGAGATGCAATTGTCATGACAAAAAGTGCAAAGAACCAATAGCGGATCATCACCACTATCAGCACATTATATTCGCTCGCCAAGTGGCGAGAAATTCCATCTTGCACCGCAAACACGAATGTCGCTGCGACCATCAGCATTATGCCTGCGCGGGGGTTATTCATGTAACTGAAACTCCAAATTGCGCAACGGTCATATGCCGTTTACGCCCATAGCCTTTAATTCGTTGTACGTGGAAACCAGCGTCTGACAATCCCCTGCGTACAAATCCCGCCGCCGTATAAGTGGCTGCGGTCCCGTCTGCAGCTGTATTATCCCCAACCGCCTGCATCAATTCTGGGGTCCACAGTTCGGGGTTCTTGGCAGGCGAAAAGCCATCCAAAAACCAAGCGTCCGCTTTGCCATGCCATTGGGGCAAGGTTTCGCGTGCATCCCCCATGATTACGTTGAGCGTAATATTTGGGGCGTATTGGATGGGTTGCAAGTTCGCCCCCCAATGGCGCACCAAAGGGACCGCTAACTCTGCCAGTTCTGGGAATGCCGACAACGCGCGTTCCATTTCCAGATCTGTCATAGGAAACGCCTCAAAACTGGTGAAGTACAGATGCCCTTTAGTTTCAGATGCTATCCAAGCCTGGACCGCAGTTAAGAACCCCAACCCCGTACCAAAGCCTAACTCCCCAATGTGAAAGCCATCACAAAACCGCGTGGGCAATTCATTGCCCGTCAAAAAGACATGCCGCGTTTCCTCCAACCCATTATCCAAACTGAAATAAGGGTCATCAAACTGGTTGGAGACAGGAACGCCGCTATCGCGCCATTCTAGATCTGCTTGTTGGTCATGCATTGACTTGCCCTATATCTATCTCATAAGCGGAACTTCGATTTTGGGCGACTGTGAAGAAAGGCGATCACTTTGACAACGGCTGACATTACCATCCGAGGCGCGGGTATCTTGGGGTTATCCATCGCGTGGGCATGTACCTTGCGGGGTGCTAAGGTACGTCTGGTTGACCCTAACGGGCCTGCCTTTGGCAGCAGTGGCAGTCTTGTTGGTGCCCTATCGCCCCATGTTCCTGAACGGTGGGAGTCTAAAAAGCAGTTTCAATTGGAAAGCCTTTTGATGGCCCAAGACTTTTGGGACAGGGTGACAGAACACGGCGGCCTTAGAACCGGCTACATGCGCACGGGACGCTTGCGGCCAATCGCCACTGATAATGGCATAAAGCTGTCCCAAGCGCGATCTGAGGCCGCAAAAACGCTTTGGCAAGGCCATGCGCAGTGGTCCGTAATTCCATCCGATCCAGCGAACCCTTGGGAACCACGCAGCCCAACCGGCATGTTGATCCACGACGACCTTAGCGCCCACATGCATCCACGCATGGCTTGCGCCGCATTGGTCGCCGCGCTGCAGTCCAAAGGCGTCGAGGTGGTGACCGACGCGCCTGACGTTGGAAAAACAATTTGGGCAACTGGCGCGCAAGGGTTGGCAGACCTAAGCGAAGAATATCAACACGAAGTAGGTGCTGGTGAAAAAGGACAAGCCGCGTTGCTAGAGTTTGATATGCCCAATGCCCCACAACTATATGCCGATTACCTACATGTGATCCCTCATGAAAACGGTACCGTTGGCGTTGGGTCCACATCAGAGCGATATTTTGACGATCCAAAATCAACCGATGAGCAGCTCGAAGATATCATTGACCGCATACGCATTGCGCTGCCTGTTTTGGCTGATGCGCCCGTGATTGAACGATGGGCTGGGTTGCGGCCACGTTCGCGCACACGCGCACCAATGCTGGGTGCGTTGCCGGATCGCCCTGATCATTTCGTCGCAAACGGCGGCTTCAAAATTGCCTTTGGGTTGGCACCAAAAATCGCGGAGGTTATGGCCGATCTCGCTTTAGAGGATCGTAACAACATTCCCGATATTTTTGATATTCGCGCCTCACTAAAGCCTTAGGCGGTCGCAGTCATGCAAAGGCGACCATCAGGCCCACGCACCCACAACTTGCGACCCTTACGGCACAGCGTTGCTGTTTCATAATGCATCAATGGAGACGTGGCGCGGAAGGAGAACTCTTTTAAATCACCCAGAGAACTCTGTGCCATCAACATTAGATGTTGTGCCAACAGGGGCCCGTGTACGACTAGGCCATCATACCCTTCAACATCCTTCGCATAGTCCAAATCATAATGGATACGATGCCCATTGAAGGTAAGCGCGGAATAGCGAAACAGCATCGTTGTATCAAAGCTAATTTCAATCTGCTCTTCTTCGTCTTTATCCGCGGCCACGGCCGCTGGGCGGGGTGCCGATAAATCGGGATCTTCGCGGTAAACCAAGTCTTGCCACTCAGTTAGGCACAGCACGTCATTCTGCCAAACCTCATGGCGTAAAGTGACAAATGCCAAGGGGCCCGTGCGCCCCTCTTTGTGCAGCGCATTTTCACAGCATGAAGTTCGTGTCGCACGACGGCCCGTCAAAATAGGCGTATCAAACCTGAGCCGCCCACCGGCCCACATGCGGCGCGGTCGACCCATATCAGGCACAAGCCCGCCTACCTTTGGGTGCCCATCACGTCCCAGCGCTGTTGGCGGTTGGGGTTCCCAAAAGTACAGTTGGTGAAAAAATGGCAACAACGGATCGCCAGCTTCAATTGAGGGCGGTAATCCTAAAGACACTTGCATCGCGTTTGCGCGTGCAGCGTCCATAACATCGCTTTGACTTGTTGTTCTGCTTGGATCAAAATTCATATTAAATGAATAAGGACATTCCACCCATGGAACAATCCCCTCGCGTCAATGCCCTCGATCACTTGGTTTTAACCGTTGCCAACATTTCTGACACCTGTCGGTTTTATCAAGACGTTCTTGGGATGCAGGCAACGGGCTTTACTGTTGCCGATGGCACAAAGAGGTGGGCCCTGAAATTCGGCAATCAAAAGATCAATTTGCATGAAGTCGGATCAGAATTTGACCCAAAATCAGCGAAACCAACCGCAGGCAGTGCAGATCTGTGTTTCTTAACAACCACTCCACTCTCTGATTGGATCGCACATCTTTTGATTCACGATATCGCCGTTGAGGAAGGGCCTGTCGTTCGCACAGGTGCAACTGGTCCAATTCAGTCGATCTATATCCGCGATCATGATCAAAATTTAATCGAGATCAGCGTTCTAAAAACCTAGTCTGGAACGAAAAAGGCCCCGAAAAATCGGAGCCTTTAAATTGATTTGATATGCTTAGCTTATTGAGCGTTTGGCAAAATCACGATTTCAACACGACGATTTTCCGATTTGCCCGCTGGATCAAGGTTGCTGGCCAATGGTTGGCTTTCACCGCGACCAAAGGTTTGTATGCGCGAGAAAGGAATGCCAGCATCTAGCAGGACATCTGCGACCGAGTTGGCGCGACGTTCGCTAAGTTGTTGGTTGTAGGCAGCATCACCATCACTGTCAGTGTGACCGAAAATTTGAATTGTTGAATCTGGATAGGCCTGCAAATTACTTGCAACAGTGTTCAAATCGCGGCGCAGATCACTGCGCACTGCAAAGCTGTCTGTGGCAAACAAAATGTCCTGAGGCAAGGTAACGATCAAACGATCACCCGTGTTTTGAATCGTCACGTTGTCATTGCCCAAATCGCGGCGCAAATCCGCCTCTTGTTTATCAAGGCCAAAACCTACACCAGCGCCAACCGCACCGCCAACAAGTGCGCCTGCAAGTGCACGATCGCCCCGTTTGCCATCTTTGCTAACCAACGCGCCAAGCAACGCGCCACTCGCGGCACCTATTAAAGCACCTTGTTTGGTTTTGCGGTTCGGATCGTCTGGATTGTTACCCAGCACCGCAGGATCGGTACAGGCACCCAATGCAAACGTACTGCACACTGCCAAAATAATCGGAGTTTTCATAAAATTCATATTATACTGCCTTCAAAGTTGCGGCCCCGTTCGGGCAGGGCATCATTGTATGGCTCATATATAAGCTCGAAGCCGCACATCAAAGTAAGGGGAAAATTCAATCGGCAACATCTCGCTGACTAAGCTTCCGATTGTGCCCCTTCGTAAGCCAGCATCGCGCGCTTCATTGGAAGCCCCCAATGGTACCCACCCATCGCACCAGTTTTACGCAACGCACGATGGCAAGGGATCAACCAACTGACAGGATTGCGCCCGATCGCCGTACCCACTGCACGCACAGCCTTTGGATTACCGACCGCCTCCGCGATATGGGAGTATGTCGTGACTTGGCCCGACGGCACATTCAACAACGCTTCCCAAACTTTGACTTGAAACGGCGCGCCGATCAGCAGAAGTGGAGCCTTGGTACCAGCGATGTCAATATTACCAAAAGCCGTCTGCACCCATGCGTCCAGCCGTTCCGGGGCTTCTTCATACTTGCCGTTCGGCCAACGATCACGCAGATCATCGAAAGCCGCCTGTTCGCCCAATTCCGCCGCAAAGCCTAAGCCACAGATTCCACGGTCCGTACCCATAACAATTGCGCGACCAAATGCAGTATCAAACCATCCCCAGTAAATCTTCAAACCCGCACCACGCTTTGCATATTCGCCCGGGCTCATGGCCTCCCACCTCAAAAACAAGTCATGTAACCTGCCGCTTCCAGAAAGACCGCTCGCATGTGCAGTCTCGACCGTTGAAAATTGATTATGTAGCAGCGATTTGGCGTGGCCCAAAGTCAAATACTGTTGGTACCCTTTCGGCGACACGCCCACCCATCGGCTGAACACACGCTGAAAATGCGCGGGGCTCATGTCCATCTGCGCGGCCAAATCTTCAAGGGACAAATTGTCCTCTGCCGCATCAATCAACTCAATCGCGCGCCGCATAACGTTGTAGTGGTAGCCGCTGTGTTCTTCATCAATATGTACCATGAATAATAACTAGCGTTTTCGCCGCCCCCAATCGACCCGTTTTTTGCGTAAAGGTTGCAGCAGCCCAGACAAACAGGCATAGGAACACTATGGCAAAACAGCTCGACTATCATACCATCCGCGAAATATTCACGCGCTTTCAAGATATTGCTCCGGAGCCCGAAGGGGAATTGGAACATGTCAACGTTTACACATTGGTTGTCGCGGTTGCCTTATCTGCGCAAGCAACAGATGTAGGCGTAAACAAAGCCACCCGCGCACTGTTCCAGATCGCAGATAGCCCGCAGAAGATGCTGGATCTAGGTGTCGAGGGTCTGACGGAACACATCAAAACAATCGGTCTGTTTCGCCAAAAGGCGAAAAACGTTATCAAGCTGAGCCAGATCTTAGTCGACGACTACAATGGCGAAGTCCCCAATTCACGTGCAGCGTTGCAATCTTTGCCCGGTGTTGGACGTAAGACCGCCAATGTCGTGCTGAACATGTGGTGGCACCAACCGGCCCAAGCCGTAGATACCCACATTTTTCGCGTCGGAAATCGCACCGGTATTGCGCCTGGTAAAACCGTTGATGCAGTCGAACGCGCTGTTGAAGATAACATCCCCGCTGATTTTCAGCTTCACGCCCATCATTGGTTGATCCTACATGGGCGTTATCACTGCAAAGCCCGCAAACCATTGTGCGGTACATGCTTAATCCGCGATCTCTGCCCGTTTGAGGAAAAAAACCTATGACCAAGTATCAAGTTGTCGGCATCGGCAACGCCGTCGTTGATGTTATCACACAATCCACCGACGCCTTTTTAAATGAAATGAGCATCGACAAAGGCATTATGCAATTGGTCGACCAAGACCGCAGCGAAGCCTTGTTCAACAAAATTGACCAAAGTGTTCAGACCTCTGGTGGTTCGGTTGCGAACACCGTTGCTGGTGTTGGTTCCTTGGGTTTGAAGACTGCATTCATCGGGCGGGTTCGTGACGACGCTTTGGGCAACTTCTACGCAAAATCCATGATCGACGAAGGCACTGATTTTGTGAACGCCCCTGCAACTGACGAAGAGTTACCTACATCGCGTTGCATGATATTCGTCACGCCGGACGGTGAGCGTTCCATGAACACCTACCTTGGCATCTCAACCAACCTTGGCCCAAAAGATGTGTCTGAGGATGTAGCAGGGAATGCCGCCATCATGTTCTTGGAGGGTTACCTGTTCGACAAAGACGCAGGCAAAGAAGCGTTTCTACAAGCTTCTCGTCTGACCCGTGCCGCTGGCGGCAAAGCAGGCATCGCGATTTCTGATCCGTTCTGTGTTAATCGCCATCGTGCAGATTTCTTGCGCATGATTGGAGATGAACTTGATTTCGTCATGGGCAATGAAGCAGAAGTAAAATCCCTGTTCGAAACTGACGACCTAGAGGACGCACTTGCTAAAACAGCTGCGCTTTGCCCGCTCGTTGTCTGCACACGTTCAGGTGACGGCGTGACAATCATTCGTGGCGATGAGCGCGTAGATGTACCTGTGAAGACAGTCGTTCCTGTTGATGCGACTGGCGCGGGCGATCAATTTGCTGCTGGCTTTATCTATGGCATGGCCACGGATCGTGATTTGGAGACATGTGGGCGCATGGGCAACATCTGTGCAGCCGAAGTTATCAGCCATATCGGCCCACGCCCTGAGCAAGACATCTTGGCACTGTTCAAAGCCGAAGGTTTGGTCGATTGATGCTTACCAATGGGTTTCATGAAGTGCCAACAGGCAAGTTGGCAATGGTTGTCACCCATCTAGAAATGCGCATACGGGCGGATACCCGCCCTGTGCCAACCCCTGATGGGATTGAACTTCACCTCATCGAAAACATCACAGTTGATGAATATCGCGATCTTTACCGCCGCGTTGGGGAGGACTGGCTTTGGTTCTCGCGCCTCAATATGAGCGAAATAGAATTATCTAAGATCATAGATGACCCCAAAGTCGTTTTCTTCACACTGATGAAAAACGGCGTAAAGCACGCGCTGCTTGAACTGGATTTCCGTACGGCAGGTGAGTGTGAACTGGTATTTTTTGGCCTAACCAAAGAGCTGATCAGCTCAGGTGCAGGTCGTTATCTGATGAACCACGCGATTGATGTTGCCTGGAACCATGACATCACAAGGTTTCATGTACACACCTGTACAATCGACAGCCCCGCAGCGCTGAACTTCTACATCAGAAGTGGCTTCACCGCGATCAGTCGCCAAGTGGAAGTTGCCGATGACCCACGCCTAAGTAACGGGTGGGACACCAGCATTGCTCCACACATTCCAATCATTCAGCCTTAATCGCATCTAACGAGCGGCAAAGGCGATCACGCATGCATTATAAATGCTGTTTGAATTCTTCGATGACCTTCACATAAACATCCCGTTTGAACGGTACGATATTATCTACAAGTTCATCAGTTTTGAGCCAGCGCCACTTAGAAAACTCGGGATGCTCTGTCTGGATGTTCACCTGATTATCAGAGCCATGGAAGCGCAACAGAAACCACTTTTGCTCTTGGCCACGGTAGCGACCTTTCCATAGCTTCGGCACAAGGTTGTGTGGCAGGTCGTAGGGAATCCAACCGTCGCTCACGGCGACAACAGCAACCAAATCAGGTGTGATCCCCGTTTCTTCCTCAAGTTCACGCAATGCAGCGACTTGTGCATCTTCGCCCTCATCAATGCCACCTTGAGGCATTTGCCATGCAGCAACATTGTTGTCTTTACGCTGTCCAACGAACACATCACCGGCTTCATTTAGTACCATCAGGCCTACGTTCTGGCGGTAGGGCAGCTTTTCAATCTCTTGAGGCGTCATTGTGATCTCCTTTTGCAACGACTTACCCTGCGTTGCGCTATTTCACAAACACGATGACGCGGCGTAGTGCGTGACATACCCCCAGCCTTTGGGTGATCTACAGTCAAACACCAGATCAACGGGGATCAACATGTCTGATTATCCAAATTTACTTGCACCACTGGACCTTGGGTTCACCACATTAAAAAATCGCGTTTTGATGGGGTCCATGCACACTGGACTTGAAGAAACCAAGGATTGGAACCGCGTCGCTGAATTTTATGCAGAGCGGGCACGCGGTGAAGTTGGTTTGATGGTCACAGGCGGGATCGGCCCAAACCTTGAAGGTTCCGTCTTGCCCGGTGCCGCGATGATGACCACGGATGAAGATGTCAAAAACCATTCTGTCGTGACTAAACGTGTTCACGATGCTGGCGGCAAAATTGCGATGCAAATCTTACACGCTGGTCGTTATGCTTACGGTCCGATGTGTGTTGCCCCCTCCCCTGTTAAATCCCCGATCTCTCCCTTCCCTCCAGCAGAGTTGGATGAAGATGGCATTCAAAAGCAAATCAACGACATCGTCTCGACGGCACAGCGCGCACAGAACGCTGGATATGACGGTGTCGAGATCATGGGGTCTGAGGGGTATTTCCTAAATCAGTTCCTTGTCACACATACAAACAAGCGCACAGACCACTGGGGCGGATCCTATGAGAATAGAATGCGCTTGCCAGTTGAAGTCGTCAAACGCACCCGAAAAGCCGTTGGTTCAGATTTCATTATCATCTATCGTCTTTCGATGATCGACCTGATCCCAAATGGATCAACCTTTGACGAAGTCATCCAATTGGCAAAGGCCGTTGAAGAGGCGGGTGCAACCATCATCAACACCGGCATTGGCTGGCACGAAGCCCGCATTCCCACGATTGCGACCTCAGTCCCACGCGCGGCGTTTTCTTGGATAACCAAGAAACTGATGGGTCAGGTGAACATACCAATCATAACGTCCAACCGCATTAATACGCCTCAAGTCGGTGAGGACGTATTGGCAACAGGCTGCGCCGATATGGTTTCTATGGCGCGCCCAATGTTGGCCGATGCACATTTCGTATCCAAAGCTATGAACGGCAAGGCAGATCAAATCGCGCCCTGCATCGCGTGCAATCAGGCCTGTTTGGATCACACATTTGGCGGCAAAATATCATCATGTTTGGTGAACCCGCGCGCCTGCTATGAAACTGAGTTAACGTTACCTGATGCGGCCACAAAGAAGACAATCGCTATTGTCGGGGCTGGTCCTGCTGGCCTCTCGACTGCCATTGCCGCAACCGAGCGCGGCCACACGGTTACGATCTTCGACAAATCAGACGAAATTGGCGGCCAATTGAATATGGCCAAACAAGTTCCCGGCAAAGAAGAGTTTTGGGGACTGGTCGATTGGTATCGTACAATGGTCGCCGAACTAAAGATCGAAACCAAACTAGGTAAAACTATCTTAACCGAAGACCTAGATGGTTTTGACGAGGTAATTATCGCGACTGGCGTTCTGCCACGTGACACAGCCATCCCGGGCCAAGATGGCAGCAACGTGGTCAACTACATCGATGTATTGCGCCATAAGGTGGCAGTCGGCAAACGTGTCGCAGTGGTCGGTGCTGGTGGCATTGGTTTCGACATCTGCGAATTCTTGGCACATGAGGGCGACAGCCCGACAGAGCATTTGCCGGCTTGGATGAAAGAATGGGGTGTGTCTGATCCTGCAGAGCACCGCGGTGGCTTGGCCCCGGAAGGGCCCCAGCCAGAGCCGTCAGCGCGCGAAATAACGTTGCTGCAGCGCAAGGCCGAAAAACACGGCAAACGTTTAGGCAAAACCACAGGCTGGATCCATCGTTCTGCACTTAAGATGAAAAACGTGAATTTCGTCGGTGGTGTCAATTACGAACGTATAGATGCGAATGGGCTGCATGTGTCTTTTGGTGAGGCACGTGAAAACCCAACATTGATCGAGGTCGATACAATCGTCATGTGTGCAGGTCAAACCCCTGAACGCAGCCTTGCAGACGCATTGATCGCACAAGGCAAAAACTGCCATGTCATTGGCGGTGCTGATGTCGCCGCAGAGTTGGATGCCAAACGTGCCATTGACCAAGGCACGCGATTGGCTGCAACGCTTTAATACGGAACCGCCATAAAAACATGGCTCACATCGCCTTTTTAGCAATGTGAGCCAACGATCACTCAAATCAGAAACAGACTGTTCCGCTGTTTCCATGCCATGAACGATCCACTCAATTACCCCTTTATTATCCCACCAGTGCCCTGTTCTTGCCCAGATTGGGGTCGATAGATGTTCTCAACAAACGAGCAATAGAACAATTATTGAAGGGATCGTCCCATGGACCGTCTGACAGAAATGGAAGCTTTCGCCACGGTCGTAGACCAAGGTGGGTTTACCGACGCTGCCAAGAAAATGGGCATCTCCAAGTCCGCTGTATCCAAACACGTCTCAAGCCTAGAGGCACGCCTTGGTGCACGCCTTTTGAACCCCACAACACGACGTGTTTCGCCAACGGAAATTGGACTTGCTTATTACGATCGTGCTCACCGCGTTTTAAATGATGCAGGTGAAGCAGATGCTTTGGTAACATCTATGCAATCGGCCCCTTCTGGGCTTTTGCGCATCTCTGTTGCGACTGATTTTGGCGTCAACCACTTGTCTCCAGCATTGTCCGAGTTCCTTGAAGACTTTCCTGACATCACGGTGAACATGGTTCTGAACAATCGTTATGTTGACTTGATTTCGGAAGGCTTTGATATGGCCGTTCGTATTGGTGAGTTGGAAGACAGCAGCTTGCGTGCTCGCAAATTGACCGAAACAACCCAAAGTATGATCGCATCCCCCGGCTATTTCGAAAAATATGGCCGTCCAGAAAAAATCGACGATCTGAATGATCACAAGCTACTCCACTATTCGAACCAAAGCAGTGGCAACATGTGGAAACTAACCGCACCGTCCGGTGAAAAGCGTCAAGTTCGGACCGCTGGTTGGCTATCTGTCAACGATGGTCAATCTTTGTTGAACGCCGCAATCTCAGGCCTTGGCATCGCATATCTCCCCAGCTTTCTTTACGCTGATGCGATGCGCCAAGGACTGATTGAGGACGCCATTCCTGATCTTCCAGTAGACACCCAAGGTATCTACGCCGTGTACCCACCGGGCCGTTTTACTCAGCCCAAAGTACGCGCATTCATCGACTTCGTAGCGCACGCCTTTGCCGACAAAGGCCCTGCCGACTGGTAAACTTTTCCAACTCCCCTCGGAAAACAACTCGCCTCGATACTTTATGTATCGGGGCCTTTTCCGTTTTAGAAGATCGGTAAATTTTGTATCCACCAACTGGCTAGCCAAGCGGCAAGATTATTGCCTCGACCCGACGGTTCGCTTTGCGACCCTCGGCATCAAGGTTCGAGCGAATTGGCCCTAAAAAGCCGTTGCCTTCGGCCGAAATACGGGCAGCATCCAACCCGTATTCATCAAGCAATCGTTTGCGAACAGACGCCGCGCGACGTTTGGACAATTCGATATTGAAGTCCAAAGCCCCATCGCTGTCCGTGTGCCCCACCAAAACAATCCGAATATCATCACGGCTTTTATAGAAAGCTGCCAACTCATCTAGAACTGGGAAAGGTCCTTGCCCCAAATCTGAAGTTCCAGATGCAAATGCCAGGTCATTCAGCACAACCGACCCTGTGCGCAAAAGGTTGCTTTTCAAATCGACGCCTGTCGGCAACGCAACAGGAGTTGATGTCGGAACAATACCACTCACCGTAACGGCAAACTTTTGACCACTCTTTGATCCCGCTTGAATGATCTGAACAAATGCCGCTGTACCCGATGTGCTGACAAGCAGGCTCACCACCTCCGAGGGGGATGCACCGTTTGGTTTGGCAGCGGTCAAAAAGCGAAAGGCCCGAATATTCACATACATATCCGGCGCTGGCAGCACCTCGGTGCCGAACCGGAAATCAAAACCACCACAGGTGTTTTGGTCACAATCCAGAACAACGTCATATCCGGCTTCAATGAGCTGGTCACGTAAGGGGGCAAGAACCTGCAAGGTCGTCACACCAGCCGACCCCACGCGCCACGATGACCGTTCAACCTTACCCTCAATCAGCTTGGTTTTCATCGCTCCATCTTTAAATGGGCCAATGGGGGCGATGTAACTATCGAGGTTGCTGTTCGTTTGTTGCATTTTTTGAGCATTGGCAGGCAAATTTAATCCCAACCCAAGGGCTGGATGAGCAAACAAAATTACGGCACTCAATATGCTAAACGATAAACGGTTCATCTGTGTTGGCTATGGTATTCGTCATTCGGACGCATATCGATGCCACTCGCGATACGATTGGTCATGTTGAAGAACCCTGTAACGGATGCAATATCAAAGATGTCCGCGTCGCTAAAGCCAACCTCACGCAATCTCTCACGGTCTGCCTCAGACGTTTTAGCGCTGGCGTGAGTTAGATTCTCAGCAAATAACAACATCGCAAATGTGCGGGCGTCCAAATCAGCAGCGCGCCAGTTCATGACCATCAATTCGCCCAACATCGGATCGCCAGATAATTGACGGACGGCAGCACCATGCGCCGTCAAACAATAGAAGCATTTGTTAATAGAACTAACGACAACAGCAATCATTTCACGTTCTAACTTCGTTAGCCCGCTGTCAGCCAACATGATGTCGTTGTACATCGCAGTGAAAGTGTTGAGCTTAGAAACGTCAAACGCATAAGACTGCAAAACATTCGGCACCATGCCCAGTTTTTCCTGACATATATCGAAATATTTCTGTGTCGCCTCAGGCAATGGATCAGCCATTGGGAGGTCTAGGGCATTTGGGTGCTTGATCATGACGTTTCCTTTTGCATCTGGCGGTAATGGTAGTGGCCCTTTGCAGAGAAGCCGAGCGATTTATACAATCCGTTCGCAGCAATATTGGCAGTCGTACATAAAACCGCCAATTCTTGCACACCGTGTTCAGCCGCCCAAAATGCGGCTTGGCGCATCATCCAAACACCAACTCCCTGTCTGCGTTGATGTTCCAAAATCTCAACAGCATGAACCATGCAAACACCGTCACTGATTGCAGCAAATGCTGCACCGGCAGGCTGTTCATTCCAACGTGACAAAATTCCTGTTTTATTGACTGCACGTGCCATCACATCCAGCCGCGCAGGGCCTATCCCACCCTTGGCCCATATCTCCGCCATAATCGCCAACGGTTCCCAAACACAAAACGTTGTCACAAGGGGGATCTCAATCTCTGTCAGCGCATTCACCGGTATTGAGTACATCACAACCGGATCAACAACCTCATAACCATGAGATTCTAGCAACTGATCCAATGCCTCATCACCGTCACGGATCATGAACAATGGCGTCTGGCCCATATCCTGCATAGCGACCTCAGCCATACGAATATCCGTCTTTTGCACTGAACCCTCAGCAGTGGCCGCAGAAACACGTTTGCCGCCCCCCTGCCCATCGCGCAACGTCCACGGTCCAAGCCGCTTTGTCGCAGCGGCAGGCCAAGTACCGTCACAGATATCATAGAGCTGTTGTGCTGTGGCACTCATTCGGGAAACACGATGGCAAGCTTAGAGCGCGCCGCTTCAACCTCAGCGCTGTCAGCACCACGTATCACAATGTTTGAGCCAAACTTGCCGTCTTTCTGAAAAGGGTAACTACCGATACTGAGCGCAGGAAATTCCTTAGCCAAAGCGCCCAGTGGCCCCGCGATATCACCTTCACCACGGTTGATCGTGTATGTGCTGCTCAATAGTGGCGCGCCCCCCGTTAGGGTTGGCAAGATCGTGGCCACCATCGCTTGAAACACCGCAGGGACACCCGCCATCACATGAACGTTTTTCATGGTAAAACCCGGTGCAATCGAAACGGGATTGTCGATCAAAGTTGCCCCATCCGGAATGCGGGCCATGCGCAACCGCGCTTCATTCAGTTCAGTACCTTTGCTGTCGTAATGGGCCTGCAACAACGCACGCGCATCATCGCGTACATCGATCTTCACACCGAATGCCGTTGCGATACAATCCGCCGTGATATCGTCATGCGTAGGGCCAATCCCACCAGAAGTCACAACCGTATCATAGGCCGCAGACAGTGCTTTTACCGCTGCAACGATGGCATCGGCGTCATCGCTGACCACCCGCACTTCACGCAGGTCTATCCCAGCAGCCGTTAACTCACCTGAAAGGTGATACATATTTGCGTCTCGTGTTCGACCCGAAAGGATTTCATCACCTATGACAAGCATCGCAGCAGTTGGGTTGGGCATATCAGCCTCCTTGAGGGTCCGTTAAGACAAGTATAGTCCTGCATACATGCGCTTTCAAACTGATCTTATCCCCGCCCGCCTAATTCGTCGTTACAAGCGCTTCCTTGCGGATTGCATTTTGGAAGATGGGCGCGAAATAACAGCCCATTGCGCCAACCCCGGTTCGATGATGGGATTGGCAGATGAGGGCATGAAAGTATGGCTAGAGCCCAATGATGATCCCAAGCGAAAGCTGAATTTCGGCTGGCGTTTAATAGAACATGAGAATGGGCATTTTACAGGCGTCGACACCTCAGTCCCTAACCGTGCCTTGCGCGAAACGCTTGAAAAACGACAAATTCCCGAACTTGCGGACTATGAAACCGTACGCCCAGAAGTAAAATACGGTGAAAACTCACGCATAGATTTCCTGCTGACCCAAGATAAATTGCCAGATTGCTATGTCGAAGTGAAATCAGTCACCCTGAGCCGGACCCCAGGGCAGGCAGAGTTTCCAGATAGCGTCACCAAACGTGGCGCAAAACACCTGCAAGAGCTGTCAAATATGGTGGTGCAAGGACATCGCGCGGTGATGCTTTATTTGGTTCAACGCACAGACTGTACATCGTTCACATTGGCATCTGACATCGATCCTGATTACCACGCAGCCTATCTAGCAGCGCGAGACGCAGGGGTTGAAACCCTTTGCATTGGCACCAAAATAACCCCTCAGGAAATCCTGATCGACGCACCAGTCACAATCAAGATATAGCCCTCTGGTCACCGCGCCTTGCACGGGGTAAATACGGTTAAAACCAATCCAATTATGGAGTGTTACCTTTGAACAGCACTGACCGCGGCCGGCAAACCAAAGACGGCATTCGCATTTATGATCCTTCTGACTCTGCTGGCATGATGGCCGCAGGCGCATTGGCATCCAAAATTTTGGACGACATTGCGGAACACGTTTTCCCCGGCCAAACCACAGCGGCGATTGATAAGTTGATCAACGATATGGTTGGTGCTGCTGGCGCAAAATCTGCAACAATTGGGTATCGTGGCTATCAACATGCGTCCTGCATTTCAGTTAACCACGTGGTTTGCCACGGTATTCCAGGTGACAAAAAACTCAAGGACGGCGACATCGTAAATATCGACGTAACTGTCATTGTCGACGGTTGGTTCGGCGATACGTCACGGATGTATGTGGCTGGGAAACTTTCCCGCAAGGCAGAACGCCTGATCCAAATCACGCACGACTCCCTTATGCTAGGGATCGAAGCGGTTAAACCGGGGAATACCTTTGGTGACATCGGTCACGCCATTCAGTCCTATGTGGAAAGCCATCGTATGTCTGTTGTGCGCGACTTTTGTGGCCACGGCTTAGGGCGGGTTTTTCACGCTCCACCAAACGTTGTTCATTACGGCAAACCGGGGACCGGCCCAACACTTGAACCAGGTATGTTTTTTACGATTGAACCGATGGTGAACCTTGGCCGTCCTGAAACTAAGACACTGGCCGATGACTGGACCGCTGTCACACGCGACAAATCTTTGTCCGCCCAATTTGAGCATTCAATCGGTGTGACCGAAGATGGGTTCGAAATCTTCACGCTGTCAGCAGCGGGCAAGTACCACCCAACTTACTAAAAAATCAGGCGTTACCCACCAGTGTACTCTAACAAGGTCACGTGGGTATCGCCGTATTTGCGTTGGTCTTCCATCTCAAAACCAATGGGCGGCATCATCGGTGCTGCCTCTTCCCAAACAATCATAGCGCCTTGCGCCAACCACCCGCCAGCGGCAGCTGACCTCAGTGCCTTTTGGCCCATATCGCGACCATAGGGCGGATCGAGGAACACCAAATCGAACGGCGTTTCAGACCATGCTGGCAGCTTCGTCGCGTCTTGTTTGAATACACGTGTTTCATCAGTGGCACGTAACTTCGCGATATTTTCAGCAATCAACTTTTGCCCGACACGACCGTTTTCCACTAATAAGGCGTAATCCGAGCCACGCGACAACGCCTCGAAGGCAAGTGCACCCGTTCCCGCAAACAGGTCTAACACGCGGGCACTAGCGATCACGCCATGATGATTAAGCATGGAAAACAAACTTTCACGCACTCGATCAGATGTCGGACGCAGCTGCGCACCCGCATCGCCCTTGCCCACAGCCGCCAACGCAGTACTGCGCCATTTTCCTGCAATTATTCTCATGCTTTGAGTAGCGCCTTCATATCCGTCTCTGGATCAGCGATCACATTAGGCGATGGTGATTTACCTGCCTCGATCAGACGCTTGCCAATCATATACCCGCGTGGGTCATTTGCAGCATCAACCGCCAGAAGGGTCGCGCCTGCGTAATACCAAAATGAAACAGCATCACCCGTGCGGCGCGTGACAACACGGTCATAGCCCGTGTTCAGGCCCGCAATTTGCAATTTCACGTCATATTGATCCGACCAAAACCACGGTTTAGCAACATAGTCCTTTGCAGCGCCCATGATATTGTCTGCAACCACTTCGGCCTGATCAATCGCGTTTGGTACGCTTTCAAGACGAATACGTGTCTCGCGATAAGGAAAAGACGCACAATCACCCGCGGCCCAAATATGCGGATCAGAAGTGCGCCCGTGCGCATCCACTTTGATCCCGTTTTCGATGATCAGCTCAGCAGCAATGGCGAGGCCAGAAGCCGGAGCAATACCAACGCCAACAATCACGAAATCGACGTCTAATTCAGTGCCATCGGTCAAACGCGCACCTTCAACCGCATCTTCGCCAAGAAGACGATCAAGTCCAATACCTTCGCGCAGATCAACACCATGACTGCTGTGCAGTTTGCGGAAATAGTCGCTGGTTTCTGGGGCCGCAACGCGTTGCAAAATGCGTTCAGCCATCTCCACAAGCGTAACCTGTAAGCCAAGCTTGGAGGCAACAGATGCCGCCTCTAGTCCTATATATCCACCACCAACAATTAGTACTTTGGCACCTTCAACGAACTGTGCAGCCATCGCATCCACATCCGCCAAATCACGCACGACAAAAACACCATCCAGCGCTCCGCCAATACTGGCAGGCAGATGGTTTGGAGTCGAACCGGTGGTCAGAACCAAGTCATCATAGTTCAGTGTCTCATCACCAATCACGACGGTTTGTTCACTAGCATTGATCGCGTCCACACGTGTGGACATCCGCAGCTCAATGTTATTCTCAGAATAAAACGTTTCGGGTCGCAGGAACATACGCTCAAGTGCCATGTCACCCAACAGGTACGCCTTTGATAAAGGGGGCCGCTGATATGGCGGAACAGGTTCTTCGCCAATCAAAGTGATTTGACCTTCGAACCCAGAATTACGTAATTTTGCGACACAAGACGAACCCGCCTGTCCTGCGCCCACTACAACTACATGTCCCATTCCAACACTCCCTTGGCGATTTCACTGGTCACACCTACCACGAAACCTATATCCAGAATTCACACAGACGCAATTCCCTAGAGAGGTTCTACCAATGGCGATCAAGCAAGGCGATACACTTCCAGACGCAACTTTTGTTGAAATGACTGCGGATGGCCCAGCGCCGGTCCAACTGGCTGATAAAACAGCTGGACGTAAGATCGTCATTTTCGCAGTTCCCGGTGCGTTCACGCCAACGTGCCATTCGGCGCACGTCCCCAGCTTTATCCGCACCAAAGACCAGTTCGATGCCAAAGGCGTGGACGAGATCATTTGTGTTTCAGTCAACGACCCATTCGTCATGAAATCTTGGGGCGAAGCAACTGGCGCATCCGATGCTGGCATCACAATGTTGGGTGATGCAGAGAGCCTCTTCACTACTGGCATCGGCATGGAATTCAGCGCACCACCTGCGGGTTTGCTTGCGCGTTCAAAGCGTTACGCTATGCTTGTCGACAACGGTGTTGTGACCTTGTTGCAAGCAGAAGAAAGCCCAGGCGTATGCGAAGTGTCCGCTGGTGAAGGTTTGCTAGCATCCATGTGATATTGGCCTTCGGGCTTTGAAACCAACTGACGCGAAAGGCTCCCAATTTGGGGGCCTTTTTCAATGCTCAATTTGAAGACATTGTCTCCATTTTGCGAGCCAGCTTTATATCTAGGTCACTCAGGCCATCGAAATCATGTGTAATCAGGGTCACGTGAACACGCGAATAAACATTGGACCATTCAGGATGATGGTTCCACTTCTCAGCCCAAATTGCCACGCGGGTCATCCAGCCGAACGCATCAATGAAACTCTTAAATTTGAACTCTTTAACCAATGCATCCCGTTCGGAATGTAGAACCCAACCATTTTCCAATAGTGGTGCAAGCGATACATCACGTTCACCGAAAGGCAGCTTTTTCATCATTCTTGTTCCTCAACCTCAGCACGCTTAAAGGGGCCGTATTGAGTTAAGATCTCAATATCTTCCTCAACGGCTTCGCGCTCTGCTTTTAGATAAGATCCAATCGCTTCGGAAAAGCCAGCATCCCGAACCCAGTGTAAACTGTGCGTTTGGGTCGGCAAATACCCGCGGGCCAATTTATGTTGACCTTGTGCACCTGCCTCAACTCGCTTCAGACCAACGCCAATCGCAATGTCGATCGCCTGATAATAACACAGTTCAAAATGCAGGCAGGCATGGTGTTCAACACATCCCCAATAGCGGCCATACAACGTTTCGCGGCCCACAAAATTCAATGCACCTGCGATCCACTCGCCATCTCGGCGCGCTAAGACCAACGCCATATCATCTCGTAAAGTCTCGTGCGCAATCTCAAAAAATTGACGGGTCAGATATGGCGTACCCCACTTGCGCGCACCAGTATCTTGGTAAAACTCCCAGAAAGCATCCCAGTGTTCAGGCTTTATTTGGGTCCCCCGCAAGGTTACGATGTCGCCACCAAAACCTTGAGCCTGCGCCCGTTCTTTGCGGATGTTTTTACGCTTACGCGAACTCAAATCAGCTAAGAAACCGTCGAAGTCCTTATATTCATTGTTCAACCAATGAAATTGTTGGGTGGCCCGCGACATCAACCCCAGCTGCGCACCTAACTCAGCCTCAGCTTCAGTGCAAAAAGTGGCATGAACGCTGGACACTTGATTGTCCGCAGCCAATTGAATGGCACCTTGAACCAATACGGAAAAACCCGTTTCTGCAAAATCTGGATGTACCAAAAAACGACGACCCGTTGCCGGTGTATGCGGCACCGCGATTTGAAGCTTCGGGTAGTAGCGACCACCTGCTTGTTCATAAGCTTGGGCCCAATTGTGATCAAATATGTACTCACCCTGTGAATGCGATTTCACATAAAGTGGCGCGACAGCGATCACCTGTTCATCGACACGAGCGACCAAGTATTGCGGCTGCCAACCTGTGCCAGAACCAACAGATCCACTGTCTTCCAACGCACTTAAAAACCGGTAAGTTGTGAAGGGATCATTAGGGCGACCACCATCAGAAACCTCTGGGCAGGCACAGCTGTCCCAAACAAGCTGCCCAATTTCTGCAATCGTAGGAATGACGCTGATTTCAACTTGATGCTGGGTCATCGCGTGCTCCCCCGACCATTACGCCTTATAAGTTGTGGCTGCCCACACATGTTTCAAGCTAGATATTGCTCGAACGTTATATTTTCTGCGACCTTACGTGCCTGTACTTCTTGAACGGCAGACTTAACCGTCCAGCACAAAACATTCGCGCTATTTGCCTTCAGTTCAGCAACGCGTGCTCGGCCCAGATCAGCCAGCTCATGACTGATAAAACTCGCGCCCACTCGGTCATAATCAGGGATATCACGTAAATGGTCACAAACCACCTGGCTTAGCGGCCAGTCATCAGGCGCGTATGCACTTGTCACAATGCCACGCGCAACGTCGGGCAAAAATTCAGCCAAACTTGCAACACTATTAGGATTGAAAGACATCACAGCAACAGGCCCGCTATATTTTGAGAGCAGATCAGCAGCCGTTTTCTCAAGGGAGCCAACATTCGTCCCCATCGCGCCATCTTGGTCTTTAAACTCGATCAACAAGGGCACTTGGCCAGCGACCAAAGCCAGAACCTCATCCAGATCTGGAATACCTTCATTGCCGCCAGACAATTGAATCGCACCCAATTGAGCGGCATTCATTTGTGCTACTGCCCCGGTTTCAGCCGTCAGACGATTCAACCCATAATCATGGAACACCATAGGTGTTTGATCAGCACTCAACTGTAAATCAATCTCAATTCCATAACCATGTGCGATAGCTGCACGAATAGCGGCGCGACTATTTTCAGGTCGGCCATCTGACACATCGTGCAGCCCACGATGTGTCAGTGGTTTCGTCAAAAAATCTGGGTGCAAACGCGTTATCATTTGATTTGAAACGTTCCCTCTATCTCAACCGCAACGCCCAAAGGCAACGACGGTGAGGACACAGCAGCGCGCGCATGACGACCAGTGTCGCCAAAAACCGCCACCATCAAATCAGACGCGCCATTGATAACTTTAGGCTGATCCGTAAAGTTGTCTGTCGAATTCACGAATCCACCCAGCTTCACAACGCGCACCAAGCGGCTAAGATCACCACCACAGGCTGCTTTCAATTGCGCGATCAAATGCAAACCACACAATTGCGCAGCAGCGGCACCTGCTTCAACGTCCATGTTGTCACCCAGTTTGCCAAGGACCAAACCGTCAGGGCCATTCGAAATTTGACCAGAGATGTAGACCATATCGCCAGCCTGAACGAAGGGAACATAGTTGCCAGCAGGTGCAGTTGCTTCGGGCAGTGTGAGGCCCAGAGAATTTAGACGATCTTCAGCGTTCATTTCAGCGATCCTTATCACAAGATTAAATTCGATTGAACGCTACCCTTGTCGAACAGAAACGGAAAGAGAGATTACGACTCTCTAAAGGCGCGACTGAAATAATCCACAATCGGTTTCAGCGCGGTAATATCATGCCCCACCTCCATCGTCCTCAAATGAATCCGCCGAGATGAGTGAAACAACACCCTCTAGCTCTGGTGTTGTCCGTTGATCCAATGCCGTGAACCGCAGCGTAACACGTTTACCGCGGTCAATTTTATCAATGTGCAACGGATCAATTCGAGTCACAATCAACAAAGGGCGATCTTGCGGGATCAAAAATAGAATGGGTTCGGCAGGCTTAAGAACAGACCGGACAGAATGAACCCTCATTCTATAAACGATCCCCGAAACTGGTGCACGCACAATCAATTGATTAATCTTATAGGCAAGTGCCGCACGCTGCTCGATAAGTTCTGTTTCGCGGTGTCGAATATTTCGCAACTGTGCAATTGCATTTTCACGTGAGGTATTCGAGAGTTTCAATACTTCCAAATCAATTTCCGTTATCAACCCATTCAACTGAGCCGTTTGCGCCGCTAATTCCCCTATCTGTCCTCTAAGTTTTGCAGCTTCTCGCTCCAAGAAAAAGACGGTCCCCGCTTGGGCCAACCCACGATCAAAAAGTGATTGTTGCGCTTTGAGCTCTTCGAGAACGAATCCAAGTTGTGATTTTAACGCGATTTCCTGTGCCCCAAGTCCCAAGGCTTCATTGCCAACCTGTACGATGCGTGCCTCTAATTTTTCGACTTCAAGTTTGGCTGCATCTCTACGCGCATGAAATAAGTTCATTTGACCTAACACGAGTTCAGCAACGTTAGGGTCAACGCCACCATGGGCAACCAATGCATCATCAAAGATAACCGTTTCGACATTGTCGCGCTCCGCCGTTAGTCGACTGCGTCTTGCGGCCAACTCAAACAACAACCCGTCAAGAATGTTCTTCTCGCTTTTCAATTGCCGCCCATCCAAACGCAATAACGCGTCACCCGCCTGCACCATGCCACCTTCTTCGACGACAATTGCAGCAACAGTTCCACCACTTTGATGTTGCACGACTTGGCGATTTCGTTCGACTTCGACGCGTCCAAGAGCAACAATCGCGCCCGATATTTCTGTTGTAAGAGACCATGTGAAAAAACCGCCAAACAGCACGACCAAAGCAAAAAATCCCAAAGTAATCGGAATTGATGCAGACCACCGCAGTTCTGCCTGATCCTGATTCATGGGGTACTCTTAGGATCGTTCGATGCAAGGAGCATTTTATGGTGATTTTGGACAGTCTTGCGCAACACTTCATCACGAGGGCCAAAAGCAGTTGGAGTCCCATTTTCTAACACCAACAAGAGATCGCATTCGCGTATTGCCGCAGGTCTGTGGGCCATGACGATCACCGCGCCTTTTCGCAATTTGATAGTGCGGATCGCTGCGTTCAACGCATCAGTTCCAATGGCGTCCAAATTCGAATTCGGTTCGTCTAGAACCACGATGGGTGGTTCGCCGCACATCGCACGTGCCAATCCAATTCTTTGCATTTGTCCGCCAGACAACCGGCTTTGGGCCGAACGCAACCGGGTCTCGTATCCGTCGGGCAGCTCTAGGATCATCTCATGCGCTGCGGCAGATTTTGCCGCACGGATTACGCTGTCAGCGTCCATTTCTGGATCAAGCCGCGCAATATTTTCCGAAATCGTACCATCGAACAACCGAACCCGTTGGGGCAAATATCCCACGTACTCGCCTAGCCTAGTAGGGTCATATTGATCTCACGCAGCTGCGTCCAAACGAAGCGATCCACCCACAGGCTGCAAAGCACCAGTAATCGCCTGCGCCAACGTGGATTTGCCACTACCAGACGGGCCAATAACACCGATGGCTTGGCCCGGCTGCACTTGAAACGTGACGTTTCGACGGGCTGCAATCTTTTCACCAGATCTCACGACTGTTAAAGACCACGCTTCAAGGTCGGCATTGGGGCAAGGCAGCTCTATCCGGCGTGGCGCAACGGGGGCACCCGAAAGTAAAACACCCACGCCATCCCAACCCGCTTTGGCACTCTGGATTACCTCCCATTGGTTCAAAATAGTTTCAACCGGAACCAACGCCCGTCCCAACAAAATCGAACCAGCGATTATACCACCGGCCGTCATTTGATTTTCCAAAACCAAATAGGCACCGAGCCCCAACATTGCCGATTGCAAAAATAATCTAAGTGTCTTGGTTAGTGACGAAAAGCCACCTGTTACATCACTGGTCCGGGTTTGGTGATCCAGCGCCCCCTTACGCTCCTTCAACCACCGCTGACGCACGATTTCCTGCATTCCCATGGCGCAAATCATCTCTGCTTCGTCACGCATCTGATCTGCAATCTCGCCTGCTTGGAACCTCAAAACTCCGGCAGCACTTTGAGATTGGTGCATAAACCATTGGTTCAGACATGTCAGTGTCACCAACACCAAGGCACCCGCAACCGCCAGCCAACCCAGCATTGGATGAAGTATAAAAATACCGATCAAGAAAATGGGTGCCCAAGGTAAATCAAAGCATGCCAAAAAAACGGGTGCCGCCATAAAACGACGAATTGCCTCAATATTTCGCAATCCTGTCTGAGAGTAGAAATCTGCCCCCTTCGCAGACCTTTGCAAGACGGCAGCGAAAACCTGTTCATCTAGCGCATTTTGAAATCTTGCCCCCACCCGTGTCATGATCCGCCCCCGCGACCAATCCAGCACTCCCATGACCCCATAAAGTAGGACAACCAGCAATGATAAAGCGACCAATGTCTCTTGTGATTTGCTGCCCAAAACGCGGTCATAAACCTGCAACATATAGATGGGCCCTGTCAGCATCATCAGATTAGAAAACAAGCTAAACAGCCCAACAATCCAGTAAGGACGGCAGTTTTGGTTCCATGCAGCCCTCAATTCCAGATCACCGCTGTGTTGGGCTCTCACTTTCATCGGCACCTTTTCGCCAAAACAAACAACCGATTTCCTTCAGTTCATACAAGGGATATAAGAAATCATGTAACGCAACGGCCACATCGCCATATTTCTGATGGGTTCACTATGGGCTTTACACCGCAAAGCCTTATTTAACGGTTAAACTAACTTCTCGGAGCTCATTCAGTGCCAATTTTTTCATCGGTTAAACGCGCAGCAACAAAGATTGCTTTGATTGCCTGCACAGTCGTATTGACCGCCTGTGCATCGACCAATGGGGCACGTAACGCTGACGGTATCTTTGACCCCTACGAACAAGATAACCGAAAAGTTCACGCCTTTAACCGCAAGCTGGACGAAAAACTCGTTCGCCCAGCCGCGTCGGGTTACTCATCTTTCTTGCCAGATGAGGTTGAAAATTCTGTCAGTCATTTTGCTGAAAACCTTGGCCAACCCAGCATCATGGTTAATTCACTTCTTCAGGGCGATTTGCGCGGTGTCGGCTTGTCGATGGCACGTTTCCTAACCAACACACTTCTCGGCTTTGGTGGGTTACTTGATCCAGCAGAAACGTGGGAGATCGCAGAGCACGACACTGATTTTGGTGAAACTCTTTATAAGTGGGGTGCAGGCGAAGGTGCTTATATTGAGCTGCCAGGACTTGGCCCGTCAACTGTACGTGCAACAACTGGCAAAGTTGTCGATTTGTTTACCAATCCGTTAAGTTATGTCGTGGGCAGTCCTGAAAAATACTACGGGACTCTGGCAAGCACATCTTCACGTCTATCGGATCGCGACCGCTATTCGAGCACCATCGACTCCATCCTGTACGAAAGCGCAGACAGTTACGCACAAGCACGTTTAATCTATTTGCAGAACCGTCGCTTCGCACTCGGAGATGAAGGCAGCGCATCTTCAGCCGAAGCTCCATACTCTGACCCTTATGAGGACCCTTATGCACAATAACATATCACGTCGGACGTTTGTCGCACTTGCTTCCTCTTCACTGGCAATGACCGCAACACCATCATGGGCTTTAACCCAAGGTGAGGCCCGGACACTTGTCGATAGCCTCGTTGCCAAGATCAATAGCGTTATTGGGTCAGGCAAATCTGAAGCCGCAATTATCAAGGAATTCCAAGGCATTTTCCGCCGCTATGCAGACGTGCCAATCATGGCACAATATGCATTGGGCGTGGACGGGCGCCGTGCATCTGCAGGTCAAAAGCGTGCGTTTGGTAAAGCATTCGAAATCTACATTGCCCGTAAATACGGCAAGCGTTTCCGCGAATTTGTAGGCGGCAAAGTCGAAGTTAAATCGTCTCGTAAAATCAAAGCGGGATATGAAGTAAAAACCACAGCGTCTTTGCGCGGCTCAGCCCCGTTCGAAGTCACATTCCTAGTTTCTTCAAAATCAGGCAAAGACCTATTCTTCAACATGTTCATTGAAGGCGCAAACCTGCTTTTGACTGAGCGTACGGAAATTGGCGCTTTGCTGGATCGCAATGGTGGCAACATCGACAAGATGATCGCCGATCTTAAAAAGGCTGGCTGACCCTTGGGCGGTAAGGCGGAATATAAATATCCGCCTTACTCGGTTCCCTCGCCTTAGCGGTCATTTCCACCCAAAAGATTGAACAACAGGTTTTCAATAATATTCCTATTTTTAGAACTATTGTCCGGCACCACATTAATGGGTTGGGCGACTTGTTGAGGTTGCTTTGGTGACTGCATTGGCAATGGTTTGATTGGAACACCTTTGTGAACACGCTGCATAGTTTCGCGCCAGATATCAGCAGGTAGCCCGCCCCCGGTCACGCCCCTTAGCTTCGTATTATCATCATACCCCATCCAAACACCGGCCACGTAATCGCCTGTGAACCCGATGAACCATGCGTCTTTTGCACCTTGGGTTGTCCCTGTTTTGCCAGCAATCTCACGACCCTCAAATTGGGCGCGTTTGCCAGTACCTTGGCTGACGACCTTCTCCATCATCCATGTCAGCTGCCGTGCGGAGCTTTCTTGGATGACCCGCTCTTCAATACCACCACCAGTGCCCATCAACGGCTCATTGTCGCCAAGCAGGCCAAGCTCAACCAAGCCAAACGGAGTTACAGCAGATCCACCATTTAGGATGCCAGCATATGCACCTGTCATTTCCAACAATGTGCTTTCTGATGCGCCCAACGCCAGAGCAGGGCCAGCAGCCAAATCGCTCTTGATCCCAAAATCGGAGGCGACACGGCGCACCAAATCACGACCAACGCTTTCAGAAATCTTGACAGCAGGGATGTTTAATGACGCCTCAAGTGCCCGTGCCATCGTCACAGGGCCCTCGAATTTCTTAGTATAATTGTTTGGGCACCACTCCCCTGAACCTGCAATATTCAAACAATAGGGCTCATCATTGATCGTATCGAGTGGTGAATACCCAAGGTCTAGTGCTGTTGCGTATACGAACGGCTTGAACGCAGACCCTGTCTGGCGCATCGCTTGAGTTGCACGATTAAACGCGCCAGTTACTTTGGTCGCACGACCACCAACCATGGCACGTACAGCACCATCAGCATCCATCACAACAATTGCGGCTTGCGCCTTTGAGCTGGCAGATACCTTATTATCAAACACCCATTGCAGGCCCTCTTCAGCAGCCTTCTGTAACCGCTGATCAAGCGTGGTGCGAATGATTATATCCTCTGTCGTATTACGTGTGAAGAACTCTGGCCCCGATGACATCACCCAGTCCGCGTAATACCCGCCGACTTGTTGCTTAGCGGCCCTAGACAGCACCGCAGGATTGGCCTGTGCAATCGCTTCTTCCTCAGCGGAAACATATCCTTGTTCACGCATCATCCGCACAACAGTTGCGGCGCGATTCTGGGAGCGCTGTAAATTCTTGGTAGGTGACAAGGTAGAAGGGGCCGTCAAAAGACCCGCCAGCATCGCGCCTTCAGGAATACTTAGGTTTGATGCGCTTTTACCAAAGTAACGCTGAGAGGCCGCTTCAGCACCGTATGCACCGCCGCCCATATAGGCGCGGTTCAAATAGATCGAAAGGATGTCGTCCTTTGAGTACTTGGCTTCCATCGCAAGTGCAAAAATCGCTTCTTGAGCTTTGCGACTTAACGAACTGCGGCGACAATCACGAACATAGTCGCCTTCGCTTTTCCACTCGTTCGGATCAAAGGGTTTGCCAAGGCAAAGCAATTTCGCAACTTGCTGCGTGATCGTCGAGCCACCGTGTCCAGACAACGGGCCACGACCCTCACTTAGATTGATGCGCACAGCACTGGCAACACCACGTGGGCTGATGCCCAGGTGACGATAGAACCGCTTGTCCTCAGTCGCCACAACTGCGTCACGCAAATAGGGCGAAACCGTATTTGCCCGCACGGCACCACCGAACTGATCCCCGCGCCAAGCGAACACATCACCTTCACGATCAAGCAACGTGACCGATCCACGGGCACGCCCATCTAGCAACGCTGACAAGTTTGGCAATGTCGTGAATACGTAACCCACAGACAGTAGCAATATTAGAAAGACCACAGCACTAGATCGCCAAATCACATTCCAGATCAAACGGAAGACCCAGCGAAACAGCCCAAGAAAAAAACCAAGAATACCACCACGCACAGGCCGCTTAGGCTTGCGCCGTTTTTGCGGTACTTTCTTTGGCGGCTTAGATTGAACCGCGGATTTAGAATAGCGTTTGTCAGCGACCAAAGGACGCCTACGTTTAGAAGTGTTACTCATCACAGCCCTGCCCGGCCTTGTTTGTTTGGCACATCATAGCGCAGCAGGTTTGAATGAACAGGGCCATCATTTCGTCTATTTCGATTGAGATTTAGCACAAAAATTAATCGAAATCGCGTCGTCGCACAAATTTTGAGCGTAAACTTCTCTTTTCCCCCACTTTTTTGCAACCGATCATTCCCGACTCCAGCAAAAACATCACTTGATAAAACCATCAAATCGCAGGGCAAACCTGTTGGATCAAAGGGGACATCGAATGAAACTAATCATTGCGACGATCAAACCGTTCAAGCTGGAAGAGGTGCGTGAGGCACTTACTGACGCCGGCATACGCGGCATGATGGTAACTGAAATAAAAGGCTTTGGCTCGCAATCGGGTCATACTGAAATCTATCGCGGCGCGGAATACGCTGTGAACTTCGTGCCAAAAATCAAACTCGAGATCGTGGTCAGCGCCGATATGGCCGACGCGATTGTCGAAACAATCATCAAGACAGCGCAGACCGGCAAAATCGGTGACGGCAAAGTATTTGTGCTGGACGTAGATCAAGCAGTGCGCGTGCGCACCGGCGAAAAAAACGAAGACGCCCTTTAATCGCGACGAACGGAGAAACGAAAATGAAACTTATGAAATCTCTTGTTGGTGGCGCGGTTCTCGCGGCCTTGCCGACACTCACATTGGCACAGGACGCACCCGTAAATGTCGCGGCTTCGACTGACACGGTGTTCATCCTAAACTCATTGCTATTCTTGATGGCCGGCTTCTTGGTCTTCTGGATGGCCGCTGGCTTTTCAATGTTGGAAGCGGGCCTTGTGCGCGGCAAAAACGTTGCAATGCAATTGACCAAAAACATGGGCCTCTTCTCACTGGCCGCCATCTTCTACTACCTAATCGGCTACAACCTTATGTACCCACTTGGAACGTGGAGCATCGAAGGTGTTCTATCTGGCGTTTGGGGCGTTGGCGTTCTTGAAGCAGTTGGCGTTACCGCTGATGCTGCAGACGACTACGGCTATGCAGCAACTGGTTCTGACTTTTTCTTCCAGTTGATGTTCTGTGCAGCGACAGCATCCATCGTGTCTGGTGCCTTGGCTGAGCGCATTAAACTATGGCCTTTCCTAGTGTTCACTATCATCCTGACTTCTATCATTTATCCTCTCCAAGCTTCTTGGAAATGGGGCGGTGGTTTCTTGGACGCAATGGGCTTCTTGGACTTTGCTGGCTCAACTGTTGTTCACTCTGTAGGTGGCTGGGCTGCTTTGGTTGGCGCGTTGATCCTTGGACCACGTATCGGCAAATACAAAGACGGCAAAACAATCCCAATGCCAGGTTCAAACCTGACACTTGCAACACTGGGTACATTCATCCTCTGGATGGGTTGGTTCGGATTTAACGGTGGTTCACAATTGGCCATGGGTACTGTTGGCGATGTTGCAGACATCTCTCGCATCTTCTCAAACACCAACACAGCGGCTGCTGGTGGTTCTTTGGCGGCATTGTTCCTAACACAACTGCTGTACAAAAAGCCTGACCTTACAATGGTTCTGAACGGCGCGTTGGCAGGTCTTGTTGCTATCACTGCTGAACCTTTGACACCTACATTGCTAGAAGCAACACTGATCGGTGCTGTTGGCGGTGTGATCGTGGTCTTCGCAGTACCAATGCTTGATAAACTGAAAATCGACGATGTTGTTGGTGCGATCCCAGTTCACTTGTTCGCTGGTATCTGGGGCACAATCGCAGTTGTCTTCACCAACTCAGACGCTTCGTTGTTCACTCAACTTTACTCCATCGTAGTGGTTGGCGCATTCACTGTAATCGCCTCTGCAATCGTATGGTTGGTCTTGAAGTACACTGTAGGCATCCGCGTATCAGAAGAAGCTGAGATCATGGGCTTGGATAAATCCGAGCTGGGTATGGAAGCATATCCTGAGTTCTCAAAAGGCTAATTCGCACCGCGAATATACGCTATAAAATACTGAAACCGGGCACCTTTGGTGTCCGGTTTTTTCGTGTCTAACGGGGCGTTCGCTGCGTTACTGGGGGTTGGAAGCGGTGCGGAGCACATCAAATTTCACGCTCCATTGTACAGTTTAGGCCCTGAATTGTACGTTTATCACCCCGCGAAACCACGGGTTTTAAAGGTGATTTCACCAAACTGCACAATTCCCCACCTGAATTGTACAGTCAGGGGTGAACGGGTTTCAAAAGTGGTTAATTCCAGATTTCCGCCCAACATTTGTGCGACGTTAACGCAATGGTAAGGGACATTGCAGGAACAACACCCCGTAGGGCGGGATTTATCGCGCTATGCGTAGGTCGAGATCATCGCCCACTGGCTGCGTCAAATGTCGAAGCTGTGAAGTTCTGCTATGCGGGACTTTTCTGCCGTCCGGTCAACGAGGTTTAATGTCAGCTTTGGGTGGTCGTAGAAAAAACTTTGTCAACTAGTTGCACTACTTACTGTAAGACCAAGAGTGATTGAACGTGCGACTGGTACAGTCCTGCTCGTTTGAGATTCCGACAGCTTTGAGAACTCAACAGCGCGGTCGATGATACGCGTTTGCAACCGTTTTCACGTGCAGCTTCTATGCGCCGCGAAATCAGTGCGGAATGAGCCCCTCTTTTGCGGGCAGCGCGTGTCGTTGCGGCAGTCGCGAGATAGCCTGTTTGATTAGTCGCGAAATAGATCAGTCCTATCGCAACTGGCGCGCCATCTTCGTCAACTGCGTAGGCCTCAGCTCGACCTTGGGATAAAAGTCCCCGGATCATATATAGAGTAATATCTAAATTCGCTCCAGAATACCTAAATGCACCCGAGTGGATTTTGACGAAATCATCTAAGTCGTCAGCGGTAAGTAAGCGAGTTCGGTCGGTGCCGTCGCTTTCAGGTAGATCCTTAAGCTCGGCACAAAATTGTCCTTGCGTCCAACCGCGTAGGGCGCGAATTCCAAAGTCCTCAGCTCGCTTCTTAATATCTTTTGGCGCGCCGATTACTGGAAGATGAACGGTTGCTCCAGCTTGTGCGAACCGTGAAATTTCTTCGGTCGGCAGTTTGTCGCCATCAATATCAAAGCCGCAGATACGATTGTTCATCGGGCTAGTGCTTTTCGCCACCAAAAATCTTCTTTGGTTTAGATTTCCAAAAACGTCTGCTCCGTAGGGATTGCTGGGCATTTCCAACAAAGCCGAAACACGATCGAATAGATATTCGGCTTCAGCATCTTCAAGCAAGTTCCGCAGGTTCTCAGCGTTCTCGCTCATTTGAATCTCCGCTTTAGGTTTGAACAAGCCGGCGTTAGCGGCGCCGCAGCAGAATGTCACGGTGGGCTCGAAGCAGACCTACAAACGCAAAGATCACCAGATCAATGGTGACCTGCTCCCGCTTCACTCTAACTCGGCGGGGTGAACCCCGCCCTACGGGTTGTGCGAAAGCTTCCCGAGCTTTCACCCCATCACCCCTTGAAGTCATTCCCACTGGTGATACGGTCTGTTCCGTCTTATCAATCACGCAGCACACTGCATTGATGAGGCCCCCATGACAAAGACACAGGCAACCGCACTTGGCTTTGGTGCTGTATTGATGTGGGCGCTATTGGCGGTCCTTACGGTCAAGACGGTGCCCATCCCCCCCTTCCAACTGACAGCGATGTCTTTCGCCATTGGCGGTGCACTGGGTTTGGTTTGGGTTTTCCTGACAGGTGAAGCGCAATCGCTGAAAACTGTCAGTTGGAAAATCTATGCCTTTGGGACGTTGGGTCTGTTTGGCTATCACTTCTTTTACTTCTCTGCTCTGCGCCTTGCGCCTGCGGCTGAGGCAGGGTTGATCGCCTATCTTTGGCCCCTACTCATCGTGTTGTTTTCGGGCCTGTTGCCCGGCGAACGTCTGAAGGCGGGTCACATCATTGGCGGCCTTGTTGGTTTTGCAGGTGCGGCATTGATCGTGACCCAAGGCGGCACCACTTTTGAAGCCAATGCCGCGCTGGGGTATGGTCTTGCGCTTTTATGCGCTGTGACATGGTCCAGCTATTCGGTCATTTCGCGCAGGTTGGGACAGACGCCCACCTCAAGCGTTGCAGTCTTTTGCCTTGCCACCGCCGCCCTGTCTGGCGTTGCGCACCTTGGATTTGAAGACACGGTTTGGCCGATTGAGTTGACCGCATGGTTGGCCGTTATCGGATTGGGCGTTGGCCCGGTCGGATTGGCATTCTTTGTTTGGGATGTGGGCGTAAAACGGGGCGACATTCAACTGCTTGGCGTTGCATCCTATGCCGCACCGTTGCTGTCCACCTTCGTTCTGGTGATCGCAAGAATTGCAGACCTGACATGGGCCCTGCTGGGGGCCAGCGTATTGATCACGTTGGGGGCCGTATTGGCCGCCCGCGCAAGCAGGTCAGACACGTAAGCGCGATTTTGGTTTCGGCTTTGGCCCGTTTGGCAACATCCCTGCGGCGCGCACATCAGGCATGTACTTGCGGCTAATAGGACAGCTGCTTTCGTCTTTCATTGTGACCTTACCACGATCACCGCTGCGTTCCACTTTTTGGATTTGATCCAGCGCAACCCAGTGCGACCTGTGGATCTGCATACCGCGCGTATCCCCGACCTCTTTGATCGCGTCCGACAACCGTATCAGGAGCAGCTTGGTGCCATTGGTTGTGGTCACGCGCACATAGTGATCTTCCGCGCTAAGAGACACCAGTGGTCCGCGTTTTTCCCATGGCAGTCTTTGCATCAAAGCAACGGCGTTTTCGCTTTGGGTTTGGTTGCCCGTACCCAGTGCAAAGCTGCCAATTTCCACCACAGCGGAAATCAGCGTCACGATGACAAACTGATTTAGCACTTCGACCCACGTGGATGGCCAGATGCCAAAGACAATCAAGTTCAACACACTCAGGACAATTGTAACTACAATTCCGATAACACAGGTGCTGAGCAGTATGTTCAACCACTTTGGGCGATACTTCATCGCCTTGTGCACAAGGACGCTGGCAAAGCTGCCCGTCGCAAAAGTAAGAGCGACAACGATCACCCAATAGACGATGCGCAGGGGGGCCATTGGCAAGATGCGCAACGTATCGAATGGACCCGATATTCCAAGAAGAACGCCCAATGCCAACACCCCGACAATCACGGGCCGTTTGCTCAAACCGCTTCGCAACTCACGAAGCGCGGATGGAAAAATACCGTCAGTCACGAATGTCTTGGTTCCATTTGCGTAAGGGCCGTTGAAGGGCCGATGAGGGCTTGAGATGACTATGACACGTTAAATTCAAAGTGCCAATCTAGAGGAAATTCCATGACGCTTGCCCCACTCCTGACTGCCCCCTTCTTTGTGCAACTTCACGTCTGCGCCGCGCTGTGTGCGATTGTGATCGGCCCGATGGTGTTGTGGCGCAGATCGCGTGATCGTTGGCATAAGCGTCTTGGATATACATGGGTGATCGCGATGGCGGTGACGGCAATTTCGTCCTTTGGCATCTCCGTGGACCCTATCATTGGCCCGTTCAGCCCGATCCATATCTTATCTGTCTTTACGATCTGGGGTCTGTGGCAGGGGATCAATGCAGCCCGCCAGCGCAACATCGCAAAGCACCAAGGGCACATGCGCAACCTGTACTTCTGGGCATTGGGCGTGGCGGGGTTGTTCACCTTCTTACCGGGGCGGCGGATGAACACCGTCTTCTTTGCAGACGCACCGATGGTTGGGTTCACAGTGGTGGCAGTTTTGATCGGATCAGTGCTGTTGCGGTACGCTTATCTTAATCGCAGAGCGACGCAGGCGTGATGGGGTAACGAAGTTATGTTCACACCTCAAAAACAAACAGCGCCCGATCCGTTAAGATCAGGCGCTGCTTTTATTTTGCGTTGGCGGGGTGAACCCCGACCTATGTTTAGATGCCAGCGTCGATGATGGCTTTGGCCAAGATCGGGATGGTTTTTGCGTTTAGGCCTGCGATGTTCATGCGGCTGTCGCCAACCATGTAGATGCCTGCATCTACGCGCAGTTTTTCCACCATCTCTGGTGTGGTGCCAAGGCGTGAGAACATGCCGCGGTGCTGTGCAAGGAAGCCAAACCGATCAGAGCCGGACAAGCGCTGAAGCTCAGCAGCCAAGTCGCTGCGCAGACCCAACATTGAAGTGCGGATGTCTTCGAGTTCAGCCATCCAATCGGCGCGCATTGCGTCGTCGTTCAAGATCATCGTTACGATGCGTGCACCGTGATCTGGCGGAAAGCTAAAGTTCTGGCGGTTCAGGAACGCCAAAGTCGCTTGGTTCAAGCCTTTGGCAGATGTGTCTTGAGACACAACCATCAACATGCCGGTACGTTCGCGGTAGATGCCAAAGTTTTTGGAACAGCTGGCTGCGATGATTGTCTCTGGCATGGCTGCGGTCACTGTGCGTGTTGCTGCCGCATCTTCTTCAAGACCGTCACCGAAACCTTGGTATGCGATATCGATCATCGGAGTTGCGCCCGTTGATTTGAGAACCGCAATCACTTCTTCCCACTGCGCCGCGTTCAGGTTTGCACCTGTCGGGTTGTGGTAGCAGCCGTGAAGCAGAACAACGTCGCCCACTTTGGCTGTTTTCAGATCAGCAATCATGCCGCCGAAATCAACACCGCGTGTTTCATCGTCGAAATAGCGATATGGGACCATGTCCATCTCAAGATATTTCAGGATGGACAGGTGGTTTGGCCATGTTGGATTAGACACGAAAACGCGCGCATCTGGGCGCGCCATTTGGATCAATTCAAACGCTTGGCGCACAGCACCTGTTCCGCCCGGCGTTGCCGCAGCAGAAATCGTGTCGCGTGCAACGGCATCGCCCAGAACCAGTTTGATCATCGCATCGCCAAACGCAGGGTCGCCTGCAAGGCCAACATAGGCTTTGCTGTCTTGGTCTTCCCACAGTTTGTGTTCTGCCGTTTTGATCGCACGCATCACAGGCGTCAGGCCCGTTGCATCCTTATAGACGCCAACGCCAAGATCAATTTTGGTCTCACGTGGGTCTGCGCGATACTGCGCCATAAGCGCTAGAATTTTATCAGCAGGTTGCGGTTGTAGTGTTTCGAACATCAGGCTTCTCCAGTTGCCACGGGCACGGTGGGAAACATCCCCCACTCGGTCCAAGATCCATCATATAGCGACCACATATCGTGGCCCATACGTTCCAGCGCCAATCCCAATACGGCGGCGGTTACGCCGGACCCGCAGGTAGTGATGATTGGCTTTTTCAGATCAACGCCAGCGCTCTCAAAGATTGCGCGGGTTTGATCCGGAGTTTTCATTGTTTTGTCATCGTTCAGCAGATCAGTGAACGGCACGTTGCGTGAATTCGGGATATGACCCGAACGCAGCCCTTCACGTGGTTCTGGTGCTTCGCCGCGGAAGCGTGCAGCGGCACGTGCGTCAACGATCTGGGAGGTGCCCAATTTGGACGCTGAGGACACTTGGGTCACATCGCGTACCATTTGATTTTGGAAACGCACGGTCATGTGACGGTCACGAATGACGGGGGCCAAGTCTTCGACTTCGCGTCCCTCTGCGATCCATTTTGGCAATCCGCCATCAAGCACCGCAATGTTGTTTTGCCCCATAAGGCGGAACAACCACCACACACGTGCAGCAGAGAACAGGCCAGACCCATCATAGACAACAATCTGATGACCATCGCCAACGCCCATCGCGCGCACGCGGGACATGAATTTCTCAATTGGGGGTACCATATGCGGCAGATCGGAGCGGCCATCGCTCACGTCATCGATGTCAAAGAAGCGGGCCCCTGGGATGTGAACCGCGTCATATTCTGTGCGACCATCGCGGTCGACGCCTGGCAAATAAGTCGACGCATCCAAGATCCGTAAATCCGGATCTTTCATGTGCGCGGCAAGCCAGTCAGTTGAAACTAGTGTTTTGGGATCATCAGCCATCAGATTCTCTTCCCTGCGTGAATGCGTCACTGCCTAACGCTATGGGAAGTATGTGGCAAGTCTGTGTGTCCAGGTTGGGCTACGAGGCGGCGCCCAACCTGTCCTTAAGCGTTAAGCTTATTTACCGATCATGTTGCGAACAACGCCGACGACGGCAAGCACTGCGCCACCACCAACACCGCCGCCAACAACCTGACCAATGATCGCGCCAAAGTCCAAACCAGCAGCGCCGCCAGCGGCCCCTGCCAAATCAGGAGCACCAATTGCGCTAAGGATCGTGCCACCTAGGCCCCCACCAACAACGCCAGCAATAGAGTTGATCAATGTGCCTTGGTTTAAGCTTCCGAGCACTTTACCCGCAGCGTTACCACCAACAACACCAGACAAAAGTCCAATAATAAGTTCCATAATATATCCCTCCAGCGGGGGGCTATAATTATTGAATACTCTCAACTCCCCCCAAAGCTAAGTAGCAGCGGGACTTTACGCAGATCGCAAAACGCCAGTCATGGGGAATTTATGTATGAAACGCCTCATTTATGGGCATTTTAGTGCAAGAATGACGCCAAGCAGGGTCAGCCGTGATCTTTCATAAGGCGTGCTTTTTGGCGGGACCAATCGCGTTTTGCTTCGGTCGCGCGTTTGTCGTGGTTCTGCTTACCCTTGGCGACGCCAAGCTTAATCTTCGCAAACCCTTTGTGATTAAAGTACATCACGATAGGCACCAAGGTCATACCTTTGCGCTGGGTTGCGTTCCACAAATTCGATAATTCTTTTTTAGACACCAGCAACTTACGACGGCGGCGTACCTCGTGCTTGAAGGTCTTAGCCCCTTCATATGGCGCGATATAAGAGTTCACCAACCACAGTTCGTTGTTTTCAACGGCCGCATAGCTTTCGGCAATATTTGTGCCACCGATGCGCATGGATTTTACTTCGGACCCCTCAAGGATCACACCGCACTCGATGTCGTCGTCGATTGCATAATCAAAGCGTGCGCGCCGATTCTCGGCGATCACTTTATAATTAGGGTCTGATTTCTTATTCTGTACCATCAAAAGGGATGTAGGGCTTACCGCGCGAGGGTGCAAGAGAAGGCAAGCTATCGTTGCTTGTTCCACCGCGCAGACTGTGGGAATGTATGCACATAAATTTTGAGAGTTTTTAGTTTTTCACATGACCTACTTTTTAAAAGTTCTTGCGATTGCCTTTTGCATTACGGCTTCAACCGCATCAGCCCAAAACGAGCCACGCATTCTTGCCATGGGTGATTCATTTTTCGCCGGCCACAAAGCCCAGAACAAGGCGGTGCCAAATGTCTTGGCGAAGTTATTGAACGAACCCGTCCACAATCGCGCCGTCCCCGGGGCGTGGATCATTTATAAACTGGCTATTTCAGGCAGCCTTGGTTTCAAGATTGAGCGGCAATACAGACTAGGCAACTGGGACTGGATTGTTTTAAACGGCGGGGGAAATGACCTGTTACTTGGATGTGGCTGCAACAGATGTGGTGCCCGTTTGAGCAAGATGATTTCACCCGATGGCACCAAAGGCGCGATCCCGCGGTTGGTCGCGAAGTTGCGAAAATCTAACGCCCGTGTGGTTTATTCAGGGTATTTACGGTCCCCTGGTGCGTCTTCCCCGATTGAGTCCTGCCGCGACGAGGGGGATAAATTGGACGCGCGTCTTGCCCGTATGGCCAAGCGTGACAAAGGTGTTTGGTTCGTTTCGATGGCTGATATTGTGCCGCGTGGCGACAGGTCATTTCATGGGGCTGACATGGTGCACCCTTCGCGCAAAGGCAGCGCAGCCGCCGCGCAGCGGATTGCCAAAGTCATATCAAAGCATCCCTAAAATAAAGAATGGCCCCGCAGGGCCATTCAACTTTAGTCACCTAATTTTTTGTGAACTTCGTCTAGATCGATTTCACCGATTGGCATTTTGTTTGACGGATCTTTAAAATCATATTTGAAGACTTCGAAATCACGTTTGAAAATTTCATAGACCAAGTGCATCGACAGATCGTCAAAGTAATCTTCGACTGGATGCGCACGTTTTGGTCCGTGCCCTTCGCTTTCGTTAAAACGCGGGATCGCTTCAAGGTCCACAGCATGTGGCGTTTTGATATTGGACAAAACATCCGCCATGCCTTCATTGAACTTTTCCGTCCAAATGATTTTGTCATATTGGCCGCCATTCACGATAAACGTGCTGACGTGACCGGACATTGCTGACCAGTGAATGTCAGGGTCCATTGGACGGCGGAACCGAATGGTATCACGCGCGAACAATAGGAAACGGCGGAAGGATTGGATTTGGTCAAACTCTTGTTTGCCATCATCACCACCAACTTCGATGCCGTATTTCTGGATCAACAACGGAACAAGGTTGCCGCGATACCGCTTGCCATTGCGTTGGATACCGCAAATTTTGTCAAAGAAGGAGGACAAGATACGTGTGTATGGGTTGCGAACACAGGTGAAGGAATAAGCCAGTCTTCTTCAATTGAGGCGAACGCGGAAGAGTTGGCAAAACTGCTCACAATCTCGATTGATGATGCGCGAAAAATTGTCGAAGCAGATTACATCTTCTCCGACTAATCTTTGCCTACTTAGCGCGCCATGAATTCAGCCAGCCCTTTAGACGGCCATGGCCGCCCTCAACCGCATCACCTGCGGCCTCCCAGTTGTCTTGAATTTCCTCAAGTGTGGGATCGATCCGCGCCATGCGGAAACGACGCCAGCGCACAAAGATAAAATAGCTGACGGCAGCGAACAGCGTCAAAATCAGGATGTTCAGGATCGGCCAGCCCTTGGACGCATTCGGCCCATCAACCACTTTCACAGAAATCGCATTTGGGAAGATCGACAGAAATTCATTGCGCCAGCCATAGTGTTTGATCATCGCATACTGCGGTGCCTCAGCCGCTGATTTCAGATCGCTGGCTTCGGCTTGCAGGTTCGTTGTGTCGAACTTGAAATACGGCGGCCAACCCCATCCGGTATCCTCATTGCGGTACACCATCACATCGCCGCTTTTCGCCAGCTTGGTTTGGATAAAGAAGATATCGCGGTTCACAGCCGTGCCCGCATTGCCCGTATCGGCAGAGGCCCAAAAGATCGAGTTCTCACCGAAATCAATCCGCTTCTCATAGGTATCGGTAATCCGCACGATGTCCTTTTGGGGCAGCGTGTAATGAAAGAACGCCGCAACAAACGTCCAGAATGTGATGATCAGGAACCACTTGATATAGGTCATGTCTGTGCCCCCTTAGGCAAAATTCGTAAGATAAATGATGACGGCAACCAGCACCGTCGGAATGATATAAACGCCCAAGATCAGTTTACGACGCACAGAGCCATCGTATTCTTCAAGGCCCTCTCGAATGTAGTCATCGCGATCACCGCCCTTTGCGGCATCGTCCATCTGCTCAAGGTTCCACTGCGCCTTCAGCTTTCCACGGCGCACAGCTCACAGCTCACAGCTCACAGCGCGGGAATAGAACGACAGGCAAACATAAACGATCGTCAATACGATAAAGCCCATAACCAACAGGCGTGCGAGTGCAAACATCTAACGTCTGATTTAATTTACACTGTTGCAAAATCAATGTGGCATTGAAAGGGCCATGACTTATCCCGCCGTCAGAACTGACAACATTTCGCTATCTGGATCGACCAACGCATCGATCACATCGAAATGGTGCCACCCTTGGGCAACGACCTGATCGCATTGCCACGCATCCGCCAACCACATTGCCTGTTCTATGAAAGCAGGTCTTTCATCGCTGCCCACCCAAACCGTTACTTTGGCTTGTGGGGCGGGTTGTAATATCGGGCTTTCAGCACGCGCCATCCCGGCATCCAGCTGGAAATCGTCGTTCATGTCCGTCCGGCACAAAGGTTCCAGATCACTGAGGGGCGAAATGGGCACCACATGCTGCAACCGGTCCATCACTGCCGCGGGCAACATTCCTGGTGCCACCATCCGCGCCACCAGATGCCCGCCAGCAGAATGCCCTGCCAAACTGATCGGCCCCTGTGTGCGTCCTGCGATATCCTGCAGCGCGCGGGCGATTTGTTGAGTGATCGTTGCAATCCCGACCTGAGGGCACAGATCATAAGATGGCATCGCTACCGCCCACCCCCGCGCCAGTGCGCCCTTGGCAAGGAACGACCAACTGTCGCGATCAAACATCCGCCAATAGCCACCATGCACAAAGATCAGCGTTCCCTTAGCTGTCTGATCCGGTTGGAAAAAATCATAGGCCTGACGTGGTGAAGGGCCGTAGGAAACACCCAGTTCGGCCTGTTCCCCTAACGCCTCTCGAAATGCCTTTGACGCGGCATCCCAGCGTGGTGGGTACAGTGCGGCCCCGTCTATGTAAGCACCGTTCGCGTATGCGTCACTTAGATCAGTCATAGCACCCTCATCAATTCGTCTGGACAAGTGCCACATTAGTTGCTTTCCCTGTTCACGCAATCTCTGGAGAACATGAAATGCTGGAAACGACAACGAACTTGAAGACAATGCTAAGCGATCCTACCCTGCTTGAGACCCGCGCTTATGTGGGCGGTGAATGGATTGGCGGAGACAAAGGTACGTTTGACGTGACCAATCCAGCCCGTGGCGATGTCGTTGCCCAAGTTGCAGACCTAAGCCGCGAACAAGTTGGCGTTGCCATTGCCAAAGCAGAAGTCGCGCAAAAGGAATGGGCCAAATGGTCCGCCAAAGAACGCAGCGCAGTTATGCGCACGTGGTTCAATCTGATGATGGAAAATCAAGATGACCTTGGCATTATCCTGACTGCGGAAATGGGCAAACCATTGGCCGAAGCCAAAGGCGAAATCGCATACGGCGCATCCTTTGTTGAGTTCTTTGCTGAAGAGGCAAAACGCATTTACGGCGAAACCATCCCGGGTCACCAGCGCGACAAACGCATTACAGTTTTGAAGCAACCCATCGGCGTTGCGGCATCCATCACACCATGGAATTTCCCGAATGCAATGATCACGCGCAAGGCTGCCCCAGCCCTTGCCGCTGGCTGTGCATTCATCGCACGCCCAGCCGAGTTAACACCGCTTTCTGCCACCGCAATTGCGGTGCTTGCAGAGCGCGCAGGCTTCCCCGCCGGTGTGTTCCAAGTGGTCACCACATCTGACGCACCAAGCACAGGACAAGAGTTCTGCGAGAACCCGATTGTGCGCAAATTGACCTTTACGGGGTCTACCGCCGTTGGCCGTATCCTTTTGGCCCAAGCCGCTGATCAGGTAATGAAATGCTCAATGGAGCTGGGCGGTAACGCACCTTTCATCGTATTTGATGACGCGGACATAGACGCGGCAGTTGAGGGCGCAATGATGTGCAAATTCCGCAACGCCGGTCAGACCTGCGTCTGCGCAAACCGCATCTATGTTCAGTCCGGCGTTTACAACGCATTCGCTGCGAAACTGAAGGTCGCGGTTGAAGCCTTGAACGTTGGCGATGGCTTTGACGCGGCCGTCACGACTGGCCCAATGATCACCCCAAATGCGGCGTCAAAGGTGCAAGAACACCTTGATGATATCCTTGCCAATGGCGGTGCAGTTTTGACCGGTGGTGCAGCCCATGAATACGGCGGCAGCTTCTATCAGCCAACTGTTGTGACTGGCGTTACCCAAGACATGAAGGTCGCCCAAGAAGAGACATTTGGCCCTCTCGCGCCGTTGTTCAAATTCGACGATGTGGATGATGTCATCGCGATGGCCAACGACACGATCTTTGGTCTGGCCGCGTATTTCTACGCTTCTGATCTAAGCCGCGTTTACAAGGTAGCTGAGGAATTGGAATACGGGATTGTGGGTGTGAACACTGGCATCATCTCAACCGAAGTTGCGCCGTTTGGTGGGATAAAACAATCTGGTTTGGGTCGCGAAGGCAGCCATCACGGCATCGAAGAATTCATGGAAATGAAATACATCTGCATGTCAGTGTAACGTATTTTCCAACGGCAAAACGTAAAAAGGCCCGCTGGTTTCAGCGGGCCTTTCGTTTGATCAGTTGACAGCTTTGGCGTCGACCACATCCGTTTCAATCGCGTTCTGACTGGCGATCTGAATGCGCCGTGGTTTCAGCGCTTCGGGCACTTCACGCGTCAGGTCGATATGCAGCATTCCATCGGCGTGGCTGGCCCCCGTGACCCGAACATGATCGGCCAAATGGAACCGCCGCTCAAACGCACGTGTGGCAATACCGCGATGTAGATATTTCTTGTCCTCATTTTCGTCGGCTTTTTTAGCCGTAACGATCAGGGAATTTTCCCGTACCTCAACATTCAAATCCGGCTCTGAGAACCCAGCCACCGCGATAGATATGCGATACGCGTCGTCATCCGTTTTTTCGATGTTGTAGGGTGGGTAACTGTTTTGGGGTGCATCGTTCGTCAGCACGCGATCCATCATATCAGCGATTTGGTCAAAGCCAACGGTGGCGCGGTGCAGCGGTGCAAAATCAAAAGTACGCATAGTTTAATATCCTCACAGATGAGCGATTTCATGTCGGACCCTCCTGTAGCGGACGGGCCCAGATTAATACCGAAACCCAATATTAGGCGTTCCGATAACATCAATGTGGGGAGGATTTTTGTGGGTTCAAGACCCACTGAGTTTGATAAATTTCGCGCCCGTATTAATGCGTGTTTTCCCAACGCCCAAGCGGCGCACCTTTGGTGCAGACTTGATAGAGGGGGTGTATGAGGTCGAACGCAATTGGGATTTAAGGTCCGCAATCAGCGGCGGTAGGTACATTCCAAGGGCAACCTTCTTGCCATTGATTTGCGTCATTCCCGAGATCACAGAGACCACACGGCCGCGTCCATTCAGGCGGGAAAAGACAGGTGCCCCTGACGATCCATAGGTCACGTCACAATCAAAAATCAACACGTTCTCTTGGCGATCCATCATCTGACATTCGCGTTGGCGCGACTGTGCATCAGCACGCCCACGTCCATAGGACACCACACTGACGGGACCGTTTTTCACAACATCGGTGTGCAATGCGAAGGGGTCCATTTCGGAAAACGGAATTGGGCTGCTCAGCTGTAACAGAGCCAAATCATGGCTCACGTTCTTGGCTGACAGTGGTTCCATTGGCACGTAACCATCATGGGCTGCGACACCGACGATGCGACGTTCTGCGGCTGCTTTTCCCTCAAGCAAGCCCGCGCGAAAAACGAAATCTTTGGGTTTGTAAGCCGCGCCTGTTGTGCGGTCATAGACGCAGTGCGCCGCCGTCAAAACCAAATCTGGAGCGATCAATGTGCCCGAACAAAACCCACTATTGGCAATGTCGAGACGGCCAACGGCTTGCCAGCCACGCGCCTCGTTTTGGGTTTCCAGCTTTTTCAAATTGCTGCTGCCTGCCTGCGCAAAGCCTGCGCTGAGACAAAGAAACGATGTAATTACAAAATGCTTCATGGTTTGATAAATTTCGCGCCAGTGTCGTGGCGCGCCCCGTCTACTTGAATCCGATCAGACCCTTTGAGAGCCACCATTTCAGCGCGTAATCGCGCCAAAGGGGCACCCAATGCGGTTCCCAAAGAGACCTTTTCGCCGTCTACTTCAGCCTTGGCTGAAACCACGGATACGATATGCGCTTCGCCGTCTTTGAAGGTAAAAATTGGTGCGCCTGAGGATCCGAAATCAACGGAGCATGAGGTGACCAGCACCCCTTCTTGGCGTGCCAGAACAACACAAACCTCTTGTAATGATGGCGCTTCTGACCTGCCTTTGGCGTAGCTCACAACACCAACTTGATCGCCTTTTAGGGGGCGCGCTGCGGTGCCAAAAGGGATAACGGTGGTGTTGCGAATGGGTTGATCCAGTTCAAGCAAGGCCAAATCGTAATGGACCCGTTCCGACGAAACTTTGCCACCAAAAACATAATCAGGATGCACAACAGCACGGCGAATGTTGCGGTATGCCGAGGCCCGACCATTGCGCCAACCCGCCAGAAATTCGACAGTTTTGTGATCGATACGTTCGTTCGTTGATTTGTCGAACAGGCAATGCGCGGCTGTCAAAACAAGGTCAGGCGTAATCAATGCACCCGTGCAGAACCCTGTTCCACCGATATCCAATCGCCCGACAGCTTGCCAGGCGCGACCATCATCGCTCGTGTTCAAACGGCGCAATCGTGCATCCTGCGCAAACGCAGCAGAGGCAACAACCAAAGCCATAATTGAAAGAGACATCCAACGACGCACAGCAACGATCCTAATAGTTACCCTGACCGGATATCGGTCAGTTGCGGCAGAATTAGGGCATCTAAACAGATTCAACGCAAGATTGGAACCTGTGGCTCTGCGGCTACAGCACGATCCAATGCTGGCGGACGTGGCCCACCTGTTGCCCAATCCAACAGCTCGACGGTGTGCACGATCGGAATGCCACTGGCGGATCCAATTTGCATCATGCAACCGATGTTGCCTGCGGCGATGATATCGGGGTTTTTCGCCTCAATACTGCGCACCTTTCTATCCCGCAATTGCTGGGAAATTTCAGGTTGCATCAAATTATAGGTCCCTGCAGAGCCACAACACAGGTGCGGATCACTGGGTTCAACCACTTTGAATCCTGCCCTCTTCAACAGATCCTTGGGAAAGGTTTTGATCTGTTGACCATGCTGCAATGAACAGGCTCCATGATAGGCGATCGTCAGCTGTTGGTCCGCACCTGTTGGCAAATCTAGGTCCATTAGAACCTCACTCACATCCTTAGCAATTCCAGCCACGCGCGCGGCGTCGGCCGCCAATGGATCATTGCGGAACATGTGCCCATAATCTTTAACCGTAGTGCCACAACCTGATGTGTTGATCACAATCGCGTCCAATCCGTCGCCATCCATTTCAGCGGCCCATGCGCGAATATTCTTGGCCGCAGCTCCGTGGCTTTCTGCTGTTTTACCCATGTGGTGTGTTAAGGCCCCACAGCACCCTGCACCCTCAGCCACAACGACTTCACAGCCAAGACGTGTCAGCAACCGTATGGTTGCATCATTGATATCTGTGTTCAGCGCCTTTTGCGCACAGCCCGTCATCAGAGCGACCCGTTTTTTACGTGCCACTTTGGGCGCAAAGGTTTGCGGATCGTCATTGCGGCTGACAGGCGGGATGATTTTCGGGGCCATTTCCAACATCGCACGCAACCGCGCATCTGGCATTAGGCGTGCAAACGGACGGCCAATTTTCGCACCAAGCAGCGCAATCCGGAACCGTATTGGATAGGGCAGAATACGTGACAGAACCCAACGCAAAAGGCGATCAGACATGGGACGTTTATATTTCTGTTCGATATAGTCACGCGCATGATCGACAAGGTGCATGTAGTGCACGCCAGACGGACAGGTGGACATACAGGCCAAACAACTTAGGCAACGGTCAATGTGCTTTACTGTCTTTTGGTCAGGCACACGCTCGTTCTCAAGCATGTCCTTGATCAGGTAAATGCGGCCACGCGGGCTGTCCAATTCATCACCCAGTATTTGATAGGTCGGACATGTGGCGGTACAAAATCCGCAGTGAACGCAATTGCGCAAAATTTGGTTGGACCGCTCTATCGCAGGATCCTTAAGTTGCTCTGGTGTAAACATCGTTTGCATCTGTCGAAATCCTTACAAAGTCATCATTCGGGCTGAGGCAAGCCCGAACCACGGAACCGTTGTTGCCAAGGCCCCAATTATTGCCGTCCAGCGGCGCATTAGGGGGCGGTTATCAAGTTGGCGAAATCGCTGCGCCAGGAAAACAATCACCGCGATCCACGCCAGCCCAATGAATCCAACCCCTGCCAAGGTGTAAAAGGCGTCCAGCCCCCATCCACCTGACAGGTAACGCAAAGAGGCGCTCATTCCTGTCGAGCCAACGACCAAACAAACCAATCCAATGGATCGACGTTTTGATGGAGCCAGCCGCAAAAGCAACAGAAAGGCCAATGGTCCCGCGATGAACACCGCTAAAAATATGGTCACCAAAGGGGTCATCAAGCGTTCATCAATCCTGCGTTCAAAATGCCACGCGGATCAAACCGCTGACGCAGTCCTGCGGACAATGCGGCAACGCCTGCGGTTTCTGGTTGAAAACGTGGTTGCCCTGTCCCACGCACCAAAGTGGCGTGGCCCGAGATGCCTGACAATTTGGCGCGCACGTCGCTCCCTTGTTCAGTCCTTACCCAGACCAATCCACCTGCCCAATCAAATTGGGCCTCCAGCGGATCAATTGCTGCGACAACGGCTGGACCATCTGAGGGTTTTACCGAAATGCGCCAGACATCCCCATCTTTGCCATGGAAATTTTCAACGTCGCGCACAGCAGCCCATGCGTCATCGGCATTTTCTATTACCGTGATCTCGCCGCCAAACTTTGCCAGTGCTTCACGCAATTGCGCGGTGCGGTAGCTGACAGAATCTGTGAACCCCTCAACGCGGATCATCGTTACGCCTGTATCGCCATTGGGCAGATGCGCAGCACCGCTGACATCGAATGGAGACCCAAGTGCTGCAGCCATCGCACCAACGGCATCATTCATCTCCAATCCGTGCACGCACAACGTTGCGTCGGCTTCGGGCATCGGTAGCACCTTTAGGGACAGTTCACTTAGAACCCCCAATGTTCCCCAACTGCCCGACATCAGCTTGACCAAATCATAACCGGTCACGTTCTTCATCACGCGCCCACCGTTTTTCACGATCGTACCCTGCCCGTCTACAAACCGAACGCCCAAGGTAAAATCACGCGCGGCACCCACTTGGATACGACGTGGGCCACTGATATTACCCGCAACAATACCACCGATTGTCGGTTCTCCCTCTAGACCCAGCAGACCGCGATAATCCATCGGCTCGAACGCCAAACGCTGCCGTTCACCCGCCAACGTGGTTTCGATTTCAGACAGTTCTGTTCCCGCCTTAACCACAACCGTCAATGCGCCCGGTTCATACAGATCAATCCCCTTCAGGCCGTTTGTATTCAGCACATCGCCATCAACGCCGACACCGCGTGTACCGCCACCTTTGATCGCTATAGGCCCTTTGGCTTGGGACACGCATTCGGACAGTTCTTGTTCACTTGTCGGGGTCATCATCAGTGTTCCATCGATTGTATTGTGAGGGCAATTTTATTCAGCAGCGATTTGTTCGGCGCGGCGATCGTGTGAGACCGCAAGCGGAAACACCTTGGCTGCGTTCAACAACCAATGCGGATCAAACACATCTTTGACGGCCAACTGCGCTTCAAGATCGGCGGGGGCATATTGATAAGTCATCAAATCCCGTTTCTCGATCCCAACGCCATGTTCGCCCGTCAAACACCCGCCTGCATCAACGCAAAGCTTAAGGATTTCTGCACCCATCTCTTCGCACAGTTCCAGATCACCAGGTTTGTTTGCATCGAACAAAATCAATGGGTGCATGTTCCCGTCTCCAGCGTGGAAAACATTCCCTACGGGCAGACCAAACTGGTCGGACAATTCACCGATACGGCGCAACACCATGGGCAATTCAGAAACAGGGATCGTCCCGTCCAGACACATGTAATCGCTGATCTGACCCATCGCACCAAAGGCGCTTTTGCGGCCCAACCAAATCGCAGCACTTTCTTCGGCTGATTTGCTTTCGCGTACTTCAACTGGATTGTGTTGGTTCGCGATTTTCACAATGCGCGCCAACTGGTCGTCGATCTCGGCCTCTGATCCCTCAACCTCAATGATCAGCAAAGCCTGACAATCTGGGTACCCTGCTTGGGCGAACTCTTCGCAGGTTTTAATGCACAGCGCGTCCATAAATTCGATCGCAACAGGCAGAACACCTGCCTTGATGATGTCAGACACACATGCGCCTGCGACCTCATTGTCGTCGAACCCCACCAATACAGGGCGCGCACCCTCTGGTTTGTGCAAGATCCGCAATGTCGCTTCGGTCACAACGCCAAGCTGCCCTTCAGACCCGCAAATCAGACCAAGTAAATCCAGATTGCCAGCATCCAGATGAGCTCCGCCAATTTCGACGATTTCACCCGTCATCAAAACCATCGTGACACCCATCAGGTTGTTTGTCGTCACGCCGTACTTAAGACAGTGCGCCCCACCCGAGTTCATCGCGATATTACCCGCAATCGCACAGGCCAATTGGCTGCTGGGGTCCGGGGCGTAAAAGAACCCGTCTTCTTCAACCGCGCCTGTAACGCTTAAATTGGTACGGCCCGTTTGGACGCGAATATAGCGATCTGGATAGTTTGTTTCGATCACGTCGTTCATCCGCGCCACGCCCAAGATCACGCAATCCGCAGTCGGCAACGCGCCACCAGCAAGCGATGTACCAGAGCCGCGAGGGACAACAGGCACGCCTTCTTCATGGCAAATGTGCAAGACGTCAGACACCTCTTGGGTCGTGGTGGGCAACACTGCCGCCATGGGTGGGCAGCGATAGGCCGTCAGCGCGTCACATTCATACGCGCGCGTTTCCATTTCGTCGTGGATCACAGCATCCATAGGCAACACACCTTGCAGCCGTTCGACCACACGGGATTTGCGCGAGAGAACCGATTGTGAAGGGACAGGCATTTCCATAGCAGAATCCTTAGCGTGGCTAATTTGGTAAAGTAATATTACCAATTTATCGGTATGGCAAGTTTCTTCGGCACCAGCTAACGTTCAGGTATGACATGGACCGATCGTTTTACACTTTTTTCATCGCTTGATTTTGCAGGCCTCACTTTTGTTATTATCAGCTGGGCCATCGTTGGTTGGGTCATTGAAAACCCACCCACGCATCGACCATCCGTGTCGATGTTGATGGGGCAGTACCGTCGCGAATGGATGGTTCAAATGACCACCCGACAGCCGCGTATTTTCGATGCACAGATCATCGGTAGCTTGCGCCAAGGCACCGCATTCTTTGCGTCCACTTCGATGTTGGCAATTGGCGGTACGCTGGCGTTGGTTGGCAATGGTGAAGAACTAAGCGGCTTTGCCAATGAGCTAACCTTGGGTCAAGATCCCGCATTTGTTTGGGAGGTCAAGCTGATGGCAATCGCGTTGTTTCTGACCAATGCGTTCTTAAAATTCGTGTGGTCCAACCGCCTGTTTGGATACACCGCCGTTTTGGTTGCAGCGACCCCGAACGACACAACTGATCCACTTTGTTTACCACGCGCACGTCAGGCTGCAGAGATCGGAATAACTGCTGCACGTGGTTTTAACCGTGGCCTGCGCAGCTTATATTTCGCGCTGGCAACAGCCGCATGGATTGCGGGTGCGGTTCCGCTGATTGCGGCAACTCTGTTCACCATCGGTGTTTTGTATCGCCGCGAGTTTGCCTCTCAATCCCGCCTAATTTTGATTGACCCACCATCGTAATTTGAAACCTTTGAGGACTATTTGAACATGGATACCATCTCGCTTCCGATCACCACCCTTCTAACATGTGGACTGGCATTTTTGCTTTTGGCCCTCAGCTGGACAGTCATCAAAGGACGCCGGTCTCTGAGCCTTTCAACCGGTGACGGCGGTGATAGCATGATGGAACGCCGTATCCGTGCACAAGGAAACCTTGCTGAATATGCCCCCATCTTTGTCATCCTGATTGCACTGGCAGAACTTCAAGGCGGCAACGCGGTTGTTGTCTCAATCTTGGCGTCGGTGTTCTTCGTTGGGCGTCTTGCACATGGTTATGCCTTTGCCTTCACCGAGAAAAACATGAAGTTGCGGGTCCGCGGTATGATGGCGACCCTGTTTGGGATTTCTGCAACCTCTTTATATAATTTGGCTTTGCTGATCACCTAAGGGATCCACGCGTTGCTCAAACCCTGTGGTAGGGCGAGCCTGCAAGAATAGATGCTGCGCGGTACAATTGTTCGCTCAGCATCACACGCACCATCATGTGCGGCCACACCATTGCACCGAATGACAGCAAGTGATCGGCATCTGCGCGCAGGGATGGATCAATACCATCCGCACCACCAATAACAAACGCAACATCACCGCGCCCTGCGTCCCGCCAGTTGCCCAATCGTTTGGCAAACGCGGGCGAGGTTTCGACCTTGCCCCGCTCATCAAGACAGCAAATCACACAGCCCTTGGGCAAGGCACGGCGCAGCAATTCAGCTTCTGCGCCCATTCCTGCGTTTTTGCGATCTTCGACCTCAACGACTTTAACTGGGCCAAGGCCCAGCGCCCGCCCCGTGCGGTCAAATCGTGTGGTGTAATCTGAAATGAGGTCCGCTTCGGGGCCAGCCCGCAGCCGGCCCACAGCGCAGATATGTACACGCATCTAAATGCGCAATCAGGTGGACTGTTCTGACTCGATGTCAGCAGGTGACAACTGCCACATTTTTTCCAACTGATAGAACTCACGCACTTCAGGACGGAAGACGTGAACGATGATATCGCCTGTATCAACCAAAACCCAGTCGCCTGTGTTCTTACCTTCGATACGTGAGAAGTGACCGAATTCAGTCTTCAAACGCTCAACCAGCTTTTCAGAGATTGCAGAAACTTGACGCGAGGAACGACCCGAGCAAACCACCATGTGGTCGCCAATAGCCGTTTTGCCGCGCAGATCGATCCGCACAACGTCTTCAGCTTTGTCATCATCAAGGGATGAAAGGACGGCGGCCAACAGCGTGTCGCTTGTCGCTTTAGAGTAAGCAGATGCCATTAGCGGTGCTCCGTCTTGCGTGGCGCCGGCCACGTCTGATTGGATTGACAGGACATTGTCCTCCTAGAATCGCGCCATAGACCTACGGCGCTGGGAAATCGTCACTTACCGACACTTACCTGAAAATTCAACAACAGTTCAAGCTTTTGACAATCATGCCGCAGTGCAACGTTGCGATTAAGGCTCAATCGCCGCCTTCCTCTAGCATCCGCACCTCGCGTTGTGGGAATGGAATAGAGATATTATTGGCTTTGAACGCATCCCAAAGCGCTAGATATACCCCACCACGAATATTAGTGAGGCCACCTGTCGGGTCTTTGATCCAGAACCGCAGGATATAATCCACCGAACTGTCGCCAAATCCAACGATGTGGCATACGGGCCGCTTTGGGTAATCCAGAACACGCTCAACAGTCGCCGCTGCTTCGATCGCCAATTCGCGGACCTTGTGCGGGTCATCGCTGTAGGCTGTGCCAAAGAATATATCGAGGCGCACATAATCATTGGAATGCGACCAGTTCACCACTTGGTTCGTGATCAGGTCCTCATTCGGAATTAGGTATTCCTTACCATCCCGCGTGACCACTGAAGCATAACGTGCGCCGAGGGTTTGTATCCATCCAAACGTCTCGCCCAGTGAAATCACGTCACCCGGTTTGATCGACTTGTCGAGCAGGATGATCACACCAGACACCAGGTTCGAGATCACTTTTTGCAAACCAAATCCAAGGCCAACACCAATGCCAACTGTCAGGATGGCAAGACCAGACAGATCGATCCCAACTGTGTTGATCACGATAAAGAACGCAAACCCGTACAGCGTGATTTGCACAGCCTTAACAGCAAGAACCTGCATCGACGGGCTGATGTCTTCGTTACGTCGAATTGTTGTTGCTGTCGTCGTGGACCCGATGCGCGCCAAGGTCAGAAGAACACCAATCACGACCAGCGCAGAAATAATCGTCATGATCGAAATGCGAAAATCACCAAACTCGAATGCAAGGTCATCAAGGAATGCGCCCACAGCTTCGTGCACGTTCAGGTAATAAAGAGTGGCAAAGATCCACAGGCCCCAGCGTACGATGATCCGCAGTGTTCGGTTGCGCACAAAGCGCGATACGAATGCAATCAGCAGCCATGCGGTCGCAAGCGTGGCCGCCAACCCAATGAGATAGGAACGTGACGGCCATGTAGCGCTTTGCATAGCGCCCCAAATGACCCAGCCCAGCGCCGAAAACCACACCAGCCCAAGGCGCTGGCGTATTGGGACAATCATCCGCAGTTGCCATGTTTTCCAGCCATCGCGCGAACGCACCCACGCTTGTAGCCAGCGCCCAGAAAGGTGATGCAATCCATAGGCGATGACGATGAGAGCAAGAATAATCAGAACTTGATACAGTCGCCACCCCGGCATCATCAAGCTTTCGACAAAGCGCATTGCGCCGGTCAGTAAGACTTCAAGTTCTTGATAAATCGTCATTTGCGGCAGATTTTCTGGTTCCCCATGTTCAATCTTTGCATGCACCATCTCAACACGCAATATCCGTGGATCTGTGCACGCCCTTGCGAGACATAGGCAAGCCCTGTATCTGACCCCTATGACATGGCTAATGAGCATTGGGCTTTTTGACATATGCGACCGCACCCGATTGGGTGAACGGTTCTTTGGGGCGACCCATACCGTGCTGGCACGACTGTAAAACCGCGCCCACCCAATACGCCTAAAAATTCAAACCAACCAAAGGGAGAGGACCATATGTCCCCCAAAACGCTATATGATAAAATCTGGGATGCACATCTTGCACACGAGGCTGATGACGGCACTTGCTTGCTGTATATTGACCGCCACTTGGTGCACGAAGTAACCAGCCCGCAAGCCTTTGAAGGTCTGCGTATGTCAGGTCGCAAAGTGCGCGCACCTGAAAAAACAATCGCTGTTCCAGATCACAATGTCCCAACAACTTTGGACCGTGCTGACGCGACAACGATGACCGAAGACAGCCGCATCCAAGTGAACGCGCTGGACACGAACGCCAAAGAATTCGGCATTCACTACTATCCTGTGTCTGACGTGCGCCAAGGCATCGTGCACATCGTTGGCCCAGAGCAGGGTTGGACCCTTCCTGGCATGACTGTTGTTTGTGGTGATAGCCACACTGCGACACACGGCGCGTTTGGGTCATTGGCCCACGGCATCGGTACCTCTGAGGTTGAGCACGTTCTGGCAACACAAACGTTGATCCAGAAGAAATCTAAGAACATGAAAGTCGAGATCACTGGCAAGCTTGCGCCTGGTGTGACCGCGAAAGACATCACCATGGCTGTGATCGGCAAAACAGGTACCGCTGGCGGTACGGGTTTTGTGATCGAGTATTGTGGTGAAGCGATCCACGATCTCTCAATGGAAGGTCGTATGACTGTTTGCAACATGGCGATTGAAGGTGGCGCACGCGCTGGCTTGATCGCGCCAGATGAAAAGACATTTGAATACTGCATGGGCCGTCCACACGCACCTAAAGGCGCACAGTGGGAAGCTGCTTTGACGTGGTGGAAAACACTGTTTTCTGACGAAGAGGCACATTGGGACGAGATCATTGTGATCAAAGCAGAAGACATCGCGCCATTGGTCACTTGGGGCACGTCCCCAGAAGACGTTTTGCCGATCACTGCCATGATCCCATCCGCGGACAGCTTTGAGGGCGGTAAAGTAGACGCAGCTCAGCGTTCTTTGGACTACATGGGCCTAACTGCGGGTGAGCCATTGTCTGCTGTTGAAATCGACACTGTATTCATTGGTTCATGCACCAACGGTCGTATCGAAGATTTGCGCGCAGCTGCGGAAATTCTGAAAGGCAAGAAGGTCAAAGACGGCATTCGCGCAATGATCGTTCCGGGCTCTGGCCTTGTGCGTGCTCAGGCTGAAGAAGAAGGCCTTGCTGACATCTTCAAAGACGCTGGTTTCGAATGGCGCCTTGCGGGTTGTTCCATGTGTCTTGCGATGAATCCAGATCAATTGGCACCTGGCGAGCGTTGCGCAGCAACCTCTAACCGTAACTTTGAAGGCCGTCAGGGCCGCGGTGGTCGTACGCATCTTATGTCTCCGGGCATGGCAGCGGCCGCAGCGATCACGGGCAAACTAACCGACGTTCGGGAGATGATGTAATGGAAAAGTTCAACACACTCACCGGCATTGCCGCTCCAATGCCATTGATCAACATCGACACGGATATGATCATCCCAAAGCAATTCTTGAAAACCATCAAGCGTTCAGGCCTAGGCGTGAACCTGTTTGACGAGATGCGTTATGACGACGATCGCAACGAAATCCCGACATTCGTCTTGAACCAAGACGCATACCGCGATGCGCAGATCATCATAGCTGGTGACAACTTTGGGTGTGGCTCATCCCGCGAACACGCGCCTTGGGCGATTGCAGACTTTGGCATCACATGCGTTATCGCGCCTAGCTTTGCCGACATCTTTCACAACAACTGCTTTAAGAACGGCATCTTGCCAATCGCTTTGCCACAAGAGCAAATCGACGTTCTAATGAAGGACGCTGAAAAAGGGGCAAACGCCCGCATGACAGTGGATATCGAAGAACAGACTGTCACTACCTCAGACGGTGAAGTGTTCAAGTTTGAAGTCGACGCGTTCAAAAAGCACTGCCTGATGCAGGGCTTGGATGACATCGGCCTTACAATGGAAAAGGCTGCATCAATCGATACTTTCGAAGCTGCAGCACAAACTCAGCGCCCTTGGGTCTAAATATTGACTGAATTGGTTAACGCCAATTCTCAATTCCAAGTTGCGACTTGTGGGCGCGGTTCTCGCGCCCACAACACATGACATCACTCGCATAGGTTGACGTTATCTCGCCACATTTATGATGCAAGAACGCACCACACCCTCCCCTAAAACGCCACATAACTTAAGCCTTATGAAACCACGACTTGAGCCGCCAATCAAAACAAGACACAATTGAGGCAATAATGAGGCAAGCTGCCCGAGTTGGCAGGATCAAGTTGGAACAAGTACGCGGCACGTATCGCGACTGGCCAGTTTGTAAGGGAACGAACAGTGATAGCACGAATTACAGGCGCTGCGGCGCGAGGAGTCCTTGTGGCATTGCTTCTGGCAACGCCCGCATTGCTTTTGCCAAACATTGCAAAAGACAGCTCACAAGTGGTGATGCTGATGGCTATGCTGGCAGGCTTCTTAACCTTTGCAGAATATAATTCCAAATCCCCAAGTATCGTTGAGTTTCGCGATGCTGCACCGTTTAACCGTTTGCGTTTTGTCGCGCTGTTCACGGCCGTGTTCATGCTAAGTTTGATCGCCAAGGACAAATCCGACCCTACAGCCGTGACCAACGCCTTGACCTCACTTGGTCTGATTGTGGGCAACGCAATCGATTTCCCATACTCACCGGTGCGCCTGATCGTTCTGATGTTGCCTAACACCTCCGAAAATGACGTTGTGAGTGCAGTGCGCACCTCTGCCAGTCTGAGCTACCTTATCTCATTAATCACCATGACAGCATTTCTGATCCTTGTTCGCGTTCTAAACTGGCCCTCACGCAAGGGGGCCTTCAACGTTTGGATCAACTTGCCATTGTTTGATCCAACTGCAGGCGAAGACGTTTTGGTTCGACTTCGCCGTGATGCGCGTTTCAACATTGCCTTTGGCTTCTTACTGCCATTCTTTATCCCCGCGGTGGTCAAAATGGCCGCTGACCTGATACACCCAATCACATTAGAGAACCCGCAAACCTTGATCTGGACAATGAGCGCATGGGCCTTCCTTCCTGCCAGCATGATTATGCGCGGTATCGCGATGAGCAAGATTGCGGACATGATCGGAGAGAAACGCCGCCGCACTTATGCAAACGCGGTCGAAGATGGCGGTATGCTACTGGCTTAATCACTGGCTGTATTTTACTTCTATCAGCGCAATTCCTAAGCGCTGAAACCTTTCGCGTAGCGACCTATAATACCGAATTGTCCCGCAAAGGCCCCGGCTTATTGCTGCGCGATACCGCCAGTGGCGACGATCCCCAAGTGATCGCGGTATTGGACGTTATCAAACATGCCCAACCCGACGTGATTGCTTTGCAGGGGTTTGACTATGACCTAACGAACCTCGCGCTACGATTGTTTGCAGACCAAGCAGGATATCCCCACATCTTTGCGGCAAGGCCCAACACCGGCATGGCGACGGGGTTAGACCTGAACGGCGATGGACGCCTTGGCGGACCAAATGATGCGCAAGGATATGGTAGGTTTTCAGGCCATCGCGGTAAGGCTGTTATGTCGAAGTTTCCAATCAATGCAGCTAAGGTTCAAAATTTCTCAGCTTTGCTCTGGCGCGTTGTTCCATATCCATCCCTACCAGTCCTCAACGGCAAACCTTTCCTACCAGCCGAGGTGCTGGGCACCCAACGTCTGCCCAACACGGGCCATTGGATCGTGCCCATAGACGGCCCCAACGGGCCATTCCACCTGATGACTTTCCACGCAACGCCACCCGTATTTGACGGCCCCGAAGACCGAAACGGTAACCGCAATCACGACGAAATCAGGCTGTGGCAGCAATACTTAGACGGCCACGTTGGCGAACCTATCGCCACCCCCTTTGTCATCACGGGTGATGCAAACCTAGACCCTAACACAGGTGAAGGGCGACGCAGGGCGATCATCAACCTATTGGCTGATAAACGGGTCCAAGACGCCAAACCGCGCGGAGATAGCCCCACACAAGATACTGACACCGTCGATTGCTCAGAACCCCGACCGGGGAACATGCGCGTTGATTATGTGCTGCCTTCAGTCGAGTGGACGATCACCGACAGTGGTGTTCTCTGGCCCCAACCAAACGACCCATTGGCCGACGTAGCCAAGACCGCCAGCCGCCATCACCTTGTCTGGGTCGACATCACTCGATAGCCTCACGTCAGTTTTACCGATGTCCCCTTGTACCTGACGGTCGACACCATAAGTTAGACGGTAACTTCAAACAAAAAGGCCAATGCCATGAGCGATCCAACATATACACCACCAGCCGTCTGGACATGGGAGCAAAGCAGCGGTGGCAAATTCGCCAACATCAACCGCCCTATTGCTGGCGCGACCCACGACAAAGAACTACCAGTAGGCAAGCACCCTTTGCAGCTTCATTCCCTAGCGACACCAAACGGCGTCAAAGTCACCATCTTGCTGGAAGAGCTTTTGGCGATGGGCTTTGAGGGTGCAGAATATGACGCCTATCTTGTGAACATTGGCGAAGGCGATCAGTTCGGTTCTGGTTTTGTCGATATCAATCCAAACTCAAAGATTCCTGCGATGATGGACCATTCGGCTGACAAACCTGTGCGCCTGTTCGAAAGCGCATCAATCATGCTGTATCTTGCTGATAAATTCGGCGCATTGGTCCCCAGCGACCCTGTCAAACGCGCTGAGACAATGAACTGGTTGTTCTGGCAAATGGGCAGCGCACCATACTTGGGCGGCGGTTTTGGCCACTTCTATGCCTATGCTCCGGAAAAATACGAATACCCAATCAACCGTTTCACCATGGAAGCCAAGCGTCAGCTTGATGTTCTGGACCGCCAATTGGCAGAGACCCCGTGGATTGCTGGCGACGAATACACCATCGCCGATATCGCGATCTGGTCATGGTATGGTCAGCTTGTCTTGGGCAACCTGTATTCAGCCGCTGAATTCTTGGATGTTGCGTCTTACACAAACGTTATGGCGTGGGCTGAAAAGATCAACGCGCGTCCAGCCGTTCAACGGGGTCGCATGGTAAACCGTCCGTTTGGTGAACCATCAGAGCAACTGCATGAACGTCACGATGCGTCAGATTTTGACACTCAGACTCAAGACAAAATTGGCGACAATTCCTAAAATCAAATAGGGGGTTCACGCCCCCTATTTCCCCCGCCCGACCTGACGACAGATTAAGATCACGGGCAACAACCCCATTGCAACAATGACCAAGCTGGGCACCGCTGCGCCCTCAAGCCGCTCATCAGATGCAAGGCGATACGCTTGTACCGCCAAAGTGTCATAGTTGAACGGTCGCATGATCAGGGTCGCAGGCAGTTCTTTCATCACATCCACGAACACGATCAACAACGCGGTCAGTAGGCTTGGTGTGAGGATCGGCAAATGCACACGGCGCAATGTGCCCCAAGGAGTCTGACCCAAGGAACGGCTGGCCGCGTCCATGTTGGCGTGAACCAACGCTTGCCCCCCCTCATACGCCCCAAGGGCCGCAGCAGAGAACCGGACAAGATAGGCAATGATCAGCAACCAGATGGAACCCGTCACCAGTAGTCCGGTTGAGATGTCAAACGTACTGCGCATCCATGCATCCAACGCGTTGTCAAAGGCCGCAAAGGGCACCAACAGACCGACGGCAACAACGCCGCCTGGCACTGCGTAACCAAGACGCGCAATGTAAGCTGTGGAGCTGGAAAACCGCCCCGGTTGCATCCGTTGGAAAAAGCCAACTGTGACAGCCGCGCAAACGGTTACAACCGCAGCAATGCCCGCAAGGGTGAGCGAGTTTTGAATGAACGCTAGGTAGCGACTGCTTAGCAAATCTTGTTCTGATCCCAGCCCCATGTTGAATAGAACAACAACAGGCAACACACACCCCAACAGCACCGGAATAGAACACAACGCAAAGGCAGCGAAGGCGTGAACGCCGTGCAACTGAAGCTGCGTCTTTTCCTGACCACCGCGTGCGGCATCTGAATATTTCGCCCGTCCCCTTTGGATGCGTTCCAACATCGCAAGCAGCAGTGCAAAACTGAGCAAACAAAGCGCAAGTTGTGCTGCGCCACCACGATCAGCCAAGGTGAACCAGCTTGTGTAAATACCTGTCGCGAATGTCTGAACGCCAAAGTACGCAACCGTTCCAAAGTCAGCGATCGTTTCCATAACGGCCAACAGAACACCGCCCGCAATAGCAGGGCGTGCCAAAGGCAAACTCACACGGAAAAATGCAGACCACGCACTGCTGCCAAGGGCACGAGCAGCAAGGAATGTTGTTCCGCTTTGCTGCAGGAACGAAGCGCGTGCGAGCAAGTAGACATAAGGATATAAAACCAGCACCAGCATGAAGGCAGCACCGCCAAGGGAACGCACCTCTGGGAACCAATAATCACGCGGTCCCCACCCCATCACATCGCGCAGGGTCGATTGTACAATCCCCGGATGATCCAAAATGTAAGTATAAGCATAAGCCAAAACATAGGACGGAAATGCGAGTGGCAGAACCAGCGCGATTTCAAACAATCGCACGCCGGGAAAGCGGGTCATCGTCACCAACCATGCAGCGCCCACGCCAAGGCAAAGCGTCCCAATTGAAACCAGCACAACCAGCAATGCAGTGTTGCCAACGTAGCGCGGCAAAACAGAGCCTAACAGCTGTGATACCGTGCCCGTACCACCACTGAACGCCGCGATGGCCACCGCCATCATTGGCAACAGGCAGATCGCCGCAACCAGTACGGCAACAGCGGATAGCCCAAGGGGCGCATGGCGCGCGCGCTTTTTCAATGCGTGGGTATATTCGGCGTGATCAGTCATTAAGGTCTATTACGACTAATTCACTCAGGAAATCCAGTGCGACATATCACTCGTAGGTGCGCTGGTCCTCAATCACCAATCCATCACGCGGCAAAGTACCAAGATCGCAGACCACAACCTTGCCCTTCATCTTCATCGTATCGACGACGCTGGCGGCATATGCATCCGCGTCACCGCCATCGCATTCCACCTGAACCGTCAGGATATCTTGTTCGCCTTCACGTGATGCAATTACGCGCGCGCGGTCCACTTCCTCGTGACGTGAAACAAAGGCAGCAACCTGTTCGGGGCGTACAAACATACCCTTAATCTTGGTCGTTTGATCAGCGCGGCCCATCCAACCTTTGATACGAGTGTTCGTGCGGCCGCATGGTGATTGTCCTGCCATAACTGCGCTCATGTCACCCGTGGCAAAACGGATCAGTGGATAATCTGGGTTCAATGAGGTCACAAGAACCTCACCAATTTCACCGGGAAACACAGGTGTGCCGGTACCAGGAATGACAATCTCAACGATGATTTGTTCGTCTAAAATCATACCTTCCATCGCGGCACTTTCATACGCGATATTTCCAACATCGGCTGTTGCATACGACTGCAAACATGCAATGCCACGGTCCGCATATTCCTGACGCAAGGACGGGAACAACGCACCACCACCAACAGCCGCTTTGGTAAAACCAAGGTTCACACCCATTTGATCGGCTTTGTCCAAAATGACCTTCAGATAATCAGGTGTCCCAGCATAAGCCGTTGTGCCAATATCACGGGCCGCTGTCACTTGAAGTTCGGTTTGCCCGGTGCCCGCTGGCAGAACAGTCGCCCCAATAGCCCGTGCGCCGGATTCGAAAATCATACCCGCAGGCGTTAGGTGATACCCAAAACAGTTCTGCACAATATCGTCTTTGCCAAATCCCGCAGCATGCAGAAAACGACCCATGCGCCACCAATCGTGGGTGATGCCACCCGGTTCATAGATCGGACCAGGAGATTGAAAAATATGCGCCACGTTAGAGACGGGCATGCCACCAAAGGGCGGCTTTTCAGACTGCCACTTTGCCAGATCAGATTTGCGCAAAACTGGCAGCGCAGCCAATCCTGACAGATCCAGCAGTTTGTCAGCATCTGACACCGATGTGCCACCATGACCTGCGATACGCGCCAGTTGACCGTTCAGCGCGGCCAACTGATCGGCCTCGCGCTGGTCGGCGCTGCGTGTTTCTAGATCGTCGTAAAATGTGGTCATCAAAGTCGTATCCAACTGGGGGTTCAAAGGGCGCGGCGTATCAGCTCAACCAACGCTTACGACGGCGATACGACCGCACATCACGGAACGATTTGCGTCCATCATCAGACATGCCCAAATAGAATTCCTTCACATCTGGGTTCTCGCGCAATTCAGCAGCAGGACCATCCATTACAACACGACCAGATTCCAAAATGTAGCCATAGTGGGCAAAGCGTAAAGCGACGTTGGTGTTCTGCTCAGCCAATAAGAACGACACGCCTTCGCTTTCGTTGATGGACTTCACGATACCGAAAATTTGTTCCACCAACTGTGGGGCAAGACCCATGGATGGTTCGTCCAAAAGGATCGTTTCAGGGCGAGACATCAAAGCGCGGCCAATTGCACACATTTGTTGCTCACCACCCGAAGTATAGCCCGCTTGGGATTTGCGCCGTTCGCGCAGACGCGGGAAATAGTTGTACACCATCTCAAGGTCAGCCGCGATGGCACCCTTACCGTCTGTGCGGGTGTATGCACCTGTCAGTAAGTTTTCCTCAACTGTGAGGTGCTCAAAACAGTGACGACCTTCCATCACCTGAACCACGCCACGTTTCACCATGTCGGCGGGATCAGTTTCATGAACATCCTCACCACGATATTTGACGGAGCCTTTGGTCACTTCACCACGCTCTGACGCCAAGAGGTTTGAAATGGCCTTAAGCGTGGTCGTCTTACCCGCACCATTGCCACCCAACAATGCCGTAATACCACCCTTTGGAACCGACAGGCTAACGCCCTTCAGCACAAGGATCACGTGGTTGTAGATCACTTCGATGTTGTTGACCTCTAGTAGGGTCTCAGTGTCTTGTCCGCTGTCCAACATAGGGTTCACTTCATTGTTGCAAAAATCTGGGGAAACTGGCGGCACCCAAAAGCGCCGCCAGAGTAGTGAGCTTAGTTACAGCTCGATGCGATGTTGTTTTCCGCGGCATAGGCTGCAGAATCTTCGTCGATCAATGGCTGAATGACATCCATGTCAGATGGTGCGAATTCGTTGATCAAAGACCACGTTTTCGCAGATGCGTCCCACTGTGTCATGCCGATCAGGCCTGGACCACCGTGGTTTTCGCAGGACACGTTGAACTCTGGACCAAAGCCCGGAAGGCCTAGGGCCGTCATCTTAGCTTCAGTGATTTCCAACGCTTCCATCCCGTCACGCATCATCGCCGGAGTGATGTCGCCTGTACCGTGGATTTCTTGTGCTGTTTTCGCAGCTTCTGCTGCCAACATAGCCGCATACAAACCGCGGTTATAAAGAACCGTACCGATTTGATCGCCAGCACCAGCCGCATTACCTGCGTCTACAACGTACTTCTGAATGTCTGCAAAGACAGGGAAGTCATTGCCTACACCGTGGAACGTCAAAGCTTTGTAGCCGTCAGCTGCATCACCTGCGGGAAGAACGTCGTTTTCAGAGCCCGACCACCAGATACCGATGAAATCTTCCATTGGGTAACGGATGTTTGCAGCTTCTTGAACCGCAACTTGGTTCATAACGCCCCAACCATACATGATGACATTGTCAGGCTTTTCACGGCGAATTTGTAGCCACTGTGATTTCTGCTCTTGGCCCGGGTGGTCAACTGGCAACAATGTCAGTTCAAAACCGTGCTTTTTAGCCAGCTCTTCCAACGTGCGGATAGGCTCTTTGCCGTATGCAGAGTTGTGGTACACAAGCGCGATTTTCTTACCTGCGATATCACCTTGAGACATCAGATAGTTGATCGCACCAGACGCACCGTTCCAGTAGTTTGCTGGGTAGTTGAAGACGTTTGAGAAAACATCGCCATTCGCAGCAGACGTACGGCCATAGCCCATTGAGTGGATTGGAATACCATCAGCCGTTGCTTTTGGGATCAACTGGTAGGTGATACCTGTGGAAAGCGGTTGATACACAAGCGCGCCTTGGCCCTTAGTAGACTCATAGCACTCAACGCCTTTTTCGGTGTTATAGCCTGTTTCACACTCAAGCACGTTGGTCATAACGCCGCCAATACCGCCATCACGGGCGTTCAACAGATTCATATAGTCTGCATAGCCGTCAGCAAACGGAATACCGCCCGCAGCATATGGACCCGTACGATAGCTTAGTGATGGGAACACAAGGTCCGCCATAACTGGGCTTGCTGCCATTACGGCGGCGACTGCCATTGTTCCTAGTTTCATTTTCATCGATTTTTCCTCCCTGGATTTTTCGATATGTGCTGGCGTTAACCAGCGTTCGTTGAGCAGGGTTTTTCCCGCCATTATTGGTAGCCACCCCACTAGTGTGGGAAGGGCCACAATCTCAATTTCTCTTTGGCAACACGCCAAAGCTGCGCCAGACCATGCGGTTCTGCGATCAAGAAGATCACGATCAACGCACCGACGATTACCAACTGCAAGTGGGCAACGATGTCTGTTGGCCAACCCAACCAATCCACGCCAACCAATTTCAGAACAACCGGCAAGACCACCAAGAACGCAGCACCCGCAAAGGATCCAAATATCGATCCAAGACCGCCAATAATGATCATGAACAAAACGGTGAATGATTTGGTGATGCCAAAGGCCTCGCCCACTTCAACCGCGCCCAAATACACCGCAAAGAACAACGCACCTGAAATACCGATAAAGAACGAGCTGACAGCAAACGCGCTTAGCTTTGCCATCAAAGGGTTCACCCCGATGATTTCCGCCGCAATATCCATATCGCGAATGGCCATCCATTTGCGACCAAAAGCACCGCGCGTAAGATTACGAGCAATAACTGCACTGAAGATAACAAAGGCCAGACAGAACAAATAGGTCGCCCATGCTTCTGTATTCGGACCTGTAATTTCAATCCCAAAAACCGTGCGTTCAGGAGCTGAGATTTGGCCAGACGCCGAGTAGTTATAAAACCACGGTACACGGTTGAACAACCAAACAAGGAAGAACTGTGCCGCCAAGGTGGCCACCGCCAAATAGAACCCTTTGATCCGCAAACTCGGCAGACCAAACAAGACGCCAACACCGGCGGTGATAAGGCCCGCGATTAAGACATGGATTAACATGCTAACTTCTGGAAAGGCCGTCATCAGCTTGTAACAGGCATATGCCCCCACAGCCATGAAACCACCTGTGCCCAAAGAAACCTGCCCACAATAGCCAACCAGAATGTTCAAACCGATTGCAGCGATCGCGTAGATCAAGAACGGTAGGAAAATTGAATTCACCCAGTAGTCATTGATTGTGAATGGGATCACGAAGATCGCAACAAACAGGACCAAATAGTAACGATAGCGATCAAACCGGATCGGAAAGGTTTGGCTGTCTTCGGGATAAGATGTGCTGAAATCGCCAGCTTCACGATAAAACATTAGTGTGCTCCCCAAACCGCGACACGCGATCCGTTTTCATTAATTTTCAACGCGGCGTTAACCAGCAATTCACTTTTCAGCGCTTTGCCACATTCTGCCCTATTTCCGATGCGACACATTCCGTGAGAAAACGGAGTGGGATCCATGTCGACAATATTCAACGATTTGCGGCGGCTTGAGGCCAAACGCGTTAGTGGCGCGTTGTCCCAAGCTGAGTTCGCCAAACAGAAGTCCGCGATCTTGGACAGTGTTCCAGACGCACTGGAAACTGATTTCACAGTGGTTGAACGATCCGCACCAAGGTCAAATACCTTGTGGGATACGTTGCTGCTGTGGTTGGTCGCTGCCGTGTTGTGCGCGGCGGCAACCTGGGCCATCACAGGCAACATCGCCATTGCATCAACACTAGGCGTAACCGTGCTTGCCGCATTCACGATCAAGCTGTTTACAGCGCTGGATTGATCACACACGTTCAATGATTTTCTCCCCAAACAGACCTTGGGGACGGAACACCAAGAAAACCAACGCAAGCACATATGCAAACCAGTTTTCTGTCGCGCCGCCCAACATCGGACCAAACGAGAACTCAAACAATTTCTCGCCCACACCGATGATTAAGCCGCCAACAATCGCACCAGGGATCGACGTAAAACCACCCAGCATCAAAACCGGCAATGCCTTCAACGCGATCAAAGATAGGGAAAACTGAACACCAGACTTAGCACCCCACATGATACCCGCAACCAAGGCGACAAAGCCCGCCAGTGACCACACTAAGATCCAGATGAAATTCAGCGACACACCAACCGAAAGGGCTGCTTGGTGATCATCGGCCACCGCACGCATCGCGCGGCCTTGTTTGGTGTACTGGCTGAAGGCAACCAATGCCAAAACCAGAACCACTGCAATCACAGTCGCAACCATGTCTAGCTTGTCGATAAAGAAACCATAGAAATCCTCGTTGCCAAAGCCCAGCCACTGGGTGTTCTCTTCAACCCAAAGGCTACCACCTTGCGGCAGGCCGACAGCCATCTTCTTGATCTCGGACCCCCACATCAAATCGCCAACACCCTCAAGGAAGTAGGCCAATCCAATGGTTGCCATAAACAGGATGATTGGTTCTTGGCCAACCAAATGACGGAACACAAAGCGCTGAACAAGGTAGGCAAACCCGACCATCACTGCCAGCGTCAGTAGGATCGCCGCAAAGGCAGGAACATGCCAGCCAAAGTGGTGAATATCAGTGCCAAAGGCTGCGTTAATAAGATGCGAAAACGGCACCTGACCTTCCATGATCCCGACAAGGGTCAGCGCGGCAAACAGCGCCATGACGCCTTGGGCATAGTTGAAAATACCGGAGGCTTTGTAGATCAAAACAAATCCCAACGCGACGAGCGCATAAAGAACACCAGCCATCAAACCGTTCAGGACAACTTCGGCACCGTATAAAAGATCAGTAGGCATATCGCGCCCCTCTCATTTTGACATTTAGGGACGCGCCATTGGCGCACCGACGCAACACCGACACGATACCGGCGTTATACCTACCTGGTTTTTGGATCGAATTATTCATCATGAGCCACACCCAAATACGCATCAATCACAGCTTGGTTGTTGCGCACCTCATCTGGTGTCCCATCCCCAATTTTCTTGCCATAATCCATAACAACAACGCGATCTGACAGGTCCATGACCACGCCCATATCGTGTTCGATCAGGGCAATCGTGGTGCCGAACTCGTCGTTCATTGATAGGATAAAGCGGCTCATGTCCTCTTTTTCCTCAACGTTCATCCCCGCCATCGGTTCATCCAAAAGCAGTAATGACGGTTCAGCAGCCAGGGCGCGGGCCAACTCAACACGCTTCTTCAAACCATAAGGCAAACGCGCTACCGGCGTTTTGCGGATTGCTTGGATTTCAAGAAAATCAATAATTCTTTCAGCAACTTCACGGTTCGCCGTCTCTTCCTTTTCCGCGCGACCCTTCCACAAAGCTTGGGAAAACATACCCGTTTTCATATGGGTCAATCGACCAGTCATCACGTTGTCCAAAACGCTCATACCTTCAAACAAGGCGATGTTTTGAAACGTCCGCGCGATCCCTTGTTGGGCGACTTGATAGGGACGCATCTGTGGGCGCTGTACCCCCTTGTACAAAACCTGACCATCTTGAGGGACGTAAAACCCGGAAATGACATTCAGCATCGAAGATTTGCCAGCACCATTGGGACCAATGATGGCACGCACTTCGCCTTCACGAATATCAAATGAGATATTCTTGATCGCCTCGACCCCCCCAAACCTCAGGGTAATATTCTTCATCTCCATAACAACCGGACCGATCTGGCGACCGTCGGCTGTCATGTATCCATCAGCTTGATCAAGCATTGAAACGTCCCATCTTCATCTTACCAAATAAACTCGCGCCGCAGGCTCCCGCATTCACAAAACTCATTGCGCTGCAATCTGTGAATTGACGGTTTGAACTGCCGCATCACGAATATCCAACGTCGCGGAAATCGCGCCTTTGCGGCCATCCTCATAGGTCACTTCTGTGGTGGTCGAGATCGTGTCCGACCCATCGTACATCGCGTCAATAATATCTGAGAACTTTTCCTCGATAATGCGACGACGTACTTTTTGCGTGCGTGTTAATTCGCCGTCATCGGCATCTAGTTGTTTGTGTAAGACCACAAAACGATGCACCTGACAGTCCGACAACATCACGTCCTGCGCGACAGAGGCGTTAACCTCTTCAACATGTGACTGGATGGTCGCAAGCACCTCTGGGTGGCCTGCCAACTCTTGGTAGGATGCATAGGCAATGTTGTTGCGTTCAGCCCAGTTGCCAACAGCTGTCAGATCGATATTCACAAAAGCTGTGCAATTGGGTTTGCCATTTCCGAAAACGACCGCTTCCAGAATGTTTGGAAAGAACTTCAGTTTATTCTCAACATACTTAGGCGCAAACATGTTGCCGTTTCCGGTCTGTCCAACGTCCTTGGCACGGTCAATAATCCGCAAGTGCCCGCTGCTTTCTTCAATGAATCCAGCGTCACCCGTAGCAACCCAACCTTCAGCATCCTTAGTGTCTGCTGTGCTTTCCGCATTTTTATAATACTCAACAAAAACACCAGGGCTTCGATAAAAGACTTCGCCATTTTCAGCGATCTTCAACTCGACGCCAGGGCACGTTACGCCAACCGTATCAGAACGCACCTCACCATCAGGTTGCGCGGTGATAAACACCGTCGCTTCGGTTTGACCATATAGCTGCTTAAGGTTGATCCCAAGGGAGCGATAGAAATCAAAAATCTCCGGGCCAATCGCTTCGCCCGCAGTGTAACCCACCCGTACACGGCTAAAACCAAGTGTATTTTTCAACGGGCCGTAGATTGCAAGTTCACCCAACTGGTATCTAATCCGGTCGATCAAGCTCACAGGATTTCCATCCAGTATGGACGGTCCAACCTTGCGCGCAACGCCCATGAAATAATCGAACAACCGCTTCTTCATCGGGCTCGCGTCTTCCATGCGGATCATCACGTTGGTCAGCTGGTTTTCGAAAACACGGGGCGGTGCAAAATAGTAAGTTGGCCCAATTTCACGCAAATCCGTGTGCATTGTATCCGCACTTTCTGGACAGTTCGTACAGAAACCACACCACAGTGCTTGACCCACAGAAAAGATAAAATCGCCAACCCATGCCATCGGTAGGTATGCCAAAATGTCATCGGTTTGGCGCAAGTCATCAAATTCTGATGAGGACTTGGCCGTCTCAATCACGTTACGATTGGACAGAACAACGCCCTTTGGTTTTCCCGTGGTGCCAGAGGTATAAAGCATCACGCAGGTGCTATCGTAATCTAGCTTTGCAATACGTGCCTTCATCTCTGGCTGCAATGCCGCGCGCTTTGAGCGCCCCGCTTCTTGTACTGCACTATATTGCGTTAGTTTTGCGCTATCGTATTTGCGAAGACCCCGAGGATCGAGGTAAATCATCGCTTCAAATTCTGTAAGCTCGCTCTGGATCTCCATAACCTTGTCGACTTGTTCCTGGTCACCAGCGATCACAAAACGCGCCCCACAATGGCTCATTGTATAGGCCATCTCTTCGGCAGATGCGTCTTGGTACAAAGGCACCGGAACGGCCCCGACCATTTGTGCAGCCATCATCGACCAATACAAATACGGACGGTTGCGCCCGATGACTGCGATGAAATCCCCTTCAGCCACACCAAGATCGAGCAGACCTAAGGCAAGTGCCTCAATCTCTTCATTGGTCTGTGACCATGTCCAACTCTGCCAAATTCCAAACTCTTTTTCACGGTACGCAGGAGCGGACCCGAACTGAGTTGCGTTGCGGTGCAAAAGTGCTGGAACGGATATTAATCCACCAGCGCCATCAAGCGTCTTCGACAATGTATTCTCCTCCCAAACCGGCAACAAAGGTTCCCGGCCACGATCACTTCAGCGATTCTATGTCACTCAAGGATGCTGGCTTTATCCTTGAGGTCAACTTTTTCCTGAAGGTTTCTCAATCCTAACGAATTGTAACAATGCGCGATCAGTGCTTGAATTCCCCTCTGACACCGCCCCACACTGAGCGAGCAATCACGAACATTAAGGGGCCACACGTGACGCTCAATCGCGCTGCCACACATGCTATGACCGCTGCTGGCCTCAATTTGATCGGGCAGGCTTTGACCATCTTTGACAGCGATCTTAGGCTTGCAGTAAGCAACGCCCCTTTCAAAGAAATGTTTGACCTACCAGATGATTTGGTCGCACCAGGTGCGCCCTTTGCAGATACGATCCGTCATCTCGCTTTGCGCGGTGAGTATGGTAACATTGATGATCTTGAAGCTTTTGTGGCAGAGCGGATTGAAGTCGCCCGTGCGTTCGAACCGCACTATGTTGAGCGCCATCGCTCCAACGGCACGGTCATATCCGTGGAAGGATCCCCCCTGCCCCAAGGCGGGTGGATCACAGTCTACACCGATATCACAAGCACCAAAAAACAAGACACGCTGCTACGGGCCCGCTCTGAGGAACTGACGGATCAGGTCTTGGCCCACGCCGAAGAACTGGCCAGTACAAACCGTGCACTGGCCGCGACAGTGTCAGCGCTTGGTGAAACGAAACGGCACCTTACAGAAGTGGAGGCACGGACACGTCTAACGACCGAAATGATGCCCGCGCACATCGCCCACATCGATGAGACGGGGCATTACACTTACTCCAATCGGCAACTCAGCACGATCATCCCAGGGCGCCCGAACAACATCATCGGCATGCATATTTCGGATGCACTTGGGTTGGGCGTATACGAGAAAATCAAACCCATGCTTCACGGCGCATTCGCTGGCGAGAACACTCTGACTGAGTTCACAGATGCCGCCAGCGCCCATCGCATCCGCGCGGCCTTTACACCTGACACCCGTGGTGGTGCCTACGTTTTGTCCACCGATGTAACTTTGGAAACTCAAACACGCGTAGCACTACAGCAAACCAGCAAACGTGAACTGGCCGCCCAAGTGACATCAGGACTGGCGCATGACTTCTCGAACCTACTGACCATCATTCTTGGAATGCAGTCCAAGTTGGCACGCCTTGATGAACTGCCCTCGGCTGCCAAACCCTTGATCGACGGGACCTTGAATGCAGCAAAACGCGGCGGCGATCTATTGGGCAGCATTGCTGAGATCACCAGTCAACGTGTCCAACGCCCGCGTGTCACAAACTTGCACGCCTTACTGCGTGAGATGGAAACACTCGCGGCCCCAACTCTACCAGAGAACGTCGTTTTCACTGTGATCGATCAACTACCAAACAAAGCGGTTCTGCTGGATCAAGGTGCGATTAAAGACGCGTTGCTTAATCTAATCTTAAACGCCCGTGACGCCTGTGGGTCGAACGGAACTATTAAACTTAGTGCATCAACGGTTCACAACACGTGGATTGAATTTACGGTATCGGACACAGGCACGGGGTTTTCCGAAGATGCTTTGAAGCACGCGTGCGACCCATTCTACACAACCAAAGGTAGCGAAGGAACAGGCTTAGGTCTGCCCATGGTCTACGACATTACCAAACTCGCTGGCGGTGATCTTAGGCTACAAAATACGCCAGAGGGCGGCGCATCCATTCGTCTGCGCCTGCCGCTGCGCTTTAGCCCTGAGGTCACCGGCGGCTTGGCTTTGCTGGTTGAGGACAACGATGATCTACGTGCACTTTATCGCGATATGCTGACTGACATGGGGCACAGTGTTATTGAGGCAACTTCAGCAGATGAGGCCACCGCACTCATCGCCAGCCTGCCTGACATCGCCCTAATCCTATCTGATATCCGTCTAAGCGGTGAAGGTACGGGGCTGGATTTACTTAAGCGGATCGAAAAGGGAAAGACGCCGGTCGTCCTTATGACCTCTTTGTCCCCAAATGACCCATTGCACCATGAGGCCCAAGCCGCGACAACTGTCCTTGCGAAACCATTCACAGCCTACGATCTGGCCAATGTCCTCAAACCGAAGGTGCAACAATGACAGCGCCGTTAGTAACCATCCTTGATGACGAGCCAGCCATTCGCACAATGTTGGCTGATGCGCTGGAAGATGCTGGTTTCCGGACAATGTGTTTTGGACGTGCCCGCGAATTTGAGGCCGCGTTGCAAAAGCACACGCCTGATGTTTGCTTGGTCGACTTGTCCTTGCCTGATACCGATGGGCTAACGGTTGTTCACCGTCTTGCATTAGAACAAGGGGCGTCTGTCATTATCATTTCTGGCCGTGCACAGGTGCAGGATCGGGTTACTGGTCTGGAGCTGGGTGCCGATGACTACATTATCAAACCGTTTGATCCCTTGGAAGTAGTTGCGCGCGTTCGTGCCCGATTGCGCGGTGGTAAGGCTGTGATCCAAACCAGCAATACCGCCAAATTCAATGGTTGGACCGCTCATTTTGATGCTTACACTTTGATAGAAGATGCAGGTGATGCCACTCCTTTTTCACATGCTGAAGGCGAAGTGCTTCGTCTATTCCTTGATAGCCCAAAGCGTCTAATCACCCGCACTCAGATGCAAGAGTCATTGGGCGGGGCCGCAAGCGAAAGTTTTGACCGCGCGATGGATGTGCGTATTTCACGCCTGCGTACTAAATTGCGTGAAGATCCCAAGAACCCGCAGCTGATCAAAACGATCTATGGTGCCGGGTATATTTTTCTTGGGGATGTCAGCTGGAGCTAACCAGAAATTGGGCACACATCAAAAACCTGCCCAAACAACAATTGGCTCTTCACCTCACTGAAAACACTGATAGAATCACTCGCAATGCTAGACGTCGTTTTATATCGCCCCAGCCACAAAGCGAGACCACGGTTTTACCGTGTCGAAATCGCTATGGATCTATTTTCCGAAGTGTCGGTGTTGCGCGAATGGGGTGTCAAAGGTGGCGCACCCTGTGAAACGATCACCAGCTTTGGCAATTTACGTGACGCATCCCGTGCCGCCGATGCTTACCGCATCCGTGCTCAAAAACGCGGTTATAAACGCGCTTAAACTTTGGGTAAAAGGCGGGCCGCAGCCCACCTTTTGATTTCTTATTCAGCCGCCATAACATCAGCAGCAGCTTCAACTTTCACCGCAGAAAACTTAAATTCTGGAATTTTTCCAAACGGATCAACCGCTGGATTCGTCAGAATGTTTGCCGCCGCTTCGACAAAAGCAAATGGTAAGAACACCATGTCAGGTGCCACAGCACGATCCATACGTGCCATGATCACAATCGAACCACGCTTCGTGGTCAGACGTACATGCCCACCCGGCTCAACGCCTAGCTTGCGCAAAGTGGATGGGTGCAGCGAACAGTTCGCCTCTGGCTCTAACCCATCCAACACAGTCGCACGACGGGTCATAGAACCTGTGTGCCAGTGTTCTAGCTGACGGCCCGTTGTCAGGATCATTGGGTATTCCGCATCAGGCACATCATCTGGTGCAATCACACTAGCGGGCGTAAATTTAGCGCGCCCATCGGTACGCGGGAAACCATCGCCAAACACGACCGCCTGACCAGGATCAGTCGGGCTAAGTGACGGATAGGTCACCGCTTCAGTTGTCAGGCGATCCCACGTGATATTGTCGAGACTGCGCATATTCACTGTCATCTCAGCAAACACTTCGCTTGGATGCGTATAAGTCCAATCCAAGCCACAGCGTTTGGCCAACTCAACTTCGATCCACCAATCTTCTTTCGCCTCACCCGGAGGTACAACCGCTTGGCGCACCATTTGCACCTGACGGTTCGTGTTGGAAACGGTGCCCGATTTTTCATACAGCGCAGAGGCTGGCAAAATTACGTCGGCATAGTTCGCAGTTTCAGTGATAAAGATGTCTTGAACAACCAAGTGGTCAAGTTTGGCCAAAGCATCACGCGCATGTTCAACATCTGGATCAGACATCGCTGGGTTCTCACCCAAAATGTACATCGCCTTGATCTTGTCCTCATGGACCGCGTCCATGATTTCGGTCACGGTTAGGCCCTTCTCATTCGAGAAATCACCTGACCCCCAAACTTCGGTAAATGCAGAGCGCACACCATCGTCCGTCACCGACTGGTAGTCAGGTAAGAACATCGGAACCAAGCCGGCGTCAGACGCACCTTGTACGTTGTTCTGACCACGCAGTGGGTGAAGACCAGAGCCTGGCCGACCAACTTGGCCCGTCATTAACGCCAAAGAAATCAAGCAACGCGCATTGTCTGTACCATGGATGTGTTGACTGACGCCCATGCCCCAGAAAATCATCCCTGCTTTAGCACCTGCAAATGTGCGGGCCACTGCGCGTAAAGTTTCAGCGTCGATACCACAAATTTCAGACATCTTCTCTGGAGTGAAATCCTTAAGGTGGGCTTTTTCAGCTTCCCAGTTTTCAGTGTACGCCTCTATGTATTGTTGGTCGTATAACCCCTCTTCAACGATCACATGCATGATCGCGTTCAACATTGAGACGTCCGCACCCGGGCGAAACTGAAGCATGTGAGTGGCAAAGCGCTTAAGCGCCTGACCGCGCGGATCCATCACAATCAACTTGCCGCTGCGTTTGGTGAACTGTTTGAAATAGGTCGCCGCCACTGGGTGGTTTTCGATCGGATTGGCACCAATTACGATGGCCACATCCGCATTTTCAATCTCGTTGAATGTCGCAGTTACTGCACCCGAGCCAACGTTTTCAATCAACGCAGAAACGGATGAGGCGTGGCACAAACGCGTACAGTGGTCGACGTTATTGTGCTTGAACCCTTCACGAATGAATTTTTGGAACAGATAGGCTTCTTCATTGGTGCACTTGGCAGACCCAAAACCTGCCACTTCGCGCCCGCGCCCCTTCAGACCATTGGCAGCAAAATCCAGCGCCTCATCCCAAGTTGCCTCGCGGAAAACACTGCCCCAATCTCCGGGATCAACATTCAAACCCTTGGCAGGTGCATCCTCGCGACGGATCAACGGTTTGGTCAGGCGGTGATTGTGGTGGATATAGTCGTAGCCAAAGCGGCCTTTGACGCACAAACGGCCCTCATTTGCAGGACCATTGATGCCCTCAACATACTTCACCTTGCCATCTTTGACCTTAATCGAAATCTGGCAACCCACACCACAAAACGCACAAACGCTTTCTGTTTCGCTATCAAAATCTTTGCTGTCCCCAACGGAGTCACCCGCAGTCACAGCGGCAGGCATCAAAGCACCTGTTGGGCAGGCTTGAACGCATTCGCCACACGCCACACAAGATGAATCACCCATTGGGTCAGCCATATCAAAAGTAGGATAGCTGTCATGGCCACGGCCCGACATACCAATCACATCGTTGACCTGAACCTCACGACATGCGCGCACGCACAAACCGCAAGAAATACAAGCATCCAAGTTAACAGACATCGCAACGTGACTGTCATCCAACAACGGAATGCGACCCTCTTCCAATTTTGGAAAACGGCTCTCTGACACACCATTCAACTCGGCCATATCCCACAGGTGCGCTGACTTATCATGTGCATCTTCACGGGCAGGCTGGTCTGCAACCAACATCTCAACCACCATCTTGCGCGCATTCTCAGCGCGGGCAGAATTGGTGGTTACCACCATGCCATCCAACGGCTCCCGAATACACGAAGCGGCCAACGTACGCTCACCGTCGATCTCAACCATACAGGCGCGGCAATTGCCATCAGGGCGATAGCCGGGTGCTGGCTTGTGGCACAGGTGAGGGATAACAAGTCCACGACCATTGGCCACTTCCCAGATTGTCAGGCCAGCTTCGGCCTCGACTTCTGTGCCATCTAGCGTGAATTTCACTGTATCAGACATGTGATGCCTCCCTCTATTGTAGACCTCTCTAACAAACTATGGGGTAAATTCGGGCATCCAATCGCGACATTCATACTCGAATTTACGCCAAGACATGCGACAACTCCAACTTCATCTTACCAAATAAACTCCCCGCGGAGCGTCCCACCCCTTCCAACCCGCGCAGACCTCACTTATCCATTTGGAAACAGTACAAGGAACCTACATGTCCCACATCACCCTCATTCGTCACGGACAAGCAAACTCCACCGCGACAGACGAAGCCAGTTATGACCGCCTCAGCGCCCTTGGGCACCAACAGGCAAAGTGGTTGGGTGAACACCTCATCGACACAAACCAAGTGCACCAAAACCTTTATACAGGCACTTTGCGCCGTCACGCAGAAACCGCTGATGGTATGGCCACAGGCCTCGAACCGATCCGTGATGAACGTCTAAATGAGCTTGAATACTTCACACTCGCCACCGCACTTGAGGCGGAACACGGGCTCGCGATGCCAACTCAACAATCAGAATTTGTTCATCACTTACCTCGCGTTTTTGAGGCGTGGCAAGCGAACAAAATCGAAGGGGCGCCAGAACGCTTTAGTGAATTTGAGACACGTGTAAACGATGTGATCAAAGACATTGCTGCACGCCCTGGCCCCTCATTGGTTGTCACATCAGGCGGCCTCATTTCTATGGTCATGCGACAGCACCTTGATTTGGATATCTTTAAAATGGCCAATCTAGCTCTTGCCATAATGAACAGCTCGATCCATCGTTTGCACCCAATCGGTGGCACAATGTCACCTGTGGTATTCAATGCAGTTCCGCACCTCGAAGCACCCGAACGTCACCTCGCACAAACACACGTTTAAAGGATCAAATCATGCAATTGTTTTATGCTCCAAACACCATCTCGATGTCAGTTGCCATCGCGTTGCGAGAGGCAGGCCTTGAGCATGAGTTGACCCGCGTGGACTTTACCAAAGCTGAGCAAACCAGCAATGCTTATCTCGCAAAAAACCCAAAAGGTCGCGTGCCAACTTTGATCGTTGGGGACAAGGCACTCACCGAAACAGGTGCCTTGCTTGAATATATCGCAGCATTGGTTCCCGAAAAAAAGCTTGTGCCAACTGATCCATTGCAAGCCTTCAAAATGCGCAGCGTGATGTTCTACCTTGCCTCCACAATGCACGTGAACCACGCGCATAAAATGCGCGGCTCACGCTGGGCAGATCAACAGACAAGTTGTGACGACATGACATCAAAAGTGCCCCAGACGATGGGCACATCAGCCAGCTACATTGAAGACGAATGTTTGCAGGGTCCTTTCATTCTGGGCGATACGTTCTGTGTCGCCGACATCTATTTATTTAATGTGTGCACTTGGCTTCCAGGCGATGGCGTTGAGGTCAAAAATTACCCGAAACTCGCCGCGCATATGGCAGCCATGGAAACCCGTGCGTCTGTCCAGAAAATCCGTAAACTCGGCATCCTGACATGACACATCTTTGGGTCCGCGCTGAACAACGCGATAACGAAGAACGCGTTGGGCTGAGCCCAGAAGGCGCTGCAGCTTTGATCGCAGAAGGAATTGTGGTGACCATTGAGGAATGCCCAACCCGGTGCACACCAATCCAAGGTTATAAAGAGGCCGGATGCCACATTGCGCCCTCCAACACGTGGCCGACTGCCCCACTTGATGCGATTATCTTTGGTCTGAAAGAACTGCCCGAAGAAGGGACGCCGTTAAGACACAAACATATTATGTTTGGTCACGCCTACAAAAGGCAACCCTCTGGTCAACGGTTGCTACGCAGATTTTCGGCGGGTGGCGGTACACTTTATGATCTTGAATATCTTGTCGATGGAACAGGACGTCGTGTCGCGGCGTTCGGTTATTGGGCCGGCTACGCTGGCGCGGCTGTTGCGCTAAAATGCTGGGCTGCACAACAATCTGGTAAGCGTGTAGATGCCGCTGGCACCTACTCAAATTCCGCGGCTTTGGTTGCCGACTTACGACGCGATCTGGTAAATGTGACGTCAATGCCAAGTGCCTTAGTGATCGGCGCATTGGGTCGTGTGGGCACAGGTGCATCCGACCTATGCGCCCAGCTTGGTGTGACCACAACAAAATGGGATATGCCAGAAACCGCAAGCGGCGGGCCATTCCCTGAGGTCCTCCAGCACGACATCTTCTTTAACTGTATACTTGCAGCGCCCGGCACCCCCGTCTTCGTCCCCAAGACAGCCAAAACCACACCCCGTCAACTCACAGTTATCGGTGATATTGCCTGCGATCCTGACAGCGCCTTTTCTCCCGTAAAGGTATATGATCGAACGACAACATGGGCTCAGCCTGCTCTACGCGTCCATGACAACCCTCCATTGGATGTGACAGCAATCGACAACCTGCCATCCATGCTTCCAAACGAAAGCTCTCAGGATTATGCCGCGCAATTACTACCTTCATTGATGGAGCTACTTGATTTGGAGACTGGCGTTTGGGGTCGTGCAAAAAAGATCTATTTGGAACATGCCAAGGTGCCCTGAAATCTAATCAGCTGAAAATTCGGTAATATAACCAGTCTGGTAAAAACTGGCTGCCCCTGAACATCAGCGAGAAGAAATGCGGGAAGCTTTTCTTGAATGCGGTGTCGTTCATATGCTCAAACATCACTCGTGCTGCAGTCTCAGGTTCCATGATGAACGGCATCTTGAAATCGTTCTTGGCCGTCAATTGCGTTTTGATAAAGCCCGGGTTCGCGATCTGAACTTTTACGCCTGTCTTGCGTAGATCTGCATACATGCATTCGGCCAGCGACATCGTTGCCGCCTTAGATGCTGTGTAACCAATTGATCGCGGTAATCCGCGAAAGCCTGTTAGGCTAGATGTGATAACCACGTGCCCATCGTCCTTTGCAACTAACTTTGGCACGACTTGACCCAGAACACGCACGTAGCCGGTGAAGTTGATGTCCACCATCGCAGTTGCCTGATCCGCATTCCATGCTTGAGCACCGAAAGGCCAATAGACACCAGCCAAAAGAACAAGCCCATCAATATCACCGACCGCAGCTGCAGCCGCCTTCACGCTTACGTCGTCGGCGATGTCCATCACCTGATAGCTGGCTTTACTGGGCAGAGCCGCGACGACTTCGGCCAACTTATCTTCGGAACGCGCGGACAAAATCACCTCTGCACCGGAGCGGCTCATGATTTGTGCCAGTGCCGCACCTAACCCATCACTTGCACCAACCAACCAATACCGCTTTCCCTGCCATTCGCGCATTATGCCACATCCTTCAATTCAACATGGGCTGGTCGCATAGTTGCAACAAGCTCAGCAACTTGAATACCAAATTTGCGGAATTGGGACCGATTTACGATTGAACCGTTGGGTGCAAGATACATCCAATCAACAGTGTTCAAGACGTGACCACCAGCACTTTCAGGCAGTCTAAGGCGGTATTTCAATTGAACCGATGAACCGACCTGATGGCCTTCGCCTTCGCCAACAACGTCTGGTGCCGTTGCCTTTATCGCGCCGTGCTCATCAATTTTTAAAGTCCAGCGCCGATTCTGAACCGATCCATCATCATAGCGAAACTCTTCACTCATGACGCCTTGATTACCCACCCAAGAACATTCGAAGGCTCCTACAAAACGGCTACTTACGCGCCCGAATGGGCCGTAGATCACACCCTCGCAGGCAATTGGCCCGTTCATGTGTTGACGCAAATCAAACATCTCTGTCCCATTCACATAGTCGCTTGGCCTCTGCGCAACGAAGCTAGCGTATCGTCCGCGCAGTACATTCAAGGCAAGCACAAGGGCCGCACCAAGAAGGACATAGAGTAAACTATTCATAAATCACTCCTCACTAACGGCAGTAAATGCCAACAGGATCAAAGCAAAAAACTTCAACACACACGGCACAGCCGCGTACAACAAAGTTAAAACAAACAAAGAGTGGCTTGAGTTACTGTCTGAACCGCTTTCAAAGCCAGCCAACTGCAATGCTGGAAGCAGCAGGACGGCAGCGAATGCGAGCGTAAATTTCGAGACAAATGACCAAAGGCCAAAGCCCTCAGTTGCTGCAGGTGAAATCTCTCCCATCCGCTTGGCGAACATTGCAGGCAACAGCGTCAGGTCCGCACCTAAAGCAGCGCCAGAAGCGACGCATACAACCGCAAAAGCAAGCCAATCGCCCGCGCCAAAAAATATCGAAAAACCAAAGGCGACAATCGCAAGTGTCATCGAAATCATCAAAGTGCTCTTGGTACCCAGTTTTTCCGCTATGCCCCCCCATAAAGGAACCGAAAATGCTGCAGAAAGGAAAAACAATAGCAGCAGTGGCCCCTCCATTCCGGGAGACATCAAACGTGCTTCGACATAAAACAGAAAAAGCGTGGAACTTACCGCAACAGGCGCCGCATTCACAAAAGCGATAATCAACAGACGTCGTGCAATCGGGTCTTGAAGCACGGTCTGAAAACTGGCCGATTTCAAATCCCTGCCTTCCGCCCATTCAGCCCGCATCATTGTGCCAGCAACCAAAGCCAAAACAGCAAACCCAACCGCAAATCCAACGAAAGGTGCATTCATGAAATACGAAAACACCAATGGCGCGATCGCAGCAATGCAGACGCCAAACAGCGCCCCACTTTCCCGCCAGCGCGCCAAGCGTAAGTGGCCGAATTGCCCAAATGATGATGCGGTGACGACACCTTGTGCGTAAAAGTTTATGGTCAAGAATGAAAACGCCGAGAAAACCAACGTCAGCATCAAGCCAAACCAAACCAACGGGGACACCAACGGCTCGACAGCAAAAAGTCCTAGCATTCCCAGTGCCATAACAACGCAGGCGATTGAAATCGCAAGTCCCCTGCGACGACCCAAGCGCGCGGATAGACGCCCAAACAACGGGTCTTGAACAACGTCCAGCAATCGCAAAACAAACAATACTGAACCAAGTGCGACCAAAGACACCCCGTGTTCATCAACAAAATACTTAGGCGCATGGATGTAAATTGGCAGGCCAGCTGCCGATAACATCGCGGCAAAAACAGCATATGCTGGGAGGTTATTGTTGCGCATCTCAATAAGTGATGATGACATACTCATCCGCGCGAAATCTCTTTGGATGGCGCTTCTGGACAGGAGCGAAAACGCGCCTTTTTCAACCACAACTTCAACGCCTGCCAGTGGATCAAACTTAGAACGCGACGAGACCCAAAAGGACGGCGCAATAACATGTAAAGGATCGCGCCATTGGTAAGCGGTGCGCGGGTTCCAGTCAGCGTTGCAATCACCCCACCATCGCCTTGGGTGTAGTCAATCCAGACACCAATTCTGTCATCGCGGATATCAAAGCGAAATTCGTATCCACCCTCCACCGGTTGGAAAGGTGATACATGCATTAGTTTGGTGGATTTCAACCGATCTGCCGCAAGAATTGGGCCTAGATCTGGATGGTGTAACAAGTATGAGTGGCGATCCCCAAAGGTGTTAGACACCTCCGCAATGACAGCAATCATGTCATCGGTGGCATTGCGACAAAGCCAAAAACTAACCGGGTTAAATACGTGACCTAAAACTTTGGGTTGCGCTAGAATTTCAATTCTTGCGACGCCAGTCACTTTGTGCGCTTCAAGCACTTCGCGAACCCATGTGCTGCCGCGGCCGTCCGTTGGAACACCGCCATGATCCAAATCGTTTAACGCTACGACCCCACGACCATTGCGCGCGAACAATCCAGGGGTACGAGTTGGCGCATCAGCATCAAGAAGAACGTAGTCAATGGAATATCGAAAGGCGTTTTTGAGCTCGCCTTTACGACTGTGGAACGTCACACCGTTGATATGATCAACACCATTTCTCACGAGATTAGTTCACATTCCGTACATTTCTTCATGATCGCATCCGCAACAGTGACGGCACTTTCAAGACCGTCCTCATGGAACCCGTGACGCAACCAAGCTCCCGTAAACCATGTGCTGTTTGCACCATTCATCGCGCGCACTTTTTCTTGCGCCGCAAGGGCCGCGAGATCATAAACTGGATGGCGAAGCGTCACCTGATCATAGATCAGCTCTTCGCGGATAGTGCGCTTTGTATTCAACGTCACGAAGTGTGGATCGTCCATTGGGATCGGCTGAAGTGAATTCATCCAATAGGTCAGATCAATTTGATCACCAGTCCCTTTTTCATCTTCAGTATAAACCCAAGACGACCATGTTTGGCGCCGCTTTGGCATGATGCTTTCGTCAGCGTGCAGCGTAACCTCATTTGGTTGATATTTGATCGCACCCAATGCCGCCTGTTCTTCATCCGTTGGGTCAGCCAACAAGGCCAGTGTATCATCCGAGTGCGTCCCAAAGATCACTTGATCAAAGGCCTCCCATTCACCGCCCACAGCTTTAACCTGAACACCGCCTCCATCACGGCGTACCGATTGGACCGGTGAATTCACTCTAATATCCACTCCGCGACTTAAAAGTGCTGCTTCAAGACGGCGGACATATTCAATTGAACCACCATCAACAGTGTACCATTGGTGCTGTCCAGTTGTGTTCAAAAGAGCATGGTTTTCGAAAAACTGGATCATCGCGTGCGCTGGGAAATCCATAATTTTTTGCGTTGGCGTCGACCAAATCGCGCCCGATAGTGGCAACAGATAATAATCACGAAACCAAGCACCAGTGCCCAATTTGTCCAAAAACTGCGAGACCGTGATTGTGCGGTCTTTGGCCACCTCAAGCGAGTTTTTATTAAATCGTAAAATATCGCGCACCATGCCCAAAAATTTTGGATTCACAGCATTCATACGTTGCGCAAACAGTGCATCTAGGCTGGCCAATCCATATTCGAGGCGACCTCCTCCGATTGAGGCACCAAAACTCATGTTTGACTTCACTACTGGTACGTTCAAGTCAGCGAACAGCCCCGCCATGTGTGGATAATTTGCGTAGTTAAATACAATGAAACCTGTATCGACAGGCTGATCTCCACGTTTGCCCGCCATTCTGGTGCGTGCGTGCCCGCCAAGCTGCGGTTCGGCTTCGAATAATGTGACCCGATTGCGTTCCATCAGTTTGTAGGCAGAACCCATGCCTGAAATTCCCCCACCAATGATGGCGATTTTTTGCGGCGTCGGGTTTGGTCGGTCGAATGGCATAAAAAATAGTCCTGATGAATGTGTTTGATAGGTATACGCGCCATGTTCGAAATCGGATGTCAAAACGCAAAAAAAGAAATTTGATCCAATTCAGCGCTACAACCGTATATTGGGTATGTCAGCCCGTTCACATAATGTGTTAACGAGAGAAAGATCGGTTAACTTTCAGACGGCTGCAACCCGTTTGGTTGCAGTGGGTTCGAAACGCGTGGCAGACGAAAACAAACGTGATTTATGGATTTCTCATGTCCGCCGTATCCGTGATGACGCGGACAAGGCAGCTTTTGCAGACCTTTACGCTCACTTTGCCCCGCGGGTGAAGGGATTTCTAATCAATTCAGGTGCCGATGGTTCCATGGCCGAGGAATGCGCACAAGAGGTGATGGCGACCCTTTGGCACAAAGCCCATTTGTTCGACCCTTCCCGCGCATCAGTAGCGACTTGGATTTTCACAATCGCACGAAACCGCAAAATTGATATACTGCGCAAACAACGCCGTCCAGAACCTGAGGACCTCACATGGGGCCCAGAAGAAGAACCCGATCAGACTGACGTACTAGCGCTGCAGCAAGAAACTGAGATCCTTAGCAAGGCGTTAACGACACTCCCTGCAGCACAACGAGAACTTATAGAACAGGCGTACTTCAGGGATTTGTCCCACAGCGAGATTGCCAAAAAAACAGGTCTGCCCCTTGGCACGATCAAATCGCGAATTAGATTAGCCCTCGAGCGGTTACGCAAAACGATGAGATGAACGAAATAATGAGCACAGATATTAATCATCACCTGACGGATGAAATCCTGATGGGCTACTCAGCCGGCACTTTGCCTGAGGCTTTTAATCTTATGGTCGCAACGCACGTCTCGTTGTGCGATGCCTGCCGGGCTCAATTGGCGGCATGCGATGCCGTTGGCGGTGTTTTGTTGGACGAGCATGATATTCCCAACACCCAGATGCAGCCTGACAGCTTTGCTGCGACAATGGCGATGATTGAGCAAAGCGCACCGATCACCAAGACACCGGCTGCCAAAAAACCATGCGTTCTGCCAACACCACTACAGGACTACATTGGTGGTGACCTAAGTGAGGTTAAGTGGCGTCCTATCGGCATGGGTGTAAAGCAAGCTATTCTGCCAACATCCAAACAAGCCAGCGCACGCCTTTTGATGATCCCTGCCGGCGCAGCCATGCCTGATCACGGCCACCACGGTCTTGAAATGACGATGGTGTTGCAGGGTGCCTTCCAAGATGACGATGGGTATTTTGCTCGTGGTGATGTCGACATCGCTGACAGCGATCTTGAGCACACGCCGATGGCGGACATCCATGAAGATTGTATTTGTCTTGCGGTAAGCGACGCGCCACTGCGCTTTAAGGGTATCCTCCCCCGCATCATGCAGAGCTTTATTCGCATCTAAACGACGCACTCGACTTTATTTTGAATAAATGCCCGATTTCAGTCGGTACGTATCTTATTTCAGGGTTAAGTTGTCATCATGTTTTTTACCCTTCCAGACAATGACAGCCTATATATCGCCCTTTTAGGCCGCGACCCCAACTATGATGGTCGCGTATTTGTAGGTGTGCGTTCAACGGGTGTCTTTTGTCGCTTGACCTGCCCTGCTCGCAAACCAAAGCGAGAGAATTGTACCTTTTACGAAAGTCCATCCGAGTGCATCGACGCTGGTTTTCGTCCCTGCAAACGGTGCCATCCAATGCACGCGATGGTACTTGACGATCCTGCTGTTCGTGACCTCCTCACCCGACTGGACAACGACCCAACGTATCGATGGTCCGAGGACAAGGTCAGTGCGTTGGGTTATGATCTGTCGACAATAAGGCGTACCTTTAAACGTACGTTTGGCATCACCTTTCTAGATCTCGCTCGGGCACGACGATTGCAAGCGGGCTTCACCGTTCTTTCAAACGGAGACCGTGTGATCGACGCCCAGCTTGAAGCAGGATTTGAAAGTGGTGCAGCCTTTCGCACAGCGTTTGCAAAAATGGTTGGGGTCAAACCCAGTGCGTTCTCAGACACCGCGTTGTTGCGTGCCGATTGGTTTCAAACGGAACTTGGCCCAATGGTAGCGGTGGCAGATAATACCCATTTACACTTGTTAGAATTCGCAGATCGAAAAGCTCTACCAGCCGAGCTTAGTCGCTTGCAGAAAGCAGCCGGTAGGATTGGGTTTGGAACAACCGAACCACTCGACCGAACCAAAGCTGAACTAACTGATTACTTTGACGGTCAAAGGGCGACTTTCACCGTCCCTCTTGCACTCCATGGAACTACCTTCACTAAATCAGTTTGGCAGGCGCTGATGGCAGTTCGAGCGGGGCAAATTCAAACCTACGCTGGACTGGCACAAAAAATCGGACGCCCTACAGCTACTCGTGCAGTTGCGCGCGCCAATGGCGCAAACCAAATTTCGATACTCATTCCCTGTCACAGGGTAATTGGTGCCGATGGCAACTTAACCGGATACGGTGGTGGGCTTTGGCGTAAACGTAAATTGATTGATCTTGAACTGCAGTACAAATGAGACTCTATTCATTTGCCTATTGAGGCTCAGGCTTGGCCAAAGGCACCACGTTGTTTTGTTCCTCTGGCGTCAATTCTTCAAAGTCAAAATTATCCAAACGCGCCGCACGTTTTCCTGCACGTTCGGCAGCTGTGCTAATTCCGTCCAAATCTTTGCGTGCTTGACTAAAGTGGGTATTCAGTTTGTCGACACGTTCAACAACCAACTCAACATCGCGGTGCAAGCTTTTGAGCGTTGTGCGAATAGCACCCGCCTGTTCACGCATGCGAGCATCCTTAAGAATTGCACGCATGGTATTCAACGTGGCCATACAGGTCGTTGGTGAAACGATCCAAACGCGATGATCAAAACCATCACGTACAAGTTCAGGAAAATTCGCGTGGAGCTCTGCATATACCGCTTCGGATGGTAGGAACATCAACGCGCCATCTGCAGTTTCGCCTTCGATGATATATTTCTCACTGATATCACGGATGTGCTTTTTCACGGAAACACGCATCGCTTTGCCAGCCTCGTTGACCTCCCAATCAGTCTTGGCCCGACGCAAGGCCTCATAGGCTTCAAGGGGGAATTTACTGTCGATCACAATCGGGCCAGGCGGGTTCGGCAACGCAATCAAACAGTCAGCACGCTTACCGTTGCTAAGGGTCGCTTGCAGCTGGAAACTGTCCTTTGGCAATGCTTTACCGACAATGTCGTTCAGTTGAATTTCGCCAAAAGCACCGCGCGTTTGTTTGTTGCTTAGGATGTCCTGTAACGACAAAACATCCCCAGACAGCTTCGCTATATTGTCCTGCGCTTTGTCAATAGAAGCGAGACGTTCTTGCAGCTGCGTTAAACTAACCGTGGTTTGCTTAGATGAGCCGTTCAACGTCTCTTTCATCCGCTCCTGCATCTCTGCCATCGAATGTTGGGCACGCATAGCATTCTCTGCCAAACGGTCCTGCATTTGCTGTTGAACAGCCGCCAATCGCACTTCCATCGTGTTGGTAATCTGGGTCTGCGCATTTACCTGCGTATCAGACACAGTTTGCAAACCACCTTGTAACGCGGCCTGCCCCATATTCAGCTGCTGAACATGTTGGCCAAGGATGCCCAATTGATGTGCCAACGGTGCCGCAGCAGCCGCGGAACGCCCTGCCGACCGCACCACAACCATCAACATCACCACGATCAAAATGACCACAGCGACAGCCACCAATCCCACAATGATCAATGGATCGCTAAAGGCATACTCTTGTCCTGAAATCTTAATCATGTGCGTCCAAACAACCGTTCAATATCTGCCAGTTTCAGCTCTACATAGGTAGGGCGTCCGTGGTTGCATTGCCCCGAATGCGGGGTTGCTTCCATTTCGCGCAACAGCGCGTTCATTTCCTCAGCCCGCATCCAACGACCCGAGCGAATAGACCCGTGGCAGGCCACGCGACTAAGGATCGCTTCGACCTTAGCTTGAACCATATTTGAGCTGCCCTGATCCGCAAGCTCGTCCAGAATATCAAGGATCATAGCACGCGCATTCACCTCACCCAAAATCGCAGGCGTTTCGCGAATAGCAATTGCACCACCGCCAAAGGGCTCAATACCCAAACCAAAGCGTGCCAATTCATCCGCCACTTCAAGCAAACGAGCGCAATCTTCATCCGATAGTTCAACAATCTCAGGGATCAACAAGGCTTGAGCCGCGACCCCATTCGCTGCCATTTGGTTTTTTAATTTCTCGTACACCAATCGCTCATGCGCTGCATGCTGATCAACGATAACCATGCCGGTTGCCGTCTGCGCGATAATGTAATTCTCATGAACCTGGCCCCGGGCTGTCCCCAGTGGTAGATCTTCCGGTGGTGTTTCATTCGCCTGCTCTTGCTCAACAACTTGCCCGCTATAGGCGTGGATCATTTCCGCGAAACCCGGCGCTCGGGATTGGTAGGACGCTGAACGTGACCCCATTGAGGGACGGTCCATCTGATAGACGCGTGGTCCACCAATAGGTTCAGCTGTCATCGCCCCCAAAGTCGCACCCGCAACTGTTGTCGACGCACGATGCCCTGCCTCTGCCAACGCTTGACGCAATGCAGATACAATTAACCCTCGCGCCAAACCGGGGTCGCGAAAACGTACTTCTGATTTTGCAGGGTGAACATTGACGTCCACAAGCGTCGGGTCGCAGTCAAGGAACAGGGCAGCCGCTGGATGACGGTCACGACTTAGAAAATCAAAGTAGGCTCCGCGCAATGCACCGACCAATAGTTTATCCCGTACAGGACGACCGTTCACGAACAGATACTGCTGGACAGCAGAACCACGCGAATAGGTTGGCAGCGCCGCATACCCAGTCAGATGCAATCCTTCGCGCAGTGCGTCAATTTTCAGAGAGTTATCTGCAAACTCGCGGCCCAAAACAGTCGACAACCGTCCACGTAACGCATCGAACATATCGCCATTTTCGGCTTCTGCCCTGAAGGTTGTGCGTGGGCTATCGCCACTGACATCTCGTAACTCAAACCGGACAAAAGGTTCCGCCATCGCAAGGCGTTTGACTATATCATTAATGGCCGTAGTTTCTGCGCGGTCGGTGCGCAAAAACTTCAGTCGTGCTGGCGTTGCATAAAACAAGTCACGCAAAGTTATGACTGTGCCGCCGTTCAAAGCAGCTGGGCGCACTGGCCCTAAGTCACCACCTTCAACATTGATCTCAAACGCTTCAGACCCCTGAACGCGTGAGGTAATGTTAAGACGGCCAACGGCGCCCAGTGACGGCAATGCCTCTCCACGAAAACCAAAGGTGTGAATGTTCAGCAGGTCAGAGCCATCGATCTTTGACGTAGCATGGCGTGATAAGGCCAACGGCAAATCATGACCTGCAATACCGCAGCCGTCGTCCGTCACGCGGATCAACGTTTTGCCACCATCTGCAATATCAATGGAAATACGCCGTGCGCCCGCATCGATCGCGTTCTCAACCAGTTCTTTGACGGCTGACGCTGGTCGTTCAACAACTTCACCCGCAGCAATGCGATTGATTGCTGCGTCATCAAGTTGGCGAATAACCGGTAGGTTTTCGTGGATATTGGGTCTGCTTGTTTCCATACCCCAATACCTAGCACCAAACATGCCGATTCTGCCAGCAGCCAAGTCACAGCATAAGCGGATCTGACCCATCGACTTTAAGAATAGTTAATGGGCCAATATGCCGATTAAATCGCGCTCAGGCCTGCATTTAACGCAACAAGCACGCGGTCAACTTCATCTTTCGTGATCACCAAAGGCGGAGACATCAAAATGTTATTCCCACCCAACCGCACCATGACACCTGCGTCATAAGTAGCTTGATGAATCTTCTTCATCGTTGGCATATCCATCGGTGTCTTGGCCGTCGCATCAGACACGATCTCAACTCCAGTCATCAATCCGTGTCCACCACGCACATCACCAACGATGTCATATTTCTCCATCAAAGCAACGCATCCATCAAACAATTGGGCACCACGAGCTCCCGCGTTTGTCTTTGTATCCAGACGTATGGTTTCACTGAGACACGCCGTAACCGCAGCTGCACCAACAGGGTGTGCTGAATAAGTGTAACCATGGAATATCGCAGCCTCTTCGCCACCATTTTCAAAGACTTCAGCCACAGCATCGCTCATCAATGCGGCACCCACCGGGAAATACCCAGATGTGATCCCTTTTGCGCAACACATCATGTCTGGTTTCACGCCCCAATGACGGCTGCCTGACCACGCACCTGTCCGGCCAAACCCTGTGATCACCTCATCCGCAATCATCAGGATGCCGTGACGGTCGCAAATTTCGCGCATCAGCGGCATGAAGGTCTCATTTGGCACGATGACACCACCGGCCCCTTGAATCGGTTCCATGATGAACGCTGCAATGCTGCCCGCACCTTGGAACATGATCTCGTCTTCCATCGCAGCGGCAATGTTCTGCGCCAAAACTGCGGGATCCGTTTCATTGAAAGGATTGCGATAAGTGTATGGGCTAGGCATGTGGAAACAGCCCGGCATTAAGGGCTCGTAATTGATGCGGAATCGGTTGTTGCCGTTGACTGACGCGCCACCAAAGTGGGTCCCGTGATAGCCCTTTTTCAGGCTAAGGAATTTTGTGCGGTTCGGCTCTCCTTTGATACGGTGATACTGGCGTGCGAGGCGCAAGCACGTCTCAACCGAGTCTGATCCACCGGATGTAAAGAACACGCGTGCCATGCCATCTTCGGCAAAAAATTCACGCACCGCATATGACGCCTCAATAGCAGAAGGATTAGAAGTACCAGCAAACGCTGAATAGTACGGCAAATCATAAAGCTGCTTGGCGATTGCGTCTTTAACAACGTCGTTAGAATAGCCAAGGTTAACGCACCATAAACCACCAACAGCGTCTACCGCTTCGTGCCCATCGATGTCTTTGATGGTTGAACCTACAGCGGTCTCAATAATTGTCGGGGCATGCTCAATTGCTTCGCCAGGATGACCCATCGGGTGCCACATGTGCTTTGCATTATTCGCGCGAAGGAAGTTGTCGTCTTTCATGATGAACCCTCTGTTGGCTTTCCCAACTAGATGGACACGAAAATAGAAAAAGGGGCAAGCGTTTCAACACGCCTGCCCCCATCATTTTAAACGTAGTTCGATTTAAAGGTCTTCTGGCAAGATCAGATTCAACGCTATTGCGATAAACGCAGCTGGCAACAGCCCAGATGTCAACAAGATGCGCGCTGTATCACCCAAGAAAGCCATCGCATCAGGCACTTGTTGTAAGCCAAGGCCTACAGACAACGCTGTCGCAAAAATCACCATGTTACGGCTATTCCAGTTTACATCCGCGAGCATTGAAGCACCCGCAGCAGCAACCATACCGAACATTACGATCACGCCACCACCCAAAACTTGGATTGGTACTGTGTTAATGACTGCGCCCACTTTTGGGATTAATCCGCAGATGATTAAAAAGATAGCACCGATTGTCACAACGTGACGTGACATCACGCCTGTCATCGCGACAAGACCTACATTTTGGCTAAACGATGTATTTGGTAAGCTACCGAAAACACCAGCCAACGCCGTGCCAAAACCGTCAGCGTATGTAGCGCCAGTGACTTCTTCGTCAGTTGCTTCACGACCCGCACCACCTTTGGTGATACCTGACACGTCCCCAACTGTTTCAATCGCAGAGATGAATGCCATTAGGCACATCCCGATTATGATTGCCCAGTTAATCTCAAAACCAAATTTGAAAGGGGTTGGCAGAGCAAGCCATTTAGCGTCGCCCATTCCAGCAAAGTTCACGTCACCCATCAAATAGGCTACGATATAACCTGCCATCAGACCAATCAGCACAGCAGATACGGATAGCATCCCACGCGCAAAAAACTTCAGGCCCAAAGTCACGACCAGAACCACGCCCGCTTGGAACCAATTGGACAAGCCGCCCCAGGTTTCTTTGCCACGATTGAAATCGCCAGCGCCACCTGCTGCGTACTCAATGCCCACTTTGATCAACGCAAGTCCGATCAACAAAACAATCAAACCCGTCACCAACGGTGGCAACGCAAAGCGAATACGGCCAATAAACAAACCCAGAACCGCATGGAACAAACCGCCGATTACGACACCAGTCATCAATCCAGCAAGACCTGCAGTGCCGGCACCAACCATTGCGGGGATCATCACCGGCAAGAACGCAAAGCTTGTTCCTTGGACGATTGGCAGCTTCGCGCCAACAGGACCTATACCGATCGTCTGTATTAGTGTTGCTACTCCCGCAAACATCATCGCCATCTGAAGCAAATAAATTCGAGTTGCAGGATCTGCATTTGGCCCAAATGCGATACCAGCAGCGCCTGCGATAATAATCGCGGGCGTTACGTTAGAAACGAACATCGCCAATACATGCTGAATACCTAGTGGTATAGCTTTGCTCAATTCTGGGGTGTAATTTGGGTCTCGCAGTTGTTCTGCGGTCCCTAAGCTGTTTTCTGTCATTTTCGTGCCATCCCTAAGTGAACGCCGTCTTGAGTGCGGCTGAGAGGAAGTATGGTGCCACATTAGGACTCTGGGCAAGGAAAAACTAAGCCCTCCAAATGCTCGAAAAAGCTAACGCTCAGAAATTAAACAAATATTCTTAACCTTCAATTTTTATGCGATTGTCTTTCGCCTCCGGCGAGAAATTATCACACGTTCTAAACACCCGTGCTTGCCTTTGTCGTGGTCCCATGTAACTTTTGGATGCTGCAACTGCGCAATGAGGTGCCCAATGCACAATCTACTAGCCGAACAAACATCCAACGACACCGCGAACCAAAGCGTCGCACAATTGCCTCAGGTCACTGAGCCACGAAATCCAGGCATGGAGCTCGACCTAGATTGGGTTGCCCGCGTTCAGGCGAACACATCAGCCATTGAGCGTCGATGCGCTACATTGCCAGCCCGCCGCTCTGTCAAAAAAGAACATCAAGCTGCTTGGTTGCTGAAAGCGGTCAGCTGCATTGACCTGACAACTTTATCTGGCGATGACACCGAAATGCGTGTTGGTCGTTTGTGTGCTAAAGCTCGTCAGCCTGTGAACGCTAGCGTCCTCGCGCAGCTTGAAATGACCGGACTAACGACTGGAGCTGTATGTGTGTATCACGAGATGATACCAGCCGCTGTTCGCGCACTTGTCGGAACGAACATTCCAGTCGCAGCTGTTTCAACTGGCTTTCCCGCAGGGCTATCCCCACTTCACCTACGCATCCAAGAAATCAAGGAAAGCGTTGCAGCGGGCGCTAGGGAAATCGACATCGTCATCTCCCGTCGTCACGTGCTGACAGGCGACTGGCAGAAGCTTTACGACGAAATGAAGGCCATGCGCGACGCCTGTGGTGAGGCACACGTTAAAGCAATCCTAGCAACCGGAGAATTGGGTTCCTTGCGCAATGTAGCACGCGCCTCACTGGTGTGTATGATGGCTGGTGCCGACTTCATCAAAACATCGACCGGCAAAGAAAACGTCAATGCGACCCTGCCTGTGACACTGGTTATGATACGAGCCATTCGCGATTATTTCGAGCGCACTGGTTATCGTATTGGCTACAAACCAGCCGGCGGGATTTCAAAAGCGAAAGATGCTATTACCTATCTCGCTTTGATGAAGGAAGAGTTGGGGGACCGCTGGCTTCAGCCAGACCTATTCCGTTTTGGCGCGTCTTCCTTGTTAGGGGATATTGAGCGCCAATTGGACCATCATCTGACTGGCGCATATTCCGCCGGCCATAGAAATCCAATGGGCTAACCCATCCATACTTTGCCATCCACGACATCTGACAGAAAGACCCTAACCATGACAGTCAAAGATATCTTCCAAACCATGGACTTCGGCACAGCACCTGAAAATACAGCCGAGGCTTTGGCTTGGATTGTCGACCAAGGTGGCAAGTTTGGCCATTTTATCGACGGGTCATTCACCAAAGCAGGCGATGGCTTTGACACCAAAAACCCTGCAACTGGAAACGTATTGGCGACCATCAGCCAAGCGACCCAAGCAGATGTAAATCTGGCTGTTTCAGCCGCGCGCAAGGCACAGCCGAAATGGGCAGCGCTAGATGGACATGGCCGCGCACGCATCTTGTACGCTATCGCCCGTCTGTTGCAAAAGCACAGCCGTTTGTTTGCCGTGCTCGAAACATTGGACAACGGCAAACCTATCCGCGAAAGTCGCGACATCGATATTCCTTTGGCACAGCGTCATTTCTATTATCACGCTGGTATGGCCCAATTGATGGATAGTGAATTGCCTGACCGCGAAGCCTTGGGTGTGTGCGGTCAAATCGTTCCATGGAACTTCCCACTGCTCATGTTGTCATGGAAAATCGCACCTGCATTAGCGATGGGGAATACGGTTGTTTTGAAACCCGCAGAATACACATCACTTACAGCTTTGTTGTTTGCGGACATCTGCAAACAAGCTGGTGTGCCCGATGGGGTCGTAAACATCGTGACAGGCGATGGCGCTGTGGGTGGAATGATTGTCGCCGCTGATGTGGACAAGATTGCCTTCACTGGTTCGACAGCAGTTGGGAAACAGATCCGTAAAGCCACTGCAGGATCCGGCAAAGCGCTGACGCTAGAGCTGGGCGGCAAGTCGCCCTACATCGTATTTGACGACGCAGATTTGGATTCAGCCGTTGAGGGTTTAGTTGACGCCATTTGGTTCAACCAAGGGCAGGTGTGCTGCGCAGGTTCACGTCTATTGGTTCAAGAACCAATTGCAGAAACCTTCTATGCCAAGCTCAAAGTCCGAATGGACAAATTGCGCATAGGGAGCCCATTGGATAAGTCCATCGATGTCGGTGCGATCGTCGATCAATCGCAGCTTGATACAATAACCCGCATGGTTGCTGAAAACACCGTTGGAACTATGCACCAATCAAGTGCTGCATTGCCTGAGCATGGCCTGTTCTATCCACCGACGTTGATCACTGATCTTCATCCAGCTGACACGCTGATGCAGGAAGAAATCTTTGGTCCTGTCTTATGCGCCACAACGTTCCGCACGCCTGCGGAAGCTGTCGAAGTCGCCAACAACACACGCTACGGATTGGCCGCAACGGTTTGGAGTGAGAACATTAATCTTGCGCTCGACATTGCACCAAAGCTTGCCGCTGGCGTTGTGTGGATCAACGGCACCAACATGTTTGACGCTGCCGCCGGCTTTGGCGGTGTGCGCGAAAGCGGTGTTGGACGCGAAGGTGGCTGGGAAGGTCTAAGCGCCTACACCAAAGCCAAGGGCCAAACGAAGCCATTAAACCCGATCACAGCCTTTGAAGGTAACAAGGGGACTACCGAGGATTTGGATCGCACAGCCAAGCTGTACATCGGCGGCAAACAAGCGCGTCCTGACAACGGCTATTCTACCGCGGTCTTCGCCAAATCAGGAAAACTTGTTGGCCATGTTTCAAACGCATCCCGCAAAGATGTTCGAAACGCTGCAGAGGCTGCGAACGGTGCCAAGGGATGGTCAAAAACCACAGGCCATTTGCGTGCTCAAATTCTGTATTTCATCGCAGAGAACTTGAGCGCACGAGCAGAAGAATTCGCTGATCGCCTAAGCATCCTACAAGGTGGAAACAGTGGCCAAAAAGAGGTCAAGGCGTCCATCAGCCGTCTATTCACCTATGCAGCATGGGCGGACAAATACGACGGCCAAGTGCACGGCGTACCGATGCGCGGCACGGCACTGGCCATGAAGGAACCCGTAGGCGTCATTGCGGCGCTATGCCCGGACACGGCACCTTTGCTCGGCCTTATATCGCTCATGGCACCCGCCATCGCGATGGGCAACCGTGTGATCCTGAGTGCATCAGAGGCGTTTCCATTAATTGCTACAGACTTCTTCCAAGTACTCGACACCTCAGACGTACCAGGTGGTGTCGTTAATATCCTCACCGGCGCGCATATTGATGTCGCAAAAACGATGGCAGAACACATGGACATCAGCGCTTGTTGGTCCTTCTCAGGATCTGATCTGAGCAAAGAGATTGAAGCCGGCAGCGCGACAAATATAAAACGCACATGGGTGAACAACGAGCAAGCCCGCGATTGGTTCTCATCCGCTGGCGAAGGAAAAGAATTCCTTGCTGCCGCGACAGAGATCAAAAATATCTGGATCCCATACGGTGAATAATTTTTGCGCCCAGCAGAAATGCTGGGCGCAGTCTTTTATTCAGGCAATGGACCTGTCGCTAAGCCAACTGGCTTACCAACAACTACGAAATGCAATCCATCCGCATCTAACAGCTCAGCTGCAACACGATTGACGTCTTCCAATGTCACTGCCTCGACTTTGTCGTTGCGGGTCCCAATGTAATCAATTGGAAAACCGATCATCTGCATCCCGACCATGATCCGCGCGATGGGTGCATTCCCATCAAACCGCAGTGGATAGGCACCGGTAATATAGGTCTTGGCATTGCGCAGCTCTTCAGCGGTCACACCCTTTTCAGCGGCCTTCGACCACTCGTCGCGGATCACTGAAATGGCTTCTGCAATACGATCATTGGCTGATGCAACTTGCCCCTGATAAGTTGCCGCGTGATCACGTGGCACAAGGAACGTACTGACCCCATAGGTTAGGCCACGTTTTTCACGCACTTCGTTCATAAGACGGCTCTCAAAGGAGCCGCCGCCCAAGACATGATTGAGAATTGTCGCTGCGAAGTAGTCAGGGTCTTCTAGGCCAATCCCTTTGTGTCCAAACAAAGCGACAGATTGCGGCGTCTCAAAATCCACGACTGTTACGCCACCCTCTATTGCTATCACAGCGGCATGCGGTTGGCGTGCACCGGTTTCAGGTAAATCACCCAACAGCTCGTCCACCAGAATGCCCAGTTCAGCAGGTGTAATATCTCCAACCGCACCGACATACAGACGATCTTTTGCAAAGATATCGCCATGCGCGTTTACCAGATCCTCTCGCGTCAATGCAGCTACACTTTCGTTGGTTCCGGACAAATCAGTTGCGTAGGGGTGGTCTCCAAACGTCATTCGATCGAACGCAGCGCCCACGATTGCATCAGGATCAGTAGTGGCCGACAACAAACCTGCAAAAACCTGCCCACGCACCCGTTCGATATCAGGTTCGTTAAAGTTTGGATCAACAATAGATGAACGTAAAAGTGCAATTGCATCGTCTCGGTTTTCAGACAAGAATCTTGCTGAAACAGACAAGGAATCCGAATTTAGATTATAAGAAAAACTAGCTGCCAAATCTTCAACAGCACGGGCAAACCCACGCGAATCTAAGTCCCCAGCGCCCTCTTCCAATAACCCAGTCATTAGATTTAATGCGCCACGTTTCCCCGGTCGATCTAGTGACCCACCTCCACGAAACCGCAACTCAAGTGCCATGAAGGGGATCGACGGTTCTTCAACCAACCAAGCGGTAACTCCACCCGGTGAAATGACCTCTTGAATTTTTACTTCTGCCTGTGCTGGTAATACAGTCAGAAAGCTAATGACCAGAGCGCTAAAAATTCTCATTGGCCTTGCTCCTGTTCTTTCATCAACCATCCCGTAACTGAGGTCTCTGGAATAATCACCTTTTTAGCGGCCGCCATGATTTCTTCAGGCGTGATCGCTTGCAAAATTTCAGGCCATGCTTGAACGTCTTCAACGGTCAATCCAGTGGTCAAAGCAGAACCATAACGCTGTGCTATCCCGTCAACGTTGTCGCGTGCGTAAATCTGCTGTGCGCGAAGCTGCTTCTTCAAACGTTCTAGCTGTGAAGGATCGACCCCCTCTTTCATGAAGCTAGTAACTGCGACGTCCATCGCATCCTCGGCCTCCTGCAAGGTTACACCGGGCGCAGGTACTACAATCATATTGAAAGTCGTGTTATCCAAAGATGTCCCACGATAATAGACTGACGAATACACCGCCACCTGCGTATCGAACTGTAGCTTCTCCGTCAGATATGATGTCGTGCCACCACCCAGGATTTCAGCCAGCAAAGTCAAAGCTGCTGCTTCTTTTTGTGCACCTTGATCCCGTTCTGGAGCCAAATATGAACGGCTTACATAAGGTTGCGCCACACGTGCATCGCGAAATATCACGCGGCGCTCGGCGGTTTGGGGTGGTTCCTCGGTGCGCAACCGTTCAGGCAGGGCAGGATTGGAAGGAATAACGCCATAATATTTTTCAGCTAATTCACGCACCCCTTCTGGGGTCACGTCACCAGAAACAACTAGGATAGCGTTGTTTGGGGAATAGTAGATTTCATAGAATGACAGCGCGTCATCCAAATCCAGCGTTTCCATTTCGTGCATCCAACCAATGACGGGCACACCGTAACGATGATTGTGATATTGCACCGCACGCATCTGTTCCGAGAACAAAGCACTGGCGCTATTCTCAGTCCGCTGGTTGCGTTCTTCGATAATCACATCGCGCTCCGTCTCGATATTTGCTGGAGTTAGGCGAATGTTGCGCATCCGGTCACTTTCCATACCCATCATCAGTTCAAGACGATCAGCTGCAATGCGCTGATAATAAGCAGTGTAATCATAGCTAGTGAACGCGTTGTCATTGCCACCGTTTGCGGAAACGATGGCCGAGAACTCGCCCGCTTCTAACTTGTCGGTCGCCTTGAACAAAAGATGTTCCAGAAAGTGCGCAACACCTGATGCTCCTTTGGGTTCATCCGCTGACCCTGCGCGATACCATACCATGTGCTGGACAACTGGCGCACGGTGGTCCTCAACAACAATAACCTGCATTCCGTTATCTAGAACAAATGTCGTAACAGGATCTTCGGCCGCCATCACTGAAAGTGGCGTCGACAGCATAAGCGTGGCCAAAAAGGCGCGCATTCGGGTCATAAGTGATCCTTCAGTTGGGTCAGTTCTTGTCCCAAAAAGATATGCCCGACGCACCCGTTTTCAATAGAGGTCGCAGGAACGTGAGGCGTTGGGATCAGTTGGACGGTGGAGCCGTTGGTGTTGCGATGCCGCTATTGCGATACAAGCGTGCGATCTCGTTTGGATCAAGTGTTTGGCGCTTGTATGCTTCGTTGTAAATATCTTCTCTTACAATCTTAACTTTTGTGAAGCGTCGCTTTGACTTACGGAAAGCTACGTCTTTGGCCGCCAGCTCTGCACGCACATTAGGGGTCACACCAAAGCGACTGGCGTGCGCAACTATTGCCCCATCACGCGATGGGATACCCGCGTTTGGATCACCACGGCGACCGCCCAAAGCGGCGGCGGCGTCGGCCAATGGTGTCGCATCAACAAGATTGGTTTGACCGGGTGTTGGAGCAGGCAAAGCAGTATAGCTGGTTGGCTCTTGTAGAGGTTTGCTGGGGCTTACCAAGAAATCATCTGGACCATTCCCTGGTGCTGTAAACTTACGCAGTCCCGTATTGGCACAGGCTGTCAAAGACACCAGCAAAACGGAAATCACAAAGGGACGCAATAGGCGCATCTGGCTTCTCCAAAACTCAATCAATGACCACCCAAAGATGTATCTTAGGTAGCAATATCGCAGGCAGTACCCTGATGTCACGCACCGTTTTTATCTGGTCGGTTATCTTTGGCAAAGAAAACGAGGCCCAAGGCACCCGCGAAAATAAAAATGTCCGCGACATTATAAACGGTAGGGTTGGTCCAACCACAGCAAGACGTGTTTAGAAAATCCAGAACATACCCATAGTAAACACGATCAAACACGTTTCCCAAGGCACCACCCACAAGAAGACCCGCCGCGATTTGGACGACTTTGGGTTGCGCGTTACGTGCTACCCAGATCAACACCGTGAGGCAAATAACGAGCGCCAAGACGATAAGCGTCCACCTTGTCGTTTCTGAATCATTTCCAAACAGACCGAAATTCACGCCACGGTTTTCACCGTAGCGCAAGTTTAATACGGGCGGGAGAACATCCATGCCTTTGCTGGGTGAGATTCCCATCAGGTGAATCACAACATACTTGCTGACCTGATCGGCCAAGAACGCAAGAAATCCAGCAAAAAACATCAATCGCATCGTAGGCTCCTTAGTGACGGAAGTGGCGCATGCCGGTGAATACCATCGCAAGTCCAGCTTCATCAGCGGCGGCAATGACTTCGTCATCGCGCATTGATCCACCCGGTTGAATAAGAGCAGTTGCACCAGCTTCAGCCGCGGTGATCAGTCCATCAGCGAAAGGGAAGAACGCATCAGAGGCCACAACGGACCCTTTGGTCAATGGCGCTGGTAGGCCCATTGCTTCGGCCATATCGATGGCTTTGCGCGCGGCAATTCGTGTGCTGTCAACGCGGCTCATTTGCCCAGCACCAACACCAACAGTCGCACCGTCTTTTACGTAGATGATCGCGTTGGACTTAACGTGCTTGGCAACAGTCCATGCAAACATCAGATCTGACAGTTCTTGCTCAGTTGGCGCACGTTTAGTCACAACTTTCAAATCGCCCAGCGTGATGAATCCGTTGTCTTTGTCTTGGAACAGGTAACCACCAGCCACTTGGCGGATTGTTTGACCAGCGGCCTTCGCATCAGCTAAACCATCTGTGGTCAGCAAACGCAGGTTCTTTTTCTTTGCGAACACTGCACGTGCCGCGTCATCAGCACCGGGGGCAATCACTACCTCAGTGAAAATCGCGCTGATCTCTTCTGCAGTTGGGCCGTCAAGCGGTTGGTTAACCGCAATAATCCCGCCAAACGCGCTGGTGCGATCGCAATCGAATGCGCGTGAATATGCTTGAGCCAATGTATCACCGCGCGCAACGCCGCACGGGTTCGCGTGTTTGATGATTGCGACAGCTGGACCTTCGCTTGGATCGAATTCGCTGACCAGTTCAAACGCCGCATCTGTGTCATTGATGTTATTGTAGGACAGCTCTTTGCCTTGGTGCTGCTGCGCAGTCGCAACGCCAGGGCGCGAAGAGCCATCTGTATAAAAGGCTGCCGCTTGGTGCGGGTTTTCACCATAACGCAATGTTTGCGCCAATGTTCCACCAACGGTGCGGCGACGCGGTGTCTCACCAATTTGCGATGCCATCCATGTACTCACGACCGTGTCATAGGCAGCCGTACGGGCATACGCGGTCTGCGCCAAACGCTGACGCAATTCATATGAAGTTTGACCGTCGTTGGCTGCGAGCTCTGCAAGTACAACGTCATAGTCTTCGACATCCACAATCACATTCACAAAGCCGTGGTTCTTAGCACCTGAACGGATCATCGCAGGGCCGCCGATATCGATATTCTCGATCATTTCAGCATATTCCGCGCCGCGTTTGAGAGTTTCTTCGAATGGGTAAAGATTCACAACGACCAAGTCGATTGCACCGATACCGTGTGTGTCCATCGCAGCAACGTGTTCATCATTGTCGCGCAGCGCCAACAAGCCACCATGCACAACAGGGTGAAGCGTCTTAACGCGACCATCCATCATTTCCGGAAAACCTGTAACCTCAGAAACATCTTTAACGGTCAAACCTGCATCACGCAGCGTTTTTGCGGTGCCGCCTGTGCTGAGCAATTCAACTCCTCGCGTGGCTAATGCCGTACCAAAGGCAACCAATCCGGTTTTATCAGAAACAGAAAGCAGAGCACGGCGAACAGGGTAGAGATCAGTCATTTGGAATTGGTCCTTTGAAGTCAGTCAGCTAGGTCAGGTTCATCACGGTTCAAGTCTCTGACCCCAATCGCAGTTTCCTGCGCCTTGGACAAAGACCACCGAATGCGCGTGGCATACTCTACTGCGCGGCCAGATAGAACGACCTGTTGCGATGCACGTGGCTTTAATCTGCCAGTTTCCAGGTAAACGCTTGGCTCTAGGGCTAAATTAAATTTTCCGTCGTGACGGAAAACCCAGATTTCACCACTTTTAAGTGCCATTGAGACGGCAGCACCACCCAAATCTAAAGTTGCGTCGACTTCTGGGTGGAGGTGAAATCGCACATCAAACGGCACTCCACCAAGGCGTACATCGTCCATGGAGCGATCGAACTGACGTTTCTGGGCGTCTTCCATCGCTAGTAACATGTCTTCACCGGCAAGACCGCGGCCATCAAAGGTTAGCTCAAGTGTGCGCGCATGCGTTAGGCCATGGATATCACAAAATCCATCATGACCGCCCTGAAACCGAAGGCCATCCGGGGCTTGGCTTACCTCAATTGGCACATGTTTTGGTGCATCTATCAAAGTTTCCAAACTGCTAGCACGATCTGCATCACCAAGGCGCGCGCTTGAATACCCATCCAAAATCAAGGTCGAATGCGATGGTGTTGCACGCCCAGCGCGCCGCCATTCAGCACCGAAAGACGCGCCAGATCCACAGTTCACGACCAGAGGGCGGCGCCCCGATGTCAATTCGAATGCCAGAGTTGAAGCATGTCCACTGCGCGAAGCGCTTCCGCGCGGCGGAACCGCTGCGTCGACAATCACGCTGGTCCGCCCAGCAGACAACCGCCCAAAGCCCATGGATAACCCATCCGGTTGGCTAGTCTTGATACCGGCCGCTGCAAGTGCATGATCCAACCAACCTTCTTGCCCACGACCACCACCGTGGAAACGGGCCAATCCACCATCAGAATGGCGCAAAGTTCGCAACGTTGGGGTGATGCGCTCAATTGCACCCAGATGCTCAGCTGGCACCTCAAGGCCAGCATCTTCCAGTGCTGCGGCCGCCCATGTCAGCAACGCATAGACCGCAAGTAACTCTTCAGGATTGCGTGTTGGCAACCCACCCTCACTATCGACTTGAACAGAGCATTCTTTTGCCAACGCTTTAATTGCAGGTCTGGCCAAGCTCTCCATGCCTTGCAAGGAAAGGCCCGCATAAATCAGTCCTGTCAGCGCCTCAAAGCGCGGCAAACCAGGGCTCGCGCTGTGCCAGCGCTTGGACAAAAAGGTCGTCTGCTGGGCCAGCGATAAATAGAATGCGTCTGAGCGATCATTCTCTTGGCCGCGCAAGACGAATAAGGCATGGTTGATCCAACGAATAAGGCGGCGACCCGTCAGATCAGGCGTCCAACCCGCACCTGAGCCACGTCCAAATTGGTCGATCCACTCCCATAACCAAGATTGCATGCTTGCTCGTGAAGGCGTGTCACCAACGGCGGCCAAATCGTCCATCCACGCAAAGCCATGCAAATCCCCCTCGAAAGCTGCATTCGGGGCTTTGAGGGCCCAAATTGATGCAGCAGGGGCTTCGATCAAATATCCAGCAAACAGAAAATTCCCAGCAACCAATTGGCGGCCTTTTGCAAAACTACCAATCGTTCGGGGCTCTGGCGAGGACACAAATCCTGTTGCGGCCCGTGTTCGGGTCGCAAGTCTTGCATAAACACGGTTTAGGAAACGCGCTTTGCGCGCAGTGTAACCATTTGAATTTGACATAGTGCTCTGCCTTCTTACGCTCTAGGGGCGTTTGGAGGATTGATACCCTGTGAAGGTCAGAAAGTCACCAATTTTGCCAAAATTAAGACGCTTTGGTCAGCACTGCGATATAGAAACCATCCATACCACCCAAATCTGGCCAATAGTCTGGACGCAAACGCAAACCGCCCTCGCTCGTTGTCCAAGACGGATCGACGCCTTCAATGCCCAACGCATCACGATTCAAACTCATATCTGGATGACGTTTTAGCGCTTCTTCAACTTGAACTTCGCCTTCATCAGGCAAAAGCGAACAGGTGCAAAACACCAACCGTCCACCCGGCTTCAGCAACGTCCACGCGTGATCAAGAATACGCGCCTGAAGATCTATCAGCTCACCAAACTCTGAGCCATCTTTTGCATGTGGAAGATCAGGATGCCGGCGGATCGTACCTGTTGCAGAGCACGGGGCATCCAGCAAGATCGCATCAAATTCTCCCTCGAGGGTAAGGGCATCGGCAACTTGAACATCTGCTTTCAATCCGACGCGCGATAGGTTTTCTTGAACACGCGCCATGCGGGATTTAGAAACATCCACGGCCGTAACATTCGCACCCATTGCAGACAATTGCATCGTTTTCCCACCTGGGGCCGCGCAAATATCCAGAACGTTTTCACCATCAACTGGCGCAAGAATTCGCGCAGGAATTGCCGCCGCTGCATCCTGAACCCACCAAGCGCCCTCGCTATAACCATCCATGGTCGTTACCTGACCAGCATCCGCCAAACGAACAGACCCTGTCGGCAAAACTGATCCACCAACGCGCTGCGCCAACGCCGCAGCGTCCCCATCACGTGGCGTCAAATCCAAAGGTGCACCTGCAAAATGCGCGATTTCCATAATCGCCATCGCCTCGTTGCCCCATGCTTGGGACAGTGGACTGCGCAACCATTTCGGCATACGTGGCGGGCGCAACGCGTGCCAAGCTTCTGGCCCAGTGGCCGCAACCTTGCGCAAAACTGCGTTGGTTAGACCTTTTAGTTTACCGTATCGCTTATGCCCAGAAATCAATTGCACCATCGCATTGACCACCCCGTGTGCGGCTGCGCCTTGGCACAACTCAACGGTTCCAACCCGCAACACATTGCGTACCATCAGTGGAGGGGTTTTCTGCAGATATTTATGAAGCAAGCGATCAGCGCGCTCCAAACCACGCAACGTTTCAGTCGCAAGGCGCTGAGCCCGCGCACGGTCTGCAGGCTCCAATTTATCAAGCGCCCCAGCGGCTAGGACTTCGGACATCAATTTGCCCTCTCCCAAAACCTGATCCAACATATAAACTGCGCTTCTCCGCGCTTGGACGCCAGTATCGGTACGCTTGTCTGCCATTGAATTGATCCTTCGCCATTCGCGTCGCAATTTCGGTACAGGGCTTGTCCCTGACAAGGCACGGCGTATATCAACGTCATGGCCGCAAAGGAACCCAATCGATGACCGATATCTCAAAGGATTTACCCGAAGCCGCAAAACGAGCGCTGGCAGAAGCCGAAACGCGCCGCAAAGAACAAGGTGAATTCACCTTGCCAACTGAATTGGGCGGTCGAAAAGGACCTGAACCAGTGCGTTTTGGCGATTGGGAAAGAAAAGGGATCGCGGTCGATTTTTAAGCGATCACAAACACTAGTTGAGCTTAAATTCGGCTGAGTCACCTTCACCACGATCTGATGTAAACCGAACGCGCCCTTCGTTGGCGCGAACCTCTTGGCAGTTGTAACCCAACTCCGATCCACCCCAGTATAGGCTCCGACAAAAGAACCTGTCGCGCCATATCCAGTCACCGGTGACAGCCCAGCGTGCACCTTTGCCTGAAATGCTACCCCCCTCTGAAACTTCAATTTTGATCAGAGGGCGAGAAAGAGTTTTACCGGTAATCAAACGTATGAAATCAGATTGGCTGCTGACCACAGCCAAATCAGCCGAAGCAGACCCAGCCATTAAAGCCGCGGCACACCCGAGGGAAAGTAATAGTTTCCGCACCCCGTTTTTCCTCATGCACATGTCACCAACATTACGTGGTTTAGCCGGCATCGGATCACTTTATAGGGCAAGACTGTGGCCGAACTTAAGCTATTCAGGCGAATTAGCGCCTAATTGAAACTTAATCAGTCGTTAAGTCCTAGCACATCCAGCATGTCATATTCACCGGGTGTTTGCTTCACCCCCCACAAAGCCGCCTTCAACGCACCGCGTGCGAACACGGCGCGATCTGTCGCCATGTGACGCAAAACGATACGTTCACCCGCAGCCGCAAACATAACGTCATGTTCACCCACAATATCGCCACCACGGATCGCGCTAAAACCAATATCGCCACGCTTGCGGGCACCAGTGATCCCGTGACGGCCACTGTCCATTGCATCGGTTAACGCAACGCCACGGCCCTCAGCAGCCGCTTCACCCAACATCAATGCCGTGCCTGACGGCGCATCCACTTTGTGGTGGTGGTGCGCTTCGATCACTTCGATATCAAAATCTTCATCCAGAGCAGCCGCGACTTTCTTAGTAAGTTGGGTCAGCAAAGTCACACCCAAGCTCATGTTACCTGCACGCACGATGACAGCTCGGTCAGCGAAGGGCGCTAGCAGTGCGATCTCATCCGCAGTCATGCCTGTGGTACCAATCACATGGACAACGCCAGTATTCGCAGCGATTTCGGCAAACGCGACTGTTGCAGACGGCGCTGTGAAATCGATGACGACCTGTGCGTTGGCAATAGCCTTTTGCGCATCATCGGTCACGACAACGCCTTGCGCGGAACCACCCATCACCTCGCCTACGTCACGACCAACCCAGCCATGCCCAGAACGTTCGATTGCACCAACAAGCGTTGCGCGATCGCTATCGTTGATCACTTTAATCAGCATTTGGCCCATCCGGCCGGAAGCTCCTGTCACAACAATTCCTGGCAATGTGGTCATTTCGCTTATCCTTATCCGCGCATATTCGCTTAAACACCTATCCTGCCACGTGACGCTTGGCAAAGGGCACGAGTCGCCTTACATGCACTTTTATGGCTAAGAACAAATCATCCGAAGGGCGCGGACCATCCCAGCGCCAGTTGCGCGTCGGCGAATTAATTCGTCGCGCATTATCTGAAATCCTCTCACGCGGCGATGTTCATGACATCGAACTCAGCCGCATGTCGATTACTGTGGGCGAGGTACGGGTATCTGCCGATCTAAAGATCGCGACCTGTTACATCCTACCCTTAGGCGGCGAAGGCAAAGATGGCATTCTGAAGCTGTTGGCCAAAAACATGTATGACATCCGCAGAACGATCACCAAAAAGCTAGCGCTCAAACACTCACCAGAGTTGCGCTTTCAGCTGGATGACACCTACGACCAGATGGATGCGACACGTAAAATGTTGGCTCAAGAACATGTCGCACGCGACATCGCAAAAGTTGACGTTGAAGAGGTGGATACACCTGAATGATTTTGCGGGCTGCGTTGGCATGGATGGTTATGTTTGGAGTGGCACAAGCAGCCACTTGTGAGGATGTGACCTACGCCGACAACGCATACTCAATCTGCACTGTCGATATGAACAATGAAACCCTACGCCTGTTTTTGAACGATGACGCGGGTGTACCCTATGGTCACTTTGGGATTCTAAACAATGCGCTCCAAGGCACTGGCAAAAAGCTAGGCTTTGCGATGAACGCTGGAATGTATCACGAAAACCGTTCCCCAGTTGGTCACCATATTGAAGATGGTGTGGAAATCATGCGTGTTATCCCAAATGCAGGACCTGGCAATTTTGGCCTACTGCCAAACGGTGTTTTGTGTTTGCAAGACAAGCAAGCCAACGTGATCGAAACATTACGCTACCTTGATGAAAAACCAGCCTGCACATATGCGACCCAATCCGGTCCGATGCTTGTTATAGACGGCGAATTGCACCCGCGATTTTTAGCTACTGGCACATCGCGCTACATCCGTAATGCTGTAGGAACAACGGCTGACGGGGCCATGGCCGTTTTCGCTATTTCAAACGACACCGTCACGTTCCACGAGTTTGGCAGCTTCTTTCGCGACCATCTGAAATTGCCTCAAGCTTTGTTCATGGATGGCAACGTCAGCCGCCTGTATGCACCACAGTTAGGGCGTAACGACATTGGCCGCCGTCTTGGACCAATTATTGGCACAGTCGTTCCTGCGAATTGACAGCACTCCACACGCGCGATACTCGGCCACTCTGCATTGATGACATTCTCGATAGGACACACACATGGGCCGTACACGTAAGGGACGCGATATTTCTGGATGGTTGGTTGTAGACAAACCAGCAGGCCTAACGTCGACTGCTGTAGTGAACAAAGTGAAGTGGGCATTTGATGCGAAAAAGGCGGGCCACGCGGGCACCCTTGATCCTGATGCCACTGGTGTTCTGGCTGTTGCTTTGGGTGAGGCCACAAAGACCGTACCCTACATCACAGACGCCCTGAAGGCATACACCTTCACAGTCCGTCTTGGTCAGTCGACCAACACTGATGATGCAGAAGGCGAGATTCTGAAAACATCTGACGCACGTCCAGAAGACGCACAAATCAAAGATGCACTGGGCCAATTCATTGGCGACATCATGCAAGTTCCGCCACAGTTTTCAGCGGTAAAGATCGACGGTCAACGCGCTTATAAACTGGCACGTGACGGTGAAGACCTTGAATTGGCAGCACGCCCTTTATGGGTCGGCGAATTGATTATGACGGATCGCCCAGACGCCGATCACGTCACACTTGAAATGACATGTGGCAAAGGCGGATATGTTCGCTCAATCGCACGTGATTTGGGCGAAGCATTGGGTTGTTTCGGACACGTGCGCGAGTTGCGTCGCATCTGGTCTGGTCCTTTCGATGCTACTGATGGCATCTCTCTTGAGCAGATCAACGAACTGGCAAAGCAGCCAGAGTTAGACACGTATTTGCGCCCCCTTGAAGAGGGATTGCAGGATCTGCCGCAGGTCAGTGCCACACCTGAAGGAGCCGTGCGTATGCGCAATGGCAACCCCGGCATGGTAATGGCATCTGACGTCGAATACGGCGATGAGTGTTGGGCCTCTTTGGATGGAAAAGCCGTTGCGGTTGGTCGCTATAAGGCTGGCGAACTTCACCCCAGCCGCGTGTTCAATACCTAAGTGGTCATGATCACGCGCACCCACACCAAGGGCGATGCGCCCTCAACAGCTGTCTACTCGGACTGCGAACGCTACCGCTATAGCTTAACGCGTGTGTGGAATGATCAGGCTGGCAAAGTGCTGTTTGTGATGCTCAACCCATCAACCGCCACTGAGGTGCAAAACGACCAAACAGTTGAGCGCTGTGAACGGCGCGCCCGCACCCTTGGGTTTGGTGGTTTTCGGGTTACCAACATCTTTGCGTGGCGCGATACTGACCCACGCAATATGAAGGCTGCCACTGATCCCATTGGCCCCCACAATGATGCAACTTTGGTTGAAGGCGCAGCATGGGCCGACACCATCGTTGCAGCTTGGGGGACGCACGGCGTTCATATGAACCGCGGTTCGCAAGTGGCGGTCTTGCTTAAAGCAACGCAGCGCCCATTATTCCACTTGGGCCTCTCAAAGCAAGGGCATCCCAAGCATCCGCTTTATCTACCATACACCCAACAACCGGAACGCTGGCAAAGCGGTTCATAAACCCGCGCCACGTTAACCAAGTAGTTCTGATCCCTTTGTAAGGGTCGAAAGAACGTGGTTCTATGAAACTGTTCAAATGGCTTTTTTAGGATTCGATATGCTTTGGTTGGCTGGTTTAATGGGAATGATGTCCGTAAGAGCAGTGACGTTTTTCGAAACAGAGAGTCGCGACGATGCCGCCGGCATGAGTCCCGAAACTGTCGGGACACCCCAAGACGACATTCTTTCCGGCACCAATGGAAACGACAATTTATTGGGCGGCCAAGGTGACGACCAAATAGGTGGCTATGATGGTGAGGATACCATCAACGGAGGTGATGGTGAGGATGACCTTCACGGTGCCGGTGGGAACGATCAATTGCTGGGTGCAGATGGTTCAGATACCTTGCACGGTGAAGCCGGAAATGATGCACTCTATGGCGGCGATGACGACGACACATTGTATGGCAACAATTTCAATGACACGATGCATGGCGGCGCTGGAAATGACGCACTTCAGGGATCTGCTGGAAACGACAACCTATCGGGTGATATCGGGTCCGATGATCTGCAAGGTGGCTTGGACGATGACACACTGTCAGGTGGCCTAGGTAACGACAGTCTTTTTGGTGGCTGGGGCAAGGATCTGTTGAATGGGGTCGAGGACAATACTGCGACGGCTGGCATCCAAGACATTGACCAAGCTGATTTTTTGAACGGCGGTGGTGGTGATGACACCATCCTAGCGGGCCAAGATGATATCATCACAGCCGGCGCTGGTGACGATACCATAGTGCTGGGTGACTGGATCACGGAGGGTCATGCAGCCCAACTAATAGACTTTAACGCGAACGAGGATAGCATTATTTTGGTCTGGGATGATGCGGCCGGTGATGAACCAACCATCGACCTCGCACCCCATCCTACTGATCCTGATCTAACACAAATTATAATGAACGGCGAAGCGGTTGCAGACGTTGATGCCGACAGTGATATTGCGCTGACAGACATTGCACTGATCGCGCAAAGCCTCGCGAAAACAGGCGTCATCGCCAACGTTTAAAGGGCTCTCGCAGTTTTCCTTTGCCATAGCGCCAGAAATTTCCTATACGCCGTTGTCTGCTATGGAATCATTCATGGCGATACCTCCATGGGCCTGCACTGGACGACATCCCGGGCTGTGCCATCACACTAACCTTTTAAAGGAGACCCCGATGTCGATTACACCAGAAGAAAAAGCACGCTTGATGAAGGAATTCGCCATCAAAGAAGGCGATACAGGTTCACCTGAAGTTCAAGTTGCAATCCTGTCTTCACGCATCGCGACTTTGACAGAGCACTTTAAAACACACAAAAAAGACAACCACGGTCGCCGTGGTTTGCTTAAGATGGTTGCGACACGTCGTAAGCTGCTGGACTATGCCCGCGCTAAAGACGAAGCACGTTACCAATCTATTATCAGCCGTCTAGGCCTACGCCGCTAAGCGTATCCTCGACTGTAATTCTGAAAACGCCCGTTGTTTACAGCGGGCGTTTTTTGTTGGGTTGTATTCATTGGGAATAGAACAAGCTACAACCTGACTAATCCTTACGCTAAAACCACCAAAGCGACTGCCGAAAACTATTAATCGGGGTACGCGAAGTGATTTGGTGGATAGCAGATATGGACCTTATGAGTGCACTTAAGAAATGGTTGGCCCAGCCAACTTAGCAATCTGAAATCATTACGTCAGCCGCGCTGTGCCTTTTCCTCTATATAATCTTCAAAAAGAAAAACGAACTAAGCTGGCATGCACTTGAAAACACCGCCACGACGCTAATCTTGGCTGGCTTCAATATAGCTATCGTTATTTTCTTCCTAAATGATGCAAACGCCTACATCCAATCTGCATATACCGCGTTACACATTCCAACCCTCGATCCCGCAATTTGGGACAATGTACCTGTTTGGATTATTTGTATTATTGGTGTCGCGGCAAAGGATCTTGTCGATTACTGGAACCACCGCCTGATGCACACAAAATGGGGCTGGCCAACACATGCGGCGCACCATTCTGACACACATGTAAATGCCTTTACAGCCAATCGAATTCACTTCCTCGAAGCAATGATTATGACAACCAGCTATGTCTTGTTGCTGACTTGGATACAAATCCCAGAGGCGCTGCCATTCGTTATTATCTTTTACATTTTTCACAATAAATACGTTCATATGGACTTGGATTTTGAGCATGGCCCACTGAAATATATCATCGCATCACCAGTCTATCACCGCTGGCATCACGCTGATGCTCCAGCTGCCTATGGCAAAAACTTGGCCAATGTGATGCCAATCTACGACGTGATGTTCGGCACGTTCTACAACCCTGGAAAATGCAATGCTCCGATGGGTGCGCTTGAAACCGGCGTTGAGGACAAAAACGCAACTGCAATCATGACCTACCCCTTCCGAGAATGGGCTAAAATGATCAAAGCCAGCCATAAAAGAGCACGCAACAAACGGGCCCGCGTTTCCACAATGGTGACGCCCGCAGAATAACCAGCGCCAATTGACTTCAAAGAACACTAAAGCCGCCCCCAGCTATTGGGTTAATTGTAACTCTTTGTGCGTCGTTTGACGGCCATGCGACATCGTCGGGCCGTTTCTTGTCATCAGCTTCGCTGAATCCATCACAAATAAAAACAGCCGCATATCTCTATGCGGCTGTTTTCGAAATAGCTCCTGAGACCAATTATTCCTTAGGTCCCAATGCGCTTATACCTTTCAGAATATCGATGGCATAGGCCAACTGATAATCGTCCTCGCGCAGTTCAGCAGAGGCTTCGGCCTTTTCACGATCCGCTTCAATCTGGCGGATCTCATCCTCTGACAAACTGTCATTGTTCAAGCTACCGCGCAGATCAGCCTCGGTGCGGCCACCGCGGTTAGTCACTTCATCTTCTTCGCTCTCAGGCTTACGACGCGGTTGTTCCACGATGATATCAGGTGAAACGCCCAGCGCTTGGATCGAGCGACCTGACGGCGTGTAATAACGTGCTGTTGTCAGGCGCATTGCACCTTCACCACGCAGCGGCATGATGGTCTGAACAGACCCTTTACCAAAGCTTTTGGTCCCGATGACAATCGCACGGCGGTGGTCTTGCAACGCACCAGCCACAATTTCAGATGCCGACGCTGAACCGCCGTTGATCAGAACCACAATCGGTTTGCCCTCAGCCAGATCACCCGGCACCGCGTTAAAGCGATCGCCTTCTTCTGGGTTGCGACCACGTGTCGATACGATTTCGCCCTCTTCCAAGAATGCATCAGACACACGGATCGCTTGGGTCAACAAACCACCCGGGTTGTTGCGAAGATCGATTACAAAGCCATTCACGTTATCCATCCCACCAAGGGCAGCAACTTCTTCTGCCAACTTTTCAGTCAGATTAGGCGTGGTCTTGTCGTTAAAGGTTGTGACGCGCAAAACGACTGTATCGCCTTCGGTTTTGGCGCGCACGGCTTGTAGTTCAATTGTGTCGCGGATGATGGAAACATCAAACGGTTCACCTTCGCCTTCACGAACAACCGTGATGATGATTTCAGCGCCAACAGGGCCGCGCATTTTTCCAACCGCATCGTCAAGGGTAAGGCCCAGAACGGATTCACCATCAACGTGTGTGATAAAGTCACCCGCCAAAATTCCCGCTTCATCCGCAGGCGTGTCATCCATCGGAGAGACAACTTTTACAAAGCCCTCTTCCTGCGTCACTTCAATGCCCAAGCCGCCAAATTCACCGCGCGTTTGAACACGCATCGCAGATGCATCGTCTGGTGAAAGGTAGCTGGAGTGCGGATCAAGGGATGTCAACATACCGTCAATGGCCGCTTCGATTAGATCACTGGTGTCCACATCTTCGACGTACTGGGACCGGATCCGTTCAAAGATATCCCCGAACAAATCAAGCTGCTCATATACGTTGTCTTGTTTGTCAGTTTCTTGGGCAAGAAGTGGACCAGCGATCTGCGTCGTCGCGATAATCCCTGCCAATGTGCCGCCCAATGCGGCCATAACGAACTTTTTCACGTCTTATCCATCCTTGTCGGTGCGGAACCACGATACGGGGTCCTGTGGAACATTTTGTTGTCTTACTTCTATATAGAGCGTTTCTGAACGTCCATTGCCAGCCCCATCACCAACAGTTGAGAGTCCCGTGTCGGTATTATCCGCGCTGGTGGTAATTTTCAAACCACCCATAAGGCCCAACGGCGTTCCTTCGGTGATAACCTGACCCATTTCACCATACGTAATATTCAAACCTGCAAAGACAAACAGGATATCAGTTTGCGGCTCTAGAATCATGACATTGCCATAGTCCAAAAGCGGACCCACATAACGGATCGTTGCAGCTGTGGGCGCATGAACCAAAGCGCCCGGGCGCGTGGCCAAGATAATGCCCGGACGGGCAATACCAGCGGCATCCGACTCGTTCATGCCGCGCAACAATAGCCCTTTGACGGGCAATTGCAGGCTACCGATACGGTCACCAAGGGTTGGCAGATCGATCTCCGTCTCGCTCTCAGTCACCTGCGAAAGGCCACTGGCAAAACCCTCTAACGTTTCAGAAGACGATATTAAAATGGCCGTGCGCACAGGGTCTTCAGTAAATCGGCGGGGCAGGTCAGTACGCTCGGCAATTGCGGTGCTTAACGCCACGCGCGCACTTTGAGCCTCTGACAGCCCCAGTTGCAATTGATCCGCGGCCTCTTGCTGCAAAAGGCGCAGCATTTGAACTTCTTCAACTTCTTGACGCAACTGCGCGGCGCGCGCATTCAGAACTGGGGTCATTTCAGACAACAACATCCCAGCACGTGCCGTACCTGTTGGCCCCTGTGGATGTAAAAAGATCGTAGGTGACGGCCCAGCGCCCAATGATTGCAAAACACCGATAAAGGCAGCCGTTTCACTATCACGTGCCTCAAGCTTACGACTTAACTGCTCTTCACGCACCGCTGCGCGACGAAGGCCATCACGTGTCGCAGTCAAACCCGATTCAAAGGCGAGGATCGTTTCCGTCAACGCCTTTACACGGTCTCTGGCACCGTCTGACTGATCCAACTTGATCGAAGCCGCAACCAAATCGCGCAACGCTTCACGCGCATCAGCCCCCGCGTCTTGGGCAAATCCAATATGCGGAATCAAAAGCGAAACAATGAGTATTAATTTTTTCATTCGATCAGGTTTTTACCTGTCATTTCAGGCGGTGTCTCAATGCCCATGAGATATAAAAGTGTCGGTGCCAAATCTGCCAAACGACCGCCACTAAGCTTCGCACCCTCAGGCCCACCAACCAATGCGACAGGTACAGGGTTTACGGTATGCGCAGTGTGGGGGCCGCCTGTTTCAGGATCAATCATCGTTTCACAATTGCCGTGATCCGCCGTAACAATCATCGTACCGCCTACTTGCTCAAGCGCTTCAATGACCTTGGCTAAACCAGCATCTACCGCTTCACACGCTGCAATCCCTGCATCGATATCGCCCGTATGCCCAACCATATCAGGGTTCGCATAGTTGGTTACGATCAAATCATAACCCTTATGAATCGCTGCAACGAATTGCTCGGTCACCTCGGGGCAGGACATCTCTGGCTGCAGATCATATGTCGCCACTTGCGGCGACATTGGCATAAAACGATCTTCGTTGTCTGCAGGTGTCTCAACACCGCCGTTTAGAAAAAACGTGACATGTGGATACTTCTCTGTTTCCGCCAAACGAAACTGTGTTTTACCTTTGGACGCTACCCATGCGCCCAATGTGTTCACAATGTCTGCTTTTGGATAAACAGTGTCTACATAGGCATTATGCGACTCTGAATAGGGTGCCATACCCAACAGGCCAGCCCACTTTGGACGAGACCCAGTGTCAAAGGCATCAAAGTCAGATTGACCAATCGCAGCCATAATTTCACGGGCCCGGTCTGCGCGGAAGTTCAAACAAAACAACCCGTCGCCGTCTTTGGCCCCCGCATAATTACCTAGAACAGTGGCAGGAATAAATTCATCCGTTTCGCCGCGTGCATAGCTCTCAGAAATCGCGGCCTTAGCATCCGCTGCTTTTGGACCTTTACCGTGAACGATAGCATCAAAGCCTGTCTGCACACGTTCCCAACGATTGTCGCGATCCATCGCAAAATAGCGGCCCGTCAGCGTCGCGATCTCCACACCCGCTGGCAACCCAGCGAATAGCGTATTCAAATAACCATCAACAGATTGCGGTGCTACATCGCGCCCATCGCCAAGCGCGTGGATCACAACCGGCAACCCCGCATCACGACAGGCTTTGGCCGCAGCGATCATATGTACAACATGGCCATGAACACCACCGTCAGACAGCAAACCCATCAAATGCGCCGTGCCGCCCGTCGCTTTAACATCCGCAATAAACTTACCCAGTACCGCGTTGGTAAAAAAACTACCGTCCTCGATCGCCAAATCGATCTGACCCAGATCCATCGCAACAACACGGCCCGCACCAATATTAGTATGACCCACTTCAGAATTACCCATCTGCCCTTTTGGCAACCCAACATCCGGACCATAAGTGATCAACGTATCGTTGGGGTAGGTCGCCATAATACGATCCATTGTCGGCGTGTTCGCCAAAGCAGGTGCGTTGCCAACCGTATCGGCGCGCAAACCCCATCCATCAAGAATACAAAGAACGACGGGTTTGGTAGGTTGCATAGCGAATTAGCCTCATAAGTGTTTTGCGGTCTTTTACTCTGTCTCGACCGCAGGGTGAAGCGGTTAGAATTCACTGGCTTAATGTTGCTTAAACCCTGCGCAAATGTCGGCAATTTACTGGCAAGACCTATCCCTACAGTTGAACACGTAATCCGCTTGCAAAAAAGGCACCAAATGCTTCATAATCAACGCACCAGATTTGCCAGCCCAAGGACCTGTACCAATGCAAGCACCCGAAATTCAAATCGTCGAAAAATTCCGTATTGCCTGCGATGGCGGCGAAGGTGCATTGGGCCATCCGCGTGTTTGGCTTCAAATCCCTACGGATCTTGGTTGGGTTGAATGTCCATATTGCGACTGCAAATACATCCAAACAGAATTTGAAGGCAAAGTCTGATCCGCTCTGCTCAATAGCGTGATTGCGCAGACCATCCCAATGCGAGATATATGTTAGGCAACACCTAACAAGCAGCGGGATGATCCATGAGCGACACAAAATTCGGTAAAGGCTGCCATCTTCATTTGATCGATGGCTCGGCTTTCATTTTTCGCGCCTATCACGCCCTCCCCCCTTTAACTCGTAAATCCGATGGTATGCCTATCGGTGCAGTTGCAGGCTTCTGCAACATGTTGCACCGATATATTGAGGGCAACACGGGCACAGACGCCCCAACACACGTTGCAGTGATCTTCGACAAGGGCAGCCATACTTTTCGCAACGATATGTATGACCAGTACAAAGCCAACCGCGAGGCGATGCCGGAAGACCTGCGCCCACAGATGCCCCTGACCCGCACTGCGACTGAGGCGTTTAACATCGCCTGCAAAGAGATCGAGGGTTTCGAGGCCGATGATATCATCGCCACACTTTCCGTTCAGGCCCGTGAGGCCGGCGGTCGTTGCACCATCATCAGCTCTGACAAGGACATGATGCAATTGGTTGGTGACGGCGTCGAAATGTTTGACGCAATGAAGAACAAGCGCATTGACCGCGACGGTGTGCACGAGAAATTTGGCGTCTATCCCGAACGCGTCGTCGATGTTCAGGCCCTTGCTGGCGACAGCGTAGACAACGTGCCCGGTGCCCCCGGTATTGGCATTAAAACCGCGGCCTTGTTGATCAATGAATACGGCGATCTGGATGCATTGCTCGAACGCGCTGGCGAAATTAAACAGCCCAAGCGTCGCCAGACCTTGATCGACAACGTTGATCAAATTCGCCTCTCTCGAAATCTGGTAAAACTCGATGACTCAATGGACTTGGAATTCACAATTGAGGACCTTGAGGTTCGCGATCCAAACCCTGAAGTCTTGTTGCCGTTCTTGGCCGAGATGGAGTTCCGCACCCTTACCAAACGCGCTGCTGCACAGTTTGGAACCGAGGCGCCTGAAATCAAGGACGCTGCCCCAACAGTCTCCGATGTCCCTGTATTAGAGACTGTATCTTTCGATCACTCGAAATACGAACAAGTCGAAAACGCCGCCCAACTGCAGACATGGATCGATCGAATTTACGCGCGCGGCCATGTTGCTGTGGACACCGAAACCACGGGTTTGGATGAGATGGTTGTCGACCTTGTTGGCATCTCTCTTTGCGTTGAGCCAGGCCAAGCATGTTACATTCCGCTGGCCCATAAAGTCGCTGGTGGCGACGATTTGTTCTCTGATGATGCGTTGGCCCCAGGCCAAATGCCGTTTGAAGACGCATTGCGCATTTTGACCCCAATGTTGACCGACCCATCGATCATCAAGATCGGTCAAAACATGAAGTACGACATGAAGATATTTGCCCAGCTTAGCATCACCGTGACCCCGATCGATGACACTATGCTGATGTCCTACGCGATGCATGGCGGCTTGCACAATCACGGTATGGATGCTCTTTCTGAGAGGTATTTGAACCACACCCCATTGCCAATAAAACCCTTATTAGGGACTGGTAAAAGCGCAAAAACCTTTGACGCTGTGCCACTGGAAGATGCAGTGCCTTATGCGGCTGAAGACGCCGATGTGACCTTGCGTTTATGGAAGTTGTTCAAACCGAAATTGCACCAAACCCAAGTCACCCAAGTCTATGAAACCCTTGAGCGCCCATTGGTATCAGTGCTTGCCGCGATGGAACGCTCCGGCATCAAAGTTGATCGTGACACGCTATCCCGCATGTCCAACGCTTTCGGTCAAAAAATGGCAGGGCTTGAGGACGGTATTTACGAACTTGTAGGGCGCAAATTCAATGTCGGCTCTCCCAAGCAACTCGGCGAAATCCTGTTTGATGAGATGGGCCTAGAGGGCGGCAAAAAGGGCAAGACTGGTGCCTATGCGACCGGTGCAGATGTCCTTGAGGACCTCGCTACTGAACATGAATTGCCACGAATGATTTTGGACTGGCGCCAATTGTCCAAACTGAAATCAACCTACACCGATGCATTGCAGGATCACATCAACGCCGACACTGGCCGCGTACATACGTCATACCTAATCGCAGGCGCGTCAACGGGTCGTCTGGCCTCCTCCGATCCAAACCTACAAAACATACCGATTCGATCCGAAGAAGGACGCCGTATTCGCGAGGCGTTTATCGCTGAAACGGGCAAAACACTTGTCGCCCTCGATTATTCCCAGATCGAATTACGCATCCTTGCCCATATCGCTAACATCCCTGCCCTTAAGCAGGCCTTTACCGATGGACACGACATCCACGCAATGACCGCGTCAGAAATGTTCGATGTCCCACTAGACGAAATGACCCCCGAAATCCGCCGCCAAGCCAAAGGAATCAACTTTGGCGTCATCTACGGAATTTCCGCCTTTGGTCTTGCACGTAACCTACGTATCCCACGTGCCGAAGCCCAAGGGTTCATCACCCGTTATTTTGAACGCTTCCCTGGCATCCGCACCTACATGGATGACACCAAGGCATTTGCGAAAGAACACGGGTATGTTCAAACCCTATTCGGACGTAAAATCCACACGCCAAACATAACTGCCAAGGGTCCGCACGCTGGCTTTGCTGCGCGCGCTGCAATCAACGCACCGATCCAAGGGACAGCCGCCGATGTGATCCGCCGCGCGATGGTCCAGATGCCAGATGCAATCGCACATCTACCAGCCAAAATGCTTTTGCAGGTGCACGATGAGCTCTTGTTTGAGGTCGAAGACCAAGCCGTTGATGAACTGATCAAAGTGGCCAAAGACATCATGGAAAACGCGGCCGATCCCGTGGTGAAGCTAAATGTGAAACTCACAGTCGAAGCGGGCCAAGGGGCCAACTGGGCAGAAGCCCACTAAACTAATCAGCCGTCCGCAACCCGTGGACGGCCTGCCGCTTCTACCGTGATGGTTGCCTCCACAAACACCTCACGCGCCTCAGCCGCTGCCTTACGAATATCGCGCTCAACCCGCAACTGGATGTCATCGGCGCCAGCCGCTTTTGCATCCGCCATTGCAAGTTCGCCCAACACCGTTTCCATCCGTGCCAACGCGCTATCGGCGTCACCAAAATCCTCTAGACCGGTGTCCAAATGCAAGCGGTACAGCCCTTCACTTGGAGACGTCACTGAACCGCTGCGCCGCATCGTTACGCGGCCCACAACTGCACCAATAGCGTTGGCTACACCCGCATGTTCGGGCAGGATCATTTCGCTACCCATCAGCTCACCCACGGCTGGATAATAGCTGGCCGCCGACGCTCCAAGGCCGATGACAGGCAGGTTCAAACCAACATCTATACGCATCAATCCGCGATGTTTCTGCAACCCCCGCTGTGTCAAAACGTGGCGCGCAAGAACATCCTCAGCGCTTCCAATACTTGGGTCTTCTTCAGCAAAAGCAGTCTCTAACAGCGCTAATCCAGTCTGATGGGTCAACCGATCCACAATCATCTGTGCGACGACGTTAGGCTCATTGGACAGCATATTGCCTGATCCAGTGCGCCTACGTCCAAACAACAACAACGCCTTCTGGGCCGCATCGCGATCCCACACATCGACACGAAACAACATATGGCTTGCATCAGATGGTGTTAGGCCAGAAATCTGAACAAGCCCACGTTCCACCAGACGCTTCAACGCGCCCTGTTCAATGCGGTTTTTCAGAATGGCACCAAGGGACTGTACCGTATCGCCAACCCGTTCCAACAGATCAGCATCCCGCGCACTTAAACCCTCAACGCTTTGCCCCTGTACGCAGCGCACAAATCGCCCGTCATATTCGCCCGGTGTCGTGCTGCGCAATTGACTGTCCAAGGCGCTGTGCACGATCTCTGGCGCGTCCATAGCCAACAATGAAATTGGCAACAAACGACGGGGCCCAAGGGTCACACCACCTTGCAACCCCTCGCTGATGAAATGTACCTCACTGTCGCCACCCAAACCATGGGTACGCATAGCCACCGCCTCAACCATTGTACGGTACGGGCCAACACGGGCACCCCCTGCATCAATCGCAGGACGACCGTTACGCAACACGGCAATGTCCGTTGTCGTACCGCCAATGTCTGAAACCAACGCGTGATCCGCACCCGTCATCCACCGTGCACCAACGATTGATGCGGCAGGACCACTAAGGATCGTCTCGATCGGGCGCTCACGGGCCTGCGCGCTTGAAATCAACGCACCATCCCCGCGTACAACCATCATCGGCGCTGTAATGCCAATGTCCTTTAACACGTCTTCTGCACGCCCTATCAAACGGTCAATCATCCCTATCAAACGCGCATTCAAAACGGCAGTCAGGGCGCGTTTCGGGCCGTTCAACTTGGCGGACAACTGATGGGATGCAGATACCGGTTTTCCGGTAATTTGCGTTACCAACGCCAGCGTAAGTAATTCATGTGCGGGATTGCGGGTTGCGAATTGACTGGCCACGGCAAAGCCAGTGACCTCGTTCTTGTTCTCTTCGAGAAAAGCAATCAACGCGTCTTCATCCAATGGGTTGGCTTCACCACCCGCATGATTATGGCCACCCGCCAAAACAATGCATGGATCGCCTTTCAACGCGTCCCTCAGGCCGTGCCCATCCAAATCCTTTTCACGAAATCCAATATATATTAGCGCGACACGGCCACCCTGCCCCTCAACCAATGCGTTGGTTGCAAGCGTGGTCGACAATGACGCCATCGACACATCTGACGCAGCAATCCCAGATTGCTCCAGTACGGCGCGCACCGCTCCACCGACACCAATGGCCAAGTCATGGCGCGTGGTCAGTGCCTTGGCGCTGGCAATCACAACTTCCTCGTCACGTATTAAAACCGCGTCGGTATATGTGCCGCCCGTATCGACGCCCAACAGTATTGTCATCGCCTGCCTCCTGGCTATTCAGAACCTAAATATCGCAATTTTGCGTCATGTCTTCCCCAGTTGCGTCACCGCCCAACGGGCAGCGTCGGCAACGGTCGGATCAGGATCATTCGCCAGTGCCTTAGCTACCGGTTTCAACGCGATATCCCCACTGTTGCCGATCGCATAAAGGACATTACGAACAAAACGATCGCGCCCAATACGTTTAATAGGCGATCCAGAGAACTTCGCGCGAAACGCAGCATCATCCAAACACGCCAATTCCGCCAATGCAGGGGCGGCCAAATCATCCTTTGCAGCGTATCGAATATCACTCGCAGCCACTGCAAATTTGTTCCAAGGACACGCGGCCAAACAGTCATCACAGCCATAGACATGATTACCCATCAAACCGCGTAAAGGCTCTTCAATCGGACCTTTATGCTCAATGGTAAGATAAGAAATACAGCGCCGCGCATCTAGGCGATATGGGGCAGGAAACGCCTTTGTCGGACAAGCGTCCAAACAGGATGTACACGAGCCACAGTGATCACCTTCAGGCGCATCAGGCTCCAACTCAATAGTCGTAAAAATAGATCCTAAAAAGGCCCAATTACCCCAATCCCGACTTACTAAATTCGTATGTTTACCCTGCCATCCCAATCCGGCGGCTGCACCCAGTGCCTTCTCTGGAACAGGGGCCGTATCCACAAACACCTTCAGCTCGCCACCTGCTTCTTCTATGAACCAGCGGGCCAATCGCTTCAGACGCTTCTTCACCAAATCATGGTAGTCTTTGTTCTGCGCATAAACCGAAATCGCGCCACGATCCGGCATCGATAATACTTCGCGTGGATCGTGTTCTGGCGCATAGCTTTCTGCCAACATCAAAACCGATTTTGCCTCTGGCCACAGCGCGGCAGGGTTACCTCGCCAATGCATACGATCCGCCATCCATCCCATCTGCCCATGATAACCCGCCTCAACAAAAGCCGCCAAACGTTCAGGGACCTCGGGCACCGCATCCGGACGACACACCCGTGCCATCACAAACCCTTCCTCCAAGGCCCGCTCAATCCAACGCGCCTTTAGAGTCATAGCTTCATCTTACAAAATAAATTCTCGGGGGTCTGGGGGCAGACAGCTCCCAGCGCAGCATCAAAAATCAAGGTCATTGTAGTGACCCGGCGGTGGAAAGCCCGAAACTTGATCTGCCAAAATTGAACGAAACGCTGGGCGCGACTTGATCTTCGCATACCAATCTTTCACCGCAGCGGAACGGTTCCAATCCACATCCGAAATATAATCCAACGATGAAAAATGCGCAGCAGCTGCAAAGTCTGCAAGCGTCATATGATCACCCGCCAACCAACGGCGATTATCCAACAACCATGTCATATAATCGAGGTGGTATTTTATCGCCTTCGCACCAGCTTTCACATTCTTACTGTCTGGATAGCCCTGCCCAGTCATCTTTTTGTTCACACGCTCGTATAACAAATTCGATGTAACCTCATGATGAAACTTATCGTCAAACCAACTCACCAAACGGCGCACTTCCAGACGGGCAACAGGGTCACTCGGCAACAATGAAGGCTCCGGTCGTGTCTCTTCGATATATTCGCAAATTGGGGCGCTCTCAGACATCAAAATGCCATCCAAGCGCAACACTGGCACCTTTGCTGCTGGATTGCGGCGCAAGAAATCTGGATCAGCCTCCCAATAACGCTCTTCAACCAATTCGACCTCGATCTTCTTCTCAGCAAGGCTCAAACGAACCTTACGGCAGAACGGGGAGAGCGGGACGTGAAAGAGACGGGCCATCATAAATCCAAGGTAAGTACAGGTGGTAACCTTCAATGACCTGTTACTTAAAGATTTTCAACTCTCGAAACACGCAGATCGACCATCCGCGCGAATTGTGGCCGCTCCATCAATGATTTGACGGGTGCGTTTTCTCACCGAATTCGTCGGCCTTGATGCAGATCGGGTCTTTGGAGACGGCAAAATCGCCGCCAAACGCGCGGCTTGCGTCGCGCTCAATGCTTCAGGCCCAACGCCAAAATAGTGGCGCGCGGCCGCTCCAACGCCAAAAACACCTTCGTCAAATTCAGCAACATTCAGATAAACTTCAACGATACGGCGCTTGGACCAAACCGCTTCAACCAGAGGCGTCATCAGCGCCTCCATGCCCTTGCGGGTAAAATTGCGACCATGCCAAAGGAACACGTTTTTGACCGTTTGCTGTGAGATGGTTGAGGCACCCCTATGCCCGCCAGCCGCGATAGCACCCTTGATCGCCTTTAGATCGAACCCCCAGTGCTGGCAGAAATTCGCATCCTCGGCAGCCACAACTGATCGGGCCATGACAGGCGCAATTTCTTCAATTGAAACCCACTCACGATCCACACCGCCAAGGCGATGGGATTCTTGGGACATGTAAATCGTGGTTGGTGGGTTCACGACCGCAAACAATAAGATAAGCGCGATGACCAAAACAAAACCCACGCAAAGCGCGCGAAATCCCTGCCACAACAACCAGCGAAACGGGGTGCGCCGCGCTTTGCCCTTGGGGTTCGTTTTTGACTTTTTGGTTTTTACTGCCTTCGCCATGATGCAGCTATAGCGCCCAAGGCTAAATCAGGAAAGCCTTGAGCGCATAAGAGGGCCAGTATTATTGGCCCCCTTGTTCCTGTGCCTTATTCGGCAGGAATTGCTGTTTCTTCAATTGTCAGTGGAGCAGCTAAATGCACCAACATTTCTTTTGGGCAAATCTGCAAGAAATTGGCTTGCTCAGTGTCCCAACGCTGAAGAATATCCGTTGCTTTACGGCTGCCAGTTTCAGCAACGTGCTGCTCAAGCAAACCTTTCAGCTGTGCGACCCAATGCGGCACTGTTACAGCGCAAGTGACCAATGTTTCGTGGTTGATCAATGCAGGTGCTTCACCGTCCGGGTCGTACAAGTAGGCCATGCCGCCAGTCATACCCGCACCAAAGTTTGCACCAATAGATCCGATGATAACTGCAACGCCGCCAGTTGTGTATTCGCAACCGTTTGAACCACAGCCCTCAACAACAACCTTCGCACCAGAGTTACGTACCGCGAAACGTTCGCCTGCACGGCCCGCTGCAAACAGATACCCATCCGTTGCACCGTACAAAACGGTGTTCCCGATGATTGTATTGTCAGCCGCAACAATTGGCGTGGACATCGGTGGACGCACAACAATCATGCCGCCTGATAAACCTTTGCCAACATAGTCGTTCGCGTCACCAGATACTTCCAGCTTCAAGCCAGGTGCCGCAAAGGCACCCAAAGATTGGCCTGCAGAACCCTGCAGTTTGATTGTCAGGTGATCGGACTGCAGCGAATTGCGCATACCGAACTGTTTCACAATGTGGCTAGAAGTCCGCGTTCCAACCGAACGGTGCGTGTTTTGCACCGCATAGCTAAGCTGCATCTTTTCACCATCTTCCAAGAAACGTGCAGCGTCGCGCACAATTTCAGCGTCCAATGTATCAGGCACAGGATTACGGTCTTTGCTGCGATCGTACTTGATGTTCGCCGCACCATCGACAGTGATCAACAGTGGGTTCAGGTCCAAGTCATCAAGGTGGGCGGAGCCACGCGAAACCTGAGCCAATAGATCAGCGCGACCAATCACGTCATCCATGCTGCGTGCGCCAAGGGACGCCAACAACTCACGCACTTCTTGTGCGTAGAATGTGATCAGGTTTACGACTTTGTCAGCGTTACCTGTGAATTTGTCACGCAATGCTTCGTCCTGTGTACATACGCCAACTGGGCATGTGTTGGACTGGCACTGACGCACCATGATGCAACCCATAGCGATCAAAGCGGCAGTACCGATACCGTATTCTTCGGCACCCAACATCGCAGCCATCACAACGTCACGACCAGTGCGCAAACCACCGTCGGTACGCAATGTAACGCGTTCGCGAAGGTTGTTCATGGAAAGAACTTGGTGTGCCTCAGTCAGCCCCATTTCCCATGGCAGACCCGCATATTTGATCGAAGTCGCAGGGGATGCGCCTGTGCCACCGTTGTGGCCAGAGATCAGGATCACGTCAGCTTTCGCCTTCGCAACACCCGCCGCAATAGTACCAACACCAGATGACGCAACCAATTTTACAGTCACTTTACAGCGTGGGTTGATCTGCTTCAGATCGTAGATCAGCTGGGCCAAATCCTCGATAGAATAGATATCGTGGTGTGGCGGAGGTGAGATCAATGTTACGCCTTTGGTGGAGTGACGCAGACGCGCGATCAGGTCGGTGACTTTCATCCCCGGCAACTGTCCGCCTTCACCCGGTTTCGCACCTTGGGCCACTTTGATTTCCAGCTCTTCGCACTGGTTCAAATACTCCGCAGTCACACCAAAACGACCAGACGCAACCTGCTTGATTTTAGCAGACGGGTTGTCGCCATTTGGCTCAGGCACAAAATGCGCTGGATCTTCGCCGCCCTCACCGGAATCCGACTTTGCGCCGATACGGTTCATCGCAACGTTCAATGTTTTGTGTGCTTCTGGTGACAGAGCGCCCAAAGACATGCCCGGTGTTACAAAACGCTTTCGGATGGATGTGATGCTTTCGACTTCTTCCAACGGGATCGCTGTCCCCAATGGTTTGAAATCGAGCAGGTCGCGCAAGTGGATTGGCGGGTTGCTTTGCATCTTGGCAGAGTACTGCTTCCACATCTCGAAAGACGCCTTGTTACAGGCAGTCTGCATCATGTGCATCGAGGTTGCTTCCCAAGCGTGGGTCTCACCTGATTTACGTGATTTGTAGAAACCACCGATTGGCAACACGTTGCCGCCCAACCAACCTCTGGCGTGCACTTCTTCAGATTTGCGTTGAATACCGGAAACACCGATACCAGAAATTCGTGATGTCATACCTGGGAAGAACTCAGCGCACATCGCGCGGGATAGGCCAACAGCCTCAAAATTCAGACCGCCGCGATATGAGGACATCACAGAAATCCCCATTTTCGCCATGATCTTCAACAGACCTTGGTCGATGGCATCACGGTAACGCTTAACCGCTTCGGTCAGTGTGCAATCCAGCAGGCCACGTTCGATACGTTCGGCCAGTGAATCCTCAGCCAAGTAAGCGTTCACAACAGTCGCGCCGCAACCGATTAGAACCGCGAAATAATGCGGATCAACACATTCAGCCGCACGGACGTTCAAGGAACAGAAGGTGCGCAGACCTTTGCGTGTCAGGTGGCTGTGGACCGCAGATGTCGCAAGGATCATAGGCATCGCAACACGCTCTTCGCTGCTCTTCTCATCCGTAAGGACGATGTGGCCAGCTCCAGAACGAACCGCGTCTTCAACCTCGGAACGGATACGCGCTAAGTTTGAGTTTAGCGTGCCTTCGCCTGCTTCAAAGGTACAGTCGATTGTCGCCAGTTGCGCGTTGAACTGTGCAGTCAATTCATCCCACTGCGCATTGCCAACGAATGGGCTATCGAGTGTTAGAATTTCAGTCTGTGCACTGCTTTCATCAAGCACGTTCTTGAGGTTACCAAAACGTGTCTTCAAGCTCATGACGCGGAATTCGCGCAAGCTATCAATCGGAGGATTGGTAACTTGCGAGAAATTCTGACGGAAGAAGTGGCTCAGCGGACGGTACATGTTCGACAAAACTGCCGACGGCGTATCATCACCCATGGATGCCAAAGTCTCTTTGCCATCTTCTGCCATTGGGGCAAGGATCTGCTCCAGCTCTTCAATGGTGTAGCCAGCCGCGATTTGACGACGGCGCAATTCTTCGCCAGTGAACAACGGCTTCTCTTCGACTTGTGACAACTCAGCGTCCAAATCTTTGATCTTGCCAACCCATTCGCCGAACGGACGGGCCGCTGCCATCTCGTCTTTGATTTCTGTGTCGTGGTACAGCTTGCCCTCTTTCATATCGACAGCAAGAAGTTGTCCCGGGCCAAGCGCGCCTTTTTCTTTAACACGCGCCTCATCAAGTGGAACCATACCTGTTTCAGAACCCGCGATCACAAGGCCATCATTGGTCACGACATAACGCATTGGGCGTAAGCCATTGCGATCAAGACCCGCACAAACCCAGCGACCATCGGTCATAGCCAACGCAGCTGGGCCATCCCATGGCTCCATCACAGAGTTGCAATAGGAATACATATCGCGCCACGCTTGTGGCAGTTCAATCGCCTGCTTGGACCAGCTTTCTGGAACCAGCATTGTTTTCGCCATTGGGGCATTACGGCCCGCACGCACAAGAACCTCAAACACAGAATCCAGCGCAGCAGAGTCTGACGAACCAGATGCAACAATTGGTTTGATGTCTTCGGCCATGTCACCAAACACATCAGAGGCCATGCGAATTTCGTGGCTCTTCATCCAGTTCACGTTGCCCTTGAGCGTGTTGATCTCACCGTTGTGAGCCAACATGCGGAATGGCTGTGCCAACCACCATTGTGGGAATGTGTTTGTGGAATAACGCTGATGATAAATCGCGAATGCAGATTCAAAACGTTCGTCCATCAGGTCTGGATAGAACTCAGCAACCTGTTCGGCCAACATCATACCTTTGTAGATGATAGAGCGGCAAGATAGCGACGCAATGTACAGCTCACCGATGCCCGCAGCAGTCGCTGCTTTTTCGATGCGACGGCGGATCACATAAAGTTCACGCTCGAATGTATCTTCATCCAAGCCTTTAGAGTTTGAGATCAAAATCTGCTCAATCTCCGGGCGGGTTGCATTTGCTTTTTCGCCCAAGCACTCAACTGCAACCGGCACGTGGCGCCAGCCGTAGATATAGTAACCCATGCGAAGAACTTCAGTTTCAACAATTGTACGGCAAGTCTCTTGAGCCGCAAAATTTGTACGCGGCAAGAACACCTGACCAACAGCGATCATCTGATCTTTGTTTGGTTTGTGACCTGTGCGTTCGATTTGGTCGTAGAAGAAGGGAACAGGGATTTGAACGTGGATACCCGCGCCATCACCAGTTTTACCATCCGCATCAACAGCACCACGGTGCCAGATTGCTTTCAGCGCAGCGATACCGTTTTCAACGACTGAACGTGTAGGTTTTCCATCAATCGAAACAACCAAGCCAACACCGCAAGAAGAATGCTCTTCTTCTTCGCAGTACAGACCGTTTTCGGCCATGAACGTGCGCTTTTCTTCCTCGGCGCGAACCCATTCTGCATCATATTTGGTCATATCGTGTCTCCTTCACTTGGCGCGAACAACGCCATTGTCTCTGTGGTGGTCATCTTGCGATGATCCCCTGCCAACGCGTACCCGTCTGGGGCAGCATCAGCGAAAAATTCCAATTTCAACGGGGCGTCGCCCGCATTCTCGAATAGGCCAGCTGACAAGTTGCGCACGCCGTCACCGGCGGTGGCGTACCAAAGTGTCGAACCGCAAACTTCGCAGAAACCGCGTTCTGCCCAATCCGAGGATTGGTAAGATTTAGCTGGACCCTCAACTGCGATGTCTGTTGCCGGAAGCGACATGAACATCGAGCTGGTGTGACGACGGCACATCTCGCAATGACACGCACGTACGATTGGTTTGGTTACAGTTGCTTTAACTGTCACCGCGCCGCACATGCATTGGCCATCCAATATTTTGCTGTCTTGTGTCACTTGGGTCTGCACCTCTGACTTTAACTGTTTCAACGTCTGTCGGTGGCACCGACAAAAAACCTACGTAATACCGACGTTATACCGACGTCGATTTTGCCGTATTTATTCCGCGGCAACCTGCGCCGGTGCAGCCAAATCAGCCAAGATTGCTTGCGCGCAATCACGGCCATCCTTGATCGCCCAAACCACAAGAGACGCACCGCGAACGATATCACCGACAGCGTAAACGCCGTCCATACCCGTCTTACCGGTTGAGTAGTCAGTTAGGATTGTACCCCAACGGCTGACAGGTAGATCTGGTTCGCTCCAAAGCGTTGGCAAGGCCTCAGGTGAGAAACCCAGTGCCATGATCACGATGTCTGCATCTTCAACATAATCCGCACCATCAATCACTTCTGGCGCTTGGCGACCGCTGACATCAGGTGCACCTAGGCGCATCTTTTGAACCATAACACCACTGACGTTATCGCCGGAAACGACAAACCCTTTCGGCGCAGATAGCCATTCAAACACCACGCCTTCTTCTTCAGCATTCTCAACTTCGCGCTGTGAGCCAGGCATGTTTGCGCGGTCACGACGGTACAAGCATTTCACCGATGTCGCGCCCTGACGAATAGATGTGCGCACACAATCCATCGCAGTATCACCGCCACCAATAACGACAACTCGCTTGCCTTCAGCGTTCAACGCACCGCTATCAAACTCAGGCACTGCATCGCCAAAGCTTTTGCGATTGCTGGCCGTTAGGAAGTCGATTGCGCGCACAACGCCGTTCGCTTCAGATCCCTCGGCCCGCAAGTCGCGGCTTTTGTAAACGCCCGTCGCAATGATCACAGCGTCATGTTTTGCACGGATATCAGCAAAGCTGATGTCTTCGCCTACTGTTGTGTTCAATTCGAACTTAACACCACCCATTTCAAGCTGTTCATTACGGCGCACCACAATGTCTTTTTCCAACTTGAAGCCTGGAATGCCGTAAGTCAGCAAACCGCCAGCGCGGTCATAGCGGTCATAAACTGTGACCTGCAAACCTGCACGGCGCAAAACATCAGCTGCGGCCAAACCACCAGGACCAGCACCGATGATGCCTACGCTTTCAGCGCGTTCGACCTTAGGAGAAATCGGAAGAACCCAACCCTTATCCCATGCAGTGTCTGTAATATACTTCTCAACCGCACCGATGGTGACGGTGCCGTGACCTGAACCCTCGATCACGCAGTTGCCTTCGCACAGGCGATCCTGTGGGCAGATGCGTCCGCAGATTTCTGGGAATGTGTTTGTAGCTTGGGAAACCTCATAGGCTTCTTGCAAGCGGCCCTCGGCTGTTAGGCGTAGCCAATCAGGGATGTTGTTGTGCAAAGGGCAGTGCGTTTGGCAATATGGCACGCCGCATTGGCTGCAGCGGCTGGATTGCTCTTCGGCTTTGGCTTTAGCGAACTCTGCATAGATCTCATCGAAATCTTCACGTCGTACATCTGCTTCACGCTTTTGTGGCATGTCGCGTTCGATGTTTATGAACTTCAGCATCGGTTGTTTGGCCATGGTACCCTCGGTCACAGAATCTTGAAAACTCTGCTTAAATGACATCTCAATTTGGATAAAGACAGTATTACTGACCTATATGTGAAATAATTCGGATATTTATGATTCTTAGCCCACACTTATGAAAATTAAATGGCCGAGTCGGACCTTAAATTCACTTTCCCTTTGTTTTTCTGATCCTGTAACAGCATGGGAAATATTAAGGCGCACCGTATATGTCATTGTTTCATCTTTTCATTTTGGCCGTAATTCAAGGTCTGACAGAATTCCTACCCGTCAGCTCTTCGGGGCACCTTATTCTCCTGCCATCGCTGACGGGTGCAGCAGATCAAGGATTGGCAATCGATGTCGCCGTTCATGTTGGCACCTTGTTCGCCGTGGTCATGTATTTCTGGACCGATGTGCGCACTGCACTAATTGGTTGCACACGATTGGCGCGAGGTCGCGTAGACACAGACGGCGCACGTCTTGCCCTATACCTTGCAATTGCAACAATCCCAGTTGTGATTGCGGGCCTTATCTTCAAGATCACAGGTCTAAACGATCTACTTCGCAGCGCGGCGGTGATCGGCTGGACAATGCTTATCTTCGGCATTGTACTATACTGGGCTGATAGAACTGGCGCACAAACTAAGACAGACAGCGATTGGTCGATGAAAGACGCAATCACAATGGGGCTGGCGCAAGTGCTCGCATTAATCCCTGGAACATCCCGATCTGGGATCACAATCACCGCAGCGCGTAAATTGGGGTATGCCCGCGAAGACGGCGCAAAGTTGGCGATGCTTATGTCCATCCCAACGATCATTGCATCCGGAGTATTACTCAGCGCTGATGTCGTCGATCAAGCCAACTGGTCGCTCGCACGCGATGCTGGGATTGCTGCGGCATTCGCATTCATCGCAGCCATGGTTTCACTTGTGCTGATGATGCGCCTTTTGCGCAGCATCAGTTTCACACCATACGTGATCTATCGTGTTATCTTAGGGATCGGCTTGATCCTTTGGGCCAGCTCCTAAATCAGATTAGGCCCGAAGGTTTTTAGCGCTTTCTTTGATCGCGTCATACTGCCCTGTTGGACGGAAGCGCCACAGGTAGTCTGGCAAAATAGCCCCCATCGCTGCTGGCTCGATTCCCAAATCGGCAAATCCTTTTGCGTCATCTGCAACAACGTTATCGATCGCTAGGTTTTTGACCTGATCACGTGTGACCAACACGGGTGCAATCCCGAAGGTTAGCTTGCCACCCATCTCAAAGAAGAACGCCATGATACGTGCCGCAAAGAACGGCATGTTTAGAACCAGACGACGACGGCGAATGATCCCCAACATAGTACCCATCAAATCGCGCAGGCTTGCCACATCTGGGCCGCCCAATTCGTACACGCCAGCAGCCACATCTGTGGTCACGGCCAATTCAGCAGCCTTAGCTACATCATCAACGTGAACTGGTTGGAATTTCGTTTCCGCGCCAACCAATGGCAAAACACGTCCCATACGCGTCATGCCAGCAAAACGGTTAAAGAATTCATCCTCAGTTCCGAACACAACAGACGGACGCAGGATAATAGCATCGGGCATGTGTGCCAGAACGCCAGCTTCGCCTTGAGCCTTGGTTTGTGAATAATCGCTTTCGGAATTGGCATCCGCACCGATCGCAGAGATGTGAACCATTTTCGCGATACCTTGCTCTGCGGCCAACCGTGCAACACGTGTCGCGCCGTCTGCCTGAACCGCTTCAAAGGTGTTCTTACCATTGCGGGCCAAAATTCCCACGCAGTTGATAACCGCATCCGCACCCTGCATGACCTGAGCAACTGACGCATCATCACGGATGTTGCACAAAATCGGTTCAACCTGACCAACGGTGCCATATGGCTTTACATACATCGCCTCATTCGGACGACGAACCGCAACACGAACACGCCAGCCCGCTTTAGCCATGCGGCGCGTGATATAGCGACCTAAAAAACCTGAACCGCCATAGATGGTTACCAATTTGGACATGGTTATGCTCCTGCAAAGCTGCGTTAATTGGGGGATGATGTACCGCCCAGCGCCCTTTGGAACAAGGTGGTATTTCGATGCAATACGATGGATTAACGAATTGATTGCAGATTTTGGTTAATCTGACCCCAATTCCACTGTCAAAAACGCGCCGAATCCGTTTGACACATCACAATTGCAAGCTTACATCCGCCACCTACACACCTGTGCCCAGGTGGCGGAATGGTAGACGCGCTAGCTTCAGGTGCTAGTGTCCTTATGGACGTGGAGGTTCGAGTCCTCTTCTGGGCACCAACACACCCTCTAAACCCCCTTTTTATATGGCATATATATGCGCCAATAGTATGCTTGTGTACCATTTATTTCAAATCTGTGTACCGTTTTGAGTATGGCAAACTAGCCACCTACCTTAAGATTTCACTACATACTGCACCAGAACTTATGCCTTCAGCAGCAGACTGTATCTGCGTGAATGCCAATACGTTGATTATGATTCCATTCGAGGGACACATACGCCCAGCGCACTACTCTGATGCAAAACAAGTAAGCTGTATGGCTGCGATTGCGCCGCGTGAGGGCCACCAATTTCTTTGGGCGTTGGCTTTGATTGAGCCACTGAAGGTCACACCAGTGAGCATAGATTAAGCGTGACACCTAAGTGGGCTAGTCTTTGCGACCCTAATTAGTCCCCGTTGGCACGTGAAGTATTTCTAATGGCCCGAGTAGTGTAGTACTTAAGTCTCTTCTTAAGTTTAGCGTACATTAGGATAACTACCTACTACGTACTACGTGGTATTGAATACTTACTAAGTATGATCTTCTATGTTGATTACTCAAGTTGGCAACTCAGCTAGTTATGTAAACTGGATATGCTGTTACTTAAGTTGGTAGTTCATATTCCATACTTATTGTTGATATGTTCTTGAAACCTTTTCCAGTTGTCTATGTGGTAGTCAGTCTCTTTCTCAGGTGAAGTCTCTAAGGCTTGTTGAAATAGTCTGTCTGTATAATCTCTATCTCTAAACATCTTTGATCCAATAGCTTTGGCTACCGACTCTCTGTTAACGTCGAAATTGAGTTCTTGCCCTAGTATCTTTGTTGTCGCTTCTTTCATCAGTTGTCTGACGTAAGGTTCGTCTTTCTCTTTACAGATTACAGAGTCGTGTACCGTTAAGATTGGTACGTTGTTTGTGGTTGATGTTTTGATGATGTCGTTAATGATCTGACTGTCTGCGTACATTAAGTCTACACCCCTATCTTTGCCGAAATTAGCAGTTAGTTCAGGTTGTAGTTCTCTTATGGCGTCTACGAGTTGGTTACACTCTTCGTTTGTGATTTTGCCAAATACGTTTTTCTTATTGTTGTTTCTGAACGCTCCATATGCGTTGTTGATATTATCAGCGTTGATTAAGTTTAGAACTAGCCCTTTCATGATCTGTCTTTGTTCGTCTTGATCGAACCTGTCGGTCACTTGACGGCCTATTGTGTAGACATCTTCAGTTGGGTTCAGTCCATTCTCTATTCGGATCATGTTTGGGTGTAGGGAGCTATAGTCTAGTTCTACCGTAGGTTCATTATTGATCCTGATGTTGCGCCTATATGGAGTATCTTTTTTGTCTCCTACGTTCTGCCAGAAGCCTCCATGAAATCGTCCGTAACATTTCCAATCACCCCTGCTGAAGACACGCCTAACAGTCTTGTTGGAATTGGTAATTTGTACATTGATCTTCTTGCCAGTCTTCTTCTCGATCCGAGTGATGTACGGTTTGTCGATGTTGGCTAGGTGTATGTGTGTTCGACGTAGAAGATTATTGTAGGCTTTAAGAACCTGAACCATCTCGACAACATGTGGAAGTGTTTGGTCGTATTCAACAGGATGTTTAGTCTTGAGGTCTTCCCCTGATGTTGGATCAATATCATTTTGGTTTAACTTAACTAATGGAGTGTTCGGGTCTTCTATTAGGTCAACCTCTGTTGTGGTTAAGCTGGTAAACAAGTCATGGAGTTTTTTGCTGGCTCTTATTCTCTTTGTCGTCGAGGCTGCTGGATTGTCGCGTTGATAGCTATGTTTGACCCCTGTCGTATAATTATTATCGGCTAGTGCGGCTAGAACGAGTCTGAGCTTCTTGGGACTTATACCTTTAGGATTGTAGATACTGTTAACCCTTTTCAGGTTCGATGTCGGAGCGCTTAATGCTCTCGTTGGGTCTGTAACCCATACATGAAACAACTGAACCACAAGTAACCTAAGGTGTATCTTCCCTTTCTTCTTAGAAGCGTTGGAGCCCGATGGATCAATTTTGTTTCGTGTCTCTTCTGGAAAGCTATCCCAGACGCTATCGCTTAGTTCCATTAGATCATGGTTCGTTGTGTGGGCAGTGTATGAGAAGGCAACAGAATGATTACGGTCTATCGGGGCGTCGTAGAACGGCTGTGGCGGGTTATTGGTCATTAGGTTTGTCTTTTGAAACATCCCAGATGAAGCCTACGTCATCTAATCTCTGCCTACGTTCAGGGGACATGCTGTCTTTGGCGGTTCTCTGATGGCTCACCCATTTCCCTAGATAAAACCCATCCAACTTAACCTTCTGAGCCACTCTGCAATGACCTTCAGCTTCTTTGAACTGCAGTAGTTTACTGAAGGCTTCTTCCCAAAATGCTTCTAAAACGTCCCAAACAAAACCTAAGTCATCTAGTCTTTGCTTGCGCTCAGGAGGCATCCTGCGCACTGACGACCGCTGCAAGTGAATCCAACTGCCAAGCTTAAATCCACCAAGCTCCAGACTCCGTTTCACTATGCAGTGGCCGTTAGCTTCTTTGAATTGAAACAGTTTGTTAAAGCCTTCTTCCCAAGCCTCAGCTAAAGGGTCCCAAACAAAATCTAAGTCATCTAGTCTTTGCTTGCGTTCGGTAGACATACTGTCATTGTTTTGACGTTGTATACTGGCCCATCGCCCAAGCTTGAACCCTTCCGACTTATAGTGCTGTGGCACTCTACAGTGACCTTCAGTTTCTTTGAACTGAAGTAGTTTGTTAAAGCCTTCTTCCCAAGCTGCTTCTAAAACGTCCCAAACAAAACCTAAGTCATCTAGTCTTTGCTTGCGCTCAGGACGCATCCTGTCTTTGTTCTTTTTTTGAACGCCAGCCCATTGCCCAAGGTTGAACCTGTCCATCTTAAAGGAATTAGGCACTTTATAATGACCTTTAATTTCTTTGAACTGAAGTAGTTTGTTAAAGCCTTCTTCCCAAGCTGCTTCTAAAACGTCCCAAACAAAACCTAAGTCATCTAGTCTTTGCTTGCGCTCAAGACTCATAGTGTCCGTCAGTCCCCTTTGTTTGCTGACCCATTCTCCAAGATTAAAGCTGTCTATTTTTGTTGAAGATCTCATGACACGACAGTGGCCTTCCAGTTGCTTGAACTGCTCCAACAGCCCATACCAAAATTCCCAAGAAGCAGTGCTCGCCTCGACCAACACAGTCCTGAGTGCTGACGAAAACTCCGCATCAACGGACACAGGCATATCAAAGATAATCTTGTCACTGATGCTCTCACGGTTCTGATAGGCGTTCTTAGCCATGTTGGTGCGGTACTGGTCCAGGGTATCGGCCAACACTTCGTCATGCGCCCTGAGAGCTTTCAGGACATCCCAGACGGGCTTGAAATTACTGGCCTCAATGGACTTCTCATGGTCATCACCATCCTCAATGAAGACAGGCAGAACTATCGTACCCTTCTTCTGGACCTTAGCCCCACGAACCTTCCTGATGGCACGGCCAACAGCCTGAATGATCTCGACCTGACTACCCCTAGGATCAATGAAGGCCACACCATCAAGGGATGGAACATCTACACCCTCAGCTAAGCATCTCGCATTGGTCAGGATGCCTCTGTCGTAGCCTTCAAGCACCTTCAGTCTGTCGATCTTCTCCTTGCGATCTCCAGCCTTCATGGCTCCTGACACGTAGTCAGACAGGAACGTACCTTCGGGTCGATTAGCTGGCTCAATTAAGTTTGCTACATCGACCAACTCATCTGAGAACTGTTTGGCTCCAGCAACACGACTATGGAATGAGATGACCCGTTTGAGGTCGTAGTCTTTGACTGCTTTGAGCATACCAATCTTGGCTGCCAGAGTTCTCGCATCCGTTTCGTTATCAGGGTCTGTATAAACAATCTCGTAGTTCTCAATCCACTCCCTCACCATCGGTTCATCAATACCAACAATGACCACTTGGTAGTCCGTCAGGAGTTCCTGTTCGATGGCCTGACCAAATGTCAGCTTATGAATGACAGGGCCAAAGACAGCCTCATTGTCCATACCAACGACAGCCAAGTCCCTTGCCTTAGCTGCATCTTTGATGGCTTTACCAAAGTATCTTGGTGTTGCCGTTGTAAATAGACGTTTAGAAGCTCTGATTTTCTCATCGTCAAGGATCGTAGCAAACCCCGCATCAGCTTTACCTGCGCATCTGTGAGCCTCATCAGCCACAGCGAAGTCAAAGTCTTGAACTGTTTCATCAAGTTGTGCCTCGGCTATGAGTTCTGACGACTGATAGGTGCAGAAGACCACCTTAGGCTTTGGTTGCTTCAGGAACTTAGTAATCTCGTCCACCTCAGAGGTCACAGGGAATGGTGCATCAGCAGGGTCCATGTCCTCCGTTTTCTTACCAACAGACTTGTCTGAACAGACGTTGAGAATGTCGAAGTCAGTGTTACCTGCCCAAGCCCATTCCCTCATGGTCTGAGACAACAAGCTCAAGGAGGGAAGCAGGACCAGTGTGGTGTGTGCTTCGAGGGCTTCCTTAATCCAAAGGGTGGTGAAGGTCTTACCTGTGCCACAGGCCATGATCATCTGACCACGATCAGAAGTCTTTAAGCCAGAGGTGGCATCCTCAATAGCTTTAATCTGGTGGGGGTCTGGTGTTGGCTTAGCTTTAACCTTCGCCTCATAGAGATCAGCAAATGATGCAGGGTACTCAAGGGGCGCATCACGGAACGAGTTGAGGTTGAAGACTGTGACAGGCTTATCTTGCCCTTTGAGGGTTTTGTCAGCCTTGGCTTCCATCTTGTTGGTAGTTTGCATCCACAGGCGACGATCAACTTCCTTTCGACCAGTATCAGCTAGGAACGAATTCATATCACCCTTGGTCGTTGTCCGATGCTCACCATAGCACTTGGCTTGGACAGCCCAGATAAGGCCCTCGCTATCTCTAAAGACGAGGTCAGTCCCTAAGTCCTGCCTTTGCCACTTGTTTGGGTAGTCATCCCACAGCCAGACCTTATCGACAGTCTTTGACCACTCAGGGTCGTTCTCTAAGAACCACTTACAGAAGACTTCAAACTTCTTCCCTGCGTCCTGCTCGCCAAACTCGGTACGTAGGGATGTGATGAACTTGTCAAAGGAAGCCATGTCGTTCTCCGTGTTGGACTTCATCAGAACTCAGAGCACGTGAATATTCAAGTTGAGACTCTCCCAATCAATTCAAAAAAGTTTTCTCAATTTCCATCGAGGGGGCGCTACGTCATATTGATGCCCCTAGCTTTGGACTATTAATGAGGCTCTTCTTTTCATGGGTTACGAATCATGATACGAACGATTCAAGATATGTAACCACTTGAGGTAACTAAAATGGCTAACGGCAAATTCATCTCGTACTTACGTGTTTCAACAGACCGCCAGTCTAAGTCAGGTCTCGGTCTTGAGGCGCAACGTGAAGCTGTTGCCCAGTATCTTAACGGTGGTGACTGGGACTTAGTTGAAGAAGTCATTGAGGTTGAGAGTGGACGCAAGAACCAACGACCAGCACTTGAGAAGGCCATACGCCTTTGCAACGCCATTGGAGCAACTCTTGTTGTTGCTAAGTTTGACCGCTTATCTCGTGATGCTCACTTCCTCTTGGGCTTGCAGAAGTCAGGTGTACGCTTTGTGGCCGCTGATAACCCTGATGCTAACGAACTTACTGTTGGTATCCTTGCAATCGTTGCAGAGAATGAAGCCCGTGCCATCAGTCAGCGTACTAAGGCAGCACTTGATGCAGCTAAGGCCAGAGGTCAGGTACTTGGTGCATACAGTAAGGACGACAAGACGAAGTTCGTAGGACGTACAGGTACACGTGAAGACTGCTTGAAAGCTGCTGAGGGCAAGAAAGCCAAGGCAACAGAGACAGCGCAGAAGATGAAGCAGTTCATTGAGGACTGTGGGCTGACACCTGACGCACCAGCCAAGTCTTTGGCAAGGTTCCTGACAGAGCGTGGGGTCACGACACCATCAGGGCGTTCAACGGTCTGGCAAGCCACCACAGTGCAGCGAATGAAAGCTCGTTGGTAGGGACGTTGAGTTTAAAAATGACGGCCCCAACCTTTAGTCACAGCAAGCCCATTTAGATACATAAAAGTCATCAAACCCAATGTCCAAATCTATCAGCCAAGTTCTGGTTTGTATGTTATTTTTCTTACTTCTCTCTGTAAAAATATAATAGCCCTGTTCTGAATTAAGGCCTGCGTCTTTCCAAAGTTTGTGATGTGCTAAGATTTCTTCAGGAACCTCAAACCAAACCTTTTTAAACTCTTGGCCGTTAAACGTCAGAGAGTTAATGCCTGAAACAACTGGCTTGGTTTGGCCTGAAAGATCATAACCGCAAAAGACAAAGTCATCGCTTGTGGGGTTTAGACCTGCCAACTGTTCTAGTTCATGAATTTCTGTAAATGATTGACATAAATCAATCGCTTCAAAGGTTATGAACGTAGCTCCTGTAGCTGTACCTAAGTAAGGAACCCAGCTCCCCGCCACTTGGCTCGCTCCCGCTGTCAATATTCGACCAGCCCGAAGTCCAACACGAGTACCGAGCCGTTTAGCAACTCGACGAATTGATGCTTCATAAGCCTTTTTTGAGGCTGTGAGGTTTGATACCTGTGCAGTCAACCTTGCTGCAGTCGCACTCGCTTTAGCCGCTTGGGCTGTTGCTTTCGCTGCAGTCGCACTCGCTTTAGTCGCTCGGGCTGTTGCTTTCGCTGCAGTCGCACCCGCTTTAGTCGCTCGGGCTGTTGCTTTCGCTGTAGCTGAAGTTAATCCAGCTGTTGATTTAACGGCAAGCTCAAACACTCCAGAAAGAGCACCTCCAGTAAACTGAGCAACATTAAGAAGAACGGAAGATAATAAAACTACTATCAGGACGGAGGCTCTTATAGCCCTAATTGACCTCCGATGAGTTCTTAGTGACCTCATCTTACTCATCCTCAATCACGACAGCAGTACCACTCGCCACCAGCATCACCATAGAGCCAGCAGAACTCAACTCAACATAGTCTAGGTCAACACCGACAACGGCATTAGCTCCGACCTCGTAGGCTTCTTTCTTAAGTTCGTAGAGGGCAGTCTTGCGAGAGTCCCTCATGGTCTTCTGAACAGCCTCTGAGCGACCACCAACGATGTCCCTTACGCCAGCGAACAAGTCTTTAAAGATGTTCATACCAAAGGCGCACTCTGCGGTTACTATCTCAATGCGCTTGGTGATGTTTAAATTGGGGGCTGTCTCTGTGGTGAGGAGGATGGAACTAATTACCTGCAACTGCTCCTCTTTATCTGAGTGAAGAAAATTACACTTCTCACAAATCCCTCCAACAGAGTTGCTGAAGATACTAATCTTTGACCTACACTGCGAACAAATAGCCACGACAGTTCCTCCGTTTATAACTTAGCCAATCATGTCGTCTTGATACTGGTTCGGCAAGCTAAGAAACACATCCGATGAATAAACCTATGGGGCCCCTCCAGATTATGAGGGAGAGATTGCACACGCCTTCGTATCCAGCATGAGCCACAAGATAAGAATAAAGGTTTAGCAGGCGTTAAGCGTGGGCTAGGTTGAGATGACTATCAAAATGAAACATTTAATTTGCTAATGGTATTGTAGAATCTGTAAAGTGAATCATGATGAACAACTCTCAAACAACAGAATGTGAACTAAAATGAAAAAAATTAGCTTAGCCTTTGGAATTGTATTGCTCATGTCAGCGTGTGCCCAACAATCGATTCCAGAATACAGTACATATGAAAATCAAAAAATCCAGCTAGACGCAGTGGCTACTCCAGGCCTCTTTGATGCTGAGTTTACTATTAATATTAACGGCCAAGAAGTCATCAAAAGTAGATCTAAAGCGTTCGGAGGTTCATCCCAATCCTTTGAGGGAGTTTGGGAAGGCAAGACGGTTGTGGCTCGAGCTACACGCGTCCAAAAGTTCGCTTCCACTTATATCATGATTGATGTGTTCATTGATGGAACTCTTGTAGAAACCTTAGTGGTTTAACTTATTGCAAACGACTTCTTCCTGCCGTTGAATTGAAGCCTCTGATTTCAGTATCGCTATTATTAACGGCAGGATAAAAAAGGTTGCCTACAGTCGGTGGATGGGACCCTACAGATCACAACGGAGAGATTGCACCCGCCTTGGCATTCAGCATGAGCCACAAGATACATTTAAAGGCTTGGCAGACGTTAAGCGTTGGCTACTTAAGCCACAGTAGGTCTAACTTAGCACTCAACTAATCACGATTGAGAAAGCCAACCGCTTTGGTCATTTTCATCACTCCAAGACGTTAGTAGATTTGCCTCCTCTAGCACCTCGAGCATGTAAGCCAGCAATTCACCTTCACCATACTTACTGGCATCCGTTCTTTTGCCATGCCCAAGTACTGCCTCCTGCAACGCGACGCTACCACGTGACATCCTCATCTTGTCTTTCATCGTATGCCTAGTTGAGTAAGAGACGAGTTTTGGATCATCAATCTTAAGTCGCTTCTTAATGACACCGTTCAAAAGTTGCGAAACAGGGTCCATCCCACCAATACGACCGTAACGAGGAAACACAGGTGCTGTTGGGCTGCTTGCCTCGTAGTGATTAAGGTAGTCCCTCAGCTCATTCAGCACATTCTTAATCAAAGGAACCTTGCGCTTAGATTGCGCGTTCTTAAGAGATCGTATTGAATTCGGACGGATCAGTATATGCGGCACGTCATGGCTTAGTTGAAGGTCCTTTAACATCAAACCAGCGGCCTCCATAGTCCTACAGCCCGTATGAACCATCAACAGTCCAACCAGACGCGCTTCCACATTTAGCTTATCAAGACCTTCGACGTAGCGGCTCAACTCATCTGGTGCAAAACTACGACGCTTCTCATCCTGATCTGAAATCGTTAAGCGTAATCCCTTCCATGGATTGTTGCTTGTTAATTCGTATTCTGTGATCGCATGATGGAATACCGCAGAGATGGTCGTAATGGCTTTGTTAAGTGTAGCATCCTGCCATTCTGGGCGAGCGGCCTTAAGCCCTGAGATGTGACTCCTACAACGCACCCTACTCCATTCCGTAATAAGAGAGCTCGATCGGCCAAGAGCATCCATGGCTCTCCATACGCGTTGCTCGTGCTTCTTCTGCTTGTCGGGTGTTCGTTTCTTTTCTACTGCATTGACGCTGATATAACTCTCAGTGGCCTCGCGAAGAGTTGGAATGATCGCCTTGGCGGGTTCTCCCTCTAAGATACGATTTGCATAGGTATACGGGCTGCCCTCGCCCTCCAGACCCTCAGTGGCCACATTTGCCCAGTAAGCCTCCCTAAAGTCAGCCTGTTCAGACAAGAACTGCCAGCCCTTCTCAATATCTCCAACAGGCAACTGCTGAGGGTGTATGCCACGCTTAACCAATATCTCTCTGGCCTCAGCAGCCATCTGTCCTGAGGAAACTGGATCGCCTCTATAGAGCTTTCGCAATAGCTCAACTCGTTCATCAAACTGAGTATTGCACATAGCGCCACGGCGTAACGCCTCAGCATGGCTCTTAGTCTTTAGAGAACGCTTCTCTTCCAGCTTACCCCATTGCTTTTGCAGGTCAGGAGGAACACGTCTCCGGAAGCTATAACTACCGCGCGTTGGCGACTTCTTAAGATAGGAGGGAATAGCCATCGTGTACCGTTTATGAAATATATGTGTACCGTTTTGTTGCAATAGACCCATACATACAAGGACTATATGCTATTCATGTATCTATATATGTGCCTCTTCTGGGCACCAAAATCTTCCTTAAATTACCAATAAACCAAGCAAATACAGTGACATATCTTCTCACAAGACCACTTTTGGGACCGCTTTCGGGACCACTTTG